>ERZ773245.25-NODE-25-length-206549-cov-11.015540_pt1 | contig 206549 bp, 183 predicted proteins | sample MGYA00580988_ERZ773245 | MGnify/ENA primary metagenome ERZ773245 (study PRJEB29015, sample SAMEA2737792) | human gut metagenome | biome: human gut; feature: human-associated habitat; material: faeces | place: China | collected 2012 ... | reverse complement strand
TAGAATGCTTTTACGAAAAGCTTTCGTAAATTTGCACTTGCTATTTGAATTCGCGTATTTAGAAATGTCACGACCCACATTAACCAACAGGCAGTATGTTCTGCCCTTTATTCTTGTCACCTCACTATTCTTCCTGTGGGGTTTCGCCCGTGCTATCCTCGATGTTCTTAACAAGCATTTCCAGAATGCCCTTGACATCAGCATCACGCAGTCTGCGCTGGTGCAGGTGACGACCTATCTTGGCTATTTCCTTATGGCCATTCCTGCGGGCTGGTTTATCAACCGTCACGGTTACCGCCATGGCGTCATCTTTGGTCTGACGCTCTTTGGCATCGGTGCCCTACTCTTCATTCCCGGTGCTGAGGCCGGCACCTTCTACGCTTACCTTGGAGCTCTGTTCATCATCGGCTGCGGTCTTGTCTTTCTGGAGACCTCTGCCAACCCTTACGTCACAGAGCTTGGAGCGCCTGAGACTTCGACGGCACGTCTGAACTTCTCGCAGTCGTTTAATGGTCTCGGTTCTCTGAGTGCTACCTTCATCGTCGGTCAGTTCCTCTTTAATGGTACTGACAAGGGTGGCAATATCGTGGTGCCCTACGCTATCCTGGGCACCCTTGTCCTCATCATCGCCATTGTATTCTCACGTGTCAACCTGCCGGAGATAAGCCATCAGGAGACCGTTGAGGAGAAGGAGAATGAAAAGGAGACGCGCATCGTGCAGCTCTTCCGCCATCATCCGCTCTTCGTCTTCGGACTTTTCGCACTCTTCGCCTATGAGGTGGCAGAAATAAGTATCAACAGCTATTTCATCAACTATGTTACGGCAAAGGGCTGGATGAACGACAACACCGCCAGCATCGTGCTGACCTGCTGCCTGGCCTTCTTCATGTTAGGCCGTTTTGGTGGCAGCTGGATCATGCGGAGCGTCAAGGCCGAGCACATGCTCCTCATCTGCGCAACGGGAAGTGTCATCAGCATCGGTCTCGTCATGATGAACCTTGGCAAGCTGTCTATGGTGGCGCTGGTTTGCAACTATGTCTTCGAGGCCATCATGTTCCCCACTATCTTCTCTCTGACACTGCGTGGGCTGGGCAATCTGACCAAGAGTGCCTCGTCGTTGCTGATGATGACACCTATCGGAGGCTGTGGCTTCCTGCTCATGGGACTCATCGCCGATTCTACGGGCATGATGTCAATGCCGTTCATCATCCCCTTCCTCGGATATTTCATCGTGTTGCTTTTTGCTTCGGAGCTGACGCGGAAAGGGCGTTCGAAAGTGCTGTGCCTCTAAACAAGGTCCTTTCATTGCTATCTTTATATGACAAAAAAGGCGAGTGAGCCATCGGTAAGAGCAGGATATTAGATTTTTTATACTTCTGCAACATAAAAAAACGTCGCCTTTTTTGGCATTAAAAAAGAAATAGTTAAATTTGCATTCGCAATTGAGAAGAAATCATCTTTTAAACATTTAATAAAATGGTTAACTACAAAGATCTTGGTCTCGTCAATACACGCGAGATGTTCAAGAGAGCCGTCACTGGCGGTTATGCAATTCCTGCATTCAACTTCAATAACCTCGAGCAGCTCCAGGCTATCATCACAGCCTCTTCAGAGCTCCGTTCACCGGTGATCCTCCAGGTTTCTAAGGGTGCCCGCAACTATGCTAATCCTATCCTTCTCCGTTACATGGCAGAGGGTGCTGTGGAGTATGCTAAGTCTTTGGGCTGCAACCATCCTGAGATTGTGCTGCACCTCGACCACGGAGACAGCTTCGAGCTCGTAAAGAGCTGCGTAGATATGGGCTTCTCTTCTGTTATGATCGACGCTTCTTCCAAGCCTTTCGATGAGAACATCGAGCTGACAAAGAAGTGCGTAGACTATGCTCACCAGTTCGACGTTACTGTCGAGGCAGAGCTGGGTGTCCTCGCTGGTGTTGAGGATGAGGTTTCTGCTGAGGAGTCTCACTATACACGTCCTGAGGAAGTCATCGAGTTCAGCGAGCGTTCTGGCTGCGACTCTCTGGCTATCTCTATCGGTACTTCTCATGGTGCTTACAAGTTCAAGCCCGAGCAGTGCACACGTGACCCGAAGACAGGTCGTCTGATTCCTCCTCCACTGGCCTTCGACGTGCTGGCAGAGATCGAGAAGAAGCTCCCTGGCTTCCCAATCGTTCTGCACGGTTCTTCTTCTGTTCCTCAGAAGTATGTCGACATCATCAACAAGTACGGCGGCAAGCTGCCTGACGCTGTTGGTATCCCCGAGGAGCAGCTCCGCAAGGCTGCTAAGAGCGCTGTCTGCAAGATCAACATCGACTCTGACTCTCGTCTGGCTTACACAGCAGGTGTTCGTGAGACACTGGCTCTGCATCCTGAGTACTTCGATCCTCGTCAGTATGGCAAGGTGGCTCGTGCTTACATGACAGACATGTACAAGGAGAAGATCACTGACGTGCTCGGCTCTGACCACAAGCTCGCTAACTGCGACTAAGATTGAAAAACAGCAGATTCCGATCTGTTTATTATAAGACACAGAAGCATTTTTTATGCTCCTGTGTCTTTTTTTTAGCTTTTTTGTTGCCATTTTGATGAGTTCTTCGTAACTTTGGAGTCATTAGTAATAGAAAAGAAGTAAAATCTAAGAATTTCTCAATAAAAATGATAAAGAATCTTTATCTTATCTTTCTCCTTCTCTTTGCGTTTGCCATCTCGGTTTTTGCTTTCTCTCCATCTGATGAAGATATCGTTTCAATGGAAATTCAGGGGAAGGCTCCTACCTACATGAAAGGTCAGAAATTGCTGTTAATACGCCGTGGCAATCTCGGTGAGGTGAAAGACAAAATGATAGATAGTGTATGGGTTCGTAATGACGGGACTTTTGCTTTTACTCATATGGGTAAGGGAAATCAAATACTTGTAATATCGGCGGGTGTAGTCGATGCACCTGTTGTCATGGAAAAAGGGCGAATCTTTGTTGACCTTGCTAAATCTGGTGGTAATCTTGGCGGTACCCCGCAGAATGATGTGTTGAGTGATTTTGTCAAGGGAAGTGGTGAGATTCTCCGTCAGCGTGGGTTGGCGAATCGTGCGGTAGAAGAGGACAGCACCTTGAGCCGGGTGGCGTTAGCTATGAAATATGACAGTGTCACACAGGTGGCTATCAACAAGGCAGTGTCGCTGACTCTGCCCGTAATCAGACAATACCCTTATTCAGAGCTTGCAGAATATGCCATGCAGGAATGCATGCGATGGACGGGAGAGAATACCACCCTTTTTGATACTCTTTACAATGCCATGGGGCGTCGTGAAGTGACGATGCCACGTTTGCAACAGGTCATCCGTCGCATGGAGCATATCCGTCAGACTTCCCCGGGGATGATGTTCTGTGACTTTACTGTTGCTCACGGTAATCTTGACGGAACCCCTGCTAAGCTCTCTGACTATGTGGGCCGTGGCAAATACGTGCTTCTCGACTTTTGGGCCAGCTGGTGTATCTGGTGCCGTGCTGAGTTCCCGACACTGGCAAAGGTTTATGCCAAGCATAAGGATGACAACTTTGAGATTGTAGGTCTTGTCGTCGATGATCATTTGGAGGACACCCAGGCAGCTTTGAAGAAGGAGTCTATGGTCGTCTGGCCGCAGATTGTCAATGCTGGTGTTGCGGAACGAACGCTTTATGGTGTGGAGGGTATTCCTGAGATCATTCTCTTCGCTCCTGATGGCCGTATCGTGGCCCGTGGACTTCGTGGGGAGAAGCTTGTCAAGACCATAGACGCAGTGTTGGCGGGCCAGTAGTCCTCTTTTTTGCTGATGCAGAAGGATACTATGAAGATCGAAGAGATAACAAGGCTTGTGCAATGGGATGAAGCTTCATTCCATTGGCTCTACGATGAGTATTACAAGTCTCTTGTTGCCTACGCTATGCACCTTACTGGCAATCAGGATCTTGGTGAGGACATCGTTCAGGAAGTCTTTGTGCATATCTATGATACACGTCAGCAGTTTACCAGCTTCCCCTCATTGCGTAGCTATCTGTATAACAGTGTTAGAAACCGATGTGTCGACGACAAGCGTCACCGTGGTGTTGTAGAGGTCTACAACAAGACGATGGCCTCGCAGGGTGAAGCATCTACAGAGGATGACGAAGCCAACAGCTATCGTGAGGAGTTCTATCGCCGTCTCTTCCGTCTTATCGATGCCATGCCGTTGCGTCAGCGTACGGTTTTCGTAGAGGCTATGAATGGCAAGTCCAATAAGGAGATCGCCGACGCCCTTGGGGTCAGTATTGATACGGTGAAGACTCAAAAAAAACGCGGCCTGAAGATTCTGCGCGAGAAGTTGAACCGGCACGAATTTATCTTTGTTCTCCTGTTTATGGCATGACATATACGGATCCGTACAAAGTTATTATCGTTATTTTTTAATTATCTGTTATCTTTCTTAATATTTCTGTCACCCTTTTCACACATTTGTCCGTCATTGTTTTAGAAAGTGAAAGAAAATGAGTGATAAAAATAATAGTTTGAAAGAACTTCGGGCGGAGAATCCTGTCCTCTTTGACAAGCTCATGTGCGAGCATGAAGCCTCCAACCGGTATGATATTTACAGCAAGATAGACAGTCAGTCGGCATGGAAGCGTTTCCGCAAGGAGAAGTATTCACAGGCAACAGACCGTGATCGGCGCTATGCGTTGCGCTATCTGCTTGCAGCTGCTGCCGTGGTCTGCGTATTGGGTATGTGTGTTGTCGTGTTGTTTCAGAAGGGTACGCGTCAAGACAGAAACCCTCAAGTTGCCCGTACGATAGAGACGGTGGAGACCCGTCACGAGCATGATATGCGGACGACGGCTTCCTCCAGTAATGAATCCCTTCCTTCCGTTCCCTCTTCGACGCGCTCTGCTCTTGCGCCTATGCCGGCATCGTTTTTTGAGTCGGGGACTCTTGGGATCATATCTGATCGTCAGGTGATCACCAGCGACAAAGTCATCTACCTGGAGGATGGAACGACGGTGTGGCTCAATTCCGGTGCGACGTTGAAATACCCTAAACATTTTGAAGCTGGCAACCGTACCGTTTTCCTGGAAGGAGAAGCTTATTTCCAAGTACATTCTGAAGCCAAGCGTCCTTTTTATGTGCGCACCGCCAACGGCATGATCAGAGAATACGGCACATCTTTCAATGTCGATGCTATGACCATGAGGACCATAGTCACTCTTGTCGAAGGAAGTATCAGCGTTTATGCCAATGGTGGTGCAGAGCAGAATATCCTGCCAGGAGAGCAAGCCATTATGTCTGCATCGTCCCAGATGGCGCAGATACACAAAATAGATGTCACCAATACCATTGCTTGGAAGACGGGAATCTACAGAATAGACAATGAGACGCTTGAAGATGTCGCTCTTAAGCTGCAGGCCAGGTACGGTTGTAAGGTCATCTTCCAATCAGAAAATGTGAAAGGTATCACCTTTAGTGGCATTCTTAACTTGAACCATCGTTTGACAACGATCTTGTCAGCCATATCATTTGCGACTGATGTCAGGATTCGTTACATGGATGATGTCATTATCTTTGAGTAGGGTATTAAAGAATATAGCAAATATTATTATTATCAAATTGTGTGTATGAGAGAATTTAGAAGTATGCGGCAGGCCTTCATGTTGTTAGGAATGGCCCTTGTCTTGCTGCTCCCTGTCAGGGTCAGCGCACAGTCATGGAACAAGACGATCTCTGTCCATCTTAAATCTGTGGACATCAGAGATTTCCTTAATGTTATCCATGAGAAGTCAGGACTGGAGTTCTTGTCTTCTTATGATGATGTGCAGCGTTCACCAAAGGTCTCTGTCAACGAAGACAACGTGACAGTACGTGAGATTCTCGACAAGGTCTTAAAGCCTTTAGGTTACGTCTATAAAATTGATGACGGCACCCTTTCTATCCATGGACGTAAGCCATCGCAGAATATGCGTCTGTTCTGTGGAACGCTGCATGATGTAGAGGGATCTCCACTTCCAGGCGCGCAGGTGCATGTGTTGAATACAAAGTTGTATACCATAAGCGATGCCGACGGCAACTTTGCCATTGATGTTCCCACGAAGGAGACGGCAGTGGAATTCTCCTTTGTCGGAATGCGTAAGAGAAAGTTTGTCCTTAGGGCTGGTAATACCGATGAAATTCATGACATAGAGTTGAGATATGATACGGATATCGATGAAGTTGTCGTGACAGGTTATCAGGATTTTGACAAGACACGTATGGCTGGCTCTGTGGCTCAGATATCTGCCAAAGATCTTGATATCAATGGTTTCAACAGTATAGAGCAGTCCTTGCAGGGGAAACTGGCTGGTGTGGCTGTTACTAATGTGTCGGGAATGGTAGGTCGTACTCAGAAGACACGTGTACGAGGCACTTCCACGATGTTTGGTTCTCAGGAGCCGATATGGGTTGTCGATGGTGTCATTCAGGAGGATCCTTTACCTTTCAGCACACAGACGCTGGATGCTCAGGGTGGTATCACGGAGAATAACTTCGATTACATCCGCAACTTTGTGGGTAACGCTATCTCCTGGCTGAACCCTATGGATATTGAGCGTATTACAGTGTTGAAAGATGCCTCTGCAACAGCTATCTACGGCGTGAAAGCTGCTAATGGTGTCATCGTTATCAATACGAAGCGAGGAAAGGTAGGCTCCTTGTCAGTGTCCTACTCCGGAGGCTTGAATATCGGTCAGCGTTTGAGCCATAAGGCCGAAGAGATGATGAATTCCAAAGAGCGCGTAGATGTCAGCAGAGAGATCTATCAGCGGGGATTGACGGCAGACTGGAGCAGTAGTGATGTTGGTTATGCCGGTGCCCTGAACGATTATCTCTTCGGTAGGACTACAGCGGCAGACTTTGAGAGGCGTGTAGCCACGCTGGAGACAAATAACACCGACTGGTTCAAACTCCTTTTCCGCAATCCTGTCAGTCATAATCATAGTCTGAGCTTCTCAGGGGGTAGCGAGATGGCCCGTTTCTATGCATCACTGGCTTATAATGACACAAAAGGCACTGCTATTGGAAATGACCAGAATAGTTACTCGTCACATGTGGGCTTGAACATGGACTTCTCCAAACGATTCCGTGTCAGTGTGGACCTCAGTGGCAGCTACAGCAAGACCAATGGCTTCTACAAGTTTGATGCCTACACTTATGCGCACAACATTAATCGGGCTATTCCAGCTTATAACGATGACGGTTCCTTGTTCTTCTACCAGAATAGAAGTACGAAGACGACCAATAACGTCGGTGGCTATCTCTATAATGCTTTGAATGAGCGTGCACAGACCGGTAACCACAACAATAATCTGTCTATAAACTCCAGTGTTAATGCCTACTATGACATTTCCAGTGATTTTCAGTTTAATACGCTCTTTAGTTTTGTTGCTTCCAGTGTGAAAGGAGAGAGCTGGGCTGGTGAGCGTTCCAATTATATAGCTGGTCTTCGCGGATATGATTATGGTGCCTACTTGCCAACAAGCACGCAATATAAATCCAGTGGACTACCCTCTGGTGGTGAACTGAACACCGCTAATACCAACCAGCGCTCATGGAGTTGGAGAAACTCCCTGCAGTATGATCATGTCTTTAATAAGATCCATGCTGTGACAGCGATGTTCGGTATGGAGATGGCGAGCACACGCTATAAGGGTTATAATGACACCCGTTACGGGTATATGCCTGAGCGAGGAAAGAGTTTCGTGCAGTTACCGGCAACCACGATTAACTCATATAATGGCACTGCAAAAGCCAATCCGTTGTATGAGAATTATGCCGGTCCAAAGATTACCGATACCAAGACCAACACGATGGGCTTATACTTCACATTGAACTATGCCTATGACAACCGTTATGTTGTTAACTTCAGTGTGCGTGGAGATGCCAGCAACCGTTTTGGACAATACCATAATGAGAAATTCAATCCGGTATGGGCCGGTGGCTTCCGTTGGAATGTTGACAGGGAGAAATGGTTCCATAACCAGAACATCGTCAGTGATCTCAGCTTCAGAGCTTCTTGGGGCTATCAGAGGAATATGGCTACCAACTACAGTCCCAGCCTGATTGTAAGGATTCCTACAGGTGCGGCTTCTAACATCACAGACCTGCGTACGGGCGACTATCTCCTTGCGATCTCCAATCTGCCGTATGACGACCTCCGCTGGGAGAAGACGTTCTCGCAAAACTATGGTGTGGACTTTGGCCTTTTCAACAGTAAGCTGCGTGTAGGCTTTGAGTATTATTATAAGAAAGGTACCGATCTCATCACCACGCTCAACATACCTTATGAATATGGTATAGAGACGATGCCTGTCAACGGCGGCAGCATGAAGAACTCCGGTTATGAGCTTACCCTTGGCTTCACTCCCATCCGCACAAGGGATTTCACTTGGAACGTGTCTCTCAACACCTCCAAGGACTTCAACAAGGTCACCAATGTAGGCCTGCAGAGTCAGAGCTATTCGTATGCTACCTCGGGTAGTTTCTATAAGAAGGGTTATGCCGCTACCTCCTTCTGGGCTTTCAAGTTTGACGGTATTGATCCCAAGACGGGATATCCTATCATAGATCTCAGTATGGCTGATAACGCCACGGAGGAAGAGAAGAAGGATCCCACATCATTCATGGTTTATGGCGGAAAGAGAGACCCCGACTTCACGGGTGGCGTTGGTATGGGTTTCCGTTATAAGCAGTTATCCCTCTCGACGAGCCTGTACCTTCGTGTCGGCGGAAAGACCTTCCTGCAGAGCGCATACCAGAGCACGTATCTCCCCTCAGAGTTTGAGAACCTCTCTAACGAGTTAGTGGAGAGATGGACGCCAGAAAATACCACGGCAACATTTCCGGGACTGCCAGACAAAAATGTTACTCCTATGAAGTTGCCAAACGGGGAATATGCCACTGTTTATCAGATGTATAATCTCAGTACCGATCGTATTGTGTCTACCACCTCACTCTCTTGCAACAACATGAGTTTAAGCTATGCTTTCCCATTTGATTGGGTGAAGCGGTGTCTGCACCTGCAGAGCCTGTCATTAGCAACCTCTGTCACCAATTTGTTTATCATACATAAGGGCGATTTCAAGGGCCGTGATCCTGAGGTCGCCATGGGACAGCAGCCACGAACCAAGTCTCTGACATTCAATATCAATGTGGTTTTCTAAACAACAATTTTCAAAGATGATAACAATGAAAAAAATCATATCAACAGGCTTTGAGATGGGAGTATTCCTTTTCACCCTCCTCTCTTCTTTGACGCTGCTCACCAGCTGTGGTAATTTCTTTGATGAGTCCAGTCAGGATGAGGTGAAGCCGTCAACAGTGGAAGATCTCCGCTCGACATTCTTCCATGACGGTTATCCTTATAACTTTGCTTCTGACAACTATCTGTTCTTGCTTACGGATGAAGTGAAGAGCAATGGTCTCTTGAGTACTTCCTATACGAGTATGTTTACCTCGGGGCAGCCGGTATACTGTTACGACCCTGTCATGTTTGATGGCAATGTGTCGTTCATCTCTGATGAGAATTCGTGGAAGAACTATTATAAACTCGTGATGGGTTGCAATGTTGCCCTTGATTATGTCGATGGCATGACGGGATCTGAGACTGACAAGCTGCAGTTGAAAGGACAGGCGCGCTTGTTAAGAGCCTTCTATTTGTTGAAGCTCGCAACAATTTATTGTCAGCCTTACTGCAATAATCCTGACACCAACCTTGGAGTCTCGCTTATTACCTCGTCGTCGGTCAGTGATACCTATCCTTCGCGCTCAACGTTACGTGATACTTATGACTTCATCGAGAGGGAGCTGAAAATGGCTAAGGAGGAGTTGAAGGACTATACCCCTACAACGAAATACCGTGTGACATCCGAGGTGGCAGATATCCTGCTCTCCCGCCTGTACCTCTATGAAGAGAAGTGGGATGAGTGTATAGAGGCTTCCAATGAGGCCATTAGCAAGGGACCGCAGTTGTCTAACTTTAACTCTTTTGTTGGGACAGACTACAATGTCTGGAGCGTGGATGGAAGTTCTGAAGTCGTCTGGAACTATAGCGGACGCCTTTATGGATCAAGCTATATTGACGCTCAGTCGTTGAGTGCCAATGCGATTCCTTATTCTCTGGACAGCCGGGTATTGTCTTTATACGACCAGACGAATGACCTTAGGTATAAGAAATACATTCAAAACTATGGCAGCTATGCCTTTGTCCTGAAGACATCCTTCAATTCGATGTATGATGGCGAGCATGGTGTTCGAATGGCAGAGGTCTATCTCAACAGAGCTGAGGCTTATGCCCGTAAGGCTCTTGCAGGTAATGGCTCTGCAATGGCCCAGGCCCTTGCCGATATTAATAAGCTTCGCAGAAGCCGTTATGTGAATGGCACTTACACGGATATAACTGACATCACGAGTGATAAACTACTCCAGTTGGTTCTTGATGAGAGACAAAGAGAACTTGTATGGGAAGATGGTTTCAGATGGATGGACATCAAGCGCAATCATCTCAGCGTCACACATGATTTTATCGATGATACCGGCAATACCCATACTTATACGCTTCGTGCTGATGACCCACTTTATGCACTGCCCATACCGGCAGCTGCCGTGTCTCGTAATCCAAACTTACAACAAAATCCAAGATAATGAAAGCTATGAGAAATATCAGAATAATTTTGGCGTCAGCAGCCTGTGCTGTGATGATGGCGGGTGTCATGTCCTCATGCAGCTATGATGAGGATGAACTTTCCCCGTCCAATGAGGTGTCATCTTTCATTCTACCGCAAGGCAGTCATGACTATGATGCTACGATACAGAAGTTCTATGATGACAATGGAGTCTATCTGCTTTATCAGTTTACGGATAAAGATGCCTACTGGACGCCATCAGGTTGGACCAATGGTGAGATCACGACTGACGACACCGACGGAAAGCAAGGATTCCTTGTTATCAAAGCTGATGAAAACTATGTCGGGCAGCAGCTGAGCCTTCTTGATGAAATTTGGTTTGATAAGGTTCCGGAGTCAGCACGCAAGGCGCTTCTGCCCAATGTCATACTCCTGTGCAGTGAGGTGGATGATATCGTTCAGAAATGGGATTTTTCTTCCTATCCTTTTAAGCAAGTCTGCTCACCTTCCCCCATTACTTCACACTACAATTATGACAATATCGCGGTGTCGTATGGATCTGCTGCCGTGGAGACCCTCACCGCCAGGCAGAAGGCGACGGTCTCCCGTGACCTGATGCAGACATGGGTGGAGTATATCGCTGACCGTAAGGCAGCTCCTTCGGTAGAGTTCTCTTCTTCCATCAACTATTCCAGCAGTGATGTGACGAAGGTATACAATGCTCATGATGCTTGTGCTGTAGGTACTCTTAATGCGGGATATTCAACTTCTGCTAAGAAAGATTGGGTTTTGTTCCTCGATATGATGCTGATGTATCCTGAGAGCTATCTGACAGAGGATGCCGGTGAATTTAGTAAATATCAGGCGTTCACCAACTATGTCAACGGCGGCTATATCTACGACTACAAGAACGTCTTCCATGGCATCCTCAATGCCAAGAAGGATACGAAGGGCCTCTTGAAACAGCGCTATGATCTCGTACGGAACTATTTCATCAATACTTATAACTTCGATCCACAAACTGTGGGCAACAGCAACATCTGAACTAATACTCATTTATAGGATGAAATATCTTTTCCGACACAAGTATGTCACAGCCATGGCGTTGCTGTTGGCAGCCTCAGCTCCTGCGGAGGCTCAGCAGGCCGTGGCTGACAAGAATGATTTTATTCGTCAGGATGCCACGGTCTCGCGTGGCTTCCTTTCATGTTACCGGCAAGACGGTCGTTACTATCTTGAGGTCCCCGACAGTGTGATAGGCCGCGATATCCTTGTCACCATCACCATCAGCAAAGGCGCCTCCCGTAAGGAGCGTAAGGACGATGAACGTTTTGGCTATGGTGGCGACTCGATGTTCAACAAGATGATACGCTTTACCAAGCAAGATGGTAAACTGTATATTGTATACCCAGAGGTCTTCTATCAGGCTGCTGGCTATAGCAATACCGCTCCGATGTCCAGCCGTCGCGCGCCTATCCATTATGCCGCTGCTATCGTCTCTTCGGGCAGACTGTCGAGTGTGATAGATATCACCGACCTACTGACGAGTGATGATGAGCTGTTCTCGCTTCGTGGCAGTGCTAATGATCTGCATCTCGGTACCGCGCAATCGGAATATACGGAGATAGAGCGTATTGATGCTTTTCCGGAGAATATTAACTTCCTGAGTCATCGTTCCTATACTTTGGCGCGGCCTGTCAAGGGCGAGGATCCAGACTCGCGATGGGAGGTGTCGTCGAGTTGGTTCTTGCTGCCCAAGGTCCCCATGAAACCACGTATCGCCGACACCCGTGTGGGTTTTTTCACGTATGGCATGCCGGGGTTATCGACATCGCCGGATAAATTTCAGATGGGTGCCATGGCGGCACGCTGGCGGTTGGAGCCTTGTGACGAGGACAGGGACAAATACCTCAAAGGTGAGCTTGTGGAGCCAAAGAAGCCTATCGTCTATTACATCTCCCATACCGTACCCGACTATCTGCGGCCGTACTTCATCAAGGCTGTGAACAATTGGGCCCCAGCCTTTGAAAAGGCCGGCTTCAAGAATGCTATCCATGCCGAGATGGCTCCTGAGGACTCCTTGTATAACGAGGGAGATGTCAGATACCCCCTCGTCTCTTATAAGGCATCCCCGATTCCAAATGCCTATGGTCCCTTGGTTGTAGATCCTCGGTCTGGGGAAATCATCACCTCTCATATTGGTATTTATCATTCTGTCCTTGACTTGGTACAACGATGGTATTTCGTGATGTGTGCTCAGGTTGATCCCAGAGCGCGGGAATATCCACTCGACAAGAAGGTCATCGGTAAGCTTATGGAGACGGTGTTGACGCATGAGGTCGGACATACGCTGGGCTTGCGGCATAACTTTATAGCTTCTACCATCTATCCTGTGGACAGCCTGCGCAACGAGGCTTTCTATGGGCAGCATGGCTTGGGAGGCAGTATCATGGACTATCAACGCTTCAACTATATCCCACAGCCTTCCGACAAGGTGACGGATTATGACAATCTCTTGCCTCGCATCGGTGACTATGACCGGTTTGCCATTGAGTGGGGCTATCGGTGGGACGATACGGATAATCTAAAAGGCAACACAGAGCGTCGCCGGAGATGGGTGACAGAGAAACGGGCGAAGCATAAATGGGCTAAATATATCGAGGAGTCGACTCTTGGCGACCCGCGTGTGCAGAGTGAGGACAGCGGTGACGATGATATCCAGGCGGACATCTACGGCATGAAGAATTTGAAATACATTATGTCCCACCTTGAGGAATGGACAGCGACAAAGGATAGCGATTGGTATCCTCTGCGTCGCCGATATCTCTCTGTGCAGAACCAATACTGGAACTATATAGGCCATGTCATTAGGTATGTGGCTGGAGTCATGAACGATAAATGCGATGGTGATGAGAAGCTCTTTGTCAACGAAGCGGTCGCTCATAAGGACCAGCTAAGAGCTTTGGAGTTCCTCAACGAATATCTCATCAAGGATCAGAAGTGGCTTTGGCGGCCAGACTTAATGGCTAAGACAGGAGTGGACTGGAGTTACGACTTGGATCGTGCGCGAAATCAGTTAGTTGTTATCTTCTTAAAGTTTGGGTCTTTGACGTCTCATGATTCTAAGCTGACGAATCTATCAGTTGACGAGCTCCTTAACTGGGTCTATGAGTCGGTCTATGGTCAGTATGCCTATGATCGAAAGCTTAGTATTCATGAGCGCTCTCTGCAGAGGAACTTCCTTGCCGATCTGTCGGTGAACGCGGAGAATGCGTCAACTTTCGGTACTGGCATAGGAGAGAAGCTCAAGCAGATGCTTGAAAAGATCAAGGCACGTGCGCTGAGAGCTCTCGCCTCAGCTCCTGATGATATCACACGGGCGCATTATCAGACGATTGCCAACTTCATCACGGTTTGGCAGACGGGTGACAACAGAGTTTTAAGAAATAACTAGGTACGAATAGAAAAATGAGATATCCTTTTATTATTGTAGCACCTTTGGTGCTGCTCTTGCCGCTAACGGCCAGTGCACAGCTGCGTGAAACAGGGATGCAGTTGGGTGATAATTATAAGACTGCAAAGTCCGATACCCTGCCTTATTCCTATCAGTCGTTTATGAACCAGCCAGGACTGAAGAAGATAGCGGGCTTAGCCAATAGCGACGATATGGCTCTTAACGTCTATCAGTTGAATGACCACTATTGTGTGGAGGTTCCTGTGAAAGCCTTGGACAAAGACATATTGGCTCTTGCCATGACCTATCGTGGCGATGATTATGTATCACCGTCTTCGGGTGTCTTCAGATTCTCACGGGGGGCCAATAAGCATTCATTGTATCTTACTTACAACCGTAGTCTGGATGTACAGGCTGATTCAGTAGACGCGAAAGCAGAGAATGCCGCTATGTTAAGGGCCCTTGATGCCAGCAATATGACACCTATCGACATGAGCTTTACCGTGTTGTCAATGGGAAAAGACAACAAATCCTTTATTGTGGATATCACGGCGAGTGTCAACTCTTCACGAGGACTCTTTGACGTCTCTAAAAACACTAGTCTCAACCATCCAGATATGTTGCGATCTCAGTTGATGTCCATCAGCCCTATTGAGGGAGGTGTCGTCTTTGATCTCTACCGCTCACAGAGTGACATGGTTAATAACACCATGGATACGCAGATTGAGATGGCTACGACATCATCGTTGAAGTTTATCCTCCAGCTGCTCCCCGACCGCAAGGAGCGGTTGAAGCTGTACAACCCTTTCTATGGCTTCGACACCTTTAGCCGTCAGGAGTATGACACCAAGAGCTATGTGTCACGCCGCCGGCAGTATGTCAGCAGATGGGACTTCACGCAGGGACCTATCAAGGTGTATGTCAACCCCATCACTCCAAAACCGTTCCAGCAGAGTATCCGGAAAGCCTTTGAGGAGTGGGTTCCGGCGTTGAACAGCGTGGGGATCAAACAGCCCTTCATCTTTACATCTGACGCCTCCGATGCAGTTATGTCTTACCACCATATTTATGTCGACTGGTATCATGCCGGAGATCCTACCTGTAGCAAGGTGAAAGATGACAGGAGTGGAGAGATCCTGGCAGCCAGGATCAGTATCTCTGATATGGGTATCGATGAACAGCTTCTTAGCTATTACGTCACCAGCCGGAATATAGACAGAAGGATCGCGAGAGACATGGAGGATATAGGAGTGCGACAGGATATGATCCAGGCTCTCGTTGCCGGTGAGGTTGGCAAGGTCCTTGGCCTGAAGCAGAACGACAATGGTTATTATCAGTTCTCTCCATCACAGCTCAGATCCAAGAGCTGGTTGTTGGCAAACGGGACAACATCGTCGGTGACAGGCAAGATGACTGTCAACTACCTTGTACAGCCGGGAGATGGCGTTCCGTCGTCATGTCTCTTCCCTAAGGTCTCTCTCTATGACCGCGATGCGATCCATTATCTTTATGGCAAGAGTGTGGCAGCGCCTTCTAAGGATGCTGGTTTCTTCTTCCAGTATGACACCAAGGATTATCGTACAAGTTGGAAAAATCCTAAGGGGTATCTTTCCAATGATCTTGTGGAGGCAGCGCGGTTAGGCATAGAGCAGTTGAAGCGACTCTATCCTGCTATATCTTCTGATATGCAGTCCCTGCCGAAAGACCAGAGCTCTTTCGACAATCAGCATGAAGTCATCCTCAGGACTCTCAGCCAGTATCAGACGTTGCTTACCAATGTGAGCTCCTTGATAGGCAGGAAGTTCACCTATCCCGTGCAGAAAGGCGTCAATGTTACGCCCCATGAATACCCTTCCAAGTCTGAGCAGCAACGGGCGCTGGCATTTATCGACAAGGAAATCCTGCATGGCGTCCCTACTTGGGCGGAAGATATACGACTCAAGCAGATCGTAGGAGGTGACGTTGATGGCATGATGCGTGCTGTCGCCGTAGCGATGTACAAGGCCTTGTTGGATGACAGTAAGATCAATAATCTGATATCTGCTGAGGAAGAGCTGGGGAGTAATGCTTTCACAGCCCAAGACTTATTCACTTTTATCGACAGGAACTTGATGTGCGATTACAGTAGCTCTGTGGCTGTGCCTAAATATGTACGCCTGATCCAAGCCAACGTCTTGCCCGACCTCGCGGACAAAGTCTTCCAGGCTGATGTGTCTACGGCTCTGAGCAATGAGGGCGCTGTCATGTTGCACGGATGGTTCGTCAACCTTGCCAAGAAGGTGAAAAAACTCGCTGCCTCTCATCCTGATCAGGCTACACGCGACAACTATCAGTTTATCATGATGAGGTTGAATCGTAACTATTTCGAAAAGCAACATCAGTAATTTCAGTAGCATATCCTTTATGGATCGTATTTCTATATGAAGAGAATATTTTCTTTAGTCGTATCCAGTATCCTTCTTCTCCCTCTCTATGCTCAGACGACCAGGATCGTCAGTTCCGTAGATGATTTCAAGAGGGATACTGTGAACGTGGAGCGTTATGATGATCCCAACCTCGAACCCTTGGTGAGCAGTCTTCAGATTGTGCCTTGGTTTCATAAAACGAAAGACCTCTTCTGGTATTCTTGGCACCAGGCAGGTGGAGACTCCGAATTCTATACATGGCAGAGGGGGATAGGAAAGAGAAAGGTGTCCAGGGACACCATCGACAAGATGGATCTGGGAATGCGACACAAGATGAATCCTTACGGGACCAGTAATGACTCCATCTGGAGACTTTCTGAGGACTCCTTGAAAAACTTACTCTTGGAAAATCTTCAGACTCATCAGAAGGTGAGAATGTCTTCTGATGGCAATGAGGATTTTCCTTTTGAGATTATCGATGTGGTATGGCGAAAGGATGGTAAGTTTATCATTCCACGTGTGGATCATCGTGGTGTGAGAAAGTTTGCCATGATGTTTTGCAGTCCTTACTTTCCACCTTCATCAAGGACCTATGAATACGAAATCCCTGGTGATACCATTGTCAAAACCACACATTATTATATTGGCGACGGTGAGACAGGAACCCTCAGAGAGGTTGATATCCGTAAATGGCCGTGTCAGGAGGTTATTCCACAGCCTGCGGAAGACGTTGAGGACAGGTTCTTCTTTTGGAGAAAGAAGAAGACACGTGACATGGCTGAGTTGTGTGCTATTGACTTTAACGGCAAGGTGGCGGTCATTCTTACAGAGACAAGCAAGCCAAGGATTAATCCTGACATGTTCTATTGCCGTATCGTTAACCACGGCAGGGATATCTTTCTGTGGAGTGACAGGAACGGATGGGGACATATCTATCATTATGATGGGACAGGAAAGCTTCTGAATGCCGTTACTTCCGGCAACTGGACCGCAGGGAAAATTTGCGCTGTGGACGCGGAAAGGAAAAGAATCTTCTTCTATGGCTATGGACGGGAGAAAGAACGTAATCCCTATTACCAAAATCTTTATAGTGTTGCTTTTGATGGCAGCAAGTTGCGGTTGTTAACACCGGAGAATGCTCAGCACAATGTTTTCGTCAGTCCTACGGCTGACTTCTTCGTGGATATTTACAGCACTGTCAGCCAGGCTCCAACCGTCGTTGTCAGAGACGCTCATGGAGTGATTCTGGACACCCTACACAAGAGCGATGTCTCTAAGCTCTATGCTTATGGCTGGCGTCCTCCTGAGCCGTTTACCGTTCTGGCTGCCGATGGCAAGACGAAGCTCTATGGACTGATGTGGAAACCCTATGAATTCAACGCATCGAAGAAATATCCTATTATCTCGCAAGTCTATCCTGGTCCCTTCACGGAGACAGTATGGAATGAGTTCACGGTCTTCGACAGGTATCATAATGCTGCCTTGGCTCAGAGAGGATTCATTGTTGTAGTGTTCGGACATCGTGGAAGTAGCCCCCTGCGGGACAAAGCGTACAATATCTTCGGCTATGGCAATCTGAGAGATTACGCACTGGCTGATGACAAGGCCGGGTTGGAACAACTCGCTAAAAAGTATAGCTTTATAGATATAGACCGTGTCGGTATCGTAGGCCATAGTGGTGGCGGTATGATGGCAGCGGCAGCCATCATGACGTTCCCGGACTTCTACAAAGTAGCGGTGGCGAGTTCTGGAAACTATGATAATCGCGTCTACAACAGGATGTGGGGTGAGACCTACCAGGGTATTGAAGGTGATAAGACACCTTTTAAGGTCAAAACGGTGCAGGAACTGGCTCCTCGGCTTAAAGGACACTTGCTGTTGGTTACAGGAGATCAGGATCAGAATGTCCATCCCATCCATACACAGAGGTTGGTGGAGGCTTTGATAGAAGCAAATAAGGATTTCGAACTCTTGGTGCTGCCTGGCCAGGAACACCACTATGACTTCTTACATCAGATGTATTTTGAGCGTCGTAAAAGAGATTTCTTTGAAAAGTGGTTGATCAGAAGTCCGGAAAAGAAGCCTTGAGAAGTCCGGAAGCCCAGAAGCCCAGTCATGTGTAGAAGCCTCTGGTAATCCGGTAGTATATGGTTTTACTCATGTAATGACCGTACTTCTGTACTTCTGGACTTCTGGACTTCCGTTATTATTTCAACTCTATCGTCTTGATACTCTTCACGCTGCCTGTGAGCGGGTCAAGGATAATCTGGGAGGATTGCTTCTTACCGAAGAGCTCACCGCTCAGGGATTCCGTGTAGCCAAACTGTGCGGCGTTCATCTCATAGGTGTCAATGGTTTTGCCATCGGCAGAGAGTACAGCTTTTATCTTCGACGGTTTGCTTACTCTCAGTCCAATATCGTTCTTGTCTTCTTTCTTGTTGTCCACCACCTCTGGAGCTACCGCAGTGTGGAGGTCGGTGACGGTAATATAATAAGGTGTACCGCTGAGATCGTCAGCAGCGACGAGTCCGTAGTACTTGGAGAAGCGGAAAAGAACATTGCGGCCCTCTTGCGTAGGCATAAACTCTACCTGTGTCAGTGTGGTGTCCTTAACGGTGACGCCATAGAACAGTTGTGAGAGCGCCTGCTCCTGTCGATTCATATTCTCGTACATCAGTTTGAGCTGTGCTCCGTCTTTGGGCAGGTTGTCAGCTTCCCCGCGGCTCAGGGAGTTGCGGCTGTCGCGGATGTCGTAGATCTCCTTTGCAGAGAGTTCAGCCATCTTAGCCTCGCTGCCCGCGCTAAGGATGTCCTCCGTCATGTAGTCATTGGGGTTGAGAGCCTTAGGCTTAGGAGCGGCCTTGAACTGACGTAGCGGCGTGGTGTAGGGTAGTGCGTCGGCATTGATGGCCAACAACTGGCCGTTGGGCGAGCAGGTCACCTTGTCAATGGAGTGCTTCTTGTCTGTTGTCAGCATGAAGGCCTTGGCGGTGTCAGGCATGGCCGTGGCATCCATCTTGATGTTGACGATGCGGTATGCCGTAGACGCCTGCTGCGGTACGTTCTCCTTCATATAGCGTAGGGCGTAGGGCGCATAGCGCCCTGGCGTGTATTGCGTCTTCTCCACCTCGATGGTGAAACGCATGCCATTCTTAGGCAGTGTATAGCTGGTGCCCTCTATGCTCTGACCGTGGACGGTGAGCGGCAACATGAGGAGCAGGGAAGCCATGTGTCTTACTTTCATAGTCTTTCTGATTTTCTGTCTCCGTTGATGTTTTTAGAGATACATAAACGCTTTCGGCAGATAGTTCACGATGTCGCCCGCCACGAGGCTCTCCTTGCCTAAGTCTTTTGCTGCGAGGTCGCCGGCGAGTCCGTGTAGGTAGGTGCCGACGATGCAGGCGTCGGTCTGGCTGTAGCCTCTGGCGAGTAGCCCGGTGATGATGCCCGTGAGCACATCTCCGCTTCCCGCTGTTGCCATCCCGCTGTTCCCCGTGGGGTTGAAGAGCACGTTGCCGTCGGGCAGGCAGATGGCGGAGTAGTGGCCTTTGAGGACGACATAGCCATGAAGCTTGGAGGCTAAACGACGTGCGCGGCTGAGTCGCTCGTAGCTGCTGCCACTGGGACTGCCTATGAGCCGGTCGAGTTCCTTGGGATGAGGTGTGAGAATGATACCTTTGGGTAACTGCTGCATCCAGGCCTGATGGGTGCTGAGAATGTTCAGCGCGTCAGCGTCGGCGACGACAGGGCATTTGGCACGCCGTATCTGCCCGATGATGGCGATGGCCGTGTTCTCATTCTGTCCCAGTCCCGGACCGATGCCGACGGCGTCGAAGCGGTCGCTGTCGACACTCTCAGAGAAGGTGAAGTCGTCGTTGTCAATCTGTAGGACAGCCTCAGGGACGGAAATCTGCATGATGTTATAGTTGCAGCGTGGCGTGTGTGTCGTCACCTTTCCTACTCCCGCTCTCAGGCATGCCTTGGTAGCCAGGACGGCAGCTCCTGCCATGCCATAGCTGCCGGCCACGAGAAGTGCGTGCCCCATGGTGCCTTTGTTGGCGAAGTCGGCGCGGTGGTGGAGGCGAGCAGTGATGTCCTGTTCCTCCAAAATGCGGAATGATGTGTCGGTCTTGCTGATAAACTCAGGGCTCAGCCTGATGTCGAGGACTTTGAGGCGCCCGATGTACTGCTGGCAGTCGGCCATAAGCATAGAGAGTTTGCGCTGCTGCAAGGTCAGCGTGAGGTCGGCACGGATGATATTGGAATGAATATTGTTGGTGTTGTCCTCACACATCAGGCCTGATGGCAGATCGATGCTCACCACCTTCGCCGGACTCTGGTTGATGTATTTCACAAGGGAAGCGAACCCGCCCATGAGTGCTTTGTTGAGTCCCGAGCCGAAGAGACCATCTACGACGAGTGTGCCCGCCGAGAGCTCAGGTGGATCAAAGTTGAGGGAAATCTCGGTGAACTGTGTCTTGCGCTGGTCGATGAGGCGCTGGCGGTTGGTGGCGCAGTCCTCAGAGAGGTTGTCGTGGATGTTGAACAGGTAGACGCTGACCTTGTAGCCAGCGTCGGCTAACATGCGAGCCACAGCGAGGGCATCGCCACCATTGTTGCCGGGACCGGCGAAGACGACGATGGGCGTGCGTTCCGTCCACTCATCCGTGATAGCGGATGTGATGGCTTTGGCCGAGCGCTCCATCAGGTCGATGCTCTTGATGGGCTCGTGCTCTATGGTGTATTTGTCAAGCTCGTGAATTTGAGCAGAATCGAAAATCTTCATATCAACCGCAAAGATACGGAAAAAAGTAAAAAAGTGGAAAGGTAAAAAGGTAAAAAACGCTCGAAGACATTGTTTTTTCTTTTTTTTGCTTTTCATTGTCTACTTTTTGCCTTTTAGCCTTTTTACTCTTTCCCATTTTTTGTAATTTTGCATTATTAATCAAATCAGTAGGCAATATGAGTATTGTAACGGTCAAGGACAAGAAGTTCAGAACGTTTATCCCCGAGGAGGAAATTCAGCGGCGTGTCAAAGCCGTGGCAGAGAAAATCAACAGAGATATGGCAGACAAAAATCCGCTTTTCTTGGCGGTCCTCAACGGGTCTTTCGTCTTCGCGGCCGACCTTATGCGGTACATCACCATCCCTTGTGAAATCTCTTTTGTCAAGCTCGCCTCTTATCAGGGTACGACTTCCACCGGAAAGATCAAGGAGGTCGTCGGTATCAATGAGGAATTGAAAGGCCGTACTGTCGTCATCGTAGAGGATATTGTCGACACCGGCCACACCATGAAACACATGTTGGAGAGCCTGGGCACACGCAATCCTGAGTCGCTGCATATCTGCACGCTCCTTGTCAAGCCCGGAAAGTTGCAGGTAGACCTCAATATCGAGTATGCCGCTATGGAGATTCCCAATGACTTCATCGTCGGTTATGGTCTTGACTACGACCAGCAGGGCCGTAACCTGCGCGATATCTATACCATCGTGGAGTAGACATAAATATCAATAAGGATAACAATCCAATAAAACATTACAATGAAGAATATCGTTATTTTCGGTGCTCCCGGTTCAGGCAAGGGCACACAGAGCGATAAGATGATCGCTAAGTATGGTTTCAAACACATCTCTACCGGTGACGTGCTGCGCAACGAGATTAAGAACGGCACCGAGCTTGGTAAGACAGCAAAAGGATATATCGATAACGGTCAGCTGATTCCTGACGATCTGATGGTCAACATTCTTGCCAGTGTCTACGACAGCTTCGGCAAGGAGCACGAGGGCGTTATCTTCGACGGCTTCCCCCGCACTATCCCGCAGGCCGAGGCGCTGAAGAAGATGCTCGCTGAGCGCGGTCACAAGGTGGCAGCCATGATCGAGCTCGACGTTCCTGAGGACGAGCTGATGAAGCGCCTTATCCTCCGCGGCAAGCAGAGCGGCCGCAGCGACGACAACGAGGAGACCATCAAAAAGCGTCTCACCGTTTACCACAACCAGACAGCTCCGCTGATCGACTGGTATGAGAAAGAGGGCATCCACCACCATATCAATGGCCTTGGCGAGCTCGACCGTATCTTCGGTGACATCTGCAAGGTCATCGACTCACTCTAAACATAATAGATGGAATCTAATTTTGTAGACTACGTGCGCATCGTCTGCCGCTCCGGAAAGGGCGGCAGAGGATCGGCACACCTCAGACACGTAAAATACCAGCCCAACGGCGGGCCCGACGGCGGTGACGGCGGCGACGGTGGCAGCATCATTCTGCGCGGCAACCATAACTACTGGACACTGCTGCATCTGAAATACCAGAAGCATGTCTTTGCGGAGCATGGCGGCAACGGCGGCTCTGACAAGAGTCATGGCACTGACGGTAAGGATGCTTACATCGACGTGCCATGCGGTACCGTCGTCTACAACGCCGAGACGGGAAAATATATCTGCGATATCACCTATGACGGTCAGGAAGTCGTCCTGCTCAAAGGTGGTCGTGGAGGTCTTGGCAATTTCCAGTTCCGTACGGCTACGCGCCAGACGCCGCGCTTTGCCCAGCCTGGCGAGCCAGCCCAGGAGCTGACGGTGATTCTCGAACTCAAACTCTTGGCCGACGTGGGCCTCGTGGGCTTCCCCAATGCGGGCAAGTCGACGCTGCTCTCTGCTTTGTCGAGTGCGCGGCCTAAGATAGCCAACTATCCGTTTACCACACTGGAGCCTTCGCTGGGCATCGTCAGCTACCGTGACGGCAAGTCTTTTGTCATGGCCGACATCCCCGGCATCATCGAGGGCGCCAGCGAGGGCAAAGGCCTGGGACTGCGCTTCCTGCGACATATCGAGCGCAACTCCCTGCTTCTCTTCATGGTTCCCGGCGAGAGTGAGAATATCAAGCACGACTATGAAGTGCTCTTGGGAGAGTTGGAGAAGTTCAACCCCGACATGCTGGAGAAACATCGTGTCTTAGCTGTCACTAAGAGCGACCTCCTCGACGAGGAGCTCATTGCTATGCTCAAAGAGGAGCTGCCCGACGACCTGCCGGTGGTGTTTATCTCTGCTGTCACAGGCTATGGACTCGATGAGCTGAAGGATGTGCTGTGGCGGGAACTCAACAGCGAGAGCAACAAACTTTCGGAGATTACTGCTGAAGATACACTGGTGCACCGCGACAAGGAGATGGGCAAGTTTATCCAGGAGATGCACGATGAGGATGCTGACGAAGACGATATAGAAGTCGTCGACGCAGAGGATTTTGATGATGATGACGATGATACCGACTCTCACATATTATAATATAGCTGAAGGTGTCACGGCATTCTCTACTACGCGTCATGGCGGTATGTCACAGGGTGTCTATGGAGAGTTTAACATCAACCCCTATTGTGGTGATGCTTCATCGGCGATAGCCACCAACCGTCGTCTGTTAGCAGACGAGTTGGGAATTTCAGAGGACCTTATCTTTTTGCCTCACCAGATTCATAGCACGCGCAACTTTGACTTAACCGATAACTTTCTGATGTGTCCTAAGGAGCTGCGCTTTATGCAGCTTGAGGGCATTGACAGTATAACTACCGCCTGCCGTGGGGTCTGCATCGGTGTCTCTACGGCCGACTGTATCCCTGTCCTTCTCTATGACCGGGAACATCGGAGCTGCGCCGCCGTCCATGCGGGATGGCGTGGCACCGTACAGCGCATCGTGGAGAAGACGCTGCGGACGATGACGGAACTGTATGAGACGCGACCGGCTGCCGTGACAGCCGTCATAGGTCCTGGCATCTCGCTGAAGAACTTTGAAGTGGGGAGTGATGTCTTCTTCAAATTCAGCGATGCCGGCTTCGACCGCCGTCGTGTAGCCCGTAAGATGCCGGCGAAAGACCATCCCAATAGTCGGAAATGGCATATCGACCTGCCGGCGTGCAACACCATTCAGTTGGTAGATAGTGGCGTGCTCCCGAAATTTATCAAGCAGAGCAACATCTGTACCTATGATGATGTCGAGGACTATTTTTCGGCACGCCGTCTCGGGCCAGACTCCGGACGTATCTATACTGGTATAATACTCAGATAAATGAAACTGACTGTTATATTGCTCTCCGCTTTCTTTGCAGCTTTCTGTGCCGTAGCACCTCTCTCGGCGCAGCGGCGCAGTTTCACTGCCATGGAGCAGTCGGTCATCAGTGTGCCGACGCCCGGACTCTTTGATCGCAGCAATGCTTTCACCATCGACTTCGGTATTCTCCGTGACAGCGAATATTCCTTTCCCTTGCCCGTAGGCCATGCTGAGGTGAAGGGAGGACAGGCGCTGGAGATAACGACGACGAAGGGCGATGCCGTGAAAGCAATGTTCGATGGCTACGTGAGATACTCCAAGCGGAGTGAGCAATATGGCAATGTCGTCGTGGTGCGCCATGACAACGGCTTGGAGACCGTCTACGCCTTCAATGCCCAGAATCTTGTGAAAGTAGGTCAGCGCGTGCAGGCCGGTCAGACCATAGCCATCGTTGGTGGCGACGACGGAAGGGTGTTCTGTCTCTTTGCCATCATGGTCAATGGTGGCTGGATTAATCCTGAGACAATCATTGAGGTCAAGAGCCACAGGCTGCGCCGCCAGACCGTGCAGTGCAGGAAGAGCGGCAACAGAGTTATTGTGTCTGTCGTTGCTCCCGAGAAGGCCAAAGGTCTGACCCTTGACCCCGATGACGAGGAAGCGCAGGCTTCCGGCAATACTTTTGAGCTCGATTTGCAGAAGATAGAGAAAGAGCATTGGGCCTATCCTCTTCCCGGTGCTCATGTCATCAGTCCTTATGGTGGGCGCAGCGGGCGCGGACATGCCGGTGTGGACATCAAGACGCGGGCTAATGACGAGGTCTTAGCGGCTTTCGATGGTGTCGTCGTACAGTCCGGCCCCTATTTCGGATATGGCAACTACATCGTTATCCGGCATGCTTACGGATTCTCCACCTGCTATAGCCATCAGTCGAAGAACCTCGTCAAGAAGGGCCAGAAAGTAAAAGCCGGTGAGGTCATCGGACTCACCGGACAGACGGGACGGGCCACAACTCCTCACCTGCATTTCGAGATACGCTTCAACGGACGCCCCATCAACCCCAACCTCTTCTTCGACCATGCCAACCACAAGCTCCGGGCTAAGGTGCTCAAAGTCGGAGGTAACAGCGTCAGATAAAGACCAAAAAGTAAAAAACCGAAAACAAATTGTTATTCTTCCGATAAAAAAGAAAGAATTAAATTATTTATCCGTATCTTTGCACGGGTTATTATGAACTTCCGTATAAAGAAACTCGATATTTTCATCGCCAAGCAGTTTGGACTGCTTTTCGTGGGAACGTTCTTCATCTGCCAGTTTGTGTTGATGATGCAGTTCCTTTGGCGTTATATTGACGAGCTCATAGGCAAGGGTCTGTCTATGGACGTGCTGGTGCAGTTTTTCTGGTACATGGCGCTTATGCTTGTGCCTCAGGCTCTTCCTCTTGCCATTCTGTTGAGTTCGCTGATTACTTTCGGAAACCTTGGTGAGAGTTCTGAGCTGACGGCCATCAAAGCTGCCGGCATCTCGCTGATGCAGAGTTTCCGCTCCCTCATCGCCATCACGGTACTCATAGCGCTCACGTCTTTCTATTTCCAAAACAATATCGGACCTCATGCCAACATGAAGCTCATGCAGTTGCTCATCTCTATGAAGCAGAAAAGTCCGGAACTGGAGATTCCCGAAGGCGTGTTCTATGATGGCATCCCCAACTCCAACATCTACGTACAGAAGAAGGACATGAAGACCGGCAAGCTCTATGGCATCATGATTTACCGCATGACGGAGAGCTACGAGGACGCCGCCATCATCCTTGCCGACTCTGGTATGTTGCAGTCCACAGCTGAGAAGAAGCACCTGTTGCTGACCCTCTGGAGCGGCGAGTGGTTTGAGAATATGCGCGAGTCGGAACTTGGAGGTACTGCAGCCGTACCTTATCGCCGTGAGTCGTTCATAGGCAAGAGGATTGTCATCGACTACGACGGCGACTTCTCTATGACCGATGCTGCCTCGCTGTCTAACAACGCCCGCGGCAAGAGCCTCTCGCAGATAAGAAATGATGTCGACTCGCTCAACCAGTCCTACGACAGCATAGGCCGTGCTTTCTATAATGAATCTCAGCGGATGTATTTCCCCATTCCTGCTGTGAGCAAGCGCGACTCTCTTCGTGAAGTCCGGGCTGGGCGCAGCGGGACGTTGGACATCGACAAGATGTTCAACAAGTTGCCTATGCCATCCAAGCAGATGGTGGTCTCTACGGCTTTGGGCAATGTGCAGCGTATGACGAGTGATTTGGAGTTCAAGGCCATGCTGACGCAGGACAGCGAGAAACTCCTGCGCAGCCACCAGTTGGAGGCGGAGAATAAGTTTGCGCTCTCCTTGCAGTGCCTCCTCTTCTTCTTTATCGGCGCGCCTTTGGGTGCTATTATCCGGAAAGGTGGCTTAGGAATGCCTATCATCATCTCCGTGCTGGTGTTCATCATCTATTATATCTTGGACAACTCTGCCTATCGTATGTCGCGTCAGGGCTCCTGGCCGGTATGGATGGGACATGGGCTGGCACCGGCGGTGATGACGCCGCTGGCAGTCTTCGTGACCTATAAAGCCCTCAACGACTCGATGGTCTTCAATGCCGATGGCTGGACGGCTTTCTTCCGGAAGCTCTTCGGTCTGCGCATCAAGCGAAGCATACAGGCCAAGGAGGTCGTTATCGAGGAACCGGCTTACGCTGACGACGGCATGCAACTGCTCAACATCAATAAGGAAATCATCGCTTACTCGCGCAAGCACAACCTCAAGTCGCCACCTAATATTATTAATGTGTTCTTCAGATACGAGGAAGATCACGACATTGAGGATATCAACGGGAAGTTGGAGGCTATCATTAAAGACCTCTCCAATACGCGCGACTCGCAGGTGCTGCACTTCATCAACCAGTATCCGGTCATCGCCGTCAAGGCCCATACGCGGCCTTTCGACCGCCGGTGGATGAATGTAGCGGCGGGAGTCATCATTCCCGTTGGCTTTTTCGTCTACTTCCGCATGTGGCACTACCGTCTCCGGCTCTATCGTGATCTGAAGACGATACGTTTCATCGATACCAACATCGCCAACTATATAGAGAAAAAGACTCAGAAAGGGCAGAACGCCTGAGACCTTCCGAAGGCCTGTGTGGCTCAGCCCCAACGTCTAACAAATAAAAGTATAATAAATATGTCCGAATTCAAACTCAGTAGCATTGAAGACGCCCTGGAGGATTTCAAGCAGGGCAAGTTCGTTATCGTCGTCGACGATGAAGACCGTGAGAACGAGGGCGACCTCATAACAGCGGCGGAGATGATCACGCCGGAGAAAATCAACTTCATGTTGAAGAATGCCCGTGGTGTGCTCTGTGCGCCCATCACCATCCAGCGTGCTGAGGAACTTGACCTTCCTCATCAGGTCTCCGACAACACCTCTATGTTAGGTACACCGTTCACCATCACTGTCGACAAACTGGAAGGCTGCACGACGGGTGTTTCTGCCCACGACCGTGCTGAGACCATCCTGGCCCTAGCCGACCCTAAGTCTACCCCTCAGACCTTTGGCCGTCCCGGTCATATCAATCCCCTCTATGCCCAGGACAACGGCGTGCTGCGTCGCTCCGGTCATACCGAGGCTGCTGTCGACCTCTGTCGTCTGTCCGGCCTCTATCCTGCCGGTGCCCTCATGGAGATTATGAATGATGACGGCACAATGGCACGCATGCCACAACTTCAGGAGAAGGCCCAGGAGTGGGGATTGAAGATCATCACCATCAAGGACCTCATCGCCTACCGCCTGAAGCACGAGTCGAGCATCGAGGTCGGCGAGGAGGTAGACCTGCCTACCATCTACGGTCACTTCCATCTCATCCCCTTCCGTCAGACTTCCAATGGGTTGGAGCATATGGCCCTCATCAAAGGTGAATGGAAAGAGGACGAGCCGATACTCGTCAGAGTCCACTCTTCCTGTGCTACCGGTGACATCCTTGGCAGCATGCGCTGCGACTGTGGCGAGCAGCTCCACAAGTCGATGCAGATGATAGAGAAGGAGGGTAAAGGTGTTGTCATCTACATGCAGCAGGAAGGTCGCGGCATCGGTCTGATGAACAAGATTGCAGCTTACAAGCTTCAGCAGGAGGGCTTCGACACCGTTGATGCCAACGTCCATCTTGGCTTCAAGCCCGATGAGCGCGACTATGGCTGCGGTGCCCAGATGCTCCGCCACCTCGGCGTCCATAAGATGCGGCTGATGACCAACAACCCCACCAAGCGCGTGGGGCTGGAGGCCTACGGGCTGGAAATCGTGGAGAATGTGCCCATCGAGGTGACACCCAACAGATACGATATCGCCTATCTGCGTACAAAACGTGACCGCATGGGGCACACTTTGCATCTGTAAAGAGTAAGAATTGATACATTTTTAAGTCAGTTTGCATTATATTTTTGTGAAAATGTATAATTTAAGCCATTATATTTACGTTTTCAAAGATAAAATGCTTACTTTTGCATACAGTTTCTAAAACGGATTTACTATGCCACAATTATCAGACCGCCTCAATCGGCTTGCTCCTTCTGCAACGCTCGCAATGTCGCAGAAGAGCAATGAGATGAAAGCACAAGGTATCGACGTTATCAACATGAGCGTCGGCGAGCCCGACTTTATGACTCCGGACCATATCAAGGAAGCCGGAAAGAAGGCTATTGACGAGAACTATTCTAAGTATTCTCCTGTTCCAGGATACATGGATCTGCGAAAAGCCATCTCTGAGAAGCTCGCTAAAGAGAACCATCTGACCTATGCTCCTCAGGAGACCATTGTCGGCACCGGTGGCAAGCAGGGCGTTTGCAATGCTATCCTTGCTCTGGTAAATCCCGGCGATGAGGTCATTATTCCCGCACCTTATTGGGTAAGCTATCCGCAGATGGTGAAACTCGCTGGCGGTACTCCCGTGACGCTGCGCACACCGCTGTCTAATGATTTCAAACTCACACCCGACCAGTTGGAGGCTGCCATCACCCCGAAGACAAAGATGCTCATCCTCTGCTCGCCGAGCAATCCTACGGGTAGCGTCTATACCCAGGACGAGCTCAATGCGCTGGCTAAGGTCGTGCTGGCCCACGACGAGCTCTTTGTCCTCTCCGATGAAATCTACGAGCATATCAACTATGTCGGTTTCAGTGCCAGTATTGCTGCCTATCCCGGCATGAAGGAACGTACCATCATCTGTAACGGTGTCAGCAAGGCGTATGCCATGACAGGTTGGCGCTTAGGATGGGTGGCTGCCCCCGAGTGGATTATTAAAGGTATGAACAAGCTGCAGGGACAATACACCAGCGGCACCTGCGATGTCAGCCAGCGTGCTGCCTTCGCCGCCTATACAAGTCCTCAGGACTGCGTCGAGGAGATGCGCAAGGCTTTTGAGCGTCGTCGCGACCTTATCGTCAGTCTGGCCCGCGAGATTCCGGGTCTGGAGGTCAACGTCCCGCAGGGCGCTTTCTATCTCTTCCCCTTCTGCTCCAGCTTCTTCGGAAAGAAGTATGGCGACTATGTCATCAAGACTTCTACGGACTTTGCTCTCTACCTTCTCCAGGAGGCGCATGTGGCCACGGTGGCCGGTGATGCTTTCGGTGAGCCCGACGGCTTCCGCATGAGCTATGCCACCAGCGACGACAACATCCGTGAGGCCCTCAGAAGAATCAAGGAAGCTTGCGCAAAACTGAAATAATAAAGTGTGTTAAATATCCGCGCTGAGAAAGATAACTTATAAAAAGTTGCTATCTTTGCGTGCGATTTTAAAGGCACGATTGTGATAAAGGATATAATTATAAATTAATAACCAAAAATTAAAACAAAAAATTATGGCAACTACACAAAAAGCCGCAGCCCCCAAGGCTGCAAAGAAGTCTCAGGGCTTCACAGGTATTAGAGGTGCATTCTGGATCATCGTCCTCTGCTTCATTGCAGCCCTCTGCATTTTCAACCTCTGGCTGGGTAATGGCGCTAACTTCCAGGGTGGTGACAACGCTAACGCTCCTGTTAACATCTTCGGTACTATCTACAAGGGTGGTTATGTCGTGCCTATCATCCACACACTGCTTCTCACAGTGCTCTGCCTCGCTGTTGAGCGTTACTTCGCTCTGAAGACCGCTTTCGGTAAGGGCTCTCTGACAAAGTTCGTGGCCAACATCAAGGCTGCTCTCGCTGCCAACGATTTCAACAAGGCTGAGGATCTGTGCAACAAGATGCAGGGTTCTGTCGCTAACGTTGTCCTGGCTTCCCTCCACGCTTACAAGGCTATGGAGAGCGGTGCCAACGCTTCTCTGAAGAAGAGCCAGAAGGTAGCTCGCATTGAGCAGGCTCACGAGGAGGCTACTCAGCTCGAGATGCCTACACTGCAGATGAACCTTCCTATCATCGCTACTATCGTTACCCTCGGTACTCTGACTGGACTGCTTGGTACTGTGACCGGTATGATTCGTTCATTCCAGGCTCTGGCTGCTGGTGGCGGCGGTGACTCTCTGGCTCTGTCTACTGGTATTTCTGAGGCTCTTGTCAACACAGCCTTCGGTATCGCAACATCTTGGTGCGCCGTTATCGCTTACAACTTCTACACTAACAAGATCGATAAGCTGACATACGCACTTGACGAGGTAGGTTACACAATCGCACAGACATACGAAGCTAACCACACTGACGAAGCTTAATTTTTCTTTGCCTTTACCCTTTAAAATCTTTAGTGTATGGCTAAGATAAAAATTAAGAAAGCGGACGTCTGGATAGACATGACTCCTATGTCTGACGTGATGGTCCTTCTTCTGACTTTCTTCATGCTGACGTCTACATTCGTCAAGCAGGAGCCGGTGAAGGTCAACACGCCTGGCAGTGTCTCGGAGATCAAGGTTCCAGAAAGCAACGTCCTGACAATACTCGTCAATAATGACGGTAAGATCTTCATGGGCATGGATAAGACTACCGATGTCCAGACTGCACTTGCTGAGGTTACCGACAAGTTCGGCATCACACTCACCAAGAAGCAGGAGAAGACCTTCCTTGACGACCCTATGTGGGGTGTTCCTATGGATAAGCTCACTGCTTATCTCGCACTCGACAAGGCCGTAAGACCTACTGAGCTCAAAAACTACGGTGTGCCGACAGACTCTGTAAAGGGTAAGACTGGTGACGCCGCTATGAGCGAGTTCCAACTCTGGGTGCAAGCTGCTCATAACGCCAACCCTGATGCCAAGATTGCCATCAAGGCTGACGACAAGACTCCTTATAAAGTCATTAAGAAGGTCATGAGTGAGCTGCAGGATATGAATGAGAACCGTTACTACTTGATTACTCAATACAAGAAGGAGGACTAAAAGATGGCAGTAGGAAAATCAAAACAGAAGAAGATGAATGTCCGTGTGGACTTCACTCCTATGGTTGATATGATGATGCTTCTTATCACCTTCTTCATGCTCTGTACCTCTTTGGCTAAGCCTCAGACGATGGAGTTGAGTATGCCGAGTAACGATAAGAACATCACCGATCAGGATAAGACCGTGACAAAGGAGTCGTATACACTGACATTCTATTGCACAGCCGACAACCAGCTCTACTATGTTGCCGGACAGATCAAGCCTGAGGATCCCAAGTGCCTGAAGAAGACAACATGGGGTGCCAAGGGTATCCGCTCGGTGATCTACAACCACGAGACTGAGGATGGCACGACACCTACCAAGGATGTCATGGCTGCCAAGGCTAAGTTGGACAAGGAGAAGGCTGACCCTCTGAAGAAGATGCCGGATTCTGTCTACGACAAGCGCCTTTCTGCCATCAAAGCAGGTGATATCGACGGCAAGCACATCAGCACGCTGACGATTATCATCAAGGCCAGCGACAACTCAAGCTATAAGAACTTGGTTGACGCCCTCGATGAGATGTCCATCTGCGCCATCGGTAAGTATGTGATTGATAAGATGAATGATAATGACTTGAAGCTTCTCAAAGAGAACCATGTCAAGTTATAAGGTACATAGCTAAAAGAAAGGTTAATTAAATGGCACAAATTGATTTAACAAAAAATGGCTGGTGTGACCTTATATTCGACGGACGTAATAAGGAATACGGTGCTTACAAGCTCCGTGTCAACACAGGTAAGAGAAACCTCAAAGCCATTATAACGATTGCAGTCCTCGCTGCTGCTGCCATCATCATCTTCTGGGCTAAGACGCGTTACGATGAGTATCAGCTGGCCCACCAGAAGAATGAGCAGGTCACCGAGCTCTCCGCTCTCAACCAGCCCAAAAAACAGAAGGCTGAGGTGAAGCGTAAGGTCGAGGTGGAGCAAAAGAAGGAAGTGGTCAAGGAAGTCAAGTCTTCTATCAAGTTCACCGCTCCTGTCATTAAGAAGGATGCTGAGGTGAAGCCTGAGGAGGAGATGAAGACTCAGGACCAGTTGATGCAGACCAAGACCGCTATCGGTGCCCTTGATGTCAAGGGTAACTCTGACAATGGTGTTGTCATGCAGGTCACTCAGCGTGTCGCTGACGAGCCTGTCAAGGCAGAGCCTAAGCCGGAGGTCGAGAACAAGGTCTTCGATGTTGTGGAGCAGATGCCTTCATTCCCTGGTGGTCAGGGCGCGTTGATGCAGTATCTGGCTAACAACATCAAGTATCCTGTTGTCGCTCAGGAGAACGGTGTCCAGGGTCGTGTCGTGGTGTCCTTCGTCGTTGAGAGAGACGGTTCTATCACCGACGTGCAGGTTGTACGTTCTGTAGACCCCTCTCTTGATCGTGAGGCTCAGCGTGTCGTACGTGGCATGCCACACTGGATTCCTGGTAAGCAGAACGGTTCTGCTGTACGTGTGAAGTACAACGTTCCTGTTTCCTTCAGATTGCAGTAATCATCAATATTTGAACATGAAACTTACATCTTACATTTTCGTAGGATTAACACTATTCTCCGTCCTTGTCGCTTCTTGTGGTGGAAACAAGAAGAGCAAGGACGGTAGGATAGACACTTACTCATCAGGGGCAATCTCATTTGCCTCTGATGAGAGTTTTAGTCCTATCATTAATGAGGAGATAGGTGTCTTCCAGCATGACTATCCCCAGGCTAAGGTCACTCCTGTATATACCAGTGAGTCCGATGCCATCAATCAGTTGTTAAACCAGAAGACTTGGCTGGCTTTCGCTGCCCGTGATTTCCGGCCCTCTGAGATTAACAGCCTGAAAGCTATGCATTATCTGCCACAGTCTTTCAAAGTGGCCTACGATGCCTTGGCTTTTATTGTCAACAAAGACAATACCGACACCCTGATTTCTGTTCAAGATATTAAGAATATCATGAACGGACGTATCACGAAGTGGAGTCAGCTTCGCAAAGGCTCACAGCGTGGTACCATTACTGTGGTCTTCGACAATCCTAAGTCGAGTACCGTACATTTCATTGAAGATTCCGTCCTTGGAGGTAAGCCAATTGTCAACAGTAATGTGGCGGCGGTTAACAAGACTTCTGAGGTGATAGCATACGTAGAGAAAAATCCTAATGCCATCGGCATTATTGGCAACAACTGGCTTAATGACAAGCGTGACACCACTAACCTTACGTTTAACAAGAAGATTCGTGTCATGAGTGTCAGCAAGGTGCACCCGGCAACGGCAGCAAGCAGTTGGAAACCCTATCAGTATTATATTTATAATGGTAACTATCCTTTGATTCGTACCATCTATGCGCTGCTTAACGACCCTCGTCAGGGGTTGCCTTGGGGCTTTGCCCATTTCGTGCAGGGACCGAAGGGACAGCTCATCATGATGAAGTCGGGGTTGCTGCCCGTCTATGGCAACATCAACATCCGGGATGTTAATGTTAATCAATAAACGCAACCTTTACGGATTACATTCGTCTACTTATTAACGAAATAACATTTTAAGACATGAAACTGTATAAGTATCTTTTGGCAGGAGCCCTCGTCTTAGGTGCTGCTGCTCCTGCGCTGGCCCAGGAAGACACGAAGGCCATCACTGAACAGGCTACTCAGATTATCAAGGCTAAAGGTCCTGATTTTGAGAAGCAGGTGAAGCAGCTCTACAAGGATAACAAGAAGAATGCCGCTGCTCTTGTCGCCATAGGTAAGGCTTTCTACAATAACAAGGACTTGCAGAATGCTGAGACTTTTGCCAACTATGCGCTTACAGCGAGCAAGAGTAAGTATGCGCCTGCTTTCCTTCTTTTAGGTGACATCTGTGTCTCTAAGGATGACGCTGGCGGTGCTGCTGAAAACTATCAGCAGGCTAAATACTTCGACCCCAAGAATCCCGAGGCTTACTATAAGTATGCTATGATTCTCCGTGGCCGTAGCCCTGAAGAGGCTATCGCTAATCTTGAGGATCTCCGTAAGCAGGTGCCTGACTATCCTGTTGATGCACTCGCTGCACGTATCTATTATACTTCTAATGTTCCTAACCGCTTTGAGAAGGCCGAGCAGTACTTCAATAAGGTTTCCGACCTCTCTAAACTTGAGGATGAGGACATCACACGCTATGCTATGACAGAGTTCCTCCTTGGTAACAAGGATAAGAGTATCGAGGTGGCTAAGGCAGGTCTGGCTAAGGACCCTCGTCGTGCAGGCTGGAACCGTCTCGTTTTCTGGAACTATGTTGATAAGAAGGACGCTGCCAATGCTCTGGACTATGCTGACCGCCTTTTCAACAAGAGCGACAGTGCGCACATCACTGCTGATGACTATACTTATCTTGGTACTGCTCAGCAGCTGAACAAGGACTACGATAAGGCTATTGACTCTTACAATCAGGCTCTCAGTGCCCTGCAGAATGATAAGGGTGCCCTTGTCTCTGAGACCGTTCTTCTCAAGGACCTCTCTGATACCTACAATGCAAAAGGTGACTATGATAAGTCGCTTGAATATCTGGAGAAGTCTATCAACAGCAAGAAGGAGCAGACGCTCGACGACTTCGACAACCTCGGTCATCTCTACATCGATATAGCTGCTAAGAAGGCTAAAGCCGGTGAGGCTGCTGGGGCTAACGAGGCTTACAAGAAGGCTGATGGTGTGTATGCTAACTTGCTTCAGAAGTTCCCTAACTATGAGAACTATGGCAACTACATGCGCGCCCAGATCAATGCCAACCTTGATCCGGACAGCAAGAGGGGTCTGGCTAAGCCTTACTATGAGAAGCTCGCTACTGCTTTAGAGGCTAAGGCTGAGAAGAGCACCAGTGAGACACAGATGTTGCAGCAGGCTTACTTCTACCTGATGGTCTACGAGTACAACACGCTGCACAATACAGCTGCTTCTAAGGTGTGGGCTGCTAAACTCTTAGCTATCGACCCGACGAATGAGGTCGCTAAGCAGGTTCAAGGTTTGAAATAAATTTTCTTTTTGTATTCATAGAAAGCGCGTCAGGGGTTTCCTCTGGCGTGCTTTTTTTATGTCTTATGAAAAATCTCATTTGAACTTAGATATTTGGCTATTTTATATATTTTCTCAATCAGAAAAGACTGCTACTGACAGAATAATTAAGTACTGCTCATAAAATTCTCGGAAAATAATTGGAATATAATGATATTTATCCTAAATTTGCAAACAGAGCTATCAAGATAAATCGTTATAGGGAGAACGCTGGACAGACTCTGGCTCCGGGGTTGATGCCACGACCGCATGATGGCTCCCGATGCAGGTATGTTTCCCCCATCTACTTCCCATGTGCTGCCATCTAAGGCAGTGGATGGAAAGGAAAAACGTACCATAGCCAATCCAAAAGATAAGGTTAATAATGGCTATCGTTATATCTACGTTGCCAATGGTAACCTCGTCTACATCAACACAAGTCGTGTGAAGCGTGACTTGTTTGAGCTATGCCGAGCGTGAGAATAATCGACCGAAGGACAACGTTTTGTGAGTAACTACTGGTACGATGCCGATGGTGAGCGCATGGTGAAAACCAGTGGTGAGGGTGAGCAGATATATATAAACTCCGAGTTTGCTGGAGGCAGGACGAACACTGCCAAGTTCTCGCTCTATTTAAGTCCGTACTTGGTAGCTAATCAAGGCGGACGTTACACTAAGCATATCTACATCGGCAGTCAGCGTATTGTCAGCAAGCTCGGTGACTTTGCATCTTATGGCTCAGACCCACGACGCATCCAGTATGCAGGTAGCGAGACTGATGGACTTTCTGTTGACTATAAGCAAAAATATGTCCAGCAATTGCAGGTTATCAAGGATAATTATGCAACCTTTGCAGTGCCGTACAATGGTGAGGACAACAACGACTATGTGGACGGAAAGGGCTTCTGCTGTAATGACGGTAGCTTGGAGGCTGCGCAGACACGAGCTTTAGCGAGAGCTGCAAAGAATAACTTCCAAGAGAGCGACACATACGAGAAAATGCAGTTCTACTACCACCCTGACCACTTGGGTAGCAGTAGCTATATCACCAACCTCGATGGCGAAGTAGCCCAGCATATCGAATATGTACCATTCGGTGAAGTGTTCATAGAAGAAAGAAACAACACTTGGAATACCCCTTATCTCTTCAATGCGAAGGAATTCGATGAGGAGACGGGATTGTATTACTATGGGGCGAGATACTATGAACCGAGGCTGAGTTTGTGGATGAGTACGGACCCACTATCGGAAAAATATCCTAATATTAGTGGATATGTTTATTGTTCAGAAAATCCAATCCGTTTTGCTGATTTTGATGGTCGTTGGTTTTGGGAAAAGAATGGAAATTTGCATGCAGAAAAGAATGATAATACGAAGACTATGGCGGAGTTCCTAGGCACAAGTCAAAAAAATGCTTTAGAAATTTTACATAGAAATAAGATAAGAACGGGGAAAAAAGGACGGATTAAAGTCGGCAATCTATCCAAACTTTCATTAGACAAGAATTCTTTATATGTAATGTATGCAGATAAAAGCGGTATTGTTCTTGAAGATAATATAGGAGTAGCTTTAGCTACAAGCTCATATTCAGGCAGTAAGGCTGGCGCTGGTCCACATCAAAACACACTTGCTGTCATGCATTATTATTTTGGAAAAGGAGAATCTGCTGATGTTGGTGATTATGCAACAGCTCTTTTGATGAGTACTAAGAGATTTAGAGAAAATCTAAATGCTGCAACAACTCAGAAAAAAGGAAATGATAAAATAACATTTTCAGTAGATATGACAACAGAAGTTTTTCATATCGGCAGAACTCCTGTTACATACAGGGTGTTCTCTGGTAACCGGACAAGCCATGTAGAATTCTATCTGTATCAATATAAAAATGGGAAAATGGATTCATTCAGTGACCCATTGGATATAGGAAGAGAAATAGGAGGCACTCCTTATGATTATAAACTTAGAACGGTTACATACTTTTTTAGGCCAGTAAGATGAGAAGATCAGCTTATTTTATAGGTATAACTATTTTGGTATCATGCCTAATATTAAGGCATGATTACCATAACTATTTTCATGGAAATAGCTTTATTAACTACAAAAAACTGCCAATGAATCTGAGTCCGTTTTATTTTAAAAGCTATGTTAAGAAAAATGGGGAAACTTATGATATAAGGTACTTTTGTTTTACATATAATGAGTATGGGGAGTTTATCGGATATGGTTCAGAAATACCATCTAATTCAAATAACTCAAAGTTCGTAATTAAAAATATTCTTAGCTACTACTTTAATACGAAGGATATTTTAATTCAATGCATTGACACAGATGGAAACAAACATTGGATTAAACCTATTCATGCTAAAAGTCAGTTAAATTTTACTGAAGTGACAAGGATAGAGAATTTTAAACTGCAAAATTATAAGCATGTAATAATATCTCATTGAGAATGCATATAAATGCCATTGATAAAAGTATCAGACGAAGTTTCGCACTTTTTCTACTCCTATTGTTTGTATGGAGTGGCAAAGGAAGGTCTTGTCTATACTCCTACTATGTCCGGGGCAATGTGCTTGGTGCTTCCGTGGAGGACGCCGAAGGCAACAAGTACACCGAAACTCATAATGAATATGACGGCTACTATCTCACTGCCAACGGCGACCAGTACACCTTCACCAAGCAGGCTGTGCTGTGCAGCGACCGTGCTTCTGCATTCGTGCCGCTACGCTATACGGCAATCAGGCAGTACGAGGGACAGTCAAGCGGCATCACCACCTCCGAGGCATGGAACGAGTATTACCTCACGGGCTATCACGGTGAGCTGAAGTCCTACAAGTTCAGCGACAAGGGTAAGTTGGGCGCTGACGGTTCGGGCAGGTTCGACTATCAGACCGCCATCCAGTACACCTCCAATGAGGGCAAACATATTTATGGTTTGCCAACCGACGTTACCGTTACAGGCGTCAACGCCAAGGTCTATCACCATGTCACGGCCACCTATGATGTGAACTATGCCGACCATATCACGCAGATACGGCAGCAGCTCGGCAGCGGCGAGGCCGTGTTCGACTATACCTACGATGCCTACGGCAACATTACTAAGACTACACTTCCAGCCAACGCCAAGGGTCAGCGTATGTGGTACAGCTACCGCTACGAGCCGGTGATGAACATGTACGTGGAGCGTGTTGACGATGCCTTCGGCTACCGCAGCGAGGCTGACAACTTCGACTACCGCTACGGCATGGCCTTGCAGCGCCGCGACCTCAACAACTTCTATTACGAGACTGACATCGACAACCTCGGACGAGTGACAGCCGTGCGCGGTCCTAACGAGCTGGCTACGGGTGTGCCTTACTTCATTGCCTTCGACTATCATCCCAAGGCGGGCTTTGATGATAATGGTATCACGGCACCCGCCTACGCCGTAACGAAGCACTATGACATCCAGCATCCGAATGACGACATGGAGACGGTCACCTTCGTGGACGGCTTCGGTCGACCCGTGCAGGTGAAGAAGGACGGTGTCGTCACCACGGCCGCCAAGGGCAGCTCACCCAAGGACGAGACCGTGATGATTGTCAGCGGACGCAACGTCTATGATGCCTTCGGTCGTGTGGCAAAGGCCTACTACCCGACAACGGAAGCCATTGGCAGCAAGGCTACATTTAATACGGCCTTTGACAACGTGTCACCGACAGTAACTGTCTATGATGTACTCGACCGTGCCATGAAGGTAACACTGCCCGACGGCAGTGAGACAAAGACAGAATACACCACCGATGCTAACAGCAATACGCTCAAGACAACGGTGACGGATGCCTTAGGCCATCAGCAGTCAACCTACACCGACGGCAGCGGCAAGACGGTAAAGACAGAGCAGCTCAGCGGACCCGACGGAACGATCACCACATCCTTCGAGTATGACGGCATCGACCACCTCGTGAAGGTGACCGATACCGAGGGTAACGTGACGACATCCGTCTATGACATGGGCGACCGCCGCACGGAGGTCAACCACCCCGCCAGCGGCATCACCACATTCACCTACGACAATCTCGGCAACGTACTTACCAAGCAGACCGCCAACCTCAGAAAGGAAGGCAAGGCCATCAGCTATGAATATGACTACGGACGTCTGACGGCCATCAACTATCCCGACCATCCGGAGAACAACGTGAAGTATTACTACGGCGGACGCAATGCCTCCCAGAACCGCATCGGCAGGCTGATGCTCCGTGAGGACGGCAGCGGTGCCATCGAGTACTTCTACGGCAAGATGGGTGAAGTCGTCAAGACCCGCCGCACGATGATTGTGCCCAACCAGGCCATTGCCACCTATGTGACGCAGTGGACCTACGACAGCCACAACCGACTGCTGGAAATGATTTATCCCGACGAGGAGAAGATTACGTACTCCTACAACCTCGGCGGTCAACTCGACCATGTGCGTGGCTACAAGTCCTACGGCTACGACTATGTCAACAAGATTGGCTACGACAAGTTCGAGCAGCGCACCTACTTGAAGTACTGCAATGGTGCCGAGACTTTCTACAGCTACGACCCGCAGCGCCGAAGACTGCAGAACCTTACGGTGAATGCCAAGGCAGGCACTATCATGGACAATGCCTATACTTACGACGCGGTGAGCAACGTGCTCAGCGTGAAGAATGGTGCCCCGCTCCCGCAGAGCGGCAAGGCAGGCGGACAGATGAACCACCAGTACACCTACGATGCGCTGTACCGTCTGGCAAGTGCAACAGGTACCTATATGGGTGCTGACAGCAAGACGGCATCCTATACCCTTGCGATGGGCTACGACAACATGCATCGTATCACGAGCAAGAAGCAGCACCTGACCCAGCAGAACGTGCAGTTCAACGGCTCACTTAGTGCAGGCTACGACCTCACCTACACCTATCAGGACTCTGTGGGACACAAGTTCCAGCTGGCGAATGTTCAGGACGTGAACTACCGCACGGAGGGAACAGCCGATGAGAACGACAAGGTAAACAACGGCCACCGCTACACCTACGATGCCAACGGTAACCTCGTCTATATCAACACCAGCCGAATAAAGAAAGACGGCAAGGAGGATGAAAAGGCGACCGAGCAGAAGTTCAAGTGGGACGAGGAGAACAGGCTCCTTGCTGCAGATGAGAACGGTTTTGTGAGCAACTACTGGTACGATGCCGACGGTGAGCGCACGGTGAAGACCAGTGGCGAGGGTGAGCAGATTTATGTGAACTCTGAGTTTTCAGGTGGCAGGACCAACACAGCCAAGTTCTCGCTCTACGTCAGTCCATACCTTGTAGCCAACCAAGGCGGACGCTATACCAAGCATATCTACATCGGCAGCCAGCGTATCGTTTCCAAGCTCGGTGACTTTGCTTCCTACGGCTCAGACCCACGCAGAATACCGTATGCAGGCAGTGAGGCTGATGCTGTGACGGTAAACTACAAGGGCAAGTACGCCAGCCAGCAGCAAGTTATCAAGGACAACTACGCCACGTTCAACGTGCCTTACAACGGTGAGGACAACAACGATTATGTGGACGGTGAGGGCTTCTGCTGCAGCGATGGTACCCCTGAGGCAGCACAGGCTAAGGCAATGGCTGCAAATACAGCCGGAGCCAAAGCCAACAACTTCCACGATGCTGACTCTTACGAGAAGATGCAGTTCTACTACCACCCCGATCACTTGGGCAGCAGTAGCTATATCACCAATCTCGATGGTGAGGTATCGCAGCACATCGAGTATGTGCCGTTTGGAGAGGTGTTCATAGAAGAGCGCAACAATACGTGGAACACGCCTTATCTCTTCAATGCCAAGGAGCTGGATGAGGAGACAGGTATGTACTACTATGGTGCGAGGTACTATGAGCCGAGAATTAGTTTGTGGATGAGTGTGGATCCTTTAGTTGAACTGTATAGAAATATTTCACCATATGCATATGTAGCTAATAATCCCATAGTCTATACGGATCCTGATGGTCGGAAAATAGATCCAGAGAGCCAAAAAGAATGGAATGATCAGAAACAACATATTGTTGATAAACGTGATAAACTACAAGCCAAAATAAATAAGTTAAATACAGAAGCAATAAAAAAAGGCTGGAATGCCGAAAAACTTGCTAAAAAGATTGGGAATAAGCAAGAAAGGGTTAGTGGTTTAAATACAGTTATCTCTAATTTAGCAGTATTAGAAGAAAGTGCACAAACATATAGCTTAAATTCTGGTGCTACTAATAATAAATTGTCTTATGATGCAACCACTGGAAACATAGTAATCAGTTACAGTGGTACAGCATTATTTGCACATGAAGCGACACACGCAGGGCAATTTGAAATCGGTGATATTGCTTTTGCCTCAAATGGTTCGTCACTAGCACAAGATGTATATGATGAAGTAGCAAGTTATAAAGCACAATGGGCTTATAATCCTTCAAGTGTCGGTGGTTTGTCATCTGCAAATCAAATAACAGCAAGTTGGGTGCAAGGAATCAAAGACCCAACTTCGGGTGATCAGCCATATAAGCCTGGAGGTTCTGCTAATACAGGGATAAGTTCTGTTAATGTCAACTCAACGAGGGATGAGCTAATTAGAGCATATCCTCATCAAGAATCAACTTTACGACAATATCCCGCAAACTCCACGCTAAAGAGTATGATACCAACAATGTATACAAAACATTCAAAATAGAAATCCTACTTTTTACAAGAATTGTCCTTTCCATAGGTAGCAGCAAGATGAACTGTAACCTACGGAGAGGACAACTCAACTGAAATTAGCAATATGTCATAAGAAGAAATGAAAAAGATTATTATAATATTGATTTTTATGTATTCTTGTTCCACAATAAAAGAAATACCTATTACTAATATTACTGATATAGTTGGAGATTATGAAGCGTGCATTATAGGACATCACAAAACGAAGGTCAATTATATGTTAAAGATTATGCCTGATAGCTTCTGTTTAAATATCTTGGGGCAAGATTATGATATCATATGTACAGGTAGATTGATAAACAAAAAAGACTTCTTGTTATTGAAATGTAGAGAAGAGAAAAATATTGATGTATTATTATCAAATGGGTATTCAAATAAAAGAGAATATATTGTTAAAATCCTAAATAGAAAGAAAATAAAATTAGATGAAGTTATTTTGAAACGGAAATAAGCCCTAATGGATCAGTATTATAGTAGAGTTTGTGGCTATAAACTAAGTTTTGAGCCATGGAACGACAAGTTCGAGCAGCGCACCTACCTGAAGTACTGCAACGGTGCTGAGACCTTCTACTCTTACGACCCACAGCGCCGCAGGTTGCAGAATCTCGTGGTCAGTGCCAAGGCAGGCACCATCATGGACAATGCCTATACCTACGATGCGGTGAGCAATGTGCTCAGTGTGAAGAACGGTGCCCCGCTCCCACAGAGCGGCAAGGCAGGCGGACAGATGAACCACCAGTACACCTACGATGCACTCTACCGTCTGGCAAGTGCGACGGGTACCTATACGGGTGCTGACAGCAAGGCGGCTTCCTACACCCTTGCGATGGGCTACGACAATATGCACCGCATCACGAGCAAGAAGCAGCACCTCACGCAAAGCAATGTGCAGTTCAACGGCTCGCTGAGTGCAGGCTACGACCTCACCTATACCTATCAGGACTCTGTGGGACACAAGTTCCAGCTGGCGAATGTCCGGGACGTGAACTACCGCACGGAGGGAACAGCCGATGAGAACGACAAGGTAAACAACGGCCACCGCTACACCTACGATGCCAACGGTAACCTCGTCTATATCAACACCAGCCGAATAAAGAAAGACGGCAAGGAGGATGAAAAGGCGACCGAGCAGAAGTTCAAGTGGGACGAGGAGAACAGGCTCCTTGCTGCAGATGAGAACGGTTTTGTGAGCAACTACTGGTACGATGCCGATGGTGAGCGCACCGTGAAGACCAGCGGCGAGGGTGAGCTGATCTATGTAAACTCCGAGTTCGCAGGTGGCAGAACAAACACCGCCAAGTTCTCACTCTATGTATCTCCTTACCTCGTAGCCAACCAAGGCGGACGCTACACCAAGCATATCTATATTGGTAGTCAGCGTGTCGTTTCCAAGATTGGTGACTTCGACTCTTACGGCTCAGATCCACGCCGCATCCAGTATGCGGGCAGTGAGGCTGATGCTGCCAGCGTGGATTACAAGGGCAAGTACGCCAGCCAGCAGCAAGTCATCAAGAACAACTATGCCACGTTCAATGTTCCTTACAATGGTGAGGACAACAATGACTACGTGGATGGTGAGGGTTGTCCAAAGGACATTGTCGGCTGCACTCAGGAAAGTTTGAGCAAGCTTACTTTCCTCTCGTTGGCACGACAATTCTGCTGCAACGACGGTACCCCTGAGGCAGCGCAGGCAAAGGCAATGGCTGCAAACGTGGCCGGGGCCAAGGTAATCAGCGGCAACTTCAAGGAGAACGACGACTACGAGAAGATGCTGTTCTACTACCACCCCGACCATTTGGGTAGCAGTAGTTACATCACTAACCTTGACGGCGAGGTGGTACAGCATATCGAGTATGTTCCTTTCGGTGAGGTTTTCGTTGAGGAGCGCAACAACATTTGGAATACACCTTATCTTTTCAATGCGAAGGAATTCGATGAGGAGACGGGCATGTACTACTATGGTGCGAGATACTATGAGCCGAGGTTGAGCTTGTGGATGAGTGTGGATCCTTTGCAAGAGAAATTCCCAAATATTAGCACTTATTGCTATGCGGCAAACAACCCTATCAAGTTCATAGATTCAGATGGAAGAAAACTTCTATTTGCCTCAGGAACAACGGAAGCATTTAAACAAAAATTTCGTGCAGCTATTATATATTTACATGAGCATAATGCAGATGGTATCATAGCCCAGATAGATAAAAGTTCTACAATTATTTATATTACAGAAAGAGTTGGTGAGGCTTCTGCTTTCAGCAAGACGAAAAAAACTATTTATTGGGATCCTAACATGGGAGTGCTTACAAGTTCTGACAAAAAAATGTCACCTGCGGCTGTATTAAACCATGAAGCGGATCATACACTCCAATATCTCAAAAATCCTGATAAATTTGTACAAGACTCTAAAACTCTTGATCCCGATTATAATGATAAAGAGGAAATGAGAGTTATAACAGGATCCGAACAGAAAACAGCTTTAGCACTTGGTGAAATCAGTGCAGGAGAGGTTACACGTACAGACCACATCGGCATCCCATATATAACTAAATCGCCAACTACGACAGAAGCAAAAGATGGGAAAATTCCAAAGAATCCATTTGTAATGGATGAAATAGTTATATCTGTACCCAAGTCTAAAAATGTAAATCCAAATAATGGCAATAATGAGACAGATAACAAATAGTATTAAATGCTTGATTGTTTTTGGTATATGGTTACTTGGTTTTAATACATTGAGTGCTTGTAATATCAAGCTCAAAATTGTTTACACCCAAGCTGACCTAAGAACAATTTTTGATATTACTCCAGAGTTGTTTGACAAGGGATTAATCAGTCATTCGCTTGATAGTATAATTGTGGTGTCAGATATGAAATTTTCCAAATTCTTCGACACTATAAATTCTCTTAAAAAAACAAGTGAAATACATCCTTCTATAAATGTTCGAGCAAAAATTATATTCTATTTGAACGAGCAAATCTTGAATACATATTATTTAGGAATGTTTTATATATACTGTCAGAATGGAATATACGAAGTAAACGAAGAATTCAGAAATATGATTAATGCTATAATAAAAAAAAGTGGAAAGTTGCCTATGTATTGATTGTAAGCGTCTCCACATTTGCGTAGACTTATTCACAAAAACGCCCCATGACATCTTTTGTCATGGGGCGTTTTCATTCTAATCTTGCTTTTTCCACTTGTCAGGCAGTAGTTCGCGGTATTGTTCAACTGGACTTTTGGGCTTCATTCTTGCAACTCTGTCTATGACATCCGTAAAATACTCGAAGGAGTCGATGCCATTGAGCATGCACGGCAGGGTCAGCGAGTAGAACATTGTCCCTCTCTTGGCACCATCGTCCGTTATGAAGAACAGTGAGTTGCGCCTTGACTTGGAGACATACCGGTTCTGCATCTCGCAGAGGTTGTTGTCCAGCGAGGTGTCGCCGCGAGTGAAGATGCCTTTCACAGCATTCCACTCGCTGTCCATATAATGTACTGCCGTATAAAGGTCGCTCTTCGGTGGCAGGTCTTTGTCCGGCAGCGCGAGAAGCGTGTCAAGTTTTTCCCTTATGTCCTTGAGTATTGGAGGGGCGTATTCCTGTCTCCACTTGAGGTTGTCTCCTGCAGTCCAGTTCTTGTCGTCCTTATGACTGTGCTCTTTCCTGTAGAGTTTGTTGATCATCCTGACCATCTTTCTTGCCTCTGTATTATTTTCTCCGCAGTCAAGGAACTTTCTCTTTATGTGCTGCAGGCAGGATATTCGCTGTATGTCTTTGTAATCATCTGTTTCCAACTTCTTGTAAGCAGAGTAGCCGTCAGACTGCACGCAGCCGTGGAATCCGGTAAGCTCGTCAAGTATGACCTTCTGCGACCTTGATCCGCAATCGTATATAAAGTAGGAGACTAAGTCGCCTCATGCTTTCAGTTGTCCACTGATTTCTGATAGGCTAGTCGCTCATCACCGTTCTGCAAATGGATGATGCCACAGTAAGTAAAGCCGCACTTTGTAAGGCAATGTCGCATGATGGCGTTATCCTTGTGTGTGTCAATACGTATATTACCATCCTTTGAGAAACACCAATCAAGCAAGTCTTTTATGACTCCATGGTAGTGTGGCAGGCTAGCCACCCTGTGGATGACGTGGTAAGGTCTATCGTCAAGCCATGCCCCATTGTATATGACAGCATATGTGGGCTCAGGACCTTTAGCAAATGCCCATGTGGCGATGGGCTTACCATCCTCTAAGAGCAGATAACTATCACCATTGGCGATATCTTTCGCTATCTGTCCTCTTGAAGGATGGTTGTCATCCCACTGATGCGTGTTGCCAGAAGCAATCATGATTTTCCGACCACTGTCAATGAGATGCAGAACTTCTTGAATATCATTGACCGTTGCCCTCCTGATGGTTCGATTTGCAATCATAGAATTGAATGTAAATGGTTTCCCTATCAGTTACAAAGGAGGACTTTAATTGTTTTTCCTCATTGTGCCATTGTCACCTCTTTGAACAGTCGTTCAGACAACTCATCAAAGGATGTTCCTTCTGGTATCTTTCCTCCAGCCAACTCATTGGCTACTTTTGACATGCATACTGCACCGACAGCTGCCATGGTTGACAGGTGCAGCTTATTGGCAATGTACGTTGTGAGCCTCGTAAGCAATTTCTCTATTTCGAGTTTATCTGTAATCATAAGTCTAATATTAATTGTCTAATTCCTTTTTCTGTACAAAAGCAATATTGGATGTATTCTGGACCTGGATATTTCAGCAGTTTTGCCAACTTGATGAGATTTGAACTTCTGTCGTAGGCATCACCATAGCTCCTTCGATACTCCAATAATATGGCATCCACACGTGAATCCGCAACAGGACCGATGACAATGTCATAGTCATGCTTGTAGGCATGAAAAGTACTCTTTTCTCTGTTCCTTAGCACAAAGAGCGCCCATTCAGCCGTTCTGCCATCGAACTTCTTTATCCTTACATCACTGGGACATCTTGAAGGGTTAAAAATGAACGGTGACACTTCCGGACTGCCTTCTCCAATAATAGTAGTGGTCCGCTGAGCCATGGCGACTGCACGAGTATAATCCTTCGTCAGATAGAAGCCACGGCCAAAGTCCTTGAAGTCCTTGCTCTTTGACAGGTCAATCTTGGTTATCAGTTGGTTACTGCCGTGATAGAGTATCATAAACGACCACCGTTATTGGCACATACACGTGAGACATCAGTGACAATCTCTTGATTGCTGAGGGTCTTCTCAATATCCTGGTATTGGCGTAGAAAATCCATTCCCTTGAAAGTCACGATGTAGCTGTAGGCTTGTGTGAGAGGAACCTTCTTCTCGTCAGCGAAATTGTTGATAACTGACACGACAAAATCACTCTCCTCTGAGTTAAAGCCTGATTTGTCAACGACATTAATCTGCAATGCCGACCCCATCTTGCCAAGAATGAAAGATGCCACCTCTGGCGTTATCGGTGCGCCATGCTCAATCTTCGAAACGCGAGACTCCTTCAGACCAATCAGTCTGCCGAGCTGGGCTTGTGTAAGGCCTTTCTTCTTTCGCTCCTCGCGTATAATCATCCCTAAACTTTTGTTCTCCATATCAACCTATCTATTGTTGTTTACCGCAAAGGTAAGCAAAACTTTCCAATTATGGAAAGTTATAGGCAAGAAAGTTGCGCTTATAAAAAGTTAAAGACAAAACTCAGACTCTTAATATTTCATAACAGCAAGTAGAGTAAATGCCCTAGTAGTCGCTAAATATAGCCTTTTTCAACTTGCACATTTTTGTACCATTTACCTTGTGACTATTTGATTATCAAGTAACATTTTATTTCCACATGAATTACTCAGATATGAAAGAGAATTTATGTGGGAGTGTGCATTTCCTTTAGTTCAGTTTTGTATCCAAAGAAGATTTATTTCTTTGTACTCTTCTTCTTTGTTGTATTCTTTGTTGTTTTCTTAGCTGTAGTTTTCTTCGCTGTTGTCTTCTTTGTTGCACTTGTGCTCTTTGTGCTCGAAGTCAAAGCTTTCTCTACGGCGCTCTCTGCAACACTCGAAGCCTCTTTCTTCACGGCGTAAGTGGCTGCTGTTGTGGCAGCGCTCTTCAGGGCAGAGGAAGTACCTGTGGCTTTGGCAACACTACTGACGGTCTTGATAGTATTCACTGTTGACTTGGCCTTGCTGACCGCTGAGTTGACTTTGTTGTAGGTTGAGCTGACCTTGCTGGCTGTCGAGAGGGCGCTGCTGACGGACGAGGCGCTTGTAGCACTGCTCTTGGCCTTGCTCACGGGACTGCTTACGGCAGCCTTGGCGGCTTCCTTGGCCAATGTGGAGGTGACAGATGACTGGGCGTGGACTGCTATGACGGCTGCGAAAGCCATCGATATCATTACAATCTTTTTCATCTTTACTTCGATTCTTTTGTTATCCTATGTTTGTTATCTCTTCGTTATCCTTATCTGTTCTCCGTGGGGACATTGCCTTGCGGTCTGCCCATCTTCTGGTAGTTCTGTGGCAAATGCCATAGATATCTGTGGCATTTGTCGTAGAATTCGTTGGCATATGTCACGGATATCCGTGGCATATGCCGTGAATGTTATTTCGCTATGGTGACAGCATTTTCCGTGAATGCGTCCATGATAGCCGTGGGTCTGTGGTTTTGGAAAGCGCCCAAGGGATAATCGCCCTCCAACTCTGGTGCCCAATAGAATACGCCGTGGCAGTGGCCGTTGCAGTCGTTCTTAGCGGCTTTGATGACTGCCGCCATGATTTTCTTGCCCTCTTCAGGCTTCTTGGCTTCGGCCCCGGTCTCCACGACCATGCATTCGCTGCCATATTTCTCGTAGAGATGGCGGATGTTGGCGGTAAAGTCGCGGACGGTACCCTGCCAGTCTTTCTCCAACTTAGCTACGACATCCCAGTAGGGATAGACGCTCAAGCCTATCATATCCCAGTGTGCGCCGTACTTCTTCAGACCATCGAAGATGAAATCGTAGCGTTTCTCATCACAGCCGCCGTCGAGGTGTACGATGACCTTGGCGTTGGGAAAGACGCTCTTCACAGCCTGGTAGCCAGTCTCGGTCAGCATGGCATAGTTCTCCATGTTGTCCTCGGCGCGTGCGATAGGCCATAGGAAGCCGTGTGTGGTCTCGTTGCCCACCTGCACCCACTTCACGTCGATGTGGTTGTCTTTTAGCAGTTGCAGCACGTCATGGGTATGTTCCCAGAGCTTCTGCTTCACCTCTCCTAAGGCGAGATACTGCCAGAGGGCGGGAATGGGCTGCTTGCCGGGGTCTGCCCACCAGTCGCTGTAGTGGAAGTCTATCATCACAGCCATGCCATAGTAGCGTGCGCGTTTGGCCATCTCTAAGACGTCCTGGGCACCGCTCCATCCCCCGCGGGGATTGACCCAAACGCGCAGGCGGACGGCGTTGAGCCCTAACTCGTGCATCAAGGCAGTGTTCTCCCGTATCTCCCCTTTGGCATTATAGAGCTTCTCGCCCCGAGCCTCCAGTTCTGTCGTTCCACTGATGTCAGCTCCTAACCAGAATGGCTGATTCTGACAGTAGGCCGTGGTGGCAATGAGCAGGCTTGCAAAAACGGATAATAGTTTTTTCATGGTTGTAAAGTTGGTTATTATCTTGGGTTATTTTTTCTGTGACTTTCTGTTCGCCCGCTGTTCGCGGTATTTGGCTTTCTGCTTTGCCGACCCGGAGCCATGGGCGCCGGTGATATATTTCTTCTTTTTGGCCTTTGTCTTGACCTTACCCTCGTCTTTCTTCGGCCCGTTGGAAGAGCCCTTGAAGGTAACGCCATTGATGAGCATGTTCTCGAAATCGTCCATGATATTGTGATTGATGTGGTGAATATTGTAAGAAAAAACAGGGGTGGGCGACAGGCGTCCACCCCTGAGGATATATCAGAGTGTGATGGTTGTTCCGCCTTCTTTTAGTGGTGGAAGAGTCTGACGTGTGTCATAGCCATCGCGATGTCGTATTTATCGCAGGTCTCGATGACATTGTCGTCGCGGATGGAGCCGCCAGCCTGGGCGATGTATTTCACGCCACTCTTGTGCGCGCGCTCGATGTTGTCGCCGAAGGGGAAAAAGGCGTCGGAGCCGAGAGCCACATTGGTGTTCTTGGCAATCCACTCCTTCTGCTCAGGGCGTGTGAACGGCTCGGGCTGCTCAGTGAAGTACTGCTGCCAGGCACCGTCGCGAAGCACGTCATCGTATTCCTCAGAGAGGTAGACGTTGATGCAGTTGTCGCGGTCGGCACGGCGGATATGGTCTTTGAAGGGGAGGTTGAGAACCTTCGGGCTCTGGCGCATCCACCATTCGTCGGCCTTGCTGCCAGCCAGGCGTGTGCAGTGGATACGGCTCTGCTGACCGGCACCGATGCCGATGGCCTGGCCGTCCTTGACATAGCATACGGAGTTAGACTGGGTGTATTTCAGTGTGATGAGTGCTATCTGCAGGTCGCGGATAGCCTCCGGTGTGAAGGTCTTGTTCTTGGTGGGCACGTCCTCGAAGAGCTTGGGGTCGGCGAGGTCGACGTTGTTGCGGCCCTGCTCAAAGGTGATGCCGAAGACCTGCTTGTGCTCGATGGGCTCTGGGACGTAGTTAGGGTCTATCTTGATGACGCAGTAGGTACCCTTGCGCTTCTCCTTGAGGATTTTCAGAGCCTCGGGAGTGTAGTCGGGCGCGATAACGCCGTCGCTGACCTCACGCTTGATGAGTCGTGCTGTAGCCTCGTCGCAGGTATCGCTGAGGGCGCAGAAGTCTCCGTAGGAGCACATGCGATCGGCACCACGTGCACGGGCATAGGCGTTGGCAAGGGGTGTGAGCTCAAAGTCGATGTCGTCGACAAAGTATATCTTCTTCAGCGTGTCGCTCAGCGGCAGACCGACGGCAGCACCGGCAGGGCTGACATGCTTGAAGCTGGCAGCGGCGGGCAGGCCGGTGGCAGCCTTCAGCTCTTTGACAAGCTGCCAGCTGTTGAGGGCATCGAGGAAGTTGATGTAACCGGCACGGCCGTTGATGACTTCCACGGGAAGGTCACCGTGCTCCATGTAGATACGTGCGGGTTTCTGGTTGGGATTACAACCGTACTTAAGAGCGTATTCTTTCATTTTTTGAGACTTTAGTAATCTTGCCTACAAAGTTAATGATTTTTTTTATCCCATTAGCAACCATCTAATTCTTTTTTCGTAAATTTGCGACGATGAAGGCAACAGCAACGTCCTATACGGGTGGTGGAACAACAGAAAGACTATGACTGGGGTGAAGGAAGGTGTGGAATATGCGTTTCTCACTGACATCATCACTAAGGAGTGGAGCGGCATGACCACCAAGCAGTATAAGCAGCACAAAAGCTTGAAGAAAGAATCTTCGTGACAACATGACGAATCTCGAAATGGCTTTTAACATCCTTGCCAAGGCCTCAGCCACGGAGCTCTCCAAGCAGCGTGACCCCAAAGGCTTCATACAGTAGAAGCGTGTGGCCAAGGATGGTGGCAGCGTGGCTAAGGTAGCAAGATAGAGAATGCTGAGGCTAAAGAGCTGCCGGAAGAGTGATTCTGTTGTCCGTTACTAAAACATCCATCGTTATGACCGTTACCCAAAACAACAAGGAAGGAAAGCCCAAACGCCAGCGCAGCATCAACCAGATCCGCAAGTATGTATGGCTGATAAGAGAGTTGCACGAAAATTCCAAAGGGTTGTCTTATGAAGAGCTGAATGACAAGTGGCGAGAGGCCTCGGAGGATTTTGACGACGGCTCGGACCTCTCCAAGAAGACGCTGCACAATTGGATCACAGCCATCAAAGAGGTTTTCAACATTTATATTGAGAATGAGAATAAAAGCCCTTATCGTTACCACATTGATATGGACGACATAGGTAACGATGAGGTCGCTACATGGATGATGGACACCATATCGCTGGGTAGCATGCTCCATGGTTTGCGTGACAGGGTTCTGCTTACCGACAAGCCAACAGGCCATGAGCAATTGGAGACCATTCTGACGGCGATGGAGAGAAACAAAACCGTAAAGGTCAAGTATTCTGACATTTGGAAGAAGGAGACAGAGATTTTTGACTTGGAACCTTACTGGGTGGAACTCTCCAACCAACGGTGGTATGTCATAGGCCATCGTGTCGGTACCGGCGAGGGAGAGTTGTCTGACTTCTGCATCGACAGGATAGATGATGTGGAGGAACAACCTGACAAGTCCTTTGTTCTGCCTAAAGACAAATATGGGTATACCATAGAGCCTCATCGCCACTATGCCAAGACCAGCGGACTGGAGACAGACGGCATGACAAACGTAAAGGTGCTACTCTATGCCGAGGCCAACCAGCAGAACTATATTCGCACTCAGCCGTTGCATCCGTCGCAGAAAGTGGTTAAGAAAGGGGATGACTACATTGTCTTCGGATATACGCTGCCAAGAGTCACCTACGACTTCGTTATGAAGATTCTATCTTACACGCCATACGTCATTGTCCAAGAACCCAAGGAATTAGCCAACGAGATAGCTTGGCGGGCGCAACTGCTCGACAAGCGGTATAATGGTTAAAAAATACTAAGCAGAAAAATTTGTTCAAAGGTGTGCTTCAACTCGGCACACCCCTATTCTAACTTTGCATCTGTAATTATAAAACAAATAATTATGGATGTAAACAATTTCAACCAGCAACTCGATGAGCTCTTCAAAACGTGGATGGAGAGCTATCCGGAAGACCAGCGCAATCTCTTCTGTCAGGATGGACTAATGCTCAAGGCCGACAAGAGTATTGATGTCAACGACCTGTGGAGAAAAGCTCAGCGGCGTGTCGCTTTCATCCTCAAGGACAACCCCGACGGATGGGGCAACGACACGCGGCTGTGGCTGCAAGACGCGAAGAACGCTGACATTCTCGGCAACCGCTTTCTGACCACCTTAGCCGAGATCCTCTATGCGTTGCTTCACTTGGATGCCACAGAGGACAGCCGACTGAAACTCTGCTATAACAAGATCCATGGCGCTTTGCGGCAGAATGTTGCCGACAACTTTATCAACACGGCTCCTTTCGCCTTCATTGAGGCGAAGAAGCTGGCCGGGGGCAAGACGGTATCGCAAAGGGAGATGAGTGAGGCGATGGAGAGAGACTGCGAATATCTGAAGAAAGAGCTCGGCATTCTCCGGCCTAATATCATCGTTTGCTTCGACCGCTACAACTCACAGTTCAACTTCATCACACGGCGATACTTTGGTGACAAGGAGGCGCAGGTCATAGAGTATGACTATACCGATGAAAGCGGACGGAAGCTTATCGGACAACGCTGCTGTCTGTGGTACTATCCTGATGATAACGTGGTGGTCATCAGGTCCTACCATCCAAGCTACGGTGCGCTGTGGAAAACTTTTGAGCGCGTCGTCAGCCCCTTCCATGCCTTTCTGAAGAGACATCCCGAAGTGAAGTTCTAACATCTCTTTTCAACAAAACCGACAAAGACGATGGAAAAATTCCTCATCTGGAACATGCCCCTGTGGGCAATGATTCCCGCTATCATAGCAAAACTTTTCGTTTTTATATTATGTGTGCGGTATATCCGCAAACACTGGTAACATGTAAAACTTAAAATACTGTCTGTTATGAAAAGATTAGCAAATGTAATCATGCTCTTTGTATCCGTCGTGGCAGCATTCTCACTGACTTCCTGTGAGCTGAACAGTGTGGCCAAGCAAATGAGCGGCACCTGGACCGGCAAGTCGTTGGTCACGAATGACGACCAAAGCAAGGAACATCGGAATATCTACTTCAAGTTTGACTATGACGAGAAGTCGGGAAAAGAGGGCGACACATACATCGAGGTGCGCGACGTGAAGGTAGAAGGCTATGAGACTCCGGCAGGCGACAACACCAACATCACCTATACGTCTTACGTGGAAGGAATATGGGTAATAACGGAGAACGGAGAATTAGCGATGAAACCAGACCTGAACACCTTGAAGGTGGTGGTCAGCCCCAATTATAAGGAGATAGAGCAAGACATCTTCTCTAACCTCCACACGGAGTACTCTGTGCTGTATGACAAGAACGTGCCTTTCACAGACCTGCAGGTGGATGGCGACAACATGAGCTTCGTGTCAAACACGGATGAAAAGATAAGCCTGCATAAGACAGAAACCGATATCAAGAGCATTTACCGACCAAGTACGGAGCCATCAAGGAGTATCTTCAGCAGTTCTGATGTCATCGACGATGAAGATACCGGCGATGAAGCCTCCACCAGCGATGCTTATGGTGACGGAGAAATTGACCCGTCTGTATCCTCTGACGAAAGCAGTGACGGAAGCTTAGGAGAAGACATATAACCAGCCATTTCTAGATAAGAAGTAAAAAATATAGAGGAATCCACAAAAAAGTTCGTGATTTTGTTGGCAGAATGGAAATGTTTACCTATTTTTGCCATTGGATTATAATAGCATGGGAGAAATTCCATCAACATTACGATCCTTGGGTCACGAATAAAGTTGTGTCCTCGTGCAGATACATACTGTTCTGAAAAGTGAATTCTGGAAAAATTTATCTTTAGGAATAGAGCAGGAAAAGTCTGAACGGGTTCACGCCGTGTATACGGTGTGGATTCCTCTTTCAGATTTCCTATTTCTAAAGGTTTTTCCAGAGCCTACTTTTCGGGAAGTGTGAATAGCAGGAGTTCACACCGCCTTTTTTATGGCTCGCATAAAAACTAAAAAAAATATGAAACCGATGGCATTCTTGAACCTGTTTGCCGGCACATTGCGACTCCTAACAGCCGCCTCGTTGCCGGAGACCACGTTTGCCAATGCATGTGGCATGCAGTACAAATCATTGCCAGCTAAAAAGAAACTAAATACCAAACGTATGCAAAAAAACATCTACAACTATGGAAGAACGCTTGTCCGTTTTAACGGCAGTAAACTGGAATGGTCGGACAACAATGGCACGACATGGTACGAGAAGTCGTGGCGTTGGTTCCCTGGTGTCGTGAACAGCCCATCAGAGGTCTATGATGTCTTGCAGTGGAAGGACGTACTCCTTGCTTTCACCACTCACGGCATCTATGCTTCCAAGAATGGTTGTCAGACTTGGGAACAATTGGCAAGCATGTGGCCCCAAACTGTCAACCCTCGCCACCTCGAAGTTGTTGGCGACGAGATCCTCTCCATCTCCGACCAGGGCGTCTATGCGTCAAAGAATGGAGGAAAGACGTGGGAGAAGAAGGCGAACAAGTGGTAATAGACATACAAAAAAATTAAATGTATGAATAAAGCTACAATCTTTTAAAGATAACTAATATGACAGACAATAAGGATGTAAGAATCTACGACGCCATTCGCAGTATAGCACAAAAGGTATGCGAAAATGGAGAAACTTATTTGCGTGCTGATCTTGCCTTCGAACTTAAGCAATTCGGAATTGAAGCCGATTCAGTAGATATAAGTAAGTTAGTACTGGGTGCTTATAGATATTTCAATAATGACAAAGATATAGAAAAAGCTTTCGTTACCAACGATGGTCGCAATGCGCTTATCAATGAATATCAGATGACAGACTTCCTTGACAATGATAAGCCAGAGGAGGCTATGGCCATAGCTACCAAGGAACTTGCAAAGACATCCAATACCTTGGCCGATCTTAAGAAGGAAATCGAGCTTAGCGCTTCTGAACAAGCGATGATAGCATCAAGTAATCTGATGGATAAAGTGACTGGCACGAGTGGAATTAAAGCTGTGCGCTCTCAAGCCTCTTCACTCTTTGAACAGTATTCAAAGATGGTCAGCACATATCATGAGGGTAAGGATACTGTTCAGAAAAATATTAAAGACTTCACGACGCTACGTGCAGAAATAGGTGCGACCTATCAAGAGTTTGCTGCACAGCTTATTGATATTTATGGTGATTCTATTAAGGCAGTAGCACCAAATCTTTTTGATTTTGACCAAATACAATTCTTGGATGTTGATAGTATGCTTAAGCGTACCGAATTGGACTACAATAAAATTGTAGATAAGTGTCCAAAACTTATTGGTGAAATCACAGATGCTTTCCAGAAGTCTTTGCGAATGAGTATTACTGCTTTTAAGGCTGTAAAGGGAGACAATATGTCTTTTGGGCTTGCTATGGCTGGAATAGAAATGGCAAAGCACTATATGCATGCAGCAGAACAGACAAACGAACTGCGCTCTGAACTTGTCGCATTTAAGACAAGTGTAAAGCGTGATGAGACTCTTATCAAAGCCGATCTTGGTAGATTGTTGGTAATATACAAGAGCCTCAATGATGTCTTTATTCCGAAAGCTAACACTTATCTACGTTATGCAGCAAAACTTATGTCTTCGGATATTAACGCAATAACAAATTCTCTTTATCAAAACACAGATATACAGCCCTTGGAGAAAAAGCGTAATGAATTGATAAGAGAGATTAAGGCTTTAGACGATGAGATAAACGACCATCTTCAGAATATTGCGCTCTATAACAATCTTGTCAGTGATTTGAAGGAGATACTCAATTCAAAAGCTGCAAGTTATAATGATGCCAAGGCAAAAGAGCCTTCTAAGCCTTTCTTTTTGACAAATGTTGTTACATTTGGTCATGCAAACAAGGTATACTATAGAGATTATACGGAATGGGATACCATCTGTAGACCTCTCATTAGAGAGTATGATTGCAACAGAACAGATCTTGCTCTTGACCAGAAGGAACTGGATCGTCATAATTCTGAGCTAAAAGAACGGCAAACTGAACGATTACAACTACAGCAGAACCTTGATGTCGTTAATAAGGAGATACGCTCTAAAATTAAAGCTTCGGATGAAGTACAAATGAAAATGCTTCCTTATCTCCGTACAATTATTGCCATGCTTCGACTCGGACGTGAGATAATGGAATCAAAGCTAGATAATAAACTGATCGGTACTGTCTCTATCTCTGATCCCCAAAATGTAGAAGAACTCCCTAATGATATAGAAGACAATCTCACGTTGTTCTCATCAACACTGGCTGACAACATTCATATCGACCATGATGAGGCACAATCTTTACTAAAGAGTATTGATGAAAGATATAAGTCGAACAAGAAACAGCGTAAATGTTCAGATGAAGAACTTTCTCAAATGGCCAATACATCTGAAGAGGCGATCCATCAGGGATATGTGCTGCTCGACTCTGCATTGCATTTGAAGGCGCTACAACTCAACGGCAAATTGGTGGATGCCGCTTACAACAAAGAATTTGAAAAAATAGCATCCAACTTCCGTAAGCAAATCAATGATATTGACAACAAGAGTGCATTTATCCGGGAGGTAATGCGCAGAACCAACCTTGCTGACAATGACGAGGAGCGAAAGCAGGCACTTTTGTTGCTCAGTGAATTAGGAGGGCAATCGTTGTCAGAACAAGATTTCAAGGATTTTATTAACGGCAACAAACAGATAGAACTCTAATTATGGCTAGCAGCAGAAGACAACAAGTCCAAGAAGAAATGGGTATGGACTTTGAGCGTGAGGAAAAAAAACGTGAAAGTATCCTTGAAAAAGAGCATGAACGGCATTCTCTTAAGGAAGCAAAGCGTCAAGAGTTAATGGAGACTTGGTCTTATCGTGCCATGGACAAGACGACAAAGGTTATGGATAAGTGGTTCCTTGATCCTATAATTGGTCTCCTGCCTGGTGGCATCGGCGATACGGTATCAGATTTCCTCACCATTCCCTTTTTATATTTTGCTATAGCTAAGGTAAAGTCAATACCACTGACGCTTGCTTTGATTTGTAATATGCTAATAGATACCTTAATAGGTGCAATTCCTTTTTGGATAGGAGATGTTCTTGATGCTTGTAATCGAAGCTACGTAAAAAATATGCGGCTAATTACAGGCTTCGTTAATGATGATAGGAAAGTTATTGATGAGGTTAACAAAAAAGCAGTTTCATCAGCCATCTTTATTGTCTTACTCTGTATTCTTATCTACTTCATGATAAAGGCAGCAATATGGTTTGGACACTGGGCGGCTTCTTTGATAGGATCATTATTCTAAAAACGTTCTTAGCGTTTGGGTAAATCTTATTGCTGTGACCCCTGACTTTTAAATATTAAGATTATGGCAGGTTATTACGTTATGAGAATGGACATGCCGAATGGCAATGGAGGCGGCTCCATGGTTTCACCCGATGAGATGCTTCGGGATGAGGTGATTGGCATCAGTGATTGGGATGGTGAGGCTTGTGAAGAGTTTAAGGATGCTCCGATAGGAGGTGTCGTCCTTGTGAGGAAGGGAGACGAAGCTATTGCATTGGTAAAGATTATGAGTGATTGTGCACATGATTTGTTATTTATGCAAAAGTATGGCTTTGCTCTCTATCGTCATGTGGACGTTCTCGATTGGGCTGACAGCAGCCATCAGCCTCGGGCTGGGCTCTTCCGTATAACAGGTGCTTTCAAGCATCTTACGGATCCTGATCGTGAACAATACAATTACATTCACGATTGGTACAATCGTCTCTAAATGACGAAACTTATAGTCGTATCTGTGCCTTCCACGGCTATGCGTGAAAAAGAGCGTCCACTCATAAGCTTCCATACTTCCTCTTTGCACCCTTAGCGTCTTGGCGAGAGATATAAGAGACCCAAAGTCACACAAGTTTGTGTGACACAACCTTGTGTGACTCGTTTTTATTTGTCTCCCGTTCCAGGTAGTCTGCAAATACTACTGCACATTACTTGAATAGCTACAACTGCTCCTCAAACCTCACCAGGTCATAGCCCTTCATCTGCACGATGATGGGGTGGAGCTGCGTGCCGTGGAGCATCGAGCGAAGCTTCTTGTCAGCGGAGTAGGTCTTGATCTGCGCCACCGCCTCAGCCCACTGCTTCTCGGCCTCCGCCTCGGTGGCATCGGTCTTGAGGTATTTCAGCTCAAGGATGTAGCTGTGCTTGACCATTGGGTAGACTGCGTAGTTGGGCAGTAGGAAAAAGTCGCAGAAGCCGTGCGAAAACTCCATCTCCGGCGCCACGAGATAGTAGTTGGTCAGCGTGAGATAAGCATTCATGAAGCCCTGCAGGTTGCGCTCGCCCTCGATGAGCTGGCGCACGGCCGTGGTGTCGTGGTAAGCCTGGCAGATGAACGAGACGAGCGGCTTCCAGTCACCGTGAAGGGCGGCATCGTCGAAGGCATCGTCGAGGTCGGAGATGCCATAGGGTATTTGCTTGTAATCGTTGCTCATGGTGGTATATGCTTATCTCACATGCAAATATAAGGCTTTTCGGGAAGACAAACAAGAAAGAATCGGAGTTTTTCTCGAATTTTCCTCTCACGCTAATAGATGATAAGGCCAGCCATGCCGTAGCTGCTGGTGCTGTCATGAATTCTGTTGCCCGGACCGCGGGGTGCAGATTCTCATTATGAGGGTCTCTGTCTTTTTGCCTGTATAAGACAGCAGGATGGTCATAATTATTCCTCCGACGACATAAACGAGAAATCCTGTCTGTGCAGAGGAGATGAAGTCTATCGGTATTTCCTCCATGAGGTACATATACAGGCTGTTTTGCCCAATGAAGGCTATGACGGTCTTTCCCGGGGCTGTTTTCAACTTCATAGAGAGGAAAGCGCAAAACAGGCTGATGGCCAAAGGAGGAAACGCCTCCCCAAGAAAGACAGGAAAGGACAGTTTGTAGAAGGCTATAGCCAGGCAGAGCAAGAAGATAATCGCCTTCCATGAGACTTTTCTCTTGAAGTGGTCGATATGATTAGCGCATAGGATTCCTAAAGGGAAACACATGATTGTATTCCACCAAAAGCTTGATACATCTGTGGTGGAAAGGAGCATGGCATAGACGATAATGATAATAGAAATACATATTCCGGCACGGGCTTTCACGAATCTCGCAAGGAAGAAATAAACAATATAAATGCCTATTATCGTTTTGAAGAACCAAGCATCCACGTATGGCATTCTCAAAAAGAAGAACGCTGTGTAGAAAGAGATGTCCGTTGGTAGTGTCCGCGTAAGCAATCCCACAACGATATAGAATATCCAAAATATGAGATAAGGCAGCAGAAGATGTCGCAGATGCCTGACAACGTAGGAACGGTCGATGCTATTTCGCTGTATGGACAGCGTCAATCCATATCCGCTCAGGAAGAAGAATATTCCAGTAGCTAATCTTCCGCATATCAATAAGCCGGCAATGTGGTATTCAGCCAATAAGGCGGAAAATTCATTGGCGGTATGAGAAAACACAATCGCAATCATACACAGTCCGCGCAGGATGGAGGTGTAATCTCGGTTCAGAAATTCTGATGTATAAAGGTCGTTCATAAGAATAAGGTTGGGACGACGGTCATTGGCAACCATCATAGATGCAAAGGTAGTAAAAAACAGTTTGTTTCTCGCTGTCTTCCGCCTGTTTTCGTTGGACGAGAGGGATGACACTAAGCCTCCCGTCAGTTGTCGTCCGACAATTAGATAGGCAGATCGATAGCTCGCTGTATGAACGCACCAGACTTTCTAAGCCAAAAGTCTCAGCAGTGCTGAGACAAAATTGCTGCGAGATAAGCTCAAGGAGATATCTAAAGATAGGGAGGACAACTATAAATAATGATTGCTATGACTTCTTCTCTTTCGTCATTCTCGTATACATCTCAAAGAGTTTGGCGACGTAGTCCGACTCGGTCATCTTCGTGGAGAAGACGTAGGCCTGCATCCCAGTAATGTGACAGCAACAGAAGTTTGATGTCAGCGTTAAAAAAGTGAGAAAAGTGGGGTCTGGATGACTATATCATTGCAATTATTGCTAACTTTGCAGTGCGTTAGAAAAGATTAAGAAAAATGAAAAGGGATTTAAAACTGCTTATTGAACAGGCAGGAAAGAAGACCAAGGAAATGGTGGAAGCCGAGGAGCGGAAACATGCCTCTGATTTCGACCAACTGTCTGCAAAGTTACATCATCATCACATCAATCTGAGTGCGTCCTCACTGAAGAAGTTGTGGGAGCTCGTCACGGGCAAGCGCAAGCTGTCGGTGGCTACGAAGAACCGCTTGGCACTTTTTGCCGGCTTCCAAAGCTGGTCCGACTTGGAGGCTGCCATCCACGGCGATACCGATGCCAGTATCAACTACAAATAAGAGCAAATAAAAAAGGTTTGACCGCAGGGCCAAACCTTTTTTATTTCTTTTTTAATCGCCTGTGACAACGCGCTTCTCCTGAATGCGTGCAGCCTTACCAGTGAGCTTGCGCAGATAGTAGAGCTTAGCGCGACGCACCTTACCGTGCTTGTTGACCTCGATGTGGTCGATAGCGGGAGACTCAGCGGGGAAGATACGCTCCACACCTACTGTTCCAGACATCTTGCGCACTGTGAAGCGCTTCTTGTCACCGTGGCCGCTGATCTTGATAACGACACCACGATAGAGCTGGATACGCTCCTTAGAACCCTCGACGATTTTGTAAGCGACAGTGATAGTGTCACCTGCCTTGAATGCAGGAATTTTCTTGCCGGTTGCAAATGCTTCCTCAGCAACTTTAATTAAATCCATTTTGATTTGATAATTAAATTTGTTTGTCGTTCCCACCTGACATAGCCTGAGGACTCTTCCCTCAACCAGCGGTCAGGCCGGAAAGCGGGTGCAAAGTTACTGATTTTTAGCCGACTGGGAAAGCTCACGCGGTTTTTTCTCTGTTTTTTAACATTTTATTGCGCTAAAGTGACCACCATCTTGCCGATATAGATGCCACTCTTGCCGTTCTGGTCGTCGGGGACGGGTTTGCCGTTGGCATTGTTGACATATCTGAGGGCTTTGAAGTAGGTGTGGCTGTGGCCGCCGAGGACGAGGTCGATGCCCTTGGTGTGGCTGATGAGCTCCTGGTCGCCCATGCCCTGCTCTTCCCATCCGAGGTGTGAGATGCAGATGACGAGGTCGCACTTCTTCCTTTTCAGGATGTCGGCCATCCGCTGCGCCGTAGCCACGGGGTCGAGGTATTCCGTCTGGCGGTAGTTCTTCTTGTCTACGAGTCCGTCGAGCTGGGGCGCCAGTCCGAAGACCCCGATTCTCAGTCCGTTGCGCTTGATGATGACATAGGGCTTGACAATCTTGTTGAGGCCGCATTCATGGAAGCGGTAGTTGGCGCAGACGATGGGGAAGTTGAGGCGTTTGAAGATGCGGGCCATGTTCTCAAGTCCGAAGTCGAACTCGTGGTTGCCAATGGTTCCGGCGTCATAGTCCATGCTGTTCATCAGTCCTGTCTCCACGTCGCCTTTGAAGAGCGTGTAGTAGGGAGAACCCTGCGAGAAGTCGCCGCTGTCGAATAGAAGGAGTCCTGGCGTCTTGGCACGCTCCTCCTTGAGCATGGCGATGCGCCGGAGGAAACCGCCACGTCCGGCCTGGAGGGTGTCTGCGAGGTTGGGCGAGAGTGGCATGATGCAGCTGTGGGTGTCGTTGGTATGGAGGATGGTAAGTGTCTTGGCAGGGCGCCCGGCTGAGACAGGGAACGAGCAGATGAGCGCGATGAGAACGCTGCTGCAAAGCAGCAGTCTACGGAACCCGGCGAACGAATGGGAAGGAAGATATGTGAGAATCATGATGTTTTCTTTATTGTATGGTGATATGTGGCGTTATTCGATGGTGATGCGGCCCTCCACGTTAGCGTCGACGGACTGGCCTTTAGCAGCCTGCGCTTTGAAGTAGGCGACGATGATGTACCTGACGTCGTGGGGCTCGTCGTCGAGTGCGACGACATCGGTCTTGTCCTTGAAAGCCGTGAGACCGTCGTTGCCCTGCGCTAAATAGTCGATGGTAGCCACGCGGTAGGTCTTGGCCGGGTCTATGGCCTTGCCGTTGATGGTTGCCGAGGTCAGTTTGCCGTCTTTGGTGATGACGAGCTTCACGCTGTGGCTCACGCCCTCGCCGCCTCTTGCCGCCATCTCGCTGAAGAGCTGCAGCACCTTCTCACCGGAGAGGGAGAGGAAGCAGACATGGTTCTCGAAGGGTGCCACGTTGAGGATGTCGCCATAGGTGATATTGCCCTCAGGCAGTGCGGCACGGATGCCGCCCATGTTATAGACGCCGAAGTCGGGAGTCTCCTGAAACTCGTTGCCGCCCCAGACGAGGATGTCGGCGAGGAGGTTGCTGAGGTCGCTCTCCGGCTTGTGTGCCTGCATGGGGTGGGAGGTACGTCCCACGACGGGTGTCATGATGGAATCAACCTGGTGCTGGTAGGGAGCGATGAAGGCGGCTGCCGCTGCGTCGGGTGTCTTGTCATAGCGGCTGTCGATGAGAATTCGGGAGCGTGAGATGTCCGTCATGTGGTACGGTGTGTGGCAGGCTGCGAGCAGGGCCACGCCGAGGGTGAGGACAAGGGGCTTGAGGGTGTTTCGTGTTGTCATGGAAAATATGTTTTCTTACTTTGGTGAAAGCTAATATAAATATGTGTCGTCAAGCAGTTGTTATTCGAAGTAGAACGTGAGGACAATCATCTTAGAGTGCGCCTTGTCCACACTGTTGGCGAAGGGTTTGAGCGATGCGTCGCGGAGTCTGTCGGCATGTCCCGCGTCGAGGCTGTTGGTGAGTCCGTACATGAACTTCAGCTCGGGCCTGAGCTTGAAGAACGGCAGGTAGAAGTCGCAGCCCACGCCGGCTTCGAGGAAGATGTCGTGCCGCTTGAGCTTGATGATGTCGTCGCTCTTGCCCGTGAGGTTGATGACGGGGTTGATGCCGGTCATGATGTAGGGCCGGTGGTTGCCGTCGCGCTTAGAGGCGAAGATGATGTCGAAGGCGCAGGAGATATACACGGTCTTGATGTTCTGCGTCTTGTCCTTGAGGGAGTCGGGTGCACTGGCATCAAGGTTGTGGAAGGTCAGATGCCTGTTGCCGAAATACAGTGCCGGGGCGATGCGCAGGGCGAAATAGTCGCTGAGCCTGGCCTCGCCGAGCACGCCGACATTGAAGCCGTTGTCCCACCGGTCCTGGTCGGTAGTGATGGTATAAGTCTGCTGCGTGCCGTCGGCTAAGGTGACGGTCTGCGGCCCGATGTTGTTGAACTCCAAGTCCTGCAAGTGCGCACCGACGAGGATGCCGAAGTGGAACGGCCGCAGGTCGGTGTAGGGTCTGTTCTGTACAACCTCCTGAGCGCGGGCGCAGAGAAGGGGCAGCAGGAGCAATATGGTGATGATTCTCTTCCTCATAAAATGATAACGCAAAGTTACACATTATTATTATATTGCTCCCCATAAGCAGGTAGGTATATGTTAAATATCAAAATTTTCTTTCATTATTTGTAGGTATTTCGAGATAACTTGTTACCTTTGCAATGAAAGAAGGGCAGCCAGCTTGCGAGCCGTACGGCACCTTTTAAAGATTATACAAAAACATTATAAATTTCTAAAAGTATAGAATTATGGCTTACGTTATTGGTAACGATTGTGTAGCATGTGGAACATGTATCGACGAGTGCCCGGTAGGAGCAATCTCTGCTGGTGATATCTATCATATCAACCCCGACGAGTGCACAGAGTGCGGCACATGCGCTTCTGTCTGCCCCAACGAGGCTATCAGCCTTCCTGAGTAAGCAGCAGTCGCTTAAAAATACGAAATCTCCGGTCGTGACGATGTCAGGACCGGGGATTTCTGTTTGTATAGGATTTCTGTATTATAGAATCTCTTTCAGCACAAGGTATCTCATGCGGTAGTTGGAGACATTTACCTTGGAAGTGTCGTAGAGGAAGTTGATGCCTTCGCTGTTAATCTTGTCGTCGACATAGAGGGCTCCGGCGATGAACTGCATCATCTGGATGTTGGGGGTGACAGAAGTTATCAGCTGTCCGAAGGAGTAGTTGCTGTTGGCATAGAAGGCGATGGTGACCTTATGCTTGGCGCCGTTGTACTCTAAGTTGTCGAAGGAGACGCTGACGGGGTTGACGAGCCACTGGATGGGTGAGACGTTGATGTAGTTGATGTAGCATTTGATTCTCTGCGGGCCCTGCGTCTCTACGGCTGCGCGGATGTCGTCGTCGGCAATGACTGAGGCGAGGACTTTGGAGGGCACGTTGTTGATGTACATCACGGTGTCGGAGGTGACGTCCCAAGAAACGACGGCAGAGTCCTTGACGTCCTTACCGTCTTTGTTGAAGCCCGTGGTGTAGTAGATCTTTCCGCTGTGCGAGCCCCTTGTGGCGTTGTAGGCCATCTGGATCTGCTCGGTTGTCAGACCGGTGTTGTCATCGTCGTCGTTGAGGCATGACGTCAGAGTCAGGGCTGCAAAGGCAGCGAAGAACAGTGTCAGGAGTTTAAACTTTTTCATTTTTCCCTTTGATATTATTTTTTAGTTGTTTACAGTAGTGAAATGCAGGCTTTGCGGCAACCTTGCTTGTCGGCGGCAACTTTTTTGCTTTTTCTGCGCTTTTCCTGTGCGCTCATATTCCTCGGCAAAGTTATAGCTTTTTATTTTATTTCTTCGTAATTTTGCAGACGAATTATCATAGACATTATTATAATAGGTATAGGATATGGAGTATATGTCGCGTGAGGGCTACGAGAAGCTCTCCTCCGAACTGAACGAACTTATCAAGGAGCGTCTCCCTGAGGCTATTGATGCTATCTCAGAGGCACGTGACAAGGGCGACCTCAGTGAGAATTTCGAATACCGTGCTGCGCGCCGCGAGCAGTCACGGCTGCTGGGGCGTATCCGTTTCTTGCAGCGTGTGCTGTCGCATGCCCGTGTCATGCCCGACAGCGAGCAACCCTTGGACCGGGTGCGACTGCTCACCAAGGTGGCCTTGACCAACCTGTCTACCAATAAGAAGATGACCTATACCATCGTGAGCCCCCATGAGGCCAATGCCAAGGAGCTGAAGATATCTGTCAAATCGCCCATCGCCCAGGCGCTGATGAACCATAAGGTCGGCGAGGTGGTCAATGTCTCCGTTCCCGTGGGCATTATCCGGCTCCGCATAGAGACCATCGAGCGGGGATAAAGAAAGAAAAGATTATGGATAGCAAGACATACAACAACGTCACCCTTCTCCACAGCGAGTTTATCAGCAAGCTGCGGCTTGGTTTCGCCCCTGCCATCAAGGCCGGGTTCCCCTCGCCAGCGGAGGCTTATGAGGTGGAGTCGTTAGACTTCAACAAAGACCTCATCAGCCACCCCGACACCACCTTCTATGCCCATGTCAACGGTGACTCCATGACGGGAGCCGGCATCTTCGACGGTGACATCGTCGTCATCGACCGCTCCTTAGAGCCAAAGAACGGTGATGTCGTCTTAGCGTTCCTCAACAGAGAGTACACCTTGAAATATTACGATGACAGCCATAAGGCTGACGGATATATCGAACTCGTGCCCGGCAACACCAAATATCCGCGCATCAAGGTCACCCCAAACGATGACTTTATGGTGTGGGGCGTGGTGCAGTATTCCATCAAGAATATGCACCACTAAAGAAATTGAGTCTATGGAGACGAGAGACAGATACTGGGCATTGGTCGATGTCGACAACTGCTATGTCAGTTGCGAGCGGTCGTTCCGTCCCGACCTCAACGGCAAGGCCTGTGTGGTGCTGTCCAACAACGACGGCTGTGTCGTGGCCCGCAGCAATGAGGCTAAGGCCATGGGCATCGAGGCCGGTACGCCGTTTTTCAAGCTCGCCGAGCTTTTCCCCGGCAAGGAGATCTATGCTTTCTCCTCCAACTATGAACTCTATGCCGACATGACGCGACGGCTGATGAATATCGTCCGCAACAGCTGTCCGGAGTTTCACCGCTATTCTATCGACGAGGGCTTCTGCGTCCTCGACGGCATGTCGCAGTTCGACCTCAAGGCTTGGGGCGAAGACCTTCATAAGACCATCCTTCGTGGTTTGGGCATGCCGGTGAGCATCGGCATCGCGCGGACGAAGACGTTGGCCAAGATGGCCAGCAAGTTTGCCAAACGCTATCCCGGCTACCACCATTGTTGCATGATAGACACCGACGAGAAGCGTGAGAAAGCCCTCAGCCTCTTCCCTTTGGGCGATGTCTGGGGCATCGGCCGCCGGTGGCGGGAGCGGCTGGCACAGCTCCAGGTGACCACAGCCCTGGACTTTGCCCGCCTGAGCCGTACCTTTGTGCGGTCCACCTTTAATGTCGTGGCCGAGCGCACATGGATGGAGCTCAACGGCATCGACTGTATCCCCATCGACGACATGGAGATGGTGACAAAGAAGAGCGTGTGCACCTCCCGTTCTTTCCCCAATATGCTCACCGCCTTGGAGGAGATCCGCACCCATGTGGCCAACTATGCTGCCCGCTGTGCGCAGAAACTGCGACAGCAGAAGAGTGTGGCCGGCATCGTCGGCGTTTTCATCGACACTAACCATTTCCGCGACGATCTGCCGCAATACGGCATGTTTCGCACGGCTGCTCTCCTGACACCGTCCAACAGCACACAGGCCATAGTGGAGGCAGCGCTGAACTGCCTCAAAGCAGCCTTTGTACAAGGCTATCAGTACAAACGGGCCGGTGTGCTGCTCATGGATCTGAGTTCTGCCAATGCCGTGCAGACCAATCTCGTCGACTTCAACCCCGAACGCTATAGTAAGATGCAGAAGATAGATGCTGCTGTCGACAAAATCAACAAGCGCAATGGTACGGAGACCATTGTGCTCGGGTCACAGCAGTATACGGCGAAGAATGGCAAAGGCAAGGCGGCACACTTCGCCGATGCCGTGAAGCGCGACCTGAAAAGCCCTAACTACACTACAAGGTGGACTGACATCTTGCAAGTGAAATAAGAGGCTTCTCAAATTTCAAAGTTCTTTTATCAAATATCTACGGCCGGGCTTGTGGTTTTGTTCTAATTTTGCAGCAGAATTAGAACACTAAAAACAAGCCCAGATGAAAGTCAACAAATATTATCTTGCCGTAGACCTTGGCGCCACGAGTGGCCGCACCATCCTCGGTACCTTTTCTGAAAGTCGTGTCTCCTTAGAAGAGCTGACACGCTTCGACAACCCCATCATCCATGCCGCCGGTCATGACTATTGGGACCTGCTGTCGCTGTATCATGCCGTCATCAAGGCCTTGCAGCTGACGGCGGAGCGTGGCATCACCCTTCAGAGCATCGGCATCGATACTTGGGGCTGCGACTTCTGCCTTGTCGGCCGCGACGGACAGCTGCTCTCAGCACCGTTCTCTTATCGCGACCCTCACACCTCAGGTGCCATGGAGCGCTATTTCGCCCATGCCGTCAGCAAGGAAGCGGTCTATGCCAAGACCGGTATACAGTTCATGAATTTCAACAGCCTTTTCCAACTCTTCCAGATGCGCCACGACGGTAACGCCGCGCTCGCTGCTGCCGACACCATTCTCTTCATCCCCGACGCTCTGAGCTATTTGCTCACTGGAAGAAAGGTCTGTGAATATACCGTTGCCTCGACCTCACAACTCCTCAACCCCGCCACCCACGACCTTGATGCCGACCTCCTGTCGAGTGTCGGTCTCATGCGCTCCCAATTTGGAAAGATGATAGCTCCGGGCACCGTCATCGGACCGCTCAGCGACGACGTACAGCGGCTGACAGGGCTCGGCCCCGTGCCCGTCGTGGCTGTCGCCGGTCACGACACCGCCTCGGCTGTTGCCGCCGTACCCGCCCGTGACGAGCACTTCGCCTACCTGAGCAGCGGCACGTGGAGCCTGATGGGCATAGAGACGAATACGCCTGTCATCAGCGCGCGCAGCTATGCGTGCAACTTCACCAACGAGGGCGGCATCGAGGGGACGACACGCTTTCTGAAGAATATCTGTGGCATGTGGATCTACGAGCGCTGCCGCAAGGAATGGGGACAGGGCACCGCGCATGGAGAGCTGATGGCTGCCGCTGCTGCCGCCCTGCCATTCCGCACCCTTATCAACCCTGATGATGCCTCTTTTGCCAATCCCGAGCGCATGGTGGAGGCTATCAACGCCTACTGCCAGCGTACCCGTCAGCCACAGCCGCGCAATAAGGGAGAATACTGTCGCTGCATCTTCGACTCCTTGACCCTGCGCTACCGTCAGGTCTTTGGCTGGCTGAAGGAGTTTGCCGACTTCGACATCCATACCCTGCATATCATCGGTGGGGGCGCACAGAACGACGCCCTCAACCAGGAGACAGCCAACAGTTGTGGCGTTGACGTGGTGGCCGGTCCTTCCGAAGGCACTGCTTTGGGCAATATCATGCTCCAGGCCAAGGCCGCCGGTGAGGTCGGCGACATCTGGGCCATGCGACGCGTCATCGCCGACAGCATTGCGACAAAGAAATACCATCCGCAGGACAAAGCCGCTTACGATGAGGCTTACGAGAAATATCTGACAATCACCAATCAAAAATAGAACCCATGAAATCTGAAATCATTGAGAAAAACTACGCTGTTGCCAAGGCTCGCTATGCAGAACTTGGCGTAGACACCGACAAGGCCCTTGAGCTCCTTGCCGCAACCCCCATCTCCCTCCATTGCTGGCAGGCCGACGACGTTGTTGGCTTCGAGCGTGGCGAGGCAGCCTCGGGTGGCATCATGACCACCGGCAACTTCCCCGGTCGGGCACGCAACATCGACGAACTGCGTCAGGACATCGAGAAAGTGCAGTCGCTGCTTGGTGGCACCTTCCGTCTGAACCTCCATGAGACCTATGGCGACTTCGGTGGACAGTTTGTCGACCGTGACGCCTGTGGTCCTGAACATTTCGAGAGCTGGATGCAGTGGGCCAAGGAGCGCCACCTTAAGCTCGACTTCAACTCTACTTCTTTCTCCCATCCTAAGAGTGGCAGCCTGTCACTGGCCAATCCCGACAAGGCCATCCGTGACTTCTGGATAGAGCACACCAAGCGCTGCCGCCGCATCGCTGATGCCATGGGTAAATACCAGGGAGACCCCTGCATCATGAACATCTGGGTGCACGACGGCTCCAAGGACTATACCACGGAGAAATACCGCTACCGCGAGATCTTCAAGGAGAGTCTCGACGAGATTATGAAGGAGCAGCTCCCGAATATGAAGACTTGCTTGGAGGCCAAACTCTTCGGTATCGGCTTGGAGGCCTTCACCGTGGGCAGCCATGACTTCGTGGCCGGCTACTGTGCCAAGAATAATATGATGTACACCCTCGACACGGGTCATTACGAACCCACGGAGGATGTCAGCAATGCAGTCAGTGCCCTGCTGCTCTTCGTCCCTGAGCTTATGCTGCATGTCAGCCGCCCCATGCATTGGGATAGTGACCATGTGACGCTCTTCGACGACAACACGCGCAACCTCTTCTTCGAACTTGTCCGCTCCGGACAGCTCAATCGTGCACATATCGGTCTCGACTACTTCGATGCCTCCATCGACCGTATCGGTGCCTATATCATCGGTACCCGCGCCACGCAGAAAGCCCTGCTCGCTGCCTTTCTGGAACCCCTCGACTTGCTGCGTGACTATGAAGACAGTGGCCGGCTCTTCCAACGCCTCGCCCTCCTCGAAGAGGAGAAGACGCTGCCCCTCGGTGCCGTCTACGACTATTTCAACTTCAAGCATGGCGTTCCGGTGGGCGAGGAATATATCCCCGAGATAGAGCGCTACGAAGAGGAAGTGACTTTCAAGCGTAAGTGATGGATATACTCATAGGACTTCTCATCATTGCCGTCGGCGCTTTCTGCCAGTCGAGCTGCTATGTCCCTATCAACAAAGTCCGGGCATGGAACTGGGAGAGCTACTGGCTCGTCCAGGGCGTCTTTGCCTGGCTTGTGCTGCCCCTGCTCGGCGCTCTCCTCGCCGTCCCCGCCGGTCACAGCCTTCTGGAACTGCTGACGCATGCCGACGGCTTCCACCTCACCATGACCGTGCTCTTCGGTGTGCTCTGGGGTGTCGGCGGCCTCACCTTCGGTCTGTCCATGCGCTACCTCGGCGTGGCCCTTGGCCAGTCGATAGCCTTGGGCACCTGTGCCGCCTTAGGGACGGTCATGGGACCGGTGCTGCTGCAGGCTATGTCGTTGGAGGCGGATGCTATGTCACGGCTCACAACCTCCGTCATCCTCGGTGTCGTGGTCACACTCGCAGGCATTGCCATCATCGGGGTGGCGGGAAAGATGAAGGCCGACGGACTTTCTGAGGAAGAGAAGACAAAGGCCGTCAAAGACTTCAATTTCACCAAGGGTATTGCCATCGCCCTGCTCTCAGGACTGATGAGCGGATGTTTCAATGTGGGTTTGGAGTTTGGCAAGGATATCAACTTCGGTGGGCTGACGCCCGACATCTTCAAGACGTTGCCCGCCACCTTCCTCGTCACCCTTGGCGGTTTTGCCACCAATGCCGTCTACTGTCTCTGGCAGAACGGCAGAAACCACTCCTGGGGCGACTACGGCAAGCGCAGCGTGTGGGCTAATAACCTCTTTTTCTGTATCCTTGCCGGAGCTTTGTGGTACAGCCAGTTCTTCGGCTTGGCCTTGGGCAAGGGCTTTCTCACAGCCTCACCGACACTGCTGACTCTCTCGTTCTGCATTCTCATGGCGTTGAATGTCGTTTTTAGTAATGTGTGGGGCATCATCTTGAAAGAATGGCAGGGATGTAGCCGTCCCACCGTAGCAGTGCTGGTCTTGGGTATTGCGGTACTCATCTTCGCTACTTTCCTGCCGCAGTTGATATAACGAAAATATTATGAAAAGTATCTTAGAAGGCCGTCCGGCCTTAAAAACGGAAATTGACAAGATTGCAGAGGTAGCCGGCTATCTCTGGCAGAATGGATGGGCCGAGCGCAACGGCGGTAACATCACGGTGAACATCACCGACTATGTCGACGACGCTATCCGCGCTATGCCGGCTATCAGCGAGGCTATAGAGATTGGCGAGACGCTGCCGCATCTCAAAGGTCAGTATTTCTACTGCAAGGGCACGGGCAAGCGCATGCGCGACCTGGCCCGCGATGCCATGGCCAACGGCAGCGTCATCCGTATCCTCGACGACTGCCAGCACTATGTCATCATTGCCGACAACGCCGTCATGCCGACTTCAGAGCTGCCGTCGCACCTCCTTGTACACGACAGACAGGTGGAGTTGGGCTCAGGCTATAAAGCTACCGTGCACACCCATCCCATCGAACTCGTGGCTATGAGTCACAACCGCGCTTTCCTCGGTAAGGATGTGCTGACAAATATCCTGTGGAGCATGATTCCGGAGACTAAGGCCTTCTGCCCGTTGGGCTTGGGGGTTGTGCCCTACGAAGTCCCAGGCAGTGTGGCATTGGCCAACAGCACGTTGGCGGAGCTTGAAGATTATGATGTGGTGTTGTGGGAGAAACATGGCGTCTTTGCCAAAGGGAAAGATGTCATGGATGCCTTCGACCAGATTGACGTGCTCTCCAAGAGCGCGAAAATCTATATCGACGCAAAGAGTATGGGCTTCACCCCTGAGGGGATGAGCCAGGAGCAGATGCAGGAGATGTCGCGCATCTTCCATCTGCCTAAATAACCTCGGCGGCTCTCAACCTCTCTGTCTGACGGCCTCGAAGAGGAGGATGGCGGCCGAGACGGAGACGTTGAGGGAGTCGAGCTTTCCCTTCATGGGGATACGGATATGGGCGTCGGCGGCATTGCGCCAGATATTGGTGAGTCCCGTCGACTCCGTCCCCATGACGATGGCCGTGCCCTGCCGCATGTCGGTATCATAATAGAGGTGCGAGTCCTGCAACTGTGCCGTGAGGATGCGTATACCTTTGGCTTTGAGGAAGGCGATGCAGTCTTCTGACGTGCAGGCCACGGTGGGCACCGTGAAGATGGCCCCGATGCTGGAGCGTATCAGGTTGGGGTTGAAGAGGTCGGTGAGCGGGTCGCAGACGATGACGGCATCGGCGGCCGCGGCATCGGCAGAACGCAGCACGGCACCGAGGTTGCCGGGCTTCTCCACGCTCTCCAAGACGATGATGAGCGGGTTGGCGGGGAGGTGCAGGTCGTCGAGGGTCGTCAGCCGCGATTTCATCTCAGCGATGACACCCTCTGTGGAGCCACGGTAGGCGATGTGCTCGTAGACCTTGCGCGAGACCTCGTAGCCCTGGCCACTATTGAGGAGCGACAATATCTCAGCGGCTCCCTCATAGCCTTGCAGCAGCTCGGGGCAGACAAAGAGTGTGAAGACCTCAAAGCCGCTGTGGAGGCAGTGGAGGAACTCGCGGGCTCCTTCTATGACGAAAAGACCAGCGCTCCGGCGCTCCGACGACTTCTGCTGAAGGAGCGTCAGATGTTTTATCTTGGGATTCTGTGTACTTGTTATGACAGAAGCTGCTTCCATATTTTTATAGAAAATGTGAAGTCTGGAAGGTTGGAAGTCCGGAAGTTCTGGACTTCCAACCTTCTTCCGTATTATTTCTCCGTATTCTCTTTCTTTCTCTTTCTTGCCGAGGTGAATATTCCGACGGCGACGAGCAGAATCAGTACGCCGTAGGAGCAGTAGGCGATGGTCTCGGTGGTGCGTATTGAGGCAGGATGGAAGTCGAGGACAATCTCATGCTTGCCGGGCTTGACCTGCAGGGCACGGAGAATGTAGTTGGCTCTTCCGAGCTCTACGGGAGTGCCGTCTACCGTTGCCGTCCACTCAGGATAGTAAATCTCGGAGAAGACGATGACGCCGCCCTTGTCGCTGTTGGCCTCATAGACGAGGTGGTTCGGCTCGTAGGACTTCAGCGTGACGAGAGACGTGGTGCCCTGTGGCACAGCCTTGCCGAGCTCAGCCTCAAACTTCTTGTCGGCAACAGCCTCGTGCTTAAGGTTGATTTTCCCAATCTTGTCAATCTCCTCATTGGCATTGTCGACATAGTCGAGCTTGTCAACATACCAGGCGTTACCGTTGACGTAAGGATTCTGCAAAGGTACGGTCTGTCCGTTCTGCAATGGCAGGATGAAGTATTTCGCGTTGAGCATGTTGAGAACCGGGAAGATGGAGTCGCCATTGACTTTTGTCATGTCGCCCATGCCCTGAGCGATAGCCGGCATCATCTTCTGCATCTCGGGAGAGATATAGGCGTCTATCATCTCCTGGTAGCGGCGCAGCTTGGCAGCGTGATAGCCACCGATGCTCTTATGATAGTAGGACGTCTCGTTCTCGTTGAAGGTGTTGGAGGCCAGGTTGAGGACGCGGTAGTCGAGACTCTTGTCGCGCAGGATCTGCTTGTCGGTGGCTGTCATCTGCTGTGGGGTGTCACGGACACTCTTGTCTACGAACATGGCGTCGTTGAGGTAGCGCTTGTCCACCTGCCACATGTCGATGAGGCAGAGCAGGGCTACGCAGCCGACGAGGTATTTAGCGCTGAGTTTCTTATATCTGTACAGCATCATCAGCGCCATGCCGATGGCTACGATGATGAAGGAGCGCAGGGCATCAGCGGTAAAGATGTATTCGCGCACAGCCGTGAGGTTGCCCTTCAGCCCGTTGATGAACTGAGCGGCATCGGTGCCCTGCTGGGCTATCTGGTTGAACTGCTGCATCTCGGCGGTGGAGATGTAGTTAGGGAAGAAGAGGGTAGGGGCGAGGTAGAAAAGCAAGGCCAGACCACCGGTGAGGCCGAACGACAGCCATACGGCTTTCTGCTTGGTGCGCAGTATCTCAGGGTCATCGACAATCTTCTTCAAGGCCAGGACGGCTAACAGCGGTATCGTAAACTCCGCGATGACGAGGATAGACGCCACGGTGCGGAACTTGGCGTACATCGGGATATAATCGAGGAAGAAGTTGGTGAAGCCCATGAAGTTGCGACCCCATGACAGCAGGATGGAGAGGATGGTAGCCGCGAGCAGCGCCCATTTCATAGGACCTTTGACGATGAAGAGTCCGAGGATGAAGAGCATGAGCACGAAGGCACCGACATAGACGGGACCGCTCGTTCCAGGCTGCTCACCCCAGTATTGTCCCAACGACTGGTAGGCCTGCATATACTGTGGGTCAGCCTTCTCCATGGCTTTGGCATTCTGTGACATCGGCACACTGGCACCGCCCTTGACATCGGGGACGAGGAGTGTCCAGGTCTCGTCGATGCCATAGCTCCACTGCGTGATATAGTCTCTGTCCAGACCGCTGCTGGTCTGGTTGGCGACGTTCTTCTTCACCAGCTCACTCTTGCTGCGCATGCTCTCTTTCTGATACTGCCATGTATGGTAGAGATTGGAGATATTCATACAGATACCTAAGAGGGCGGCGACAGCGACGCAGCCCGTAGCTTTCCAGAAACGGGGCAGCCAGTGCTCGCGGATAGCGGCAACGAGCCAGCCGATGACCATGAAAAGAATGATGAACAGGTAGTAATAGGTCATCTGCACGTGGTTGGCCCTAATCTCAAAGGCCGTGAAGATCGTCGTGACGACAAAGCCCCATAGGTACTTGCCGCGGTAGGCAAGCACCAAACCGCCTATCATCGGAGGAAGGTAGGCCAGGGCCATCACCTTCCAGATGTGTCCGGCAGCGATGATGATGAGGAAATAGCTGGAGAAAGCCCAGATGATAGACCCCAAGACAGCTAAATACTGCTTGAAGTCGAAGGCGCGCAGAAGAATGTAGAAACCTAAGAGGTAGGCGAAGAGGTACCAAACATAGGCCGGAAGCCATAGATGGTAGACATTCGTAGCCTTATTGATAATGGTGTCGCTGTTATACGACGGCGACATCTGATAGTTGGGCATGCCACTGAACAAAGCGTTTGTCCAGCGCGTTGTCTTGCCGGTCTGTTCATGATACATTTGTGCTTCCCGGCCGGCACCGACACCTGCTGAGGCATCGTGCTGGAAAAGGATGCGGCCCTCGAAATCGGCGGGGAAGAAATAGGCCACCGAGAGGATGACAAAAAGCACTACTGCCAGGATGTCTGGCAGACAATTCTTCAGCGTTTTCATATTTGTTATGTAATTGTGCGACAAAGTTAGACATTTTTTCTAACTTTGCACCAATATAAATACATTTGTTTTGAAGAAAATAGGAATTATCGTGGCTATGGACAAGGAGTTTGCCCAGCTCCGCCAGTTGCTCAGCGAAAGCCATAGTGAGCGCCACCACTCTAAAGAATTCGTCATTGGCGAGATGGGCGGCGCCCAGATTGTCATGCAACAGTGTGGTATCGGCAAGGTCAACTCCGCCGTGGGCGCTGTAGAGATGATAGACCGCTATCACCCCGATGTTGTCATCTCCACAGGCTGTGCCGGTGGCGCCGATACGTCGCTCAATCCCCTTGATGTCGTCGTGGCATCGGAATGTGTCTACCATGATGTCTACTGTGGTGACAATGCCGCCTTTGGCCAGGTGTTGGGCATGCCGGCACGTTATGCTGCTCCTAAGGATCTCATCGACAAGGCTTTGTCGATAGCCATGTCCGAGGGGCATCAGATAAAGAGTGGTCTCACCGTGAGCGGCGACTGGTTTGTGGACACCAAGGATAAGATGCGGGCAATCCTCGACAGGTTTCCCGAGGCCACGGCTGTCGACATGGAGAGTTGTTCCATCGCGCAGGTGTGCCACATCTACGACACGCCTTTCGTCTCGTTCCGCGTCATCAGTGACGTGCCATTGAAGGACACCAAAGCCTCACAGTATTTCGACTTCTGGGATAAGGTGTCGGAGGACAGCTTTGAGGTGACACGCAGTTTCCTACAGAAAATCATTCAATAACGCTATGAAGAAGATACCATCATTCACTATCAATCATGAGAAACTGTTGCGGGGCATCTATGTCTCCCGCAAGGATGAGGTCGGCGGCGAAGTCGTCACCACCTTCGACATCCGCATGAAAGAGCCCAACCGCGAGCCCGTGGTCCATCCCGGTGCCCTGCACACCATAGAGCATCTTGCCGCCACCTTCCTCCGTAACGATGAGGAGTGGAAGGACCGCGTCATCTACTGGGGGCCTATGGGATGTCTGACCGGTAACTACCTGCTGTTGCGGGGAGACCTGGAGCCGAAGGATATCGTCGACCTGATGAGTCGTACCTTCCGTTTCATCGCTGACTACGAGGGCGAGGTGCCCGGTGCCGCTCCTAAGGACTGCGGCAACTACCTGCTCCACGACCTGCCTATGGCCAAATGGGAGGCACGCAAGTTCCTCACCGAGGTGCTGGAGCAGATGAAGCCGGAGAATATGGTCTATCCGGCACTGTGACGGTCTGATGGAACGTTAAAAGTCAAAAAATCTTTTTTCTTTTTGTCTTTTCCATTCGTTTGCAGTAACTTTGCACCATCATAAAATCTCAGAACAATGACTTATACAATCGAGAAAGTAACCACTCTTATCGGTGCGCGCCGCTACGGAGAAACCGACGCCAACATCGGCTTCCTGCTTACCGACAGCCGCTCACTGTGTTTCCCGGAGGAAACGCTTTTCTTCGCTATAAAGTCTGACCGCAACGACGGACATAAATATATCCCCAGCCTCTACAGCCGTGGTGTCCGCAACTTCGTTGTCACCGATGTGCCGGAGGGCTATGACAAGCTCTATCCCGGTGCCAACTTCCTTCGTGTCATCGATACCCGTGAGGCCTTGCAGCGTCTTGCCGAGCGCCACCGTGACGAGTTCGACATCCCTATCGTCGGCATCACCGGCTCCAATGGCAAGACCATTGTCAAGGAGTGGCTCTATCAGGTGCTCTCTCCCGACCACTATGTCACCCGCTCGCCACGTAGCTACAACTCGCAGATTGGTGTCCCTCTCTCGGTATGGCTCCTCAACGAGCAGACAGAGATAGGCATCTTCGAGGCCGGTATCAGCCAGCCGGGTGAGATGCTGGCGCTGCGCGACATCGTGCAGCCTACCATCGCTGTGATTACCAACTTAGGCTCTGCCCATCAGGAGAACTTCACCTCCATGGAGGAGAAGGTCCGCGAGAAGCTGATTCTCTTCCACGACGCTCCTACCATCGTCTTCAATGGTGATGATGACATCATCCGGCACGCCGTGGACAGCGCTAAAGACTATAAAGGTGAGAAACTCTATTGGTCGCTCCGTGACAAGGAAGCCCCGATGTTCATCAAGTCCATTGAGAAGAAGGCCACCGCTACCACCATTACTTATGTCTGCAACAGCAAGTCGCTCTGTGGCGAGGCTGCCCTCGGCGAGGAGAACTGGTTCAGCATTCCTTTCATCGACGATGCTTCCATTGAGGACTCTGTTGCTTGTGCCCTCGTGTCCCTGCGCCTCGGCGTGGCTCCTGAGGCTCTCGACGAGCGCATGATGAAGCTCGAACCTGTGGCCATGCGCCTGGAGGTCAAGGAAGGCCGGCATGGCTGCACGCTCATCAACGACTCCTATAACTCCGACATCAACTCACTCGACATCGCCCTCGACTTTATGAACCGTCGTCCGGACCATAAGGACCGTCGCCGTACATTGATTCTCAGTGACATCCAGCAGAGTGGCGAGCCCGCTGAGCAACTCTATCGCGAGGTGAGCCGGTTGGCAGTGGAGAGAGGCGTAGAGAAGTTTATCGGTATCGGCCCGGTCATCTCCGAGAATGCCGATGTCATCGCCGTGCCGGAGAAATTCTTCTTCAACAGTGTGGAGTCCTTCCTCGACTCTACCGTCTTCCATACGCTGCGCGATGAGGTCATCCTGATAAAAGGTGCCCGCCAGTTCAACTTTGACCAGATTACCGAGCTCCTCGTCGAGAAGGTACATGAGACGGTGTTGGAGGTCAACCTCAACGCTGTCGTCGACAATCTCAACTACTACCGCTCCTTTATGAAGCCGGAGACCAAGCTCGTCTGCATGATTAAGGCCGATGCCTATGGCGCCGGCAGTGTGGAGATTGCCAAGACGCTCCAGGACCATCGTGTCGACTACCTCGCTGTGGCCGTCGCCGACGAGGGTGCCACGCTTCGCCGCAATGGCATCACCAGCAACATCATGATAATGAACCCTGAGATGTCGGCTTTCAAGACGATGTTCGACTTCGACCTGGAGCCGGAGGTCTACTCCTTCCGCCTCCTCGACGCCCTCGTCAAGGCCGCCGAGAAAGAGGGCATCACGGGCTGGCCTGTGCATATCAAGCTTGATACGGGCATGCACCGTCTGGGTTTCGACCCTGAGAAGGATATGGACGAGCTCATCAAGCGCCTGAAGAAGACCAACGCCATCATCCCACGCTCCGTCTTCAGCCATTTCGTAGGCAGTGACGACGACCACTTCGATGACTTCTCGGCACATCAGTTCGAACTCTTCGACAAGGGCAGCCGCCAGCTTCAGGCTGCTTTCGACCATAAGATTCTCCGGCATATCGACAACTCTGCCGGCATCGAGCATTTCCCTGAGCGACAGTTAGACATGTGCCGCCTCGGTCTCGGTCTCTATGGCATCAACAGTCGCAACAACCACATTATTAATAATGTGTCGACATTGAAGACCACTATCCTCCAGTTGCGCAATGTGCCTGCCGGCGACACGGTGGGCTACAGCCGCAAGGGCAAGATCGACCACGACAGCGTCATCGCCGCCATACCTATCGGCTATGCCGACGGTCTGAACCGCCATCTCGGCAACCGTCATTGCTACTGCCTCGTCAACGGCCAGAAGGCCGAGTATGTGGGCAACATCTGTATGGATGTCGCCATGATAGATGTTACAGGCATCGACTGCAAGGAAGGTGACAGCGTAGAGATCTTTGGCGACCATCTGCCAGTGACAGTCCTCTCCGACGCCCTCGACACCATTCCTTACGAGGTGCTCACAGGCATCAGCAACCGCGTGAAGAGAGTCTACTTCCAGGATTAATATTCATTTCCCTTCATACTTAGCCGGTCATAGCGCTTCCAGCGTTGTGGCCGGTTTTTCTTTGCTTCTCTGCACATACGCCCGTTATCTTGATGTGTGCGCACACAAAACCTTGACATACGTCAAAAAGAAACGGGAAAATGAAGTTTTCAGCAGAATATGTTTGTGGGGAATCTAAAAACCTACTACCTTTGCACACGTAAACAAGAGGATAACCCAAGTGATTGAGTTTAACTCTTGGGAAAGCATAGAAAAAGACATTTCATATAGATAGTTAGTAGATTTTTCATATAGGTTTTTAGTTTTTAGGTTTTGATAGATTGTTTTTTAGGTTCAAGGTTATTAGTTTTTTAGGTTTAAAGATTGGTTTTTAGTTTTCAGGTAACAATTTGATGCAAGATGGTTGGTTGACGCCGTGAGGCGGAAACCTTCAATCAAGCTCAAAATTTAAAACGGAATTTTTTCAGTTTTAGATATACAGGCAATGGTCGTGAGGCCGTTGCCTGTTGTCTTTTTAGGACTTTTCCTGTACCTTTCTAAACACTAAAAAACCTAAAAAAAACTACGCTTATCCTTATGGTTTTTGTACTTTTGCATATTACAAGGAAGGATACTATGAGAGAAAGTTTTTATAGAGTAGGACTTGACGTTGGTTCTACAACGGCAAAAATCGCTGTGTTAGACGAAGAGGACCATTTGGTCTACTCACGTTATGAGCGCCATAATGCCAAGGTGAGAGAACTTGTCACTGGTTATTTCGATGAGATACGGAGCCGTTTTGGTGACATCCGCATGGGACTGTGTGTCACAGGCTCTGTGGGTATGGCCACGGCAGATAGTTTGGGCGCGGAGTTCGTGCAGGAGGTCGTTGCGGCCACCGTCTTCGCCCGAAACCGTTATCCGCAGGCGAAGGCGCTCATCGATATTGGTGGTGAGGACGCTAAGGTGGTATTCTTCAACGGTAAGAGCATGGAGCTGCGAATGAACGGCAACTGTGCCGGTGGCACGGGGGCCTTCATCGACCAGATGTCCGTGCTCATGGGTTGTGACAACAATAAGATGAGTGACTTGGCTATGCAGGCCACACATATCTATCCGATGGCAGCCCGTTGTGGCGTCTTCGCCAAGACAGATATCCAAAACCTGATGTCACGCAACCTCCCTGAGACAGACATCGCGGCAAGTATCTTCCATAGCATTGCTGTGCAGACGGTGACAACCTTGAGTCATGGCTGCGATTTTCAGGCTCCTATCCTCCTCTGCGGCGGGCCGCTGACCTTCCTTCCGGCATTGCGCAGAGCCTTCGCCGACTATCTCAACATGCAACTCTCCGACTTCATCGTCTTGAAAGAGGGCAATCTTATTCCTGCCTTAGGCTGTGCCATCCGTAGCGGAAAGGCCCAGACGGTGACGCTCTCGCAGATAGAGGAGCGGATTACCAACAGTGGAAATCCTGCTGCCTCCTCCTGTCCCTCCTGTGCCCATGTGGGTCAGGTGGAAGAGGAGTTGTCCCCACTTTTCGCTTCTGAGGCAGAGCATGCGGCATGGCTGAAGGCCAAGGAGCGCTATGCCACCCCCGTCTATGCCATGCACCAGGGCCGTGAGGATGTCGTCATAGGCATCGACTCCGGGTCCACAACGACAAAGATTATTGCGGTCCGCGCTTTCGGTCCTGCTGCCGGGCAGATAGTCTTCACCGATTATTCCATGAATCTCGGCAACCCCATCCGCGCTGTCGAGGAGGGCTTGCGTCGTCTGCAAGCCAAGGCCGCCGAGACCGATACCGACCTGCATATCGTCAGCTCCTGCTCGACAGGTTATGGCGAGGAGCTCATCAAGGCGGCTTTCAACCTTGACAGCGGCATCATCGAGACCATGGCCCACTATCGCGCCGCCGCCCGGTTGATGCCCGACGTCAGTTTCATCCTCGACATCGGTGGCCAGGACATGAAGGCCATCTTCGTTGAGAATGGTGCCGTGACACGTATGGAGCTCAACGAGGCCTGCTCGTCAGGTTGTGGCACCTTCATCCAGACCTTCGCCCGAGGCCTGGGCTATAAAGTTCAGGACTTCGCACAGATAGCATGCCGCGGGGTCCATCCCAGTGATTTAGGCACACGCTGCACTGTCTTTATGAATTCCAAGGTCAAGCAGGTGATGCGTGAGGGCGCCACCGTCGAGGACATCGCCGCCGGCCTGAGCTATTCCGTGGTGCGCAACTGCCTGTATAAAGTACTGAAACTCCATGGCAACGACAGCTTGGGCGGACACGTCGTCGTACAGGGCGGTACGATGAAGAACGACTCCGTGGTCAGAGCCTTCGAGCTGCTGAGCCACACCGAGGTGGCACGCAGCAATATGCCTGAGATGATGGGTGCCTATGGCTGTGCCTTGCATGCCATCGCTGAAATCCGTGATGCCGATGCGGCCGTCGCCAAGGCACATACCCTTGACGACCTGCTCAATATGGCGACCTACGACACCAAGCTCCTCAACTGTAAAGGCTGCGAGAACCATTGCTTCGTGACCATGTATAAGTTTGCCGGAGGGCGCCGTTTCTATTCCGGCAACAAGTGCGAGCGCGTCTTCAACAACAAAGGCAAAGACTATGTCAAGGGAGAGAACATCTATCCCTATAAATACCATCTTCTCTTTGACAGAGCTGAGGAACCGGTGGAGAGCGATCCGAGGAAGCCTGTCGTCGCCATTCCGCGTGTGCTGAACATGTATGAGGACTTCCCCTTCTGGCACACGCTGTTCACCAAAGCCGGTTTTCAGGTCATGCTGAGCTCCGAGAGCACCTTCCAGCGCTATGAGGGCGCCTTGTCCTCTGTCATGAGCGACAACATCTGTTTTCCTGCCAAACTTGTCCACTCCCATGTCAAGGAGCTCGACGAGCGGCTGTCACAACTTCCTGACGGGCGTCAGGGCTTTATCTTCATGCCCTACGTCATCTTTGAGCATCAGGACGACGACCGCAATATCAACAGCTACAACTGTCCTATCGTCTCAGCCTATTCCGATGTCATCCGCTCGGCCATGACGCTCAGCCATGAGGTTGTCTCGCCGGTCATCAACTTCCGCGACGCCAAGCTCTTGGCTAAGCAGATAGACGGATTCCTCAAAGGCTATGGCATTGCCCGTAAGACGCGTGCCGCAGCCCTTCATGCCGCTGTGGCCGCCCAGAACGACTATGTCGCCGCCGTCCACGGCAAGGCAGAGGAAATACTGGCAGCCAGCCGCCGCGACCATCGCCTGACGATACTCTTAGCTGGCCGACCCTATCATACTGACCCGCTGATACAGCACAAGCTATCGGAGATGATTGCCGCCTTAGGTGTCAACGTCATCTCTGAGGATATTGTCCGTGGAGACATGCAGACGGGCACCGGCGAGACCTTCCTCGTCAGACAGTGGGCCTACATGAACCGTATCATCAAGGCTGGACAGTGGTGTGCCGAACAGCCTGATGACATCCACTTCGTGCAGATGACGTCCTTCGGCTGCGGTCCTGACTCCTTCATCCAGGACGAGGTGCGCGCCATCATGAAGAACCACAACAAACCTTATACCCTTCTGAAGATTGATGATGTGAGCAATATCGGCAGTCTGAAGCTCCGTGTCCGCTCGCTCATAGAGAGTCTGAGAGGTGAGACCGCCCACACTGCTGCCGACGAGGTCATCGACACCACAGAGACGGCACAGGAGTCACCAAGACACAATGAGGACAAGAAGCCCCAGCGCAAGATTCTCGCGCCTTACTTCACCGAGTATCTCACTCCATTGCTCTCACCCCTCTGCCGACTCATCGGCTGGGATGTGGAGGTGTTGCCGCGGAGCGATGCTGAGAGTGCCGAATATGGTTTGAAATATGCCAACAACGAGGTCTGCTATCCCGCCACTCTCATCGTCGGCGACTTCGTCAAGGCCTTGCGCTCGGGGAAATACGATCCCGACAAGGTCGCTGTGGTGATGAGCCAAACCGGTGGCCAGTGCCGTGCCACCAACTATACGGCCCTTATCCGCCGGGCGCTCAATGCCAACGGTTTCGAAAAGGTGCCGTTGCTCACCCTCGGTGTCTCTACCAATGCCGATGACGATCAGGCCGACTCCCTTAACGTGCCATGGATGAAATATGCGTCCACCATCGTCACGGGACTGCTCTTTGGCGACACCATTTCCAAGATGTACCATGGTGCCGTGAGCCGTCTGCGCAGCGATGCCTACCTTGTGGGCGGACGCTACGTTAACAAAGCCGAGTATCTGCGTGCCAAATACCTGTCGATGGCCGCCAAGCCCATCCTTGCCAACAGCGCCAAGGGTATCATGGACCTCATCCCGAAGGCTGCTGCCGACTTCGACGCCATCACGGCCGACAAGGACATTCCGGCCGTGGGCATCGTGGGCGAGATATTCCTGAAGTTCAATCCCTTTGCCCATCAGTTCTTAGCCAGCCGCATCATAGAGAAAGGCTGCGAGGTAGTTCCCCCGCTGCTCACACCTTTCTTCTTCCAGGAATTTGTCAATGCCATCGTGCAGAAACACATGGGGCTGAAATGCTCCCATGTCCCCGACTTCCTCGTCAAGAGCATCTACAGCCTTATCTGGCGCCGCGAGGAGAAAATCAATCAGCTGGCCTCGCGCTTCCGCTACTTCCGGCCGTTCACGAACATCTTCGACGATGCCAAGGATGTCAACGGCGTCGTCTCCCTGGCCGCACAGTTCGGTGAGGGGTGGCTGTTGCCCAGCGACATCATCGGACTTGTGAAGCAGGGCGTGAACAACGTGGCCAGTCTTCAGCCTTTCGGTTGCATCGCCAACCATATCGTCTCAAAAGGCATAGAGAAGAAGCTCAAGAAACTCTACCCGCAGCTCAACCTTGTGTCGCTCGACTTCGACAGCGGTGTCTCGGCGGTGAACGTCACCAACCGTCTCCTGCTCTTCCTCGACAGCATAGCCTCGTAAGCAGGCTGCCGTCTCGTCAGCCTTATTAGCCTCATTCGGTCACCGCACTATGAATATCATCAAAATTACATCGCTCGACCATCCTGGTCTGGAGCCCTATGCCAAGCTCACCGACAAGCAGATGCGCAATGTGCTGCATCCCGCCGACGCTATCATCGTTGTAGAGAGTCCTAAGGTCATCACCACCGCCCTCAATGCCGGTTGTAAGCCTTTGTCGCTGCTCTGTGAGCAACGGCATATCGAGGGCGACGCCAAGGACATCCTTGCCCGCGTCGGCGACATCCCCGTCTTTACCGGCAGCCGTGAGGTGCTGGCCTCGCTCACCGGTTACACGCTGACGCGTGGCGTGCTCTGTGCCATGCGGCGCCCCGTGACCCCTTTGGCAGCTGATGTCTGTCGTGGTGCGCGTCGTGTCGTCGTCATTGACGCTGTCTGCGACACCACGAATATCGGTGCCATCTTCCGCTCGGCGGCAGCGTTGGGCATCGACGCTGCTTTGCTCACTGGCGACAGCTGCGACCCCTTCAACAGACGGGCCATCCGCGTATCTATGGGGACGGTCTTCCAACTGCCATGGGCATGGATAGACAGTCCCGACGAGGTGCGCAACTACGGTTTCAAGACCGTGGCCATGGCCTTACGCCACGACAGCATCAGTCTCGACGCCCCCGCGCTGAAGGCAGAGCCGCATCTCGCCATCGTCATGGGCACAGAAGGTGACGGACTGCCCGCCGAGGCCATAACCGGAGCCGACTATGTGGTGAAGATTCCCATGCGCCACGGCGTAGACTCGCTGAATGTTGCTGCTGCGTCGGCAGTGGCTTTCTATGAACTGACAAGATGAGCAAGGGGTGTCCCGCCAAGGAGAGCGGAGGCACCCTTTAATTTTTTTCCGTCGTTTTCTTTGTCATGTCCGCCTTTTCCACTAACTTTGGCAACTGTTATGATGGAGAATCTGATAGGGGAGGGCCACCGCCCCGGTAGAATAGAGGTGGTCTGTGGGTCTATGTTCTCAGGAAAGACCGAGGAGCTGATACGTCGTCTGAAGCGTGCGAAGATAGCACGGCAGCGTGTCATCATCTTCAAGCCTGTGCTCGACACCCGCTATTCCGACAAGGATGTCGTCAGCCATGACCACAACAGCATCCATTCCATTCCTGTGGACACCTCGGCGGCCATCGCCAGTCAGGCCAAGGGATATGATGTCATAGGCATCGACGAGGCTCAGTTCTTCGACGAGGGCCTTCTCAATGTCTGCAACCGTCTGGCCTATCAGGGTGTGCGCGTTATCATCGCCGGGCTCGACATGGACTTCCAGGGCCAGCCCTTCGGACCTATCCCTGCGCTCCTCGCCGTGGCCGATGAGGTGACTAAGGTGCACGCCATCTGTGTGAAGTGTGGCAACTTAGCCTATGCCAGCCACCGGTTGGTGAAGAACTCGTCACAGGTCATGTTGGGCGAGAAGACGGAATATGAGCCGCTCTGCCGTGAATGCTTCCGGAAGGCGCTGGAAGAGGACAAGCGAAACGAGCGGTCAAAGGATATCTTTGACAATTAGGCATCGCCTTCCTGCAAATGGAGGAGGAAGGTGTCGGACATCTATACAATGACAGATTTAGAAGATGGAGAACAATATCAAGAACAATGTGATTACTTTCGACAAGTTTATCAGAATAGCCGGCGTGCTGCTCATCATCGCTGCCGTATTCTTCCTTGTCAACTACCTCAGTGCGGTGCTCATCCCCTTTTTTGTGGCTTGGCTCTTCGCCTATCTGCTCTATCCCGTGGTGAAGTTCATCGAGAACAAGCTGCATGTCCGTATCAGGGCCCTTTCCATCATCCTCACCATGGCGCTCGTCGTGGCGGTGATAGGCCTCATTGTCTATCTCATTATCCCGCCCATGATAGAGCAGTTTCAAAAACTCTACGTCATCCTCACCAACTGGCTGCACGAGACCACCCATACCAACAATATCACGGCCTGGCTCAGCTCTGTCATCTCTGACAACCAGGAGACCATCCAGCGCTTCTTCAAGAGCCGCGACTTCACTGACGCGCTGAAGACGACGATGCCCAAGCTCTTCAGTGTCTTGGGTCAGACGGCCAATGTCATCATCAGCGTTGTGGCCTCGCTCATCACGCTGCTCTATACCTTCTTCATCCTCATGGACTACGAGTTCCTCACTGAGAACTGGATACGCATCTTCCCGAAGAAGAACCGTCCGTTCTGGCATGAGCTGGCCCTCGACGTGGAGCGCGAGCTCAACAACTATATCCGTGGTCAGGGCACCGTGGCTTTCTGCATGGGTGTGATGTTCTGCATAGGCTTCTCCATCATGGATTTCCCCATGGCCATCGGCCTGGGTATCATGATAGGTATCCTCGACCTCGTGCCTTATCTCCATACCTTCGCCCTCATTCCCACGGCTTTCCTGGCTATGCTCAAGGCTGCCGATACGGGCCAGAGCTTCTGGGCTATCTTTGGTATGGCGGTCGGCCTTTTTGCCTTGGTACAGGTTATTTCCGATATGGTGGTCACGCCAAAGATTATGGGTAAGGCCATGGGCCTCAACCCTGCTATCCTGCTTCTCTCGCTGTCGGTATGGGGCGCTATCTTCGGGTTCATCGGACTGATTATCGCCCTGCCGCTCACCACGCTCATCATTGCCTATTGGAAGCGCTATGTCACCAAAGAGGGCGATGAACTGCCGGTGCCGCCATCCATGGCCATGGAGATAGGTGCGCATGCTGGTGGAGACGGAGAGAAAGAAGAGAAAGAAAGTGTTAAATAAGTGTTAAAGGCTATAAACCTTTAGTCGCTGTCACATAAAAGTAGTACTTTTGCAATCGCTTTGAAAGAAGCACGGGTGGTTACCAGAGTGGCCAAATGGGGCAGACTGTAAATCTGCTGGCTCTTGCCTTCGGTGGTTCGAATCCATCACCACCCACCAGATTTTTTTTGTAACTTTGCATCATCCATGGGGCTAAGGTTGCTGGGAAGCAATCTTAGCTTTTTTGTTTACTATCTAATCACAGCAATATGACACTACAGCAACTCGAATACGTTTTAGCCGTTTATCGGTTCAAGCACTTCGCCAAAGCCGCCGACTACTGTCAGGTGACGCAGCCCACGCTCAGCTCTATGATACAGAAGCTTGAGGACGAGCTGAAGATGAAGATCTTCTATCGGCGGCAGCCCATAGAGCCCACCCCGGCGGGCCGTATTGTCATCGACCATGCCATAGCCGTCGTCAGAGCCGCCGACCGCCTCAAGGACGCGGCTGTAGAGGAGAAACATTCGTTGGAAGGTAGGTTCGTCATCGGCGTGCTGCCCACCATCGCCCCATATCTCATTCCACGCTTCTTCCCACAGATGATGAACGCTCACCCTGATATGGATGTGCGTATCGAAGAGATGACGACGGTGCAGATCAAGCGTGCCCTTGCTGAGGGGCAGGCCGACGCTGGCATCTTTGCACGCGTCGACGAGATGGGTGATATGCAGGCTACAACGCTCTACTTCGAACAGTTCTTTGCTTATGTGTCGAAGAACGACCCGCTCTTTGGCAAGGAGACCATCAAGACCACTGACTTGGCCAACGAGTATCTCTGGCTTCTCGACGAGGGTCACTGCTTCCGCGACCAGCTCGTGAAGTTCTGTAGCCTCAAGGCTGCTACGACGAGCAAGAGGGCTTACAGCTTAGGCAGTATAGAGACTTTCATGCGCATTGTGGAGAACGGCAAAGGGGTCACCTTCATTCCCGAGCTCGCCATCCCACAGTTGAGCAGCGAGCAGCGTGAACTCGTCAGGCCGTTTGCCATACCCGTCCCTATGCGTGAGATAGTAATGGCCACGATGCCCGACTTTGTCAGGTTCGGCCTGCGCGACTTCTTAGTCACGACCATCCGTGAGGCTGTGCCCGTACAGATGCTCAAGGCTTCTGCACAGGCAAGAATTATTTTCTAACGGCAGGGCTCTTTTCTGCTACTTTGGGGCTGAATGGTATCTGAAAGATGCACAGGATGGTCGCGCAAATCCTTGACGCGCGCAAGCGTTATTCTGAATTCGAAAGCTTGTATTTCATCGTGTGACGGTCGTCATAAGATATCTTTTTATGTTTTTGACAAGACGGGATACACCGTTGTCTACCCAATTCCGTACTCTGTGCGCAATTTGAACAAGAATCTGAAACAGAATCCGGGATATTTAAAGTAAAAAAATAGCGTTCTAAGATACGAAACCTATTTGCTGTTTCGTTATTTAATTGTACCCCTTCCCATCAGTTTATGGGGAGAGGGACAAAACATGACATCAGAAACCAATCTTTACATTAAATTATGAACAAACTATTGCTTTCATCTATCATGGCTTTGTCGCTTACCACAGCCTCGGCACAGAATACCGATGCACGCGGCCCTCAATGGCTCCATGACGCTGTGTTTTACCAAATTTATCCTTCGTCGTATATGGATACCGATGGCAATGGCATCGGCGATCTGCCTGGCATCACTTCCAAACTCGACTACATCCAGAGCCTTGGCGTCAACGCGCTGTGGATCAATCCCTGCTTTGAGTCGGGATGGTTCGATGGCGGCTACGACGTCATCGACTTCTACAAGATAGACCCGCGGTTCGGCACCAATACCGACTTGGTCACGCTCGTCAGGGAAGCCCATAAGCGCGGCATCAAAGTATGCCTCGACCTCGTGGCCGGACACTCCAGCGTGAAAAGCCAATGGTTTCAGGAGAGTGCCAATGGCGACCGCAACGGCAGATATGCCGACTACTATATCTGGACTGACACCATCAGCGATCAGGACAAGGCCGACATCATTGCGCGCCATAAGGAGCCGAATCCCGCTTCATCGACCATCGGACGCTATGTGGAGATCGATGCGCCCCGCGGAAAATACTATGAGAAGAACTTCTTCGAGTGTCAGCCCGCGCTGAACTATGGCTTTGCCCATCCAGACCCTAACCACAAATGGGAGCAGCCTGTCAGCGCACCGGGGCCCCAGGCTTTGCGCCGTGAGTTGAGAAACATCATGTCTTTCTGGTTTGACAAGGGCGTGGACGGCTTCCGTGTGGATATGGCTGCCTCGCTCGTCAAGAACGACCCGGGCAAGGTGGAAACCTCGAAGCTGTGGAATGAGATGCGGGCTTGGAAGGATAAAAACTATCCGCAGTGTGTGCTCATCTCTGAATGGGCAGACCCCACCGTGGCCATTCCTGCAGGATTCAATATCGACTTTATGATTCATTTCGGTGTGCCGGGCTACAACTCACTCTTCTTTGCCCGTAACACGCCATGGGGCAAGCTGCAACCCTGGGACAACAAGCTGACGGCTTATAAATACTGCTACTTCGACAAAGAGGGCAAAGGCTCGCTGGACGAGTTTGTCAACAACTACTTACATTCCTACCTTGGCACGCGCGACAAAGGCTATATCGCCATACCCTCGGCCAACCACGACTATCAGCGGCCCAATATCGGATCACGCAACACTCCTGACCAGCTCAAGGTGGCCATGACCTTCTTCCTCACCATGCCCGGTGTGCCCTTTATCTACTACGGCGACGAAATCGGTATGAAGTATGAGATGAATCTGCCGAGCAAGGAGGGCTCCAATGATCGTGCCGGCACGCGTACGCCGATGCAGTGGGCACCAGGAGCTACGGCGGGATTCTCGACCTGTACTCCTGACAAGCTCTATCTGCCCGTGGCTACCGACGGTGGAAAAATTACGGTGGCAACGGAAGAGAAAGACCCGAATTCTCTGCTCAACTACACTCGGAAGCTTGTGAAGTTACGCCATGCCACTCCAGCGCTTGGCAACCTTGCCGACTGGAAGCTTGTCAGCAGTCTTAAACAGCCATATCCTATGGTCTACCAGCGCACGATGGACGGACAGACTTGCATCATCGCCCTCAACCCCAGTGGCAAAGCCGTCAAGGCCAGCCTGGCGCATGTTGTGGGGGCGCAGCCGACAGACAACACGGCTATGGAGCAGGGACGCCAGAAGCGCTATACAGGCAATCCCACCACGCTCATCGCTACGGGAAAGGCAGCGTATAAGTGTGGAAAGCAGGATGTGGTGACGCTTGGACCTGTCTCAGCAGCTATTTTCCTGCTGAAGTAATATACGAAGAATTTGCTGCTGTTGCCGGTGACACGGTAGGGGCGGCCCTCCGTGGCCGCCTTAACCCTGCCCCTACATTGTCACCGGCAATACCGCCATACACCTTGGTTTCAATTATTGCCTTCAGGCTGTTTACGCTCCCACGTCTCCGAGGTAGCTGTCTTTGAAGCCGAGGAAGTAGAGTACGCCGTCGAGCCCCATGGTGTTGATGCTCTGGCGGGCATTGGCCACGACACGGGGTTTGGCGTGGAAGGCGATGCCCAGGCCGGCCTCGCTGATCATCGGCAGGTCGTTGGCGCCGTCGCCCACGGCAATGGTCTGAGCCAAGTTGACGTGCTCCACCTGTGCGATGAGCTTCAAGAGCTCTGCCTTGCGCTTGCCGTCGACGATGTCGCCGACATATCGTCCGGTGAGCTTGCCGTCGTCGCCAATCTCCAACTCGTTGGCATAGACATAGTCAAAACCGAACTTCTGCCGCAGATATTCGCCGAAATAGGTGAAGCCGCCGCTGAGGATGGCAATCTTGTAGCCGCAGGTCTTGAGAACCTTCATCAGCCGTGGCACACCCTCTGTGATAGGCAGTTTCTCGGCAATCTCTTTCATCACGCTCACGTCGAGACCTTTGAGCAGTGCCACTCGCTCTGTGAAACTCTCCTTGAAGTCTATCTCGCCCCGCATGGCCCGCTCGGTGATGGCCCTGACCTTGTCGCCGACACCGGCGCGCTCGGCCAGTTCGTCGATACACTCTGTCTGGATGAGGGTGGAATCCATATCGAAGCAGATGAGGCGTCGCATGCGGCGGAACATGTCGTCTTTCTGGAAGGAGAAGTCGATGTCCTCCTCACTGCCCAGCCGCATCAGCTCGCCCTGCATGGCGGCACGGTCTTTGGGTGTGCCACGGAGTGAGAACTCTATGCAGGCGCGGCGGTTGTCCTCGGGGTGCTTGATGCTCATGCGGCCGGTGAGACGGAGGATGGAGTCGATATTCAGTCCCTGTGCGGCGATAACCTTGGCAGCGCCCTCGATGTTGTGGGCTGTCAGTGTGCGGCCGATGATGGTGAGGATATAGCGGTTCTTGCCCTGCTGGCTCACCCAGTGCTCATAATCGTCGTCTGTGACGGGCTGGAAGCCGATGTTCACGCCGAGGGAGGTGGCTTTGAAGAGCAGCTCCTTCATCACCTGGCCCGAGCTGAGGCTGTCGATACGCATGAGGATGCCGAGGGTCAGCGTGGAGTGGATGTCGGCCTGGCCGATGTCGAGAATCTGGGCATCGTAGCGGGCGAGAATCTCCATCACGGAAGCCGTGAGGCCCGGGCGGTCCTGACCGCTGATGCTGATGAGGATCTGTTCCCATTTCTCGGATTGCAGGATTTCTTTCTGTTGTATTGTCATGGTTGTCTGTTTGTCTTTGTTATTTTCGTCGTATCAGAAAGCGGGAGGAGCGGGGTAGGGCAGTGCCTCCCCCGGCCTTGCGGCTATAGTAGTGGGCAAAGTTGAAGAACGGCTCTGTTACCACCCTTCTGGTAGAGGCTATATAGGTGGTGCCATAGGGGTCTGTGGCCCGGATGCTGATGACGGCCTCCGGCGACTTCGGCTTGTAATAATAGAGGTGGTTCATGATGAGGTATCCGTTGCGTTTGCTGACGAACTGATAGCTCACCGACTTGCTGTATTTATGGTGGTATCCCGCCGCGAAGGCATCCTGTCCTTGGTGGTTGATACGTTTCATGGGGTATTCCACGCCGTCTTCCACGGCCACGACGTGCCATCGGGAGTCGGCGTTGAAGACATTGGCAACGACGACACCGCTGTCGGCGGGCAGCGACCAGTCGGCGGCATACTGCTCACCATTGAAGAGAGAGGCGGCGCGGAAGAGTGTCATCTGTCGGTCGCGGGCCCAGAAGGTACCTTTGTAATAGCTGTTGGCGATGTGGGTGCCGCTGATGTCGTAGACATAATATCCGTTTGGCGTGCCGCAGATGTTGATGTTCGACTGCCAGATGTTGCCGCAGGCCGCGGCATGACAGTGTTCGAGGATATGGCGGCCCTGATAGTCTATCTCGTGGTTGATAGCGAAGTGGGTGTGCCCGCAGAACAGTTCGTAGCCGCCTTTGAAGGCCTCCAACTCCCTGAGCACGCGTGTGAGTACCGAGGAAGAGTAGTGGTTAGGCTCTGAGGCCAGCGCTAAGGAGCGGGCACCGCGGCGTGGGCGGTTGCCGAAGGTCAGTGGAATATGGTAGCAGATGATGACCTTCTTGCTGTGGTCGGCTAAGGCGAGGTCTTCGTGCAACCATTGCAGCTGGTCGGCGGTGAGCTCACCGGGCTGCCAGTAGAGCGTGTTGCGATAGAAATGTACGTCGTTGAGGCAGACATAGTGCACGTTGCCCCGGTCGAAGCTGTAGTCGGTGGGTCCGAAGTTCTCCTCCCATTTACGCTTGTAGAGCTCACGGCCGTCTTGGTCGTGGTTGCCGATGACGGAGAAGACGATGGCCCGTGACGACCCTAAAGCCTGACGTATCTGCCGCTCCAGACGGGGGTTGTAGCCGCCGTAGTATTGCACGTCGTCGCCCATGGAGATGGCATAGACGGGAGTCTCGGGCAGCCACGTGGCAATGGTCTGCTTGACGTCGGTCATGGTCTCGTCGGTGAAGCGTGCCACGTCGCTCTTCTTCACGGGGTTGTCGTTGGGCCCGGTATAATAAGGGCTGAAGGCATTGGTGACCTGTGGGTCGCCGAAGACGATGAGGTGGTAGTCGCGCTCTATGCCGCCGGGGAGGCGCCGCAGGGTGAAGTTGTAGACATTACGCTTCACCGAGAGCGGTTTGTAGAAGTTGGCCGTGCGGTCGGAGTCGGAGTGGACAGGGACCTCACAGTCGGCCGGCACGCTGTAATAGACGAAGCGTGCCCGGCTGTCGCGGGTGAAGATATAGAGCCCGCGGCTGTTGGTGCGTGTGCAGCTGTAGCCGTCGCTGACGACGACATCCGCCATGGGGTTGCCCCCGGTGTCGGTGATGGTGCCCCGGATGGTGGGGTCAACATCCGGGATGGTGTCGGCCTTGACCTTTGCCTTGGGCGCGGTCGCCTTCTTCTTCGTCGCTTTCTGAGCAGCGACGGGTTGGCGGCTCTGCTTGTCCTCCTTCTGCCGTGTGGCGAGAGAGAAGGCAGCGATGCCGGCAAGGACGATGGCGATGGCTGCCGCAATAATAATATAATGTGTCTTTTCGCGCATGGGTTATTTAGCAACAATCTTATAGAGGTCGGAGCGTCTGTCGCGGAGGTTGCGCACCGAGCCGTAGGTGTGGAGCTCGGAGAGCTGGCTGAGGTCGACATCGGCCACGAGAATCATCTCGGTGTTGGGTGTGGCCTCGGCGATGATGACCTCCTGCCCCTCTGGGAAGATGCCGATGAGCTTCTTGATTTGGGCACGCGTCCAGAACACGTCGTGGTCGGCATAGATACGGTGAAAAGAGCCGGCAAGCTGGTCGTAGTCCTCCATGCGCAGATTGCGCAACTCTATCTTGTTGATTTGTCTGGTGGAATCCATGGAAAAGTAATGTTATCTCACGCAAAGTTACTCAAAAGCACGGGAAAGATGGCAACATTGACAAAATAAATCATAAAAAAGAGTAAAAACAGAGGGTTGAAGTGCCACGATAACTATTTATTCCATACATTTGCGTGGGAAAACACTTAAAATTGATTGATATGAAAGCAAGACAGATTATTTTAGCCGGTGCTATGGGCCTGTTGGCTATCGCCGGTACGACAAGCTGCAATAACGGCAAGAACTCGCAGCTCCAGTCTCAGCTTGACTCTCTCCAGCTCGCTGACAGCCTGCATCAGGAGGATGTGAAGCAGATGGCTGACTTTGTCAATGTGATGTCTATCGGTCTGGACAGCATCTCTGCCCAGGAGGGCGTCATCAAGCAGATGGGCAACCGCGAGGGCCATCTCGACAAGGCTCAGATGCGGGCTCAGCTGCAGAGCCTGGCTGAGCTCCTGCGTAACCAGCGTGCACGTATCAACGCTTTGGAGGCTGAGGTCGCTGACAACAACTCTGCCTACGGCCAGCGCGTGAAGAAGCTTATCGCTTACTACAAGGCACAGCTCGACGAGAAGGACAAGCAGATTGCCGACCTGCAGAAGCAGCTCAACGACAAGAACGCCAACATCGCACAGCTCACCGAGAGCGTCAACAACCTGACGTCCTCCAACACGCAGCTTAAGAGCACGGTGGAGACACAGAGCAAGACCATGGAGAGCCAGAAGACTACCATCGCACAGCAGGACGAGACCATCCACACGGGATTTGTCGCTATCGGCACCTCTAAGGAGCTGAAGAGCAAGGGCGTCATCAAGGGCGGATTCTTGGCAAAGAAGAAAGTGGACTCCAACAACCTCAATGCCGAGAACTTCTCAAAGGTGGACATCCGTAACTACAATGACATCCGCTTGAACTCCAACAACCCGAAGATTATGACACAGATTCCGGCATCTTCCTATGAAATCCAGAAGAACAGCAACGGCACCTGCACCCTTCACATCAAGGACGCTAACCTCTTCTGGAGCGTTAGCAAGTTCCTTGTCGTGAAACTCTAAGAGAAGCATATAGGTTTAAATCTCATAAGGTAAGCACTGTAGCGGGGTAAAATCCGTTGCGGTGCTTTCTTATAATAAAGAAGACCGCATTCATGCAATAATTTAATTGCATTAAATGCGGTCTTACATACATTATTATAATTTAGAAGCTAATTAAGCCCATGTCACTATTCTCATTTAGAATAGATTTTCTCCAAGGTTGAGAGAAGCTCTTCTCCCCTTAGGTCGCAAGCGATAATATTACCTTTGGAATCAAGCAACACGTTGCTTGGTATCGCATTTACACCATACACCTTATTGGCTTCACATTGCCATCCTTTGAGGTCGGAAATTTGTGGCCACTCCATGTCGAGGTCTTTTACAGCCTTTTTCCATTTGTCGCCATCTTGGTCGAAGCTTACACCTACCACGTTGAAGCCCTTGCTGGTGTGCCAGCGCTTGTAGGCTTTGACGACATTGGGCATCTTTGCGCGGCATGGTCCGCACCAACTTGCCCAGAAGTCCACAAGAACATAGTTTCCTTTGCCGGCCCATTGGCTAAGGCATGCTGACTTCCCGTCCATGTCAGCCATCTTTAACTCGTGGAACTGCTGTCCCGGCTGTCTCTTGGCCAGCGCGTCCATCTGCTCCTTAACTCCCTTCATGATAGGGTGAGCAAAATAGGAGGCAGTGGAGTCCATGATCTCCTTGAACTGAGGATAGGTGAACGAGAATCTGTTCTGAAAGATGAAGTAAGCCGGAGTAATAGCAGTTTTATTCGCTTTGATGTAGCTGATGATTTCCTTCTGCTGTTTTTCTTCGATATAGTCCATCTGCTGTGAGAGCATCTTCATCTTGGCCTTTGCTTCTTCAGTATTATCTCTTCTGAGTTGTCGATACAGGTTGTATAACGGCATGATCTCATCACTCTGTGCTTTCTGAAAATTTGCAAAGCCAACGTTTGTGTCAGAACCTTTTACAGCACCAGTGATAAGGTTCACAGTGCATGGATTACCGTCATTAATCAGCGTGACACGTCCTTCACCCCGTGTGTCTATTGTGATGAAAGTATTGAGAGGGGCTTTGCCTTTGACGGTAAAATGACCACCGATGACAGTGTCTGTTGTCATGGTCTTGAAATCGCGGTTGTACTGCACCAGCACGTTTTTAAGACTGTCAGAAGCCACACCTGTTATGTCGTAGCTTATTTCCTGAGCGCTCGCCCCGAGACAGCAAAAAACGGCGAGGGATAGGATAATCTTTTTCATATTTCTGTTACTTTACTTTAAGATTAAACGTTCTCTCCACTGGAGGAAGGCAGGATTTGTCATCGCATGTCTGGTAGCCTACTTTGACTTTTATCTCCTGTGGTATTGTATTACAAATCAGCGTCTTTACAATGGTAGTCTTGGAATCGTAGATTTCCGTATCCTTGCCTCCGAAAGGCTTTCCCTTGGGCAAGGCAACATCGTTGAGTTTAGCTCCTTGAGGCATTTCAACATCAATGCTTACGGGAATGTATGGGTCATCGGCGCCTACTTTAGCATAGACATGGTAACCTGGGTAAAAATCGAACGTAATACTAATGTTCACTTGTTTACCCTGTTTCTTCGCTTCAGCCAACAAATTCACAGGGTTGGTGGGGGAGAGATCCTGAACAGAAGATTCTCCATTGGCTTCCTGTGTCGCTTCCGCTTGGTTAGTAGCGGCATTCTGTGTCGCTTGTTGAGCCTGTGCCGCTTCCGCTTTTGCCTTGGCATCCTTGCGTTTCTGAACTACAGAGTAGTCGTTGCCAGGAAGGTTAGGGTCTCCAGATATAAGATAGAACCACCCGCCTGATTTACTGAAGAAGATGCGACTGCGATATTGGTTGAGCCATTGCCTCCACTCCTGTGGGGTTTTCCATTCACAGAGGGTGTAACGTGTCAGAACACGATGGGCACGATCCATGTCGCCACCACGTTCCAACTCGCTCACTGCTCGGTCAAGTAGACGGATATCACCCACGGGAATCTTCCACGCCCAGGCATCCTGGTCGAGAGAAAGTTCATAAAATCCCTCTCCACCATAGAGGTAGGAGCCGTATTTCTTATAATATCGGATGTACTCCGTCTCGTCCTCGCCGAAGATGTCATATAGCTTGCCCTCATAAAACTTAAGATATTCGCCATAGGTGCGGAGTTTCTGGTTGGGGTTGTAGTATTCCATGTACATCTTGTCTTCGGCATTGAGAGAATCTCCGCGTTGCTGCTTGGCCATGGCAACCTCATAACCTTTGCGGATATTGTCATAAAAGATACTATCCTCTTGTCGCCGTTGGTCGTAGCTTGACTTCCTACAGAGGTAGATTTTCTCTTTTATATAGTCGTCGGTAGCTATGTGCTCATTGTATTTGCGAGCGACAGGTGCCTGCTTGTGATTGGCCATGTAGGCAACTACGTTGCAGAATACAATTTTTGCCTCGTCGGTCATGTATAGAGGGGAAGCGGAGAAGCCCCAAGTAAAAAAGTTGCCGTGACGACCCAGTGCCACTGCGTTGATAGTTTTAGCACATACACCGCTGGAGATATTTTCGCTCTCGCCACCTTCTTCATAACCCCAAGGACGTGACACCATGCCAATACGAAAGTATTTATCGTTTTTATATCCTTCTTTTTGCACTGTCCACATCATCACGGAGTCGGGCAAGGGGTGGTCGAAGAAGTAGGTGTAGTGGAATGCATCTTCGGGTGTGGGCTCCTTATGCAAGGTAATCTTTGTCTTGAAGGGGCCTTTGAAGATGGGGTGCTGCAGGTTCATGCTGTGTGCGTTGGCATCCAGACAGAGACAATACCAGTCGTTCTTAATGCCCAATGGCTGACTGATGTATTCACCCATCTCTGCAATGGTGATGGATGCTGCATGATAGTCAGCGGGCAGATAAGTCGCGGGGATAGCACCTGTGATTTTGCCTTCTTTGTCGCGTATATATTTGCGTTCTGTGAGCCTTGGTGGGCATCCGTCGAAGATGGTTACATCATATCGATTACTCATTGCGGGTTTGTAATCTTTCGCAGCCATCACCGTGACCCGTCCAAAATGCTTGCGCAGGAGGTCTCCGAAAGCTTTGGTGCGAGCCTGGACACTTGTCTCATAGTCTTTGGCGTTTTGGAATTTCTTTTCTGTACCCATCTCACCGTTGTTCCAATCGGAAGTGCCGCCAAGATAAAGCACAGAAATCTGCTTGGGACTTTTGGTTATAGTCCTGTCCTTGGCCTGCAAGGGTGCTGCGAGCAGCAGGGTGGCGAGGCTAAGGATGATAGTTCTCAATTTCATATTCCTATTGTTTAGTGACGTTCAATAAAGATCTTTTCCTGTTTTTCTTAATTATTCTGCGGGATTCTGTTCTATGACGCCATGACTGGAGTTTATCTCCGTCTGGTAGATAGGCATTGCCAATTCGGGGCTGTTGCCGGGTATGGTCCATGTCTTAGGTGTTGATGTATCTACACCTGTGAGCGTAACATCGAAGAATTGGCGCGTGATGGTCACATCATCGTCGGGAGTGTCGGTCACACTGAAACGTTTGATGTCACCCATGCGTGCCGTAAAAGGCATTTCGCGGCGACGCTCCTGCAACACCTTCTGCAGCGCCTCAGCTTGATCGTCTGCCGTGAGAGCTGAGGATGTACCAGTGCGGAAACGAGCCTCGCGGAGAGGTGTCAGCGTGGCAAGTCCTTGTTGCCATTGTCCCAGTCTCACCTGACACTCTGCCTTTATGAGTAGCATTTCTGCGGTTGTAAGACCATCCTTGGCATAGCGGCCATCATCGAGCTCGTCATAACGTGGCCATTCATAGTCTATAGACATACGGCGTGCACCATGTTCTACAACATTGAATACATAGCGCAGATCGTTTTTCTGGTCATAAATGTTAAGAAGCTGCTGTGAGGGATAGGCCATCTGTGTAGGATAGTAGCTCAAATCGGGATAAATCCATTCGGAGTAGTCGTGCAGTATCTCTGTCATGTCCCACGAATTGGTCTCGCAGTAGTCAAGAGTGACAGCGGGCCACGTGGAAGTGGCAGCATAGACCACCTGTCGTCCCCATTGGAATTTGTTCCAGTCGAAAAGTTCTGGAGCATTGTTGAGCGCCGCATTGGCATAGTCGAGCGCCTCCTGGTATTCACCTCTCTGCAAGTAAATGCGGGCATAGAGGGCGTTGATGGCACAACGCGACACACGCCAACAATTGCTCGGCACACCATCCTCTGTGACATTTTCCTCAGCCGATGCGAGGTCGGCAAAGATTTGATTGTATGTCTCCTCTAACGTAGATCGTTTCACACTTTCATCAAAGCTCAACCCCATGCGAAGAGGTAAGCCCAGTGCATCGCGGTTGGCTGCTGACCAAGGCAGACAATAGTAAGTGAGGAGCTTGAAATAATTGAAAGCCCGCATATAGTAGGCATTGGCCAGTCCCTCTTTGACTGTGGCTTCATCGCCTGTGACAGATGAGGCCGAACTGATGATGAGGTTGGCAGTGTAGATGTGTGAGTAGCAGTTTTCCCATAATCCGTCAGAGCTTGCTGCTATGATACCATCGCGATAGTGGCAATAGTTGGATACGACATAGTTCAGGTTGAAATTTCCTGGACGAGCAGCATACAGCCCTGTAGGTATTTCCGTATCGTCGGTACCATAGAGGTCGAAATAGTTAGTGGTATACCGGTTTGACGTATAATCGTAAAGAGCCAGGAGTTGTGACGCCTCTTCAACAGGCGTATTGCTTGACTTCGATGGTATTTTGTCAAGATAGTCGCCGCAGGCTGTGAGTAAGAAGACGGTGGAGGCTATCCCTATATATCTTGATATCTTCATAGTTGTAATTTTTATGTGAGTTTAGAGATTGATGTCCAGCCCCAGGGTGAAACTTGCGGCGGGCTTGTTGGTGCCGGGAAGCCACTCTGGGTCGTCGCCATATTTGTTGGCTGTCCAAATCATACCGAGATCACGAGCCTGACAATAGACTTTCATGCTTTGTATTTTCAGACGGGCCATCCAACGAGCGGGAAGTTGATATGCCAGTGTGAGCTCTTTTAGACGGATGAAAGAGGCATCTTCGACATAGCATGAAAGATACGGTATGTAACGATCCCACCGATAGCACATATAGTCACCTGCATTTGGGAATGTCGGTGAAGAGGTACCATCGCTTTCGTAGAAGCGGGTGACATATTTGCTGACAAAGCAGCGGCCTGTGCTAACGTGTAAGGGCGTGTCAGCCGTAGGTGTGCGATAAACACCACCAAATTTGCCTGTGAAATAGACATACAGCGAAAGTCCTTGCCAGCTGAACTCGTTAGCCCAGCCGAAAGTGTAAGGAGAAATGGTTGATCCCTTGTATTCCAAGAACTCTTCTGAGCCATAGGTATTGTTATGGAGTGTAAGGTCAGAAAAGGAGCATTTTGTGCCATTTGGTCCCCAAACATAAGGTGTGCCATCCTCTGTGCCAGCGAACTTGTAAGCATAGACCGCACCGATGGGCCTACCTTCTATAAAGTAGCCGTTGCTTGGGTCTGATGCGTACATATAGCCGTAGCAATATTCGTTTGGATGATAAAGTTTCTCTACTTTGTTTTTGTTGTAGGCATAGGTTACCGTGGAATTGATGTGGAATTCGTTAAAGGAGAAGCGTCCCGTAAGTTCTACCTCGATACCCTTGTTTGAGATCTCGGCATTGTTGAAAGTCTGAGTGGTTGTACCATATACAGCCGGCACGTTTACCGTACCTATGACATCTTTGCTGCGTCGGTTGTAGATGTCGATTTTTCCGGATAAGACATTGTGGAAGAAACCGAAATCCACACCAAAGTTATGCGAGTGTGTCACCTCCCAGCTTAGGTCAGGGTTGCCGTAGCTTGCGATGCGAGCCACCGTGGTGTTTGTCACTGAGCTTTGTGACATAGTGATAAGGGTACGTGTCGATGTACTTGTCTCGGCGTTGCCGTTGAGGCCATAGGTGTAACGCAGGGTGAGGTAGTCGATGTTTTTGACAGGCTTAAGCCATTTTTCATTCTTCATGTTCCACTTCGCTCCCACTGACCACATAGGTGACCAGCGCAGGGACGCGTCATCCGTGACGAAGTTGGAGCCATCCCAACGTGAGCTGAACGACACCCCGTATCGGTCGTCGAACATATAGGCCGCGTTGATATAGTAAGAGAGGTATCGGTCAGTTCGATTACTGAAGCGGGTCTGGAGTTGGTTGAAGAGATAATAAGTGTTGTAGAATGAGTATCCGTAGAGATTTTTAATATCCGACTTCGTGCCATAGTATGGCGCTGGTGCGGTATTGGTGTTTTCATTGTAACCAAAGAGGGTGGGGTTGGTCGTAGAACTCGTGTCATATTGGCTCATTTCGATACCGGCGAGAGCAGAGACATCATGTTTACCAAAGATGTTCTTATAGTTCACTTGGTTTCGGAAAACATAGTTCTTCACCTTTGAATTACCAGATCGCACCATAGAGCCTACAGGCAGGTAGCTCTCTGTGGCGCTATTTGTGGTCGGGTCAAAGTTTACAAAGAAGTTCTCATAGTAGGCTGTCTCAGATGATTCTGGAGAATCTACATAACGATTGTCCTGCTTGTTGTACTCGTACTGGTATTTGATGTTGTAGGTTAAGCCTTTGATGATATTGAAGTCCAACCCTAACTGTATACGCCAGTTGTCCGAATTAGTTCTATAACTGCGGTTGCGTACTTCGCGGAGCATGTTGTAGCTAAAATCGCTGGTTGGGAAGGATGATGCATTAATGGATGCGGCCTCCTGGCGGTTCCAGTAAGCGCTGGTGTTGTAGGCATATGAGCCATCGTCGTTAAGGAGCATCTCATAAGGTTGGAGCGTGGCAAACTCGCTTACGCGGACACCGGAGGTCTCGATGTTTCTTTTTTGCCATGTGGCATTGAGAGTCGCTGTTACATGGCGGTTGATATAGTAAATACCGTTGTAGTTGGCCATGAATCGTTCGTAACCACGTTTGATAGTGGCTTCGTCGTTTTTCTCGTACATCAGAGAGGCGTAGTTGTTGAATTTGTCCGTTCCGCCAGAGACACTCACGTCGTACTGTTGCAACAACTGTTGCTGCATAAGGTATTTCTTCAACTGCGAACGGTTGCTTCGATTGCGCAGTATGTCGAGTTGGGCGTTCATTTCTTCCTCCGACAGACCATTATACATATTATTATAGTAGGCTTCGTGCACCTCGTTCAAGGGAGACATCAGTCCATCAACACCACCTGGTACATAGTCACCAAAGTTCCATCCATTTTGTAGTGATTTCAGTTCATAGTCCACTGCCGTTCGGCTGTCGGCTTGGGCAAGGATATAGTCAAGGTCAGGACGTGTGCCCAAGCGCCAAAAAGACTTGCCCTCTACACTGAGTTTCGAGCCTTGCTTGGCGTGCTTGGTAGTGACCACTATGACGCCATTAGCAGAACGGGCACCCCAGATGCTGGCTGCAGCGGCATCCTTGAGCACCGTGACGCTTTCCACGTCGTTTGGGTTAATACTGCTGAAGTTTCCCTCAATGGGGAAGCCATCGACAACCACGAGGGGCGATGTGTTGGCGAAGAAAGAAGAAGTACCACGGATTTTAAAATCCACGGTTCCGTCCTCATTCTCTGTTCCCTGCATACCGGCAACAAGGCCTTGGAGGGCAGAGCTAAGGTCAGATGTGGGACGTGAAGAGAGGACTTCGCTCCCAACCTTGTCAAAAGCTCCCGTGGCACGTTCCCGCGAAAGACTCTGGTAACCAGTGACCACAACCTCGTTGAGTTGGTGACCATCGTCGTACATCACCACTGGGTCAAGCATGATCTGACTCTTGGTGCCGCGTACAAGGACGGTGGCATCTTTCATGCCTACATAAGCGAAGACGAGATGACGAGTCGTGGCAGGCATCTCGATGGAATAGTTGCCGTCGGCATCAGTCACTCCTCCTACAGCTTTGTCATCGCATCGTACCGTGACCCCAGGAAGCGGTTCGCCGTTGCGGTCTACTACCTTTCCGAATACCAGGCAATGCCCATTCTGTGCATTCTGTGCCTGTGTTGTACGTGTGACAGTGATGAACTCACCTATCTGCTCAAACTTGAAAGGCTTTCCGCTAAGTACTTGCTTGAGAGCGTCATTCACACTTGATGTGCTCACTCGTGAGGTGACAAACTCATTCTTTGTGTCTTGCGTGCTGAAGATAACTTTCTTCCCACCATCATTGCCAATTGTGCGGAGCACCTGCGCCAAGGGCTCATTTTGGAAGTTTCGGTTAATGGAACTGGTGCTTTGGGACGAGGCCGAAAGCTGGAAGCAGAAAAGCAGCGCAAAGCTGATTGTCCATGCGAGTAGTCGACAACCGGCATAGAGCTCGTGTTTAGTTTTTCTTTTTCTCTCCATACAATATATACATTAATAGTTAATAAAACAGCTTCTGTTCTTAGGGATTGCTACTGATGCGCATGGTGTGTCCATTGAACTCCATATGAATCTTACCAAGCTTCCTCAGCAGTTCAACGGTTTCATCCACTGGTCTGTGACGATCTGCCCAAAAGTCAAAGCGGTATTCTTGCGATTGCTTGTCTGCAAACTCCACGTTCACATGATACCACCGGCTAATCTCAGACATAATCTCATAGAGGGATGTGTCCTCGAAGTAGAAGTAACCAGTTGTCCAGGCTGTAAACCGGTGGACATTGACTTGTTCAACGGTCATCCGACCATTGACCACATGGGCATCCAAACCTGGAGTAAGTACTTCGGTCTGTCCTTTAGAGGACTTCACACTGATGCGACCATGCACGAGGGTGACATGGGCATCCAGGCCTTCGTAAGCACGGATGTTGAAAGACGTGCCGAGAACTCGTGTTTCAACCCCGTTGGCTTTGACCACAAATGGATGGCTGGTATCGTGGTGCACATCGAAGTAAGCTTCTCCGTGTAACTCAACCTCGCGTCTGCTGCCTATCTCTTGGGGAAACTCCCGTGGATATACGAGTTGCGTCTTGGCGTTAAGCATCACCTGGGTACCATCCGGCAGTGTCACGGTTGTGTCCTGACCTTCTTGCGTGACAACATAGCAGAGAGACACGGGCTCGGCAGCTCTGGCCTGAGACTTCACGGATTCTGTCTTAATCTTTTTTGTCGTGTCGGGGGCATGTTGAGTCACAGCCACCTGTGGAGTCTTGTGATAAACCATCTTAGGGGCTTGCAAGGAGATGCAAATAGCCACGGCAATCACCGCTGCGGCTGCCGACCAGCGTAAAGCAATACGTATGATTCGGCCAATCCGTTTAGACTTCTCTTGTCCACGACCTAGGCGCTGGCGCAGTTCGGCGAGGGCTTCTTCGGTGTTTGGCAGGTCCTTACTTTCCAGCATCAGCGAATCAGAGACGGCGAGCAGGCCCCAATAAATTTCAGCGTGCTCGTTGTCAGCCATCCACCGACGGAATTCTTCCGTCTGTGTGAGTTCGGGATTCCGCACGACCTCAAGTGCATAATCAAACTCTTGGTCTGTCATTCGTTTTCGTTTTATTAACCATTTAACGTAAATACTAAAATATCGGGGTACAAAGAAAAACTAAAAAAATCAATTTATCGCGCAAAATTCTATAGGCCCGCCTAATCATTGTCTTTACGGTCTCGGGTGCCACACCCATTTCGAGGGCTGTCTCGTTGTAGGTCTTGTGTTGCAGCACACTACTGATGAAAGCTGTTTTCATGCGGGGCGAGAGCTCATCAATGACGGCGTTTACCTTTTTTAAACGTTGCTCGTATTCGAGAAAATCGTTGATTCTGAAAATATCGGGAGCCTGGGCTGCTTCATCGTCATGTTGGTTGGCAAGAAATCGCAATTGACGTTGGCGTAGCCTCAGCTGGTCCATAGCGCGAGTATAGACCAAATGATAAAGCAATGCGAGATAATGGGAATGGTCGGTGTATCTGTCTTGGTGTTCACAGAGGTATGCGAATGCATCAAGAACGACATCCTTGGCAGCTTCTTCGTCATTCAACCAGCCGAGAGCACGTACATAGAGCTGTCTGAAGCTCTTCTTGAAAAGTACCTCGATCTGCTTTGTTCCCTCGTCCATTCTATGCTCTACCATATTTTGGCTTTAATATAATGTTAAAAGGATTCTCCCTTCTATTTCCCTTTTATTTTGCAAAATTAGACCAAAATATATAAAATCCCAAATTACAGATGGGAAATCTTTATGCTAGGATTGTAAATGTTATTGCGATTTTTATTTGATTTTGATAATTAAATCGTTGTGATAAAAATTCTCGCTGAACCCTATCAATTGGGAAAAAATGTGTAAATTTGCAGACTGACAGTTTTCAACACTTTATCGCATCTATATCGCAGCGTAAGACTGATGAGAAAGAAATTTATTAAAACACTCTGGATGCTTCTGGGCGGCTGCGTCGCCTTGGTGGCAATATTCTTCTTCCTGATATGGTTTGGCATCATCGGCTATTCGCCGGATATCGACAACCTGCAGAACCCTATCTCTAAGTCGGCCTCACAGGTCTTCTCGGCCGACGGGAAGATTATGGGTACCTATAATCTCGACCGTTCCAACCGTATCCCTATCTCTTACAACAAGCTTTCGCCCTATCTCGTCCAGGCTCTTGTGGCTACCGAGGACGTGCGCTTCTACGACCATTCCGGCATCGACTTCATCGCTCTGACGCGTGCCATTGTCAAGCGTGGCATCCTCGGCCAGACCTCGGCGGGTGGCGGCAGTACCATCACCCAGCAGCTTGCCAAGCAGCTCTATACCGAGCATCCGGCCAAGACGACGTCGCAGCGCCTGTTGCAGAAACCCAATGAATGGGTGACGGCCATCAAGCTGGAGCGTATCTACACAAAGGAAGAGATTATCGCCCTCTACCTCAACTACTTCGACTTCCTCCATGGGGCCGTGGGCATCAAAAATGCCGCCAACACCTATTTTAATAAAGAGCCCGGCGCCCTCACCATTGATGAGGCTGCCACACTCATCGGACTGTGCAAGAATCCCTCGCTCTTCAATCCTGTGCGCTATCCCGACCGCGCCCGTGAGCGTCGTAATGTGGTCTTAGGTCAGATGCTCAAGGCCGGCTACCTCTCGCAGGCAGAGTATGCGGAGCATGCGGCCGAACCGCTGGAGTTGCATTTCCATCGTGCTGACCATAAGGATGGTACGGCGGTCTATTTCCGTGAGTTCCTGCGCCAGTATATGATGATGGACCGCCCCGACCGTCGTAACTACCCCGCTTGGAACGAGCGGCAGTATGTCATCGACTCCATCGCCTTTGCTTCGGACCCGCTCTGCGGATGGTGTAAGAAGAATACGAAGAAGGACGGCTCCTATTATAATATCTACACGGATGGCTTGAAGATTCACACCACCATCGACTCGCGCATGCAGCAGTATGCGGAGGAGTCGGTCTATGGTCATGTGGCGCGCTTCCTCCAGCCTGCTTTTGATGAGGAGAATGCTCACAAGCCCAATGCACCGTTCAGTGACAAGCTCTCAGCCAAGGACATCAACAGCATCATGTCACGGGCCGTGCAGCAGAGTGAGCGATATATCACAATGAAGCAGGCCGGTGCTACAGCGGAGGAGATTCACCGTGCCTTCCATACGCCTACCGACATGTCGGTGTTCACCTACCATGGCGATGTCGACACGGTGATGACACCTATCGACTCCATACGTTATTATAAGTCTTTCCTGCGCGCGGGCTTCATGAGCATGGATGCCCACACCGGACAGGTGAAAGCCTATGTGGGTGGTCTCGACTTCTCCCACTTCCAGTATGACATGGTGATGTACGGTCGCCGTCAGGTGGGTTCTACCATCAAGCCCTTCCTCTACTCCTTGGCCATGGAAAACGGCTCTTCGCCGTGTGACAAGGCGCCCAACGTGCAGCGCACCTATATGGTGGCCGGACAGCCGTGGACACCGCGCAACGCCAACCGGCGCCGTTACGGACAGATGGTGACGCTGAAATGGGGACTGGCTCAGTCCAATAATTGGATTTCGGCCTATCTCATGTCGAAGCTCAACCCCCGGCAGTTTGTGGCCATGCTGCATAAGTTTGGCATCAACAACCCCGACATCCATCCCTCCATGGCCTTGGCGTTAGGTCCTTGCGAGGTGTCGGTGGGTGAGATGGTGAGTGCCTACACGACATTTGCCAACAACGGTATCCGTATCGCCCCGCTCTTTGTGACGCGCATCGAGGACAGTGAGGGTAATGTGGTAGCCAATTTCGAACCGCGCATGGATGAGGTCATCTCCTCGGCCAGTGCTTATAAGATGATTGTGGAGCTCAGGGCCGTCATCGACGAAGGTACCGGCGGCCGCATACGCTATAAATACAATATCCCCGGAGAGATAGGTGGCAAGACCGGTACGACCAACAACAACTCTGACGCCTGGTTCATGGGCTTCACCCCGCAGCTCGTCAGTGGCGTGTGGGTAGGTGGTGAGGATCGCGACATCCACTTCGACTCCATGCAGATGGGTCAGGGTGCCACCATGGCCCTGCCGATATGGGCTTACTTCATGAAGAAAGTCTATCGTGATGTGCACCTGCCTTACAAGCCTACCGCAACCTTTGATGTCCCTGCTGACTTCGATCCCTGTGCCAAGGAGGATGATAGCGGTGGCGGCCTCTATGGTATCGACGAGGTATATGAATAATGAAGAAATGTTTACGACAGAAGCTAAAACCATAACCTTTCCCTTGCTATCCAAATTTCGTGTTTGGATAGCAGCCCTTTATCGGTGTCATACATCAAACCGTGCGGAGCGTGTACGCCTCACCGTGTTTCTTGGCAGTCTGTTGATGATTTTTGCTATCATGCCGCTTCATTTCTCCGGATTGTTGGGCATGCCGCTCATTCATCTGCAAGCCATTACGCTCCGATATCCCGTCTAATGTCCATCACGCTACCATCAACGTAAGTAGTCTGCCCAACGGCATCTACCTCGTCGATGTGCTCACCGCTGACGGTCGCCACACCAAACAGCGAATCGTGAAAGTGGATTAGTTCCATCCTCTCTGGCTCGTACTGCGAGTCCAGGTACCCTTATTACATTAAGATAATCGCTAAAGCCTTATAAACAAAGACTTTAGCGATTTTCCTTTTCCCGATTTGCTCCATATTTGCTCCATCTCCATTGGATTTGACTGCATTCATCGGCGTTTGATTAATGCCGTTCCCATTCGTTTTCATTCGTTTTTCGCCATTACTTTTGCTTCTCTGAAAATATTCCTTTATCTTTGTCGAAAAATAAGCAACTATGGATAAAACGGACATCAGCGACAAGGTAGAGTATGTGATAGCCGCTATCAGCGAATTCGGCAAGTGCCACGAACTATCGCATGTTGAAGCATATCGCTATCTCAAACGGTTTCAGGGGATGGATATGCTCGACAAATTCTACGACGTCATGCATACGCTGAGCTTCAAAGACGTCACTGACGACCTAACTGCTTTCTGTCATCGCCACGGAGGGGCTTTGGTATGAAAAGCAGTGGACATGATTAAGTTGTCCAATCCACGTTCCTGCTTCTATTTTAAGGATTTCTATAACTTCTTTGAATAGGAAATAAAAAACGAAAGTGTGCAATAATCCAGGTTCATAAACTGAGATATTCCATGGCTGATAACAATTTAATAAATTCAAATGATCATCTTCTAATCGATGTTTGTAGCATTATTGATAGCGCTCGCAAACATCTGGCTACGTACGCTAATTCTGAAATTATAATGACGAATTGGCAAGTTGGTATGCGTATAAAAGAAGACGTTCTGAATAATGAACGGGCAGAATACGGTAAACAGGTGATTAAGCGCTTAGCCATCAAACTTACTGAGAAATATGGTAAAGGTTGGAGCTATTATAAGCTCCAGCATTGTGTACGCAGTGCGTACACTTTTACCCATGACGAAATTGTGTACGCGGTGCGTACACAATTAACATGGACACATCTTCGTTCACTAATGGGTGTAGAAGATTCTCTTGCTCGCCAATTCTATGCGGAGATGTGTGCGGTTGAGCATTGGGATACAAGAACCTTGGATGACAAGATTGACAAAAATCTATATCTACAAACAGCATTGAGTCGCAAGCCAGAAAATGTTGTCAAACATGAGCTTGAGAAAGTAAAAAGCAAACACCAACTGGTGCCCGATATGGTATTCCGCAGCAGCTACTTCTTGGATATGCTTGGTCTGCCAGATACATTTTCGGAGAAGGATCTTGAGACTGCCATTCTTAATCAGATAGAGGATTTCCTAAAGGAATTAGGATCTGACTTCTGTTTTATTGGCAGGCAGAAGCGCATCACTATAGATTCTACAGACTACTACATGGACTTACTGTTCTACCATAGGGAGCTCAGGCGGTTAGTCTGCATAGATCTCAAGCTTGGCAAGTTCAAACCAGAATATGAGGGGCAAATGCTGCTATACCTCCGCTATCTAAATAAGAATGTCCGTAAGCAATGGGAAGAATCACCTATCGGCTTGATACTATGCTCTGAAGGCAATACAGAACATGTTGAATACCTGATGCTTGACGAAAACAGTCCCATAAAGGTCGCTCAATATTATACCAAACTCCCAGACAAGAAGCTTCTTGCAGAAAAGCTAAAACGGGCTGTTGCCATAGCTAAAGAGAAACTAGCAGAAAAGGATGATAGTGGCGATTGAAAAGACAAATCCTTGCGATGGTCGGTGGTGCCGATAAGCTATGCGACTATTTAGCGGATGGCAAACAGACCGTTCGTGTTGAGGTCATCGCAAGCAAAGTTTCTCTTCCCCTCTCAGATTATGGTCTCTTGACCAAAAACTACAGCAACCCCTTCAATGGAGTCGGTTATGACGCGGCTGCTTTTGAAGCTTTCACGGACATTATCCAGTGCACCGGATTTTCTTGCGAATTTTTTGTCCGTCTCTGCTTTTCTATGTACTTTTGTAGAACAAAACTCAGATAAACGATTACCAACGTCAGAACAATGAACCATAAATTACTTCTGATTCTCTCTTTGTCATTGTTGTCTCTAACGGTATGGGGGCAGTCAAAGATAACGATGAGGGAAAGCTGGATTTACACTGATGTATCTCTGTCGAATGGCGGTATATCTCATCGTGTCCCTGGAATGATAGATACGGGCTGTTCGGTTTGCATTATAGATTCAACCTACGCAGTAGACTCATGCCATATAACTGATGTTAAAGGTGACAAGATGATGGACAATACAGCCGGCAAAAGCATCAAATCGTCCTATGTCTATTTGGACAGCATCTCCTTTGCGCAAACCACATATACACATGTTTGGTGCTTCATAGTGGATTTGGCCGGGAAACTAAAGCAGTTTGCCCCTAGGTTTATCATTGGAGGTGATATATTGAAACGAGCCCCCTGGTGTTTTGATTTGAAGGAGTATAAGCTCCAACGCTTGAAAAATGTGCCTGCCCATGTCGGAACAGCCATCAGGTGGAAGAAGTATGCCGACACCGGACTGAACATCATTTATTTTAAGGGAAAGATAGCAGGCAAGAAGACACGCATACACTTTGATACAGGAGCAAGATTCAATGCTGTGCTTCCTACGTCCGAACTGACACCTACAGCTTATATTGAGATACCTGGCGCCGATATAGCGGAGGCACTAACTACAAAAACGGTAGGGCAATGCAAGGACATTCCTGTAGAGATTTCCGATTATAGTTTCAAGGTTGACTTTATCAAACCCAAGAAAGACGGCTCTGAAGAGCCCCGTCTTAATGCAAGTTTTCTCATGGGGAAGAAATGGGTGCTTGATTACGAGCATCAGCAACTACTCATATTGTCTGAGTGATACCGGCATGACGGTGATTGGCTTAGCGTTTTGATGCTGTCATCGTCGGCAGCTTAGCCTTGATGCTGTTGCTGATCGGAGGAATGGCGGACTGCTCGATGAACTGGTCTACATCCTCTATGCCAACCTTCTCACCCTTTAACTTCCTCACATCCTGCTTGTCGGCGAAAGAAGCCTTAGTAATGTACACTTCTTCCCATTGGTCATATATCTTGCGGACGCCCTTGATGGTTACCGTCATCTGTCGGGACCACCGGCTGGAAACCATATCGGTATAGGTGATTCCATCAGGACAAAGCGCATAGACCTCGCTGGAGTAGGACTGTCTTAACTGCTGATGGTATTTGCCAAGAGACAAGGACTTCACTGTGTCAGGATAAAGATGGTCGAAACTGAACAGTACTTTTGCCGCGAGCGTGTCAGTTCGACAGGCAGCCGGGTTCATCGCTTCCTTGTTTCTGCCAACGGCATAGAAGTCCGGGACGGGAAAAGGAGGTGCGTATGATAACAGACTTCCATTCCTGCATTCTTCTTTCTTGATGCTGTCGTCAATGAAATATCTTGCGGCAAGCGTACGATGGTCAACCTCTCCGTTCTTGAGCTTGACAAAGTAGTAAGCCACACCATCATAATAATACTCCAATTGCCCGTTATAGAATTGCGGTGCTCTGAAATAAGCCTCAAACACAACGTATTCAGGTCGTTTCGTGGTCACAGTCACCTCGTTTAGCGCTTGCTCGCGGGCATCCATGTACAACACCTTGTCCTTCAAAGTGTCGGTATCAACATCTTTGTTCAGATAGGCTACATGGGATACGGAAAACTTAGGAACACAGTCCTTGAAACGAATATAACCTTCGGAGTCTGAAGTCGTCAGCAGTGTTCCGCTTGCATTGAAGACCGATGCAAATCCTATAGGTTGTCGTGTATGGCTGTCTAACAGCCTGAACTGTACTTGTGCCGTTGCTTCTGCATTTAAAAAGCAACATACGACCAACGCGATAATGTTTTTCACGAGCTTAAGATTTTCAGTGAATGAGAAGAGGGAGAACTATTCCTGCCAGATTGCAGACGGCATGTGCTATGAAGCAATATCTTACATCATGGTATCTGATAAACAGATAGCATAAAGGTATAGCAAAGACAAGTGTGTCAACTCTTAAGAAAGTGTCGCCAAGATGGGCGCAGAAAAACAAGACCGAGCTGCACACAATGATGACAATGATGTTAAAGCCGCCTCTCTCCATCATGCTGACGAGCCATTTTCGGAACAGCATTTCTTCAGCGAACGGACCTAACAGGCCAGTCGAGGCAATAGAAATGAGCAGTGGGGATAGTTCCGTAGCAGGATGTGGGTAAGCCGTATTGCTCAACCGACAAAAGAAATATATGGCAAGTTGCCAGAGCAGGCCTAAGAGGATGGAAATAAAGAATACTTTCATGTGAAGCCCCAACCGTCCAAGCGTCCATAAGTCAAGTTTCTCTATTTTATTTTCTACGGCTAACGCGACTAACAGGAAAGTAGAGCAGGCCATCGCCACGAGATCAGGCATTAATTGGGGATCAGTTGCATTGCCGTCATCATTTAATAAAAGACCCATAAATGGAGCTGCCACCAAGACGGCTCCCACCAAGCATACCACTAAAAAGATAGTAAGCCTACCAGCACATTTTGACTTGCTATAAGTCATATTGTTCATTTCGCCTCTAATTCTTTTCCTTTGATTGTCTAAAACGGACACAAAAGTAGTCAAATATAAAAGAACATTATCCCTCTATCTTCTTTTTAACGTTTCTCCACTCTTCTTTTAACAGGCGGAGTCAATTAGCCAGTTAGGAAAGAATGCGAACATACAGCATGAGATGTAGGATATGGCGCATTTGGATGTTTGGTCCGCGAAGTGAGTATTATGGGAAAAAAGTAGACTGTTAGGATCACACTAAAACGCCAAAGGGGCAAAAGCAAGATTACTGGCTGCACTCGGACATACAACGAAAAAAGAAAAAATCTTTTTTCTTTGATATGTCGCTCTCTTGCACTATCTTTGCCGTACAAATCCGTATCAAGACACATAAATATATTCCAAAACAGGATAACAACGACTTCATAGAGTTTAAGCGAATCGTGGGCTTTACACTCAAAATGAGACAAGCTCTATCAGGTACAGCTCGCTGTAAGATGAATAGAGCAATGCCATTGCTTCAACTTGGTCCAGTTATCTTGGTGTCTTAACCTGTTCTCTATCTTGGTATCCAAAAATAATTTAGGTACCAAGATGAATTTCGGTACCAAGAAAAGCATTTTAGAGTAACAATAGCCTAATAATTGAGTAAATGTGGGAGATTTCTTCCCACATCTACTCTATTTAAAGATGATTTGAAATAGTCTTATTGTATGCCGTGTTGGAGCTACTTGGTAGCTGCCAACGTGTATATTATACTGACTTCTTCTCCTCTGGAATTATAGGAATCTGTGAGCAGTAAATGATTATTGTCTCTAACGAAATCAAAACTTGTGCCTTCATAATCGCCGTCGCCGCTGTCGTCGTATTGGGCTGCCCCTTTACTTTCATCCACCCATCGCCAACTATTAGCCCATGTCTCTCCATTGGAATAGGTTACCAGATAACTGCCGGAATGACTAAAAGTGATGAACCGCGGCTGCTCACCACCAAGATCCTCAATGGGATCCCAATCACCAACAAACTCCCAGTCACGTCCCAACTTCTTATAGAATTGGTCCACAATGCCCTGCCCAGACGATGCAGAGCCGTCGAAGACAGTTTCTCCATTTTGCTTATAGATTAGACGAAATTGCGTGATAGTCCATGTCCTGCAGATAAAGTCTGTGAGGCTGCTTGAAGGAATCGTCTCTTCTTTAGTGGCGTTAACTGTCTGTGATGTACCGTTGATGGTGAGACTCAGCTGGAAAGAGCCGTTGTCGCCCGCTGTTACCCGCATGGTTCCAAAGCCATTGAGTGTATAGGTTGTGCCGTCGAAGGTGAACGTACCGAAAACGATACCATTGTCGCTGTCATTTGCGCGTGTTGCGGCCTTGGCACCAGACATGTAACCCTTCTTGATGGCGATGAAACGACCACCCTCTGTTAGTTCAATTGACTTCCACTCGCTGGACGATGAGGAGATGTTGTACTTTGCGGCCTGCGCAGCGTAGGGGAGTTCGCCTACCGTTCCCTCGTTGTTATCATCGTTGTCGTTACTACCGCATGATACCATCATGCCAGCGGTCAGTGAGATAATCACTGCCACCATAAAGAAAAAGATTTTTTTCATAATGCTGTTTTTATATATGAAACAATTGGTCTTCCGCATATTGCACATCAATGCCAAAGGGCAAATGATGCTGCAAGACGGGACGCAACGATATTTCATTTACCAAGAGGAAGAGCCGTCCCACCACTTTCAGCCCGACACAACATCAAAGGCCGAATTGCAAACGTGGTGTAATCCCCCGGCACCGCCAATCGCAGTTTTTTGACGATTAGCGATGTTTGCGCTACAAAGTTAGTAAAAATAGTAATTGCGCGCTACCCCTCCCACCGTTAAAAAGAGTTAATGTGACATATTTTTTTTGCGCAATGGATATTTCCCGTGGCACGGATAGGCTCATCAAAGAAGAAGACTCATACACACGGTCCACGGAAAATATCTGCTGCGCCATTTTTTATAGTTTTCTAAGGAAAAACACGTTTTCCATTTGATATTTTTAGAAAAGTTATTATCTTTGTAAAGATTTAAAATTTTTAAGCATAGAAGAATATCAATTCCAATTAATTATGATGTTTATATATAGAATATTAAATACCCTAACCTTAGCTGCTTTTAGTGGTTTAATGTTTGGTCCTAGTGGAATAATATGTTGCTTTGCTAGAGAAGCAGTAAGAGGGGCCATTGTGTCAAGTGCTTTCCATTTGGCATCTGGCGGAAGATTTTAACTTGATTCTTTTGGAAAGTAGAAGGTTCATCCATTAAATGAATCCGTATATTTCATGAAGGCAAGCGTTCCATCAGAGGAGATACTTTGAAAGTTCAAGACGGATGCTTATGTACAATTTTAACGGATGAACCAAATAAATGTATACAAATTAAATATCATAAAATGTTCGCACTTATTCTTGGCATTACGATATTATCTTCTATAATTGTATTGACCTATATCCATGATCATAAAAGGAAGAATGAGATACTTCCTATATTATGCGTATTAGTATATGCTGTATTATGCAGGCCATTTGGACAATTGGCTTAATTCCCTAACTCCTTAACTTCTCTCGCTCGTGAAGTTCTTGCTAAAGCAAGCGGCAAAGCCGAGCGAATTGACAAATTCTGCGTAGCTGTCGGTAACTCACGGGTTGCATCGCATGGAGGGGTGGCTAAAAAAAAGGCTTGCCAGAATGGGGTAACCCGGCAAGCCTTTCAATCCAAAAAAGATCAACTCTTATATTTGCTTTATTATTCTCCAAAAAGTTCGGAGAGCTTGGCGTCAAGCTCGGCGGGATTGTCGAAGCGACCAATCATTGTGCCATCGGCTGCGACGAGGAATTTAGAGGGGATGTATGAGACGTTGTAGATGTCGTTCTGGTCAATCATCTTACCGTCTTCGCCTTTGAATTCACGGAGGATGTGATGGAAGGGTTCTATACCGTCCTTGATGATGGCTTTACGCCAGCCTTCCACGTTCTTGTTGTCGGAGGCGATGCAGAAGACTTCAAGTCCGCGGTCATGATACTTGTTGTAAATCTCTTTGATGTGTGGAAATGACTTGCGGCAGGGGACGCACCAGGTTGCCCAGAAGTCGACGAGGACGGGTTTACCCTTGAGTGAGCTGAGGGTGATTGTCTTGCCGGCAGGTGTGGTGCCTTGAAGCTCGGGAGCGGGTTGCCCGGGCTGGATGGCGGCGAGGCGATTGAGCTGATGTTTCACAAGGGTTGCGGCAGCCTGGACTTCGGGGTTCCAGCTTTCGTAGATTTCCTTGATCTGAGGATATGTGAGGTCCTGAGCCAGAACGTACATCACACCAAGGTTGTTGAATGAGGCTGGATGAGTCTTGACGAAATTCAACCGGGTGTGGAATACGCTATCGCGCATCGGTGTGAGTACAAAACGCTGCAAACTGTCGATGAGTGCGGGAGTTGTTGTTTCGTGGTTGCGGATAATGTCTTTGTAAGGGTCAGCCATACTGTAGATGCCTGCAATCACAGCGTCAAGAGAGTCAGACTCTACCGTGGAAGGTGAACCCGAGACGGGTGCTTTACTGTAATCATCGCCGCTGAGAGAGACTGTCATATCGGCGAGATCAAGCATAAAGCGGCGGATGCGGTTGTTGTCACGAGCATTCAGTTCGCCGGCATAGAGGTAAGCGTCGGTAGGATGGTTCAAAGTTCCGGAGAATGAGAATGAGCCATTAGCCACTGTGGCGGTATCCCTAATCATTGAGTCGTTGACCGAATAAGAGAGATAGAACTTTTCACCGTCGGCAACGTCTGTCGTTCCGGAAAGGGTGAATTGGTTGGAAGGCTTGCTTGAAAAAGCATAAAGCAAACCGAGAGAGAGGAATCCGATTAATTTAATAATTTTCATAACTTTTGATAATTAGAAATTCTATAGTACTACCGTTTATTAGACAACGTTTAACTTTAATTTAAGAATATAATTCAGAACAAGGGGAAAGAGGTATAGGCCTCTCTCGACCTTGCCCTGGCTTGCTGTTAGCAAGACTTTTTGTTTTGGTCACCCCAAAGTTAGACGATTATTATTTTACGTCCAAATATTCACCTCCTTTTTTAAGCTACAATCCCATATTCCATTGCTGGCAGCATTTTTGCCAAGCTCTGATGAGGGCGCTTGTAGTTGTAATAGTCTATGAATTTTGCTATTCCATCGCGAAGCTCATCTACAGAATCTGCGGGATTCAGATAGATGTACTCTTGCTTGATAGTACGCCAAAAGCGCTCAATCCAGATGTTGTCTTTGCAGCGACCCTTGCCATCCATACCGCCGCCCCAATGGCAATAAGTTGACGAACGATAATACCGCAGCCACTTTATGACCGACAGTTTGAAGACACTACAGGCCTGCCTTTACTTGGCTGCTATGGCCGTGTATTACTTCGCCGTGTCCTTACTGCTTCTCTTTTCTCTGTGATAGCTTCGGTATTCGTCGAGGGGAATCTCGACGTCGGGCTCGGTTAAGAAGCCGTTGTGGGGTAGGTGGAAGCGCATGTAGCGGATGTTGAGGCCACGCTCCATCCACATGCCTTCATAATAGGTCTGGATGGTGAGCAGGGGAGAGCCGGCAAGCGCCTTCGGGGTGTCGTGATAGAGGTCCTCGGTGATAAAGTCCACGGGTAGATGGTTGTGCTCAACCATATAGCGGGTGTAGGTGAAGAGAAAGTTGGAATCGGTCTTGAGGTGTACGAGTCCACCGTCGGTGAGGAAATGTCGGTAGCGCTCCATGAAGAAGGTCGACGTGAGCCGCTTGCGCGGATTCTTCATCTGCGGGTCGGAGAAGGTCAGCCATATTTCCTGCACCTCATCGGGACCGAAGAAGCGGTCGATAATCTCTATGCTTGTGCGGAGGAAAGCCACGTTGGAGAGACCCTCGGCAAGGGCGGCCTTGGCCCCCGTCCACATTCTGGCACCTTTGATGTCAACACCGATGAAGTTGACGTTCGGGAAGAGTCGTGCCAGTCCCACGGTATATTCACCGCGTCCGCAGCCCAACTCCAAGACGATAGGGTTGTCGTTGTGGAAATATTGCTCGCGCCAGTGCCCTTTCATGTCGAAGGGGACGTCGCTGATGACAGAGAACGGATATTGGAATACGTTTTTAAAGGTTTCCATTTCGGCGAACTTCGCCAGTTTTCCTTTGCCCATAGATATATAGCTTTATTTTGTTTCTTGAAAAGAGCGGGACGTGACAGTGAGCCGTTAAACGTCCATGAGGTCGCTCATGATGGTGTTGCTGATGTTGATACCCTTACGGGAGAGGTGAAGTCTGTTGCCGTCAAGGATGAGAAGTCCACGGTCGATATAGTCCTTGGCGTTGTCGAGCAGGAAGGAGAGGTATTTCTCCGGTAGTCTTGTCAGGTCGATGCCCTCCTTGGTGCGTAGTGCTGTGGTGACGATGTCGTCGTAGTGAGTGTCGTCGTCGATGGTTTCCTCTTCAAAAGCCGTGTGTCCGCTCTCGATGGCGGTGATGTAGGCGTGGATGTCGTCGGGATTCCAGTGCCGTGTGCGGTGGTAGTAGGAGTGAGCTCCGGCTCCGAGTCCGATGTAAGGTACATCGTGCCAGTAACTGCTGTTGTGGCGGCTGCGGTAGGGACTTATGTCATGCCCGTCGAGGCGTGCGAAGTTGCTGATTTCGTAATGCTCATAACCTGCCTCGGTGAGCATGTCGATGAGGCGGTCGTACATGGTCAGGCTCAGCTCCTCGTCAATCTCGCTGACATCGCCCTTTACCAGCATGCGGTAGAGTGGTGTGCCCTCCTCGTACATCAGTCCATAGGCCGAGAGATGTTCCGGATGCAGGGCTAGGGCGTGGCGGATGTCGTCCTCCCATTGCTGCAGGGTCTCACCGGGAAAGCCGAACATCAGGTCGATACTGATGTTTCGGATGCCGTCGGCTCGCAGCGACCGTACGGCGGCGTCGACTTCGTCAGCGCTATGGCGGCGGTGGAGAAAATGGAGGCGGGCGTCGGAGAAAGTCTGCGCACCCATGCTCACGCGGTTCACCGGGAGATGGCGGAACATGCCCGGGCGGATGTCATCGGGGTTGCACTCCATGGTGACCTCAGCGTCGGGTGACACATTATATATATTATAAATATGTAGGAACAGTCTTTGAAGGTCGTCATCGGAAAGCTGGCTCGGTGTGCCGCCACCGAGGTAGATGGTGCTCAGGTCTGGTCTGAAGGGCAGCAGCTCCATCTCGCGGCAGACAGCATCCACATACCGCTTCCGAAGAGGGAGCAGGGTGGTGGAATAAAACCCACAATAGATGCACCGCGAGGCACAGAAAGGAATGTGAATATAGAGGCCTGACAAAATAAAAGCTTCTCGATTTCTTAATTTTATAGGGCAAAATTACTAATTTCTTTTAAAATATCTCACTTTTCTGCCTTTTTTCTTTGCGCCTAACGGATTTCTTCCTAACTTTAACAACACTTAGAAAACAAATACTTTAACTTAGAACTCACAAAACTTAAAACTTATAAGATATGAGAGTATATCAGACTAACGAGATTAAGAACATTGCGCTCATTGGCGCCAAAGGTAGCGGCAAGACCACGCTTGCCGAAAGTATGCTGTTCGAGAGCGGAGTCATCAAACGTCGTGGTACGGTGGAACAGAAGAACACCGTCTCTGACTTCATGCCCGTCGAGCTGAATCTTGGCTATTCTGTCTTCCCTACTGTCTTCCATGCAGAGTGGAACAACAAGAAACTCAATATCATTGACTGTCCGGGCTCCGACGATTTCGTAGGCGGTGCCATCACGGCGCTCAATGTCACTGACCAGGCTCTCATTCTTATCAATGGCCAGTATGGTCCTGAGGTGGGCACGCAGAACAACTTCCGCTACACGGAGAAGCTGAAGAAGCCCGTCATCTTCCTCATCAATCAGCTCGACTCTGAGAAGTGCGACTTCGACAATGTCATCGAGCAGATGCAGGACATCTATGGCTCAAAGTGTGTGCAGATTCAATATCCTTTGGAGACAGGTCCCAATTTCCACAGTCTCATCGACGTGCTCATCATGAAGAAGCTCTCGTGGGGTGTCGATGGCGGTGAGCCTAAGCGCGAGGAAATCCCTGAAGAAGAGATGGAGAAGGCCGGCGAGCTGCACCGTGCCCTTGTGGAGGCCGCTGCCGAGAATGACGACAGTCTCATGGAGAAGTTCTTCGAGGACGAGAACAGTCTTACTGAGGATGAGCTGCGCTTAGGAATCCGCAAGGGCCTTATCAACCGCGACATCTTCCCAGTCTTCTGTGTCGACGCTGCCAAGGACATGGGCGTCCAGCGTCTGATGGAGTTCTTGGGCAATGTGGTGCCTTTCGTCAGCGACATGCCCGCTTACCGCAACACACGTGGTGAGGAAGTTCCCGCCGACAGCAACGGCCCCGAGAGCCTTTACTTCTTCAAGACTGGTATGGAGCCGCATATCGGTGAGGTGAGCTACTTCAAGGTGATGAGTGGTAAGGTGAAGGCCGGTGACGACCTCACCAATGCCGACCGAGGCTCGAAAGAGCGCCTCGGACAGCTCTATGCCTGCGCCGGTTCCAACCGTATCCCCGTCGACGAGCTCATGGCCGGAGACATCGGCTGCACCGTGAAGCTGAAGGATGTCAAGACCGGCAACACCCTCGACGATAAGGACCACGACAATATCAAGTTTGACTTTGTGAAATATCCGCGCCCGAAATATTCGCGTGCCATCAAGGCCAAGAATCCGCAGGATTTGGAGAAGGTCATGGCGGCGCTGACGAAGATGCGCCAGGAGGATCCCACATGGGTGGTAGAGCAGAGCAAGGAGCTCCGGCAGACCATCGTCCATGGTCAGGGCGAGTTCCACCTCCGTGTGCTGAAGTGGCGCTTGGAGAACAATGAGAAGTTGCAGGTGGAATATGAAGAGCCGCGTGTACCCTATCGGGAGACGATCACCAAGAAAGCCCGTGCTACCTACCGCCACAAGAAGCAGAGTGGTGGTGCCGGCCAGTTTGGCGAGGTGGCACTCATCATCGAACCTTATGCCGAGGGCATGCCCGACCCGACATCTTATAAGTTTGACGGTCAGGAGATAAAGATGAACATCAAATCCAAGGAGGAGAAGACGCTGCCTTGGGGCGGTAAGTTGCAGTTTGTCAACTCTGTCGTCGGTGGTGCCATCGACCTCCGTTTCATGCCTGCCATCCTCAAGGGTGTCATGGACTGCATGGAGCGCGGCCCGCTGACCGGCAGCTATGCCCGCGACGTGAGAGTCGTGGTCTACGATGGCAAGATGCACCCTGTAGACTCCAACGAGCTCTCCTTCACCCTCGCTGCCCGCCACGCCTTCTCCGATGCCTTCAAGGCAGCCGGTCCGAAGATTCTCGAGCCCATCTATGACTTGGAGGTCTATGTCCCCGCTGATTATATGGGCGACGTGATGAGCGACCTGCAAGGCCGTCGTGCCATCATCATGGGCATGGACACTGAGGCAGGCTATCAGAAACTCACGGCAAAGATTCCTTATAAGGAGCTCTCCAACTATTCCGTAGCCCTGAGCTCACTCACGGGCGGTCGTGCCTCTTTCACGACAAAGTTTGCAAGCTATGAGCTTGTGCCTGGCGATCTGCAGAACAAACTGATTGCCGAGCACGAGGCTGAAGCTAAGGAAGAAGAATAAAGAGTGTTTTCAGCTTTGATAAAAATTAATCTCCGTCCCTTCTGCATCTAACGCAGAGGAGACGGAGATTTTTATAGAGGCCGGTGAAACAATTTTTTGTGCTTAGTAAGCTGTCGGTTACATAACAGTGTTATTCGCTGGTCATGTCACATTCCAGGCGCTGGCATCCCTTGAGGAGTTTCGCCATTTTTTGGATATCCTTTGTGGTGATGGAGCTGAGAATCTCATCATAACGGGAATCATATTCCTCGCCATGATTCCATTCATAACTGAGGGCATACTGCCAATATCTGTTCACACTGCGGTTGCTGTTCATCACCTTCTGCAAGTATTCCTTTGTCTTGTCAAGATTCAGCTGTGACGGTCCATGCTGTGCCATCTCATCCAAGCCTTCATCCACCAGCTTACGGGCCAGCTGAAGCTTGTCCGGACTCGTGGGGAACCGTGCAACCACTTCTGCCTGCTCGGCGGGATAGTAGTTCACTTCGGCTCCAGCCCCAGGACTATAGGCTATGCCGGCTTCCTCACGAATGGTCTTCGTGTAGTCAATGGTCAGGATTTGCCCGAGGATAGATGCCACAAGCTGGTTTTTCAAGTCAAATTTGCAGGGCGCGACATATCTGATGTAGAGCGTTGCCATCGGTGTCTCCTGCTCTTTCTTGAAGATGCAGGTCCTGTTGCCAGGCCTATAGTTCATCACGGGTCTGGCCTGGGCATTGGCATGGGTTGCGGGCTGCGAAGCCAGATACTTGCAGACCAGAGGTCTTAGACTGTCAATGTTGACGTTGCCGACAACGGTGTAGGTAAAGCTGCCCCCGTCTTCAAAACTCTTGCGATAGAGATCAAGCAAGTGTCCTAGGTCGATGCGCTTATAGTCGTCAGCTTTCAGCGGCTTGGCATAAGGGTTATTGCCGTAGTAAGTGGAAAGGATGGAATCGCCATAGACGGCATTGGGCTTGTTCTCTCTTTCCCGGGTGCTCTTCTCTAGCTTGGCCATCAGCGCCTTAAAACTGCTGTCGTCACGGTTCGGGTAGCGCTGAGCGGCATAGATCTCCTCCATGAGATATTTCAAATCCTTGGGTGAGCATGAGCCTGATACGCTCTGATAGTTCTCTGCCACTCCGGCCTGGACATGGGCATTGATGCCAGTCAAGTTCTTTTGCAGGTCAGCATAGTTCCAGTTGCCCAGCCCGGAAACGCCGACCACCATGCCCAGTACACTGCCCAGCCGATAGTCGTTAGGAGAGTAAAGGCTGTAGCCACCGTGTGACAACGACTGCACCAGAATCTCATCCTGCTTAAACTTGGTGGGCATCACGATGACCTTGGCGCCGTTTGAGAGGGTCATCACGGTGCGCCCCTTGTGGTCTTTGGTCTCAGTGACGATACTTCCTGCGACAGGCTCCTCTGGCAGCATGGGCTCATTGCTTACTTGGTCGGCATAGGGGGCAAGTTTTTCATTTTCCACCTCCCTATAAATTTTCAGAATTTCCTCTTTTGTAGGCCATTTCACCGAGTCATTCTTTTCTCCTGAAAGGGTAATGACCAAGTTCTTATCACCAGGCATGAACAGGCTGTTGAGCCATCGGTTCATGTCGTCAACTGTAAGAGAGGGTAGTTCTTTTTTCCAGAAAGCCACCTCATCATCGATAGAGGGAATGGGCTCACCGTCCAGAAAGTTGTTGACATACTGTTCGACCATCTGCATGCTTTGCTGCCTGTCCTTGTCCTCAAGCTGCCTGTCCAGCTGGGTGAGCATGTCTTTTTTGTAGCGGGCAAACTCTGTTGCAGTGAATCCGTGCTGTCTGATGCGGAACACTTCACGCAGAAAGCTTCTCTCACCTTCTTCAATGCCTCCCTTCTTGTTCAGACAACTCACGGACCCTACGAGGGCCTTTTTTGTTTTAGCCAGGTAGTAATCGTCGTCTTTGACAAAGGCCAGCGTGAAGGGAGCGCCCGGTGACATGGCAATGTCACGGGTACGATCATGAAACATGCCATAGAGGAACTGAGCAAAGAGGTTGTCAACCATGTATTTTTTGCTGTTTTTCTCCGAGGCAGGCACGGCATCTCTTTTCCACCAGAACCTCATTAACGGAGCCCCCAGCTCCTTGTCATCTCCGATAAACACAATGGGCTGCTTGTTGTCGGGCACCGGATAGTAGATGCGCTTTGCGGCATTCTTCCCGGGCGCATTGATGTCGGCAAACGTCTTTCTGACCATTTGCTCCATGCGGTCAGCGTCAAAGTCGCCTACGATGACAACACTTTGCAAATCAGGACGGTACCACTTTGCGTAGTAGTCGCGCAGTGTCTTGGGGGCGAAGTGCATCACAACGTCCATGGAACCTATGGGCATGCAGTCGGCATATTTGCTGCCCGCCATGATGACGGGCATCATGCGCTCGTTCATCCTTTGATCTGCGGTGTTGCGTTGCCGCCATTCTTCATGGATGACCCCGCGCTCCTCATCAATGTCTTTGTCTGAGAGTGTAATGTCGTGGCTCCAATCGTGCAGTATCAACAGGCAACTGTCCAAGGCCCCGGGAATGGTCGTGGAAACATTATCGATGTTGTAAACGGTCTGGTCAACTGATGTGTAGGCATTGAGGTCAGCACCAAACTTTACACCAATGCGCTCAAGATTGCCTCTGAGGCTGGTCCCAGGGAAGTTCTTAGTGCCATTGAAGGCCATGTGCTCCAGGAAGTGGGCCAGTCCACGCTGGTCTGGCTTCTCCTGAATGGAACCCACCTTCTGTACAATGTAGAAGTAGGCTCTTTTCTTAGGCTCCTCGTTGTGGCGGATATAGTAAGTCAGGCCGTTGGGCAACTTCCCCGTCCTCACGTTGGGGTCTTGCTTGAAGAGACCTTGCGCATGAAGAACCGAAGCAAGAAATAAGAGGGATAAAATTAATAATTTTCTCATTTCAAGATGATTTTATTTCGCCATGAGATGTTTCACCACCGTTGTCACATAGTACATCGACTGAGTGTCGAGTTCTGGTAGTGCATGACGCAGCATCGTAATGGCATGTTGTTTCTGTTCGGGTGTGGCGCCAGCCAAGAGATTGTCATACCTCATAAGCAGTTTATGTAGTTGGTCTCGATTAAGCTTGTCAAAGTTGGCACCGCAATAGTCTATATATGCATCGATATCTCCTTGGCCGTACTTGTCGATAAAACCGAAAGCGGCATCGGAGTTGCTTACTTTCTGAAACAGCTGCATTTCGGCAAACTCTTTCTTATACTGTTCGTATGCTGACTTGTCAAAGGGCTTCTCTCCGTCCAGGTATAGCGTTATGGCGTTGAGATAGGCCTGGTTTACAACGTGTTTGAACCCTGGAATCATCATGGGGTCGAATTTGTCCATGTTGGCCTTCAGATATTGTACGGTCGCGTCTTCGGGATAAGGGCTGTATTGGAATATTACCCACTGGTTGGTCTGTTTCAGTTTAAGGCTGTCGGGCAGCGAGCTCCACCAACTTTGTGCTATGTGGTGGGCTTCCTGTCTGTTTATGCGTATTTCATCAAGGCTTCTGACATTTTCCGATTTTGTCAGTGTCTCACATAGCAGACTGATAAATTCTTCATCGCATTCGCCTTGAGCATATCTTTCCTTCAGACGTTTCAGCGATTTGTCAGGATCCAGTTTGTTGGCAATGAGGCGGACCAGTTCCTTTCCGTCTTGATAGCCATTGACGGTCATCACAATGGAGCCGTCACTTCTGAGGACAAACATGGTAGGATAGCCTGTGATCTCAAATTTCTCTACAAGTTTGGGACCTTCGCCTCTTTCTCCATTGACATGGATGTTGACAAAATGAGAATTCATGAAGTTTCCGACGGCCTCTTTGGTGAATTCAAACTTGTCCATAGCCTTGCAGGGAGCGCACCAGTCGGCATAGAAGTCCACAAAAACCATCTTGCCCTCTTTGCTCGCGGCAGACAGAGCTTCGTCAAGTGTGATATCTCGGAACTGCGTTTGCGCGTAAGTGGCTGTGATAAAGGCAAACGTAATAAGGAATGCTATAATCTTTTTCATTGTTTTTCCGTTGTTGACATGTAATTTATGGTTCCACATTTTCCAGTTCTTTAATCTGACCAATGGTCTGATACACTACGTCGATGTCGAGTTGTGGCAGCAATGAGCGTAGAAACTTGGCTGTCTCTACACGTTCGATAATATCTTTCTGATTGACGTTAGTGGCGAAATTTCCAAAAAGAAGCATTTGAGCGTCACGGTCGAGTAGTGCTACATTCTTCTTACAGAAGTTCATGTATGACTTCATATTACCTTTCGCTTTTGCTTCGATAAATTTCTCCATAATGGTATATCTCTCATTCAGACCTAAGGATCTTGTCTCTTTTTTCAAAGCCTTATAGTCTTTTTCATCATAGGCTTTCTTTCCGATGAAGTAGTTAGTGATGTCATCTTCGTAATATTGTTTCATCTTTTTCTCCGCCCACGACTTGTCCACTTTATCAACGTTAGCAATCAACCAGCGAGCAGCTGGCTGGCGTGAAGATGAAGTGTATTGTTCAAAGACAAAACGGCAGTTCTGAGAAGCCTTAACCTTGTCGTCAAGTGTCAGGAACCACTGCTGTATCCTCTCTGAAGCTTTGTCGTATTTACCTTTGAATTCCGCTTCGGTGTGTGCTGGCTTTAGGATGTAGGCTTGGGCGTAGAGATTCATGAATTCCGGACTGCGTTCTCCTGCCGCATAACGATTCTCTATGGCGGCTATGCTGTCAGCCGTCATGGTTCCCATTTGATTACGGGTATCAGGTTGGGCTGCTACACGTACGACGAAGGCCATAGCCCATACCAAAATTAATAATACTTTAGTTTTCATTGCTTGTTGTATTGTTGTTGTATCATTATCAGTCATCAATAATATTATTTCCAGACACTTTTGCGGCTACCGGGTCGGTATATTCTACATTACGAAGAATACCATGTCCCTCTATTGAAAATACTGGATTGCCATCGGGGATGCCACCGGTCATATTGTAAAAATACACATGATATATTCCGTTTTGCTGTGTGCCAATGATGAGGTAATCGAAAGCATCGGTCACGCCGAGAGGTGCTTTGTCAGCAATATATGTGATCTGTTCTCCTTCTGGGATACCTGGCAGACTGACGGGTTGTTCCACGGAGTTCTCATTGCTCAGATCGAGGCTGTAGACTTTGTTCCCATCGATGGCATACAACAATCTTGCCTGACTGCCGCAGATAGCATACTTGGCTGCATTGGCAAAATGTGAGGTCTTGTCAAGGACTCGCACACTTGTAAGGCTGATATTGGAATATCCAGCTTTCAGCGAGTATACAGCTCGGTCGTTGGGGTCGGATGTGCTTTGTGAAACGGCAAAGACAATGGCGTCATTATAGCTTAGCTGGTTGAGTCCTAAGAAGATGATGTCTTGCGAGTAATTATATATAGGGCGGTATGTGATCATTTGTGTCTGGTCTGTGAGCTTATTGAGGATGCTTACGGTGGTCCCAGAGGCATCTACGGACTGCAAACTATGATTTTGTGGGTTATAAAACACAAGTTGGTAGTAGTTGGTCGCTGTAGCATGTTCGTTTCCCGATGTCCCATAGACCGCAGCGCCAAAGGTACCAATACCATAACCGGCAGAGGCGGTATAGATGCCATTGTTTGTAATGAGAAATTCTGTCTGATTTGAGCATACCGATCGGTAAGGTATCTCATCAGTTTGTGGCTCATAGTGACAGTCGGCAAGAGTCTTTACGGTCTTGGCGTCACGTATGCGTATCCATCGCTGGTCATGGGTACTCTGAGTTGTAATGCTCAGCACTGGCCCAGAGGCAGGTTTGCCGCTGATGCTGTCGAGATAAGAGAAATTTCCAATGATGTCGAGGTGAAGAGGTGTACCTTTAATAGCTGAACCGCCATAATTGGCAAGGACGTCCGGTAACAGTGCTTGCTGCTGGGTGTTCCACAAGTCTACATCAGTGTTTCCTTCGGAATTCTCTTTTAAAATATAGAATCCCTTTGACAACGCAGAGGCAGCATAAACTATTGTTGTCTTGCTTTGACTATAGCCTGTCGACTTTGATTTGACGGTGAAAAAGAAGTTGTATATACCGTCGGAGAGACGCGATTCGTAATCCAGAACTTTTTCGTGGCTGATGACAGTAGCGATTACACTGTCAGAACTTGTGGTAGTGGATCCTGATGTACTTGGGGCGTAAGACCACTCGTATTCCAAATCGTTGGCATCAAAAGAAGTGGTTACCTCGGGGTTAATCTCCAGCGCATCGTTGCTGAACGATACCACATTATAGGTACTTTCTATGCCAGAGATGTCAATGTATATGCTGCCGTTACCGTACGTGGAGTCATCTTCCATACACGATGACAGAAAGAGAACAGACAGTAGAAATAGTATTATCCGTTTATTCATAATGTTATTTGTTTTGTTAATGGAAACAATATGCTTTTTATATTTTTTATTAGTATCCGTAGAGTTCATTGGTGAACTGTATGATGGTACCATCACTGTCTGTGAGCCATCCCTCTCCATTCATCATTCTCTCCATGTTGACTTGATAGAGTTCGTTAGCAAGTTTATCACGCAGATATGCGAGATACGCCTGGTCACAGTTGGCGAGATCAGTGACCCCCAGGGAATTGAGATAGTCGTCATCCCATTTCTGCCCACTATGGTCAATCATGAACTGGTGCTTCACCGGGCCCCAATGCCCGAAATAGAACAGCATCAGTGTCTGCCAAGCTTGTGGCTTCGAAAGTTTGTTGGTGATAGTGAGCAGCTTATATTCATTTTCCACATTCCCGGTTTGGAATATGAGATTGTCCTTGATACGGAATTTCAGTGTGACGGTTTCTTTGTCCAAAGACGGATCTTTCAGAACAATAATCGGTATCCGTCCCGAAGTGGCACCACCTTTTATGGTGAAATTTTTTTGGTAGTTGGTATCATCAAAACTCACGTAGTGGACATCAGGCAGGGCGTTAAATGAGTCAACGGGTATCTGTTCAAGTTGGAAGGAACGGTCTTCCTGACTGACGAATCCCGACGTGCGAACTTCAAACCATACAGTGTCCCGGTCTTTTCCTGGATGGTAGTTGAATGAATAGCTTTGGAGGGAGTCAGCGTCGTTGGCATAGTAAAAATTAAGTCGGCTTTGTGGATCGTCGTATAGCGGCAGCTCTTTCTCGCAGGAAATAAAAATGCTGGAGATTATCAGAGCGGTTGATATTATTTGTGTTTTCATTCTCATGTGTAATTGCGTTAATCTATCACTCATCTGTCTGCAGGGTCGTATTCGGAGGAAGGTAGAGGAAGAATGTATTGGTCCTCATTCAATAGTTCTCCGTTGTTCCAGTTGGTATGGGTAGCGCTGAGTCGCTTATAGACGAAAAACATCTGGCCTTCGGCATAGAAATCCCGTAGATATTCCTTTTCCACTTCTGTTTTTACTGCATCGAGGGATGCAAAATCTGATTTTACGCTCACGTTGCGTGCACGCATATAGGTCTTGTATAGACTATTCGCTTCAATTAGGTCGTGAGTTGTCTCCATGGCGATGAGATACATCTCAGATAAACGAACAATGGGTACAATCTCCCGTCTTGTAAGGAGGTCAGCCTGATCGTAGGTGGTGGAAGTGTCATAATAATATTTTTTGATGGTAGGATATGTCACGCCTCCGTTTTTTGTCTGTTCCCACAGATTGATGTATCTTGTGTCGCTCTGTGTGTTGACATAGAGCTGACTGTACATAGCACTTGTTATATGATACTGTGTGTTGGTCTGCAAGGCTGCCGAAGCATCACCACCGAGTGTTGATACGGCATAGTCGCCCAGGCCATCAACGCTGAGTGCGAATATGCACTCTGACGGTGTGGCATAATATCCATTCTGGTAGTCAGACCGGGAACTTAGTTGGAAGTGTGTGTTGCCGTCTTCATCATGTGCTTGTAAGATGGCCTTTGCCTCGCGATAAGCCTTGTCTGTCTGACCTGTGTATAGGTAGAAGCGTGCCTTCAGTGCGCGGACAGCCCAGTAGTTGAGATGGTTGGTGCGGTTGTCCGTGTAGAAATTATCGGTACCTTTGTCTATGGCAGGAGGATTGTCCTGATATTGCGCTTCGTTGTCACTGATATAAAGGTACCTCTCTGCATGGCATAGGTCACTGTCGACCTTGGCAATATAATCTTTATATCCGTAATAGGTCGGCAACACGTTGATACTTGCCTCTTCAGAGTAGGGTAGACTTACCTGTTTGACGGCATTGTCGGGCATTTGTCCGAACAGTCGCAGCAGATCGAACTGGCATAGGGCGCGGATGGCCAGGGCTTCGCCATGGATGATGTTTTTCAGACGGCTGTCGGCAATATTGTCACCATCTTTTCCTGCAACATGTGTGATGACAAGGTTGGCCTGTGCTACAGAGTTCATGAGTCCAAGGTACATACTACGGATTGCTGAGCGTGCGTTGTCGTTATCATATTGATGATGATAGAGATAGTAATCGCCTTCCTGTGATGTCTGCGATGGCTCGGCCCACTGCCCAGCAAGACATTCGACGTCGGTCATCGATAGACGCATTCCATAAGCATTCTGACTCGCCAATGTAGTGTAACATCCTGACAGAGCGTCCTTAAATCCTTGTGCTTTCTTGTAAAGGTCGTCTTCGCGCTCCTGGTCGTCGGGTTTTACGTCGAGCCATTCAGAGCAAGAACAGAGTGTTATTGAATAAAGAAAAATAGCCAACAGAGTTAGTGGGCTTTTCTTTATGATGTTGATGTATATAGCTTTCATAAGTCTGTCTTCTTTTTAAAAGTTAAATGTTGCCGAAGCTTGTATATTTCGTGCGTATGGATAGCTCGTACCGCGCTCCTGTCTGATGGTTGACCAGTAGGCCAGGTCGTTCATGTTGATGGCAAAGAGTATAGACTGCAGGTGCGTGGTGCGTTGCAGCCATTTGGAATTCCAACGGTACTGCACGTTTACGCTTGAGAACTCCAGAACATCGTCGTCGAAGACATAACGGCTGGTGGAATGTGTGCTGTAGTTGTCGTTGAAGTTGCGGAAAAACGTTACGTCTCCAGGATTAAGCCATCTGGCACTGAGCACTCTCTCATCCACGTTTTTCTGGCTGATGGTGGACCGGCTCACCTCAACTCGGTTGGCAAGAGTGCTGTTGTACTTCTTTCCGTCGAAATGGTAGTTAAAGCCGAGATTGACCGTAAGGTTATGCCACATCAGCATGATGTTGAAATTACCGCGGAAGAGAGGTTGTGAGGACCCTAAATAGACTTCGTCGCCCGATTTCCACTTTGTGGTAGTGCGTCCGTCCTTGGTGATGTAGAGCTCCTCGCCGGTGCTTGGGTCAATACCCAGTGAGCGTACTGCATAGATAGCATTGGAAGGTCGTCCCACATAGAGTAGGTTGCTAACCTCTGCATTCTGAGCAAGGTATTCTTCGTTTTGTCGGAGAATGGCATCAGAGAGTTTCGAGATCTCATTCCAGTCATAAACAAGCTGTCCTCCCACCATGAGGTTGAGCTGATGTTTATGATCGCGCAGAATATAGGCGTTGAGGCCAAGTTCGAAGCCATTGTTTTTCAACTCTCCAACATTAGCGGTATAGTTGCTAAATCCCGTGGATAGTGGCAAGTCCATAGATGAGAGGAGGTTGCTGGTTGTCTTGGAGTAAACATCGAATTGTCCTGTGATACGGTTTTTCAGGAACCCGAAATCAAGACCAATGTTCAACTCGCGTGTCTTTTGCCAGGTCAGGTCGCTGTTGCCAAGACCGGCGACCGTAGCGGCAGTGTTTCCTAAGTAGCGTACGCCGCTTTGATAAAGATAAGTAGTGTAAATGCTTTCAGTGGAGATATCTTGTGATCCAGTGAGTCCATAGCTGGCTCTAAGTCGCAGGTTGCTGATCCATTTGTTGTCATATAGCCAGTCCTCATTGGTAACATTCCATCCGATTCCAACGCTCCAGAAAGGCGCGAAACGGTTGTCTTTACCGAATTTTGAGTTTCCGTCGGTACGATAACTTAAATCCATGTAATAACGGTTGTCGTAGGTGTAGTTAGCGTTGCCAGTGATGCCAATCATGCGGTTGTCATCCCTTGACCCACTTGGCGCACCATTTTGAGCGTATTGCAGGGCATTTCCGATGGAGTTCATGTCTTCATTAGAGAAACCTTCACCCACCATGCCGTAATTGCGGCTTTTATTCTGTGTGATGTTATAGTTTAAGCCTACATACAACTGGTGCTTTTTTGCAAAAGTGTGACTATAGCTTAGCGTGAGATTGCCTGCATACGCGTCACCGGTGCTGTTAGTATATGTGTAGCGGCCTTTACGCAGCATTCCTGCAGCAGTCTGGTAGGTTGAAGAGGTGAATTCCGAGTTTAATGGCGAGACGAAGACATCAGATTCCTGACGGTTTGTTGTGACACTGAAACTGCCGCGCATTCTTAGTCCCTCTGTGATGAGCCATTCTATAGAGAAGTTGTTCATCACATTGAGATAGTTGCTCTTGTCGAAACTTTTTAGGGTAGCATCATATAGTGGATTTCCCACGGTAGAGATATGTTCTAAATCTGGGAATGTCTTGATCAGGTTGCCATTGCTATCATACGGGTTATTGTATGGCTCCATGTCGACGTAATTCTGAAAAGAGCCATAAGGACTTTCATGTGCATTGTTGGAAGTGATACTTGTATAGTTGCGGAAAGTAAAGTCTTTGACGGAATAAATAAGCGTGATGTCTCCGTTGACAGTCTTTCTCTCGCTGCCTTTCATGGCTCCTGCTATACCATTGTAGCCTAGACCTGCGCTCCATTTGAATTGATTGGAGCCACCGTCCAGTTGTATGTTATATCTCTGCCCGACACCATTGCGTAGTGGTTTTGACATCCAGTCTATGTCAGTACCTTCGAGGACACTCTTTAGACGTTCGTTGTAATAGCTGTCAAGAAAGTTCTGACGCATCGGGTTCTTTACGTCGGTATAGAGCCCAATGGTCTTTTCTAGTTGCAGTTTCTGTTGTGCGTTGATCAAATGATAAGAACTCAGGTTTGGGATCTCCAGTGTCAGACCAGCCCTGACGGAGGCGCGTAGCTTGCCCTCCTTAGGTTGCTTGGTGACAACAACAATAACACCATTAGCTCCTCGGGAGCCATAGATGGCTGTGGCTGCTGCATCCTTGAGTATGTTAATACTTTCTATCTGTTCGTCATTGTAGTCCATGAGTTTGGTAAGTGAGATCTCAAAGCCGTCTAATATAATAAGAGGTGTATTAACGGTCTGAGAGGCATTTTGGTTGAACTCTTCAACGCTCATGGGGAGCGATGAAGAACCGCGGATGTTCAGGTTGGGTAGAACGTTAGGGTTACTGCCGGCCACGGAGTTCTCCGGAAAGTTGATGCTTGCGTCAATATTCTTTAGAGTCTGAAGGAGATTAGTGCCACGGTACATCTGTAGCTTGTCACTAGAGATGGTATTCACGGCACCGGTATAACTCTCTCGCGATTTTTTAAAGATACCTGTTACAACCACATTGTCCAGCGTCTTCGATTCGTTCTCAAGCACAATGCGCATCTTACCTGGCTTGACAGCGACTGTTGTCGTCTTCATTCCTAGATAAGAAGCCTGAATACTTGCTCCTTCCGTATATTCGGGGAAGAAGAAATAACCTTTGTCGTTGGTGACGGTGGCGTTATCAGTGCCCAGTAATCTGATAGTTGCCCCAATGACAGGTTCACCGTGTTCCTTATCGATGACATAGCCGATTATTTCTTTTTTAGGGCTGAGCAAACCTTTTTTTGTCGTGATGGTAACAATACGTCCATTGATGGAATATTTCAGTGGTTTACCGTTTAGCAGATAATCCAGACTCTCTTGGATTGTCTTGTTTTTGATACTTCCGGTGGCTACATACTGACTGACATCGTCGTACTTAAAGTTGAAAGTGTAGTGAGTCTGCTTTTCTATTTTTCTGAAAATAGTTGTCAGATGTTCCCCACTGAAGCTTAGCGTAATCTTCTCACCTGTCTGTGCCATTGAAGGTAATGGTATGAGAAGGAAGGCGAGAAGTACTGCAAGTAACATGAATCTCCGTTTTTCTCCCATTTCTTTAGATTTATATTAATACATTTCCTCTTTTTATCTATGTATCGAATAATGATGATTAAAAGTTACGGTTTTGCAGAAAAAAGTGAATTATTGATCTTCTTTCCCTTGCTATCTCTGTCAAAAGGAAAATATCTTTTGAGTAGAACCGTTCTTGCCTTGTAATGAGTTTCCGCAAAGAAGCAAACGCATTTTTCTTGTCTCAGATTGCTAAAACTTGGAATAATTACTTGCGTATCTCGTGGTTTTTTACGAACTTTGCAAGGGTATGACCCTTTCTTATTCACATTTTATATAGATATCGCTTCAGTTTTTTAAACTTCAGAAATAATGAGTCAACAACGGGAATTCGATGGCATCTTCCGAGCTCACTACGAAGAGCTGTTCCATTTCGCTTTACAGCTGATGGGCAGACGTGAGGAAGCAGACGACATTGTCATGTCAGCCTTCGAGGACTTGTGGCGTATGTTCGACCATGTGGACCATAGTGCTTTGAGAGCCATGCTCTACCGCATGGTGCGTAACAAGTGCGTTGACAGCTTGCGGCGAAGAGGCTATCATCAACAATATGTGAGTACGGTGATGAGGCTTACGCAGGGATATACCGATAAGGACACGTTGGCCGAGGAGGATGAAAGGGCGGAGAAAATCAGAGTGGTTCTAGCGAGATTGAAGCCTCCAACATCAGAAATCTTTAAAGCGTGTCTCTATGAACATAAGCAATATAAGGAAATTGCCAGGGAGTTGGGAATAAGTCTTAGTATGGTGAAGAAGCACATGGTGAAAGCTTTGAGAATTATCAAAGAAGGTTGAAATGAAACGGCTTGTGAAACAATGTAAAAAATAGGCTTCTTTGTGAACTTTCATTCAGGTGGAAACGATATATATGGTAAGCAATGAGTACAGACGAAAAAAATATGAATGCCAGTGGCAATGATATGACACAAGAGGAACAGCGGCTGCTTGATATACTCGAAAAATCAAGAGACTCTGAGGACTGGGTTGCTGCTCTTGCCGACGAAGGAGATGTCGGCAAAGTGGCGCGCAGGCTGTGGCATGCCGAGCGTGTCATGGCCTCTGAGGCGGAAGATGTCGATTTGGAGAGCAAGCTAAGACGTTTTCACAAACGTACCATTCGAAAGTCTGTAAAACTACGCTGGTTGGCCGTGGCCGCCGTTGTGCTCGCCTGCTTTTTGTGTACGGCTTTATTCTTCAGTAGAAATGATGATGACGGTCTTGGTGATACAAGAACGGTGATGGCTATCCGAATGCCTGAAAACACTACATTATTGGTGCGTGATGGTGACAAATGGAAACCTCTTCGTACCGTGACAAAGGAGGGGGAAAACTTTAAAGCGGAGGGTAAAGACTACCGCACGTTTTCAGTACTTGTTCCTTATGGGAAAACTACCAATGTTAAACTGGCGGACGGCACTTCTGTATTGCTGAGCCCTGGCAGCAGATTGGTTTTCCCATCTCTCTTCAAAGGTAGTAAACGTATGGTAGAATTGAAGGGGGAAGCCTATTTTGAAGTGAGGCATGACAAGGATCATCCTTTTGTGGTCAGGACGGCAATGATGGAGACTCAAGTGCTTGGTACGAAGTTTTGTGTTTCTGCCGACCTGAATAGGACTCCTATGGTCACACTAGTTGATGGCAAAGTGATGGTAAAGAGTAAAGAGAGTGGGCAAGAGGTGATATTGACAAAGGGCATGCGCGCCACTTTCGATAATGGCCGCTTTACATTGTCTCAGGTCAGCGTGGATCAATATGCTTATAGAAAAATGGGGATGTTCTATTTTGATAATGCCACTCTAGAGGATATCATGGATGAAATAGGTAGATGGTATGGCATGAAAGTTTATATTAGGAGTAAAGCTATACGTAGTACATGCTTCCACTTTACGGCGGGACAAGGATCTATAGATCAAGTCATCGAACAGTTGAATAGTCTTGAAGAATTCACAGTCCGTAAAAGTGGCAATACGCTCGTTGTCATTTAGCTTTCTTTCCTAGCAGTTGTTTACTGATGATCGGTGAATCTCCTTCCTGTGGCATGGACGTTTACGGTAAAACAAATATGTTGTCCTTTCCTTTTATAGTTCCGTATACGCAACTAAATCGCTTATTTATGTTAATATATAAGAAATAAGCACAATTTCTTAACATTTAAGTGTTAACCAATTAAGTTAATGACTATCTTTGCGGCATGAAAAAGAGAACGATATGGACCATCGCCATCATCATGGGCGTGTCCTTTCTGATATTGCTTGGTTTGCAGCTCACCTACATCCGTGAGATGGCAAACATGAAGAAGGAACAGTTTGACGAGAGTGTCAACCGTGCCCTTTATCAGGCATCCCGCAACCTCGAGCTCAACGAGACGCTGCGCTACCTTGAGAAGGACGTGCAGGAGGCACAGAAGAAGGCTAAGAAGAATGGCATAGACACTACCGCCGACTCTACGGAGGAGGACGAGCACGAGAGTCTTGGCATCCGGGGCGCCGACTATCAGACCTTCCGCAACAAGGTGAAGATGATGAATCCCGTCAACATCCCCAAGGCGATGATTCTGCGCAACGACCGCAACTCCAACAACGAGGCCAGCAAGTCGTTGCAGGAGATTGTCAAGAACCGTTATGTCTACCAAAAGAGTCTCCTTGACGAGGTGGTGATGAATGTTCTCTATTCTGCCTCGGACAAGCCCTTGAAGGAGCGCATCAACTTCCGCATCCTCGACCAGGACATCAAGGCTGAGCTGATGAACAATGGTATCAACATCCCCTACCATTTCACCGTCTCTACACAGGACGGACGTGAGATATACCGCTGCCCTGACTATAGCGAGCAGGGCTCTGAGTTCACCTATACACAGGTACTCTTCCGCAACGACCTCTCGTCGAGGATGGGTGTGGTGAGGGTTCACTTCCCTGACATCAACAGCTATATCTTCTCCAGCATCCGCTTCATGATCCCGAGCGTGTTCTTCACGCTGATTCTGATGGTGACGTTCATCTTCACCCTTGTGGTGGTGTTCCGCCAGAAGCGCTATACGGAGATAAAGAACGACTTCATCAATAACATGACCCACGAGCTGAAGACACCTATCGCCAGCATCTCCCTTGCAGCACAGATGCTCAACGACGACAGCGTGCCTAAGAGTGACAAGATGATGAAGCATCTCGTGGGTGTCGTCTCCGATGAGACCAAGCGCCTGCGCTTCCTTGTGGAGAAAGTCTTGCAGATGTCGATGTTCGACCGGAAGAAGTCTTCTTTCAAGCGCAAGGAGCTCGACCTCAACGAGATGGTGGAGACCATTGCCAACAGCTTCTCTCTGCGCGTGGAGCATACCGGAGGAAAGATAAACGTAGACATAGAGGCCGTAGACTCCACGATTTATGTCGATGAAGTCAACTTCCAGAATGTCATCTTCAATCTTTTGGACAATGCCGTGAAATACCGTCAACCGGACAAGCCCCTCGACGTCTACCTTAAGACGTGGAACGACGACAAATGGCTCTACCTCTCAGTGCGTGACACCGGTAAGGGTATCAAGAAAGAGAGCTTGAAGAAGATTTTCGAGAAGTTCTACCGTGTCGGCACCGGCAATGTCCACGACGTCAAGGGCTTTGGCTTAGGTCTGGCCTATGTCAAGAAGGTCGTCGACCTTCACGGAGGCAAGATTACTGTAGACAGCGAATATGGCAAGGGTTCTACCTTCACCATCAAGCTGCCGGTTATCAAAGACGAATAAACAATTAATATATATAACTATGGAAGAAAAGACAAAGATTCTGCTTTGCGAGGACGACGAGAACCTCGGAACACTGCTGTGTGAATACCTCATCGCCAAGGGCTTCGACGCTGTCCTCTGCCCCGACGGAGAAGTCGGCTACAGAGAATTCCAGAAAGATAAGTTCGACATCTGTATTCTCGATGTCATGATGCCGAAGAAAGATGGCTTCACGCTGGCCAGCGAGATTCGCCAGATCAACTCTCAGGTGCCTATTGTCTTCCTCACTGCCCGTGTGCAGAAAGAGGATGTCTTAGAGGGCTTCGACAAGGGCGCCGACGATTACATCACCAAGCCGTTCTCTATGGAGGAGCTGGTGAAGCGCGTAGAGGCTATCCTGCGCCGTGTCCGTGGCAAGCGCAACCGTGAGAGCACGAAATATAAGATTGGACGCTACACCTTCGACACGCAGAAGCAGCTCCTCACCATCGGTGACAAGCAGACGAAGCTCACGACGAAGGAGAACGAGCTCCTCTCCCTGCTCTGCTCGCACGCCAATGAGATTCTCAAGCGTAACGATGCCCTGCGCACCATCTGGATTGACGACAACTACTTCAACGCCCGCTCTATGGACGTCTACATCACCAAGCTGCGCAAGCACCTCAAGGATGACGACCAGGTAGAGATTATCAACATCCACGGTCAGGGCTATAAGCTCATCATTCCGGAGGATGAATAAAAGTTTTTAGACGACACACCAAGAGGGCAGGAGACTTTCTCCTGCCCTCTTTGCGTATTTGCCATCACCGTGCGTCCAGAATATCTGTGGGCGAAGTCTAAGAGCTTGTCCAGGTCGAAACCGTCACAGCCTATTCCGGCACCCTCTCTTTCGGCGTCGAAAGCATTGCATTCCATTGTCTGAATGTTTACGATATTGATACGGCATTAGAAATGTTTAATCTGTCGTTAATCTTTTTTGCATTATGTCTTTCCGCGGGCATTTCATTATACCGTACCTTTGCAGCCGAAAAAAAAGATTGTATTCAGCTGTTAAAGCAAGGTATTAATGGAAAGACAGGTTTTTCAGACCGACTCGCGCCGCAGGTGGAGCCGGTTTAAGTGGTCGATACGTTTTATTGCTACGATAATAGCATTGTTGCTCATTGTCTTTGTCACCATGTTTGCCATGGAAGGCAGTCCCAATATGCCCTTCCGCCATGACTATCGCAGTGCCATGACGGCTTCCAAGCCATTCATGAAAGATAACAAGGCCGCCACGACCTATCGTGCTACCCGTGACCGCTTCTTAGAGCGCCGGATGCACAATAGCTATATGGAGGACTACCGCCATGACCGCCGCTTTGTCGGTCATGGTGACAAGCTCACGCAGAAGTTCATCAATGAGTGGAGCGACCCGCGCATCGGGGTGCGTGCCGCCTGGTATGTCAACTGGGATGCCCGGTCACTGCGGTCGCTCAAGCATGGCATGAAGCAGTTGAACATGGTTCTCCCGGAGTGGTTCTTCATCAATCCCAAGACTTGTAAGTTGGAGGCCCGTGTCGACAAGAAAGCGTTGCGTGAGATGCGCAAGGCCGGTGTACCCATCATCCCCATGCTGACCAACAACTATGGCGGCGACTTCTCGCCAAAGGCCATCGGGCGCATCATGCGTGACAAGACCATGCGTCGGGAGTTCATCAACAGTCTGTTGCAGACCTACCATCGCTACCATTTTGCGGGTATCAATATTGACTTAGAGGAGCTGAACATCAACGATAATGCCTTACTCACCAATTTCGTCGCCGACCTCTATCGTCTTTTCCATGACAACAATATGTATGTCACGCAGGATATAGCGCCGTTCAACGACGACTACGATGTACAGCAGTTGGCGCGTTATAACGACTACCTCTTCCTCATGGCCTACGACGAGCACAACTCCACGAGCCAGCCTGGTGACATCGCCTCCCAACATTGGGTGGAGCGTGCTACGGATTGGGCAGCGAAGAATATCCCCAATGACAAGCTTGTCTTGGGACTTGCCGCTTACGGCTACGACTGGCCTCAGGGTGACGAGGGACAGACGGTGTCCTACGACCAGACCATCGCCTCGGCGTTGGACGCAGGGGCAAAGATACAATTTGATGACGACTCCTACAACCTCTCTTTCTCCTATGTGGATGATGACAATCAGTTGCATCATGTATTCTTTGACGATGCTGCCACATTATTCAATCTTATGCGCTTCGGTGTCACCTATCATCTTGCCGGCTTTGGCCTTTGGCGTTTGGGCACTGAGGACCACCGACTTTGGAATTTCTATGGCAAGGACCTGGCTTGGGAGCAGGTAAAGCGTTGGAATATGAACAAGGTCATGCATTTGAGCGGATACGACGATGTCAATTTTGTCGGATCGGGTGAGGTCTTAGATGTGGAGTCTGAGCCGAAAGAGGGTAAGGTGAGGCTGGCTATGGATGCTGACGACCAGCTTATCGCAGAGGAAAACTACCTCCGGCTCCCCTCGACCTATACTATTTCCAAGCTTGGACATTGTGGTTCGAAGGAACTGTTACTGACCTTCGATGACGGTCCTGATGCCCGGTGGACACCGCATGTGCTGCGGACGCTGAAGAAATACCATGTGCCAGGTGCCTTCTTCATGGTGGGCTTGCAGATGGAGAAGAATCTGCCTATCGTGAAGAAAGTCTACGATGCCGGTTACACTATTGGTAACCATACCTTCACCCACCATAACATGATAGAGAACTCTGAGGGTCGTACCTATGCTGAGCTGAAGCTCACACGTATGCTCATTGAGAGCATCACAGGTCACAGCACCATTCTCTTCCGGGCACCTTACAATGCTGATGCCGACCCCACCCAGCATGAGGAGATAGAGCCGATGATTCTTGCCAGCCACCGCAACTACCTCTTCGTAGGTGAGGAGGTGGACCCCAACGACTGGCAGCCTGGTGTCACTGCCGATGAGATATACCATCGTGTCATCGACGGCGTGCATCATGGTGACGGTCATATCATCCTTCTCCACGATGCCGGTGGTGTGACGCGCAAGCCTACGCTGGCAGCGCTGCCGCGTATCATAGAGACTCTGCAGAAAGAAGGGTATCGTTTCATCTCCTTGGAGCAGTATCTCGGCATGTCGAGAGCTCAGCTTATGCCGGCATTGCCTAAGGGCGAGACATACTATGCCATGCAGGCCAACCTGACCTTGGCGGAGATTATCTATCATGCCAGCGACTTCCTTACGGCACTCTTCGTCGTCTTCCTCGTCCTTGGTTTCCTGCGCTTAGGATTTATGTATTATCTCATGGTCAAGGAGAAGCGTTTGGAGCGTCGCCGCAACTATCCCGCGTTGACGAAGGATAATGCTCCGCACGTGTCCATCATTGTGCCGGCATATAATGAGGAGGTGAACTGCGTACGCACGGTAGAGACGCTGCTGCGCGAGGACTACCCGTCGTTTGACATCATCTTCGTCGATGACGGCAGCAAGGACCATACCTTAGAGTGCATCCATCAGGCTTTCGACGGCAACAGCCGCGTGCGTATTCTTGGCAAGTCCAATGGTGGAAAAGCTTCGGCACTGAACTATGGCATTGCCCATACCGATGCTGACTTCGTGGTGTGTATCGATGCCGATACACAGCTACGCCCCGATGCCGTAAGCAGGCTGATGCAGCATTTCCTCCTCGACAAAGAGCACCGCATCGGAGCTGTGGCTGGAAATGTCAAGGTCGGCAACCAGCGCAACATGCTCACACGGTGGCAGGCCATAGAGTACACCACGAGTCAGAACTTCGACCGTATGGCCTATTCTTATATCAATGCTATCACCGTGGTGCCCGGTGCCATTGGCGCCTTCCGTAAGGAGGCTATCGACAAGGCTGGTGGACTGACTACTGACACCTTGGCCGAGGACTGCGACCTCACCATGCGTATCAACGAGGCAGGATATGTCATCGAGAATGAGAACTATGCCGTGGCTATGACAGAAGCGCCGGAGAATGTGCGGCAGTTTGTCAAGCAGCGCGTGCGTTGGTGCTTTGGCGTCATGCAGACGTTCTGGAAGCACCGCTCCTCGCTTTTCAATCCCAAGAAGAAAGGCTTTGGCTTGTGGGCTATGCCCAACATGCTCATCTTCCAGTATATCATCCCGACCTTCTCGCCGTTGGCCGATGTGATGATGTTCATTGGTCTCTTCTCCGGCAATGCCTTGCAGATATTCCTCTACTATCTGCTCTTTCTGGCTGTCGATGCCAGTGTGAGCATTATGGCCTACATCTTCGAGCATGAGAGCTTGTGGGTGCTGTTGTGGATTATTCCGCAGCGCTTCTTCTATCGCTGGATCATGTATTATGTGCTCTTCAAGAGTTACCTCAAGGCTATCAAGGGCGAGTTGCAGTCCTGGGGCGTGTTGAAGCGTACGGGAAATGTAAAAATGTAGGAAGTCCGAAAGAAAGAAGAAGTCCGGGGAGTCGGAAGAAAGAAGAAGTCCGGAAGTCACAGAAGTCCAGTCATATGTCTCTTGGGTAGTTGATGAACATCATGCTCATCGCCTTAACCTACTAATGACTGGACTTCCGGACTTCTGTACTTCCGGACTTCTGTATTGTACTTTCGGTTAGTCCGTGATATGCCCCTTTGTCACGGCAAATTTGCCGCCGCCAGTGAGACAGAGCACGGCAGCACCAAGGAGATAGAGCATGGGAAGCTCCACAGCCCAGCCGCCAGTGTTGGCGTCAATGGTGAAGAGCACAGGCAGATGGGCCATGAGGATGGCGACAGCCATGTTGCCCACCATGACGACAGCGGCCACACGTGTCCAGGCGCCTATCACAATCAATATGGAGGCTATCAGCTCTGCGGCAACGGAGAAGTAGGCGATGAAGCCAGGCAGCCCCATGCCGACTAACATACCCTCGATGCCGGAGACGCCATAGAGCACTTTATGAACGCCATGGAAGAGCATGAGCCCACCAACGGTGAGACGGAGAAGCAGAAGACCTAAGTCGTTGCTGCGGAGAAAGTCTTTGTCGAATGTCATAAGTTGATGTTTGATTTGTAAATAAATAATGTCATGTTAGAGTTCGCTGATAAGAGCGTCGGCCTCCTGCTGCAGGTGGGCTCTGTCCTCATCGGTGAGGACAAGCTTATTGCTGGTCCAGCACTCCGGCTGCAGGGCTATACCGGTCTGTACATCGAGAACGTCAGCCTTGATAAACGCCAACAGGTCGGTGAGCTTCTTGCGGCACTGTGAGGTGGCAGCCTTGCCACCGGCTCCGCTGAGGGCTACCTTCTTGCCGTTGATGCAGGTCGGTGTGGCATAGTCACCGGGCATGACAGGGCGTGAGAGCCAGTCGAAGAGGTTCTTGACCAGTCCGGGGTAGCTGAAGTTATATTCCGGGGTGAATACCCACAGGGCATCGGCCTCGCTGACAGCCTTGCGAACGCGTGCCACCTCAGCAAGTTCCGGGACTTCCTCGTCCTGGTTGACGAAAGGCAGTGAGGTGTAGTCGAGGTATGCTATCTCAGCCTTACCCTGACACAGGGCCTCGGCCTCTTTAGCTAACTGGCGGTTGAAAGACTCCTTGCGGAGAGAACCGACGACGAACAAAATCTTTTTCATAGTGGTAATCTTTGAAGTGAATAATCTCTCTTTGCATCAGAAGCATGGGGCCTGCTGATTGATGTTTGCAAATTTACGAAATGTCTTCGAAAATCTATGCTATTTCCTATAAAGAGTTTGTAAAAATTGCATTTTTTTTATTCCCGTCTCTGCCCTTGTCCTATTACTCTTCTGTACCAGGACTCCTCTTCCGCGTCTGTAACAGCCTGATATTCTTTTAGTATCCTGTCGATGCGGTCCACGTCGGCTGGAATGGGCTGTTTGGCCTTTGTCCTGGCCGCTAAGCTCTTCCTTATCTCATAGGCAGCGCGCGTGGGGTTGGAGAGCAGTAACAGCTCGGCTAAGCGGTGGCGGTAGCCGGCGCGGAAGATTTCGCGTGGGGTATTGAGGATAGCCAGGCACAGCAATCGTGTCTTCTCCGTCTCGTCATTGGTGAGGGCGGCCAACTCGCCGTAGAGATAGCCATCGTGGTAGCGTTCTAAGAGACGGCGGTAGATGTTGATAGCCTGAGTCTTTAGCTTCACCCTGACATAGAGTTGTGCTAAATGCCGCAGGTTGTCCTTGTTGCTCGGGTTGATTTGCAGAGCTTTGCGGAAGAAAGGCATTACGGCTTTGATATACCTGTCGTTTCTGTTGGCAAGGTTGCCCATGAGCCGGTTGGTGATGCGCTGCCCCAAAGAGGGTATGATACGGCCTTCCCGACGCTCGCCCTCCCAGTCGCTGTCGGCTAACCGCATGGCGTAGGGCACGAAATAAGCAAGGTTGAAAGCAGGGATGACCTTGTCTAAGGCTAAGGCATCATGAAGGATGGCCTTGTTGGCGACAAGGTCGTTGTCGGTGATGAGAGGGTAGATTTGCGTCATGCGGTACAGGCACCGCCGCGCTGTCAGCGTGTCCTTGAGGCGCAGGGCATCCTTGAAAGCATCGTTGAGGTTCCAGAATTCCTTTTCCATAATATCCCTTTTTGCAAAAGTAAGGAAAAAAAAGGAAACAGACTCGCCTCTTGACAAATATTTTTAGTACGATGCCGTGCAAGGTATTCCAGCCGCCTCTACCATGGCCTTGATGCGGTCGAGCTCAGCATGGGAAGCCTTGAGGAGGTTTTTGTCGGGTGTCTCGCGGTCGATGGTGTAGACCATGACTTCGGCGGGCTTGATGTCCTTGACGGCCTGGAGCCAGGGCAGGACATATTCGTCGCCGGTGTTGTCGGTGCCGTCGCCCTTCATAAACATCGTCTGGATGATGACATGACCATGGAACCATTTCAGATTCTCTATGACCTGCTTGACATCGTAGGTGGGCTGTGTGGGGCGGTCTACGCGGCGGATATAGTCGGCGTTGACAGTGTCGAGCTTGAGGATGTTGTTGTCAACTTTCAGCAGAGCCTGGCGCACCTTCTCACGTCCGGCAAAGGTGGAGTTGCTCAGCACGCTGATTTTCGCATCGGGGCACCATTTGTCGCGCAGACGGATGGTGTCGTCGATAATCTCGGCAAAATGGGGGTTGCCCGTGGGCTCGCCATTACCGGCAAAGGTCAGCACGTCGGGGTGCTCACCGTCGTTGTGCATCTTGATGAGCTGGCGCTCTAAAGCCTCGGCTACCGTCTCACGAGTAGGGTAGGGGGTATGGGTGCGATGGTCGGCATTGAAACCGCATTCGCAATAGAGGCAGTCGAAAGTGCATATCTTACCGTCTGCCGGCATCAGGTTGATGCCCAGACTCAGGCCCAGCCGACGGCTGTGGACGGGACCGTAGATGGGAGAGGGATAGATGACAGTGCTCATAATGTTTGCTTTTTGCTATGCAAAAGTAATGCCTGAGAAGTCCTTTGTTACTCAAAGCCTTTTATTTTTTCATCTTTACAGTTAAGGCTTGTTAATCGTGCTTCCTTTCATGATTGTTTTTGTACTTTTGCAACAAATTTGCGTTATTATTGCCAAATCAGTAATGAAGAAGAAACATGTAAAGAGCACTGGCCGCTCAGGGCGCCTTCAGATGGTGACCTTATGCATCAGCACGGCGATGGTGCTTATCCTGCTTGGCCTGGTGGTGTTTTCCACGTTGACGGGTCGTAACCTCTCTGCCTATGTCAAGGAGAATCTTGCCGTGACAATCATGCTCGACCAGGACATGAACGACAACGAGGCCCAAACCATCTGCCGCAGTGTGGCGCAGCGGCCTTATATCAAGAGCATAAAGTTCATCAGCAAGGAGTCGGCACTCCGTGATGCTGCCAAGGAGATGGGTGCTGACCCCGCCTCTTTCACTGATGGTGTCAATCCGTTCTCTTCCTCCATAGAGCTGACGCTCAAGAGCGACTATGCCAACAATGACTCCCTGCAATGGATTTCTGCTGAGCTGAAGAAATATCATAAAGTTTCAGAAATCACGTATCAGAAAGATCTTATCGACGCTGTCAACCGCAACCTCACGAAGATAGGTGTGGCCTTGCTGGTTATCGCGGCGTTGCTCACCTTCGTCTCTTTCTCGCTTATCAACAACACCGTGCGCTTGGGTATCTATGCCCGTCGCTTCTCTATTCACACGATGAAGCTCGTGGGTGCGTCGTGGACGTTCATCCGTCGACCTTTCGTTTGGCAGGCTGTGGGCATCGGACTTATCGCCGCTCTGCTGGCCTGTCTGGTACTGGCGGGAGGCATGTACGCCCTCTATCGCTACGAGCCGGAGATAGTGACCATTGTCACCTGGCGCGAGATGGCGATAACGGGTGGCTCGGTATTTCTCTTCGGTATCATCATCACGGCTATCTGCGCTAATATCTCAGTGAACAGATACCTCAAGATGAAGGCAGGAGAGCTCTACAAAATCTAAGGAAAATATTAATTTTTATATGGCCATAAAGTCCGGTTGGGGAGTCTCCTTTATTCAGGCTCCGTCGGACTTAGGCACAACGACTATGGAAAACAGAAAGAATTATGCATTCGACCGCACCAACTTCATCCTGTTGGGCGTCGGTTTTGCTATCGTCGTCATCGGTTTCATACTCATGAGTGGGGCCAGTTCTACGGAACAGGCCTTCAACCCCGACATCTTCAGCTTCCGCCGCATCAAGGTGGCGCCGGTGGTGTGCTTCATAGGCTTCATCTCTATGATTTACGCTATCATCAGAAAGCCGAAGGACATTACCAACACTAACGCTAACTCAGAGACAAAGGAATAATGACGCTTCTCCAGACGATTATCATAGCTATCGTGGAGGGACTCACGGAGTTCCTGCCCGTGTCCTCTACAGGCCACATGCTCATTGCCGAGAACCTCCTCGGTGTTGAGAACTCTGCCTTTGTCAGAGCCTTCACGGTTATCATCCAGTTTGGTGCTATCCTCTCTGTGGTGGTGCTCTATTGGAACCGTTTCTTCCGTCTCGACCACACCCCCGCCCCCGCGGGCAGCAGCAAGTGGCAGCAGATCAAGCATAAATGGTATTTCTACTGGCTCCTCATCGTGGCCTTCATCCCTACGGGCGTGATAGGCTTCGTGGTGAAGAAGAGCGGTATGATAGACTTCATGCTCACGCCTGAGAATGCCATCTGGATAGTTCCGGTGATGCTCGTCATCGGTGGTATCTTCATGCTCTTCTGCGACAGGATTTTCAACAAGGGCCGTGAGGAGAATGCCATCACTGAGCGCCGTGCTTTTTGGATAGGTCTTATCCAGTGCTTCTCTATGATACCGGGCACGAGCCGTAGCATGGCTACCATCGTGGGTGGTATGTGCCAGAAACTTACGCGCCGTCGCGCCGCTGAGTTCTCCTTCTTCCTCGCCGTCCCCACCATGGCGGCCGCCACGGGTCTCGACCTCTTGGAACTCTTCGTCGGCAGCAATGCTGTGGGCACCTCCTGGGCCACTACCGACAATATCATCATGCTCATCGTGGGCAGTGTCGTAGCCTTCATCGTGGCGCTCCTCGCCATGAAATGGTTTGTCGACTTCTTGTCGAAATACGGCTTCAAGTGGTTTGGTATCTACCGTATCATCGTGGGCGGCTTCATCCTCATCTGGATGCTGACGGGCCACAGCATGGTGATGTTCAGCTAATATGGATTTCATCAAAGGCGAGATTATCGCTATCGACAAGCCCTACCGCATGAGCAGCTTCGGAGCCCTGGCCCATATCCGTTACCTGCTCTCGCAGCATGTGGGGCAGAAGGTCAAGGTGGGACATACCGGCACCCTGGACCCACTGGCCACGGGTGTCCTCATCCTCTGTACCGGGCGTTGCACGAAGCAGATAGAGGAGCTCCAGGCTCATACCAAGGAATATACGGCGACCTTGCAGCTTGGTGCCACTACCGACAGCTACGACCTGGAGCATAGCGTCAACCACACCTATCCCTGGCGCCATATCACGCGTGAGATGGCCGAGGCGACCTTGCAGCGCTTCGTCGGCGACATCGACCAGGTGCCACCAACCTACAGCGCCGTGAAGGTGGACGGCAAACGAGCGTATAAATATCGGCGCAACGGCGAGAGCGTGGTCTTGAAACCCAAGCGCATACATATCGAGGAGATAGAGCTCACCGACTTCGACAGCGACAACGGGCGCATGTCCATCAGGGTGGTCTGCGGCAAGGGCACCTATATCCGGGCCCTGGCGCGCGACATCGGCTTTGCCCTGAATAGCGGCGCTTATCTCACGGCGCTCAGACGCACACGCGTCGGCGACATAACAATTAAAGACTGTATAGATTTTGACCACTTCAGTGAGTGGCTTTTGAATATATGAAGTTATCACAATTTAAATTTGATTTGCCTCAGGAGCTTGTTGCTCTCTATCCGCACAGCATCGTGCGTGAGTTTACAAATGATGATGGTACCAAAGGCTCGTTCCGCGTCTACCGCCGTGATGAGTCGCGTCTGATGGTGCTTCACCGCAAATCTGGTGAGATAGAACTCTATAAGAAAGACGCCAAAGGCCATCCCATAGAAGGCGAGTATCTCGACTTCCGTAATGTCATCGACTATTTCGGTGAGGGCGACACCTTCGTCCTCAACGACACCAAGGTCTTCCCCGCACGTCTCTATGGCACGAAGGAGAAGACGGATGCGAAGATAGAGGTCTTCATCCTCCGCGAGCTGAACGAGGAGACGCATCTCTGGGATGTCCTTGTGGAGCCGGCACGTAAGATTCGTATCGGCAACAAGCTCTTCTTTGATGATGCCGGCGTCATGGTTGCCGAGGTCTATGACAACACCACCAGCCGTGGTCGCTCCCTCCGTTTTCTCTACGACTGTTCCCACGAGCAGTTCGTCCACGACCTCTTTGCCTTAGGCGAGGCTCCGCTGCCCGTCTATGTCCTCAATGGTCGCCCTGCTGAGCCGAAGATGGAGCTCATGCACGTCCACTCCCATGCCACCAAAGAGGACATGGAGAACTTTCAGACCATCTACGCTCGCCATACGGGTGCTGTCACGGCGCCTGCCACAGGCTTGCACTTTAGCCGTGAGCTGATGAAGCGCATGGAGATAAAGGGCATCAACACGGCCTTTATCACCCTGCATTGTAGTCTGAGTAACTTCTCGCAGATAGAAGTCGAGGACCTCTCCAAGCATAAGATGGACTCCGAGGCCATGACGGTGACCAAGGAGGCTTGCGACATCGTCAATGCCACCAAGCGCGCCGGGCACCATATCTGCGCCGTTGGTTGCAGCACGGCAAAGGCTACGGAGACAGCCACGGGAACAGACGGATTCCTGAAAGAGTACGACGGATGGACTTCGAAGTTCATCTTCCCGCCTTATGACTATCAGCTTGCCGACAGCATGGTGGCTAACTTCTACCATCCTGAGTCGACACTCGTCATGTCCACGGCAGCCTTCGGTGGCTATGAGAACGTCATGGAGTGCTATAACTTAGCTGTGAAGCACGGCTATAAGTTCGGATGCTTCGGCGACAGCCTGCTCATCGTCGACTGATGGCTACTGTATACCTTTCTTTAGGGTCCAATTTAGGCAACCGCCGCCGCATTGTCAAGGATGCCATCCAGATGATAGGGCAGAAGGTAGGACCGGTGCTCAGGCAGTCGTCGCTCATAGAGACGGACCCCTGGGGCTTCGAGTCACCCAATAAGTTCATCAACGCCTGTGTCTGCTGCCATACCGTGCTCTCGCCCCGCGAGCTGCTCCAAGCCACGCAACAGATAGAAAAGGTCATGGGACGCACGGGGAAGAGCACCAATGGCGAATACCATGACCGCATCATCGACATCGATATCCTTCTCTATAACAATGTCCATATCGATGAGCCGGACTTGAAGATTCCGCATCCGCTGATGAAGGAGCGTGACTTCGTCATGAAGCCGCTAAAGGAAATCTTGGAGTAGATTAATAGAAGTCCGGAAGGGCAGAGGAATAGAAGTCCGGAAGTACAGAAGTCCGGAAGTCCAGTCATGTGCATGAGTATCTGGTTAGCAGGTATTGCAAACGTATTGACTGTACTTCCGGACTTCTGTACTTCCGGGCTTCTTCTCTTCCGTATGCATGGCATATGCCACAGACATCGCTGGCATTTGTCGTAGACTTCGCTGGCAAATACCACAGATATCGGTGGCATTTGCCGCGCATGTTGCGAAGCATTGCGCTGAGGAATCTCCTTATCCGCACTCAGGAAAGAGGCTATTGGTAATGAGGCGTTTAGCTATAAACGGAAAAAGGTAGAAAGACTTGCGTCTTTCTACCTTTTATAGTTTTTGTTTTACCTGATGCCTTATCCGTTAGGATAAATAGGAAGCATGCGGCAGATTACTTTCTCAGACCGAGGGCCTTGATGATGGCACGGTAGCGGTTGATGTCGCGCTCCTTGAGGTAGCTGAGCAGACGACGACGCTTACCTACGAGCTGTGTCAGGGCGCGTGTGGTCACGTAGTCCTTGTGGTTAGCCTTGACGTGCTCTGTCAGGTGTGCGATACGATAGGTGAACAGTGCAATCTGTGCCTCTGCTGAACCTGTGTCTGTGGTACCCTTGCCGTACTTGCCGAAGATCTCGGTCTTCTTCTCTTTGTCTAAATACATTTTTAAAGTGATTAATTGTTTGGTGCATCAACGACATCCTTCTCTCGCCGGGAAGCCTTAATCACAACCCCCTACGAAGTCGAATGCTCCGGTTTTTCCGGAAATGCGGTGCAAAGTTACTAAAAATATGGAACTTAACAATGCTTTACCATATTTTTTTCGTAATTTTGCACCAGAATTAGCAAATACATTCATAGGCAAGGGCAGAATCCTGTGCAAGCAGATGGTTTCTGCCTCTAATCTCAAAGTAAAAAGATGCAAGACATTCGTAACATTGCAGTGATTGCGCACGTCGACCATGGAAAGACTACCTTGGTTGACAAGATGCTTATTGCCGGCAAGTTGTTCCGTGACGGACACGACGACAGCGGCGAAGTGCTCGACTCCAACGATCTGGAGCGTGAGCGAGGGATAACAATTCTTTCAAAGAACGTTTCGATACATTGGAAAGGAGTCAAGATAAATATTCTCGATACCCCGGGTCACTCTGATTTCGGTGGTGAGGTGGAGCGTGTGCTCAACATGGCCGATGGCTGTCTTCTCCTCGTCGACGCCTTCGAGGGTCCTATGCCGCAGACACGCTTCGTGCTGCAGAAGGCCCTGCAGATAGGTCTGAAGCCTATCGTCGTCGTCAACAAAGTCGACAAGCCCAACTGCCGTCCTGAGCAGGTCTATGAGATGGTCTTCGACCTGATGTGCGACCTTAACGCCACTGAGGACCAGCTCGACTTCCCCGTCATCTATGGTTCTGCCAAGCAGGGCTGGATGGGTCCGGACTATAAGAAGCCGACGGACAACATCGACTACCTCCTCGACAAGATTGTGGAGGACATCCCCGCTCCTAAGCGTATCGAGGGTACACCGCAGCTGCTCATCACCTCTCTTGACTACAGCAACTACACGGGTCGTATCGCTGTGGGCCGTGTCCATCGTGGCACGCTCAAGGACGGTATGAACATAACTATCTGCCATCGCGACGGCAGCCAGGAGAAGACGAAGATTAAGGAGCTCCACACCTTCGAGGGTATCACCCACAAGCGTGTCGACGAGGTGAGCAGTGGCGACATCTGCGCAGTCATCGGTTTGGAGAACTTTGAGATTGGCGATACCATCGCCGACTTTGAGAATCCTGAGCCCCTGCCTCCTATCGCTGTCGATGAGCCTACGATGAGTATGCTCTTCACCATCAACGACTCTCCTTTCTTTGGTCGCGAGGGTAAGTTCTGCACCAGCCGTCAGATTAACGACCGCTTGCAGAAAGAGCTGGAGCGCAACATCGCTCTGCGTGTGGAGCCTGTCGAGGGCTATACCGACCGCTGGATTGTCAAGGGCCGTGGCGTTCTCCATCTCTCTGTCCTCATCGAGACCATGCGCCGTGAGGGCTACGAGCTTCAGGTGGGCCAGCCGCAGGTTATCTACAAGGAGATTGACGGTGTGAAGTGCGAGCCGATAGAGGAACTCGACATCAATGTCCCCCAGGAGTATTCTTCCAAGATGGTGGATATGGTGACCCGTCGTAAGGGTGACCTCACGGGTATGGACACCGAGGGCGACCGCGTCAACATCACCTTTGACATTCCGTCGCGTGGTATCATCGGCCTGCGCACCAATGTGCTCACCGCCAGCCAGGGTGAGGCTATCATGGCTCACCGCTATAAAGAGTATCAGCCTTTCAGAGGTGAGATCGTGCGCCGTACCAACGGTTCTATGGTCTCCATGGATACAGGCACAGCTTATGCTTATGCCATCGACAAACTTCAGGACCGTGGTAAGTTCTTCATCGACCCGGGTGAGGAGGTCTACGGTGGTGAGGTCGTCGGCGAGCATGTTCACGACAACGACCTTGTTGTCAACGTCTGCAAGGCTAAGCAGCTTACCAACGTCCGTGCTTCCGGTTCTGACGAGAAGGCACACATCGTGCCGAAGACAGTCATGAGCTTGGAGGAGTGCCTGGAGTATATCAAGGAGGATGAGTATGTGGAGGTTACTCCTAAGAGCATGCGCATGCGCAAGATTATCCTCGACCACCTTGAGAGAAAGCGCGCTAACAAAGACTAATGGATTATTCAATATAATGAGAAAGCATCGTGGAAGAGATTTCTGCGATGCTTTTTTTGTGGCTTCCTCTCCTGTAGTTAACTTGTTTATTTCTCTTGGAATCACTTGCTGTTCACGATAATTTTGCCTAACTTTGCGGTGAACAAAAATTTAGGGCTATGGTACGCTATCCGGTAGGAATACAGACATTTGAGAAAATCAGAAGTGGTAACTATTTGTACGTTGACAAGACAGCCGATTTGTATCGGTTGATTCAGTCAGGAGAATATATTTTTCTGTCCCGTCCGCGCCGTTTTGGTAAATCTTTGCTTACAAGTACTCTTGAATGTTTTTTTCAAGGTAGGAAGGATCTTTTCCATGGGTTGGCCATAGAGCAGTTGGAGAAGGACTGGACGGAATATCCTGTGCTGCACTTCAGTCTTGCTACGGCCAAGCTCGGTTCTGTTGATGACTTGAATGTTCAGATTCGCATTCAACTGGAACGCAATGAGAAGCGTTACGGTATGCGTTCAGATATAACCAACGTCTCCGAACGATTCCAAAAGCTGATCACTTCACTCTTTGACAAGACGGGCAAGCAGGTCGTCGTCCTCATTGACGAATATGACGCTCCTCTGCTGACAGTTCTCCATGACCCTCAGCGGTTAGAGCCCATGCGTACGGCCTTGCAGTCGTTCTATTCCCCGCTGAAGGATCTTGACCCTTACCTTCGTTTCGTCTTCATAACCGGTATCACCAAGTTCTCACAGCTCAGCATCTTCTCGCAACTCAATAACTTGAGCAACATTTCCATGGATCCTAAGTTCTCCACGCTCGTCGGCTTCACGCAGGAGGAACTGGAGCGTGACTTCAAGGAAGGCATCCAGGGTATTGCCGACAACAATGGTCTGACTTATCAGAAGGTTTTGGAAAAACTCCGGACACGTTACGACGGTTACCATTTCTCTCGCGATGCCGAAGGCGTCTATAACCCCTTCAGCGTGCTCCAGGCCATGAGAACGGGATACATGGATAACTATTGGTTCGCCACGGGAACTCCGACCTTTTTGGTTCAGATGATGAAAAAGTTCAACACTTTCCTCCCCGCTCTTGATGGCAGCCGTGCCAAGGCGTCGGAGTTCGATGCGCCAACAGAAGACATGCATTCCATCCTGCCGTTGTTCTATCAAAGCGGGTATCTGACTATCCAGGGCTTCATTCCGGAAGTGGATACTTACGAACTGGGATTCCCCAACGAGGAAGTAAAGACGGGCCTGCTCAATGCGCTGATTCCTTACTACGTCAGTCCCAATTATAACGCCACCACTAATACTTTGGACAGCATGTACCTCTCTATTTTAAAGGACGATATCGATGGCATGCTCTCTGTGGCTCGCAGCTTCATCGCTTCCATTCCTTATCAAGAGGGAACGCTGAAGGACGCACCGACGAGTGAGGGACATTTTACAGCCATGCTCTATATGATGTTCTCTCTCATGAGCAACTACTGCTATTCTCAGGTGCGCACTGCAGCAGGCAGGATGGACATTCTGCTGAAAACCGGTACCACCGTCTACGTGATGGAGCTGAAGATGGACGGCAGCGTTGACGAAGCTCTTCAGCAGATTGATGACAAGGGATATGCCATTCCTTACGAGTCCGACGGGCGGAAGGTCGTCAAGGTCGGTATCAACTTCAGTTCGAAGGAGCGCACCATCACGGAATGGAAAGTAAAACGCTGAATATCGGCCCTTGCCTTATTGCCGGGTCGATATTCAGCGCTTGAGAGAAAGAGATTCGCTAAACTTATGGCTGTTTGCCGATGTAGGCCAGAATGCCACCGTCGACATAGAGGATATGTCCGTTGACGAAGTCGGAGGCGTCGCTGCCGAACTTCATACCGATACAGAGCCCGATGATGGTGAAGATGACCGGCATCATAACCGAGGCACCGAGCTGGATGATGTAATTGAAGATGTTCATATCCGTTTTTATGTTTCCTTTTTCTTATGATACGTTTCTGCCGTGGCCTTTACTTAGTCCCACAGGAACTTTAATGTCGGCAAACGACGGCAAACGGATATAAACAACTCGTTGATTATCAATTAACAATCGTTTGCAGACTTTGTTTTTGTCTATTGTGGATTATACTTTTTTGATTATTTTTGTACCGCATTTGTAGCTCGGCATCAGCGTGCCACGGCACAAGAAGCTGCACGACATTGCAGCAAATGCAACACAGCTGCACGTTGATTGTCGGACAATGCAAATAACGGATTAATTCACAATGGCAAAAACTATGATAAAGAAAAAAACAACGGACAAGAGGGATGATAGAAGCAATGGCGACGCTGCTCTTTTTCTACGCCAAGCATCAACAGCAACTTTCATGGCTCGGCGGCAACTTCAACCAAGTTATGTACCGGGCCAATGAACTGGCCATTGATGACAAGCTCAACGAGAGCTATTTCCATAAGGTCATCATGTCTGAGGCTCAAGTTACCCTGAAAGCTATCAGAGGTATCAAGGCGGAGTTGGATGCTATTCACGACAGTCTTGAAAGAATTTAATCCGTTCAACCTTAACCATTCAAGTAACATGATTATCACCATTCTACCACCATCTGCCAACTTTCATGCCGTCGCCTACAATGAGATGAAAGTTGAGAAAGGACAGACAACGCTGCTCGAAGTACAAAACATTGACGGACTTCGCTCTGAAACCTATACCGCTGAAAAGCTTCAATGGTATTTCCTCCAATACTCAGCCCGGAACACGTATATCAAGAAGCCACAGTTTTATGTCGCTGTCAGTTGCAAGGGCACGGAATACTCTCATCGGCATCTCCTCGATGTTGCCCATAAGGAGGCCATGGTATGGACGTGAATGATGTGGACGACGAACAGAGCCAGCAGGCAAAGTGGCGGCGATAGACAGTTAGAACAACCTGGGTTCTTTGTCGAGGTAGCTTTCCTGATGCAGAGGGACAATCTTGTCAGTGGGCAAAAGATGTCCTGTCATCAAGGGAGAATGTGGGTCGTGAAGAGCGTAATTCTCCTTCGCCTTTTCGTGGTCGTAGTTGGCATAGCAGTATCGGCAACCATTGATGCAGGTGTTGTAGTCGCCAAGTCCACGACTCTCCATGCACCTGCAACCGGGGCGGTTGCCTTTCTCGGGCACCTTCTTAAAATGCAGACCGAGTGAATGCTCGTAGATAGCCCGTGTCATACAGCCACTGTTATGGATGCCGTATTGCTCATAGCTCTCCTTCGTACCACAAGTCTGAATATACAGATGGTGCTTGGCGGCAATCTCACCCAATCCCTTCGCAATCCGTTCTTTTTGCTGTTCTGTAATCGGCAGCAACTCGGGCATGTGCAGCTTCTTATACCACACTACAAAACTGAAAAGGCAACGGTCAACGTATGGTGCAAGCCGCCTGGCCATATCGTCGAAGGTCTCGAAATGCCGTTCTATGGTGTATTTGTCGGTCAGCAGGACAGGGTCGTACCGCCAGATAATTTTCTCCTTCCCGACCAGTACCGACAGTTCTTTCAGCGTCTCAATACTCTCTTCAATGCTGGGCACGTTGGGCTCTATGTCCTTCCCATAGACGGTGATGGTGTAATGGAAATGGCAGTTGAAGCGTTCGGTGATCTCATGTAGTCGTGGCAGAATCGGACGGTAGTTTTTGCTACAGAACTCCACTATGTCAATAGTCTCCGGCGTAAGCTCTATTCTGTTCACTACATCATGGTAGAACGGATTACGGCTAAGGGCATAGCCTTCATTAAAGCGGTTCAAAAGCCATTCCGAGAAATAGTTCACCGTATCAGTCCTGCCACCTGTATTCAGAATCATAGTTATCCCTTTGCCTTCTTAACGTACTTCTTTCTGCTGTTCAGAATGTCTTTCATGTTGCTGAGAGACCATTCAACAAGCTGGTTGAGCAGTGGAATGAGAGACAAGCCACGCTCTGTAAGATAATACTCCACATGTGGCGGAATCTCAGGATATATCTTCCTCACTACAAGATCATCAGCCTCCAACTCACGGAGTGCTGATGTCAGCATCTTCTGAGACACATCGGGAATAGCCTTGCAGAGGTCACGGAAGCGCATCGGCTTATCTTTCCCCTGCAGGGTTAATAACACAAGCAAGGACCAGCGGTCGCCGATCCTTGATAACACATTTCTTATTGGACACGTTGGAAATAACGGGTCAACAACTTGATTTCTTATCATTTGCAACAATTATTCTTATAGAAGTTAGCTGCCAAAGCGTCAAGTCCTTCCTCTCCAGGGAGATTAGGATATGCTGCTTTCAGAGCCTTCACGAAGCTGGCTGCATCCTTGTTCTCATTAAGAAGCTGCTCAATCTTTGAAAGGTAACCGATGCGGAAGTTCAGATCCTCCGGAGTAGCTATACCGCCATGTGAGCCAAGATAATACTTTGCGTTGTATGATTTTGCAACCTTCAATCCCTCAATAGCCTGTGCTACAGCCTCACGGTTTGCAAGCTGAAGGCTGTTCATGTGAGTCTTACCAGGAGCCCAGTGTGAGAGATAGAATGTCTTGCCGATAAGGATACCAGCTGCAGGGAAATCGTTTTTCGGACCATTGACGAACAGGTACTTTACTCCGTTGATTGTCTTTGTCTCACCGAACTTCACCTCAGAAGTCTTTCCTGTAGGCAGGTCAACCATCTTGTCGCCGAAGCTCTTCTGGAAGCCTTTCATCATTGCGTCGTAAGCACCCTCGTGCATGAACTTAGGCATACCTTCCGGCTGAATGATTGCATTAGCACCGGTACCACCCTCATGATAGTCAACGATACGTGCTGTTACTAGCTTGCCGAGTTTGGTGATATAATCATTGAACTCCTTAACGCTACTCTTGAACAGAGGCTCTTCAAGTGTAACAAGTCCGTCCTTTGTCTCAACGATGTAGCTTGCGTCTGCCATAACATCGCCGCTGTTGTAAACGTGCATTGTGAATCCGTCACCTGTGTATGTCTTGAACGAACTCTGTGCTGAAACTGCGAGTGCAGCCATAGCTACTACTGCCAATGTAAAAATCTTCTTCATTTTCGATATACTTTTATTCTGTTATTTACTAACTTTTTGTTTGCGGTTGCAAAGGTACACCGAAAAAGAATATCTCACAAGAACGCACTTGAACGTAAGACAGTTACCACGAGGTTAGAATTGCTGAGGGTCAGACGGTTACTAAAAGTAAGTTTATATTTCTTTAGCAGTCTTACTTATTATTTGAATTCTATCAATGTACTTGTCTTGTCATTTAGGGAAAGTTCAACAAAGAATGTTCCGTCGGCCGTTAATAATGTCTGAGGAACAAGCGACTGACCGAATCTTGCAGGAATCTTGAACTCTACCCTTACATTGTTGTATTTATAGCCTTCAGGCAGATACTCATTGGCTATACGGATATAGTTGCCGTTGTTCATGTGACCGTTATAGTCGATGTCGTTACGTGTTACCGCAACCAGTTCCTGAACATTGAATTCAGCATCCTTTGGTATGATTATCCTTCTTTCGCCATAAGTCATGTCCTTCTTTGGCTCAATGCTGACAGATGATAGCACATTCTGCGGAATTCGCTGAAGCCGACCGGTCGTTCTGTCGACGAATGCGCCCATCGACCATGTCTTGTAGCATACATTCCCTTCCGCATCATAAATAAAAGTGTTGCGAAAGCCGAACATGGGCTTGACTTCAAAGACAGTTGTTACAGTCTTTAGCCGTTCCTTGTACTTCGGTACACGGACTATTTCTACCTGACGCGATGCCAATAGTTGTGTCATTCCCGATTTCTCGAAGAACGCTTTTACCGTTGGCTCAGAGTCAATCCACATTTCCGAGCAGTCCTGCATCATCTGAAAGGCCGAGAAAAGCTTCAGGTTCCCGTCCTTGTCGCAGGTGCTTGTTGTTACTATATTGTCTATACTGTACATGTCTACTAAACTTTTTTCTTTGTATTTTATTTGAATACCATCTTTACATGTTGTATACCGTCTTCCATAAATGGCTCTGACATGACTTTCAGTCCGCACTTCTCATAAAATGGAATGGCTTGGACTTGTGCATCAAGCCAAACTTCTTGAGCATTGTACTTGTCTTGTGCCACCTGTATGGATTGTCGGATTACATCGCTTCCCAACGACTTTCCACGAAAAGTTTTGGCTGTCACAACACGTCCGATCTTTATATGAACTTCATTATCGTCCCTATATACTCTTGCGTATGATGCAAGTATGTCGTCTTCATACAGAAGTATATGCGTGGCAACTAAATCTGTATCATCCAGTTCTGGAACCCAGATGTTTTGCTCGATTGTAAATACGTCCTGCCTTAGCCGACAAACATCATACACTTGCCTTCCTGTTAGTGAGTCAATATTTGATATAAGTATTTGCTTCATCGTTTTATTTATTCGAAATGTCTGTGCAGCCATTCCATGATTACGTCCACGACATAGCCTTGCTCTGATGGTGTGAGTTGCCTGCCTTTTGGAAACAAATCCAATTCTTTGTACATGTGCAATCTAACCTTTCTGCAGACTGATGAATTCCTTTAGAGCAGTATCATCATTAAGTGATGGTAAATTCTCATGTAAAGAATATGAGGTAAATGGCAATAACTGCCATTGTCGTATATGCACCATATTCAAATGAAATGCGGAACGCTTTGATGAATTTTTCTTTGAATAAGTTTATTTTCTCCATTTTTACTTTACAAAATTCTTATCTTCTTGGTCAAAAATATTGAAAAGCTATAGGCTATTTAAATCTTGTGGTAGAACTCTTCAAATGGCAGACGGAAGCGGTCACCACGCACACCTCCATCTGTTCTGACACCACAGGTGATGACCATATTGATACCGCAATCGTGAGGCAAGCCAAGAGCCTTCTTTACAAGTAGACTGTCGAAGCCCTCTAATGGACAAGTGTCATAGCCTTGTTCGCTCATTGCAAGCATGAACGTCTGTACAGCCAATGCACAACTCTTGTGGACGACGGTACGCTCATCGGCTTCGGTAACCTGTCTGACCATTGGACGGAACAATCCGATAATCTGTGCGAGTATTTTTCTGAACAATCCCAGCAATCCGAAACAACGCTTGTATGTCAGTGGCATAAGTTTTTCATAGTACTGCTTCTGCAAAGCAATTCTATGAGCCTTTCTGTCCTCAGGACTGTTTTGGTTAATCTCTTCAATGCCTGCTTTCAATACAGCCTGAGAGTGAGCCTTCCATTTGTCCTGACGGGTAACGAATACTACCATCTGCTTACAAGACTTCGCACTGCCCTGGTCGAGACATGCGTGAGCCATTTCTGCCAGCTTCTCAGGGTCAGTAACGTGGTAAGCTTCCCATAGCTGCATATTTGAACTTGTCGGTGCAAGAGTAGCAAGGCGGATATACTCCTTAACTTTCTCTGTATCTAACTCTTTATTAGGGTCATACTTGCGTACTGCCCTACGATGCTCAAGTATCTGTTCTAAAGTCATAGTCTTTATATTTTTACGGCGACAAAGGTAGCCAAAAATAATGAAATTGCCACGAACTCCAATAAGGAAGTCCGTGGCAATTTCAGTTTTTAGTCGATTTGAGTTTTACTTATCAAAGCGCTCGAGGTGCAGACCGTCACTTGTTGTCAAAATTATAACTTCCAAACATCTATCCCCGTTATTGGGTCTTTCTTTCTGCCAATAGTTCCGTCTTCAACCGGATCTATACGCAACTCAGCTGTATAAAGAACGATAGCCGACTTAAGATGACCGCCAAAGAAAGACATTTCACCTTCTCCATTAAGATAAGAGAACATTGAATGGGCATGAATTGCACGGCTCCCGTCGTCACAAGTAACAACATTGCCATTGAGTGAAATCATCTCCAGCATTCCTTTTTTGTTGTGATCAAGGAAGTCATCCTTCTCAGGAATATAGGTAGCAACGGTTACATCACCACAGGCTCCGATGCCTTGGAATAATGCAGAGGAAACACCATTTGACTCAAATACACTCATCAAACTGCCTATTATCTCATCGCCCTTGTCAAGGCGGACATAAATGCTTCTTCCCTTCTTTGAGTATTCCATAATGTTTTTATTCTACTACAGTAAATTATCTTTGTCTATTTTTATGGAACTTCATTCTTAGCTTCTTTCGTGAATAGCCTGCACTGGACAGTGTTCATAGCAGTTGCCACACTGAAGGCAGTTGTCCTGTCGAATTAAAAAGGGTCCGCCCTCATCAATGGCTCCTTCTGGGCATACGCTTTCGCAAGTGCCGCAGCCTATGCAGTCATCGCTGATTTCATAGCCTTTGGGCTTCAACGTGGCATTACCCATCGTGAAATAATAACGGAGAATAGGATGAACGCCAAGATTGAAGTATTCTATCGTGGCATCTTTGATGCAGTAAATGATGCCTATCTCACGGGTATCACGAGGATAAACATTTATAAGGTAAGGTTGCTCCTCGAAAATTTTGTCCATCCATTTCTTCTGGTCTTCAGCTTTATGGACTTTACCCGATAGACGAATCATTTCCTTGTATTTCGTAAGTCCTTCCATCTGGACAACCCCATTCATCTCAAGCTGATGGGCAAAACTCTTGCCACGCGCCGTGTAAAAAAAGATGGCGTCAGGTTCAAAGTGAATAGCGCTGACACACCTTACTTGCGGATGGTTGTCAGTATCGACTGTTGCAACATGCAGAATGCCAATCCATTGCAACTTCTGTAGGCATAACTCCTTAGTAATCTTTATCTCGTCGCTCATAATGTCCTCGTGTTATAATAATCCAAGCAACTCCAAACTCCTATTTCCTAACTCCTAACTAAGAAACTTCTTTCCAGCATTCTGGGTCGGGTGCGTACATGGAACCGTGATAGCCAGCGGCAACGGCAGGACAGCCACGGCAGAAGCGCAACAGCTCACACTTGCCGCATTTCTCAAAGTTCTCATAGACACGGTACTTGTCCATCTCAGAACCTGTGAAGAGGTCATAAAGGTCATCGGTAAGTGCGTTGCCCACCTTGCTCTCCATGCGGCGGCAGGCATAGCAAGCGCCGTCGCTCAATATCGTGAAGTGGCCGTTACCGCAGTTGCAACCGTCATAGACAATCTCGTCATCGGGATAAGCCTTCGGGTCGAACAATCCCCGCTCATATTTGAACAGCGTCCACAGATGGTCTTTCAGACTGAAATAGGTGTCCGAGTCCTTGTACTGCTGAAACTTCTTCCAACACGCTTCCATCATCCATTTGTATTCCACGGGCGAGCAGCAGGTGTCACGGCTCTGCTTGTCCGGGCAATAGCGGGCAAAGGCAAAGACATCAGCGTGATGGGCTACGACAACATCTATCAGCAGCGGCACTTCCTTGTAGTTCCACCGGCTGACAGTCGTCATAATGGCAACAGCGATGCCATTTCTTTGCAGGACGGGTATGGCATCCAGCGTCTCACGGAAACTACCCGAACGACGGATGCGGTCGTGGGTATCTTCCAGTCCGTCAAGGGAGAGCTGATACTGGTGGCAGCCGGAGTCCTTCAGCCGCTTGCATACATCATCGTCCAAATGGAATGGATTACCAAGGACGGTAAAGGGAATATTCCTCGACTTCATCTTTCCGACCAGCGTCCAAAACTGCGGATGCAGTATCGGGTCGCCGCCGGTGATGTAGAGATAAGGCTTCCGGCCGGCTTTCCGACCGAACGCCTCGATGTTGTCGAGCACTTTTTCCATGTCGCTGACAGCCATCATCTTGAACTTGGCATGCGAGCCGAGGGCATAGATATAACAGTGCTTGCAACGCTGGTCGCACGCCTCGGTGATGTGCCATTGAAATGAAAAGTACTCCATATTTCTTCTGATTACTTAGAGGGTTTCTCGGCTGCACCGCATGCAGAGGATTTCTCGGCTGCACCGCATGCAGAGGGTTTCTCAGCTGCACCGCATGCAGAGGGTTTCTCGGCTGCGCCACAAGCAGAGGGTTTCTCAGCTGCACCACAAGCTGATGGTTTCTCACTTGAACCACATGCACTGCCACAAGCAGAACCTGCGTTCTTCTCCATCTTCACTGAAAATAAGTTTTTCAACATAATTCTTTTTGTTTTAAAGGGTTGACAAATATCGTGATTAAACACTAATCCAAGTCAAGGATAATCTTTCCTCCTGCTCCTCCATTCTCAAGCAGCGTGTGGGCTTCGGTGATGTCACTAAGCTTGAGCACCTTGCTGTAGAGGGGCTTGACATGATTGTCATGGATGATTCCGAACAACTCATCCATTATCTTCCGCGTGGGATAGTTACTGAAAAACTCCGAGAGGAACACACCGTTGGGAATGAACTTCGTCGGATCGAAATGCTCGATGGTATAGACACCACCAAGCACGCCCGTGTTGCATACAAATCCCGGACGGGTTACGGTGAGCAGACTGTCGTGGAGTGTCTTGGGGCCGATAAGTTCCAGTATTTTATTCGGTTGCCTATGAAACTGCCGTTGGCTTATCTGTCCGTCGTCAACGACACAGTAGTCTGCACCAATCTGCCACAGCTTGTCAAAGGAAGCCTCCCTGCGACAAGTGGCTATGACGGTTGCACCCATTACCTTGCCAAATTGTATGGCCGCTTGCCCAATCGTGCTTGTGGCTCCCCGCACCAATAAGATGTCACCCTGCTTCAGGAGGAGGCACTCGCGCAAAGAACCATAGGCGGTGAAGTAAGTCTCAGGGATGGCGGCAAGCTCTATCCAGTTCAAATCCGTCTCAACCTTGAAAACGTTGTCACGCGGCAACAGCGCATACTCCTCATAGCTGCCGTTGAACGAGCGCCCCATTCCTCCCATGAGCGCAACGACCCTGTCGCCCTGTTTCAGGTCGGAATCCGAAGCATCGGCAATCTCGCCCGCACACTCTATACCGGGGACAATCGGCGTGTGGATATAATCCTCGTCAGCTTCATACATCCTAAGCAAAGCCTCGGAATGGTTCAAGCCGGCCGCATGGATGCGCACCAGCACCCATCCAGGGCGGACATCGGGTATTGGGATGTCACTTACCCGCAGGTCTTCTGCCTTACAGCATTTGTCGATAACAACCGCTTTCATCCGTCTCCTCTTTTTATTTGCAAAGATAGGAAGATTAGGATAATCATACAAGTACGCACAAAAAAGTGCGTCACTTACTAAGAGGTAACTATTGTTGATTATAAGCATATTACAGAAATCAACTTTATACTTTATTAACCGTCTTGTTTTGTCTACTAACCATCTAACAAACGCTGCTTTCATCCAAAAACAAAGCTTTTGATGCATTCGCCAGCGATGTCGCCAGTATGGATATACTTATAGGAAGGCATCTCAAAGACACCACTCTTGTCAACCTTGTTGCCACTTACACCGCCGCAATAGTAGGCAGCTGCAAGCATCTTGTCATTGATCAGGTTGATGCTTACTTTCTTCGTTGCAAGAATATTCTCCAAAGTCTTGGTCTTATGCAGACTGAGCGTAAGGTGATGATGACAGACAATGCCAACGTAAGCCACAAGCATGAAATTAACATTGCCCATAGTATCCTTGCTCCCAGCGCGGCTGCCAGTGAGGGATAAAGGGCAAATACTGAACCAATATCTTCTTTTTCCATTTTCCTTATTTGCTTGAATGTTCGGCGCAAAGGTAGGTATAATTCTCGATCGACGTAATACCATGAAAAAGAATATAGATACCATATTTACGGCTTTGTTTTACAAAGAGACTTCCAAAGGTGCAGAGGTGACATTTGAGAAGGCATTATCACGGTAAACGGCATACTTGCTAAGGCAACATATGATAGGTATGAGTCTTGTCATAACGTATACAACTTGTACAGACGTAAGTAGTGGGCAAGGTTAAAGTTTAATGTGGATTTTTTGTCAATTCAAAACAAAAAGCGTATCTTTGCAAAGTATAGGAAACGAAAGTACACAAGGAAAGCATAAAAGAATTTTTGTTACCATCATGTTACTTCGCCCTATTAATATTATACGCAACTCGTTCGTTTTTAAACAGTTATTAGGTATTGCAGATTTTTTTGGAACTTATTGTTCCTCAGAGATTTATAAAAATATTAAGAACAAATTAAGCGGTTAGTTGCGGAATTAAGGCGTCATATAATGCAGTTCGATGGCCGGGAAGTCCGGTAGCGTTACCTTTCTTCCCCTCTTGATAGCCACATGAAAGGCCTGTGGAATGACATTGGTCAAGCGATACGCACTCCATGCAGAGAAAGAGCAAAGAATACCATTTGGCACGGGCTTGTCGATGTCAACCATCGTGTCTGCCAACTGTTCTGGGCTTGCATATACGCCACGCTTTACCTTGACCAAGTCGCCTTGCCTGGCCTCTGACAACATCTTATAATAGCTGTATCTGCCTTTTGATTTAGCACTGAAAGAAGAAATAAAGGCCTTTGTCGTAGCCATACTGTTTTGTGTACATAGAAACAACATTATATCCAAAGTGATGTATGTTCGTACATATTTTTTTAGTTTTCTAGTTCCTGGCTGTCTTCTTTTATAAGAATTGTCATGATCCTTTTGAAAGAAAACTCTTGAGCATGGCTTATTCAACTAGTAATATCAGGTGTCATTTTCCAGCCATCGTCACCTCTATGAACAGCCGTTTCGACAACTCATCAAAGAAAGCTTTACAGGTATATTTCCACCAGCCAGCTCTGGTTTGAAATAATATTTAAAATTCAAGTACCGACTTTTAAAGTTTGCTAATGCGATAACGTATCAATAGCATAGACTGTCAATAAATTACTGGATTTCTATGCGAACATTTTTGTACTATTTACCTTGTAACTGTTTGATTATCAAGTGATATTTTATTTCCAGCATGAAACTATGTCTGCATAGTCAGGCTTAACGATAAGGGGATGCAACTCTTTCTTCCGTGAGATAGCCATGCCGAAAGTCAAAGAAGCAGGATAGACTATTAGGGGAATTACAACTGAGCTGGATTAAATACATGACTGTGTGGAGCAAGTGCAGTTAGTGGATAAGAGACCCTGACTAATATCTGGCCTATGGAAAATATCTATTGCGCCGCAAAAGCCTCTGTCTTGATTACGTATCACAGCATGGCGGTTCGTATTATTAGCAAAAGGAAATATTAAATCATATAGCAATGTCAAAGATTGTAACACTCGGCGAGATTATGCTCCGCCTTTCCCCCGACGGCAACGACCGTTTCGTCCAGACCGACCACTTCCGTATCATCCCGGGTGGTGGTGAGGCCAATGTTGCTGTCAGCCTTGCCAACTATGGTCATGAGGCTTTCTTCGTCAGCAGGCTCCCTCAGCATGAGATAGGGCAGATTTCCGTCAACGCCCTGCGCCGTTATGGGGTCCACACCGATTATATCGTCCGTGGTGGTGATAGGGTAGGGCTGTATTATGCAGAGACGGGCGCTTCGATGCGTCCGAGTAAGGTCATCTACGACCGGGCGCACTCAGCCATGGCAGAGGCTTCTGCCGACGATTTCGACTTCGACGCCATCATGAAGGGTGCCCAGTGGTTTCACTGGAGTGGCATCACACCGGCTATCAGCGACAGCGCCGCCGACATCACCCGGCGCGCCTGCGAGGCTGCCCACAGACGTGGCGTCACCGTCAGCGTAGACCTCAACTTCCGTAAGAAATTGTGGACCTCGGAGAAGGCTATCTTTGTCATGCGCCCGCTGATGCAGTATGTCGATGTCTGTATCGGCAACGAGGAGGACGCCCAGCTCTGCCTCGGCTTCAAGCCCGACGCCGACGTCGAGGGTGGCAAGACCGATGCAGCAGGCTATCACAGAATCTTCGAGCTTATGGCGAAGGAGTTTGAATTCAAGTATGTCGTCTCTACGCTCCGGGAGTCGTTCAGTGCTACCCACAACGGCTGGAAGGCTCTGATATATAATGGTGAGGAGTTCTATGAGAGCCGTCACTATGACATCGACCCTATTATCGACCGCGTCGGCGGCGGTGACTCCTTTGCCGGCGGACTCATCCACGGTCTGCTCACCAAGAATACGCAGGGCGAGGCCTTAGAGTTTGCCGTGGCAGCTTCAGCGCTGAAGCACACCGTCAATGGCGACTTCAACCTTGTCTCTGAGGCTGAGGTGGAGAGTCTGGCGGCTGGCAATGCCAATGGCAGGGTACAGCGATAGGCGGCAGGAAAAAGAAAAACTGCGAAGCAGGCAATAATATATAACTTTAATCGTTAACAATTTTAATGTAAGTCCTCATGCGGTCACCGGTGGCGTGGCACCGACACGCGACAACTTAGAGGGATGGTTCAAGGCTGGTGCCTATTGTGTGGGCATGGGCTCAAAGCTCTTCCCAAAAGATGTCGTGGCTGCCAAGGACTGGCAGAATATCACCGACAAATGCGGTGAGTGTTTAGAGATTATCAAAGAAATAAGAAAATAATGACAAGTGACAAATTTCAGGTTGTGCACCATCCTTTCACCATGCGTGAGGCCATTGACGAAGCTAAACGTTGCCTTCAGTGCAAGGTGCCTCAGTGCGAGAAAGGATGTCCCATCGGCAACCATATCAAGGAGTTCAACCATCAGCTGTCGAAGGGCAACCTCGGTGCTGCTATGGAGGCTATCAATGAGGTCTCCAACCTTCCGGCTATCTGTGGTCGTGTATGCCCCCATGAGAAGCAGTGCCAGGGCCATTGTGTGTTGGTCCGCAAGGGCAACCCCATTCAGATAGGGCGCATCGAGTCGTTTATCGCTGACTTCGACACACAGATGCGGCTCTTCCGTGAGCCTGTGCCGCAGAAGACAAGGGGCAGTGTGGCCGTCATCGGCTCCGGCCCTGCCGGACTGACCGTGGCCGGCGACCTGGCACGCAAAGGCTTTGCCGTGACCATCTATGAAGGTCAGTCAGAGCCTGGCGGCGTCCTGATGTGGGGAATTCCCGAATACAGGCTGCCGAAAGATGTGGTACGCTCGGAGATAAAGAAGATAGCAGAACTTGGCGTCAACTTTGTCAACAATACCCTTGTGGGCACCAATGGCCTCACCGTAGACAAGCTCTTTGCCGAGGGCTTCGATGCCATCTTCATGGGCACTGGCACGGCGATACCTCAGAATATGGACGATGTCCCTGGAGCCCGTCTGCGTGGCGTGAGCCAGTCCACCTACCTCCTCCATCAGGTCAATGCCTTCAATGAAGGAGCTATAGGCCGTGAGATGGTGCCTGTCAACAAAGGAGAGCGGGTCGGTGTCATCGGTGGTGGCAATGTTGCCATGGATGCTGCCCGTACGGCCATCCGCCTGGGCTGTGATGTCACCGTCATCTACCGTCGTGGCCAGGAGGATATGCCCGCCATCCAGGCGGAGTATGAGGAGGCTGTCAGGGAAGGCGTAAAGTTCTGGTGGCATTCCTCCGTCACGGAGTTCCTCGACAATGGTCGTGGTCGCTTGGGTAGCGTGCGCGTCAAGAGTGGTAAGGAAGAGCGTATCGAGCCTTTCGACCGTATCTTCCTGGCTATCGGCTCACGGCCCGCCAACCGCATCGTCTCTACGACAGACGGTATCGATGTCGACGAGAAGGGCTATGTCAAGGTTGTGAACCGCCCTTATGGCATGACGACACGCCGTGGCGTCTTTGCCGGAGGTGATGTCGTCCACAGACCGCAGACCGTGGTCTTAGCGATGAAGGCTGCCAAAGATGTAGCGCTCGGCATTGAGCAGTATGTCGATGCCGTCAAACTGCTCGAATATATTGACAAAGGAGTATAATAAAGGGGCACAGTGGATATTTTCCGTGGATCGTATATGAGTTTTCTTCTTTGGTCACAGATCCTTAGTTGGTTAGAGGCACCGTTACCAAACGGTAAATAGTTTTTTAACCAAGACCAAGAAAACCTCTTTGTGTCAGTTTTCGAGCTCAAGCTGGATTCATCGGCACAGGCCGCTATGCAGCAGATTGACCTAAAGAATTATCCATCGCGTTTTTCTCTTTCAGGCTATCCCGTCACCAAGGTTGCTGTCAACTTCGACAGCAGCACGCATACGGTCAAGGACTGGATAGTTGAATGAAAAGATTGCAACCCGGTGTATACTATCAAGTGGTAAACTTTGGCGGTTGGTCTGCAAGATCTCTCGCTAAACTTCGTTCATATTCCCAATGCCTCCACCCATTGAGTAAGCTCTTCATCTGATGGTGAGTTGAGCAACTTGCCCGCTTTCCACTTGATGTTGGGATATTGCTTCTTCAGCTGGGCGGCGCTATTGACGGTTCAGGGCGCTGGCGGCCAAGCATAACGACAGTGCCGCTGCAAACAATAATATGATTTTCTTCTTGATGCCGATTTATTTTTCTGTTGCCAGCCTGCCGTAGTCCTCGTCGCTGACGGGCTCCAGCCATTCGTTCGACTTGTTCTCGCCGGGGACATCGAAGGTCAAGTGGGCGAACCAACTGTCGGCGGCAGCACCATGCCATTGCTTCACGTTGGCAGGAATATGGATGACGGTGCCGAGATATTCCTCTCCGGCTGTCTGTACTATCTTGTTCTTTGTCATCATATTCTGGTAATTGTCCATAATGTATAAATGATGATGCTTACGGATGCAAAGTTACGGAGTTTCGGTAAATGCTATGTTATATGAATCCCCGACAAACTAACCATTTTGCAGAAAAAGGGCCAGGACAGCACGAGACCACTATTTTCGGCGCCGCATCATCTCGTTGATTAGTTTGATTTTGGAGATTTCCTGTTGCGTGGTCTCATCAAGGCGGGCTATATCATCGTCGGTGAGCAGATCGTCAAAATAGAGTCCCACAATAATATCAAAATAATGTCCACCCGTAGCATGATCGTATCGATCGGCAATGTGGCGGTCGAACTTATACATAAGCTTATATAGTTGAATGTAGCGTTTGTGCCAAGGCCCTTCAACGCTCCACCCATTCTCCTCGCGATAGGGAGCATTGAGTTCCGCTAAAGGAATCGGCTTTGCGGCTTCCTTTTGCAGCTCCTTTACAAATTGTTCACATTCAAGTTCCAATCCCTTGTGGATGAACTCACGGCAGAGCCGTTTGTCTTTCTTTGATAGTTCCATAATTCTGTATGTAAGATGTTTTCCCAGTCTATTAGCTAATTCCTTGCTTCCTTCTCATCTCCGATGGCGCCATGCCCATCACCTGCTTGAAGGCGCGATTGAAGTTGGCGGGCGAGCTGAAGCCGGTGTCGTAGGCTATCTCCTTGATAGGCATCGTGTTGTCGGCCATCAGCTCCAGCGAGCGGATGATGCGCAGATAGCCCAAATAGTCGCTGAACGTGGTGCCGGCCTCGCTGAAGAGGCGGCTGAGCGTTCTTGGCGAGACACCGGCTTCATGCGCTGCGTCCTCCACCTTCACATTGTCGGCAAGATGGTGATGGAGGAAAACCATAGCCTTGCGCAACGTGGGATGGGTGCTGGCCTCAATGCCTCGCAGGGGTAACTCAATCTGCCGCTCCTCCTTGCGGAAAGTGTGGAAGAACGAGAGGCAAAAACCAAGCAGTCCGCTGTCGTCCTTGGTGATGACGGGACCGTAACCGGCGATGAACCGGAAGTTGGCCATCGCCCACGGACAGACATAGTGTACGGAGAAAACATCGTCAGCCACCTTGGCATCGCTCTCGGAGAGGAAATAGAAGATGCGGAGCGCAATGCGGCGGTTGTGGCTCGTCAGGGCGTGGACCATGCCACGCGGAATCCAGCACGCGTAGCCCTCGGGAACGAAATACTCACGTTCGCCGACAGTGACACGTAGGGTGCCGGCGACAGTTTCCACCAACTGTATGCAGTCGTGGCTGTGGGGAGCCAGGTCGATGCCCTCACGCCCCGTGTCCTTGACCATCACCTTGTCCGGAGAACCATTGTCGACAAGCCGGATAAAGCTGCGTTGTTCTTCATTCATTCTTCTTATATTATTGATGTCATGCTCTTGGCACGATATGAGAAGTCTTTGACATTATTTGCAAATTCTGCACAAAGATAATATATTAATTTTGCAATCGAAAAGGAAATACCAACAATAATATTAAAAAAATGAATATGCAAAAACTCTCATTGATCATAGCCCTCATGACCATTGTTATCAGCGGCTATGCCAAGGGGTTGACGCTCAAGGTTTACAACCCCGGAACCAATGCCATCTTCCCCGTGACCTCCACTATTGTCTATGGCAAGAAAGATGCCGCCCTTATCGACGCACAGTTTCAGACGCAGTATGCCGAGGAACTCATCAAGCAGATCAAGGGACTGAAAAAGAACCTGAAGTACATCTTCGTGTCCTACCACGACCCTGACTATTACTTCGGTCTTGATGCTCTCCACAAGGCTTTCCCCGAGGCGCAGATTCTCTCTACGGCTCAGACCGCCTATCTCATCGAGGCTTCCAAAGACTTCAAGCTGAATGTATGGAAAGGTCAGTTGGGTGCTGATGCTCCCGATTCCCTCCTTGTTCCGCAGCCTGTCGACTCCTTGCCTTCCATTGAGGGCAATGCTCTGCAAATCAAGTACAACAGCGACGACTCGGCCCATCCGTTCGTCTGGATTCCAAGTCTCCGCGCCATCGTCGGTGGCGGCAGCGTGACGGAAGGCTTTCATGTGTGGATGGCCGACACCAAGGGCGACAAGGGTATTGAACAGTGGCAGAAGGTCATCAGCGCTATGAAGCAGCTCAATCCCGTTACGGTTGTCTCCGCTCATTATCTTAGCAGCGACTATAAGCCGACCGTGCTTGACTTCATGGACAAGTACCTCGCCGATTACCGCCAGGCTGCGGCAGAGAGCAAGGATGCCGCCGCACTGACCGCAGCTATGGAGAAGGCCTTCCCCGAGTTGCCCGGCAAAGAGGACTTAGGCTTCGGAGCCAAGGTCTTCAAGGGCGAGCAGGACTGGAAAGTGTTCACTCCCTATCCTCCCATCGGCCGCGCCATCAAGGTGGACTTCGGAGCATTTGCTTTCCGCAACTCCTTCAAGGATCCCCACCACATGACGTACTTAGGTCTCAACGGTATTTACAAGAATCTCACCGATAATGTACTGCCCACCGTGGTAGAGGTATCACCCAACGTCTTCATGGTCTATTGGTCGGAGCCTAACTCCACGAAGTCGAATGTGGTGCATGTGCAGAACTACAACACCGGCACCGTCTGGACCAATATTGCCGCTCCCGACGGTAAGTTCTATAACATGCAGGGTAAACTGAGTGTGGTAGAATAAATTTAGATTATTAAAGAGCCGTGGCTCCGTTTCCTATCGGGCGAGCTACGGCCTTTTTTATTAAAATAACAAGACAGATGAATACAATGCCTTCCGTCTTCCTGGGTCATGGCAGTCCGATGCTTGCCATTAAAGGATTAGGGGTAGAAGTCGATAACACTTGGGGCATAGACCATGGCACTTGGACACTGCTCGTTCATGTCTTTCCCGATGCTGACATCCCTGTCGTACAACTCTCTGTCAACGGTGCGCTCACGCCCCGGCAGTGCTATGAGATAGGGCAGCGGCTGGCACCTCTGCGCAGCCAGGGCTATCTCATCATGGGCAGTGGCAATGTGGTCCACAACCTGCGGCGCGTCAACTGGGACAGCCAGCAGGGCAGTCCCGAAGCCGTCGCCTTCAACCGTTACATCACCGAGGCTGTGGAGCACCGCGACGACGAGGCCGTCATCGGCTATGCCAGCCATCCCAATGCCCGTTACGCCGTGCCCACCGCCGACCATTTTCTGCCCCTGCTCTATGTGTTAGGGGCTAACGACGGCCGCCACGTCACCACCTTCAACAACCAATTGGAGCTCGACGCCATGGCCATGACAGGCTATTTGATTGAGAATGGGAAACGTTCTTTTTTTTATTTCTATGAATAATTCAGGTTAAGAAAAAAGGTATATGAAAACGATGAGACTGATGACTCTGGCACTCGCAATGGTGCTGTCGGCTTCTGTATCAGAGGCCAAGACTTTGATGGCACTCGCCTAAGAGATCAAGGCTTGCAGGAACTGGGATGGCTCTACTACATTCAGCGATGAGACAGTGAAGTCATCCACGTTTCGGTATAAAGGAAACACACGTGTCATTTGTACTTTTCCTCCCAATGTTTATGCATAGCAGCCTTGTCGTCTATGGCAGAACCACCCTTTATATCCTTCACAATAGCTGCTATTTCTGGGTCAATGACCAAATCAGCCTTGGTGATTTTGTTTTTCTTGGTCTCGCCAATAGCCTTCTTCACATACCGGCTAATACGCTCCAACAGGCTGTTGTCATCTATCTCCTGTATGGAGTTAAGCAATGATGTTTTAAGTTCGCTTCGCGCACCTTTTCTCGCCATGGCAGAACTCAAACGAGTTTGGTTCTGCTCATTTGGCTTACGAAAACGTTCAATAGCTGTCATAATTTCATATTTTGTTTCCTCACTTGCAAAGATAAGGGTTTTATCTCAATGTACAAAATCAAATATATCAAAAAAACAGCCGGAAAGCTGAACTTTGGCTCCTCGGCTGATAAGGGATTAACAGAAGTTTGCTTAGGGCACCACAAAATACTAAAAGCGATTAATTGATAGCATGTTACATAGGCACTTTGCTCTTTCACGAGCCCCTATTGCAGAATGCTGTAATGGGGGCGTAGCCACGTTCTATTCCTCATTCATCATCCATTTCAAAGCATTGGTACGGATGATTCCGTCATAATCGGAGTCAGGGTCATCATCAAGCGTGAGGAGGTATTTCGGATAGTGATCGTCAATGTTTCTCAGTGATGCCAGCTCACGTTCCAGCGTTGCGGAATCCCTGACGGTGGCGGCTACTTGGTAATAAGCAAGCCTGTCGGTATTGATGGTTACAAAATCCACCTCAAGCTGGTCGTTCTTGCCCACATACACCTGGCTGTGACGGTGAAGGAGCTCGAGATAGACTTCATTTTCCAAACCCCTCCCTACATCGAAGCCTCTGGAGCCCAACAGCATACGGCGAAGCCCAATGTCCACAAGGTAGTATTTGCTGAGCGACTTGAGCAACTGCTTCCCCTTTATATTATAACGTTTGGCCTCGTAGAGGAAGAATGTCTCGCATAGCGCGTGCATATACTTCTCGACCGTCTTCTGGTCTATCTTCCTGCCCTCCGCCGTCATAAGGTCAGCGATACGCTTCGTAGAGAGGATATTCCCCTCGCTCTATTCTCTTCATAGTCGCTCAATATTAGTTTTACTGGCACAAAGATAATAAAAGTTTTAGGAATTCATTCCGAAAAGTGGGCGAAAATACAAAGTTTTAGGAATTCGTTCCGAAAAGTGGGCAAAAATACAAAGTTTTAGGAATCCATTCCTAAAAGTGGCCGGGATAGCCCCTTACCCCGATTATGGCAGCAATGACCCGTATTGCTGAAATTATCCCTTTTCTCTTGCATGAATAGAATATTTCGGTTAATTTTGTGCATTAAACAAAAAACAGACAGAAATGACAGACCAACCGATTATCTCCATCGACAGCATCGACCAATATAATAAGCTGTATGGCTTCGAGACCTTCCATCCCTTGGTGAGCGTGGTCGACATCGCCGACGCCGCCCCCGACCATCGTCCCAACCACATCACGCTGCGCTACGGCCTCTATGCCCTGTGGCTGAAAAACGGCGTGATGTGTACCTTGCACTACGGCCGCAAGAAATACGACTACCAGGAGGGCACCATCGTGAGCTTCGCGCCCGGACAGGTGGTGCGCATCGACATGACCGAGGAGCAGCAGCACAGCACCTCGCACACGCAAGGGCTCCTCTTCTCGCCTAACCTTATCTACGGCACTCCGCTGGGCAAGGCCATCAACAACTACCATTTCTTCGACTACGACTCCGCCGAGTCGCTCCACCTCAGCGAGCGCGAGCGGCAGATGTTCACCGACACCCTCGGGTCCATCCGCTTCGAGATGGAGCAGCCCGTCGACAAGCACTCGCAGACCATCCTCACCGACCGCATCAAGCTCATCCTTGACTACTGCCAGCGGTTCTACGACCGGCAGTTCATCACGCGCCATAAGGAGAACTCCGACATCCTCTCGGCCTTCGAGCAGAACATCAAGGCCTACTTCGAGCAGGGCGAGGCTCGCCACAGCGGATTGCCCTCGGTGGCCTATTTCGCCGACAAGGCCTGTCTCTCGCCCGGATATTTCGGCGACCTCATCCGCAGGGAGACGGGGCTGACGGCGCAGGTCTACATCCAACAGCATATCTTTGCGCTCAGCAAGCAGATGCTCCTCGACTCCAGCAAGAGCATCACGCAGGTGGCTGACCAGCTCGGCTTCCAGTATCCCCAGCACTTCTCACGGTTCTTCAAGAAATTAGCGGGAATGACGCCGAAAGAGTATAAAGAGGGATAAAGACTTTTTTGATAACTTTTCTGTACAGTAAATTTTGCTGTTAGAAAACTATTTCGTTACTTTGCATCTGTAAGCGTCAACCGTAGTCCTTATTGGCTTGACGCTTTCTGACTTTGACAGAAATGCGAACATCAGAAAAGATAGACTTATGATTTTATCCACAACTCCGACCATAGAAGGTCATCAGATTTTAGAATACAAGGGTATCGTCACCGGTGAGACTATCATCGGTGCCAACTTCATGAAAGACCTGTTCGCCGGCATCCGCGACATCATCGGTGGTCGTTCTAACAGTTACGAGAAGGTGCTGCGCAAGGCTAAAGATACTGCTATGGCTGAAATGGAGGAGCGTGCCTCCGCTGTTGGTGCCAATGCTATTGTCGGCATTGACATCGATTACGAAACAGTGGGTCAGAGCGGGTCAATGCTGATGGTAGCTGTCAGTGGGACAGCGGTGGTCATCTGACCATCATACAATGGCAGAGAGCCGGAATTTCTTCCGGCATCGTCAGCGTGCGCTTCATCTCCTCTATCTTCTTTCTTCCGTTGTCAGAGATATGAAACTTTTGGCAACGGCTGTCTTCAGAGCAAGTCTCTCTCAGAATCAGTTTCGCTTTCTCCAACACGGCAATGACCTTAGAGGCGTTGGACCGTGTCAGTGACATTTCCTCGGCAATATCTCCGGCGAGCCTCATGGAGCCGTCGGAGAGAAGGCAGAGGAGCATAGCCTCATTGAGGTTGAGCCCCACTGTCTTCTGCATCTCTGTCTCGAAGTTGCCAATGGCCTTATAGACATTGCGCAACTTCTGGATACATTCTGGTGTGATCATTTGAGCAGAATCTCGTTGACGGCTTCCTTAAGCTGGTCATATCCCATGGCTCCGACGTTCTTGGCTGGGGTGCCCGTCTTGGGGATGAAGAGAATAGTGGGGATGGACTGCACGCCGAAGACGGCAGCCAGCTCCTGCTGTTGGTCGACATCGACTTTATAGACGTCTACCTTACCGTCGTATTCCTCGGCTATCTTCTCCACATTGGGCGCCGTTGCCTTGCAGGGGCCGCACCAAGTGGCATAGAAGTCGATGATAGCAGGGCGCTCACCCTTATAGTTCCATTCCGAGCTCGTCTCATAGTTCATGATTTTGCTCTTGAACATCTCGCTGGTCATTTCTACTGTTTTCATAGTCTTTTCTCCTTTTGCTTTTTTGTTAGTGATATACTTGCTGCTCTCTTGCTGCTTTCTTCCGCTCTCTGGCTTGCCTGAGCAGGCGGAGGCGAAAAGCATGATAGCAACCATGATAATGAATGTTTTGGATATTCTCATACTTTGTTTCCTTTGGAAATTATGTGCAAAGATAAGGCCAAACGTTTAGACTGACAAATTTCCAATGGAAAATTAATTTCTTTTTGCAATTATTACAAAATATAGTGCCATGATGGCACCGGACTATGACAGGTTAGGAAATCTTTGCTTCAGCGCGTCGTATTTCTCCATCGTCTTGGCTAAGAAGTTCTTATACTCCTCGCTTTCGGGATTGAAAGGGCGGTGATGGAGAGCCTCACGGATGGGCTTCCATTCTTTGAGGAAGGAGCGTGTGGCGTCGGAAAAGAAAGTGTCGGCCATGCGGTCGTAGATATATTCCACGGCCTGGTCGGAGGGGTGCAGCATGTCGGGCTTGTAGAAGCGGTAGTCTCTAAGCTCGTCGTTGACAATCTCATACGACGGGAAATAGGTGATGTTGGCTTCCGGCCGCTCCGCTGCCATTCTGTCTATCAACTGCTGTGTGGCCAGGAGTAGAGTGGCTTTCGACAGCTGCGACTGGTGGTAACCGTATTTGCGGTAACGGATGGGGGAGACGGTGATGATGAACCGCACCCGTGGGAAAGATTTGGTTATCAGGTTAATGGCCTGCTGAAGGTAGTTGGCACATTCGCTGACAGCGAGTTCCTTCTCCTGGAAAAGCTGCTGTGGCCGCTTCTGACAGTTGTCTACGATTTCTCCCGTCTCCTTGAGGATATAGACATGGTTGGTTCCCAAAGTGAAGACCGCCGTCCCCGTTTCCTCTTTTTGGAAAGGCAGGTCGCCGGATTCCTTGAGCCGCTCCACGGTGTGGAGGATGCTGGCGGGGTTGTACATCACGCCGAAGGGGTTGACGACGGCACGGAATTTCTCGTCAACGAAGCGCTTGCCGATGTTGTCGGCGAAACAAGAGCCCACGAAGAGCATGCGCTCGCAGGGACCTATCTTCCATGGTGAAGAGGGAATATCAACAATCGTGCGGAAATCCATAGTTGTTATTTTGTTTTAATCGCTTGCATCATCTTACGCCAACGGAAATAGCCCATGACGGCGATAATGACATAGAGGCCGTAGAGTGAAGCCTTGAAAGGGATGTCTTTGATGACGTAGAGATAGCAACTTACGGCATCGACGAGAATCCAAAAGAGCCATTGCTCAAGGTATTTGCGTGCCAGAGCCCACAATCCTACAAAACTCAAGGCATTGGTGAAGCCATCGAGGACTGGCACGTTACTGTTGGTGTAGTGGGAGAGAACGAACCATGTGGCGGCCCAGGCCACAACAAAAAAGATGATAGCAGCCGGGTAGAGCCGCTTGGGCATGTGGGTGATGGGCATCTCCTCGCCGTCTTTCTGCTGGTGCTTGCGTCCGAACTTCCAAACCAGCCAGCCATAGACGGCGGCAAGGGTGTAGTATACTGCCATAGCTGCATCACCATAGAGGCCGTGAGTATAATAGAGGACGATGTCGAGAGCTGGCATGATGATACCCACGAGCCACAGCATAATGCTGGCCCTATACTCTAAAAAGATATAGATGAGCCCTAAGAGGGTTGTCGTGATGTCCAGCCAATGGTCGAGAAAAAAGTTCATTGCGGATGATGGTTTAATGCAAAGTTAGTTGATATTTTCCACACCGGCAAGTGTTTGCGGTCATATCTTATCACTTTTCGTCTCAAAAGTAAAGTAGGCGATGACGATGCCGTCGGCCTTGATATTGATATGCTGAGCCGTCGCTTCATTGAGTGTCCCTTGCCATATTTCCTTGAAAGGGTAGAGGTTCCATTTGAGTCCTTCACTCTGCAGATGGTGGCAGGAGATGTTAAAGATGCTGACTTGCTGTCCCGGGAAGGTGTCGAAGGAGGCGTTGCCCTCAGCCACGACAAACCAGCCGTAGTCGGTAACCATCACGGGCTGGAGGCCGAAGTCGCGGAAGTAGGTCACCATCAAGGAGATGTTGGCCAAGGTATGGTCTTCCCGCTTTCCTGTGGCCCCGACGTAGGCGATATGCTTCATTCCCTGCTTTCTGACAAAGCGTGTGGCTTTGGTGAGATCGTTGTCGTCCTGCTCGTCGACCTGATGGAAGATGTCCTTGATAGTAGGCAGGAAGGCTTGTGGCATGGAGTCGCCGTCGCCGACGATAGCCTGCGGCATGAGTCCATGACCTATGGCCGTCATCCCAGCTCTGTCGCAGCAGCAAAGGTAGCGGGCGTGGGAAAGAATAGCACACGGTATCTGAGCGGTGGGAAAGTCGCCATTGGCGACAATCACCGCATCAAATACCGTGTCTTCTGTGATTTGTTCGAAATGCATTAGAAGTTGATGCTCAGATGAGCCATCCAGTTGAAGGGAGCTGAAGGAGCAAAGCCTGCCTCATAGAGGTCTTTGACACGGTAAGCCTCAACATTGCCGTTCTTGTCCTTGCGGTAAGAAGGTGCTGCCCAGCCGTTGTTATCGTATTTAGCGTCGAAGATGTTGTAGAGGGTGATGCCCACAGTAGCGTCCTTGATGCCAAAATACTTCAGCGAGAAGTTGTAGCTCAGGTCGATATTGGTGTTGAAATGTCCCTTGATGAACATGTCCACATTCCGGTCGAAGCTGCCGTCCTTGTTGTAGTTCTTATAGCTCTTGAAGTCGGTATTGGTCAGATACTGACGGCTTATATACTGGCTTTGGATGCTGGCATTGAGACCTTTGTAGTTGAATGTGAAGATGTTGTTGAAGATGAGGTTCGGCGAGAAGGTGGTGCGAGTGTCGCCGAGGTTATAGGGTGTGCCGTCATCGAGCGTGATGGTCCAGTTTTTGTTGATGCTGCGTGCCCATGTGGCGTTGGCATCCCAGCGGAAATACTGGCAGGGCTTCCATGCTGCCTCCAGCTCGACACCCTCACGATACGACTTACCGCTGTTCTCATTGCTGGCAATGGCCTCACCAATCTCGTTGAGCTCTCCGGTGAGCACATACTGGTGGTTGTAGTACATATAATAGAGGTTGACGCCAGCAGAGAACTTGCTGCTCTCAAACTTATAGCCGAGCTCTACATCCTGCAACTTCTCAGCCTTGAGGTGGTTGACGTAGTTGTCCTGATAATCGTTGCGCACCGGCTCCTTATGGCTGATGGCATAGCTTGCGTAGACGCGGTTGTGGCTGTCTATCTGATAGTTCAGTCCTGCTTTCGGGTTGAAGAAGTCGAAGTCGTCGTGTGCCCAGAGCGTATTGTCGGGGTTGGCTCCGTACCAATCGCCCGGATCTTGCAGACGGAAGCCGACATGGCGGTACTGCAGGTCAACATAAGCGTTCAGCCCTGGCAGGAAGGTCCAGGCAGCCTTGCCATAGACATTGAAATCGCTCTTCCACGCCTCGTTGCGGTAGTACTCAAAGTTGGGATATACAGTAGACGATGGCAGGTAAGGTTTTGTCACTGTGCCGTTAGCGTCCTTCAGCTTGTTGCCGTCGGCGTCCTTATAGATATAGTAAGGAGTGTTCATTTCCCAGATGACCTTACCGAAGTGCTCACCGTCGTAGCGGTTCCATCCCGCTCCCAGTGTTGCCTTCAGGTCTTTCTTGTTGTCATAGTTGATGCTGGCGATGGCACCGTAAAAGTCGTTATCCATCTTCTTCTGCCGCACGAGGTCGCCCGTCACGTGAGAATAATAGGTCGTGCCGTTGCTGATGATGAAGTCGTTCTTGTCATCGGTAGCCAGTCCATAGTCAGCCCAAGCCTTACCGTCTTTGTACTCCTCGTAGTAGCCTTCGCCCTTGGTATAGTGCAGGGTGGCGTTAAGGCTCCACTTGTCGCCGAGCAGCTGGCTGGCGATGAGCTGGTAGTTCTGCTGATGGTAGTTATCGGTCTGTCCATCATAGTACTGCATGTTGCCATTCTGGTCCCAATACACACCGCAGGAATTGTAGCGTCGGCCATAGAGGCTTTGCTCGTACTTCGAGGCGTAGTTCCAGGCATGGTAGGTGCGCTCGGTGCCATTCCAAGTGAGGAATTTCACCATTGTATTGTCGGCGAAGTATCCGGCCTGAAGGAAATAAGAGTTGAGCTTTGTCGAGGCGCGGTCGAGGTAACCCTTCGATCCGATATTCGACAGTCGTCCCTGCAGTCCCCAGTGCCCTCCGAGGAGTCCAGTGCCGAAGCGCAGCGTCTCCTTATGGCTGTAGTAGGACCCGGCGCTGGCGTCGAGTCCGATGTAGGGTTCTGTACCGATATTCTCGGTCTGCATGTTCAGTGTGGCACCGAAAGCACCGGCGCCGTTAGTGGAGGAACCTGCGCCGCGCTGTATCTGCATGCTCTGTAGTGATGAGGTAAAGTCTCCCATATTGACAAAATACACCTGAGAGCTTTCAGCGTCATTGACAGGCACGCCGTTGGCGGTGATATTGATGCGGCTGGGGTCTACGCCACGCACACGGATGGAGGTGTAGCCGATGCCGTTGCCGGCGTCGGAAGTCGTGGTGACAGATGGAGTGAGCGAGAGGATATAAGGAATATCCTGCCCGAAGTTCACCTGTTTGATTTGTTGTTTGGAGAGCGTGGTGAAGGCCATTGGCGTCTTCTTGCCAGCTCGTGTGGAAGTTACCTGAACATCTTGCAACTCATACGTTCTGATCGAGTCCGTGGGCTCACCGGCCACCGCCGGCACAGCAGCCCAGAGCGTAGCTGCCATTGCGAAAAGAGTTTTCATTGAAACCTTTTGTTTTTAATAAAAATAACTAAAGGGAAGTACCTACCTACGCCGGCATTATCCGGATCAGGTTCTTGGGTATAATCTCAGCCACGGCACTTACCGCAGCACCCCTTAAAAAGCATTCTGCTTTTCGGGTGCAAAGTTACAAAAAAAGTGAAAGACAGTGCGGCTTATTGCATAAAAAATGCAAAAAATCATAGGGCTGCGGTTGTAAAAGGCTGGATCGATAACTTGTGACGACCGTCGCACGATCGCGTTGCGATTGTTCACACACAGAAGCATCTCGTCAGGCAACTGTTACAAGATAGATCTCTATCCTTTTGTTGTCCTTTTTTACATCTATTATCTTTCTTAAAGCATAAAAAAGTCTCGTGTAGGCTGTTTATATCCAATCTTTTCATTACTTTTGCAAGAAAATATAGGATTTACTTAATGAAAGAATTTGAATACTCAGAGGCTGAGGCCAACAAAGCCGAGACTGCTATTCTTGTCGGTCTTGTCACCCCCGAACAGGATGAGGCCAAGACGAAGGAATATCTCGATGAGCTGGAGTTTCTGGCTGATACCGCCGGTGCTGTCACTGTGAAGCGATTCACGCAGAAAGTCGGTGGCCCTAACCAGACGTCGTATGTCGGCAAGGGTAAGCTGGAGGAGATCAAGCAATATATCAAGGACGAGGAAGACAACGACCGCGAGATAGGAATGGTCATCTTCGACGATGAACTGTCGGCCAAACAGATTCGCAACATAGAGAACGAGCTGAAGGTGAAGATTCTCGACCGTACCTCTCTCATCCTCGACATCTTTGCCATGCGCGCTCAGACCGCCAACGCCAAGACACAGGTGGAGCTGGCGCAGTACCGTTATATGCTTCCGCGCCTGCAGCGAATGTGGACCCACCTGGAGCGTCAGGGCGGTGGCTCCGGTTCGGGCGGCGGCAAGGGTTCTGTAGGACTCCGTGGTCCTGGTGAGACACAGCTGGAGATGGACCGACGTATCATCCTCAACAGAATGTCGCTGTTGAAGAAGCGTCTCGTGGAGATAGACAAGCAGAAGAGCACACAGCGTAAGAACCGCGGGCGGCTGATTCGTGTAGCCCTCGTGGGATACACCAATGTGGGCAAGTCCACGCTGATGAACCTCTTAGCCAAGAGTGAGGTCTTTGCCGAGAACAAACTCTTTGCTACCTTAGACACCACCGTTCGTAAGGTCGTCATCAAGAACCTGCCCTTCCTCCTTGCTGATACTGTAGGATTCATCCGTAAGTTGCCTACAGACCTCGTGGAGTCGTTTAAGTCTACCCTTGACGAGGTGCGTGAGGCAGACCTCCTGCTTCATGTGGTGGACATCTCACACCCCGATTTCGAGGAGCAGATTCAGGTCGTCAACGAGACGCTGAAGGATTTGGAGTGCGCTGACAAGCCGACGATGATCGTCTTCAACAAGATTGACAACTACCATTGGACGGATAAGGATCCCGACGATCTCACCCCGGCTACCAAAGAGAATATTACCCTTGACGAACTGCGTAAGACGTGGATGGCAAAGATGGGCGACAACTGCATCTTCATCTCCGCTAAGCAGAAGGAAAATATCGACGAGCTGCGCGAGGTCCTCTACCGACGCGTCCGCGAGCTGCATGTACAGAAATACCCATACAATGACTTTCTCTATCCAACGGAAGAGTGAATAATGTATAGTGTATAATGTATAGTGTAAAATATACAGTGCATATATTCTGAATAATAAATAAGGGGTATACATAAATAAAGAATTTATGAGGAATCTGACCGAAGAAGAGATCAACATCCTTGATGACAATGGTTGTTGGGCAGAAGACTGGGGTAGTATTATGGTGAGCGACGACTTCAAGCCGAAGTTCATGCATCGCGTGCGTCTCTATGGCGAGGTCTCTATTGGTGACTTCGAGAAGAATGTTGAAGTCTCACCGGGCTTCCTGAAGCATTCCGGTATCAATGATGCCACCTTGCGCAATGTCTCTGTCGGCGATAACTGTCTGATAGAGAATATCGGCAACTTCATCAACAACTACACTATCGGCGACGATTGCTATATCTCCAACATCTCTACCATGGAGACAACGGAGGGAGCCACCTATGGACAGGGTAATATCATCTCTGTCCTCAACGAGGTAGGCGATGGTAACGTCATTCTCTTTAATGGTCTCAACAGCCAGTTGGCGGCCCTGATGGTCAGCCACAGTCGCGACAAGGAGTTGGTGGCCACCCTTCGCCGTCTGATACGTGAGGAGATAGAGGCTACCTCTCCCGACAGGGGAACCATCGGTAATGGTGTGAAGATTGTCAACACCAAAGAGATTACCAATACCATCATCGGCGATGACAGCGAGATTAGTGGTGCGGCGCGTCTGAGCGATGCCACCATTGTCTCCTTACCACAGGCCACTGTCTATATCGGCACCGGTGTCATCTGTGAGAACTCCATCATCAGCCATGGCTCCAGCCTCATCAACTCCGTGAAGATGCAGGACTGCTTCGTCGGTGAGGCTTGCAAGATCAGCAATGGCTTCACGGCCTCCCAGAGTGTCTTCTTTGCCAACTGCTTTATGAGCAATGGTGAGGCTTGTGCAGCTTTCTGTGGTCCCTTTACAGCCAGCCACCACAAGAGCTCCCTGCTGATTGGTGCGCAGTTCAGCTTCTATAATGCAGGCTCAGCCACCAACTTCTCCAATCACGCTTACAAGATGGGACCACTCCACTGGGGCATCTTGGAGCGTGGCAGCAAGACAGCCAGCGGAGCCTATATCCTCATGCCGGCGGAGATAGGAGCGTTCAGCGTGTGTTTCGGCAAGGTGATGCACCATCCCGACACGCGTCAGCTGCCGTTCTCGTATATCATTGCGGGTGACAGCGTCACCTATATCTCACCGGGAAGAAACATCACCACCGTGGGCCTCTACCGCGACATCCGCAAATGGCCGAAGCGCGATATGCGGCCGTCGGGGGCACGGCTGAGCACCGTCAACTTCAACTGGCTCTCACCGTTCACCGTGGGCGAGATTGTGCAGGGCAAGCAGACGTTAGAGACACTGCGCCGTGCCGCTGGCGATGATGTCGCGGTCTATCCTTTCCATGGCGCACTCATCAAGGCCTCTTCCTTGGCGAAAGGCTTGCGCAACTACGACATGGCACTGCGGATGTATATGGGCAGTGTGGTGGCGAACAGAAAGCAGGAAGATGAACAGCTTGCGGCTCCCGCCGACAGCACCGGACTCGGTGAGTGGGACGACCTTGCGGGGCTGCTCCTGCCTGTCAGCGAGGAGGAGCGCCTTGTCAGCGATGTCAAGGAAGGTGTCCTCGACAGCATCCAAGCGGTGATAGAAAAATTGGCAGACATCAATGTCCATTACAGCGACTGGCAGTGGGCGTGGGCCTACCAGCTCATCCAAAACTACTATGGCATAGAGGAGATCACTCCCGACGATGCCGAGAAGATTGCTGCTGATGCGAACGAGGCCCTCCACAGTTGGATAGCAGAGATTCGCAAGGATGCGGAGAAAGAGTTTGCCTTAGGAGATGTGGAGCAGTCTGTGCTCGACAATTTCTTGGCAAGCTTGGATAAAGAGACATAAGAACAAGATTAACCATTTCATATTATGGATTGTAAAATATTACTACTCGCAGCCCTCACCGCTGTCTCCACAACGGTGTCCGCTCAGAGTTATCACTACGAATCGGTCCCCGGTGACCCGATGCAGACGCGCATCTACACCTTGCCCAACGGACTGAAGGTGTATACCAGCGTGAACAAGGAGAAGCCGCGGTTGCAGACCTACATTGCCGTGCGCACTGGTTCGCGCAATGACCCGAAGGAGACGACGGGACTGGCCCACTACTTAGAGCATCTGATGTTCAAGGGCACCACACATTTCGGCACTTCCAACCTTGCTGCTGAGCAGCCTTTGCTCGACTCCATCGAGAATCGCTTCGAGCAATACCGCCACATCACTAACCCCGTGGCCCGCAAAAAGTGGTATGAGAAGATAGACTCTCTCTCTCAGCTCACCGCAAAATATAATATCCCCAATGAGTACGACAAGATGATGGCGTCCATCGGTTCGGAGGGCAGCAATGCCTATACCAGCAATGATGTCACCTGGTATGTTGAGGACATTCCCAACAACGAGATTGACACCTGGGCAAAGATTCAGTCTGACCGCTTTCAGAATATGGTCATCCGCGGGTTCCATACCGAGCTTGAGGCTGTCTATGAGGAGTATAACATCGGTCTGGCAAAAGACAGTAGAAAAGCCTATGTGGCGCTCATGAAGAAGCTCTTCCCCACACACCCTTATGGTACGCAGACGACCATTGGCACGCAGGAGCATCTGAAGAATCCGAGCATCGTCAATATCAAAAACTATTTTCACCGCTATTATGTACCCAATAATGTGGCCATCTGCTTAGCCGGCGATTTCGACCCCGACAAAGCTGTAGCTACCATCGACAAATATTTCGGCAGTTGGAAGCCGAGCACGACGCTCTCCCGCCCGGAGTATGCGCCTGTTGCCGACCTGATGCAGCACGTCGACACCACCGTCGTGGGTCAGGAGGCGGAGAATGTTATGTTGGGCTGGAAGTTTGAGAAAGCAGCCTCTGACCAGCTTGACACCCTCAGCGTAGTCTCCGACATTCTCTCCAATGGCAAGGCAGGACTGATGGACATCGACCTCAACCAGCCGATGAAGATTATGGGAGCAGGAACCGGGGTAGAAGGCCTTACCGACTATTCCATCTTCTTTGCGCAAGGTATGCCCAAGCAGGGTCAGACCCTCGAAGAGGTTCGTGACCTGATGCTGGCTGAGATAGAGAAGCTGAAGCGCGGCGAGTTTGACGAAAACCTCGTCAAAGCCGTCATCGCCAATAAGAAGCTCAATCTCCTGCGTAGTCTGGACAAGAATGCGAACCGTACGGAGATGATGAAGGACGCCTTTATCAATGGTGAGGACTGGGCCCATGTCGTCGGTCAGATGAACCGTATGGAGAAGATGACGAAGCAGCAGATAGTGGACTTTACCCGTCGTCACTTCCTTGACAACTACGTCTGTGTCTATAAGCGTTTGGGCAACGACACGACAATCCATAAGATTGAGAAACCACATATCACGCCGATTCCTACTAATAACGACAAGCACAGCGACTTCCTCACGGCTATCGTCAATTCCAATCCAGCGCCTATCCAGCCGCAGTTCATCGACTTCGATAAGGATTTGACAAAAGGTCGGATGAAGAATGGTGCTGAGGTGCTCTATAAGCCGAACACCACCGACGATCTCTTCGACCTCGCCCTTGTCTTCCCTGTAGGAAAGGAGAACAGTAATAAGTTGGAGGTTGCCGCCGAATATCTCGACTATGTAGGTACAGCTACCCGCTCTGCCAACGACATCAAGAAGGCTTTCTATCAGTTAGCCTGCGACTACAGCGTCAGCGTGAAGTCTGACGAGACCCGCATCTCCCTCAGCGGACTCAACGAGAATATGCCGAAGGCTCTTGCCCTCTTAGGCGACTATATCAATCATGCCAAGGCGGATAACGACAGCTATCAGACGGCTGTGGGACTGGCCATCAAGCAGCGCAACGATATGAAGGGTGACCAGGAATCTTGCTACAGTGCTTTGGTCAACTACGCTGAATACGGTGCCTACAACCCCATGCGGAATATCATGAGCGCCGATGAGATGAAGAAAGCCGACCCTCAGCAGCTCTTGGACCTGCTGAAGAATTTGGGTAAGTACACATTATTATATTATGGTGCTACTCCCATGAAGCAGTTGGAGTCCATCGTAGCCAAGAACTATCCTTGCACGATGACGACGACACTTCCTGCCGCCCGCCGCTATACGCAGACCACGACGAAGCAGAATGAGGTGGTGCTGGCGCCCTACGATGCCAAGAACATCTATATGACGCAGTATCTCAACGAGGGCAAGCAGTGGACACCCGATGAGGCTCCTGTCAATGCTCTCTTTGGTGAGTATTTTGGTGACGGTATGAACGCCATTGTCTTCCAGGAGCTTCGTGAGGCTCGCGGTCTGGCTTACAGTGCCGGCGCATGGTTGACAACACCTTGGCGTAAGGGTGACCCTGAGTGCTTCAACACCTATATCATCACGCAGAATGACAAGATGCCGGAGTGCATCAAGGAGTTCAATGATTTGCTCAACAACATGCCGGAGCGGCAGGCTGGTTTCGACCTCGCCAAGCAGAGCCTGACAAAGACCTTGGCTACGGCTCGCACGACAAAGTTCGCGGTCCTCAACGCCTATCTCGCTGCCCGCAAGCGTGGTCTCGACTACGACATCAACAAGGTCATCTACGACAGGCTGCCGTCGCTGACCATGTCCGACCTGGTGAAGTTCGCTAAGGAGAACATCTCCAACAAACCCTATCGCTATATCATCCTCGGTGATGAAAAGGAGCTCGACATGAACACGCTTCAGAAGATAGGACCGGTGACGAAACTTTCTAAATACGATATTTTCGGATTCTAATTATAAAAACATTATGGCAAAAACAGTAGATTTTAAGTTTGCTCCTATGTTTCAGCTTGGGGAGGACGATACCGAGTATCGTCTTCTCTCCAAGGAGGGAGTGAGCACGTCAACTTTCGAGGGCAAGGAGATTTTGAAGGTTACTCCCGAGGCTCTTACCCTTCTGGCTCAGGAAGCCTTCCACGATGTAGAGTTCTGCCTCCGCCGCAAGCACAACGAGCAGGTGGCAGCTATCCTCAACGATCCTGAGGCCAGCGACAACGACAAGTATGTGGCCCTGACACTCCTCCGCAATGCCGAGACCGCTGTCAAGGGCGTGCTGCCCTTCTGCCAGGATACGGGTACTGCCATCATTCATGGAGAGAAAGGTCAGCAGGTGTGGGCCGACTTCGACGAGGAAGAGGCCCTCTCACGTGGTGTCTACAACACCTTCACACAGGACAACCTCCGCTATTCTCAGAATGCACCGCTGACGATGTACGATGAGGTGAACACCAAGTGCAACCTGCCCGCGCAGATCGATATCGAGGCTACCTCCGGTGAGGAGTATCGCTTCGTGATGGTAGCAAAAGGTGGTGGCTCTGCCAACAAGACTTATTTCTATCCGATGACAAAGGCTACCATCCAGAATGAGGGCACCCTGCTGCCTTTCCTCGTGGAGAAGATGAAGAGCTTAGGTACAGCCGCTTGTCCGCCTTACCACATCTGCTTCGTCATCGGCGGTACCTCTGCTGAGAAGAACCTGCTCACCGTGAAGCTCGGCTCTATCCATTATCTCGACAGCCTGCCTACAAGCGGTGATGAGACCGGTCGTGCTTTCCGTGATCTCGACCTTGAGGCCAAGCTCCTCAAAGAGGCTCACAGAATCGGTCTGGGCGCTCAGTTCGGTGGCAAGGCCTTTGCTCACGACATCCGTGTCATCCGTCTGCCCCGTCATGGCGCCTCCTGTCCTATCGGCCTCGGCGTGAGCTGCTCTGCCGACCGTAATATCAAGGCCAAGATTAATCGTGACGGTATCTGGTTGGAGAAGATGGACACTAACCCCGGCAACCTTATCCCTGCTGACCTGCAGAAGCCCGGTGAGAACGGTGGCGTCGTCATCAACCTCGATGAGGGCATCGACAAGGCCCGCGCTATCCTCACCAAGTATCCTGTCTCTACCCGTGTCATCCTCAACGGCACCATCATCGTAGCCCGCGACATCGCTCATGCTAAGCTGAAAGCCCGCCTTGACAATGGTGAGGAGCTGCCCGACTACTTCAAGAACCATCCTGTGCTCTATGCAGGTCCTGCCAAGACTCCGGAAGGCTATCCTTGCGGCTCTATGGGCCCGACGACCTCCAACCGTATGGACCCGTATGTCGACGAGTTCCAGGCTCATGGCGGTTCGATGATTATGATTGGTAAGGGTAACCGCACACAGCTCGTCACTGACGCCTGCAAGAAGCATGGTGGCTTCTACCTCGGTACTATCGGTGGTGTGGCTGCTGTCCTGAGCAAGGACTGCATCAAGAGCATCGAGTGCGTGGAGTATCCTGAGCTCGGCATGGAAGCCATCTGGAAGATTACCGTGGAGAACTTCCCTGCCTTCATCCTCGTTGATGACAAGGGCCACGATTTCTTCAAGGAGCTGAAGCCCTGGAAGTGTGAGTGCTAATCACCACTTCGTGAACAACAAAATTCGCCGCACCATAGAGTGTCTGCTTCTGGCTTCATGCCTTTTGGCAGCACTGTGTGGTGCGGTTTTGACTATCTTTCCCTATCTTACACTGCATCGTATGACGAACGACTGGACCCCAGACCCATCCCAACAAGCGATTATCTCTATCCATTCCGGCACCCATCTTGTCTTAGCGCCTCCGGGCTGTGGCAAGACGCAGATTCTTGCCGAGCGCATCTTCCAGGCCTTGGCCGCCGGTGTGTCGCCTAATGAGATGCTCTGTCTGACTTTCACCAACCGTGCGGCCCGAGGCATGCGGGAGCGTATCGACAGTAGGGTAGGGGAGACGGAGAGCCGGGATGTCTTCGTGGGGAATGTCCATCGTTTCTGCTCACACTTCCTTTTTACTAATAATGTGGTCGCGGCGGAGAGCGCTGTCATCGATGACGAGACGGCGAACAGCATCTTAGCGAGATATATGAACGAGGATGAGGCAAAGGTGGAAGCCGACTTCCGCAGAAGAAAAGCCTATGCACAGATTATCTTCTTCGCGCATTTCATGTATGCGCTGGAAAAGGGCTATCCTAAGGCTTTGAGAATCCATTCGGAGTGTGTGACGCGAGAGGACCAGACGGTCATGAAGGCCATTGCAACCCTGCTGGACAAGTCTTACGATGCCAACCTGATGATAGACATCTACAACCATGCCGATTTCTATCTCTCTCAGATTGAAAGTCCGGATTTTCCCCGACTGCTCTACCACGATGCTGTGCAGACGCTGACCAAGATGAAGTTTGCCCATGCTTACACGGCCTATAAGCGCCTGAACCATCTCCTCGATTTTGAGGACCTGCTGCAATTCACCTATACCACCCTATATGAGGACCGGCAGAATGCGGCAGACCATCATGTAGCATTGCAATATCAGCGTTATCCTTGGATACAGGTTGACGAGGTGCAGGACCTGAATATGTTGCAGTTAGCGATTATCCGTGAGCTCTGCCAACGTGAGGAGGATAGGGTCACAGACTCAGCTTCTTCCACTCCCCGCGTCATCCTCTATCTTGGAGATGAGCAACAGGCCATCTTCTCTTTTATGGGCGCCAAACTGTCTACGCTGGCGGCGCTCAAAGACATCTGCAAAGGCAATATCCATCATCTTGGCATCAACCACCGGTCACCGAAGCCATTGTTGGATATGCTCAACGCTTATGCGGTAGCCAATCTCTCTTCCGACCCCAGTTTGTTGCCTATGTCAGAGCGCAATGGGCGGGTCGATTCACAGTGTGAGCTTCGCATCCTGCGCTATGAGAATATCTGGGCAGAGCTGCAGGGCGTTGTCAAGCGTGCGATGAAAGCGGGAGAAACAGCCGGGGAGACGACAGCCATTATCGTCAATTCCAACAGCGATGCCGATGAGGTTGGCGAAGCCTTGACGGAGAAGCAGGTTCCGCATTTCAAAATCTCAGGCACCGACATCTTCTCCACACCTGAGGTGAAGCTGCTTTTGGCGCATGCCAACGTTCTTGGCAATGATCATAACTTCTTAGCCTGGTCAAGGATACTGTCGGGGCTGCGCGTCTGTGAGACACCAGCCTCAGCCCGACAGTTCGTCCACCAGTTGCGGAAGGTGGGCATCACACCCTCCGACTTCCTGCAAGAGGCTCCGGCAACAGCGCCCTTTGATATAAAGTCAACCTACCTGCAACGGTTTGTTCAGGTCTATGATAATGAGGACGTCGTGGTCTTCGATACCGAGACCACGGGCCTCGACGTCTTCAACGACGACATCTTGCAGATTGCTGCAGAGCGTATCCGACAGGGTGTGAGCGTAGAGAAATTTTCGGTGTATATAGAGACCGATAAAGCAATCCCGGAGATGTTGGGCGACATCGTCAATCCCATTATCGAAGAGCGAAAGCATCAGCAACTCTACACACATCGTGAGGCATTGAAGCGATTTGTTGATTTTGTGGGCGACAGCCCGTTGCTGGCGCATAATGCGGAGTTTGACAGACATATCCTCTACTACAACCTTGAGCGCTATTGTCCTGATATTCTTGACAAGAGGAATATCGAGTCCTGGGACAGTCTGAAGCTGATCAGACTGCTGCGCCCCGATCTGCACGCCTTCAAATTGAAGCTCTTGTTAGCCGAGCTGGGCTTGCAGGGTGAGAACTCGCATCTGGCCGACGATGATGTCAATGCCACCGTATCTCTCGTCAACTACTGCTATGCTCAGGCAAAGAAGATGTTGCCATTGCAGGAGAGCTATCTGATAAAGAAAAGTACAGAGGAGCGTATCGCCAGGCTGCGTCGCAACTATGCCGAGGTCTATGTCCAAGGCATGGCTCGTCTCTATGACCGACAGTCATCGGTCAATGATCAACCTGCTTTGGTGGCTGAGTTGAACCGTTTCTATCAATATCTGATAGATGGGCGCTGGATAAAGCCTGTGGAGAAGATGGACTATATCTTCACCTTCTTAGCCAAGGACGTCATCAATGCTGCTGAGGAGCCTTCACTCCGACATCAGCTTGACGGTCATCTGATGGAGCTGAATACCTTCAAGGAAGCCGACCTCTGTGGCTCGTCGATTATCACAGAGCGCATCTTTGTCTCCACCATTCATAAGGCCAAGGGGTTGGAGTTTGACAACGTCTTTGTCTACGATGTTGTGGATGGGCGCATTCCTAACTTCTATAATGAGAACAACATACCCTTACTTCAGGAGGATGCGCGTAAACTCTATGTTGCCATGTCGCGGGCGAAGAAGCGACTGTATGTCTGCTATAGCAGCTATGGACGGTCCTCGTCGGCCTATCCCCGCAAACTGTCCCGTTTCATGGAGCCTGTCATGGTCCATTTTCAACGGTGATTATGACTGTCGCACCTGCCCGAAAGAAGCAACGGGAAAGGATAAGGCCGCTATGAAGAGAAGAAAGTGAAAGAGTTGATTCATATTATGTTAAAAGAAAAGCATGGGGCGGTTTGCCTTGTGTTTCTGGTCAAGATCGTCCTTCATCTGCTTGATAGCCTTGTCGAAGAAGAAACTGACAAGAAATTCATCTGTATTCTCTGTCCTTATCTGCTTTAAAGCCCCTATATATTCTTGTCTGTCCTCCTTGCGGATGATAAGCTCAGGCAAACCATTATGCAGCAGAATAAAGTTGGAGACCAAACGTCCCGTACGCCCGTTACCGTCGCGGAAGGGATGCAGATATTCATAGAATCCATGAAAGCGTGCAGCAAGGATCATCGGGTGAATCTTCTGCATTTCCATGGCCTTGGCTGTTGACTCCATAAGTTTTGGTACTTGCGCTATCAGCCTTTCATGTTCGCCAAAGACGGTATCTCCTGCTGCCATGTCAACGGTGGTGAACTCGCCCGGTGTTGCTCCTGGTGCTTTATAGGGAAGCGTATGGAGGGTAACGAGGCGGTTTACTTCTTTGAGCAGTGCCACGTCAAAAGGATGGTCAAGATGCTTATGCATCCATTCGTAAGCGGCGAAGTGGTCTGCCATCTCTTGGCATTCAAGAAGTGTCTTACCAACTGGATAATAGCCCAGTCCTTGTTCAAAAAGTTCGCGTGTATCATCAACGGAGAAGGAGCTACCCTCAATACCACAGCTATGACACGAGAACAACACTTCATTGCGCTCGCGGTATTGCTCCTTACCCATAGGCTCGACGATCTTCTTCTGATATTCGGCTACGGTCTTGTCATATCGTCTTATCTCGTCCTCAAACATAATGTAAAGCTAAACAAGGATGCTCATCATCGTCTTTATTTTGCCCAAAGTTAGCATAAATATCCGAATCTGCCAAAAATAATAGGCTATATCTTGCAGCGGGTGCCTAAAATGCGGACGGCAAGATATAGCCTAATTATGTGTTGAGCAGTCTTACTTCTTCACCCTTGTGGCTTTGATGAAGTAGCAGATGAGGCAGACGTATGCTAAAAGTGAAGTCATCTCAGAGAGCGGGTTGCTCCACCAGGTGTCGGCGATGGAGAGCTCGATGCCGCCAAACTTCAGCAGGGCAGAGACGACACCCATCAGCGCACCACCGGCGATGAAACCACTGGCGATGAGCGTACCCTTTTCACCACGCGCCTTGTTGATGGCGTCGTCCTTAGAGCGAGAGGTGACAAACCAGTTGATGGCGCCACCGACGACGAGTGGCACATTGAGCTCCAAGGGGATGAACATGCCCAGAGCTACTGCCAAGGCAGGGATATGGCAGCGGTCGAGGACGATGGCTATCAAGGCTCCGATGCCATAGAGAATCCACGGTGCCCCAACACCGTTCATCAGCGGGTCGATGACGGCAGCCATGGCGTTGGCCTGTGGGGCGGCGAGCTTGCCACTGGCAAAGCCGTAGGTCTTGTTCAGGACAATCATCACGGCCACTACGGTGGCTGCACTGACAATGGTGCCCAGGAACTTCCAGGTCTCCTGCTTAGCGGGCGTCGTACCCAGCCAGTAACCTATCTTCAGGTCTGTGATAAAGCTGCCAGCCATGGAGAGGGCTGTGCAGACCACACCACCCATGATCAGTGCGGCCAGCATGCCGCCGGGACCACGCAGGCCGACGCCGACCATGACGACAGAGGCCAGGATGAGCGTCATCAGCGTCATGCCCGAGACGGGGTTGCTGCCCACGATGGCGATGGCATTGGCGGCCACGGTGGTGAAGAGGAAGGCGATGACGGCTACGAGGAGGATTCCGACGGCGGCGAAGAGCAGGTTGCCGTCCATGACACCCGTCCAGAAGAAGATGAAGGTCAGCACCAAGGTAGCCAGGGAGCCGATGGCAATAATCTTGAAGGGAATGTCGCGCTGCGTGCGCTTCACCTTCACAGCGGCACCACTCTTGCCCTTGAGCTCTTTGGAAGCCAGGCTGACGGCGCTCTTGATGATGCCCCAGCTCTTGATGATGCCGATGACACCGGCCATGGCGATGCCGCCGATGCCGATGGACCGAGCGTAGGCTTTGAAAATGTCCTCAGGCGCCATGGCACCGACTGTGGCGGTGATGGTCGGGTCCCACATGTTGAGCACCTGGTCATGGAAGATGAGCGACATTCCAGGCACGATGAGCCACCAAACAGCCAAGGAGCCCAGCGTGATATAGAGTGCGTATTTCAAGCCTACGATATATCCCAGGCCCAGGACGGCAGCACCGGTGTTGACCTTGAAGACAATCTTGGCTTTGTCGGCCAGCTCCTGTCCGAGACCGATGACGCGTGAGGTGAAGTTCTCATTCCACCAGCCGAAGGTGGAGACGATGAAGTCGTAGAGTCCGCCTACGATACCGGCGATGAGCAGCGGCTTAGCCTGGTCACCACCCTTGGCACCGGAGACGAGGACCTGTGTCGTCGCCGTGGCTTCCGGGAAGGGGTATTTGCCATGCATGTCGCTGACGAAATATTTGCGGAAGGGGATGAGGAAGAGGATGCCAAGGATGCCGCCCAAGGCTGAGGCTAAGAACATCTTGACAAAGGATGATGTCATCTCCGGATATTTGGCTTGCAGGATGTAGATAGCCGGAAGGGTGAAGATGGCACCGGCCACGACGGCTCCTGAGCAGGCACCGATGCTCTGTATGATGACGTTCTCACCTAAGGCCTTGTTGCGCTTGGCGGCTGTGGAGACGCCGACAGCGATGATGGCGATGGGGATGGCGGCCTCGAAGACCTGGCCGACTTTCAGACCTAAGTAGGCGGCAGCGGCGGAAAAGAGCATGGCCATCAGGATTCCCCAGGTCACGGACCAGGTGTTGACTTCCGGATAGACCTTGTCCGGTTTCATGATAGGGGTGTACTCCTCCCCGTCTTGGAGCTCGCGGAATGCATTCTCAGGCAGTCTTACGGCTTCTTTCTCTGTATTGTCCATTGTATATAAATTTGTTTATTTTTAGAGGTTTATAATTCTTTCTGTCGGCGGTGGATCACCCTGACGGTGCCACAGAGTGCGTCGTAGCGCACCTGCAAGGAGTCGCGCTTGACCTTGAGCATGTTCTTCTTGTAGAGATTCTTCTCACTGCCTATCGCACTTATCGTGGCCTGGAGGGCAGAGTCGGTGCGCCCGATATCTTCCTGTGTCATCTTCAGCGAGGCCTCCTGCCAGATCTTCAGCGCTTTCTTGCGGCTTTCTACCGCCTGGGGGTGCTCGGTGCGCAGGCGAGTGATGGCATTGAGGGTGCCCTGGTAGTTGTTGGCTTTGTACAGTGAGTCAATTTGATTCATCAGCGGGGCTGCCTTCTCATCAGCGGATGGGGTGCAGGAGGCGAGGAGAGCGGCAGCGGAGAGTAATAGTAAATATTTCTTCATCTTTCAGTCAACAGTGTATATTCTTTTAAAACACCTAAATATTATATATTATTGCATCAAATGCCCTTTTTATTTTCTTTTTTTTGAACTTTCTTATGTTAACACCTTCTTTCCCTGTTGCTGGGTAGACGAAAACCTATAAAACCTCATAAATCCATGGTGGCGGCTTGGGAATATGGAAAATAGTGTGTACCTTTGCCTAATACAAAGACTAAAAAGTATGGAATCAGCAAACAATATAGAAGATAAGGACAAAGGGCAGCGCATGACGCAAGGCTATGAGGAGACCTTTCATACGGATCTCCACCAATATCTGATGGGGTTGAATCTTGTCGACGCCCACTTCCCCGACGCTCCCGACCTTGAGGCCCTGTGGCCGAAGATTGGTGAGAGCTATATGCCCGATGGCGTCAGAGAGTTTAACAGCTATCCCACCGTTGCGCTCGGATGGATTATGTATATCGGTATGGCCGTGGCCAAATACTGGGATGAGGACTGGGAGTTGTATTCCAAGGTGGAAAACTTATACAAATACCTTCGTGACCGCATCGATTTCGACCATCTTGATGACTATGTCGCCGAGAAGGTCCTGCTCCTCGACGGCAATGGTGTGGAGAAGCTGCGCCGTGTCATCTCGGAATGTGCTTCCCGCCTTAACAACAGACTCATGCACCTCGGCGTACAGCCAGGCTCTGAAGAGGCATTCCGGGCTTTCATCGCCGCACTCCACGAGATGTACAGGATGGGTGTCGCCGTAGAGCTCAAGACCTTGGGCTATCACATGGTGAAGATGAGTTAGACCGTTGAAATCCATGGACTGAAGTCCGGCTTTTTGGCTGTAGGGGAGAAAATTGGATTGAAAGGATTTTGAGTTTAGAATTGATTGTTGTAACTTTGCAAGTGCTATGTCAGAGAAAAATACAGATCAGGAATTTAAAGCCGTAATGGCAGAGAGCCGTCAGCTCTTTGCTGATAAACTCCACGACTACGGTGCCTCTTGGCGCCTGCTGAGAGCTACATCGCTCACCGACCAGCTCTTTATCAAGGCCAAGCGTGTGCGCTCCCTTGAGATTTCGGGCCAGTCATTGGTTGGCGAGGGCATCCGCCCAGAGTTTATCGGTCTGATAAACTATGGCATTGTAGGCCTTATCCAGTTGGAGAAGGGCTTTGCCGACAGAGTGGATATGACAGCAGAAGAGGCTCTGGCACTCTATGACAAATACGCCAAGGAGGTCTTCGACCTTATGATGAAGAAGAACCACGACTATGGCGAGGCATGGAGAGATATGCGCGTGAGTAGCTATACCGACTTCATACTCACCAAGATAGAGCGTGTGAAAGAACTTGAGGACATCGACGGCAAGGCCATCGCCTCCGAGGGTATCGATGCCAACTACATGGATATTATCAACTACGCCGTCTTTGGCGCCATCCGTTTGAGCGAGGCCAAATAACAACATAGCCATCAGTTAACAATGCCAACATTTCCAGTCAAGACATTCCACAGCAGATTTCAGACCATAGCGCTGAGCGTGGTGGTGAACCTGTCCCGCTTCGTCTTAGGGGCAGTCTTTGTCTTCTCGGGATTTGTCAAGGCCATAGACCCGCTCGGCACGCAATATAAGATTCAGGATTATCTTGCTGCCGTGGGCTTGTCGGGCGCGATACCCGACTTTGTAACCCTTATCGCTTCTATCCTTTTGGCAGGTCTGGAGTTCAGCCTCGGTGTGCTGATGCTCTTTGCCATGCACCGTCGGCTCACCTCTAAGCTCATGGTGGCCTTCATGGCTGTGATGACGCTCATCACCGTGTGGTTGGCCGTTTTCAACCCCGTCAAAGACTGCGGATGTTTTGGCGATGCCATCCATCTCACCAATGTTGAGACGCTGCTGAAGAATATTGTGCTCTTGGCGTGCGCCGTCGTCGTGGCCTGGAAACCATTGGAGATGTATCGCTTCCTCTCGCGCTCTACGCAGTGGATAGCCGTCAACTACACCGTGCTCTTCATTCTGCTGATGAGTGGCTACTGCCTCTACCATCTGCCCATCTTCGATTTCCGGCCCTATCATATTGGCGTGAATATCAAGCGTGACATGGCTATTCCGCCCGATGCGCCACAACCGGAGTTTGAGACCACGTTCATCCTACAGAAGAATGGCATGAAGAAAGAGTTCACCCTCGACAACTATCCTGACTCCACGTGGCAGTTCGTGGACTCCAAGACCGTGCAGACCAAGGAGGGCTATGTGCCGCCTATCCACGACTTCTCCATCCAGCGCGCTGACGGTGAGGATATCACCGACTCCATCCTTACGCGCAAGGGTTACACCTTCCTGCTCATAGCGCCGCATCTTGAGACTGCCGACGACTCCAACTTCGGAGACATCGACCAAATCTACGAATACTGTCAGGACAACAAGATACCTTTCTATTGCCTGACCGCTTCAGTGGGCAAGGCCATCAGCCATTGGCAGAATATCACCGGAGCGGAATATCCCTTCCTTTTCACCGACGAGACTACGCTGAAGACCATCGTCCGGAGCAATCCCGGACTTCTGCTGCTCAAGGACGGCACCATTATCCGGAAGTGGGGGCACAACGACATGCCGTCGTCGCAGCAGCTCCAGGCGCCACTCGCCAAGCTGGAGATAGGCCATCTGCCCAACGACAGCGTGGGCAAGACGCTCACTCAGGTCCTGCTCTGGTTCTTCATGCCGTTGTTCATCCTCGTCTTCGCCGACAGAATGTGGGCATGGACAAAGTTCGTCAAAAGGAAGATTAGAGAGCGCAAGGAGCTGCTCATAGCAGAAGAGGAGAAACTGGAAGAAACATCAAACAAAATATTTTCATCCTTTAATAAACACAACAAAAATGAGAAAGAAAATTGTAGCAGGTAACTGGAAAATGAACGAGAACCTGCAGGAGGGCGTAGCCCTGGCAAAGGAGATTAACGAGACACTGAAGGCTGACAAGCCCAACTGCGGCGTCATCATCTGCACACCGTTCATCCACCTGGCAAGTGTTGCTCAGGTTCTCGACCAGAACGTTGTCGCTTTAGGTGCTGAGAACTGCGCCGACAAGGAGAAGGGTGCCTACACGGGTGAGGTCTCTGCCGCTATGGTTAAGAGCACGGGTGCACAGTATGTCATCCTCGGCCACTCTGAGCGTCGTCAGTACTACAATGAGACTCCTGAGATCCTCAAGGAGAAGGTAGACCTGGCCCTGAAGAACGGTCTGAAGGTCATCTTCTGCTGCGGTGAGACCCTCGAGGAGCGCGAGGCCAACAAGCAGAACGACGTCGTCAAGGCTGAGCTCGACGGCAGCGTCTTCCATCTCTCTGCTGAGGAGTGGAAGAACATCGTACTGGCTTACGAGCCCATCTGGGCTATCGGCACTGGCAAGACTGCTACTGCTGACCAGGCTGAGGAGATGCTGGCTTACATCCGCTCTATCGTCGCTGAGAAGTACGGCAAAGAGGCTGCTGAGGACACTACTATCCTCTATGGTGGCAGCTGCAAGCCCGGCAATGCTCCTGAGCTCTTCGCTAAGCCCGACATCGACGGTGGTCTCATCGGTGGCGCTTCTCTGAAGGCTGCTGACTTCAAGGGTATCATCGACGCTTGGAAGAAGTAATCAATCATCTTATGGAGCTCTCGCCCTCATGGGGACGGGAGCCCCTTTTTAATAAAATATGAAATGAAAAAATTCGCCATTCTCTTTTTCTATATTCTTGGGATTGCCATCAGTGCCAATGCCCAGTCCTTCACCCAGCATTTGCAGCAGCAGACAGCGGGAAAAGGAAAGGTATCTGTGAGCCATAGCAGGGAAATAGATATTCTTGTGAATGGTGTAGCACAGGATAACAAGTCTGCCAACAAACCGGTGGTGACAACACCCAACCGTAGTGGCAACAATGCCGTTAATGTCAATCGCCCTAAGACTTCTGTGGGCAAACCGGTCAATGCCGACAGTGCCGAGAGGCAGAAAGCCGTCGAGGAGGCTGCTAAAGAGCGGGCACGGGAGGCTGTAAGAGAGGAAGAAAGGAGAAAGATAGCTCTTGAGAAGGCCATGGAAGAGAAGAAGGCCCAAGAGGAAAAGAAAGCCTTAGAGGAGAAAAAGGCTCAGGAGAAGAAGGAGGAACGACATACAGCTGAGACAAAATCGGCCGACGACGATGAGTTCAACATTCCCACCGTCGATATGCGCAAGAAGGTGATGCGCGGCAGCAAGAAGGTCACGGGATACCGTGTACAGGTCTTTGCTGGGGGCAACACGCGCGCCGACAAGCAGAAAGCGCAGCAGGCTGGCAACGCCGTCAAGCTGCGATTCCCTGACCAGCCCGTCTACGTGCATTTCTATTCGCCAAGATGGATATGCCGCGTGGGCAACTTCAGATCGTATAGTCAGGCGGTAAACATGCTCAAGGCCGTGAAGGCCATGGGATACCGTTCGGCGACAATTGTCAAGGGAAAGATTTCCGTGTTCGAATAATACACATATTTATATATTGTCTTATCACGTAAGGCAGAAAGACATGAATTTATGAATCCAGAGACAGAATTTCGTGACGGGCTCGATGAGCTCGCCGTACACTATAAGGCTATCCTCAAGCTTCTCGGTGAGGATCCTGAGCGTGAGGGACTCTTGAAGACGCCGATGCGCGTGGCCAAGGCCATGCAGATTCTTACAAGAGGATATACCCAGGACCCGCACAAGGTGCTGACAGACGCGCTCTTTGAAGAGCATTATGACCAGATGGTCATCGTGAAGGATATCGACTTCTTCTCGATGTGTGAGCACCACATGCTGCCTTTCTATGGCAAGGCCCATGTGGCTTATATCCCTAACGGACATATCACCGGCCTGAGCAAGATAGCCCGTGTCGTCGACATCTTCTCCCACCGCCTGCAGGTGCAGGAGCGTCTGACGGAGCAGATTATGAAGTGCATCAATGATACGCTGAAGCCACAGGGCGTCATGGTGGTCATCGAGGCCAAGCACATGTGCATGCAGATGCGGGGTGTGGAGAAGCAGAACAGCATCACCACAACGTCGGCTTACAGTGGTGTCTTCGAGTCGATGAAAGTGCGCGAGGAGTTCATGAGTCTCCTGCGCGGGGAGTCGAAGCGCATCTGATAACCTTCTGTCTGACAATTAATCCTTTCAACAATGAAATTCATTTCGTGGAATGTCAATGGTCTGCGGGCTTGTGTGAAGCCTAAGACCGATGACGAGGGCAATGTGAAGAGCAAGGGCTTCGAGGCTTATTTCAAGGACCTCGACGCCGATTTCTTCTGCCTTCAGGAGACGAAGATGCAGGCCGGACAACTCGACCTGCAGTTCGACGGCTATCAATCTTTCTGGAATTATGCTGAGCGTAAGGGCTACAGCGGCACCGCTATCTATACCAGGCACGAGCCGCTGGCCGTGACCTATGGTATGGGCAAGGAGGAGCACGACAAAGAGGGCAGGGTCATCACCATGGAGATGCCGGAGTTCTATCTCGTCTGTGTCTATACCCCCAACTCCCAGGAGGCGTTGGAGAAAGGCGGAAAGCCTAAGCGTCTGCCTTACCGCATGCAGTGGGAGGATGATTTCCGCGAGTACCTCAAGTCTCTCGATGCCAACAAGCCCGTCATCGTCTGTGGAGATATGAACGTGGCCCATGAGGAGATAGACATCAAGAACCCTAAGACCAATCACCTCAGTGCGGGCTTTACCGATGAGGAGCGTGAGAAGATGACGACACTGTTGGACAATGGCTTTGTCGACACCTTCCGGGCTCTGCATCCTGATGAGGTGAAGTATTCGTGGTGGAGCTACCGCTTCCATGCCCGCGATAAGAATGTGGGATGGCGCATCGACTACTTCCTCACTTCTGAGCGCGTTAAGGACCGTATCACTGGCGCTGCCATCCATAACGACATCTTCGGCTCCGACCATTGTCCGATAGAGCTCGACATTGACTTTTAGGCGGATACCGGCAGCTCCTGTTGCCGGCTTCGCTCCTTTATAACAAACATCAAAAAGCCCGTATTCTCACGAACACGGGCTTTTTGTTACATTCCTATTCTATTCTAAAATATCATTGAAAGAGAGATCAAAATTGAAATAAAATAGGTAGCAATTGATATTGTGTATATTTATTGTAAGAGAGATTCTATCTTTTGTTTATCTCTACCGCAGCAGAGACTTGATTTCGTTGAGTGGGCGCTTCTCCTGGCTGCCGTCAGAGCGCGTCACCATGAAGTAGTCGTACTTTGACTTGCCGTTCTGGTAAGCTACGATAGCAACGCCACCGTCGCGGAGCTGGAGTGTGAAGTAGCCCTCACGCTTGCCGTTGACATAGCGGCCATGGAGCTTCTCCTTGCCATTCTGGTAGTAGGTTGTCACCTCACCATTCAGGACTGTATTCTTATCGTTGTTCAGGTCGACGAAGCTGTAACCACCCTCAGCCTTCAGGTTGCCATTCATATAGTAGTCCTGGAAGACATCCTCTTTGGCCAAACCTGTGCCCTGTGTCTTCAGCAGACGATAGTAGGCTGCCTGGTTGGCGTTGTTCACGCTCACCTCATTGGCGGCGTAGAATATGGTGTCTGCAACAATCTTTGCGTTCTCACTGACGTGACCACGACCGAAACTTGCTACTGTCATTAACAGCATTGCTGACATTAAGATAATCTTTTTCATAAGGCTTAATTCCTTTAAGATTCTAATATGTTTTTGTTTTATTTCTGATGCAAAGGTATGCAAAAAATATGAATGGTAGCGCGTTCTTTAACGTTATTTTATAATTATTTTTCGCACGTTTTTCAAGTGATATTTACATGCCGCCTAAAAAACAAAAAATGATTAAATAAGCCTCGTTTTCTAACAATCTGTAAATCGACTACCTTGCATTTGGGGGTCCCACTGATATTTTACTTTCTTTTTGATAGTTCAAACTTATTATTTTATCTTTCCGCTCAAAGGTTTTTCTTCACCATTTCCTTTAAAAACGGCTACGTATGTAAAATAATTTGATTAAAATTTCGGTTTGATATAAATCAAGCCGTCTTTTTGCATGTTTAGAAGTCTGTGCGGGCGCAAAATTAAAAACAGAAACTTTGTAATGTTTTATGGCTTGTAATTGATAGCTGTGTAGATGCGGGTGCAGACGTTCTGGCCATTCTGCTTGCCGGGTGTATAGGGTGGCATATCCCTGACGATGTTGGCAGCGTGGCGGTCCAGGGCTGGGGTAGCAGGGGTTACGACCGTGATGTCGCGGATGCCTCCGGTCTTGTCAACGACATAGCTGATAAAGACTCTCTGGGCTTTCAGGATGGGGGCGTCGGGCTCGGTGACATGTGAGAGGTACTGTGTCAGTCCCTCATTGCCGCCTTTGAAAGTAGGCATTGTCTCCACTTTATTATATATGGTGTCGCCATGCCAGGTTGTTGACAGTGTCATATGCTTCGGTGCGGTTGTATTCTTCGGCTCTCTGAGGAAGAGGCGGCGGCCCTCGCGGGCGAAGATGTAGGAGTTGTCTTCTAATGGGAGGCCGACGGTATAGTCGGCATTCTGTCCGTTGCCGGTAGCATGAACCATCATGCAGAGAACTCCGCTGTCTACCCATGCACCGACAATCTTCAAGGTCTGAAGGTTACTGTAGATGTCGTCGGGTAGGGGAGCGAGGAGGTTCTCGTAGAAGTCCTGTGAGGCCCCCATGTTGCCTACGAAACTGCTGATGAGGTCCTCAGCGCGAAAGACGCGACCACGGTTGGCATCGTAGACGAAGACTTCGTTGGAGATACTGGCTTTATAGGGTGACAGCTTCTGCGGGGCAACCTCCTTCTTCACTTGGTAGACGATCCATCGGCCTGGCTGATAGCTGAGGATATGAGCTGTGGCTGTGATATAGCAGAAACGGTTGTCGTCGGGGATGGTCTTGAACATGCCTTTGACGGGGCTACCGTATTCTGTTGTCAGTGCTGTCAGCAGGGAGTCGCAGTCTGTGGTCTCGTGGAAGAGTGAGCCGGAAATCGAACGCTTCAAGGCAGCAGCATCGGTGAAGTCGATGAGCTCGGGCCACTCAATGTCGTAGTCCAGGACATTGTAGACTGAGTCCTTGGTGAGGAAGAGGTGGGCTTTCTCATAGCGGACGCCATAGCTGACATTGGTGTCGTCCACGGTCTGCGCCTGGAGGGGCAGGGTAGAGGCGGTGAGGAGCAACAGCATGGTGAGGGCTACGTTCACGATGGTGCGTGAACTTTCGATGATGCGATGCAGGTATGCCATGATACCGCGTGAGGAGTCGGTGATGTCATGGGCGTTTCCCATGATGTTGTGTGCGTCGATTATGTTGCTATTGTTGTTTCTCATGATGCTATGTTTTTATCGATTGCTTTGATTTTAGTATTGCAAAGTTACGAAGAATATCCTTTCGCCGTCTTTTTTTAGACACTTGCGCGAAAAATTAAATGTTAAAGTTCCTTTACACGATTGCTTTTAGCTTTGTCGCCTCTCCCATAGCTGTTTTTCCTGACATCTTTTGCCGCGCTGGTGGTGGCAGGCCCTGGGCTATCACATTGGCATGGCTCTGTTCTCGGTTGTTTGGGTTGTCTTGTTCCCCTGGTTGTAGCGTTGGGTTAGCTTGGCCCCCTGGTTGTAGCGTTGGTGTGGCTCAACTCGCTGGTTCTGTTGCGTTGGTATGGCACTGACCCCGGAGGGGGTCACACTATGAATAACCCCGGGTCGTCGAACGAGCTTGGGCTGGAGCCTGCGGAAGCCCAAGCGAGAGAGCGACCTGGGGTAGCAGGATGACAGAGTGGAAAGACCTCGGAGAGGTCTCACGTGGTAAGCAGGACATATCATCCCGTTTGCTATTCTTAGCAGCCATCTATACTTAGCAGCCATCTATACCTTCTCGTCTGCCTCTACTGGATATTTGTCCAGTTTTCCACGTGAGACCTCTCCGAGGTCTTTCCACTCTCCTTGCTCTATACCCCAGGTCGCTCGGTGCCGTGAGGTCTTGCTTCGCTTCGACCTCCCGTCGCCTCGACGACCTGGGGTCATTCAAGGTGTGACCCCTTTGGGGTCATTGCTATCCCGCGCAAGCTCCTGTGCTTCCGTACTGCCTTAACGTGCAGCCTCCCTTGCCTACGACCGTCTGCCTCTATGTCTGTCTAATCATCATGGTGTACCTTGTCTCTGAGCTTATCTTGTCACCACGGTTGTTTTACCCCGCCTGCTCTTATTTTTGCCAGCCAAAAACAGACGGTTTTAGGTTGCCAAAAATTATTTTCGGCGGGATAAACACGATTGAAGAGACTGATACTTCTGACCGCAGGAAGGCAAATGACCGCGGAAAGGCATCCCGCCATAGTTTACAAGTTTACAGTTTACAGTTTACATTAAGGACTATAGAATTCTTACATTCTTACATCTTACATCTTACATTAAGGTCTTCCACATGTTCATGATTTTTTTTGGACTCGCGAACATCTTTAATATATATAATAATTAATAATGTATTATATTTATTCTCTTGAATTTTGAAGTGGGATACACCTTAATGTAAGATGTAAGATGTAAGAATGTAAGAAAATGGTGTTTTACCCTAATATAGGTAGGGAGGTGCTTAATGTAAACTGTAAACTGTAAACTTGTAAACTTTGGAGGGTGGGGAGGGCTTATAAACGGTCCGTCACACGGGACGGTATCGTCGGCTCCACCGCATCGCTTTTGCCGGTGACACCGTAGGGGCGGGTTTATCCCCGCCCTAACCCAGCGGGCGTAATCAAAATCGCCCACCGGGTTCTGCCCCTATGGTGGGCTGTTTCGAGACAAAGGTCTTCGGCTTCCACGGCATAAGCCAGCGATATGTGTGGCATATGCCATCGACTTCCACGGCATATGCCATCGACTTCCACGGCATATGCCATCGACTTCCACGGCATATGCCGTCAATATCGCTGGCATATGCCGTAGAATACGTGAAAAGACGCTTCAGGCGTGTCTGCGACCGTGCTGACGCAAAAATACGGCGAAGAGAGCCTTCTGCCCCCTCTTTTAGGCCTTTTTGCTTGACATAAATCAATAATCAAAGAAATTTTGAATTTTTCTGCTGAAATATTTGGAGGGTATTGAAAAAGTCCATACCTTTGCACTCGCTTTTCGGAAATACACCGACAAGCACACAAGAAAGAGTTCTTTGAAAGACTTACATAAACAGAGAAAAGTAGTACAAGAAGCAAGTGCTTCGTCTGCCAGTCTGCTGCTTTGCAGCGGCGTAAAGATGAAAGCATTTGGGTAAAGAAACGAACCGTTCAATTTACAAATTGAAAGAGTTAACTTCCAAGACTTCAATAATACTAAAGGATAGTCATTCCGAGTACAGACAAACAATCGGGTGATAGCTGTTGGGTGTTAGGTGTTAATGGTTTGCATAAGCAATTCATTGTTCCTTTCATCTATTGCTAATTACCTCAAACAATATTTTACAATGGAGAGTTTGATCCTGGCTCAGGATGAACGCTAGCTACAGGCTTAACACATGCAAGT
>ERZ773245.11-NODE-11-length-244810-cov-12.655272_pt1 | contig 244810 bp, 187 predicted proteins | sample MGYA00580988_ERZ773245 | MGnify/ENA primary metagenome ERZ773245 (study PRJEB29015, sample SAMEA2737792) | human gut metagenome | biome: human gut; feature: human-associated habitat; material: faeces | place: China | collected 2012 ... | reverse complement strand
TGATGAATGACTCCTTCATTGGCGATAGTGCAGTCAAGGCTGCCCATGCCATCAACATTGAGCGTGGCTGGGAGTTGCCCGAGGATATTCACAAGGCTCACGAGAAGGAAATAACGGCAGATTGTTACGACATCCTCCGTGGAATACAGAGCTACGACTGGAGTAGTTATAAGCATGGTCTTGAAAGTCGTGGTTACAAAGTCCATGAGCAGCGTGACAAGCAAGGTATCTTGCATGGTTATACCATACTTCGTGGCAACTCCCGTTTCAAGTCATCCACTTTGGGTAAAGGCCGTAACCTAACCGTTTCCAAACTTGAAGCCACATGGAAGAAACTTCATCTAGTAACTTCAAGTGTTGATAAGCCAGGGTATACTATTGGCACCTCTCAGACGACAGAACGAAAGTCGTTCACAGAACACAATTCTGCATGTCAGAGCGTCGCCCAATCTAAGACAGAAGCAGCATCTGTCTTCAGGAAGATATTGTCTGTTGGTGATAAGAATTATTCTATCGTAATGCCAGTAGATGCATACACGGCTATGAAGGAGACCATTGAATCACCCGACGAATCTGTGCCATTTGAGAACGTCTTGAATGTGGCTATGCTACTGTTCATGAACTACGTCGATGCTGCCACAACCGTTTCTGAATCCTGTGGTGGCGGTGGCTCTACTTCATCAAACTGGGGTAAAAACGATGATGAGGATGAGCGTGAGAGGGCTCGACGCTGCGCCCAACATGCCAACTGGCTATGCAAACCAATTAGAAAATATAAAGGTCCACACCGTTAAATACATTAGAGATATGTCCAAGTATAGTAATCTTGTCGAAGAAATCGACAAACAGGAAGAGGTCAAGGAGCAAAAGGCTAATCTTGACAATGAACTTCAGCTTCTTAAGCAAGCCATAAGCAACTTGCACGATAGCATTCAAAAAGTTGAGAAGGCTCGCAAAGATGGAACAGATATGGTGATTGCAATGAAAGCTGCCACCGATAGCATGGATATGGCTGTTTCCGCTTTCTGTCGCGCTGTTACACGAGCCGAGTCAACTGTGCTAAAGGTTGAAATGACCGACGAGTGCTTGACCACCATCCAATCTGCAAGAGAGCAACTGATTCAAGCTGAGACAGAACTTCTTGCCAGTCATAGAAGGTCGCAGCTACAAGAATTTCGTAATCAGAACGAAGATATCAAGTCTTTCATAAAGTCTTGTCAAGGAGTGTTCCTGTCACCTAAGGAATTCTGGTGGTGGGCTGGCATCTCGTATGCCACCTCGCTATATTCACTATGGTGTCTTTTACAAATGACACTTCAGTGGTTGAAGTCATAACCAATCATTTCAGAAATATCACACCTACTACAAAGTTTCTAGGAGAAAGTAACCCTATATTCCTCAGAATTGTCTGGATATCATCGACAAGAATATAGCTTTGGATGCCGATAATGTGTTTGCCAAGATAGGTGACGTGCAGAAGACAGCCATTCTTCTCTTTGCTGAATACATTGATGTTGTCACAACCATTGCCGCCCAGTCTGGCGGTGGCGGAGGTGGTGCAACCTCTGGTTGGGGACGAGACAAGGACAAGGACGAGGATGAACTGTCATGGGCGCATCGTTGCGCTATGATGGCTAATCGCCTGTGCAGACCTCGTAAGAAGCAAGGATATGGCAGATAACCGAATGTTCAACCAACAACATTGATACTATGCCGATAGGTAAAAGCAAAATCTCGGATATGGATTTCGGCTCTTTCGAGAATACGATTGACAAGAACATTGAAACTGACAAGGCTTCGGACAAATTTGACCAACAACTTCAAGCCTACAAGGATGCTAGCAATAGTTTGACTTCGGCAAAAAGTGGCCTTGAAATGGCTACAGCTTCCATGCATGAAGCAAAAGACAAATTAAGTGAAGCCTCAGATAAAGCGAATACTGTCACCAAAGCTATTGAAGCCTACATTGGCAAAGTAAAAGACATAACTGTCAAAGCTAAGGTTGATGATGCCGATATGGAACAGGCAATCAACAACAGGAACAAACTCATTGGCGATGAGTCCAAACTTCTTGAAAACCACCGAAAAGCGAATAAGGAAATCCTTACTCGCCATTTCTATGACATGTCTAATATGATGTCAAGAAATGAAGGTGTGTGGTTGTCAAATGGTTGGGTGAAGACTTTGCTTTGGATATTTATTCCATCTATTATTCCTTAATTCCGCAACACTATAATTTAACTTTATTTATAAGTTCCTGAGCAACAAAAAGTTGCCCAGGATTTTGCCATGTCAGAATTTTCACTTATCTTAGTGTTGCAAAAAGAAAACAAGCAAAACTCTAATATGACATGGCAAAAATACAAATTAAATCTGAGAAACTCACACCTTTTGGAGGAATTTTTTCAATCATGGAGAAATTTGACTCCATGCTTTCACCCGTTATCGACTCAACACTGGGTCAGAGATGCAGCAGTATCTTCGGATATCAGTTCAGCGAGATAGTCCGTTCGCTGATGAGCGTTTATTTCTGTGGCGGCTCATGCGTGGAAGATGTAACGTCACAACTGATGCGCCATCTCTCGTATCATCCTACCCTTCGTACATGCAGCTCTGATACCATCCTCAGAGCCATCAAGGAACTGACACAGGAAAACATCTCCTATACTTCCGACCAAGGCAAGACCTATGATTTCAATACTGCAGACAAACTCAACACATTGCTTATAAACGCTTTGGTTTCTACAGGCGAGTTGAAGGAAATTGAGGAATACGATGTTGACTTTGACCATCAGTTCCTTGAAACGGAGAAGTATGATGCAAAACCGACCTACAAAAAGTTCCTCGGCTACAGGCCTGGCGTATATGTTATCGGTGACAAGATAGTCTATATCGAGAACAGCGATGGTAACACGAATGTGCGTTTTCATCAGGCAGACACCCATAAGAGATTCTTCGCTCTTCTGGAATCCCAGAACATCCGTGTAAATCGCTTCAGGGCAGACTGCGGTTCCTGCTCGAAGGAAATCGTCAGTGAGATAGAGAAGCATTGCAAACATTTCTACATCCGTGCCAACCGATGCAGTTCGCTCTACAATGACATCTTTGCTCTGAGAGGATGGAAGACGGAGGAGATTAACGGCATCCAGTTCGAACTCAATTCCATTCTCGTTGAGAAATGGGAAGGCAAGTGCTATCGTCTTGTCATCCAGAGACAAAGACGCAACAGTGGCGACCTTGACCTGTGGGAAGGCGAATACACTTACCGTTGTATTCTGACCAACGATTACAAGTCATCGACAAGGGACATTGTTGAATTCTACAATCTGCGTGGCGGCAAGGAACGTATCTTTGACGACATGAACAACGGATTCGGTTGGAGCAGGCTCCCCAAGTCATTCATGGCGGAGAATACTGTCTTTCTTCTGCTTACTGCATTGATACACAATTTCTACAAGACCATCATGAGCAGGCTTGACACCAAGGCTTTTGGGCTCAAGAAAACGAGTCGCATAAAGGCTTTTGTCTTCAGATTCATCTCCGTACCTGCCAAGTGGATCATGACTGCAAGGCAATACGTGCTGAATATCTACACAGAGAACCGAGCTTATGCAAAACCCTTCAAAACAGAATTCGGATAAGAATCCTTTCTTTCCGGTTTGAATCTGCGTATTACCTCAAGTCGCATCGTGGGGTAAGGGGATGGTGGCTACATATTGATGTTGTGCTGTTGCTTTTTACTGAAAGCTGCTACTAACGACTCATAAATCTACCCTTAATCGTGTATTGGATGATAGTTGCGGATTTTAGGTTATTTATACTATAGTGTCTGTCGTTTATTTTATTTGCCATCTTTAAGCTACAATAAATTAGCTTATTATTTATATCTTATTAACTATTATTCATGCAGTCATTTTCCATAATGGATTATCTTAATATATAAAGCGCAAATTCATTTGTACTAAACATGGATATAGAAGAACTGATAAAACGAATAAAAGAAGGAGACAATGTAGCTCTGGAAACATTATATAAAACATACGCTCCGATGATGAGAAATGTATGTGTCAACATAACCAATGAGGACGAGGACATAGTGAATGACCTCGTCCAAATGGCGTTTATTCGTGCTTATTATTCTCTCTTCCAACTCCGAGATACTTCAAAGTTTGGAGAATGGGTGGTTACAATTACTAAGAATGTTGCTTTGAAACATCTGGCACAGAAACGAAAGATGCCATTTGTTCCCTTTTCAAGTAAGATGGAAGAAGAATTGGAGATAGGTTGTACCTTATCCTCCGATTCGATATTGGCAGAAAAGGAAATACATGAGTTGATAGACCAATTGCCGAAAGGATATGGGCGAGTGTTTAGAATGTCTGTTATAGAAGGTTATTCGCATCAAGAAATAGCCGAAAAAATGGGCATTGAGCCGCATAGTTCTTCTTCTCAATTGTCAAGGGCAAAGGCTTTGTTGCGTAAGATGATTAACAGAAGGGGGATGGGAATTGTTATATTTGTATTGGTATGCACTCCTCTTGGCATATATTTGCTCAAAGACAGAGGTAAGGAGGAAATACAAAAAATCAATATAGCCAGTGAAAAGAAAAATATAATTAGGCAAGTAGAAAACAAAGCCCCTAATAATGCAGCGAATGTGGCTTCTGCAAATTCAGTTGCAGAAATACGCTGTAATCAATACGGTGTATCATCCATTATTCCTGAGGAAATTCCATCAAATGATAGCATATATACTCCAAAGGATTCCATACAACATAAGTTGTTGGTTGTAGAAAATAATGATAGCATCCTGCTAGATACATGCAAACAACCTTGCATAGAGACAGAGCATTACCTTGCAGACAATGAGCAAACAAGCAAAAAGCATCAATGGCAGTTGCTTGCAGCGGGTTCTCTTGGCTCAGCTTTGGCTCAGAATGCTTACAAGCTGTTTGTGGGTAATGCTAGTAGTGATTTTGATGGGCCTCAACCTTCTGGCCCTGAAACATACTCAACTTGGGAGGGTTATTATCATTATCTGCAACAGAATGCGCATGATGATATGTCGAAGAAAGACAAAGCTCTGATGGATATTGCCCAAAATAATAAGGGGAAAATCGAGGAACATGAACACCACGACAAGCCAGTTACCTTTGGTCTCTCGGTAACAAAATCATTGGGGAATAATTGGAACTTGGAAACAGGTTTGCAGTATTCTCTGTTAAAATCCGACTTCACGTTAGGCGAAGGTGCATATTACATCAATCGTAACCAAAAGGTGCATTATTTGGGAATACCTTTGCGAGTGTCGTATAAATGGCTTGATGTCAAGAACTGGTCAGTTTATTCTTCGCTTGGCGGTGCTTTGCATATTCCTATATACGGTAAAACCAGCGAAAGGTATATTGTAGGAAATACTACACCATATATGGATAATTGGCATTTCACACCTTCGCTGCAATGGAGCATTGGCACAAGCATTGGAGTGCAATATAAGTTCGCTCCTATGTGGGGTGTCTATATTGAACCTTCATTCAACTGGTATGTGCCAAACGGCAGCTCTATCCATACAATCTGGACTGAGCATCCGTTCTCTTTCACAATACCTTTCGGCGTTAGGTTTACATGGTAATATTCTCGTCATGCAGTCTTTTGAACTTTTGTCGCCTCTTATTGATAGAAGCACAAAAGTTTCTAAAAACGAAATGTACAAGACAACAGATTACCTGCGCAATGGGGTGCTATACCTCAACAATATTCTTCGTCCTCAACATAAGAAACTGAGCACGTTGATGATTTATTCCACGACAAAATGCCAATCGCGCTGCAAGCATTGCTCCATTTGGCAAAAGCCAGAAGAACATTTGTCGTTGCGTGACATTCAGAAGATTATGGCAAGCCGCTGCGTTACCAAAAATACGGTTGTGGGCTTGGAAGGTGGAGAGTTTATTCTTCATCCTGAATCCACAGCTATCATGGAGTGGTTCATGCGCCACCACCCCAACTACACCCTGCTATCTAATTGCCTCAATCCACAAAAGATCATTGACGCTGTGCGTAGATACAATCCCCGGCATTTGTATGTGTCGTTGGATGGCGACAGAGATACATACAAGGAAATGAGAGGATGCAATGGCCATGACAAGGTGATAGAGGTGGTTAAGGCCTTGAAAGATGAGGTTCCCATTTCTTTGATGTTCTGCCTCTCTCCATGGAACACCTTCAAAGATATGGACTATGTGATTGGAGTGGCGAGGAAATATAAGGTAGATGTACGCATCGGCATTTATGGCACGATGGACTTCTTCAACACCACGGCTGATTTGCTTCGTACAGATAAGACAAACTACTTGCAGAGTATTCCAGACAATATTCATGAGACGGAAGAAAATTTTGATTTTGTAGCATTGTATGAGGAGTGGAGAAACGGCCATCTGAAACTGCAGTGTCAAAGCATATTCAGCGAACTGGTTATTCATTCTAATGGGGATGTGCCGTTGTGCCAAAACTTGGGCGTGAAACTCGGCAACATACACAAGCACTCTTTGGATGAGATATTCAATTCTCGCCAAACAGCCCATGTGCAATGCCAATATTCCAAAAACTGCAACGCCTGCTGGATTAACTTCCATCGTAAGTATGATATCATCTTGTTGCGCAACTTCGAGAAAGTCGTCCCCAAGAAGATGATAGAATGGTTCTACGGCAAATATCAATGGACAAGCAATGAGAATGACACCTACAAACAATACATGAAACGGATTATCAGAAGATGAGATACACAAAGCAATTAATCGACCGCTACAAGCGTTTCCGAAATACAAGTCTTTTAAGACACGACTATCATGCTAGGTATGCTTTCGTCGGTATAGGCAATCATAGCATGAACAATCTTTATCCAGTGCTTGCCTTCCTGCATGTGCCCTTGAAGTATGTTTGCTGTAAGTCTGCTGACAAACTGCCTTTAATCGAGCGAGCTTATGCTGGTGTGCATGCCACTACTTCCTTGCAGGAAATACTGGCAGACGAAGAAGTGAAAGGCGTTTTTGTCTCAACAGCTCCACAAGCGCATTTCGCAATAGCCACAGAAGTATTGAAGAGCGGCAAGGCACTGTTTATCGAAAAGCCTCCATGCCAAAGTTTAGAGGAATTGGCGCAACTGTTGGATTTGCAAAAGGCGCATGACGCTATTGTGGAGGTGGGGTTGCAGAAGCGGAACTCGCCTATCATGCGTGTATTGAAAAAGGAGTTGAAAAAGAGCAAAGCCTCTGCATGCTATAACCTTAAATATCTTACAGGTGCCTATCCGGAAGGCGATGCCTTACTCGATCTCTTTATCCACCCATTAGATTGCATGACCTATCTGTTTGGCGAAGCTCAAGTGAAATATGCGGAAAGTGCGGGATGCCATACCTTGATGCTCATTCTTGAACATCGTTGTGCCACAGGCATGCTGGAACTGTCAACTGGCTATTCTTGGAATGACGCAAAAGAACATTGGACGATCAACACAGTTAGAGGCATCTACGAGATGGACCAATTCGACAGTTTGACCTTTCAGCCCAAGCCCCAAATCATAATGGGCATCCCAATGGAAAAAATGTTTCCGTGCGGAAAGACTACCGTCAGTCTGCTTGAAAGAAATAACTTTGTACCTTTGCAGGAGAATAACCAAATTGTGTCCCAAGGCTATTACGATTCGATAAAGGGTTTTGTTGATGCCGTAGAGGGGAAGAATATGCGAGTGCCATCTTCATTGGAACACCTAACTCACACCTACTCTTTGATAGAGAATATACGAACATTAATATAAAATGGAGGATTTATGAAAACAACATTATTCGGATGTGTCTTATCTGCACTCATGTTGGCCTCTTGCTCGTCTGAACAAAATGTAACAGAGCCTGTGAGATTGAGCGACATCGTTAATACAGGGTGTACAAGATCTTTCTCTGCAAAAGAGAGTCGACCTGAGTATTACAGAAGTGAAATGGAAAAGAAGCCCCAAGTGTCTATTTCCGTTGATAAGAATGGGGTGGCGACCTTCAACTTCACAGACCTTGAAGCTAATTGCATTGTGAATGAATTCCGTCCGTCTGTAAAAGCTAATGACGGAGAAATCGCCATAGTGTTGATACCGTATACTCCAGACCCGACAGTGGAAGCCGATTGTTATTGCAGATACGATGTAAGTTTCAAACTCAGCAATGTGGTATCAGGCGAATACTGCATAAAAATTTATGAGTCGGATTATTATGGCAAATACGACTCCGTACATCCATCTTATGAAGGTTTAGTTTTATTTGCGCCAAACAAGTCTTTTGAATTTGACCTTTAACGATTAAAGTCCCATCCGCATATATACTATATGTCGATGGGACTTGTTGTTTTGATTATATGGTTGCTGAGTATCACAGAGCATCATTGCGTAAACACACCTAACTCAAACAGTTTGTTTACGCATTGTTTACGCAATTACACAAAAAAAGCAGCTACGAAATTCGTAACTGCTTCATTTTCAGTGTGGACCAGCTAGGGCTTGAACCTAGGACCTCCAGATTATGAGTCTGTTGCTCTAACCAACTGAGCTACAAGTCCGAGACATGAAGTGCGGTAAAAAGATGCAGCACACCATGAATTTGACTGCAAAGGTAGCGGTTTTAGGCGACACCACCAAATTTTTAAGTATGAAAATACTATAAAACTTTCAGATTCCCGCTACCGTGCGTTTGCACACTTATGCGTAACCTGCTATCATGCTTACCTTCCGGCGTGGAAGCTCTGCCGCCCTGTCTTATACATCACTGCATCGGCTCCAGGGTGACAATCTCATCGGGGACGCTGCCTGCCTTAACCTCCAACACAGATTTATCGAGGTGCCGAATACCGTCTATGTCTTTTGCTACCTGAGCAATCGTTTCCTGCACCTCATACCCCCTGTCACCCTTGCGGAAATGCATCAGAATCTTCAGACACGGATGCTTGAGGTGGCTGATTACGTCAGCCGCTTCCTTGGAGTCGATGGTGAAATATCCCGCACACGGCAGCAGCACGATGTCGGCCTTCTTCAACTCGGCATACTCGGCTTCCGTCGGCAGACGGCCCAAGTCACCGAGATGGGCGATCACCATATCGGGGAAATGGAGGAATGTGATGTCGGAGAGTCCGCGGTGCGCACCATTGTGGTGATCGTGCGGCACCGTCAGTTTGGTGACGCTGAACGACGGCTTCTTACCTGTCTCAGCCACGAGATAGGCAGCATGATGGTCAGCATGGTCGTGAGAACAACTGACGATATCCGCTTTCAAGCCGCGGGGCAGGCGCAGGCCCGGGACGCTGCCGTCTTCATAAGGATCAAAAACAATGGAAGAACCCGAAGCCTCAACCTTGAAGCAGCTGTGGCCATAGTAAGTGATTGTAACCTTTGTCATAGTCTTTGGTTTTATGTCATTACTCTTGCAAAAATAGTGTTTTCTAATGAAACAGACACCACACCGGCGAGATTTTTATAAAACAAACAGAAAATTCTATATAAAGTTAAATAATATTTGATTCAAACGCAATTGCTCTTATTTTAGGTAACTTTGCATACATATTATTTATAATGCGCAGAATGCGCTTTTCTATACAAAGACATAATGACAACAGAAGTAAAAGGCCTCAGTGCAGCCGAAGTACTCGAAAGCCGTCAGCGGCATGGCGAGAACATTCTCACCCCACCGAAGAAGACGTCCGTATGGAAGCTTTACCTCGACAAATACCGTGATCCTATTATAGAGATACTGCTCGTTGCCGCAGTCATCTCCCTGGTCCTGGCTTTCATCAACAATGATTTCATGGAAACCATCGGTATTTTCCTAGCTATCTTCTTAGCCACCACGGTAGGTTTCTATTTTGAGCGCGATGCCGCCAAGAAGTTTGACGTGCTCACAGCTATGAATGAAGACCAGCCCGTGAAGGTGCGCCGAGACGGGAAGGTAACGGAGGTGCCGCGCCGCGAAGTTGTCGTAGGAGACGTCATCATCGTCGAAGTCGGTGATGAGATACCAGCCGATGCCAAGCTCATCAAATCCGTCAACCTGCAGGTCGACGAGTCGGCACTGACAGGAGAGCCCCTTGCCACGAAGAGCCTCTCTCCGGCTCCCACCTCAGAGAAGACAAAGGATGGCGCCGCCTACCCCGAGAACATCATTCTCCGCTCCACTATGGTGATGAACGGCCACGGCGAGGCTGTGGTGACCGCCATCGGTGACGAGACCGAGATAGGTAAGGTGGCCAGGAAGTCGACAGAGGTGACTCACACCAAGACACCGCTCAACATACAGTTGGGCAAGTTGGCCAGCCTCATCTCCAAAGTCGGCTCCGTCGTTGCCGTTGCCGCCTTCGTCATCTTCCTTGTCCACGACATTCTGACCAACGACATCTGGCATACCAACAACTATTTCGGCATGGCTCAGATCATACTGAACTACTTTATGATGGCCGTGACGCTCATTGTGATGGCCGTTCCGGAGGGTCTGCCGATGGCTGTCAACCTGGCCCTGGCACTGAACATGCGCAGGATGCTGAAGAGCAACAACCTCGTGCGTAAGCTGCAAGCCTCGGAGACCATGGGCGCCGTGACCGTCATCTGTACTGACAAGACCGGTACGCTGACACAAAACAAGATGAAAGTTAACGACATCAAGATGGCGGAAAATGTTGACGTCAGCGCACAAAATATGCTCCATATCGCCATGGCCGTGAACTCCACAGCAGAACTGGACGGTGACAAAGTGGTAGGCAACCCTACGGAGGGTGCTCTGCTACTTTGGCTCAGAGACCATGACACCGACTATAATACATTAAGAGACTCCTATCATATTGTCAGCCAGGAGCCTTTCTCCACAGAGAAGAAATATATGGCCACGACCATCAGCCAGGATGGTAAGGCCGTGACCTTCGTCAAGGGAGCTCCGGAGATAGTGATGGCCATGTGCAACATCAGCGATGCAGAGCGGCAGGAGATGGAGGCTACCCTCTTGGCCTACCAGCAGAAAGCCATGCGCACGCTGGCCTTCGCTTATGTCGAGGGCAGCCGACTCCCCAAGGATGCCGGTGAGGGCAGCGCCATGCACCTGCAAGCGGTCTGCGCCATCAGCGACCCTGTGCGCGACGATGTTCCTAAAGCCGTCGGCGAATGCCGTAGCGCTGGCATCAAAGTGAAGATTGTCACCGGCGACACCTCCGCCACAGCCATGGAGATAGCGCGCCAGATAGGCTGTCTGCCTGAAGGCGAGGCTCAGAAAGAGTGGTGCATCACGGGTCCGGAATGGGCAGCACTCTCTGACGACGAGGCTTACAAGAGATGCGAGGAGATAAGGGTGATGTCAAGAGCCCGGCCGACCGACAAGCAGCGACTCGTCAACATGCTCCAGAAGCACGGTGAGGTCGTGGCTGTCACGGGCGACGGCACCAATGACGCCCCGGCCCTCAACTACGCCCACGTAGGACTCTCACTCGGTTCCGGTACGTCGGTAGCCAAACAGGCTTCCGACATCACACTCCTCGACGACTCCTTCCACTCCATCGTCTCGGCCGTGATGTGGGGCCGCTCACTCTACAAGAACATCCAGCGATTCCTCTTCTTCCAGCTCGTCGTCAACCTCACGGCCCTGCTGCTCGTCTTAGGCGGTTCGGTGATAGGCACCGAGATGCCGCTGACGGTGACTCAGATACTGTGGGTGAACCTCATCATGGACACCTTTGCCGCACTGGCCCTGGCCTCTCTCCCACCCTCACGCGAGGTGATGAAAGACAAACCGAGAAAGCAGACTGATTTTATCATCAGCAAGCCCATGGCACGCGGCATCATCTTCTGTGGGTTGGTGTTCTTCGCCATCATGTTTGTCTTCCTGCTCTGGTGCGAGAGGTATGGCGCTGGCAGCGTGATAGACGTGCACGAGTTGACCATCTTCTTCACCACTTTTGTGATGTTGCATTTCTGGAACCTCTTCAATGCCAAGTGCCTGAGCAGCGACCACAGCGCCTTCCGCCACTTCTGGAGAGACAAGGGGCTGGTCCTCGTCCTGGCATTCATCCTCTTCGGGCAATGGCTGATAGTGACCTTCGGTGGCAGAATGTTCCGCACCGTACCCATGAGCCTCAAGGAGTGGGGCATCATCATTGCCGGAACCGGCATGCTCGTGCTCGGCAGTGGTGAACTCTACAGAGTGGCCAAGAGAGTCATCAAAGGCCACCGCGTGAAAAAACAGATATAATAATAAGACGTGATAGAAGATAAAGACAGGCAACCGTGTGTTGCCACCATAGGCTTCTTCGACGGTGTCCACCGCGGGCATCAGTTTCTCATTGACGAAGTCAAGACCGAGGCCGCCAAGGCCGGTCTACAGTCCCTCGTCATCACCTTTGACCGCCATCCCCGTCAGGTGTTGCAACAGAGCTACCAGCCGCAGCTGCTGACGACGCTCGACGAGAAGCTGCGCCTGCTGTCGCTGACCGGCATCGACGACATCTATGTGCTGCATTTCACCCAAGACATGGCCGCTCTCACGGCAAAAGAGTTTATGTCGCAGATTCTCCACGACAAGCTCCACGTCCGGAAGCTCGTCATCGGCTATGACAACCGATTTGGGCACAACCGCGCAGAAGGCTTCGACGACTACGTACAGTATGGGCGCGACCTCGGCATCGAAGTCATCCAGGCCCATCCCTTCGAAATCAGCGGTGTCAAGGTCAGCTCCTCCGTTGTCCGCGCTTTCCTCAACGGCGGTGAGGTGGAGATGGCCAAACGATGCCTCGGGCGCCCTTTCATGCTCTCGGGCACTGTGGTGAGAGGCTTTCAGGAAGGTCGCAAGATGGGATTCCCTACGGCCAACCTCCAGACTGCCGAAGGACTCCTCATCCCTGCCGACGGCGTCTATGCCGTGAAGGTGAAAGTCTGTGATACAGGCAAATGGCTGCCTGCCATGACCAATATCGGCACCCGACCCACCTTCCACGGCACGGCACGAACATTGGAGACCCATATCTTCGACTTCGACGGGGACATCTATGGCGCACCGATGACGGTGGGCTTCATCAAGCGCATCAGAGGCGAGCGGATGTTCGACGGTGAGCACGCCCTCGCCGAACAACTCAGGAAAGATGAACAAGAAATAAGAAAGATTCTCAAGCAATGAACAAAAATCTCAAAGCGGCCCTGGACATTCTGCTGTTCGTCGTCGTATTCTTTTTGATACAATATGTTATCACCGTTCTGACCGGTATCATCGGCATGCTGGCTGAGGGAAGTTCCTGGAAGGGCGCCGGCGAAGCCTTCATCCATGGCAACTTCAATCTGACAAGCAACATGCTTGTCATCGCCACGGTGCTGTCGAGCGTCTTCACAGCCTGCCTGTTTGCCAAACTGAGATGGACGCCCGTATCGCGCCATTGGCTGAGGGAGAAGCCTGTGGGTGTCCTCTTCTGGGCCGCCTTAGCAGCCCTCGGCTCTATCCTTCCATCCGAATGGCTCGTGGAGCAGATGCAGCATACCATGCCCGAAGCACAGGAGAAACTCTTCGAGCAGATCATGGCTCAGCCAATAGGATATATCTCCATAGGCATCGTCGCACCGTTGGCTGAGGAAATGGTCTTCCGTGGCGCCATCCTCAGAAAGTTGCTCGGACGCTTCGGCGAGAAATGGCATTGGGTGGCAATCCTTATCTCTGCCGTGATCTTCGGCGCTGTCCACGGCAATATTCCCCAGTTTGTGCATGCTGCCCTGATAGGTCTGCTCTTAGGATGGATGTACTACCGCACAGGCTCTATTCTCCCCGGCGTACTCCTGCACTGGGTCAACAACACCGTGGCCTACGTCATGTTCAACGCCATGCCACAGATGGCTGACGGCAAACTCATCGATATCTTCCACGGCAGTACGAAGATGGTAGCGCTGAGCATCATCTTCTCCCTCTTCATCCTCATACCGAGCATCCTACAACTCAATGCACGGATGAAAAAGTAAGCAAATACAGAAAAACTACCAAAAAGATAAGAAAGCGGGCTCCTGAGCCCGCTTTTTTCATGTTTCTTTACACGACGAATCATTTTTTTCCCTACATTTGCAAACGAATACCATCAAAACCGCAACTAAAACTCTCTGCTTATGCCCCATAACAGCATTTGGACCCGTATCAAGGCCAAGTGGCGTGACTTTCTCAACGCCATAAGCTATAAACAGAAAGTCGCGCTGACAACGCTCAGCGGCATAGCGGTGGGACTGGTCATCCTCTTTATGTATCTGCTGCGCATGCATACATATATTATAGGTGACGATCCCGCTGCATGTATCAATTGCCATATCATGTCGCCTTACTATGCCACGTGGAGCCATTCTTCCCATGGTCGTGATGTGACCTGTAACGACTGTCATGTGCCCAACGACAATATCGCCGCACACTATGCCTTCAAAGGGATTGACGGCATGAAGCATGTTGCTTATTTCGTCACCCACAGCGAGCATCAGGCCATCCAGGCTGAGAGCATGTCCGACGAGGTCATTATGGACAACTGCATCCGCTGCCACAAGCAACTCAATCAGGAGTTTGTCAAGACCGGACGCATAGACTATATGGAAGCTAAGCGCGGCGAGGGCAAGGCCTGCTGGGACTGCCACAGAAACGTGCCACACATGGGCAAGAACTCGCTGTCGTCGACACCCAATGCCGAGTTTGTCGAGCCCATACCGCCCTCTCCTGTTCCCGGATGGCTGCAACGGGCACTCGGACACGACCCCGGACCCTATGCTGAATAATCTCTTCCAACAATTCATGAAAAAACCATAAAAACATACCGCTATGGCAAAACAACTAAAGAAATGGCAAGGCTGGCTGCTCTTCGGAGGAGCTATGGTGGTGGTTTTCTTCCTTGGACTGCTGTGCTCTTCTCTCCTGGAGCGTCGCGCCGAGGTGGCAAGCATCTTCAACAACCGCCGTACCCCGATGACCGATTCCATCGTTGCCCAGAACGAGAAGTTCGCCGAAGACTTCCCACGCGAATACCAGTCGTGGGCGATGACCGAAGACACCACCTTTGAAAGCAAGTACAACGGCTCGGCCGCACGCGATGTTCTGGAAAAGAATCCTGCCTTCGTCATCAACTGGGCTGGATACGCCTTCTCACGGGAGTATAACACACCGCGAGGACACCGCCATTGTATAGAGGATCTGATTAACATCCTTCGCACGGGATCGCCTGGTGTCGACGGCCAGAAGGACCTCCAGCCAGGCACCTGCTGGACCTGTAAGGGCCCTGATGTTCCCCGACTGATGCGCGAGAAAGGCACCAATGCCTTCTATGCTGCCAAATGGAGCGACTGGGGATCAGAGATGATGAACAGCGTGGGCTGCTCCGACTGTCACGACGCTCGCACCATGGACCTCCGCCCCGCACGCCCCGCGCTCTATGAGGCTTGGGCCAGACAGGGGAAAGACGTGAGAAAGGCTAGCCACCAGGAGATGCGTTCACTGGTCTGTGCACAGTGCCACACGGAATATTACTTTGAGAAAGAGAACGGGCAATACCTCAAGTTCCCACAAGACAAGGGTATGACCTGCGAGGCTGCCGAGGAATACTACGACAGCATCGGCTTCTACGACTACATCCATCCGCTCTCCAAGGCGAAGATTCTCAAGGCTCAGCATCCTGGCTATGAGCTGTCATTGCAGGGCATACACGCTCAGCGAGGCGTGTCGTGTGCCGACTGCCACATGCCGTATATCTCTGAGGGCGGTGTGAAATACACCGACCACCATATCATGAGCCCGCTGGCCCACATAGACCGCACCTGCCAGACTTGTCACCGGCAGGATGCCGAGACCCTGCGCAAGAATGTCTATGAACGCCAGGAGAAGGTCTACAACTTTGCACGACTCGTCGATGTACAGCTTGCCGACGCCCATCTCATGGCCCAGTTTGCATGGAAGCATGGAGCTAAAGACAGCGAGATGGCCAAAGCCCTCAGCGACATCCGTAAGAGCCAGTGGCGTTGGGACTATGCCATCGCCTCACACGGAGCTTCCTTCCATGCCCCACAAGAGTGCATGCGGCTCTTAGCCGATGCCATGATGTACGCCAAAGACGCACAGCTGGAGTGCCAGAAGGTCGTGGGGCTGCACGGCTGGAAGGGCAGCATCCCACTGCCTGACATCTCAACCCGCGAGAAAGCTGCAAAATACATAGGTCTCGATATGGCTACCCTGCGCAAGCAGAAGAAACAGTTTGTGGATACCATCGTACCCAAATGGATAGAGACAGCCAAGAAGAACAAGCGCTTCATCACAAAGCCGCTTTAACAGACTACCGCTGATGCTGGCAACAACCTCTGCCGGCATCAGCGCTAAAGACAGAAAACACACATCACAATGTGGAACAAACCTTACTCCTTTAAGGAAGGAATCTTGATAGTCGTGGGACTCATGGTCACAGGAGCTATGCTCCAGATGGCTATGGGACCGCTTGATTGGAACCTTTTCATGTGGCCAGCCAATATCATTGTGCTGGCTATCTTTGTACTTATCCTCATCATCCTCCACCTCCTGCGTGGCCGTTGTTATTTCTTCCGCTTCATGACGACAGGTCGCGCGGCTGTTCCTGCCATAGCCGGCGCCGTGGTCATGACCCTCATCATGGGGCTGACACGCCAGGTGGGTGAGAAATCGGCACCACTCGACCCATTGGCCTTCACCAAGATGTTGGAGAGCTGGCCGTTCATCCTTGTCTATGTCTGGCTGACAGCCATTGTGGGCGAGGAAGCCATCATGCAGGCCACCCACCTGTCGCGTCGCAACATCTTCACCCTATTGAGCCATATAGGATTGTTCATCGTTCTGGCCTGTGGCTCGCTTGGCAGCGCCGACATGCAGCGGCTGAAGATGTACTGTGAGCAGGGAAAGCCAGAATGGCGGGGCCTCGACGCCTGGAACAATGTCCATGAACTGCCCATAGCCCTGGAACTGGAGAAGTTCTCCATTGACGAATATCCACCCAAGCTGATGATTATAGACAACAGTGGGAAACCCATACCTTACGACAAGCCGGAGGTGATGGAAGTGGACAAAGATGGGGCCACCGGACGGCTGTTGGGCTGGGATATAAAGATAGAGCGGAAAATAGACAACGCCATGCCCGCTCCACTGACAAAGATGATAGGCAGCATGCCTGAAGAGATGGCAAGCAGGATAAGGATGGACTCTTTAGGCCAGGCTATCAACCGGAGCGGATATGTCGCCACGTCACTGCCCGGCTCGGAATGTGCGCTCTATATCAAAGCGCAAAGAGCTGACCGTAACGCGAAAGCAAGTCGGGGATGGGTCACATGCGGCAGCTATCAGTTCAAATACCAAGCTCTCGCACTCGACGCCACCCACCAGTTGGTCATGGCTTCCCGTGAGCCTCAACGCTATGCCTCTCAGGTGACAGCCTATACAAAGGACGGCAAGGTCTTGAAAGCCGAGATAGAAGTCAACAAGCCGCTGACTCTCAACGGATGGAAAATCTACCAGCTCAGCTATAACGAGCAGATGGGGAAATGGAGTACGCTGAGTGTTTTCGAACTTGTCAGCGACCCATGGCTGCCCGTGGTCTATATTGGTATCTTATTCCTTGCCATCGGAGCTTTAGGAATGTTCTTCACTGCCTCGGGAGCATCTAAGAAAGATACGAATGCCTAACATCGCAATACTATGATTTGGAACTACTTTATATATTTTGCCCTCACGGCACTGCTCTTTTGGATAGCCGGCGCCTACCTTGCCTGGAAAGACAAGCGCAACCTCGCCACAGTGACGACGAGCGTAGGTCTTATCATTTTTCTTGGATATATCATCATGCTTTGGCAGGCCCTCGAACGCCCGCCCATGCGCACAATGGGTGAGACGAGACTGTGGTATAGCTTCTTCCTGCCTTTAGCCGGCCTCATCGTCTTTCTGCGCTGGCGCTACAAGTGGATACTGACTTTCTCCACCATCCTCGCCACCGTCTTTGTCTGCATCAACCTCTTCAAGCCGGAGATTCACAGCAAATCGCTGATGCCTGCCTTGCAGAGTCCGTGGTTCGCACCCCACGTCATCGTCTACATGCTCGCCTATGCCATGCTTGGCGCTGCCTTCGTCTTAGCGCTCTACCTGTTTATAAAGAAAGGCAAGGATACTGCTACATGGGGAAAGGAGATGGCCATCGCCGACGACCTCGTGGCTGTCAGCTACGCCTTCCTGACCCTTGGCATGCTGATGGGCGCCTTATGGGCAAAAGAGGCTTGGGGACACTACTGGAGTTGGGACCCTAAGGAGACATGGGCGGCCATCACCTGGTTCAGCTATCTTGTCTATATACATTTCCGGAAGACGGAGCCCAACAAGCCCAAGATAGCACTGTGTATGGTGGTGGTCACCTTCTGCCTGCTACAGATGTGCTGGTGGGGCGTCAACTACCTGCCTGCAGCACAAGGGGCAAGCGTGCATACCTATTCGATGCAGTAATATTTCAGGTGTTAGGTGTTGGGTGGTAGGTGATAGGTGATAGGTGGTAGGTGTTAGGTGGTAGGTGGTAGGTGGTAGGTGGTAGGTGATAGGTGGTAGGTGTTAATGGGTTGGTGTAAAGAGGGTATAAAGACAAAGGAACTGCCAAACTCACGATTGAGCGGCAGTTCCTTCTACGTTAGTATGTTATGAAAAATTTGAGAGAATCGAAACTTCACAGCTTCGTTGTTGTTTTACTAAACATGATTTTATAGAGAAAGCATAGAAATATTCATTTTAACATTGTCTGGTTGGCTTGGGTTTCGGGCATCATCATGCTCTGCTGCATGGTATCAATAGCCGCGCTGTCACCGTAAGCCACACTGGTACCCTTGTCAAGTTCCGGCTTGTAATAGCCGTCGTAGTTGCTGATAGGGTTTTGTTTCTCAGCGAAAGGCACTTGCAGCGCATTTCCCAAAGTCAGGACGATAGCGATGGCTGCCGCTGCTTTGAAAAGCGGCTTGAGTCTCTGGGTGATAGGAATAACCTTTACCTTTACGGTCTTGGCATTCTCTGTCATGTCGAGAATCTTCTCATCGAAATCATCACCCAGCACATCCTTCACCGGCTCCTCTGCCTCATAGCAGAAAAGAGGGCGATAGACCTGCAACTCAGCCGGAACATCGTTCTGACTGAAGAACGCACGCAGGATGTCCTCCTCCTCAAGAGAAGTCTCACCGCGCCAATAGCGGTCCAAGAGCTGACTGATGTATTTATAGTCCATTTTTAAACGTATCTGTTGGAATGACGACTCAGCCACAGATTTGTTACATCACAGACTGGAGTTTTAACATTAGATAACAAATAAAGTTTGCTTAGTAAAGTTTCCGACTTGAAAACAATTCACAAATAAAGCTGCGCGCGGCTATTTTCCGAGGGTAATCCGAACATTTTGTGGGCCATCACAAGACCAACCCCTACATGTGACTAACTTGACAAGAAGTAATGATCAGCTTGCGTAACTTAATACTTGAGCCATCTCATGATCTCCTTTATCGTAGGCTTCTTGCCATACATCAGAATACCTACGCGGTAAATCCTTCCGCCAAGCCATATCATGAGGAAGGCCGTGGCATAGAGCAGAACGACGCTGAGCACTTCCTGCCATAAAGGTACACCGAACGGAATGCGGACCATCATGACGATGGGCGAGGTAAGCGGGAAGAGAGAGGTCCAGAAGGCCAACGGGCCGTCCGTGTTCTCCACGCTGTACATGGCCGCATAGAGTCCGAAGAGCGTGATCAGCGTCACAGGAACAATGAACTGGTTGGCATCCTCCTGTTCATTGATACTGGCACCCGTCGCCGCAAAGAAACTGGCATAAAGCAGGTAGCCGCCAATGAACATCAATAGGAACATAACGCTGATTTCAATATAAGGCAGATTGGTAAGCGCCGTAAGAACGGTTTTCACCTCCGGTGAAATCACGGTGACCCCGAAGCCTGCGGAAGCAATCCCAAGGATGACAGCCAACATGACTGCCCACAAAGCAAGTTGCGACAAGCCTACGAGCATGACGCCAATGACCTTTCCCATCATCAGCTGAAAGGGTTTGACACTGCTCACCAACAGCTCCACGATGCGGTTGGTCTTCTCCTCGATGACACTCTGCATCACCATGGCACCATAGGAGACGACAAACATATAGATGAGGAAGGTAAAAATGAAGCCGACAGCGATAGCCACGTCGGTGTTAGAAGCCTGTTGCTCCCCTTCGTCGTTCCATTTGACGGTCTCTACAGGCACACTCTGCTGAACATCAACAATGATCTTGTCAAGTCCAGGAATTCCCGCCGAAGCAAGCTTCTGCTTTTGCACGGTCTCCTCAAAACGGGAATGAATGTAGTCGAGCAAGTTGACCGGAACTTCCTTCCGGCTGTATACCTTTACCGTCCCTTGGTTCTTTACCAAGTCACCCGAGACGGTTACTACCGCGTCGTAAGGCGAGTCGTCGCTCTGCATGGCTTTTGTCAGCGCCGGCCGTGCCGTGAACTCGAAAGCGCGCGAGCCCTGTAAAGCTTTGACGTAGACCCCCGACGGGTCAATGACGGCGACATGCTGCTGCTTGTCATTCTCTACAGAGGAAAGCCAGAGAGGGATGCATATCAAAGCAGCCATCAAAAACGGCGTAGCAATAGTAAGGAGGATAAAACTCTTCTTCTGTACACGTTTCAGAAACTCGCGCTGGATAATGATCAGTATCTTCTTCATGACTTACTTTCTATTTGTTCTTCATTCCACTTTGTATCCTTGCCTATGACCTTGAGGAAGATGTCGTTCATCGAGGGCATCTGCTCAGCAAAGGAGTGAATCTCAACCTGCCCGCAGAGTTGCTTGACAAGCTCATTGCCCGTAACCCCTTCTTTTGTCTGAAGGAGATAGTGCTCCATGCCCAATCGTGTATCGTGAGCTACGACGGAGAACGAGGCCTGTTGCTTTTCTGCCAATGTCTGACGAGTATTCAATTCGTAAAGTCCTGTGCGAAACCTGTCCTTGATCTGGCGCATCTCTCCTTGCAAGACCACCTCCGAGTGGTTGATGAGCGCGATGTCGTCGCAGATTTCTTCGACGCTTGCCATGTTGTGGGTAGAAAAGATGATCGTATGACCTTGTTCCTTGAGTTGAAGGATTTCCTGCTTTAGCTGTTCGGCATTGACAGGGTCGAAGCCAGAGAACGGTTCGTCAAAGATGAGAAGGTCTGGGTTGTAGAGTACCGTGATGATGAACTGCACTTTCTGCGCCATACCTTTTGACAGCTCTTCGAGCTTGCGGTTCCACCAAGGCATGATACCGAACTTATCGAACCAGGCTCGTAGCCGTGTCACCGCTTCTTCCTTGCTCAGTCCTTTCAACCTTGCGAGATAGACGGCTTGCTCTCCTACTTTCATCTTACGATACAGTCCGCGCTCTTCCGGCAGATACCCAATCCGCATCACGTCGTCAGGCTCCATAGGACGACCGTCGAAGATCACTTGGCCACTATCCGGTGCCGTGATGCGGTTCAAAATACGAATCAGCGTTGTCTTTCCTGCGCCGTTGGGACCTAACAGACCAAAGATGCGGCCTTTGCGTACCGACAACGACACGTTGTTGAGCGCCACATGGTTTTCAAACCGTTTGGTGACTTTGTTTACATCCAAGAAAATATCCATAAGAAGAAATTTGCAATACTGTTACAAAGTTATATAAAACATGACAAATTACTTCCGAAATACAACCTCTTTAAGATATTTTGGGTAATCCGCATTTCGCCAATACCAATCTTATCACACAAAACGAAGGCATGGACGCGCCAAAGTTTCTGCTTTACCCACACGCACACGACGTTACTCGGCGGAGCGCTGTGTGTCATGCGGCACAAACATGCTTTACGGCATATGCCAGGGATGTCTGTGACATATGCCAACGATATCTGTGACATATGCCAACGATGTCTGTGACATATGCCAACGATATCTGTGACATATGCCAGGGAACAGAATAAGGGCATACTATGCAATCACAGCACTTATCGGGACGAGTTTGGCGGTAGGCCGTCAGTAGCGCGCTCCCGAATCATCAGTACATAGCAGAGCCATTCTTGCAGGCAGCTACGCAGGCACCAGCACGCCCATGAGCCTTTAGCTGTCGAGCATTTTGCGTTTCTTTTTAGGAGTACACTCTACTATGTTATAAAAGCATTATGCCGTAATTGACTGATTACAAACTTCTAATAGCATAGCTAGCAATAGCTGTTCTACTATTCGGCTACTTATGTTAATAATTCGTAAGCAAAACGCTTAACTTTGCCTCAAAAACAAAGAACACCCCATTCGACAACCAAAGTGCGCAAGTATAATCTTGCCCGAACAACAAAAAAGAGCTTGTCTCTTTAAGCTGAGAACCAATAACATCAAAACATAAAAATAGTATGAGATCAATCTTATCATTTGCAGGAAGGGCGGCAATGCTATGCACCTTCTCTCTGACCTCTCTCTCATCGCTGGCCCAGGATGTCAAAATCCATGGCGTGGTCAAGGATGATAAGGGAGAGCCTGTTGTCGGAGCCACTGTCATGCAGAAAGGCTCAGCCAATGGAACCGTCACAGACCTCGACGGCAAGTTCAGCATGTCTGTACCCGCCAAAGGAACCCTCACCATCTCTTATATAGGATTCCAGACACAGAACATCACGCTTGATGGAAACACCGACATCACAGTACAACTCAAGGAAGACGCCGCCAAGCTCGATGAGGTCGTCGTCATCGGTTACGGTACGATGGACAAGAAGGAGCTGACCTCCGCCATCTCGCATGTCTCGGCCAGTGACTTCACCAAGATGGCCAGTGTCGACCCTTCCATGATGATTCAGGGCAAGGTGGCTGGCGTGAGCATCACCAACACCGGCAGCGGTGATCCTAACAACCAGGCCAGCATCCAGGTGCGTGGTGTATCCTCCCGTGCTGCCGGCTTAGGGCCTCTGATTGTCATCGACGGTGTGCCCGGTGGCAACCTCACCAACCTCAACCCTAACGATATTGAAAGCTTCGACGTGCTGAAAGATGGTGCCGCCAGCGCCATCTATGGTACCCGTGGCTCTAATGGCGTCATTCTTGTAACTACAAAGAAGGGGTCCCGCGACGGTGTTCTGCATACCACGTACAATGGTACCGTATCCTTCGATGTCATCAAGAAAGAGCTTGACATGCTGAACGCTGACGAATACCGTGCCAACCGTATTGCTACCGGCAACGGCTACGACCTTGGCGGCTCTACCGACTGGATGGATGAGGTGAGCCGGGTGGGCGTGCGCACACAGCACACCCTGACTTTCAGCGGTGGCAACTCAAAGTCCAACTACCGTGCCTCGATGGACTACCGCAATGCAGAGGGTGTGGACCGCTATTCCAACCGCCGCGAGTATGGCGCGCACGTATCTCTGAACCATACCGCGAAGAGTGGCCTCCTCACCTTTGGGCTCAATATATCGCCACGTATTGCCTATCGTAAGAATGCGTCATGGGATGTCTTCCGCAATGCCATCGAGGCCAATCCTACTACGCCTGTCATGGATCCGCAAAATCCGGTACAATATTATAACTTCAAGGGGCAGGCAGCAGGCTATAACCCCGTGGAACTCCTCAAGCTTGACAAGAATACAGGTACAACAAAGCTCCTGGACTGGGATGCCTCCGTCAGGCTGAATCTCTTCCCCCTTCTGCTGAAGAATCCGGGACAGCAGATTCTCACGACGCAGCTTACCTTTGCCGACCATCAGTATGACAACTACAACCAGTTCTTCCGGCCGTCAACGAGTACGCTGGAGATCAATGCCGGCCGTTCCGGTGAGGCTTCGCAAGACTATTCCAAGTCATCCATGCAGAGCGTAGAGTGGATTACCAACTACAGCAACTCCTGGGGCGAGCACAATCTGAAAGTCATGCTCGGCTATTCGTATGAGTACAACAAGTATTCCGGTCTGAATGCCTACAACAAAGACTTCCCCAACGATGCCCTTGAGGACAACAACCTTGGCAGCGGCACCTATGCCAAAGACGAGGGCGAGGTAGACATGGGCTCCTATATGAACGACTCCAAGCTGATAGCCTTCTTTGGCCGCGTGAGCTACGACTGGCATGGCCGCTACATGTTCACAGCCTCTCTGCGACATGAGGGTTCATCTAAGTTCGGTGCCAATCACAAGTGGGGTAACTTCCCTGCCGTCTCCGTGGGCTGGCGTATTTCTGACGAGCCGTTCATGGAGGGCACCAAAGGCTGGCTCACCGACCTGAAGCTGCGCTCCGACTTCGGCGTTACCGGTAACCAGGACTTCGGCTCCTACAAATCGCTGAACACCATGTCAGGATTCGGCTATTATATGTACAACGGAAAGTACTATCAGGTGTGGGGACCGGGCAAGAATGTCAACCCGGACCTTCAGTGGGAGAAAGGCAAGAACTGGAATATCGGTCTTGACTGGGCGCTCTTCAACGGCAACCTCCACGGTTCGTTCAACTATTATATCCGCAAGCAGCAGGACCTCCTTGGCGACTACAATGTCTCTGTACCACCTTATCTGTTCACCACAACCTTTGTCAATGTGGGAACGATGCGCAACAGCGGCTTCGAGTTTGATATCACATGGAATGCTGTAAGGACCAAAGACTTCAGCTATACTCTCAACGTCATCGGCGCAACGATGAGCAATGAGTTTGAAAGCTTCAGCAACAGCAAATTCATCGGTCAGGACTATTATGACGTGGTGAGCCCCGAGGATCCCTATCCTTTCCATACATTGCAGCGTATCGAGAAAGGACGCCGCATCGGCAGCTTCTACATGCTGAAATACGCCGGTGTCGACCCACAGGGCCGCTGGATTGTCTACGACAAAGACGGCGATATGGTCCTTGCCGACAACGCTACCGACGACGACCGACAGTATGTGGGCAACGGACTGCCGAAATTCACGGGATCTATGACCCATACCTTCCGCTATAAGAACTTTGACGCATCCATCTTCTTCCAGACCGCTCTCGGTTTTGACATCTTCAACATCCATGATTTCTATTATGGTACGAAGAACTTCCAGGGCAATGTCATGGACAAGGCTTACAGCAAGAACAAGATTATCTCCGAGAATCCTATCGTGTGCGACTACTTCCTTGAGCCGGGCGACTATCTCAAGCTCTCGTCAGTGAGCCTGGGCTACACCTTCCGTCTGAAGAACTGCAAGTATCTCGACGCAGCACGCATCTATGCCACAGGCGGTAATCTCTATACCTGGACACGGTTCTCAGGAGTTGATCCCTCGACCTATCAGGTCAACGGTCTCAATCCTGGCGCTACAGGCTCCAGATCCTACTATCCGTCGACGAGACAGTTCCTCGTGGGCGTACAGCTTGACTTCTAAAACTGTGTCAACATTTCAAAAACACTTTAGCAATGAACAAGATATTGAAATATTCTGCCCTATTCATGTCAGTAGCGGCACTCACGGTCACCACAGGCTGCACCGATCTCGATGAGACGCTCTACGACCAGGTGGCATCACAAAACTATTATAACACGAAAGACGATGTTGTCCGTGCCGTGTTCCGGCCTTTTGAGCATGGTTTCTGGAGCATTCAGAGCCGGCAAGTCCTCAACGAGGAGACCGCCGACCAGCTCATCACTCCCACACGTGAGGACTGGTGGGACGACGGTGGCCGCTGGGCTCGCCTGCACCGCCATCAGTGGCTCAACACCAACGGCGAGGCACAAAGCGAATACAACGGTATGTATCAAGGCATCGGCCAGGCCAATCTCGTCATCGAAGACCTCAGCAGGCTCTCGGCCGGGAAGTTTGGCTTCAACGAGGCGGAATTCAACAACCTCAAGGCCCAGAACCGAGTGCTCCGCGCCTGGTTCTATCTCCGCCTGCTCGACGAGTTCCGTAATGTGCCTCTCAGCGTGAGCTATTATGATCTGAGCAAGAATACGATGTCGCAGGTAGAGCCTCGCAAAATATACGATTTCATCGAGTCTGAGCTGAAAGAGTCCCTGCCCTTGCTGACCAAGAAGACAGCCCTGGGCGGCAATAAGAACATTCAGGGACAGTGGACACAGGCCGGTGCTGCCGCACTCCTTGTCAGACTCTACCTCAATGCCAAAGTCTATATTGGCGAGGACCACTATAAAGACTGCGCTGCTGTGGCACAAAAGATTCTCAATGGCGACTATGGCACCTACAAGGTGGCCGACCGCTGGGATGAAGCTTTTGACTGGAACAATGAGACCTCCGACGAGGTGATCTTCGCGTTCCCCGCATCAGCAGGCTATTCACATTGGCATTACAAGGGTGATCTGTATTGGTGGTCGGTGCCTTCCAGAGCCAGTGACTGGCTCCATGATACCAAGAACAAAGAGGGCAGCCATAACCTGAAGTACTCATGCTCACCAAGCTATAACCCCAAGGGCGAGAAATACAACTATGAACTGGGCATGACCGTAGACAAGTTCAGAAAATATCCGTCAGATGTTCGTCTGAAGATGTACAAGAATCTTGGCAACAACAAGCGCGAGGGCCTCTTCATCTTTGGCAAGATAGCCTATACCGACGACAACGGCAACACTCAGTATCTGAAGGATCACAACGGCAAGTATACCCTTGACCTGCGTGATGCTGTAGGCAAGTTTGGCGCTACAGATGGTGATAAGTGGCTGGCCTCAGCCGACAGCCGTCTGGAGGATGGCGATGACAACTCAGGATATCAGTTTGTGAAATATCCGCTCTACAGCGATGCCGAGAGTGGCCAGCTCGAGGCTGACTACTGCGAGATTCGCCTGCCGGAGATTATCTACAGCCTTGCAGAGTGCAAGCTTCGCCAGGGAGACGTGGAAGGCGCCGGCAAGCTTCTCAACGAGGTGCGCAAGCGCAACTATCCCCAGTCGGACTGGCACACAGCGCTCTATGCTCCTGATGGCACGGCAACTTTAGACATGAAGGAGATGCTCGACGAGTGGGGCCGTGAGTTCTTTGCTGAAGGCCGCCGGCGTATTGACTTGATACGCTTTGGCAAGTTCCTCGATGCTTGGTGGGATAAGCCTGCCGATGCCGACAGCCACACACTCATCTTCCCCTTCCATCCGGACATTCTCGGAGCCAATCGTTCTCTCCACCAAAATCCAGGCTATGAGAAATAAAGAGGTAGCTTAGCAGAGAATACACTTTATTAGAAACTTTATTACAGTGAAAGACATGAAAAGAATCATTCTATATGCATTGTATGCGCTTATGGCCTTGACAGGTCCTTTGGCCCTGCTATCATGCAACGACGATAAAGATATTGTCGTCATTGATAAGGAGCTGCCTCTGAAAGTCAGCCATCTCTACATGGTGGGTGATGCCACTCCAACCGGATGGTCTATCGACAATCCTACGGAGCTGACCCAGGATGCATCGGATAAGTTTGTGTTCACTTACCATGGCAAGCTCAACACCGGCGAGCTGAAGTTCCCATTCTCTACGGGTGACTGGGGGGCCATGTTCGCCTATGCACCAGAGGCAAACACCGAGATTAATGCCAGTGGTGTGGCAAGCGACAAGATTGATATCCGCAAAGGCGGTGATGACTTGAAATGGAAAGTCACACTGGCTGGTATCTATACTATCACCATCAATCTGCGTGACTATACCATTGCTGTCAAATACGAAGGTGCCGAGCCTGTGCCACCTATTGTGTCAGAAACTCTCGGTTTCATCGGGGATGCCACTCCTGCCGGTTGGACAACAGAGGCCGCTACGATGTTCACCAAGACATCAGACAATCCCCTGCAGTTCACCTATACCGGACATCTTAATGCAGGCAGCTTCAAGCTCGCTTATGATAAGACCGTCTTGAAGGATTTTGCCGGTCCTTATATTCAGGCTCCCTCTGCCGATGTGGCTGTGAGTGGTGACGGTGTGGCCGAACAAGGTATGAGCGTGGGCGGTGCCGACAACAAATGGAAGGTGACAGAGGCTGGTACCTACACGCTCGTCTTCGACCTTACCAACCGCACAGTGACGGTGAAGTCCTTTGTGGCCGACCCCAAGACGGATCCATGGGCCACAGAGACACTCTACCTCCTCGGCTCAGCTGGAAAAGGCTGGTCGATAGGTGAGGCACCCGCTTTCAACAAGATTGGCGACCATCAGTTTGTCTATGAAGGCGAGCTCCATGAGGGTACTTTCAAACTGATGTCTACCAATGAAGGCGACTTTGGCACTGACGATAAGGACTGGTTCTATGCACCTGCCAATGGGACAATCATTGACGAGAATGGTGTAGCTGCCGATGGCATCGTGGCCGGTAACGGCAAGGACGCGGACAACCAGTGGCAGGTGAACAAGGCCGGGAACTATATCATCAAGGTCGACATGGAGAATCACAAGATTTCAGCAGAATATGTCGGATCAAGTAACAGCAAGAAAAGAAGTCATCGTAATTAATCAACAGACACAGATATGAAAAAGTATATTTTAGCGGGAGTTGCCCTGTGCACCCTGCTGTTAGGCTGCAGCAACAGCAATGATTGGGATGTGACGAGCGACCTCCGGGTTGACAAGGAAGACCCTACAGTGGGGCTCACTCCGCTGGCAGAGACGGAAGGCGAAGACTATGCACCGCTCTATTGGAGTGTATACGGATCACTGCGCCAGCAGGAAAAGGAAGGCTCTTTCCCCAATATCTTCACTGAAGCCGATTGGGATAAAGCCATCGACTATGTGGCAACAAATCTCAAGCCTTATGGCTATGACATGCTTGTGACCGACGGCTTCGCCTCCATGAGCGGTGACGACGGCTACATGACACGTTACAGCCGCACGGAGAAGAACGAGAACTCTCCGGAGGTGGAACTTTCCACCATCGTGGCGAAGTTGAAGGCCAAGGGCTTGAAGCTCGGTGTCTACGACAGTCCCTTCTGGCTTCACTACACCAATCCCAATGCTATCATCCCGGGTACTGACGGCATCACCGTGGGGAGCCTGCGATATAATCCGGCGATAGACACCGATGTGCTGCACCCGACAAAAGACGATCATTTCTGGTGGGTCGTCACCTCTCACCCCGGCGCTGAGGAATATTTTGAGGGATTCTTCAAGCACTATGCCGATCTGGGCGTAAAGTTCATACGTATGGACTTCCTGTCCTGGTATGAAGACGGTATGAACTACAATGACCAAATTGACAAGGGCTACGGTCGCGAGCGGTATGTCAAGGGCATGCAGTGGATTAACAAGTATGCGAAGAAATACGGCATCTATGTCTCGCTCGTGATGCCTCACCTGAAGAACGACGCTATCATAGAGAAGTATGCCGGCAACATGATTCGTATTGATGCCGACGCCCTTGAAGGTTCCTGGTACCGGTTCTCTGACAACAACCGTGGTACGCTGCGTGGCGGATGGCCCAACTCCGAGAATGCCTTCGACGGTTTTATCAACTGGTCAAAGATTTCCGGTCGCAAGAAGGTACGCCTCGACGGTGATTTCATCCGCATTGGCAGCTATGCCAACGATGATGAGAAAATGTCGGTAGTGTCACTGCCGCTGCTGGCCGGCGGCCCCATTGCCGTGACCGATTATCCGTCGGCCGAGGATTTGAAGTTCTTCCAGAACTCAGAGCTGCTTGCTTTGCAGAAGGACGGCTTCGTCGGTCAGCCCCTGGCCCGCACTTTCTATGGTACTGATGGCGAGATTTGGTATGGTCAGATGAAGGATGGCTCGTGGATTATCGGATTCTTCAACCGTGAACAGTCGGCAGAGACACGCAGTCTGGACCTCTCCCGCATAGGATTGAGCGGAACTTATAAGGTTCGCGACTTGTGGAAGCATGAGGACGAAGGCTCCGTCACCGACAGGCTCGAATATAATGTTCCAGCTCACGGATGCAAAATCGTGAAGCTGACGAAATAAATACCGGTCTCATTTGCTTTTCAAGGGGGGCACTATACATGGAATATTTATGAGGAGAGATACCATAAATATGTACATAGCATAGTGCCCTCTCTTTTATTTCCGATGCAAATTTGCTTATATACGAAATCTGAATCTCAGCTATTTCATTACCGTGCAAAGTCTCCTGACATCGTCCTCAAAGGTGTCACGGTTCTTGGCACGGTTTTTCATCTGCGAACGGTAGTTGTAGATGGTCTGTGGGGAATAGAAGAGAAGATTGGATATTTCAGAACTGTCGCTGACGCCAAGCCTGATGAGTGCGAAGACTCGCAAGTCTGTGGTCAACGTTCCGGCCTGCTTGGGATAGACCTGCTCGCCATCACGCAGCAGATTATTGAACTCGTTAACAAATGTTGGATACAGAGCAAGGAAAGCATCGTCGAAACGATGATAGAAAACGTCGGCATCCTCTGTGGAGAGCCGTGACGAAGTGACCTGTGAGAGAAGTTGCTGCACCTGTCCGGCCTTAATCTTACGTTTGACGAGTGTCTGATATTTGGCAAGTCGAGAGATGTAGTTGTCACATAAATCTATAAAGAGCTTGGCAAGGTGCTCTCGGCGTCGGTTGGTATCACGGAGCTGCTCATTGAGGCATGCCAGACTCTTGTTCAACCGCTCCTGTTTCTCATAGGAGACCTTTAGCTGCTCGTTGGCTTTCTTGTGTCGTATCCGGCTATAGTTGAGACGTTTGTTGAGCATGAAGATAAAGGCAATGACGACGAGGAGCAGGATGATGAGGACGGAGTTGGCTATCAACGCCAATTTCAGGTTGTGGTTCCGCTTGCCCAAAGCCTTCTGATAGTGGTTGATGATGGTAGGCAAATCCTGCGATATTTCTATGATGCGCAGTCGGCTGTTGTAGAATTTAGCGTCGTTGAGCGCCTCGGTGATATAACTTCTGGCACGTCTGATGTCGCCCCGCCCGTTTTGATAAAAGAAGATGGCAAGGCTACGCAGTGCAAAGTTCTCCATGGTGAGATTGCTGGCATCGCTGATAGCTGCCAAAGTCATATACTTCTCATAGAGTTTCTCGCCTTCCTTCCCACTATTGTTACGGTAGTTACCAGCCAAGGCGAAGCAAGCCATGGCATAAGTGCGGTCGGAAATTTTATTGTATTGCAGGCTTTTGAGATAATACTTGCGCGCCATCATCGGATCGTGACGGACATAGGTGGCCCACTCGCCCATATAATAGTTTCTCATACCACCCTCGGTAGGCAGAAAGCGCATGGCTCTGACAAGACTGCTGTCGGCATAAGCACGGTAGCGGGGACTGAAAGTATGGTCATGGCAGTAATCGGACCAGTAGCCATAAAGTTCAAACAAGGCAGTGTGATAGGAGAATTGCTGGTCGCTGCTCAGGTGTTTGACATCGATGGAACCGGCTGTTCTCTCTGCTTCCGAGTACAATCCGGAGATGGAAAGAAGATGAATGCTATTGATCGTAAAAACATCAATGAAATAGCTGTCACCGACTTTCTTGGCCAACTTCAAGCCCTCCGCATTGTATTCGTTTGCCTTATCAAAGTTGTAGACATAGTATTCTTCATAGATACGCTCATAGAGCCGGAGCCGTATACCAGGATTTTTCTCCTTACTGAGACTGGAGCGCAGAATATCTATCCGCTGGTTTTTCTGCTTTACAACCTCGGGCTTTGCCGCCAGTGCACTGTCAAGACGGTCAAGCAAGGACTGACTGTAAGACGGAGATACAAGCGAGCACAAAGACAGCAATATAAATAATGTAGCGATTCGCATAAGGAATGATGTTTGTAAAGCAAGATAATAACATGATGGGATGGCGACACAAAGTTACAAACTTATTTCTGTTCTTTAAGAAACCATCACAAGTTTTTTCTTATTTCACCCGGCAATGAGCTCAGAAAGTTTTTTAGCTCAACACTCAGACAAAACGGGATGATGCGGTAGGACATACTTCATGGCATTGTAACGCCACGTATAATACGCTATTAATAAGCAGATTATGCTATAACATAGGGACAGAATATCTACTTTGAGCCTACGTTGTCTCTTATGAGCCGATAAAATATGCTATATTTGCAATAACAAAACCAATCATTAATAAGCATGAAATCTTTAAGAAAGCTTCTGCTTCTTGCACTCTTAGCCGTCAGCGGCTTGTGCCAAGGAGCCTCGCTGCCTGCTAAAGACAATGGCAAGCAGACACTAACGTCACCCGACGGGCATCTTACGATGCACTTTTTCCTTTCTACCAATGGGAGACCCACCTATGACCTCTCCTATAAGGGCAAGGCCGTTATCAAGCCTTCCTTCCTCGGACTGGAACTGAAGTCGGGAGACAAGAACTTCTCTGACCTGCAGACCGGCTTCACCCTTGACAACACAAAGACATCAAGCTTTGATGAAACCTGGAAGCCTGTCTGGGGTGAGACGCGTACGATTCGTAACCACTACAACGAGCTCTTCGTGTCATTGAAACAAGAGAAGAACCAGCGTGGTCTCAATATCCGTTTCCGACTCTACAATGATGGTCTCGGACTACGCTACGAGTTTCCATTGAGCCCGAACCTCAACTACTTTACCATCAAAGAAGAACACACGCAGTTTGCCATGGCTGCCGACAACACAGCATGGTGGATTCCGGGCGACTACGATACACAGGAGTACAACTATACCAAGTCTAAGCTCACGGAGATACCGGTGAAATGGCCCCATTCCTTTGATGGCAACGCCTCTCAGACGCTCGCCGGCCCCACGTGTGTACAGACGTCCTTGCAGATGAAGAGTCCCGACGGACTGTATATCAACCTCCACGAGGCTGCCCTCGTCGACTACAGCTGCATGCACCTCAACCTCGATCCTAAGACACTTACCTTTGAGAGCTGGCTCACTCCCGATGCCCGTGGTGACAAAGGTGCTCTGCAGGCGCCCTGCACAAGTCCGTGGCGAACCATCATGGTGAGCGACGACGCAAGGAATATCCTTGCCAGCAACCTCATTCTGAACCTCAACGAGCCTTGCAAAATTAAGGACACCAGTTGGATAAAACCAACGAAATTCGTGGGTGTATGGTGGGAAATGATTACTGGCAAGAGCCAGTGGTCATACACCAATGATCTCATCTCTGTACAACTCGACAGTATCGACTATACCAAGGTGAAGCCACACGGACATCATGGTGCCAACACTGAGAATGTGAAACGCTATATCGACTTTGCTGCCGATAATGGCATTGGCGCCGTACTCGTGGAGGGCTGGAACATCGGATGGGAGGACTGGTTCGGCCATGAGAAAGACTATGTCTTCGACTTTGTAACTCCCTACCCCGACTTTGACATCAAATATCTCAATGAGTATGCCCATTCCAAAGGTGTGAAAATCATCATGCACCATGAGACAAGCGCATCGGTACGCAACTACGAGCGCCACATGGAAGCTGCCTATTCGCTGATGAACAAGTATGGCTATGATGCCGTAAAGAGCGGCTATGTCGGCAATATCCTGCCTCGCGGCGAGCACCACTACGGCCAGTGGATGAACAACCACTATCTCTACGCCATCAAGGAGGCTGCCAAACACCATATCATGATTGATGCCCACGAAGCGGTACGCCCCACCGGTCTCTGCCGTACCTGGCCAAACCTTATCGGCAACGAGGCTGCACGTGGCATGGAATATGATGCCGGAGCTGGGCTCAGCGTCAACCACACTACGATTCTGCCCTTCACACGCCTGCAGGGAGGCCCCATGGACTTCACACCTGGTATTTTCTGCATGGACCTGAGTAAAGTAAACCCCAACAACCACAACCATGTACACTCCACCCTCTGCCGACAGTTGGCGCTCTATGTCACCATGTACAGCCCGTTGCAGATGGCTGCCGACTTGCCCGAGAACTATGCCAAATACATGGATGCTTTCCAATTTATAAAAGATGTGGCTGTAGACTGGGATGACAGCCGCTACTTAGAGGCTGAACCGGGAAGCTATATCACTGCTGCCCGCAAAGCCAAAGGCAGTGCCAACTGGTTTGTAGGCAGTACCAATGGTGAGACACCACGCACATCCGTCATCCGTCTTGACTTCCTTGACAAAGGCCGCAAGTATAAAGCTACCATTTATCAGGATGCCGAGGGCTGTGACTGGCAACACAATCCCGAGCACTATGTCATCAGTACAAAGACGGTGACTAATAAGACGGTGCTGAAAATCCATACTGGTAACGGCGGTGGCTATGCCGTCAGCCTCATATCAGAGTAAAAAACAAAACTGACAACAGAACAAAAACGCCCGTGGACACATGAGATGTCCACGGGCGTTTATCATGTTTTTCATGTCGATGACCATGGATAGGGTCATCGACACAAAGTATTAGTCAGCAAGCTTAGCCTTGATGAACTCACGGTTCAGGCGGGCGATGTTGGCGATGCTCTCGTTCTTCGGGCACTCAGCCTCGCAGGCGCGGGTGTTGGTGCAGTTACCGAAGCCAAGCTCCTCCATCTTAGCCACCATAGCCTTAGCACGGCGTGCAGCCTCAGGACGACCCTGTGGCAGCAGAGCGAACTGGCTGACCTTAGAAGAGACAAAGAGCATAGCAGAGCCATTCTTGCAAGCAGCTACGCAGGCACCGCAGCCAATGCAGGTAGCGCAGTCCATAGCCTCGTCGGCAGCCTCCTTAGAAATCAGGATAGCGTTGGCATCCTGAGCCTGTCCGGTACGAACAGAGGTGTAGCCGCCGGCAGCGATAATCTTATCGAAGGCAGAGCGGTCTACCATGCAGTCCTTGATTATAGGGAAGGCAGCAGAACGCCAGGGCTCTACGGTGATGACATCACCGTCGTGGAAACGACGCATATAGAGCTGGCAGGTTGTGGCACCCTGTGCAGGGCCATGAGGATGACCGTTGATATAGAGAGAGCACATACCGCAGATGCCCTCGCGGCAGTCATGATCGAAGACGAAAGGCTCGTTGCCACCTTCAATGAGCTGCTCGTTCAGGATGTCGAGCATCTCAAGGAATGAAGTATCACCAGGGATGTCCTTCATCTCAAAGGTGTCGAAGTGGCCCTCAGCTTTAGGACCGTTCTGGCGCCACACCTTCAGCGTAAAACTAATATTTGTATCCATTTTATGTATTCTGAATTTAATATGTTGTTTATTCGCGCTCCCCACCCCCTCTACAAGAGGGGGCAGGTGGAGGCCTTAGCTCTTATAGTTACGTGTCTGAACCTTGATGTACTGGTAGTTGAGCGGCTCCTTGAGCAGGGTAGGAGCAGTGTTCTCGCCCTGGTACTGCCAGCAAGCCACATACATATAGTTCTCGTCGTCACGCTTAGCCTCACCTTCCTCGGTCTGGCTCTCCTCGCGGAAGTGACCACCGCAGCTCTCGTTGCGCTCGAGGGCATCGTAGGCAATGAGCTCACCCATGAGGATGAAGTCACGGAGGTGGATAGCCTTGTCAAGCTCTACGTTCAGGCCTTCCTTGCTGCCCGGGATACGGACGCAGGTGTTGAACTGCTCGCGAACCTCCTTGAGCATCTCAAGAGCCTTCTTCAGGCCGGCCTCGTTACGGGCCATACCAACATAGTTCCACATTATCTTATAGAGCTCCTTATGAATGGAGTCAACGCTCATCAGCTTCGACTTGTCGCTCTGCTTGTTCTGGATGTCCATCAGACGGTCGATCTCAGCCTGCACACCCTTCTCAGCCTCTACGAACTCAGGAGCGTCGGTAGACGGCTTCTTCACCTGAATCTGGTCAGAGAGGTAGTTCTGCATGGTGTAAGGAATGACGAAATAGCCATCGCTCAGACCCTGCATCAGTGCAGAAGCACCTAAGCGGTTAGCACCGTGGTCGGAGAAGTTGCACTCACCAAGAGCGAAGAGGCCCTTGATAGAAGTCTGCAGCTCATAGTCTACCCACAGGCCACCCATCGTATAGTGGATAGCGGGGAAGATCATCATCGGGTTCTCATGCGGGTCGACATCGGTAATCTCCTGATACATATCGAAGAGGTTGCCATAGCGCTGGTCGACGACATCGCGGCCCAGACGCTGGAAAGCCTCTGAGAAGTCGAGGAAGACAGCCAGACCTGTGTTGTTGACGCCATAGCCCTTGTCGGTACGCTCCTTAGCAGCACGAGAGGCCACGTCACGAGGCACGAGGTTACCGAAGGCAGGATAACGACGCTCAAGGTAGTAGTCGCGATCCTCCTCAGGAATATCACGACCCTTGATCTCGCCTCTCTGCAGCTTCTTGGCATCCTCCAACTTCTTAGGCACCCAGATACGGCCATCGTTACGCAGAGACTCTGACATCAGCGTCAGCTTTGACTGCTTGTCGCCATGGACAGGGATACATGTCGGGTGGATCTGCACAAAGCAGGGGTTAGCAAACCAAGCACCCTTACGGTAAGCCTGGATGGCAGCGGTGCAGTTGCAGCCCATAGCGTTGGTAGAGAGGAAGTAGGTGTTGCCATAACCACCGGTAGCCAGGCAGACAGCGTGAGCGGAGTAGCGCTCCAGCTTGCCGGAGACAAGGTTCTTGGCGATAACACCGCGGGCACGGCCGTCGATGACAACGATGTCCTCAACCTCAGTACGTGTGTGGAGCTCCACAGTGCCGTGGTGCACCTCTTTCATCAGAGAGCTGTAAGCGCCGAGCAGCAGCTGCTGACCGGTCTGACCCTTGGCATAGAAAGTACGGCTGACCTGCACACCACCGAAAGAACGGTTGGCAAGCATACCGCCATACTCACGTGCGAAAGGCACACCCTGAGCTACGCACTGGTCGATGATATTGGCAGAGACCTCAGCCAGACGATAGACGTTAGCCTCGCGGGCACGATAGTCACCACCCTTGATGGTATCATAGAAAAGACGGTAGACGGCGTCACCATCGTTCTGGTAGTTCTTAGCTGCATTGATACCACCCTGTGCTGCGATAGAGTGCGCACGACGGGGAGAGTCCTGAATGCAGAAGTTGATGACGTGGAAGCCCATCTCGCCTAAAGAAGCGGCAGCACTGGCACCAGCCAGACCGGTACCTACGACGATGATGTCGAGTTTACGCTTGTTGGCGGGATTCACCAGTTTCTGATGAGCCTTATAGTTAGTCCATTTCTCGGCCAGAGGGCCTTCTGGAATTCTTGAATCTATCTGAGTCATTGTGTTATGAGTTTAATACTTAAAAACCAATTAGTGCATACTGGGTGCGAAACCGAGCCAGAAAGAGAGGATAAGGAAGAAGAATACGCCCATGAGAATAGTGACATAGACAATGCCGATGCACTGCCAGCGCTTCAACCAAATCTTACCGCTGATACCCAATGTCTGCATAGCAGACCAGAAACCATGGCTGAGGTGGAACCAGATGGCTACAATCCAGATGAGATAGAGGATAGAGAAGACGGGATTGGAGAAAGTCTCCTGAATCCATGCGAAGCCATCGGCAGGGTTGTGAGCAACCTCCATACCGGCAAGCTCAGCAAACATCATGTGAGCCCAGAAGTTGTACAGGTGCAGAAGCAGGCCGATGAGGATGATAAGACCCAGCACAAGCATGTTCTGTGATGCCCAGCTGACCTCAGGACGACGGCTTGTGACCTCGTAACGCTGCGGGCCACGGGCACGGCGGTTCTGTGCTGTCAGGATGAAAGCATAAACGATGTGGCACACAGCCAAGAATGCCAGACCTAACGTGCCAAGAACAGCATACCAGTTAGACCCCAGGAACTCGCAGACCATGTTGTAAGCATCGCCAGAGAAGAAGGCGGCCACGTTCATGCAGCAGTGGAAGGTCAGGAAGAGAATGAGGCAGATGCCCGTTACAGACATCACCACTTTTCTACCAATCGGAGAATTGATTAACCACATAAATGATTGATTTTAAATTATTTGAAAGTTATTTGTATAAGCAACTTATTTTAAATCTGTCGTAATCTGATGAACGGGCAACACACCGCAATACCACGATTTAGGTATCTTAATACCTCGTTTTAGGTATAACAGCAGCTTTCCGCTTGCAAAAATACTAAACTTTGGTGACTGCACAAAGCAATCATGTCAAAAATTAAATAAATAATGTATTGTGCGTTACAAGATTTGTCAGAAAGGAGAGAGTTTATTACTTATTTTCTATAACTTTGCTTTCTATGACGACAGAATCTCCTTTTTTCGGTAGCTGTCCATCCAGCGCTACCACTGATTTCATCCTCCGTCACCGCCATGACGATGTTCGGGGGTTAGCCCTTCATCCGCTCTCCGGTGTTGACATGCCCTATGCCCTCGAACAAATACAAGGTTGGCAGACGGCATGCCGCAAGCTGCCATCATGGGCTGCCACCGACGGCATCATCTTCCCGCCTCACCTCAATATGGAGCAGTGTTCTTCTGAACAGACAGCGAAATACAAGGCTGATATTGCAGGCAAACTCTTGGCAAACTACGATGAAACGGCCACTTTAGTAGACCTCACAGGGGGATTCGGTGTCGACTTCTCTATCATGGCCCGTCGATTTCCACGAGCCATCTACGTAGAGCGCAACGCAAAGCTCTGCGAAATTGCAAGACACAATCTTCAACTCCTCGGACTCGATAATTTCCAGATTGTCAACGCCGACAGCAGTGAGTTTCTCAAAGAATTCACGCCGACAGGAGATACCCTCTTCTTCCTCGACCCTGCCCGCCGCGACACACACGGCCATAAAGTTTATGGCATCGAAGATTGCTCGCCAGATATTTTGAAGCTTAAAGATTCGCTGCTGGCCAAAAGTCAACATGTCATCGTCAAACTCTCGCCGATGCTCGACTGGCACGAAGCAGTGAGACAACTCGGCAGAAGCGTCTGCGAAGTGCATATCGTCTCCGCGGCCAACGAGTGCAAAGAGCTGCTACTCGTTCTCTGCAGCAAGGGCAACGACAAGGAAACCATCAAACTGGTATGTGCCAACGACGACTCTTATTTCGAGACCGTTCTGTCACAAACATCTACAAAAATGCCAACAGCAGTACGACTTACCGACAACCTCTCGGCGCATTATGTCTATATTCCGAATGCCTCTATTATGAAGGCCGGCGTCTTTGCCCCCTTGTGCGATGCCTTCCCCGTAGCTATGGTAGATGTCAACTCCCATATCTTCCTCAGCAACGAAAACATCGACGATTTCCCCGGACGAAGGTATACATTGCTAACCTCCACGTCCATGAACAAACGCGAATTGAAGGAAAAACTTCACGACATAGAGCGTGCAAATATCGCAGTACGCAACTTCCCTCTGTCTGCTCCGGAGCTCCGCAAGCGGTTAAAGCTCAAAGACGGCGGCACAACCACAATTTTTGCCACAACCTTTCACGGCAAGCATGTGTTACTCATTGCCAAGAACGAATAGATTCTACGACTGGGGGATACTTAACATAACAGCAAAAAAATAGGGCGAGATTCATTTCCCGCCCTATGCTATTATTTGCTATAATAAAGAAACCATTTATTTCACACCTATCTCTTTGAGTAGGCGGTCAGCATGTCCCCAACGGTCCATCATATAAACGACATAGCGGATATCGACACCGATACAGCGAGCCAGACGCTTGTCGAAGTTGATGTCAGAAGACAAACTATCCCAGTTGCCATCGAAGGCCAGGCCGATAAGATGTCCCTTTCCATCGAAGATAGGCGAGCCGGAGTTACCGCCAGTGATATCATTGCTGGTCAGGAAACAGAGATTCAAAGTCTTGCTGACACTATCGGTATACTGTCCAAAGTCATTGGCAGAGAGCAGCTCATGCATGACGGGCTCAGCCTGATAGTCGATGACACCATTGTCGCCACGCTTCATCTTGTCGACGATACTGGCAGCTGTAGTGTAATAGCCGGAATCATTGCCACCTAAGTCAAATCCGCCAACCTGACCATAGCTCAGGCGCATGGTGAAGTTGGCATCGCTGTAATGGGGCATATCCTGCTCCATCTGTATCTTCGCAGCACAGAGATAGCGCTCCTGCAAGGCAATGCTGTCGGAGAGCGACAAGCCCTCTTTGTTCTCGCCACCAAGGGATTGAATCTTGTCAACGACAGCCTTAATGGACTTGGCATACTCCACACCGGGATCTTTCTGAAAAGCCTTCGTGTTATAATAGAGTTTTCCCGTCTTCAACAGCGCTGAGTTCTTGAAAAGATAGTCCACATATTTCTTATAGTCCCCCTTGAATTTCTTGTCGATCGTGGCATAGACAGTCGGCAGGAACTCGGGCTGCACTTTCTCACGATAGTTCTTCAACAGCGCGGCAAGCATGTCTGCATCAGTAGCAGCATCCCACTGGTCGCTGTTATCCTCAAACTGGCAATATTGCCCCTTTTCATCGCTCAGTTTCTCCGTCTCGGCAGCGGCGAGAAGGGCGCGGCGGTTGAACTCGATATTGCTACGGCGACTGAAAGTCTCGCTCCACTGGGTCAATGCCTTTGTCAGCGCACTGCGACGGAAGTATAACCACTGCAGGAGGCCAAAGTCTACCTTGTGGTCAACATTCTGTGCTGTATCCTGCCACTGTCGAATGCGGGCCTCATACGCACGCTTGAGATTAACAATACCGATGGAATCGATACATTTGTTCATTCCTATGGAGTTCTTCCAATAGTTGGAGCTCTGAGCAAACTTTGAGTCATATTTGATTCTCACGGCCTCATCCGCCCGCATATGCTTGAGCATGACAGCCTGCTTGACACCACGAATCTGATAGCGAGGCTCGTTCTCGCAGTCGCGCATCTCCTGAATGCCATAGCTGGAGAGGTAGCGCTCCGTGCTTCCCGGATAGCCCACGGTCATGGCAAAGCTACCGTCTTTGTAACCATCGAGACTCACTTTAGCCCATGACTTCGGATGATAGGGCACATTATCCTTAGAATAAGGTGCCGGGCCATTCGTCTTTGGGTCAGCATAGATACGGAAGACAGAGAAATCGCAGGTCTGGCGCGGCCACATCCAGTTATCGGTCTCACCACCAAACTTGCCCATCGACTTGGGAATAGTGAAGACGAGGCGCAGGTCCGTGAAGTCCTGATAAGTGGTAGCATACCATTTATTGCCCTCATAGAACGGGTCTATATTAACGTGGAGGGTAGAGTCGATGCCCTTCACCGAGTCGGTGAGGACCTGTGCCAACGAGTCGATGGCCTTCTCCTTCGCCTCATCCGAGAGCACGTCGAGGCCTAATGCTTCCACACGTGCGGTGATGTCCTGCTGGCTCTTCATGAAAGAGACGAACATGTCCTTATTGGGCAGCTCCTCAGCATAGCTCTTGGCGATGAAGCCATGAAGCATATAGTCATGCTCCACGGTGGAATGGGAGCGGATAGCCTCAAAGCCACAATGATGGTTGGTAAAGACGAGACCGTCAGGACTTACGACGACACCGGAGCAATAGCCGGAGAAGTTGACAACATTGTTCTTAATGGCATCGGCATCGCTGTAGAGCGCGCTCTGCGGCAGTTCAAAACCATAGCCACGCATAGTCTGATAAACTTGCGGCGGCAGGTTGTAGAGGGTCCACATACCCTCATCAGCAGAAGAGTTCATCGGGGCAAGAGCCATAAGGCTCAGTCCCAACGATAGCAGTGTGTGTGTTTTCATGTACATATTATTTACGGAAATGCTTGCCTATAACGGGAAGTTTATCGAGGGGAAGATCCATCCTTACGGTATAGCCGACATAGACAGCAAGCAATATAGTGTTGAAAATCAGAGACAGCAGCATGGGCAGATGGGCGTTGCTCCAGGTCATGACTACAAAGATGAAGATGGCCAGGACAACATATCCGGCAATATCCTTGAGCGGATAGTTGATGGGGTAATATTTCTGTCCGAAGAAATAGCTCAATACCATACTGACAGCATAGGAGACGAAACCAGCCCAAGCACAAGCCCAATAGCTGAAGTAAGGTATGAAGATGATATCGAAGACGATGAGCACTAAGGCGCCGATACCGGAGAACCAGGCTCCCCATATCGTCTTGTCGATGAGCTTATACCAGAAACTGAGGTTAAAGAAGATACCAAACATAATCTCAGCCGCCATGACGACAGGAACAATCTCCAGGCCCTCCCAGTAGCTACGGCCGATGATATACCGAATGATGTCCATATAACCTACCACGCACAAGAAAGCCAACAGGGTGAAGATGATGTAGAACTTCATCACACGGGCGTAGACTTCCTTGTTGTTTTTCTCTTTGGACTGTCCGAAGACGAACGGTTCGTAGGCGTAGCGGAAAGCCTGCGTAATCATCACCATGATGGTAGCTATCTTGATGCACGCACCATAGATGCCAAGCTGTACACGGGCATCGTGGGCATTGCCATTGAAGACATACGGGAAGATAATCTGCGAAGCGCACTGATTAAGTTGGCCAGCCAGTCCCATGACAAGCAGCGGCCAGGTATAGGTGAGCATACGCTTGCAGGTTGCCTTGTCAAAGGGCTTGCCCAAGGCCTTGAGCTCACGGCCCAGGAAGAAGAGCGTGAGGACAGAACCGGAAAGCTCTATCCAAAACACCCAGACCACATCAAGGTTGAAGTTGGCGTCATAGATGCCAAAGAGGTTGACATGCATAGCTGGCAGTACGATGAGATAGAGCGACACGCCGATGATATTCACACCGATGCTCACCATCTTCAGCAATGCAAACTTCACAGGACGGTGGGCATAACGCAGATAAGCGAAAGGAATGGCCGAAAAAGCATCTATCGCCACACAGGTGCCCATAATCATAAGGTATTCAGGATGATCGGGGTAGCCGATGGCATTAGCCACGGGATGCAGGAAGATCCACAACAGCACTACAAAGAGCACGGAGGTGAAGCCCACGGTATGGAGTGTGGTGGGATAGACCTTGTTGGGATCCTCACCTGGACGGTTCATGAAGCGGAAGAAGGTCGTCTCCATGCCATAGGTCAGGATGATGATGAGAAGAGCGATGTAGGCATAGATATTGGTGATAATACCATACTGCCCACCCGCGGCATTGAACTTCGCCGTCTCTATAGGTACGAGCAGATAGCCGATGAAACGGGCCGCAATACTGCTCAATCCATAGATAGCCGTGTCTTTTGCAAGAGATTTAAGATTTGCCATAGTTTAGAAAAAAATATAAGCGATAGCTATTGCCGCTATGACGCCGGCGAGGTCGGCGAGGAGGCCACAGGCAACAGCATGGCGTGTGTACTTGATGTTTACAGAGCCGAAATAGACGGCCAATATATAAAAGGTGGTGTCGGTGGAGCCTTGGAAGATGCAGCTCAGTCGGCCTACGAAGGAATCGGGACCATAGTTTTTCATGGCTTCCAGCATAAGACCGCGGGCACCGCTACCGGAGAGCGGCTTCATGAACGCTGTGGGAAGGGCACCGACAAAGTCAGTATTCAACCCGCATTTAGCTACAAGCCACGAGATACCATTGATAAACATGTCCATGGCTCCCGAGGCTCTGAAAACGCCGACCGCAACGAGGATGGCAACGAGATAAGGAATGATACGTACCGCAGTTTGGAAACCTTCCTTAGCTCCCTCTATGAAAGCGTCATAGACATTGATCTTCTTCAGGAAGCCTGCCACGATGAAAGTGACGATGATGGAGAGCAGGATGACATTGCCCACCACACTCGTCACCGTACCCATCGTATCCTTGTCCATATGGCTGAAACCCCAGATAACAATACCTACAAAGGCGCAGAGACTGCCGAGAATGGCAAGCATAGACGGTTGCAGAAGATTGATGCGCTGCCACAGAGACGTGACGATGATACCGAAGAGCGTGGCTACTGTCGTGGCCAAAAGAATGGGGATGAAGACATCGGTAGGTTGCTGGGCACCATAACTGGCACGGAATGCCAAGATGGTAGTCGGGATAATGGTGAGCCCCGAGGTGTTCAGCACAAGGAACATGATCATCGGATTCGTGGCCGTATCCTTCTTCATATTCAGCTCCTGCATCTGTTGCATAGCCTTGAGCCCCGTCGGCGTGGCTGCATTGTCCAGACCGAGCATGTTACTGGCTATGTTCATAAAGATAGAGCCCATGACGGGATGCCCTTTGGGGATGTCAGGGAAGAGCTTGGTAAAGACCGGACTCAGTATCTTTGCCAACACGTTGACAGCGCCGGCTTTCTCTCCGATTTTCATGATACCCAACCACAAGGCCAAGACACCGGTAAGACCGAGAGATGTCTCAAAAGCCGTCTTAGAGGTGTCAAAGGTGGAGTCCACAATCTTTTGAAAGATAGTGGTATCGCCCATCAGCAGTTGCACAACGGCAAAAAGAAAGGCGATGACGAAAAAGGCTATCCAAATATAATTCAGTACCATAGTGGGTGCAAAGGTACTGAATTACTTTGAGCTTTTGGGGTAGAGATTTGAGAAAACTGATGACTTTTTGCTATTTATTGACGTTCACTCGCAAACCGATGTTCAAACTGAAACTGGTCTTGCGGTCTTTATAGACATTCTCTACGCTCGAATGGTTGTCAAAATGATAGCTCACGCCCGGCTCAGCATAGACGCTGAGGGACGGTGTGAAATGGTAGGCCGCACCGACAGCCGCCTTCACGGACCACTGTGGGCGTGATTCTTTCACCTTCACATCAGCATGGTCCTCCATCAACCGCGTACCCTTGACAAGTTTCTCCACTTCGCCGCCAGCAGTAGCATAGACTTCTGCCTTGCGAGATTGTACGAAACTATAGCTTGCCGAGAGCGGAATACCAACATAGTGCAGGTGCTGGGTCTCCTTGGGGCAATTATCCTCGGTAAACTCGGAAGAAAGGTAGCTGTAGGTCACACCTGAGTTGATGCTCCATCGATCATTGAGCCTGTAACCTACGCTGACACCCACCTTGACGGGCTGCTTATGGTTAGCTTTCCGCTCATGCTTTTTCGCCTCAACAAGTCCATTGCTGTTTCCCCCCGCCATGTCAAGGCTGTAGATACCATAGGGATTACCCTGTATTGCCACAGCGTCCAACGCCATCAACTGCGGTGATATCCCGGTATCTGAGCCGCTTGCCGAACCGCCGTAATAAACCGACATCGTCACCCCGCCACGCTTTGACGACCGACGTTTGTCAACGGTATAGTCGTCGGCAGCAGACAGAGGATCACGGCGATAAGACCGCTGGCGCGCTTCAGGACGTGGTGACGCCGCATTAGCCGTCGCCATGGCTACGACGCTGGTACTATCCACGGAAGCGTCAGCTAACAGACTTTCTGCAGCTGGGATAGGAGATTCTAAAGTAGGATAGCCTTTTCCCGCCGTCATCCGGGCAGCCGTCTCTATAGCTTCCCGCAACGATGAAACGGGCGATTTCTGTATCTGAGAGGCCACCATCATCGTTTGGGAAGGCTGCCGCACAGACGTTCCAGTTTGGGAAGGCTGCCGTTTGGCGACAGAACTGTTGTTGGAAGGTAGAAGCTGCCACACCACGGGAATAGCGAGAACGGCAACAGCGGCGGCAGCAGCCAGCCAACGGTATTGCCACAGCGACACCGTACGCGATATTCTGCCACCGTCTTCCAGACCACGACGCTGCATCTCCCGTTTGACATCGTCGAGGAGTCCGGCAGGAGCCTTAACCTCATGGTCTGACATCAGTCGTTGTATATCTTTTGTCCAGTCGTCGTTCATAGCATTGCCTCCTTTCTCTTCCGTTTTAATATCTTTACTAACATGCTCTTAGCCCTGTGATATTGTGATGCCGATGTGTCGGGCTTGATATGGAGCATCTCTGCTATTTCTTTATGGCTCTTACCCTCTATGGCAAATAGGTTGAAGACTGTTCGGTAGCCATCGGGCAGTTCTTGGATGGCTGCGGCTACGACATCGGCGGCCAGCCCCTCGGTATTGGGCGGCTCTTCCGGGATATCAGGGACATCATCCTTGGTATCGACAAAAGACATTTTCTTCTTTGCCCGCAGAGACATCAGAGCCTCGTTGATGACGATGCGCGCCATCCAGGCTTTCAGCGACCCACGACCACGATACTGGAAAGAACCTATCGTAGTGAATATCTTGATGAAAGCCTCCTGCAATACGTCATGCAAATCGGCTTGTTGGGGGATATAACGGAAGCCGACACCGGTGAGGTAGTCGGCATAATGGGCATACAGCACATCCATAGCACGGGAATCACCCCGTTCAAAAAGCTGAAGGATGTGCTGTTCTATGTCCATCTACTAAAAACTATCAACTAATCTGCTATTTCTTCAGATATTTGAATTTCACACTCTTCTCTCCCGAGAAAGCATTCCATTTCAACGTTATCTCTTTATATTTCCCGTCCGTAGCAGGCAGGTCTGAGAGCCGGAAAGCGATGATTCCATCGCCAACACTGCCCTGGTAATCGCCATTGGCATCGTGGTAGAGTGTGATGGTATTGTCATCAGTCTTGACCAGGCGCAGGGCGTGTCGTGCTGCCCCACCAAAATAGGTGCGGAAGTGGAGCGTCAGATAGCCGTCCTCACAAACCGTTATCCAGTCGTTGATAATCTCCACGGGGTCAGTGCCATACACCTTGTCGGCATCGCTGACCAACGGTGACATATCTTTTGTGCGGACAGAGTCCAACACATGCACGTCAGCGTAGAGAGTGTCACGCTTGCCAATATTGCTGATATTGCCGATATTGGCAGCGACCAAGGCACGCACCTCCTTATCCCCGAAGGGATTTGCCTTGAGGTTATTGGGGACGATGACCACGGAGTCGTTGAGCTGCATGAAGAACTGGCCGTTGGCTGGATTGGTCTTCAGCGTGACGAGAGCGTTGGCACGGGGATAAGGGTTATAGATGTAATAGTTGTCATCGTCGTCATCACACGACTGCAAACCCAGAGCAGCGACAAAAGCCACTGCAAAAAATAACATTGACTTTAAAATCTTGTTCATATCGTTTCCTTTCGCTATGACAACCGGCAACAGGCCGGATGCCGTTGGTTGTTTCTGTTATTGAAATGCGGAAAGGAAAAGAACCTTGCACCGTCAGACCAACAATTTCTGCAAGTCGTCAAGATTGTCAGCCACCTGGATGTAGTCTGTCCACTTGCCACGGATAAAATTGCGTTGCTGCATATCGTCGAGCATGGCAATGGTCTTGTCCCAGAAGCCGCTCATATTATACAAGACGACTTTCTTGTCGTGATAACCAATATTGTTGCTGGCCGCTATGGAGAAGATTTCATCGAGCGTACCAATACCCCCGGGTAGTGCCACGCAGGCATCAGCCTGTGCCAGCATGAGGTCCTTACGGTCGCTGAGGTTGTCGCATGGTATCTCTACATCGAGATAGTCGGGACGCTGCCCGCTGTTGACAAGAATCTGAGGGATGACGCCGATAAGCATGCCACCGGCAGCATGTACGGCCTGACCGACACAACGCATCAGACCACGGTCCTGACCACCATAGACAAGGGCATGACCATTACGGCCCATCCATGTGCCGAAAGCCTCGGCCAACTGGAAATATCCGGCATCAATATCATTGTTTGCCGAACAGAATACTGCTATCTTCATCGTATCAATATTATTATTCGGCAAAGGTAACACCAAAAAACCTAAAAAAGATGAAAAACACAGAATTTATCTGTGGCTTATAATATATAATGTGTACCTTTGCAAATAATTACATATTATATTCTATTTTTTTTGAAGACATTTGAAGAATTAGGCGTGAGCGAGCCTATCCGCCGCGCCATTGAAGAGTTAGGCTTCGAACAGCCGATGCCTGTTCAGGAGGAAGTAATCCCTTATTTACTTGGTAATGGAAACGACGTCATAGCATTGGCACAGACCGGCACTGGCAAGACTGCCGCCTATGGCATTCCTGTCCTGCAGAAGACCGATGCCTCAAGCCATGAGACACAAGCCTTGATACTGAGCCCCACACGCGAGCTCTGCTTGCAGATTGCCGACGACCTGAACTCGTTTGCAAAATACATTCCCGGACTGCATATCATCCCCGTCTACGGCGGTGCCAGCATCGTCACACAAATCAATGAGCTGCGCCACGGACCACAGATTATCGTTGCCACTCCCGGACGACTCATCGACCTCATGGAGCGCGGAAAGGTGTCACTCGACAACATCCGCAACGTCGTCCTCGACGAAGCCGACGAGATGCTCAACATGGGATTCTCTGAGAGCATCAACACCATCTTCGAGCACGTACCGCAGGACCGTAACACCCTTCTTTTCTCGGCTACCATGAGCAAGGAGATAGAGACCATAGCAAAGAGTTATCTCCATGACTACAAGGAGATTGTTGTGGGCTCACGCAACGAGGGCGCCGAGAATGTCAACCACATCTACTATCTTGTCAATGCCAAAGACAAATACTTGGCCCTGAAGCGTATCGTGGATTTCTATCCACGTATCTACGCCATCATCTTCTGCCGCACGAAGTTAGAGACGCAGGAGGTGGCCGACAAGCTCATCAAGGACGGCTACAACGCCGAGGCGCTCCACGGCGACCTGTCGCAACAGCAGCGCGACCTGACGATGCAGAAGTTCCGTCAGCATCTTGTACAGCTCCTCGTGGCCACAGACGTCGCTGCCCGAGGCCTCGATGTCGACGACCTTACCCATGTCATCAACTACGGACTGCCCGACGATGTAGAGAACTATACCCACCGCTCAGGGCGTACGGGACGCGCGGGCAAGAAAGGCACGAGCATCTCTATCATACACACACGGGAGAAGTTCAAGGTCAGAGCCATAGAGAAAGTTATTGGCAAGGAGTTCGTCGACGGCACGCTGCCCACACCGGAAGAGATATGCAAGAAGCAACTCTTCAAGGTAATGGACGACATCATGAAAACGGACGTCGACGAAGACCTCATCGCTCCCTATATGGACGACATCAACCGCCAGTTCGAGTATATCGACAAGGAGGATATCATCAAGAAAATGGTGAGCAACACCTTCGGCCGCTTCCTGGACTACTACAAGAACGCGCCGGAGATTGTCAAGCCTTCTGCCAAGAGCCGCAGCAACGAGAGCGGGGACAGAAAACGAAGCAGCGCTCATGGAGACAGACAGCGCGGACCGCGCAAGGCTGAGAAGGGCTACCGACGGCTCTTCATCAACTTGGGCAAGGCCGACGGTTTCTATCCCGGTGAGGTGATGCAGTTTATCAACCGGAATATCCACGGGCCCAAGCAGGAGATAGGACACATCGACCTGCTGCAGAAGTTCTCCTACATAGAAGTGCCTGAACGCGATGCTGAGAAAGTGATGAGCGCCATCAACGGCACCCACTATAAAGGCCGTGAGGTGCGCTGCAACGATGCCGACTCCACCCAGGAGGAGAGAGGCAGGAGAAACGGCTCGCCAAGAAAAGACAACGGCGGGCAGAAACGCCGCGGGCGCGACGACTGGAAAGCTCTGATGAACGGCAACTTTAAAGACGAGGAGCCGGACTTCTCGGAAGAGGGATGGGCACGTCGATACCCAAAGAAGAAATAAGCTGAACTAAAATTATATCCAAACAAAACAAACAATGAAAAAGACCTTGTTTACACTTGTTGCCGCTGCAATGGCCGTACTCTCCAGCAGTGCTGCCAATGACGGCAACGTCACCTTCTCCGGCCAGCTGAAGGGATTGAAGGATACCCTCATCGTATTCTCACCTGCCGGCCAGGGAGTCCACCGCGACACCGTCCTCACCAAGGATGGCAAATTCAACTTCACCGTCAACGTCTCTAAACCGGTTAACATCTATGCCTACACTCCCGGCACCGTCCGCCACGAGGAGCAGATAGGCTTCAAGGCCATCGCTGTACCTGGCGAGAAGGCCGAAATCAACGGCGACCTCGCCGCTGCATTCTACTTCTCCGGAAGCAAGTTCTACCAGGAGTATAACGACGCCGACCGCGCCAACGAGGCTGCCAACAAGGCCTTCACCGACTTCTCCAACTCTTTGGAAGACAGACTCACCAAAGGCGAGAGCCGCGAGACAATCATGAAAGAGTATAACGAGAAAGCGCCGGCGCTGCAGGAGCAGGCTACAAAAGACATGATAGACTTCATCGCCAAGCATCCCGACTCTGAGGGCGCTGCCGCCTTCATCCCTGAGCTCGGCGACCTCGACGCCATGAAGAAAGCCGCTGCCGCACTCTCTGACAACATCAAGAACGGACGCATGCACGACTACTACCAGAATGCCATCGACGAGGCCCAGCAGCAGGCTGATGCGGATGCTGCTGCCGCTAAGAAGCAGGCAGCGGGCGTCGTGGCACCCGACTTCACCCTTAACGACCTCAACGGCAAGCCGCTCGCGCTGTCAAGTCTCAAAGGAAAATATGTCGTCCTCGACTTCTGGGGCACCTGGTGCGTATGGTGTGTGCGCGGTATCCCAAAGATGAAGGAATACTACAACAAGTACAAGGGCAAGTTTGAAATCCTGTCCATCGACTGCAACGACTCTCAGGAAAAGTGGAAAGCCGGTGTGAAGAAATATGAGTTGCCCTGGCTGCATGTCTACCAGCCTGCCAAAGGTGACGTACAGACAACCGACCTCTACGCCATCCAGGGCTTCCCGACAAAGATTCTCATAGGCCCCGACGGCAAGATCATCAAGACCTATGTCGGTGAAGATCCCAGCTTCTACACCTTCTTAGACAAGACATTCGGAAAATAACTGAAGAACTAGAAGTACAGAAGAACAGAAGTCCGGGAGTCCGGTCATTACCTTAATAACACCTGATTACAGGAGATTTAAGCATATGACAGGACTTCCGGGCTTTTTTCTTCCAAGCTTTCCGGTACTGTTTTTGTCATTTACTTCAACCATCAAGACTGAATGTTCCGACGTGCATATTCAGCAGGAGACATACCGAAGGTCTGACTAAAGCACTTCGAGAAATAGCTCTGCGTAGAGAAGCCTACCATGTACATCACTTCAGACGCAGCAAATCGACCTTCCTTGAGTAGTATCGCCGCCCGCTGCATTCTCAGCTGCCGGATATAATTTACTGGAGTATAGCCAGTAATAGCTTTCACCCTCCGATAGATAAGTTTGGTACCAAAGCCTGTCAACTCTGTCAACATTTGCACGTTAAGGTCAGCATCAGCCAGATGCGCTTCAATCATTGAGGTTACAGCCTTCACAACGATGTCCTCATCGTTTCCATCATGGTGTTTGAGAGCATCTGTTAGAAATTTGCTACTTTTAGATCTTCCTTCATTAGCAACATGCTCCTCGGTATCATCAGATTGATTGTCAACAGGTACCATCTGATGAAGCACTTTATACCTTAGCTTGATAGCTATCATTGTATGTCCACCCTCTTCCTCACCTAACGATACCTCGGCGCCCATCAACCGAGCACGCTCACTAATTAAAGCAAGGTGCTGTTCGCCATAGGGCATAAAAGCAAAACGCTGTTTGTCCGGAGCAAGGAGCAATTGCTCCACAGAAAGACGAAGCACGGCATATCCCTTATCCTCCTCTGCGGATAACACGGCATTGCCACGAACAAGCGTATCGTCATCAACAAACTTCGTAATAGCATCTAATAATCCAAGTATCGCAATAACATCCATCTCCACCATCAGTTTCGAATGATAGGCAGAAAAGGACATTCGGGTTGCACGGCCTTCTTCATGACTATCAGCCACCACTAACTGGCATAGCTCCGATAGGTCAAGCCGTCGCAGAACAGGCTTCATCGAACTGTCAGCCATTGGTGATGGCAGATCCAGTGCCTCCGAAGCCATCTGACAGATAGCAGTACCATTACGACGTATAACATTAATATCATCCTCCTGCTTGTCATGATGTTGTGATCGTAGCTGCAAAGCAGATGCCAGAACCATTCCTGCCGACATCTTCAGCTTCTCTGACAAAGAGGCGAAGAAGGCAGCACGCCTTGCACTCTGTTCCATGGCATCACTACGGGCCTGCCGCTCGCGCCGTAACTCGCGCCGCATCCACACAAAACGCACACCCCAAGCGATGAGCGCTAAGAACAACAACACATAGATTGTTTTAGCCCACCAAGTGAGATACCATGGCGGTAGAACCGTCACCTTCAGATTGTACACTTCTTTCGATGGTCGTCCCTGACCATCCACCACACAAACACGGAGACGATAGGTGCCATGAGAAAGACCGTTAAAAGACACCTGTAATATTCCGGCTGGCAGGAGCGTCCAATGCTTCTCCACACCCTCCATCAGATAGGCATAGCGAGCAGCTAATTGTCCACATTGCGGATTGTCTGAAAAGAGAAGCTTGAAATTGTTCTCATTACTGTGAAAAACCATCGCTCCATTAATGTCGAGGTATTGTTGCGCATCGTTGATACACATCTGCCTTCCATTTACCTCTATTCCCGTAAGTTGCAGACGACCACAAAGATTAGCCGACAAATCATCAGTGTAGACAGCCATTAGTGCGTCTTCTCCTCCAAGTATCACTGCTTTATGCCGCTTACCGGTAAGGTCTGTCCATAAAAATGGAGTAGCCATTGAGAAAGCATTCAAACCATAAAGAGAAAAAGCAGCGCTCGAACCATTGGGTCGCAGTACACAGACATCATTATTAGCTGAAACCCAAAGCGAGCCATCAACAGTGCCAAGTGCAGTAGGTATCAGACTATGGTCTGCCATGACAAATATGCGCTGATTATTTAAGTCTCCATGTGCATAACGCAGCACCTTTCCTGCCATGGTTGCCCATATAGAGCCGTCTTTATCGACCATCACCTTATCAACGGACGGATCTCTCAACACATGACTGACGTGTAGCGTGGTGGCATCCACCCGGTCGATGCCAGCACTGTAGGACGCTGCCCAAACACGACCTCGCTTGTCGACTCCTAAGCTGCCAACATTTATACCTATCAGCGAAGAACCAAGATGCGCATCAGCCTTCACACGGCCTTGACTGGCAAGAAGTCGACGCCGGTCTATAATGAATATTCCACCTGCATAAGCCGCCACCCAGCATCTGTCCCTTCTGTCCTCAACGATATCGTAAGCCCAAGCTGCATTGTAATGTCCCGTGCCGTCGGTAAGCAACACATTGCGGGTTCGACCACTTTGCGGGTCTATAATAAAAAGTCCATGGTCAGTGCAGGCTATGATCGTACCGTCTGACACACGATGCAACTTTCGAATGCGATTGTGTGAAATATTCCATCGAGCGTCACCCTGTTGATACCATTTCATAACCTTCCATCCCACAGCAGTACGCCCCATGCTGATTAAGCCATTGTCGCCACCCGCCCACAACGACACGCCATGAGCGTCATTCAATAAGGTTCCCAACGTATTACCTTCTCCACGCCCAGTAATAGCAGACAGGCTCCAACGCCGGAAGGGTTCATGGGCACGATACACGGACAAGCCACGATCAGTGCCCACAAGGAGATTATTCCATCGATCTTTTGATAACGCCCATACAATATTGCTCGCCAAAGAGTTCGGCACCCGTATATCTTGACTCACACGCACAGCAGGCTGCCCGTTAGCAATTAGGTATAATCCATCGTCTGTACCTATATAAAGCGTATTGCCCACTTGGCAAAGCGCTTTGATGGAATTAGAGTGCAGAGCAAGCACTTCTTTCAGGGAATGACCATCATAATGATACAAGGCGCCCTCCGTTCCAATCCAACAGCCGCCTCCTTTGGCATGAGCCATTGCATTGACCAGTTGGCGACCTGCTAACTGCCCCACGTTAATAACCCTCACACGACCATTGTGAATAATATACAATCCATGAAGTGTTCCGACAAGAAGTCCCTTGGCCGTATCAAGCAATGAGTAGACTTGCGGCAGCCGTCGTGCAAGGGCCTGCGTCTTGCCTGTCCGCAAATCGTATAGATCCACACCGTCAGCACCACCTACAACAATCTTGGATCCTTTCCGCAGCAAGGCTCGCACACAGCGCACGCCACCCTGCGGAGGTAATACATGCAGATTACGCTTTTCCGCCACACGCAGACCACCATCGGTACCCATCAGTATTTTATCGTCAGCCATCATCACCACATGGATGAGCGTCTGAAGGTCGGTACCTTTAAACAAAGCGTAATCGCGGTATCCGTCATAGACAATAACCCCCTTATCGGTGCCCATCCATATCATCCCGTCAGCATCAGAAGCCATGCTAAGCACGGTTGGCGAACTACTTGGCTTGAAGTTCACAAAAGAAGGTTGAAGAAAACTTTCACCGTCCTTGGCTTGAACGCTACTACCTAAGAATACAGCAGCATATAGGGAAAAGAAGATATATAAAAGGGTTTGTTTTGATGATGTCATTGAATAAAGTGCTCTTTTGTCTCTGCAAAAATAGCATATTTTCTTGAGCAAGCACTATTATCCACGCAAAAAGTTGAATTAGAAGTCCAGAAGTCCGGACTTCCGGTCTTCCGGACTTCTGTAGTATTATTGAGCCTGATAAACTCTCACATAATCAACCTCATAGCGTAAGGGAAAATGCGAGAGGTCCGGTTCACCTCCATTGCCTCCTATGGCAAGGTTGAGCAGGATGTATTGCCCAAAGCCATCACGTGTATTAGAAAAAGGATTGCCGAAATCGCCGTCCACACCCCGATTATAGCTCTTTGAGAGGTCTACCTCGTTGAGCAATTCTCCGTCGAGGTAGAGACGAATATACTGCTCGTCCCAATCCATCCGCCAGACATGAAACTTTGAGGCCCACTCTATATCTTTTGCCGTGAAATGAGTAAAAGGCGTCGCGCTCTCGTCCCATACGGCAGTATAACGTTTGTCGCCCCCCCAACAAGCATTGGCCAGAATAGAGGGCACACCATTCTTGATGTAGAACTCCATGAGGTCTATCTCTCCATTTTGCGGCCATTCTCCTTGGTTGCCCAATGTCCAGATAGCAGGCCATGCACCGCGTGTGACGGGAATACGTGCGCGTACCTCCAAACGTCCATAGCGGAAATGGAAACTCTTCTGCGTGGTCAGACACGAGGATGTGAATTTTGCCTCAGGGCGTGAGCAGCGCCAGTCTGTGGATTGCGAATCATAGTTGGGATTGGCAACTTTCTGCTGCCGTCCTTCTATCACTAACAAACCATCTTTCACAGCGGCATTATCGGGCTGATACCATTGCAGCTCCTCGTTCCTCACAAAACCATGCTCGTAAGTCCATTCGTTTGAAGGCTGCCCATCAACGTTAAACTCGTCATTCCATACCAAGCGATAACCGGCATATTCCGTCGGCTTAGTATCTTTAGACAGAGCCTTTTTAGATACGTCATCACCTGAGATATCGTCTGACTTCTCCGTGGGAATTTGAGATGCTATAGGCGACGCTTCTGCCGATGACTCGTGACATTGGCAGAAAAGCGCCAAACCTAACAAAGAAAGAATATAAGAGACTTTCATCTTCACGTGAGTAGGTGTTATTTCCACAATTCGTTTTGCTCAAGTTTTGGATTGGAGTCGATATCGGGCTGCGGGATAGGCCATACATATTCTTTCTCACCACGATAGTTGCGGTGTTCATAGGGGAAGTTATAAGTCTTGGCCTCGTTATTCACCCTGTCTACAGCATCTTTCAGCATGTGCCAACGATAGAGGTCAAAGAGACGCAGGCCCTCAAAGGCAGTCTCCACACGACGCTCATGGCGCACGATTTCCCGAAGTTGTTCCTGTGACAAGCCCGTACCTTCCACACTTTCTACACTGGGCATGTGGGCACGTGCACGCACCTCGTCTATCAGGCGTACAGCCTCATCAAGATTGGTACCCTTCTCTATTTCAGCCTCTGCCAAAGAAAGCAGAACCTCGGCATAGCGGACGATGTAGAAGTCCTGACCTGAGTCCCAGGAATCAGCACTGGAGAGTGCAGGATTGAAGTACTTCATCACATAGATAGTGGAATAAGACTGGGCTGAGCCGCCATAAAGATTAGAATTTCCATTCCACGACATTCCAGGCACAAAGAGCGTAGCTTTCAGTCGGGGATCACGATTCTCATAGCGCTTGGTGTTCACATTGTCCCAGTAGTTGGGTGAGCCATCGGGATAGAAGTCGATGACCCGCTTATCCTGACAGGGCTTGCCGTCTGTCATATAGAATGCGTCTGCCAAGTCTATCGTTCCGTTCATAGCCTCCAAGGGTGCACCCCAGTGACCGCCAATGCCACTTCCCTCATTCTTACCGGGACCTTTATAACTGACTGACATGATAATCTCCGAACAATTCTCATTGGTCTCAGTGAAAAGCTGAGTGTAATCACTGAAGAGATGGTATTTTCTAAGGGCTATCACCTGGTGATAGGCATCAATGGCCTCGTCCCACATATTATTATATAGCGCTGTACGACCAAGAATACTCAGTGCCGCACCCTTAGTAATGCGGTTTGTTTCTGGTGCGTCTACGGGCAGAATGGAAGCCGCAGACTTCAAGTCTTCCATTATTGCCTTGACAATAGTGGCCCTGTCTGTCTTCGGGGTATTGGCTTCTTTCATGCCCTGTGGAGCTGTAATAAAAGGCACATCATGATAGGTCATGGTAAGGTTGAGATACATCAGTGCCCTGATCACCTTAGCCTCAGCAGAATACTGTGCTTTAGAAGCTTCATCAAGATCTGTACGCCCCACGTTGGCTATGAGCGTATTGCAACGCTTGATAGCTTCATAGTTGGCAATCCACCACTGTTCCACCAAGCGTGACGAACTGGAATGTATGCCATTGGCAATATCCCAACCATTCATCCAGCCCGACCAGTTGAAGCGGCCACCATTATCGGTCATACAATCCATGTTGAGCGGTCCACAGCCGTCCCATTTGCTTTGGTTGGTGGCATCGTTGTAGAGAAAGGGATTTTGTAGGGCATCATAGACGGCAGTGAGGCCCTCATGAGCATCGTCTGCTGTCTGCCAAAAGTTTCCCGACGAAGAGGCAGAGAGTGAGGATTTCTGCAGGAAGTCGTCAGAGCAACCGGTATTGAGCATTGCTCCAGTGAGGAGCGTTGCAAGGATGAAGATTTTATAGCGTTTCATGATAGTCTGTAAAATTTAGAAGTTAACGTTCACACCAAAGGAAATGGACTTGGTATTGGGATGCATGTCTCCGCGCATATCACTGCTTGCCTTTTCGGGGTCTTTATTTTCGAGAGAAGTGATAGTGAGCAGGTTGGTAGCCTGGAAATAGACACGAGCCTGGCGGATACCGGCCTGTCGAAGCAAAGGCAGGTCGAAGGTGTAGCCCAACTCAAGGTTCTTCAGGCGCAGATAGCTGGCGTCGTCAAGCCAGAAAGAGGAATAGCGCTCATTGAAGTTATTGCCCAAACGCGGCATGCTGCCATTGGGATTGTCGGCACTCCAACGATCAAGCCAGCGGGTAGTCATGTTGCCGCCATTGGTGATGGTGGCCTGTTCCCAGTTGAAACGGTCCACACCACTCACGCCCTGCCAGAGCATAGAAAAGTCGAGATGGCGCCAAGAGAGTGCGGCATTGATGGAATAGGTGAGCTTAGGGAAGGGGTTGCCGATAATCACGCGATCGTTGTCATCAATCTTACCGTCATCATTAACGTCCTCATACATGATGTCACCCAGCTGTGGGTCCAGACCATTGGGCTTGATAATCTCACCTTTGGAGTTAGTGCGCTTCAAGTCTTCCTCTGTACGATAGATGCCTATTGCACGCAGTCCATAATATGACCCGATAGGATTGCCCTCACGGTTGATGGTGTTGCCGGAGATATTGTCAATACCATGGTTGTCGATGATTCTGTTTTGCACAGTAGACAAACTTCCACCCACTTGCCATGTGAAGTCGCCCGCATGGTCCTGATAGTTGGCTGAAAGCTCTATACCTCTGTTTCTCACCTTGCCAGCATTCTGTGTAGGCGCTGCAAGCGAGCCTAGGAAAGTGGTAGGCATAGTAAGTTGCATAAGGATATCGGAGGTCATCTTGTTGTAGTAGTCAAACGTCAGAGAGATGCGGCTGCCCCAGAAAGATGCATCCAAACCAATATCAGTCATTGTAGTGGTCTCCCACTTTATGTCACTGTTGGCTACCATATTCTCAGCCATACCGATAGAAGCGGTATTGCCAAAATAGTAATTGTAGTTAGCTGCCATTGTAGCCTCGTAAGCGTAGTCGCCTATCTCCTGATTGCCCAACTTACCCCACGAAGCGCGCAACTTTAGATAGTTCATCACTTTGTTCTGAGGGAAGAACTTCTCGTTGGTGACAATCCATCCGCCTGATACAGAAGGAAATGTGGCATAACGATGCGACTTGGGCATGCGTGAGGAACCATCATGACGGATATTGAATTCAGCTAAGTAACGGTCATCATAGTTGTAACCCACACGCCCGAAGAACGACTGCAATGAATATTCCGTTGCATTACCCCATGCCTGAGGATTGCGTGTGCCGGCATCAAGCTGGTACAGGTTGTCAGTGGCAAAGCCCTGCTTGCTACCATTGAGGGAGCCATCGTGGTTCTCCTGGATGGAGTGACCAAGCAAAGCATTGACATGATGGAGGCCAAACCGCTGGTCATAGGTCAGGATATTCTCATTGACATAGCCGTAGTCTACTTTATGGTTGGCAGTGAGCGAGTTGTCGTCACTCTTATAGATGAGGTCACCCTCGGCATTATATTTGCGTGACCGCTTGTTATACCATGAGGCATCATAGACATACAGTTTATAAGCCAGGCTGCTCCGGAACTTCAAGCCCTTTACGATATTTACTTCACCATAGACCTGTCCATCGAAGCGCCAACCCGTCTGCTTGTTGTGCACCTGCGACATCATCTCGATAGGATTCTTAAACTTTGAGAAACTGATATCAGAACCGTCCTGATTGCCATAGTAGCCATTGGAATACATCACGGGGACGGTGGGACGGGTGAACCAGGTGAGCGAGCGCATCAGTCCGTTGTCGCCACCCATACCACCATTGGCTGTAATATTCTCCTTAGATCCAGAGAGATTCAGCCCTATCTTGACTCTTCCAAGTTCAGCATCTGTATTGGAGCGGAAGTTGAAACGCTCATAGCCTGTATGTTCCATGATGCCTTCCTGCTTCAGGTAGCCCACCGACATCATATAATGCGCCTTGTTGCTACCTCCACTTACCGACAGACTGTGCTGCGTCATAGGTGCCGTGCGGAACAGGGCATCCCACCAATCAGTATTGGCGAAATGGTCTGGATCAGAGCCATCGCGCAGCTTGTCGAGCATCTCCTGGGTGTAGGTCTGTGTATTGTTCGACTCATTATACATCTTTGCCCATTCATACGAATTGACATATTTAGGTTTGACGGTTGCCGACTGTATGGAATAGCTGCCATTATAGCTGATGCTTGGAGCTGTATTGCCTCCACGCTTGGTGGTAACGAGAATGACGCCATTAGCAGCACGCACACCATAGATAGCAGCCGATGCGGCATCCTTAAGAACGGAGATGTTGTCAATGTCGCCAGGGGCCAGCTCGGCCAACTGTCCGATAGGAGCTTCCACACCGTCAATAAGCAGCATAGGATTGTTATTGCCAAAGGTTCCCACACCACGGATTCTTATCTCTGGAGAATCAGCACCAGCCTGGCCACCATTACTCGTGAGCGTCACACCTGGCAAACGGCCCTGAAGAAGGGCGGCCGTATTGGCTACGGGAATAGAACTGATTTCCTTACTGGATACAGAAGCTACAGAACCCGTGAGATTGGCCTTCTTCTGTGTGCCATAGCCCACCACAACGACTTCACTAATACTTTTGTTGTCAGGAGTAAGATGCACAGAGAGATTGCCGGCACCTATCTTGGCTGAGTATTCTTTATAGCCAAGATAAGATACATTGACCTGTCCTACATTAGCAGGCACACTGACAGAGAAGTGTCCGTCAAGGTCGGTGACAGCACCATTCTGTGTGCCTGGCACCTTGACAGTGGCACCCACAAGAGGCTCGCCATTTTCGTCGAGCACGGTTCCCGTTACAGTCTTCAGGTTTTGAGCGAAGATTTGGAGTGGCGTAAGTAAAGCCGCCATCGTCATCCCCATCATCAAGAGCCGGGGGCTGACAAGATTGGATAATTTGTTTGTCATATAAGTTAAATATGTAGTATTTTGTCTTTAGTTTTTATGTGAAGCAATCTGCTTGATTGTGGTTGCAAAGTTAGACAGAATGCAGCATGAAAGCCTTAACAAATCGGACAAATACTACAACATTTTGGACAAACAGCGATGAAAAGTCAATAAGACTCTCGCAAAACAGCTACAAAAAACGCTTGGCAAGCATGCCAAGCGTTTTTTGTGTTTAATCAAACGAAATCTTCTGAGGGTTGTCAGGCCTCTGGCTTATATCCCTTCGGTATGTAGTTGTAGAGACTCTTGCAGGCCTCGGCGGAGAACTGCTGGCCGCAGGCGATGACATGGTCCCACTGCTCTTCCGTAAGACCATTCTGTATCTCTTCACGCGTGATACCATATTTCATCAGTCCATAGATGAACCCGGCGTTGAAGTTGTCACCGGCACCGATGGTGCTCACCGTCTTGGTGTTGATAACGGGATAGCTCTTGCGGAAACCACCGTCAGCATAGAGGTGGACAGGGCTGGCACCATTGGTATAGATGAACTTCGTGCAATAGAAGCTCACCTCATTGGAATAGACTTTGTCGGGGTCGTCGAGTTTGTAGATGACCTGGAAGTCCTCACGGGAGCCGCGGACAATATCGGCATACTCCAGGTTCTCAAGATAGTTGGGCGTGATACGCATCACCTCGTCCTTGTGCGAGGGGCGGAAGTTGACATCATAATAGATGATAGCTCCATGGGCACGGGCATAGTCGAGGAGCCCTACAATCTGTGGACGGATGACAGGGTTGACGGCGTAGAAGGAGCCGAAGACGACGATGTCGTCAGGATGGATGTCAGGATAGACAAAGTCGAGCTGGTCATGGGGATGGTCTTTATAAAAGATGTATTCAGCGTCGTTGTTCTCGTCGAGGAAAGCCAGAGAGATAGGCGACTTCGAGTCGGGAAAGACGTTGACATTATTAGCATCGACGCCATTATCTTTCAAAAACTTGATGATATTCTGCCCTACCCTGTCACGGCCTGCCTCACTGATGAATGTCGTTGCCACGCCGGCACGGGCCAGCGAGATGATAGCATTGAACGTAGAGCCACCGGGATAAGCTCCGATAGGCTGCTGATTCTTAAAGATTATATCGAGAACGGTCTCACCGATTCCTATAACTTTACGCATGATGTCAGAAATATAAAGATTCCGTGTGCAAAGATATAACTTTTTACGGAACTAACAGCAAGGAAGGGGAAACATCGCAAGATTTTTGAGTAACTTTGCAATATGGAATCGATAAAATACTATACCGCGACCCTTCCCAATGGTCTTCGCGTCATCCAGCTGCCCAGTTCCTCTCCCGTGACCTTCTGCGGCTACCAGATCAATGCCGGCACTCGCAACGAACTGCCGGGCGAGGAAGGTCTCGCTCATTTCTGCGAACATGTCACCTTCAAAGGCACTGAGAAACGAAGCGCCTGGAACATCCTCAACTGCTTAGAGAGCGTAGGGGGCGACATCAACGCCTATACCAACAAAGAGGATACCGTCTTCTATGCCGCTGTGCCCACGGAAGAGGTCAAGCGCGCCATCGACCTCCTCACCGACATCGTCTTCCACTCCACCTATCCGCAAAAAGAGATAGACAAAGAGGTGGAGGTCATCTGTGACGAGATAGAGAGCTATAACGACTCCCCCGCCGACCTCATCTACGACGATTTCGAAAACCTCCTCTTCCAAAACACGCCATTAGGCCACAACATCCTCGGTACCACCGAACGCGTCCGCTCCTTCACAACAGCCGACGCCCTGCGCTTCACCGGGAAATACTATCGTCCTGACAATGCCATCTTCTTCATCTATGGTGGTGGCGCTCCATCAAACAAAAAGGGTGCAGCCGTACTCAAACTGCTACACAAAGCCTTTGCCAATACCGCAAAAAAGGTTGGAGAAAAGGAGCAGAATATAGAAGAAAGGAAGGACGGAGCAATAGGAAAAATTCAGACAACAATCAACGAAGTCCCTGTCATCGAACCACATGGACCAGCAAACCGCCTTATCTTCCGGGACAAAGGCACCCATCAGGCGCACGTAATGATCGGCAGCTACGCTTACCCCATCAATGATGACCACCGCATGACACTCTACCTGCTCAACAACATGGTCGGAGGCCCCGGTATGAACTCGCGTCTGAACATCGTACTGCGGGAGCACCGAGGACTCGTCTACACAGTGGAGAGCTCTATGGTAAGTTACAGTGACACAGGACTTTGGTGTACCTACCTCGGCTGCGATGCACACGATGTCAACCAATGTCTGCGCCTTGTCCACCGCGAGCTCGACCGCTTCCGCAAAACCCCAATCACAGCATATCGGCTGCGCGCCGCTAAAAAGCAGCTGAAAGGCCAGATTACCATCGCCTGTGACAACCGCGAGAACTTTGCCCTCGACTTCGGGCGCTCCTTCCTACACTTAGGATGGGAGCGCGACATCGAAACCCTCTACCGACGTATCGATGCCATCACCGTCGAGCAGATACAAGCCGTCGCCGATGACATCTTCAGTCCTGACAGACTGACAACGCTGGTATACAGATAGTTAGATTATATTGGAAGATGCTGTCGGCAGTTCCGCCTATCCTTAGAATTCATGCGCGACATATGCCAGCGAAGTGCGTGGCAATTGCCAACGATATCCGTGGCATATGCCAACGACATCTGTGGCATATGCCAGGGAAGTCTGTGGCATATGCCGCGCATCTTCCGGAGGGATAGATGCGCATGACAATTCATAGGGAGAAATTTATATGTTAATATATATTAAAACAATTCATCGTTTTGTCGCAGTAAGCTCACAAGCGTTTGAGTATCAACCTACAATCTTCAAGGATTTGTAACACATCTTTTACCTTTTCGGCCCTCAAAAGAGCGATTCTGGTCTGTCTGAAGTTAGGAATATTCTTGAAAATCGGTGAGGCGGCAAGGTGTCGGCGGGTGTGCAGAATGCCCCGGTATTCATCAATACGCTCCACATTGATGCGCAACTGCTCTTCGAGGATGTCTATCTTATCGTCAATCGTCAAGGGTGCAGTAGGTACCTTATCTGCACCCTCATTACCATTGGCAGCCTCGCAAGCGTTCATGTAGTCGCGACACTCCTTGAAGAACCAGGGACGGCCAAAGGTGGCCCGACCTATCATCACAGCGTCGACGCCATACTTGTCAAAGGCCTCCTCGGCACGCTCCGGCGTCGTGATGTCGCCATTGCCGATGATAGGGATATGGATGCGCGGGTTCTTCTTCACCTCACCGATGAGCGTCCAGTCAGCATCGCCGGTATACATCTGCGACCGCGTTCGGCCGTGGATAGTAAGTGCCTGGATACCACAGTCCTGCAACTGCTCTGCCAGGTCGGTGATGATATAGTGTTCCTTATCCCAGCCCAAACGTGTCTTGGCCGTGACGGGGGTATGAACGGCATTGACGACAGCGCGCGTGATCTCCAACATCAGCGGGATATCGCGCAGCAGGCCCGCTCCGGCACCCTTGCCCGCCACTTTTTTTACGGGGCAGCCAAAGTTGAGGTCGATGATGTCAGGGTGGAAAGTCTCTACTATCTTGGCAGCCTCCACCATGGAGTCCACGTCCTTGCCGTAAATCTGTATGCCCACAGGGCGCTCGTCGTCGTTGACGACCATCTTCTTCAATGTGCTGGGAATATCGCGGATGATAGCGTCAGCAGAGACAAACTCGGTATACACCATCGCAGCGCCATAACGCTTGCAGAGCTTACGGAAGCCTATATCGGTGACGTCTTCCATGGGTGCAAGGAACAATGGCCTGCTACCAAAATCTATTGTGCCTATTTTCATAATCTTCTTTCCTTCATACAAGGCTGGCAAGAGCGTCCAGCCGCAATCATTATCTATGTTGGAGTGCAAAGTTACGATAATCTTTGCCAAAAGCCAACAATAGCGCTATCTTTCGCAACAGCAAATGATAGCGCTATCCTAAAATACTATAAAAGGTGATAGGTGCCACCGGCATAGGCCTTGACGACCCCTTTCATCTCCAACTGGAAGAGCACGGCCACTACCTTTCCGACAGGCATCGCTGTCTTGACGGCTATGATGTCCTGGCGCAGGTCATTGGTCTGTTTAAGTACCTCGACGACGCGCTGTTCTTCCGGCGAGAGGTCAGGAAAGAGCTGTCGCTCAATGCCTTGCGACTTAGCAGCCTCCAAGGTCCTGTCAGTGTCCCAACCCATGGCCTGCACAAAGTCCTGGGCTGAGGTGATCAGTCCGGCGCCACAGTCGCGGATGAGGTTGTTGCAGCCTGCACTATAGGGAGCGCCAACGGGTCCGGGGAAGGCGAAGACATCGCGGTTATACTCCTTGGCGATGCGTGTGGTGATGAGTCCGCCTCCCTTCACAGCACTCTCCACGAGGATGGTAGCATCGCAGATGCCCGCCGTGATACGGTTGCGGCGCACGAAGTTGAGTCTGTCAGGGTTGGAGTGGGTCATATACTCGGTGAGGAGCCCGCCGTGGCCTATCATCGTATTGGCGATGTCGCGGTGAGCAGGCGGATAGATGGTGTCAAGACCGTGGGCGAGAACGGCAACGGTCTCGAAGCCATTGTCGAGAGCAGCACGGTGGGCATGGACGTCGACGCCATAGGCCAGTCCGCTGACGATAAGCACGTCGGGGCAGAGCGCACGCAGGTCAGCAACGAAGTGGCGTATCAGGTCCTCGCCATAGCGCGTGCAATGGCGCGTGCCCACGATGTTGATGACATGCCGCTGGTTGAGGTCGGCAGAGCCCTTGTAGAAAAGCATCAGTGGAGCGTCGACAGCCTCTTTGAGACGGTAGGGATAGGCCTCATCGTTGAGACAGAGCGGCGTGATGCCATGGCTGTCGTCATAGGCCAGCTCCTCCTCTACCCTACCCCGCATGATGTCAATGCTGTTGAGGTCTTCCACAATGCGCTGGGGAAGACCCGGAAACAGCCTGCCTATCTCCTTCCGGCGCTCTACGATGGCCGTAGCCGAGCCGAGATGGCGATAGAGATCCACCATGACGTTGAGATGGTAATAGCTCAAGCGTGTGAGGATGGCGGTGTTGATGAGCTCGTTAGCGTCAGACATCTTCTTCAAACTTCTTGATAACAGGCAGGAAGGCATTGTCATAGTCCTCACTGATACCCAACTTACCATTGATGAGCGTGACGAGATCCACATCGGCATGGAACGAGAGCTTCATATCGGAAGCCCGGTAGATGTCATGCTCGAAGACATAGCGCATACCCTCTTTGCGAAGGTTCATGCACGACACCATCTCGTCATCACACCGCAGGGGCACCTTGAACTTCAGTGTCATGCGCGCCACAACGGCATCCACACCCTTGTCGTGGAGGTCGGAGAAGCTCACGCCAAGGCTCCGCAAGAAGCGGTGGCGCGTGTGCTCGGTATAATGCAGGTAGTTGGCATTGTTGACGATACCCTCGATGTCACACTCATAATCACGCACTTCCATGCGCGTCTGGAAAAGATATTTCTTCATGAATATTCAGATTTCTATTTATCTATTATTTATACATTATACATTACACATTACACACTACACATTCCGTAAGTATTCGTATCCAAACCTGCACCTGAGGCAGTCGCGTCGGTCGCAGTATTCATTCTTCAGTTGAATGAGCGCCTGACTGTCTCCGGCATTCTCCACGTCGAGTCCGATGTCCTTCCATGTCCTTGTGATATGGTTATCCTCAGCCTTGAGCTGCTCCAAGAAGTCGAAGGCTCTGTCGCAGAGCGTGTCATCGAGCTTATGTCGCCCGAAGGCGAAGAGCATAGGCACAACAGTGTTGATAAGCAGGAGGTTGAGGGAAGCCGCGGAGAGGTGCTTCTCGTTGGGTTTGCTCTCACATCCGAACGCGTAGTGCGTCCGCCAGTAAGGAGTCACCGAGGTAGCAAAGAGATCCTTCACACTCTTGATATCCTCACACTCAATGAGTTGCGAGAGGCTCAGCCGTCGTTGGAAATAGAGGTTAGCAAGCTGAGAGATGCGGATATGCGGGAAGTTCTGCGGGCGCAGTCGGAGGAAGCGCCAGCTATGGAAGTCGATGGGCTGGAGGGAGAACTTATGTGCCAAATAGCGGTATTCGTTGTTCAGTCGGAAGAAATACTCGTCGGTGATAGCCACCTGACGATGTCTCTCTGGAATAGACAGCGGGTTGAGGAGTCCTGCCTGGCCCATGAAGAAGGCCTCTATCTGGAAGATGTCATCGCGGTGGTGGCCGACATCGTTGAGTGGAATGCTGAGCGCCCACTGCTCCATGGCCTCTGCGTTGATGCCAAAGCCGTAGTTACGCGCCATGGTGACGAAGAAGGCAGCCTCCCAGGAACCATTGCAGCGAGCGGCCCGCCGCTTGATATCCTCCGTCTTCCGCTCCAGGCGCTCCGTCTCCAAGGCACTCATCCACGAATGTTTGGTGAGGCGGGAGAGCGAGGGGATGATACGGTAGCAGGGCGGATAGCTGTCGGTCTTGATAAGCTCGTCGTAGTTGCGGCGCACCTGCTCCGGAACCGTCAGTTCCACCTGCGGCGGACGACAGCCGTCAGCGGTCTCAGCTTGGGTATCAGCGAGTCCCACGACATGGAGGATGACATTGTTGTAATGTGTGTCCTTTTCGTGACCATGGAGAAACCAGTCGCTGGCCTTGTCGTGAATCTCCACATTGCCCACCCACAGCTGCCCGTCGATCTTCACTTTGGCGTTGAAGAAATCGGGGCCGGCGTTGCTGTTGTGGAGTCCGGGATCCAGCACCTCTAAGGCTTGGCCGTCGGTGGTCAGCAAGCCATTGGCAGGGAAGAGCTTGTGCTTCCAGCAATAATGCAAGAGTTGTTCCATGGCAAGGAGAGTTAGTTAAAGGCAAAATTAAGAAAAAATCCCGAACCGCAAGGCGCAGTCCGGGATTTTTTTATCTTTTATCTCCTTGCCGCTAAGGGCAGGGTGTTAGAAGGTGTAGCCGAATCCAATGTTCAGGTACAGTGGATGAAGCGTATTTCTCACCGTTGTGAAGTCCTTGCGGAAGATATTGTTGAACGAGTAGGAGAGGTCGGCATTGACCGAGAAGTGTCGATAAGCGCGCCAGGAGCCGCCTATCTGTGCGCCCCACATCCAACGGCGGAGGTCGCCGTCAAACTCATAGGCTGCGCGGTTGCCGTCCTTATATTCAATCTTCTCTCCCACCGGCGTGTTGTTGCGAAGATAACCGTCGCTGACATAGCCAGAGAAGTTGCCGTCGAGGCGATAGGAGGCGAAGAAACCGCCACGGGCACGCCAGCGGTCGTTGAAACGATACTCCATATTGAGCGGCATGGTGAGGAAGGTACTGCTGTAGTCAATATGCACAAAGCCAGTCCAATAGCCAGCCACCCGCTCGTTATCACGGATAATCTCCGTGTGATAGTTCTTCACATCGGCATTGATCTTCATGGCTTTGTCCTCAACACCAATCGCCAAGGAAGTACCCCACTTGCGGTCAGCATTCCACCATTTGATGACCTTTCCCTGAAGCATGGTGTTGAAGCCGGGATTGTATTTGGTCACCTTGCGCACTTCGCGCGGCATACCGAGAGGTGTGGCGCCACCGATGTTGATACCGGCATTGAGCTGCCACTCCCAACCCTGAGAGGTCATGAGACGAAGGTTGCTGTCACGCTCACCGACAGCGTTCTGGGCCAAGGCCGGAGCTACAAAAGCCACTGATAACAAAGTGGCTGCGAAGATATTCTTTATAGACATACTGTTCTTTATTGTTTAATAATTGAGGTGGAACTCATCGACATAGAGGGTACTGCCTATAGCGCCCTCAAAGGTGGCACCATCAGCACTCGACGACATGACGATAGCGATGTTATACAGTCCATTGGCCAACTTCTGCGGGTCAATAGTCTTACCATTCTGCTGCTCGAAAGGCACCTCGAAGTGCACCCAGTCGTTGCCCACGACATGGTCCTTCACTTCAGCACGGAGCACAATATTCTTGGATGTAGAGATTGTGTGACCGTCCAGATAGGGTTCATCTTTCGTTACCTCATAGACAACAGCGTAGATGGCGAAGTCATCAGTGCGGCCAGGAACCTCCACAGTACCCTTCTTATCAGCGTTAAGCTTCAGGAATGTCTTGCCCGGCTGATATTTATAGTATCCGCTCAAGGACTTCGGCGCCGTATTGCGCAAGGGCACACCAAAGTGTGTAGAAGCCGGCATGTCAGACATATCTACAGCAAAAGAACCTAAGAACAGATTACCTGCTGCAAGCGGTGCACCAAACATAGCCCCCAAAGAGCCGGTAGAGATGGTTGTCAACTTAGCACACTTGCCACTCACACCGCCATCCGCCTGACAGGTAGGATATGCCGAGGCATCGTTGGCTTTTCCTGTCATCATCAGCGTAATCATGGAGCCGGCATTGCCACTACCCCAGTCGATAATCTGTCCAGCTACCGTCTCATAGAAGATTTGGAAATAATTCTGCCCATCATTCACGTAATAATGAACGTTGTCGAAATGGAAGTCGGAAGGTGTAGCGTTGTTGACGATGTTGACCGTATAGGTCTTCTTCCACTTGCCGTCCTGCGAGGTCACCGTATAAGTCTGGGGAATAGCCTTAAAGACCTTAACGGTGTCATCCTCATAGGTGAGAGGATCTTGGAAGATGCTGTCGTGAGCCGTGAAGAACTGGCGCTTGGTGCCAGAAGCCGGTTCTATCGTAGCGCCTTCCGTGAGCGTGAACTCTGGAGCCAAAATGCTGTCGCCCGTATTGGCATAAAGAATGATGTCGTTGTTGTTGATGACCGGATAGCGAATCAGCGGGGAGTTTTCTCCGAGAGAGACACCGGTGATGTCGGCCTCAGCATTCAGAGCCTCTTCCTTAATACAAGAAGTAAAGGAAGACAGCGCCACGAATGCCACGAACATGGCCTTTCCGAGGAATGTTAATCTTTTCATAAAATAAATACAATCTTTTAACAATGGCAAAGTTACGCTTATTTCCGCTATTAGACAATAAAAACGACGGATAAACCAATAAAAAAGGCGTTTAGAGGGAGCAAATGAGAGAATTTTAATAAATTAAGTTGTTATCAATCCCCTCTTTGCCACAAAATAAGTAATTTTGCAGATGTTGCGGCCGTATGGAGCTACAGCTGCACGCCAAGCAACGAAACGACTTATCAAAAAACATAAATATGAAGATAGCATTAATAGGCTATGGCAAGATGGGCCACATGATAGAGCAGATCGCGCTGGATCGTGGCCACGAGATTGTGTGCAAGATTGATGTCAACAACCCTGAGGCTTTCGACAGCGCGGAGTTTGCCTCCGCCGATGTGGCTATAGAGTTCACCAACCCTACCGCCGCCTACGGCAACTACCTGAAGGCGTTCAAGCATAATGTAAAGGTCGTCTCCGGCTCTACGGGCTGGATGAAAGACCACAAGGCGGAAGTTGAAGCCCTCTGCAAGGACGGCAAGCAGACGCTCTTCTGGGCCAGCAACTTCTCGGTGGGTGTTGCCATTTTCCAGGCTGTGAACAAGAAGTTGGCCGAGATTATGAACAACTTCCCACAGTATGACGTCCGCGAGACGGAGACCCACCATATCCACAAGCTCGACGCCCCCTCCGGCACCGCCATCACCCTTGCCGAGGACATCGTGGAGCGACTCGACCGCAAGAAGGACTGGAAGATGGGCACTACGACCTGGGACGACGGACATGTCGACGGCTCTGAAGAGCACGCCGCTGACGAACTGCTCATCAACAGCATCCGCCATGACGAGGTGCCCGGCATACACACCATCGACTACGACTCCGAGGCCGACGAGATCACCATCACCCACAGCGCCCACTCACGTAAGGGCTTCGCCTTAGGCGCCGTCCTCGCTGCCGAATACACCAAGGACCATACCGGCCTGCTGACGACATCGGATCTGTTCAAGTTCTAAGCTTCAAGCAATTATGATAGACAAAGAAAAAGCACAACTCAATATGAAGAAGCAGTGGCTGAAGTTCGGCGCTGCCTTCTTCTGCTATATCCTCTTTCTGATATGGGTGCAGCCACAGACCATCTCCGGCTGGATTCTTACCATTCTCGGCGCACTCTTCCTCCTTGACGTTTATGTCACGAAGAAGGTGCGGTGGCAGTGGTGGAAAGACTCCGACAGCATGGTGCGCTTCATCATGAGCTGGGTCGACGCCCTCGTCTTCGCACTCGTTGCCGTCTATTTCATCAACCTCTTCCTCTTCCAGAACTTCGTCATCCCCTCGTCGTCCTTGGAGAAGAGCCTCCTCACCGGCGACTATCTCTTCGTCTCTAAGGTCAGCTACGGTCCCCGAATTCCCGAGACGCCGCTGACGATGCCGCTGACACAACACACCCTGCCCATCATCAACACCAAGAGCTACATCGAGTGGCCACACTGGGACTACCGCCGCATGAAAGGCTTGGGAAAGGTGAAGCTCAACGACATCGTCGTCTTCAACTACCCTGCCGGTGACACCATCGTCACCGAAGACCGCTACCAGGCGAGCGACTACTACGACATGGTCTACTCCTTCGGCCAGGAGCTCTACCAGCAGAGCACGCCGACTCCCGTCAACCCGCAGAACCTGAACAAGCAGGAGCAGTGGGACTACTTCAACATGCTCTACGCCTTAGGACGTAACTACATCGTCAACCATCCCAACGACTATGGCTCTATCGACCACCGGCCTACCGACCGCCAGGAGAACTACGTCAAGCGCTGCGTCGGCCTGCCCGGACAGACCTTGCAGATAAAGAACCGCATCGTCTACCTCGACGGCAAGCCCAACAAGGAGCCTGACAACGTGCAGTACTCCTACTACGTAAAGCTTGCCACCGACCATATCCCCGACGATGTCCTCAAGGAGCTCAACATCTCCATGGAAGACCTCACCACGCTCAACCAGTTCGGCTACATGCCACTGACAAAACGCGCTGTGGCCTACCTCTCCAAGCGTAAGGACCTGGTGAAGAGCATCAAGCTCAACACCGATGCCGCTCCGTCCATCAGCCTCTACCCGCATAATATGGTCAAGAACTGGACCGTCGACAACTACGGCCCTATCTGGATTCCTAAGAAGGGTGCCACGGTGAAGCTGAACCTGAGCAACATCGCCATCTACGACCGCCCCATCCGCGTCTATGAAGGCAACGACCTCAAGGTCAAGAACGGACAGATATATATCAACGGCCGTCTGGCACACAGCTACACCTTCAAGATGGACTACTACTGGATGATGGGCGACAACCGCCACAACAGTGCCGACTCCCGTTACTGGGGCTTCGTGCCCGAAGACCATATCGTGGGCAAGCCTATCTTCATCTGGTGGAGCTCCGACCCCGACCGCAAGGGCTTCAACGGGGTGAGATGGAACCGACTCTTCAAGATGGTAGACAATATCAAATAATACGTGAGACAATTTCTGAAATTCTTCATAGCGCTCTGTGTGGCCACCATCATCGTGCTGGCCATCAGAGTCTTTGCTTTCACCATATACTCCTCGCCGGTAACCATCGGCCACACGCTGCGAAGCGGTGAGAAGGTTGTGGTGAACAAGCTCTGCCGTAGCCGGGAATTTCAGAAAGGAGAACTCATCATCTTTACCGACAGCGGCGAGGCCCCGGGCTATGCCATCATCGGCCCGCCGCAGTCGTTGGGGATGGTCATCGCCGTACCTGGCGACACCATCACCGTCAGGAAGCAGCGCTACCGCATCCCATACCGTTGTTGCGACCGCTGCCAGTGCCAGGACTGCAAACTCTATCTCGTAGATACAGGCTACGCACAATGCCTGGTGCACAAACATCAAGTCGTGGGAAAGGCAAGGCGCCTCTTCCGCTGACTTTTCACTAACTCGCTACCCGGAACGAAATGTCTACAGCACTACTCTCCACTACCTATTTCGGCCCTATACAGTGGTATCAGAAGCTGAACCGCTATGACACGTGTCTCATAGAGCAGCACGACCACTTTCTCAAACAGACTTACCGCAACCGCTGCATCATCGCCACCACCCAGGGCTTGCAAGCCCTCACTGTCCCTGTGGAGAGCCCACAAGGGCTGCGTATCGACAAGACGGAGATGAAAGATGTGCGCATCTCCGACCATGGCGCCTGGCGTCATCTCCACTGGCAGGCCTTGCAGTCGGCCTATGGCGAGAGCCCTTTCTTCGAGTTCTATGCCGATGACCTGCACCCTTTCTTTGAGAAACGGTGGAATTTCCTTCTCGACTTCAACATGGCCATCACTGAGACGATGTGTGAGTTGCTCGACATACAGCCCAAGATAGAGCTGACCACAGCGTTCATCGCCAAGCCAGAGGAGGTAAACGATACGACGGAGGACTTCCGCTCCGTCATCCGTCCGAAGCATCCCCTCCCCGACCCCACCTTTGCGCCTGCCCCGTATTATCAAGTTTATAAGGAGAAATATGGTTTCCAGCCTAATCTCTCCATCCTCGACCTGCTCTTCAACGAAGGCAACGAGGCCGTGCTGTTTCTGTAGAATATTACCACCTAACACTTCCCCATCACCGTACAGAGCCTTCTGACATCGTCCTCGAAGGTGTCACGGTCAACGGCCCTGTTCTTCATCTGGGAGCGGTAGTTGTAGACCGTGCGCGGGGAATAGAACAGCAGATTAGAGATTTCCGAGCTCTCCTTCACTCCCAACCGTATCAGCGCATAGACGCGCATATCATTGGTGAGGGAGCCCTCCTGCTTAGGCATAAGTTTGGCGTCGTCACGGAGCAAGGCGTTGAACTCCTCCACAAAGGTGGGATAGAGCGCTAAGAAAGCCTTGTCAAACTTATGGTAGAAGACTTCCGAGTCTTCTTCCGACAGCCGTGACGAGTTAGAGAGCGAGAGCAGTTGCTGCACCTGTCCGGCTCTTATCTTCCGTATCACTAACGTCTGGTATTTTGCCAACCGCGAGATGAACTTATCGCAGAGGTCGATGAAGAGCTTCGAGAGCTCATCGCGCTTCCGGTTAGTGTCGGCGAGTTGCTCGTTGAGTTTTGTCAACTTCACATTGAGTTGTTCCTGATTCTCATAAGATATTTTCAGTTGCCGAGTCGCTTCCCGCTGACGGAGATGGCTGTAGGCCAACTTCTTGTTCTGCACGTAGAAGAGGCTGAGAAATACAAAGAGCACCACGACGAGGACTGAGATGACGATGATGGTAATCTTCAGATCGTAGTTCTGCCTGTTCATGGCACCCTGATAGTGGTTGATGATAGTGGGCAGGTTGTGCGAGACCTCCAAGATGCGCAGGCGGCTGTTGTAGAGCTTGGCATCACTGAGCGCCTCCAAGATATATCGCTGCGCCCGCTTGATGTCGCCTTGCCCACGTTTATAAAAGAGGATCGCCAACTTCTGCAAGGCTAAGTTATCCATAATAAGACACTTGGCATCACTGGTAGCCGCCTTAATCAGATATTCCTCATAAAGCTTCTCACCCCTCTTTCCAAAGCTATTCTTATAGTTCTGCGCCAATACATAGCACGACATGGCGTGGATGCGCGTATCTTCGCCCGTAAAAGCCACTGCCTTTTTGTAGTAATACCTTGCCAAAGTCAGGTCATGCTTGACAAGCTTTGCCAAGTCACCGAGATAATAATAGCGTATGCCCTTGTCCTGAGGCAGGTATTTCATCGACCTTTGCAGGCAGCTGTAAGCGAAAGCACGGTAGGAAGGACTGTAGTCGTCATCATAGCAATACTCGGCAAGATTGCGGTAGAGGTCAAAAAGGGCAATATAATATCTGAAGCGAAGGGATGGTTCGAGACGATTGCAGTCGATAGCTTTGGCCAACCGTTCTGCCTCAGAATAAAGACCGGCGATAGAGAGCAGCTCCACCTTGCGGATAGAGAATAAATGTATATAATAGGTATCATTGTCTTTCCTCGCCAATGCCAGACCGCGCTTCAGGTAATAAGCCGCCGAATCGTAACTGTAGACATGATATTCCGTATAGAGGTCGTCATAGACTCTGAGCGCCCTGTCGTCATCAGGTGCTTTGGCCAGACTGCTTCTCAGCAAACCTATATTGTGCATCTTCTGCTTTTTTGCCTCCGGCTTTGCCGACAGCGCGCTGTCAAGTCGCAACAGCAACTGTCCATTGTCTGCATGGACTGAGAAGGGCAGCAGAAGTAGAGAAAAGAAAAGTAAAAATCGGCTCATAAAGTAGATATATTTGTTTCCTTACGCAAAATTACAACTTTTCTGTAAATAACAACATTGTACTTTAGCCTTTTTACAGAATTGTAAAAGATGTTGGCTCACAACGATATATCTTTCTGTAACCACATTGTAGTGTACTTGATACCTTTGCAAGCGGAATAACAAAGCACACTTTTACTATTTTTGCAAACGGAAACGCAAAGATTCTACAACATCTACAACAAACACTTACATAATATAATAACAACTAATTTAAATCAGCAAAAATGAAACGTTTACTAAAAGGACTTCTCCTTCTGCCTATTGCCGCTACCCTGTTCGCCTCCTGCGACATGGACGACAAAGCCGACGAAGCTGTCCCCCGCCTAAGCATCAGCCAGGTCAACTACGAAGTGACGTTGCCCGGAACGCTGAAAGATGGTACCAAGGCCACTGTGCGCGTCATCGCCAACAAGGGCTACCAGATTAGCAGTGACCAAGTCTGGCTCACCGTCGACAAGCCCACAGGCAGCGGTATGACCGATGTCACCATTCTCTGCGACAGCAACAAGACCGATGCCGAGCGTACGGGCACACTGACCATCACCAGCTCCGGCCTTCAGGAGCAGGTCCACATCACCCAAACACTCTACGACCCGTCGGCCATCAGCGAGGCGCGTACCTTCTTCAACGACGACTTCTCCTGGACGCTGCCTATTGCCGAAGCCAATGGCCTGAAAGATCCTGTCGGCGATGCTGCCGGTGGATACACGCGTATGCAGATTACCGACGACAAGGTGAAAGAAGCCTGGGCTGCTACGGGACTCACCGACTGGTATATAGCCACGCAGAAGGCAGACGGCGCCAACAAGATAAACATCCAGAAAGGGTATCTCTGCTTCAACTCCAACAGCTATTTCAACACCGGCCTCATCCTGCCCGCTCTGAAAGACCTCACAACCGGTGAGACCGTCAATGCTACTCTCTCCCTCTCTGCCGCTCCGAATGTCGGCGCCAATGCTCCCGACAACGTGCCCTTGGTCGTAGAAATCATCTCAGGACCCGGTACAATCGACGGACAGACAAGCGTCGAGCAGACTCTGACCAGTACGACCTGGGCCGACTTCAGCTTCGAGCTCGACGGCATCTCTGCCGACACACGCATCGCTATACACACCAACGCTCCATCTTCACAGCACTACTGCCGCTGGTATCTTGACAATCTACTTCTTAAAGAACTGAAATAATCATGAACACACATATAATAAAGGTTTTCCTCCTCTCGGTGACCCTCGCTGCCTTCGCCGCATGCCGCGATGAAGCCGACATGGACCCTTATTTCACCGCCTCTGAAGCCGACATCGAGCTGCAGGCGGACGGTCTCACCGCCGACGGACAGCCCGGCGAGTTCTCCTTGGGTGCCAATGACAGTTGGACGGTGACCTCCAAACCCGACTGGATTAGTGTCAACCATCTGGGTGGCGACCGCGGCCGCTTCACGATGTATGTCACCGCCACCAAGAATCCTACCGCTGACGACCGTCGCGGCTATATCGAGCTGGAACTCTCCAGTGGCGAGCCCGAGCAAGTCGCCGTCTTCCAGCATCATGTGGCCGAGGCCCTCAGCGTGAGTAAGACTGTTGTCAGTACCGACCTCCTCGGACATGAGTCGGGAGCAACACCACGCCTCAAGGTGAAGTCCAACTACGCCTGGACGCTCACCGCCGCTGAAGATGCCTCATGGCTCGAGCCCTCACTGACAGCGGGCGACGCCGGTGAGGCTGACATCACCCTCAACATCGAGGCCAACGACACCAAGGCACCGCGCACCGGCAAGCTAACGTTTGCCTCCGGACACAAGTCAATAGAAATCACCGTGTCGCAGGATGCCACCGCCTTCACAGCCGTCTCTACTGACGCGATAGCCCTCAGCAAAGCCGGCAACACCACCGACAAGGGTGACAAGGCCGAGCTGACCTTCACCGCTATAGAGCCCTGGAGCATCACGACAAAGCCCGCCTGGCTAACCCTGACACCCACTGAGGGTCAGGCCGGTGACGCCACGCTCACCCTAAAAGCAACGACAAACACAACGGGGGCTGACAGGACCGGAACGGTGACCATTATCTCTACCCACGGCGTAGAGCAGTCGTTAGCCGTCTCACAGACGGCGAGCGGCATAAAGCCCCTCGACGGCGAGACTGTCGGGCACATCTACGTCGAGGAGTCCTTCGACTGGGCCCACACCTATGCCCTCTCCCATGCCGACGCATGTCAGGACCAGGTCGGCTCCGTCGGTGGCAGCAAGGGCAACAGCGTGCGTCTTGACAAGGAAGCTTCTTTGGTCACTGACTTTGGAAAAAAGCTCTTGGCTGTCAACGCCTCTAACAATCCTGTCTATGTCTGCGACGGATACATCAAGATAGGACGCAGCAACACGCAGGGCGGCGTCATTCTCAAACCTCTGAACATTCAGAGCGGACGCTCAGCCAACGTGGAAGTGAGCTTCAGCATGGCCGACAACAAAACCGATAAGACCACCATCGTCGTAGAGATAGAAGGCGACGGACAGGTCGTGGACGGACAGAGCGGGTCGCTGAGCAAAGTCTTCACACCCATCCGCAACACCGACAGCAGCAAGGCCTGGCAATGGTCTCAGGGCTCCGTACTGCTAACGGGCATCACCAAGGACACACAGATTATCATCCGCTCCTCACAACAGAGCACAAAAGGCTATTACCGTTGGTTCCTTGACAATATCAAGGTGACCAGAACAAAATAAACAAGACAGATGAATCACATGAATCATTTTCGCAAAGCAGCGTTGGGCGGCCTGCTCCTCGTCTCTGTAGGAGCCTGGGCCGGAACGCCAGTCAAGATAACGGGCACTGTGAAGGACACCAATGGCGAGCCTCTCATCGGCGCCACCGTAGCCATCCCCGGTTCCTCTACCGGCGCCGTCACTGATGTCGACGGCAACTTCACCCTCACCGTCGACCCCGACAAGGAGCTCACCGTCTCCTATGTGGGCTACACCTCCAAGAAGGTGCGCCCGGGTAAGGACCGCGCGCTGAACATCGTCCTCAGCACCGACCAGCAGACGCTCTCCGATGTCGTCGTGGTGGGCTATGGCACCATGGAGAAGAAGCGCGTCACCTCAAGCATCACCTCCATCAAGGGCGACGACCTCGTAACCGGTCTCGGCGGCTCTACCATCGCCACCGCCCTGCAGGGCAAGGTCAGCGGCCTCACCATCTCCGGCTCATCATCCCCCAACTCCTCCAACGGCTACCAGCTCCGAGGTGTGTCGTCCGTCAATGCCGGACAAGGCCCCTTGGTCGTCATCGACGGTGTGCCGGGCGGCGACCTGCGCATGATCAACCAGGACGACGTGCAGTCCATCGACGTACTGAAGGATGCCTCAGCGGGAGCTATCTACGGCACACGTGCTGCCGCCGGCGTCATCCTCGTCACCACCAAGCAGGCCAAGGAAGGCAAGGTGCATGCCACCTGGACCTCAGAGCTCTCCACGGAGACGGTGAGAAAGAGCCTCGACCTGCTCTCCTCGAAAGAATACGTCGAGTATGGCATCGGCCAGGACTATGGCTACGACACCGACTGGTATCGCCAGCTCGTCGACGACGGCCAGCTCTCGCAGCGCCACTCCCTCTCCCTGTCCGGCGGCAGCAAAGCCCTGCAAGTCTATACATCCTTGATGTACAGCGACCAGAAAGGTATTGTCATCGGCGACGCCCGCACCGACTACTCCGGCCGCATGAACGCCAAGTACAAGATGTTTGACGGCAAGGCTGAGCTCACCTTCAATGCCCAATACCGCGAGGCCGACCGCGACCGTCGCAACGGCTCCTACACTTTCGAGCAGGCCATCTCCCTCAATCCCACCATTCCACTCATGGACCCCAACAACCCGTCGCAATATAATGTCACGGCCTTGGGCGTCGGCGGCACGACGTGGAACCCTGTCGCCGACATCAAATACAAGGACTATAACGGCATCGACAAATGGCTGCAGGCCGACGCCACACTGAAGATACACATCTGGGACGGTCTCTCCGTCCAGGGCACTATGGGTATCGACCACCGCAACTATCAGCTCACGCAGTATCTCCACCAGAACCACCGTGATATGGTGGCAGCCAGCAAGCGCGGACGTGCCACCCACTCCTTCGACAAGACTTATAACAAGAGCTTTGAGGCCTATGCCTCCTATCTCCGCGACTTCGGACTGCACTCCGTCAACGCTGTTGCAGGCTGGAGCTTCTACCAGACCGGTGGCGAGTCGTTCAGCATGACCAACAGCAACTTCACCGTCGACGGTATCGGCCCTTGGGACATGGCAGCCGGCACCGACCTCAGCGATGGTCAGGCTTCGATGTCGTCCAACAAGGACCCACGCGAGCGCCTGATGTCCTTCTTCGTCCGCGGCAACTACAGCTACGATGACAAATACATGGGCACCGTCTCCTTCCGCCACGAGGGCAGCTCTAAGTTCGGTCCCAACCACCGCTGGGGTAACTTCTGGGCCGTCTCCGGTGGCTGGCGTATCAGCAAGGAGCAGTTTATGAAGTCGCTGACATGGCTCAACGACCTGAAGCTGCGTGTCGGCTATGGCGTCACCGGCAACAACGACTTCGGCTCAGGCTACACCGTGCGCACCTACAAGAGCAACGACATGTGGCCCACCAACGGCATCTGGCAGCCTGCATACGGCTCCTCACGCAATGTCAACCCTGACCTGAAATGGGAGGAGAAGAAAGAGTGGGACTTCGGTATCGACTTCGCCGTCCTCAACAACCGGCTGTCGGGAAAGTTCGACTGGTATCACCGCCGCGTCGACGACATGCTCTTCGAGGTCCCGGCGCCCACACCACCTATGGTCTATGAGACCATCATGCGCAACGTGGGCTCGCTGACCAACAAGGGCTGGGAGTTTGAACTCAACGGACATATCATCAAGTCGAAAGATTTCAACTATCATTCCACCATCCGTCTGAGCCATAACAGCTCAAAGATAGACAACCTCGGCGACACCAACTCCTATCTCTACGGCGGTGCCTTCCCCATGTCCATGGGCTACGCCACCAAGCTCGTCAACGGCTCGAAGATCGGGCAGTTCTGGCTCTTTAAATACGCCGGCCTTGACGACGAAGGCAAGTGGCTCATCTATGACAAGGATAATAATGTGGTGCCCGCCAAAGGCAACACCTCCGATGCCAACAAGCACTATGTGGGCAATGCCATACCGAAGCTCATCGCTTCCTGGGATCACACCTTCCAGTATAAGAACCTGGACTTGGGTGTCTACCTGCGTGCATGGCTCGACTTCGATGTCTTCTCACAGCCCAACATGTACTTTGGTCTGAAGAGCGCCTCCAGCGAGAATGTGCTGCATATCGCCTACACTGACAATAAGAATATCAACGACAACCGCATTCTCACCGACTACTTCCTCTCCGACGGCTCTTTCCTGAAGATTGACGCCGTGACCTTAGGCTATACGCTCAATGTGGCTAAATGGACGAAGTATCTGTCCAAGGCCCGCTTCTATCTCACCATCAGAGACCTGGCCATGTTCACCCGCTACCAGGGCTACAACCCCGAAGTGAGCATCAACGGTCTTGAGCCCGGCTTTGAATATCTGCGCTCCACATCCTCGCTCTATCCGCAAACGATACACTGGACCATGGGCGTGCAACTCAACTTTTAATCTTACTAAGCATTATCCATCATGAAAATCAAATATGCTGTTATGGCACTGGTGGGCGCTGCCGCTCTGACATCGTGCAACCTTGACGAGAAGTTCTACTCCAGCGCCACGCCAGAGACCTTCATCACCTCCAAAGAGAGCACCTACGCCATCTTGGCGCGCCCGTTCACGCACTGGAAATGGTATCTCGGCTCTGAGCGCTGGATGCTCCAGGAGCTCACCACCGACGAGATGGTTTGTCCGGCCCGTGGCAAAGACTTCTACAACGGCGGCGAATATGTCCGACTTCACGAGTTCACATGGACACCTACCGACCGCTGGATAAAGGGTACCTATGAAGGAACCACAGAGGCCATCGCCCGCACCTTAGAGGCTAAGGCCGACTTAGAGGCCGTAGACTATACGAAGATAGGCATGACCGAGGCCGACAAGGCCGACAACATCAACCAGCTCAACGCTTTGCTGGCATGGTTCTATATGCGCGGCCTCGACTACTTTGGCGGCATGCCCATCTACCACTCCAACAACGACGCTGTGGCGGGACGCTCCACGGCCAAGGAAACCTACGATTACATCGAGTCGCTGCTCAAGACTGCCATCCCCAACCTCAAGCAGAAGACACAGCTCGGTGCCTCTGAAGAGGGATATATCAAGCAAGGAGCCGCTGCAGCGATGCTCGCCGAACTCTATTTCAACGCCAAGAGCTACATCGGTGAGGAACATTTCGATGAATGCGCTCAAATCTGCCAGGACATCATCGACGGCAAATATGGTGCCTACAAACTCGACAATACCTGGTATGGTCCCTTCTGCTTCGACAACGACAAGAGTCCGGAAGCCATGTGGAATGTTCCTTCGCAGAATGCCAAACTGGAATACAACTGGTACTACCGCTATTTTTATCATAGCAATGCGGATAAGTATTTCAACATTTCCTTCCCGGCCTCCACATGGAACGGCTTCGGCCTGGCTCCCTCCAAAGAGAGTGCCACAAGCGGCGTCTATACTGACTTCAAACTCGGCAACCCCTACGCCAAGTTCAACGACAAAGACCTGCGCAAGAAGCCTTATGTCTATGAAGGCAACGGAAAATACCAGGGCATGTTCCTCGTAGGCAAGCAGGTTAACCCCTATACCGGCGAAAAGGACTTAGGGACAAAGGTACAGGCCGGTAAGGTCATCGACCTCGTAGACTATGTTAACGCTGGCAACAAGGGCTCCAACTACATCAATGCTGATGAGAACAGCTGCATCCGTCTTGTCAAGCTTCCCATTCCCAACAAGGACGACCAGACGATGCTTTGGAATCCCGACTGGCCTGCCATGCGTCTGACGGAGGTCTACTACATGTTGGCAGAATGCAAATGGCGCAAGGGTGACGGTGCCGGAGCGGCAAAACTCATCAACCAGGTGCGCAAGCGCAACTTCGAGAACGGCAACGACCCCGATCCGGTGCCCGACAACTTCGATGTCTACCGCCTTGCCGACGAGTGGATGATAGAGTTTCTCGGCGAAGGCCGCCGCCGCACCGATCTCATACGCCTTGGACTGTGGACAACGGAGAACTGGTGGGTGCACACCGCCATCAACGACGACACCAAGAAGCTCTTCCCCATCCCATCACAAGACATTCAGGCCAACCCACTGCTGAAACAGAATCCCGGATATTAAAACATCATGAAAACAATGAAGAAATCCATATTATTATTTTTCATGGCCTTTGGGCTCCTCGCCTTTGGCCAGAGCTGCTCTGACGAGAAGATAGCTGTCCGCCAGGGGGCTGAAGACAATGAGCTGACCCTCAAGCACAATCCTGGCATGAACCTCATCGGGCGCGTCACCGTCGACGGCCAGCCGCGGCAGGGCGTAGCCGTCAGCGACGGCGTCAGCGTCGTGCTCACCGATGCCAATGGCGAATATCAGATGCGGTCGTCGGCACTATCGGAATATGTCTATGTCTCCACTCCTGCCGACTGCCAGCTGCCCGTAGAGAATGGCATGCCGTATTTCTACCGGAAGATAGACTTCTCCGACAGCCATATCATCCAGCGCGACTTCAAACTCTCGTCAAAAGCCGTGGACGACAGCTTCAAGCTCCTCGCCATCACCGACGTGCAGATAGGCACCGAGCACGACGACGAACTCTGCCAGCCCCTCATGGACAGCATCGCCAACTACACCAACAGCCGCAAGGACATCGTATTGGGCTTGAACATGGGAGACATCGTGTGGAACAAGCCCGCACAGTATGCCAACTATAAGCAGTACATCAAGAAGATAAACGTCCCGGTGCTCAACGTCATCGGCAACCACGACCACAACGAGAGCGTGGCCAACGACTCCCTCTCCGTGCAGGAATACCGTGATGCTTTAGGCCCCACCTACTACAGCTACAACATCGGACAGTGGCATGTCGTAATCCTCGACGACGTTATCAAGAATGGCGCACAGCGCAACGACTACGTCAGCGGCATCAACGCCACACAGCTCACTTGGCTCAAGCAGGACCTTGCCAATGTCGACAAGAGCAAGAGCATCCTTATCGGCATACATATCCCCACCAGCCGACGCAACAACCCCAACAACCATCTCTCCAACCGCCAAGCCCTCTACGACCAGGTGAAGGACTTCCACCGCACGGTCATCCTCTCCGGACACACCCACAACAACTTCACCACCGACATCGCACCGAACATCCGCGAATATACCTTAGGCTCGGTGATGGGTGCCTACTGGAATGAGTACAACGGTGTGGGTATCTGCAACGACGGTTCGCCACGTGGCTTTGCCGTGCTGAGCTTCAAAGGCAACGAGCTAACCGACGAATATTACAAAGGCGAAGAGCATCCCCAGAGCTATCAGATAAAGATTTATCCTCCTGCTGAGGCCTCCTTCCGCTGGGGCCGGGTCAGTGGCACCATCGCCGCACCCGCCGACGCCGTGCCACAGAGAGTGGACAATAGCACCGTGCTCATCAATGTCTTCAACTGGAATACCGACTGGACGGTGACGCTCTCTGAAGACGGTGGACAGCCCCTGCCACTCACACAGAATGTCACCTGTCTCGACCCTGAGGCCGTGAAGACGCTGCAAGGCGACAACACTTGGGAATACCGCCCCACGGCTGAGCCGGAAAAACACAACGACCACAACTTCCTCTACACGCCGAAGTCTAAAGACTGGAAGACGATTACCGTCACGGCAACCGACGCCTTCGGCAATAAATACACAGCAACTCTAAACAAATAATTCTTTCATACATTGACAAGGTACGTCTCCATGGCAAAAGGCCGTGGGGGCGTACTGACTTCACAACCATACAAACACGCAATGAAAAACATCAAAATCATTCTACTGGCTGCCTTGGCCGTTCTCACACTGACAGCCAACGCTCAGACAAAAGTAATCGCCCACCGCGGCTACTGGGACTGCCCGGGCAGCGCCCAGAACTCTATCACGTCCATGCAGCTCGCCGACAAAATAGGCTGCTACGGCTCAGAGTTCGATGTCCATCTCACTAGCGACAACGTCATCGTTGTCCACCACGACCCCACCGTGGACAAGACTCCTATCCAGACTTCTCCCTATAAAGCCATCAAGAAGGCCACACTGAAGAATGGGGAGCATGTGCCCACACTGGAGCAGTATCTCAAAGCCGGACAGAAGCTCTCGACAAAGCTCATTCTCGAAATCAAGAAGCAGAAAGTGGCAAGCCATGAGGACAGCCTCGTCGACGAGACCGTTGCCATGGTAAGGAAATACGACCTCCAGAACCGAACGGAATATATCTCCTTCAGCGGCAGAGCCTGCGAGCGGCTCCATGCCATGGCACCCGAGGCTAAGGTCTATTATCTCAACGGCGATTGGGACCCACAGACCGTCAAGGACAAAGGCCTCAGCGGTATCGACTATGACGGAAAGGTGCTCGCCCTGCATCCGGAATGGATCAAGCAGAGCCACGACCTCGGACTCGCCGTCAATGTCTGGACCGTCAACGACCTCAACGACATCGACGGATTCATCAAGGAAGGGGTCGACTTCATCACAACCAACAAGCCCGTCGAGGCGCTGAAGCTGGCAAGGCCACTGGACCGGTAATCTGCTAAGGACAGAAATCCATGGCCATCATACAGCAAATATCACAAGACCATCACACAACAAATCAATAGATTCATGAACATACGAAAAAACCTTTTCGCGCTCTTCATGGCGCTTCTCCCCGGTCTGGGCACCTCAGCCCAGACCAGCAAAGGGCCGGCATGGCTCAGCGATGCCGTCTTCTATCAAATATACCCGTCGTCGTACATGGACACCGACGGCAATGGCATCGGCGACCTGCCCGGCATCACCGCCAAGCTGGACTATATCAAATCGCTGGGCGTCAACGCCATCTGGCTGAACCCCATCTTTGTCTCCGGCTGGTTCGACGGCGGCTATGATGTCATCGACTTTTACAAGGTAGACCCGCGCTTCGGCACCAACGACGACCTGGTGACCCTCGTCCGCGAGGCGCACCAGCGTGGCATGAAGGTCATCCTCGACCTCGTAGCCGGCCACAGCAGCTCCAAGAGTGAGTGGTTCAGGCTGAGTGCCACGGGCGGCCGCAACGACCGCTATGCCGACTACTACATCTGGAGCGACTCCATCTCTGAGAAGGACATGCAGGACATCGCCCTGCGCAACCAGGAGCCCGACCCCGAGGTGAGCAAGCGCGGACTGTGGGTAGAGGCCGACGCCAAGCGCGGTAGATATTATCAGAAGAACTACTATATCTGCCAGCCGGCGCTGAACTACGGCTACGCCCATCCCGACCCCACTCACCCCTGGGAGCAGGCCATGGACGCCCCTGGACCGATGGCTGTGCGCCGCGAGCTGAAGAACATCATGGCCTTCTGGTATGACAAAGGCGTCGACGGATTCCGTGTCGACATGGCAGCCTCACTCGTCAAGGGCGACCCCGACAAGAAGGGGGTGATGGCACTGTGGCACGACATGAAGGAGTGGCAGAGCAAAAACTATCCACAGTGCATCCTCGTCTCGGAATGGAGCAACCCCGTGCAGTCGCTCAACGCAGGGTTTAACATCGACTTCGAGATTCACCTTGCCACAAAAGTCTACAACACCCTCTTCTTCGCCAGCGATGACCCCTGGGGCAAAAAAGGCAAGGAGTGCTATTTCGACGAGCGCGGCCGCGGCAGTCTGAAGTACTTCATGGATACCTACGGCGTGGCCTACCGTGAGACTGCCGACAAGGGATATATCACCTTCCCCACGGCCAACCACGACTTCCAGCGCCTGCGCACAGGCCGGCGCAACAGCCTTGCTGCCGTGAAGGTAGCCATGACTTTCTGCCTGACCATGCCCGGAGTGCCCTTCATCTATTATGGTGACGAGATAGGCATGCGCTACCAGCCCGGTCTGAAGCCCAAGGAGGGCAGCCGTGAGCGCTCCGGCACCCGAACGCCCATGCAGTGGACCAAGGGCCGCAATGCCGGCTTCTCAACCTGCCCCGCTGACAGCCTCTACTTCCCCGTCAATACCGAGGGAGGCAGCATCTCCGTCGAGGCCGAGGACAAAGACAGCCACTCCATGCTCAACTTCGTCAGAAGCGTACTCCACCTCCGCAAATCGTCCAAAGCCCTGGGCAACGACGGCTCCTGGACCCTCGTGAGCGATGTCAACAAGCCTTATCCGATGGTTTACAAGCGCTCCTACGGCAATGAGGTCTATGTCGTAGCCCTGAACCCGGCAGCGCGCAAGGTATCAGCCGACATCAGCCATATCGGAAAAGGCAAGACGCTGGTGGTCTCGGGAAAGGCTGACTATAAGGCTGGTAAAGCCACCGACACCGTCAACCTTGGAGCAACCTCTGCTGCCATATTCAGAATCAAGTAAAGAGAAAGTGTAACATGTAACATTTCCTTCCACCTCTTCATCGCTGCTGTCCTAAAACGCAGCAGGAAAAGCCTGCCAGCAATTATTTATGGCACCCTAAACACGGCGGAATGAGGCCGCCATCAATAATTTGAGGGACGCTACTTCCGTATGTTATGACGAAAGGCAGCGTCCCTCTTTATGCTATTCCATAATTTGTGCAGCGAGTCAGCATTAGTCTTTTTCTACAATACCGCAGCCACGAGATAGAGCACGATAGGTATGGTGACGAAGGCGATGCCGATGAAATCGATGACAACACCGGTCTTTATCATCTTGGTGATGGGCACATAGCCCGACGCATAGACGATGGCATTAGGCGGTGTGGAGACGGGGAGCATGAAGCCCAAGGAGGCCGACAGCGCTACACAGACAGCAACAGGCACCGGCGAGAACCCGGCGGCCACAGCGGCACCGATGGCCAACGGACCCACCATATTGGTGGCTGCCGTATGTGAGGTGAGCTCTGACATGAGCAGCGAGACAACGCAGAACACAGCCACAAGGGTGAGCTCCGACGGATTGCCACCCATCCACGCCACGATATTATCGCCTATCCACTGCGAGAGCCCCGTGGAATACATCATGCCGCCCATGGCCAGTCCGCCACCAAAAAGCAGGAGGGTGCCCCACTCCACGCCTTCCACGGCCTGCTTCCACGTGATGACACTACGGCGTTTGCCCTCGGCTGTGGTACCACCGGGGAGGAAGAAGAGCACCAGGGCGCCTATCATGGCAGCGATAGCCTCGGGGAAGAGACGGTTGTAAGTCTTCAGCACAGCACTTCCGTTGCCCAAGACGATGCTCAGCACACCCGGCGTTATCCACAACACCACAGCGATGAGAAAGCCCACCATGGTGTTCTTCTGCGCCAAGGTCCAGCGGCCGAGCGCCTTGCGCTTCTCCTCCACAAACTCGTGGGCGCCCTCGATGCGCTTCACGTCGGCGGGGAACATACGGCTGAGGATGATGTAAGCGATGACGAAATAGATAATCATGGCCACAAAGCCCCATATCATCCATTGGAAGAAGCCGATATTGATGTGGCAGAGCTCGTCGAGGAATCCAAGCATGATGATGTTCGGTGGCGTACCGATGGGCGTCAGCACACCACCAATGGAGCAGGCGTAAGCGGTCATAAGCATCAGACCCGTGGCATATTTGTAGGTCTTCAGACTGATGACCTTGCCCTTGGCAGCCATCATCTCGCGGATAGCCTCTAAGAGTCCGAGGGCGATGGGAAACATCATGGCTGCCGTAGCCGTGTTGCTAATCCATCCGGAGCAGAGCATGCAGGCCAGTCCCACGGCAAAGAAGATGCGCCGCGGGTTGTCGCCGACCCACCGCATGGAGACAATGCCATAGCTGATACGCTTGTCGATGCCGTTGACCATCATGGCCTTGGCAATGATAAATCCGCCCATGAAGAGGAAGATGGTAGGGTTGGCGAAGGCGGCAAAGGCCTCCTTCATCTTCACCACGTCAAAGACGACGCAGAGAGTAGGGCCCAGGAGCGAGGTAACGGGGATAGGCACCGGTTCCGTTATCCACCACAGGGCGACAAGGGTCATGATGGCCAAGAGCTTATGGCCTTCTACACTCAGGCTCCCGATAGGCGTGAGCCAGACTAAGAGCGCACAGATGGGACCGCAGACGGCTCCGATAAGACGGCGACGACGGTCAAACTTGGAGTTTCTCTCTGCTTCTTCAATAGCAGCGAGATCAGGGTTGGGTGTTGCCATAAATTGAGGTTCTTAGGTTTGGTTGCAAATTTAGGGAAAAGAAATGATATGGCAAAGAAGAAATGAGAAAAAAATTGACCGCCGTCAAGCGAGTTGACCGCTGTCAAGAAAGCGAGTATAAACAACACTTTCATGGTCTGAAAATTTGTGAAATCAGCAAATGGCAGTAACTTTGCAGTGCAATTAAGCAAGAAAGCTATCAGCAAAGGCTGAAGCATGATTTTATTAAAGAGAAAATTAGAAAGGATAACAATTATGATGACAGTAAGCACTTTTATAGCAACAACAGCCCTGATGTTCGGTCTTATCTCACTCGTTGCCGTACACATGGGTAAGAATATCGAAGCATAAGAAGATTTGAGAGAATAAAAGAGAAGCATAGAACAATATAGAAAGCCGTGAACGGAGCGTGAGCCCCTTTCACGGCTTTTTTTATGAGTTTTTATAACCTTTATCTCATTGAATTGGAAAGAATTGCGTAAATTTGCAAATTAAATCGTAAATTCTGAAATATCAAAGATACTATAATGGCAGTAGAAATTAAGAAAGTAGAGAGCAAAAAGGACCTGAAGAAGTTTATCGACTTCCATTACGACCTCTATGCCGGCAATCCCTACGATGCCCCGACCCTCTTCCTCGACGAAATGAACACGCTGAGCCCTGACAAAAATGTAGCCTTCGACTTCTGCGAGGCTGCCTACTTCCTCGCCTACAAGGACGGGAAGGTAGCAGGCCGCATCGCCGCCATCATCAATAAAAGAGCCAACGAGAAGTTTGGCAAGAAAGACCTCCGCTTCGGTTGGATTGACTTTATCGACGACCTTGAGGTCTCCAAGGCCCTCTTCAAGGCTGCCGAAGACTGGGGGCGCGCCAAGGGCATGACGTCTATCGTAGGCCCCTTGGGCTTCACCGACCTCGACCCCGAGGGCATGCTCATCATGGGATTCGACAAGCTCAACACCATGGAGACGATATACAACTACGACTACTATCCCAAGCACATGGAGGCCATGGGCGGATGGGAGAAGGACAACGACTATGTGGAGTACTATCTCCCCATGCCCGACAAGGTGCCCGAGAAGTTCGCTAAACTCTCACAGCTCATCGAGAAGCGCTACAACCTCCACGTGAAGAAGCTCACCAAGAAGGATGTCAACGCCGGATACGCCCACAAGGTCTTCCACCTCATCAACGAGACTTACAAGGATCTCTACGGCTTCGTGGAGCTCACCGACAGGCAGATAGACCAGTATGTGAAGTCGTACATGCCCATGCTCGACATGAACCTCATCACGGTCATCGTCGACGGCAACAAGAACGACGCCATCGCCGGTGTGGGTATCAGCATCCCCTCTATGGCCCGCGCCATGCAGAAATGCCACCGCGGACGCCTCCTGCCCTTCGGCTGGTGGCATGTCCTCAGAGCGCTGAAATGGCATAAGACGGAGGGTGTGGACCTCCTCCTCATCGGTTTCCTGCCTGAATACCGTGCCAAGGGTGCCAACGCCCTGCTCTTCGCCGACCTCATCCCACGATATATCGACTATGGATTCAAATGGGGCGAGACAAACGTGGAGATGGAGGCCAACAACGGCGTGCAAGGACAGTGGAGCGCCTTAGAGCATGTCAACCACAAGCGGCGCAGGTGCTTCCGTAGAGCTATCAAATAAAGATTATGGAAAACAACAACACTGTACAATATACTGATGATAACATTCGCCACTTGAGCGACATGGAGCATGTCAGGACGCGACCGGGTATGTATATCGGCCGGTTGGGTGACGGTAATCTGCCCGAAGACGGTATCTATGTGCTTCTCAAGGAAGTCATCGACAACTCCATCGACGAGTTCAAGATGAATGCCGGCGACCGCATAGAGATAGATATCGAGGACAACCTCCGCGTCTCCGTCCGCGACTATGGCCGCGGCATCCCCCAGGGCAAACTCGTAGAGGCCGTCTCCGTGCTCAACACCGGTGGAAAATACGATACCAAAGCCTTCAAGAAGAGCGTAGGCCTCAACGGTGTCGGCGTGAAAGCCGTCAACGCCCTCAGCGCTCATTTCGAGGTCAGAAGCTTCCGAGAGGGGAAGGTCAGAGACCTCACCTTCGAGCGCGGCAAGCTCACAGGAGACAAGACGGAGCCGACTCAGGACGAGAACGGTACCTATATCTACTTTGAGCCCGACAACACCCTCTTCAAGAACTACTCCTTCCACGACGAGATTGTGGAGACCATGCTCCGCAACTATACCTACCTCAACACGGGCCTGACCATCATGTACAACGGCCGACGCATCAAGAGCCGCAACGGACTTGAGGACCTCCTCGTGGACACCATGACGACAGACCCCCTCTACCCTATCATCCACCTCAAGGGCGAGGACATCGAGATAGCCTTCACCCATACCAACCAGTATGGCGAGGAATATCACAGCTTCGTCAACGGACAGCATACCACACAGGGTGGCACACACCAGAGCGCCTTCAAGGAGCATATCGCCAAGACCATCAAGGAATACTACGACAAGAACTACGAGTATACCGACATCCGCAACGGCATCGTGGCAGCCATAGCCATCAACGTCGAGGAGCCCGTCTTCGAGTCGCAGACGAAGATTAAGCTCGGCTCCACACTCATGGAGCCTGGCGGCGAGACCATCAACAAGTATATCGGCGACTTCATCAAGCGTGAGGTCGACAACTACCTGCATATCCACAAGGAGGATGTCGCCGACGTCTTGGAGAATAAAATCAAGGAGAGTGAGCATGAGCGCAAGGCCATGGCCGGCGTTACCAAGCTGGCCCGCGAGCGCGCCAAGAAAGCCAACCTCCACAACCGCAAGCTCAGAGACTGCCGCATCCACTACAACGACATCAAGAACGACCAGAAGGAAGAGTCGAGCATCTTCATCACCGAGGGCGACTCGGCAAGCGGAAGCATCACCAAGAGCCGCGACGTGAACACCCAGGCTGTCTTCTCACTCAGAGGAAAGCCTCTCAACTCCTACGGACTCTCCAAGAAGGTGGTCTATGAGAATGAGGAGTTCAATCTCCTGCAGGCAGCCCTGAACATTGAGGACGGCCTCGACGACCTGCGCTACAACAAGGTTATCGTGGCCACAGATGCCGATGTCGACGGCATGCACATCCGACTGCTCATCATCACCTTCTTCCTGCAGTTCTACCCCGATCTCATCAAGAAAGGTCATGTCTTCGTCCTCCAGACCCCACTCTTCCGCGTCCGCAACAAGCGTACGAAGATAAAGAACAAGAAGGTCATCGCCGAGGCCGACGCCAAACTCGTCAAAGGCGAGAAGAAGAGCGACTTCATCACACGCTACTGCTATAGCGACGAGGAGCGCCTCAACGCCATCCGCGACCTCGGACCCGACCCGGAGATAACACGATTCAAAGGCTTAGGAGAGATCTCGCCCGATGAGTTCGTACATTTCATCGGTCCCGACATGCGCCTGGAGCAGGTGACGCTCCACAAGAACGACCAAGTGCAGAAGCTTCTTGAATACTACATGGGAAAGAATACCATGGAGCGACAGAACTTCATCATCGACAACCTCGTCATCGAGGAAGACCTGCCTCAGGACGAGACGGCGACAGAATGACATGAACGTAAACAACATACGACTTATGAACACAGCAGAAAGGCATTGCACGGCTAAGGTCATCACCGCCATGATGCTCTACCTCCTCATAGGCTTCTCCACCGCCTCAGCCCAGCTACGCTTCGACTTCGGCAAGGACAGCCCCCTGAGGAAGTTGCAGATGGCGGAGCTGGCCATCAGCAACCTCTATGTCGACTCCGTCGATGAGAGCAAGCTCGTCGAGGACGGCATCCGCGGCATGATAGAGAAGCTGGATCCCCACTCCTCCTACTCCACGGCCAAGGAGACGAAAGCCATGAACGAGTCGCTCAACGGCTCCTTCGACGGCATCGGCGTGCAATTCAACATGCAGGAGGATACCCTCCTCGTCATACAGCCCACAGCGAAAGGTCCGTCGGAGAAGGCTGGTATCATTGCCGGCGACCGCATCATCGCCGTCAACGACACTGCCATCGCCGGCGTGAAGATGTCGCGCGAGGAGATTATGCGGCGGCTGCGCGGGCCCAAGGGCACGAAGGTGAAGCTCACCGTGGTCAGACGCGGCATCAAGGAGCCACTCGTCTTCACCGTCACACGCGACAAGATACGCACCAAGACCATCGACGGCTACTATATGATACGACCCGCAGTGGGATATATCCGCATCGGCAGCTTCGGCGCCAACACCTACAACGAGTTCATGGAAGCCGTGACAGCCCTCCGCAAGCAGGGCATGCGCGACCTCATCCTCGACCTTGAGGACAATGGTGGCGGCTATCTCCAGGCTGCCGTGCAGATTGCCAACGAGTTTCTGCAGAAGGGCGACCTCATCGTCTATACCAAGGGTCGCCGAACACCACGCTACGACTACCGCGCACAAGGCGACGGCAAGCTGCAAGACGGTAAGGTGGTGGTCCTCGTCAACGAGTTCACGGCCTCAGCGGCAGAGATTGTCACCGGCGCCATCCAGGACCAGGACCGCGGCACCGTCGTCGGGCGCCGCTCCTTCGGCAAGGGCCTCGTACAGCGCCCCATCGACTTCCCCGACGGCTCTATGATGCGCCTGACCATCGCGCACTACTATACACCGTCAGGACGCTGCATACAGAAGCCGTATAAGAAGGGCGACCAGAGAGACTACGAGATGGAGCTCGACGCACGCTACAAGCACGGAGAGCTCTATTCCGCTGACAGCATCCACTTCGCCGACTCACTGAAATACGCCACGCTGAGGAAGCACCGCACCGTCTACGGCGGCGGTGGCATCATGCCCGACTATTTTGTGCCCCTCGACACCACACAGTACACGCCCCTCCACCGACAGCTCATGGCGAAGGGCATCGTCATGGACTACGACTTGAAATATATGGACACGCACCGCAAGGAGCTGAAAGCCAAATACCCGCACTTCACCGACTACTTAGCTCACTACACGGTGCCGCAGGCCCTCACCGACAGCATCTTTGCAGCGGGCAAACGGCAGAAGATAACGGCAAAAGACGATGATGAACTGAAGCGCACTAAGGACTATCTCAGCACGCAGCTCAAGGCCCTCATCGCACGAGACATCTGGGATATGAGCGAATACTTCCAGGTGATGAACGAGTCCAACCGCATCGTCAGAAAGGGCGTGGAGGTCATCACCAAGCCGTAAACAACGCTTTTCTGCGTGATGATGTTGGTACTAACAGCGAGATAAGCAATAGAGATTTCAACCAAAACCAGGAAAACCCCTTTGTGTCAGCGACAAGGGCTTAGGCCCTTTGCCATTTGCGGGTTGAGGGTTTATGAGAGGCTTTGCCTCTCACCGCCCTCAACCCGCAAATGGCAGATTCTCCTACGTCGAATCTTGTCGCTGACACAAAGAAAACCTTAAAAACAGGCTGGCGCAGTGTGCGTCAACACAAACGACCTTTACTGAGACACACAAATATGAAGCGATACAATATTATTGTTACAACACAAATAATATTTCGGTATATATCCAGTTCTTCTAATATAGAAAACTAAATCTATATGTAATGAGAATACAAATTGGCAAAGAACAAATTGATCCAGAACTTCTTATGAAGCTTAAACGCTACGTGTATCCCATATTGGGCTGCTGTCAGGAGGTGCACAGAGAGATGGGACCTTGGCTGAATGAATATATGTATCAGGATGCCTTGAAGATAGCTTTTGCTGATGCAAGAATTCCTTTTCAAGCCGAGTTCCGATTCTTTGTCAAATTCCATGGACATCAGATTCCTCACGAACATAGAATGGATTTTCTTGTTGACAATCATATCATTATAGAATGTAAAGCAATTACTGAGATAGGCACAGAGCAGCGTCAACAACTTTGGAACTATATGCGACTTACCAATTACCGAATCGGTATTCTTTATAACTTTGCACCAGCTAAAGACCAATGCGAGAAGTATTACTATAATCCCGATACGAAAAGTATCTCTGCATTCTGAATTATCAAGAAGGCAGGTATAATCATCGAAGCGACCAAGGAGTTTCTATAGTCACCGCGCCAGCCTGTTTTTAAGGTTTTCTTTGTGTCAGCGCCAAGATTCGACGTAGGAGAATCTTGGCGCTGACACAAAGGTTTTTTCCTGGTTTTGGTTGAAACTATGGAGAATTCTTTAACCTATTAGTACGAATATATCCACACGAAACTTTTTCATCTAAATTGAAGAAGAACCGTTTTCCTTGTTGTAATGCAAGCCAGAGGTACGAAGGCTGTTTCGGTGCAATTAGAATTGCTTTTTATTATTTTAACAGCACGAAGCCTCAAAAAACGGTGCAAAGACAGGCGTCATCTCATAGAGAACACCTATCTTTGCACCGCTTCTTTGTATCAAAACAACTTTAAACTATAATATCTATGGACAAGACACGACTTTTATCGGCAACCATCATCGCCGTGGGCATCATCATCTTAGGCCTGAGCATCAAAGGTGGCATGGACAACTTCACGGAGAAAGACCGCAAGGTGACCGTCAAAGGCCTCGCCGAGCAAGAGGTGAAGGCCGACAAGGTGACATGGCCTATCGTCTCTAAAGAGCTGGGCAACGATCTGCCGGAGCTCTACGACCGCATCGCCAACAAGCAAAACACCATCAAGGCATTCCTTATCAAAAACGGCGTACAATCCAACGAAATCAGTGTCAGCGCACCAAAGGTCATCGACCTCTCCGCAGACCAGTACAATTCAAATAACCACGCTTATCGGTACAATATCACCCTTGTGGTCACTGTCACCTCACCGAAAGTCGACCTCATCCGCAGCATTATCGCCCGCCAGGGCGAGCTTCTGAAGGAGGGTGTGGCCATCGTCGGCGGCGACTACGACCAGCAGACGGTGTACGAATATGTTGGCTTCAAGAAGATGAAACCAAAGATGATGGCCGAAGCTATCGAGAATGCCGAGGCTACGGCCCAGCAGTTTGCCAAGAACAGCAACTCTAAGCTTAACAAGATTGTCAGCGCTGACCAGGGCCAGTTCTCCATCGACGACCGAGACGCCAACACGCCCTACATCAAGCGCGTCCGCGTCGTCACCACTGTCACCTATTCGCTGAAGGATTAGGTGTCAGGTGGTAGGTGTTAGGTGGTAGGTGTTAGGTGTTAGGTGTTAATGATATGTCTATTGGGGGTTAGGCGGCTACGTGGCTGCCCTAACATATTATCTACGGCATATGCCACGGACATCCACGGCAAATGCCACGGAATTCTGAGGCGAATGCCACGGATATCTACGACAAATGCCACGGAAGTCCGTGGCATTTGCCGTGAATGACGATGAGATATAGACATTAAAGGTATGCTGACAGCATAGAATGAGCTTCTTACTTGAAGAGCTCCTTAATGCCACCGAGGCTGCCCATGAGATTGCTGGCCTCGTAAGGCAGGAAGACGGTCTTCGACTTGTCGCCGCTGGCCACCTGCTGCAACATCTGGATATAGTTCTTTGCCAGGAGGTAGTTGGCCGGATTTGTGCTCTGACCTACCGCCGTCGTGATCTTCTCGATGGCAGCGGCCTCAGCCTCGGCCTTGCGGATACGGGCTGTAGCCTCACCCTCGGCGCGGAGGATAGCCTGCTGCTTGTCAGCCTCAGCGCGGTTAATGGTAGCCGTCTTCTCACCCTCAGACTTGAGAATCTGAGCCTGCTTCTCACCCTCAGAGGTGAGGATGGTGGCACGCTTGTCGCGCTCTGCCTGCATCTGCTTCTCCATGGCCTGCAAGACGCTCTGAGGCGGAATGATGTCCTGAAGCTCGACGCGGTTGACCTTGATACCCCATTTGTTGGTAGCATCGTCGAGGACACCACGGAGCTTGGTGTTGATAACATCACGCGAGGTGAGGGTCTGGTCGAGCTCCATCTCACCGATGATATTACGCAACGTCGTCTGTGTGAGCTTCTCGATGGCGTTGGGGAGGTTGTTAATCTCATACACCGCCTTGAAAGGGTCTACTATCTGGAAGTAGAGCAGGGCGTTGATTTGCATCTGGATATTATCCTTGGTGATAACATTCTGCTTGTCGAAGTCGTAGACCTGCTCGCGGAGGTCGATGTGGTTGCTGTAGACATAGCGTCCGCGAACATAGGTGATGATGACCTTTGCCCTGTCGATGAAGGGGATGATGATGTTGATACCCGGCTTCAGCGTAGCATAATATTTTCCGAGACGCTCGATGATACGGGTCTCACTCTGAGGAATAATCACGATAGCCATCTTAGCGAAGATGAGTACCAGGACGACGAGTCCAATGAGAATACCTGTTCCAATCATAGTTGTAAGTTTATAGTTGAGAATTTATAGTTGCAAGTTGATAACTGTGAGTTGTTAGCTGTTAATTGTTAGCTGTTAATTGTTAGCTGTTAATTGAAAGTTGTCAACTGACGAACCTATAGTTCGTTGGAGTAGCCTTCAAGCAAAATCCTTATCATCCTTTATACGGGCACCACGGTGACGATGATGCTGTCACGGTCTACGATGCGCACCGTGGCACCTTTAGGGATAGCGGCGCCGTCCTTGGTCACAGCGCGCCACTCGTCGCCGTCGACCTTGACATATCCCGGCTTCTCCGCGTTGATGGGCTCTATGACAAGTCCCTCACGCCCTATCAGCGCGTCGGCATTGCTCGTACGGTCGCCATGGTTGGGATGCAGATATCGGATGGCAAAAGGACGCACGCCAAAGACGCACACTGCCGAGGCTATGGCGAAGATGACGACCTGGAGCCAAAATGGAGTGCCAAAGAGGGAGACGATGACAGAGCAGGCCGCACCAATGGCAAAACACATCAGATAGAAGGTGCCCGACGACACTTCTAAGATAAGAGCCAGGACACTGATGAGCGTCCAGACAAGCCACAAGTTGGAAGTTAGATAATCTATCATAGTCGTAACGTTTTAATGGATTACACCGCAAAGTTAGGCTTTTTCTTCATACAAGTATGGAAAAAGCCATTCCACGATGTTTCAAATGGAACAAGATGGAACAAAATATCAGCAACAAGGGCCAGAAGATTGCAAAAAAGATGTTATCTTTGTGGCAAAATAAAACATCTTATGAGAGACGCCTACTGGATTATCGCCGTCATGGTCTTCATCATGGTCTTCCTCTTGCTGACATACGTCTATGTCCGCAAGCGCTTTGTCAGGGAGATAGCCTACCGCAAGCGCCTCGTCCATTCCTATGAGAAAGAGCTGGAGACCCAACGGCAGCACCTCAGACAAACCAAGGAAGAGCTCGAAAGGGTCACCAAGGAGATAGACAACTACAAGACGGAGCTGCGCGCCAAGGAGCGGCTCCTGGAGGAGAAAATCAACCAGAACAAGACTTTCATCAAGCTCCTGCACCAGACAGAGCTTGAAGACAGCGCTGAGGACATCGTCAACGCCGTGCGCTTGGCTTCGGAAGGGCGCCACACGCTGAGCGAGGAGGAATGGAAGATGCTGCTGCATGCCGTCGACGAGATGTATCCCACTTTCAACGACTCACTGATTCGCAAGATTGGCAAGGTAGACCGCCAGGAACTCCGCGTCTGCTACCTCATCAGGATAGGCCTCACCAATCCGAAGATTCAGAACATCACCGGCCTGCCCCGCACCACCGTATGGCGATGGGTGAAGAAATACGACTGGATCAATCGCCCACAACAGTGATGCGCACGCCCAAAGTCTGACTGATAAGGACGATGATGCTGTCGAGGCTGTCGGCATCGAAGTCGGCGGTGAGCCGCTTGCTGGTGTCAGAAGCTGTGAGCCGCACATGATAGTAGCTGCTGAGGGTGGTCAGGACTTCCGGCAATGGCTGGTCGTCGAAGTGGAACTGATGGGTAGCCCATGCTGTGGTGTTGACATCGGTGCGGCTGTCTATCCGCGGACTGCTGTCATCAGGACCCAAAACCGCTGACATGCCTGCTCTCAGCACCAAAGCCTTACCGCCCTGCCGGGAGCTAAAGTTAGCAGCACCCTCCACCACGGTGAGGCGCGTCAGGGTAGCGGTCTCCTCGACTTGCAACTGCGTGCCAATGTCGCGGATGACGTAATGGTCATCGGTGATGGTGAAGGGATGGGCGCTGTCGTGGTGAATATCCAGAAAGGCCTTACCCGTGAGCCTGACATGGCGGCAGTCACCGGCATAGGAGAGAGACGAATGAGGCGCTAAGGTCACCACAGTGCCATCAGCCAGGTGGTAGACTCTCGGTGTAGCCTCAGCCGTCAGCTGGACCGTGGTGGGAGCTAACAGCGCATAGAGCCCCAGTCCGACCGCGATGAGAACCGAGGCAGCTATAGCCGTCCAGCGCAGGTAGCGCACAGGGCGACGGGGCTGCAAGCCCACACGCGAGCGGACGCTGGCTAAAGCCTTCCGCGTATCCAAACGCCCTTCCTTGTAATAATGGATAACGTATCTCATAGCTTCAATTGTTAATAGATATGGTGCAAGACAATGCTCTTCGCCGAGGCATAGCCTGCTGCCATCCCGATGCCGCCCTTGACATTGCCCACGTTGGGCGTGATATTGGACAGTCCGGCCTTGGTCAAATCACTTTTCTCTATACTGCCTATTGAACTGATGAAATGATAGAACTCCGGCGTGATATGGTAAAGTTCTATGAAATAGTAGGGGCTGGTATAGCGCGAGCCCTCCTGAGAACCATGCGGCATGACATTGAGGTGCAGCGTATAGGTCTGACCATTGATGTCGTCATCGGTAAAGACATAGAAATGCTCGTAGTCGTTGTCGTCGTAGCCAAAATCATAATCAATGCTGTTGAGCTTCCTCAGGACGGGGTCGCTCTCGGTATAAGCCTCACTGACCACTGACGTGGTGTCGACGTCATAGTCGGCACTGGGATGGTCGTGGATGCTGCCGTCATTCTGGATAAACTGCAAGGCCTTCACCTGCACGGCATAGTAATCTCTTGTTTCGGCGGGGTCGGTGAAGGATGCCGACAGCTGGAGATAGTACTGCCGTTCTTCCCAATAGTCGGAGTAGACGGTCACTTCCCTGATCGTAGCATCGCTGAGCGGCACCGGTGCGAGGATGGTGGTCTGCGCCGACACGGCAGGCAGACTGTCGGCCTCGGCCGCAATGCTGATGCGGTCGCCCACAGACTGTCGGGCCACAGCCTTGTAGCGCCCGTTGCCCTCAGCCAGGATAGTGGCGGGCTTGCCGTTGACCGTATAGGAGATGCGCGCGCCGTCTATCGTCCTCACCTGGCCCCGCCCGTTGACGGGCAGGCTGCGGGTAAGCATGATGGTGGTGGTATCGCCCACCGTCGGCATGCAATAGAGCACGAGCTTAGGATGGCTCTGTACGGTGTTGATGTCGAAATCGTCGCGGCAAGAGGACAGCGAGAGGAGAAACAGCAGAAATCCTATGAGGAGTGTAGCGGAATGTCTCATGACTTTAAAACTTATACGTGTAACTGAACGAGGGAATGATGGGGATATAGCCTTTGGCCTTGGCATGGACAGTGCCATGGTCGGCATCATATTTCACGTCTACCCACATCGTGTTGAGATGGCAATAGGCATTGTAGATGCTCCAATTCCAGATGCGCTCATGGCCGCCCTTTGTGCGGTGGTGCAGGTCCACACCGATATCGAGGCGGTGGTAGGCCGGTGCGCTGACGTTGTTGGGCACATCGTAGAGGAAGTCCTGTGAGCCACCCTCTCCCAGGTCGGGGAAGTAAACATACTGTGTGGGCAGCGTGAGGCGGTTGCCACTGTGATAGAGCCATTCGGCGTAGAGGCTGGTACCTTTACCACAACGATAGCGCATAGCGATGTTGGCCTTGTGGCGATTGTCGAACTTATCGTAGAACCAGTCGGGATAGTAATCGTCAAACTTCCGTTTATTCCACGACAGCGTGTAGGAAGCATCAAGCTGTAGGCGGTGGGCAGCGTAGTGAGCATCAAGCTCCAGCCCATAAAAGCGGCCACGGCCCTCGGTCACCTTCGTATCCCAGTTGTCGGCAGGGGGCTGCAGACCGAGCCAGTTGGTGTATTGCAGCAGGTGAGACGACCATTTGTAATAGCCCTCCAAAGACAGCAACCAGTGCTTGTTGGGCTGCAGATAGACCCCGGCAGCCCACTGATGGCTGTGCATGGGGTGGAGACGGCGGGTCGTGGGCACCCAATAGTCGCTGGGCAGACTAATGTAGGCATTGGAAATTTTATGTACAAACTGCGTCATCGTGGTGTAGCTGGCCTTGAAAGAGAGGCGGGGACTGACCTGATATTTGACGGCAGCACGGGGGTCGGCACAGGAGAAGGTCTTACCCTGGATATGGAAGAACGCCATATTCAAGCCGCCATTGAGACTCCAGCGGCTGCTGAGCGCCATCTCGTCCTCGACATAGAAATTCCACTCCGTGGCAGCAAGATGGCTTGCTGAATAGTTTTGCAAGGTGTCGCCATGGGCTTTATAGACATCAATATACAGCTGATTGCTGGTCTGCGGACGGTAATAGTGAAGGGTGATGTCGTGGCCGAAGCGCAGATGATGGTGCGGTGTGGGGCGATAGTCAAAGGAGGTGCGATAGCCCACGTCATTGATGGTGGAGTGATGACCATGCTCAGAATAGTTGCGGCTCAGCATATCACCATCACCCCCAGAAGTATAATCTTCCTTTGACCACAACTTGGAGAGACTGTAGGTGTAGACGCCACTGATATGGGCAAAGAATTTAGGAGAGACGATATAGGTCCAGTCGAGCGAGGTATTGAAATTGCCCCAGTTGAATCGGTTCTTCGTCAGGTCGCGGTAATGCATCTCGTCACTCTCGTCCACATCCTTTGTGTCGAGCTTGTCCTGCCCCCAGTAGGTGCTCAAAGCAAGTCGTGAGCGCGAGCTGAAGAGATGGGTAATCTTGGCGTTGAAATCGTGGAAAAAGTAGTTGATGGTCACTTTGTCGTCGTCGGGGCTCGCATTGTGGTTGACGATGGCGAAGACGGGCCGTGAGATGAGGTCGAGCCACGAGCGTCGGAGGGCGATATTGAAGCTGGTCTTGCCTTTCTGCAGCGGACCCTCTAACTGCAGACCACCATCGAGCAGCCCGAGGCGCACGGAGCCGTGGAAATGCTGCATGTCACCGTCGTTGGTACGCACATCGATGACACTCGACAGCCGGCCACCATAGCGGGCGGGGAAGCCACTCTTGTAGAAGTCCACGTTTTTCACCATGTCGGCATTAAAAGAAGAGAACAGTCCCATGGCGTGGTTGATCTGGTAGAGCGGGGTGCCGTCGAGCAGGAAGAGGTTCTCGTCGTCGTTGCCACCATGCACATAGAGGCCGCTGGCCAGTTCCACACCCTCAGCCACACCGCTCACGCGCTGCAGCGTCTTGACCACGTCGGGTGAGGAGAGCAGGGCGTAGCCGGTCTTGATGTCGGAAGCGCCAAAAGAGCGCTTGCCCGTCTGCGTGGTGAGCAGCGGAGAGTTGAGGTCGCCCGTGACGAGGACCTCCGGCAGGCGATTGTCCTCAGTGAGCACCATATCTTGCCGAAGATTGTTGTGCAGCTTGGCTTTTAACGTCTGGTCGCTGAAGCCGAGGTAGCTGTATTTGATAAGATGGTCGCCTGCGGGCAGGGTGAGGGAATAGAAGCCGTAGGCATTGGTTGTTGTGCCGGTGCCTGTGGTCTCATCCCACACCGTGGCATTGATGAGCGTCTCACCACCCGCGTCGCGCACATAGCCGCTCAGCGTATGACGGACGGGGGACGGCGATGGCTTAGCGGGATGGGGCACTACGACAGGGTGCACCGGAGACGGCGACCGGCTCAGGATGACATATTTACCCATCACCTTGTAGCTGATGCCCGAGCCTTCAAAGAGCATTTTGAGTGCCTTGTCGAGAGGCAGCCCTTTGAGCGACGGTCCATGATAGGGTTTGTCGACGGGTAAAGAAGCGTCGAAAGTAAAGTTTACCTTGTGTGTCTTGTGAAACCATTCCATCTGCTGCCTGATGGTGGTTGGGCCGCTTTTGGCCTTGCCCGCCACAGGCAGCATGAAGAATAGAATGGTTACAATTATGCAGAAATGAATCGATTTCACCATTAGCTACTCCCTAATTATCGTTCGGCGGTATGGCAAATTAGAAAGCCCAACCGAAACTGACATAGGGCGCAATGAATATATCGCCCTGGTCTATCCATTTGCCATCGGCCTGATACCAGCCATTGGTCACATTAATCATCGGCGTGGCCCCGCAGCGGAACTGAAAGCCGTGAAGCGCCTCATGACGATAGCCGATATTCAGATAGATAAAGTCGCGGACCCAGGTCTTATGACAGGAATAAGGCTGTTGCGTCTCACCTCCATCAATGGCAAAGGGGGAATTGTAGTAACCTCCCTTCAACTCATATTTTATAAGCCACAGCTTGTTGCCGATTCCCAACTCTAAATGGTTGCGACGGCCTCCAATGAGATAGTTCATCTCCGTGCTGAATCCCACGTAGTTCTCCTTGGTCTCACTGAAGCTGCTCTCACTCTGATAGGCCCAGCTCACACCGGTCCGGAATCCCCAACGGGACGTCCTGCTCAGCCGCATGTCATAGTTTATGCCAATGAAGTTTGACGCACCACCTACCTCGACAAAGGCACAGTGCCAAGGCATGACGTAAGTGGAATCAGCAGTTTTCGCTGACAATGGCTGAACAAGCAGATGGCTGAGCAGCAATGCCAGAACGAAAACTGTCTTTTTAATGTTTTTCCTATTCATATTTTGTTGATTAATGCTTTCACCCGTAAGACGCAACGTGAAAGCAGATCCCCTATGCCGAGAAGAAAAAAAATAAATCGGCCTTAAAGCCAGACCTCAGCCATTACCACGCAAACGCCAAGAAAGGCAGATAATAAATATCCGCCTTACGGCTGCGCAAAGCCTTCATGGCACTTGCCAACAGATGTTCCACCGTCTTCTCGCTGATGCCCATCTGCTCCGCTGCCTCACGATAGGTCATGCCGTCACGCTTGCAGAGCAGCAACGCCTGACGCTGACGTACGGGCAGGTCGTCAATGGCCTGCCACAAACGTGCTTCAAGAAAAGAGCGGTCCTGGGCCTCTGTGTCAGAGATGGCGCCATCGAGATCCTGCGGCTGCACCTCGTGGTACAAGGGATCATTACGCCGTAAGAGGTCAATGCAGGCATTGCGCACAGCAGTAAAAAGGAAGGCTTTATCATTATCCGCCTCCTTCTGCCATAGCTTGACGAAACAATCCTGTACGACATCCTCGGCACGGTCTACGTCGCCGTGGAGATAGTGCATGGCATAGATGCACAAGGGCCGGTAATATTGCTCAAAAGACTTTTCTAATGCTGACATCGACACTTATGGTTTGATTGCCACCCTTACGACAACAGTTCAAGCAGCTCTTCCTGTGTCAGTGCATGGCTCATGTCAGTGCCCTCTAAGAGCGAGTCGGCAAGGTCGCGCTTGCTCTTGTGCAGACGCTGAATCTTCTCCTCAATGGTATGCTGGGAGATGAGATGGTAGACGGTGACGTCCTGCTTCTGCCCGATGCGGTAGGCGCGGTCAGTGGCCTGCTGCTCGATGGCAGGGTTCCACCAAGGGTCGAGATGGATGACATAGTTGGCTCCGGTGAGGTTGAGTCCGAGTCCACCAGCCTTCAGACTTATCAGGAAGAAGGGACATTTGCCCTTTTGGAAGTCTCTCACAAGCTTTTCGCGCTGGGCCATGGGTGTAGACCCATCGAGGTAGAGATAAGGCAGTTTGGCCTTATCCATAGCTTTTTTCACCTCATTGAAGAAAGACGTGAACTGACTGAAGACAAGGGCACGGTTGCCACTGTCGTTGAGACTCTCGGCCAGGTCGATGAAAGCGAGGACTTTGCTCGACGGACGCTTCCATTTCTTGTCGACGAGGGACACGCTGCAGGCCAGCTCGCGGAGCTTGGTAATCTCGGCAAGGGTACTTACCTTGACAGACTTATCAGCCAAGACAAGGTCTTCGGCCTGACGACGGTGGACTTCATAAGTGGTCATCTCGTCAGAAGACAACTCCACAGGCAGGGTAATCTCATTCTTCTCAGGCAGTTCCTCGATGACCTCACCCTTGGTGCGACGAAGCAGGAATGGCGAGATGAGACGGCGGAGCTGATTTTGACGCTCCTTGTCGTGGTCGACCTCGATAGGCACGATGAATTTCTTGCCAAACTGGTCGGCACTGCCTAAAAGTCCAGGGTTGATAAACTGGAAGAGGTTCCAAAGTTCGGAGAGATGGTTCTGGATAGGCGTACCGGTGAGGATGACCTTGCGCTTGGCCTGCAAGGTCATAGCCGCCTTCGACATCTTCGTGTTGGGGTTCTTGATGGTGTGCGCCTCGTCGAGACAGATGATATTCCACTCTTTTGCCGCTAACTGCTCCTGGCAGATATTGATAAGCGCATAGGTGGAGACGACGACATCACCGGCCTGAGCCCCTTTGATGGCCTCGTCGCGGTCTTCAGCAGCGTTGAGGATGGTGACGCTGAGCGTGGGGGCAAAGCGCTGCAACTCATTACGCCAGTTGGGAACGACGGAGGCTGGCGCTACGACGAGTGATGGGCCCTCGCTCTCCTTGTCGAGGAGCATGGTGATGGTCTGCAACGTCTTACCAAGACCCATGTCATCAGCAAGACAGGCTCCTGCTCCCCAGGAGGTGACACGCTCCAGCCAGTCGTAGCCTTCCTCCTGGTAGTCGCGGAGAGTGGCCTGGAGCGTAGCGGGCACCTCAGGCTGGACATTAGCGCTCTCGGCAATACGCTTGCGGAGGTCGTCCATGACCTTGCTGTGGGAGATGTTCGCCTCGGTATTGTCAAGGACATCGCCGAGAAGCCCCACTGCTGCTGATGCCATCTGCAAGTGGTTGCGGCGGTCGGTGGTGACGGTATCGAGACGCTTGAGAATCTTGCTCAGGTCACCGCTGAGGGTGATATATTCGTTCTCGCCAATCTTGATATACTTCTGTTTGCCGGCATCATGCATCAGTTCGAGCAGGCGCTGCAGGGAGACAACCTCATCCTCGCTGATGCGCACGTCGCCCTCGACGTCAAACCACCCGTTCTTAGCCTTGAAGCCGATGGAGGCGGCGCTGGCCTTGACAGTGGGATGATATTTGACTTTAGCGCCCTCAGGCCACTCCATCTCGCAAATGTCGGTATTGTCCTTCACCCACTGAATGAGCTCTAAGAACTGGCCGATACCCAGGACGACAGTGGAAGTGACGGAAGTGGGACGGAAGTCGGACTCGTCGTCGACAACCTCGAGATCGGAGAGCTTCATTGCCAAGGCCTTGAGATGCTTGCGCTCCTCGCGAAGATTGCGCACTACCTGCACCTTATGGCCGTCTTTCTCGGCTATTGTGGTGATGTTGCCCTCGCCGGGGACGAAGATGAGTCCAGAGAAGACATGGACAGAGACAGAGAAGGAATAGCTATCGTAAGAATCTGGTACACAACGCAGTGTAAGCTTTGTAACGCCATTGACTTTCTCTAAGTCGTCGAGGTCGACCACCATATTGGAATGAATCTCTGTCTTGCCACCAAGGGCTGCAATGAGTTTCATCAGCAGAGGTTCGGCCTCCTTGGGATACTTCTTTTGCGCAAGGAGCTGACTGTAGACATTACGCTCGAAGGACGACGGAGAATAGACGCTGTAGTCTGTAGGCGTATTCTTCTTCAAGATGACGGAATAGTTGTCTCCACTGTTGATAGTCTCTACATTGGTACTGATAGAGAAGGTGCCGTCCTTGTCCTTGTCGATAATCAGGAAGGGCTTGTCCTTATGAATACTGACGGGCAACAGGGAGAGGTCTGAGTCGCTGGACCCGACATAGACATGATCGCTGTCGACGAGGTCGGGAAGGTATTCTTTCTGATAGATAGAATAGTCCCATTCATTGATGGAGCTGATGAAACGCCGGTCGACGTCATCAAGCGGGACATCGGCGTCGGAAAGCCGCTTCAAGGCTTGTGGGGAGAGACGACGACCCACTGACCAATCGCCATTCTTCTTGCGCTTCTGCTGAATGGGGACGATCATCTCGTATTCCAAGAGGTAAATCAGACGTGTATCGCGCTCTACGACCTTGCCGTCGGTATCACCATTGGCAGGAGTATTCTCGTCGATGATAGCTTGCAGGCGCATAGCCCAAACAGGCCGTATGTTGATGGTAAAAAAGATGGACGCACCTAAATTATTTGCACCGGCGTCAGTCTTAGGTACCACACCCGTGGGCATGAGCTCAGCTTTCAGCCAAGCAGCATGAGGCGGATTCTTGGTGAGCGACGGCTTCTTGACACTGTCCGGCCATGTACCAAGTCGGTTCTGCACCATCCAGCAGAGCCATTTGATGGAGGATTCATGACTTTGCGCAAAATAGCTCGACAGGCTCTTGCTGTTGATTTTATCCTGTTTATGAGAAATGAAATAGTCGTAGAGCGGCGTGAAGATATAGCCAGCGGAGTTATAGCTGTAGAAGTCTTTCTTCTTTATCAACGTCTCCAACTTCTTCTTAGACTGCTCTGTATCGGTTAATAAGAGACATAAAAGATAGTAGTAGTTGACAAAGAAATCTTCAAAGAATCCCTTATAGTTGGACGTCTTGTTATGACAGGTTATAGCCTTCAGAAAGAGCTTCAGGGCTGCTTCACACTTGCTCTGGTAGAGATATTGGATGGCAGCAGTGGAAAGGGAAAATTCATCTACCTGAAGTTTGCCGAGGTCCTCGCTCATCTTGCCGGTGCCAAGATAATAGTAGAGATTGAACAAGCTGTGCAGACTATCAGTCACTTTGACCTCTCTCTCTCGGTCACGGCGATCGTCTATCACTATCTGGCGAAGATATTCCCAGTCGACCGCATCATCTCTGACAAGCATGTTGCAGATGCCGATATAGACACAATGGAAAAGAATGCTGTCATTGCGACGGCGGAAGAACTCACGGAAGTCCTTATCGGGAAAGACAGCTATCAACTCTTCTGACAAGCCAGAGCTGATTGATCCCGATAATTCAGTGTCTGTACGGTTGATGATAGCAATCGCCTCAGAGGTAAGATTTATTATGGAATAGGAGTTCGTAAGCTTCTGTACTGCTTTGAAAACTTCGTCAAACAGCTTATAATATGCATCCTCTTTGGCCACCATCAAGATTCTAAAGAGCAGACCTTTGGCCAAAGAATAATGATAGGTATAAGGAGAGAAGTAGCCACCGCTACGCGTCTCATTCGCAAAGCCTTTGCTTGAAAGATATCTCAACGATGTGGAAATAGTAGAAGTCGTCAGATGCAACAACTTTGCACCCTGTTTGAAAAAGCTTCCATCTAAAGCATGACCGTAACAAACAGTTAAGGCAAACAACATAGTCAGCCTTTCGGTAGAAAGATCTTTGATGCTATCGATAGCAGGCGACTGTTTTTCCATGAATGTTATATTTCTTTGATGATTTGTTAGCAAAAACGTGGCGTCTATCTACCCCTTAGAAACACTTAAAGCATAGCCAATGCTGCATTCTCGTTGGCCTCCATAATCTCACGCTCACCGGGGCCCTTGTCATTGATACCGCAGAGATGAAGGATACCGTGGATGATGACACGATGGAGCTCGTCATCATATGGCTTGTTGAATTTCTCAGCATTGCTGCGCACGGTGTCAAGGGAGATGACAATATCGCCATTAAGAACATCTCCCTCATCGTAGTCGAAGGTGATGATATCTGTGTAGTAGTCATGACCAAGATACTGCTGGTTGACCTCCAGAATCTTCTCGTCGCTGACGAACATGTAACCTATCTCTCCGACCTTACGGCCATGGGCGGCTGCCACTCGCTTAATCCATGCGGTGGTATCGCGGTGACGGATTTTCGGCATCTTTACGCCGTCTGCATTATATGTAATCATAATCCTTTGGGGTTGTTAATATTCATTTTATTTATCTTCAGAGACTGTTTCACCAGTTTCCTGACGCTTAGGCAACATCCACGAGGCATCCTTGTGGAAAAAGTCCAACTGACGGTAGGCTGTTGACGAGACCGTGGCCAACTCAGGAGGAGAATAGAGCAACACCGTCTCAAGGTCACCAAGACGTTTGTTGTATTCTGCCTCCACCTTCTCATATTCGAAGTCGATGGTCGTGCGAACACCGCGCACCAAGAACTGTGCATCCACCTTCTTGGCAAAGTCAACGGTCATACCATTGTTGACAGCAACTTCCACACGTGAATCACCGGCATAGAGATGCCGGATGGCCTCCACACGCTCCTCAGCAGAAAACTTGTAATGTTTCTCAGGGTTGAGGGTAACGACGACATAGAGCTTGTCAAAGAGCAGCAACGACCGCCGGACAATATCGGCATGACCGATGGTAAAAGGGTCAAAACTGCCACCAAAAAGTGCTATTCTCATCTTAGAAAAGTGTTGGCTGTTCTTGATTTGTGTTATACATATTTCTGTCTAAATGCTCATAGGCAAGTGATGTAGCCATACGACCTCGAGGCGTGCGCTTGATGAATCCCTCCATAATGAGGAATGGCTCATAGACCTCTTCCACGGTGCCGGCATCTTCACCGATAGCCGTAGCAATGGTTGACACGCCAACAGGGCCGCCGCGAAATTTGTCGATAATAGTGGTGAGAATCTTGTTGTCTATCTCGTCAAGTCCATAGCTGTCGATATTCAATGCAGTCAGGGCGATGTCAGCAATATCTTTTGTAATGGTGCCGTTGCCCTTCACCTGCGCAAAGTCTCTGACGCGTCGCAACAAGCCGTTAGCAATACGCGGTGTACCACGAGAGCGGCGACTGATTTCCACCGCTGCCGCATCCTCGATGGGCACCTTCAGCAGACTGGCCGACCGCTTGATGATTCTCTGTAGGGTAGCCGGGTCGTAATACTGCAAGTGCATGTTGATGCCGAAGCGGGCGCGGAGAGGTGCCGTGAGCATGCCTGAGCGCGTCGTGGCTCCTATCAGGGTGAAAGGGTTCAGATCAAGCTGGATGGACCGAGCCGACGGACCCTTGTCAATCATGATATCAATGCGGTAATCCTCCATAGCGGAATAGAGATATTCCTCCACGACAGGTTGCAGACGATGTATCTCGTCGATGAAAAGTACGTCGCGGGGCTCAAGAGATGTCAGGATACCCGCCAAGTCTCCAGGCTTGTCAAGGACTGGACCAGAAGTAATCTTGAATCCCACGCCAAGCTCATTGGCGATAATATTGCTCAGCGTGGTCTTACCCAAACCGGGTGGACCATAGAGCAGCGTATGGTCGAGAGGCTCGCCACGGTATTTAGCGGCCTCGACGAAGACACGGAGGTTGTCGACAACAGTCTGCTGACCGTTGAAGTCGTCAAAACGAAGCGGACGAAGAGCATTCTCAAAGTCCTTCTCCTCCTTGCTCACGTGCTCGTCGCGTATATCGAAATCGTCTGCCATTCAATTCACCTTATTATAATTAATGCAAAGTTACTGATATTTTTCCACATTAATCTTTGTCGAAAGGAAAAAACTATGTAATTTTGAAAAGATAAAAAGATATTCAATGGATTTCTATTACGACGTTTTAGTCATCGGAGGTGGGCATGCAGGCTGCGAGGCAGCCAGCGCGGCCGCGAATATGGGTGCGAAGACCTGCCTCATTACGATGGATATGAACAAGATTGCTCAGATGAGCTGCAACCCCGCCGTGGGCGGTATTGCCAAAGGACAGATCGTCCGAGAGATTGATGCCATGGGCGGAAAGATGGGTATCGTCACCGACCGCACAGCCATCCAGTTCCGCATGCTGAACAAAGGCAAAGGACCGGCAGTATGGTCTCCGAGAGCGCAATGTGACCGTGGAAAGTTTATCTGGGAATGGCGCCGACAGCTCGACCACACCGACAACCTTGACATCTGGCAAGACCAGGCTGAAGAGCTTATCGTTGAGAATGGGCGAGCTGTCGGTGTGAGAACGATTTGGGGTGTTGACTTCCACGCCGGAGCTGTCATCATCACCGCCGGAACCTTCCTCAACGGACTCATGCACATCGGTCACCACAAAGTACAAGGCGGAAGGGTAGCAGAGCCAGCGGCGCTGCACCTTACTGATTCTATCACGCGCTGGGGCATCCGAAGCGGAAGAATGAAGACAGGAACACCTGTACGACTTGACAAACGCACCATACACTTCGAAGATACGGAAGAACAACCTGGGGACGAAGACTGGCATCAGTTCTCCTATATGGGGGTGCAGCATGCCCTCAAGCAGCTACCATGCTGGACATGCAGCACCAACGCCAAAGTCCACGAAATACTCCGCAGTGACCTCGATAATTCACCCCTTTTCAACGGACAGATACAAAGCACTGGACCTCGCTACTGCCCATCGATAGAAACCAAGCTTGTCGTATTCCCTGACAGAGACCAACATCCTCTCTTTATAGAGCCCGAAGGCGAAGATACGAATGAGATGTACCTCAACGGCTTCTCGTCGTCCATGCCCATGGAGACACAGCTAAAGGCTATCCACCAGATTCCAGCCCTCCGTGACGCCAAGGCATATCGCCCGGGCTATGCTATCGAATACGACTACTTCGATCCCACACAGCTCAAGCACTCGTTGGAATCGAAAGTCATAGAAGGGCTTTTCTTCGCAGGGCAGGTCAATGGAACTACAGGATATGAGGAAGCCGCCGGGCAAGGACTGATAGCAGGTATCAACGCTGCAAGAAAATGTAGCGGTAATGAGCCACTCGTCCTCAAACGCGACGAGGCATACATCGGCGTACTCATCGATGACCTCTGCACAAAGGGCGTAGACGAACCTTATCGAATGTTCACATCCCGAGCCGAATATCGCATCCTCCTACGTCAGGACGACGCCGATGCCAGACTCACGGAAATATCCTATCAACTTGGATTGGCAAAAACGGAGCGCTATGAGCGATGGATGGCTAAGAAATCAGAAATAGAAAGAATTATCCGGTTCTGCGATAATACGCCCGTCCATCCGAAAGATATCAATGGTGCTCTCGAAGCCATGGGCACCACCCCACTCCATTTCGGCTGCAAGATATCCGACCTTATCGCCCGCCCACAGCTCACGATAGAGAAGTTAGCTGAAGTCATTTCTGAACTGAATGAAGCTATCCATCACTATGCCGATGGAACTTCTGCTGACGACAAAGAATCTGTCAGAGGTTCCAACACCAATATTCCTTCGATGACAGAAATCACAGAAGCCGCCGAAGTACGTATCAAATATAAAGGTTATATAGAGCGCGAGAATATCGTCGCTGACAAGATGCGCCGTTTGGAAAATATACGTATCAAAGGACATTTCAATTATAATGAACTTAAGGAGATCAGTACCGAGGGCCGTCAGAAGCTCCAGCGCATCGACCCAGACACGCTTGCCGAGGCGAGCCGAATACCAGGTGTTTCACCGAGCGACATCAACGTACTTCTTGTTTTGATGGGACGCTGAGTCCGCTGTCATCATCGCAACGAGATAGTCGAGTCGCCGCGTTGTTTCACGTGAAACAACACGTATCTTAATTAATTGATAAAGAAAGAAATAACACTTAAAGTAAAACGTAAAAGATGAACAATCCAACTCTTCTCGCCAATCTGCGCGTCATTCCCGACTGGCCGATTAAAGGCGTCACTTTCCGCGACGTAACTACGCTCTTCAAAAGTCCCGAATGCGTCAAGATTATCAGCGACGCCATGTACGACCTATACAAGGACAAAGGCATCACAAAGATAGTAGGAATAGAGAGCCGCGGCTTTGTGATGAGCTCTGCCGCTGCCCTACGTCTCGGTGCCGGCATCGTACTCTGCCGCAAACCAGGAAAGCTACCGTGCAAGACCGTGCAGGAAAGCTATGCCAAGGAATATGGCATCGACACGATAGAAATACACGAAGACGCCATTACCCCCGATGACGTCGTGCTCGTGCATGACGACTTACTTGCCACAGGTGGCACTATGAAGGCGGCCTGCGACCTTGTCAAGAAATTCCATCCCAAGCGTATCTACGCCAACTTCATCATGGAGCTCAACTCTGAGTTTCCACACACTAGAGACATCTTCGACAAAGATATCGAGATTACCAGTCTGATGAAGTTCTAAACAGAGAATTTCTGCACTTACAGCGTAAAAAGAAGAATTCTATCATATGATTAGTCCAATCTGCCGCTTGGAAGATTGGACTAATTGCTAATAGACAGCCGCCGAAAGGCAGTCCGTTCCACGTGGAACGAGATATAGAAGGTCTTATACATATTATATCAGACAAACAACATGACAAAAGAAGAGAATGAGAAAAGGCTCGCTTATCTAAAGAACATCGTTCTCAACATGCCTGAGAAGCCTGGCAGCTACCAATATTACGACGACCTGCGTGAAAACGGCGGAACGATCATCTATGTAGGAAAGGCCAAGAACTTGAAGCGAAGAGTCTCAAGCTATTTTCACCGGGAGGTAGACAGATATAAGACAAAGGTTCTTGTGTCGAAGATAAGAGACATTTCTTATACCGTTGTCAACACCGAGGAAGACGCCCTGCTACTTGAAAACTCTCTCATCAAGAAATACAATCCCAAGTACAACGTTCTTCTGAAAGACGGCAAGACCTATCCGTCGATCATTGTCACTAACGAATATTTCCCACGCATCTTCAAGACCAGACATATCGACCGCCGCCTCGGTACTTATTTTGGGCCCTACCCTCACATCAGTGCCATGTACAACATTCTTGAGCTCATCCACAAAGCTTTCAAGCCACGGCGCTGCCATCAGCCGATTACGCAGGAGGGTATCGATGCAGGCAAATACAAGCCCTGCCTGGAGTACCATATCCACAACTGTGAAGGCTGCTGCATTGGTCGGCAGTCAAGGGAAGATTATTTAGAGAACATCCGTCAGGCCAAGGAAGTACTCAAGGGCAACACCCGCGAGCTTTCCGAATGGCTCTACGAGCGCATGATGGCCAATGCAAAGCTACTCAAATTTGAGGAAGCCGAGCGGCTCAAAGAGCGCTATCTCCTCATGCAAGATTTCGTCTCCAAGAGTGAGGTCGTCAGCCACACCATCACCGACGTCGACGTCTTCACCATCACTGACGACGACAACCGCAAGAATGCCTACATCAACTATATCCACGTCAAAAACGGCACCATCAACCAGAGCTTTACCTATGAATATAAGCGCAAGCTCGATGAGAGTGACGAAGACCTGCTCCTACAAGCTATTCCAGAGATTCGTGATCGTTTCGGCAGTACAGCAAAGGAGATTATCGTACCCTTTGAGATGGAGTGGAAGATGAAAGATGCTGACTTCTTCGTGCCTCAGCGTGGCGACAAGAAGCATCTCTTAGAGCTCTCTGAGATGAACGGAAAACAGTATAAGTTTGACCGCCTCAAGCAGTCGGACAAACTCAATCCTGAGCAGAAGCAGACCCGCCTGATGAAGGAGCTACAAGACAAGCTCCACCTCGCCAAGCTGCCTTATCAGATAGAGTGCTTCGACAACTCTAATATCTCCGGTACCGATGCCGTAGCAGGCTGTATCGTCTATAAAGGTATGAAGCCGTCGCGGAAAGACTATCGCAAATACAATATCAAGACGGTCACAGGACCCGATGACTATGCGTCGATGCAGGAGGTCGTGCGGCGCCGCTATTCCCGCATGAAGGAAGAGGGCACTCCCCTCCCCGACCTCATCATCACTGATGGCGGCAAAGGCCAGATGGATGTCGTACGCGAGGTAGTAGAAGACGAGCTGCATCTCAATATCCCTATCGCCGGACTTGCCAAAGACGACAAGCATCGTACCAACGAGCTCCTCTTTGGCTTCCCACCACAAGTCATTGGCATGAAGACCGACAGCGAACTCTTCCACATCCTCACACAGATTCAAGACGAGGTCCACCGATATGCCATCACCTTCCACCGCGACAAGCGTTCCAAACATGCACTTCACTCCGCATTAGATGACATCAAAGGCATAGGGCCAAAAACGCGAGATAAGCTTCTAAACGCCTTTAAATCAGTAAAGAAGATTAAGGGTGCAACGGTTGAAGAACTTGCTACCGTCATCGGCCAGGAAAAGGCAAAAGCCGTAAAGGAAAGCCTATCTAAAGAAGCATAAACAAAGGAGAACGTATAAAGTAGCATAGACAGGCAAAGAAGCTTAAAGACATACATCATTAATCAGATAAACGCAATCAAAAACATGAGAGTAGTCATACAGCGTGTCACACACGCATCAGTAACAATAGAAGGAAAAGTAAAATCAGCCATCGGCAAAGGGTACCTCATTCTGCTCGGTATAGGTTCCGACGACACCGAGGAGGATGCGCAATGGCTCATCAAGAAGATTGTCGGCCTTCGCGTCTTCGACGACGAGCATGGCGTGATGAACCTCAGCATCAAAGATGTTGGCGGTGCCATACTCATCGTCTCCCAGTTCACCCTGATGGCCAGCTACAAGAAGGGCAATCGCCCCAGTTGGATCCACGCCGCACCACACAATATCTCTATCCCACTCTACAACCGCTTTGTAGAACTGATGACCGAGGCTATGGGCAAACCTGTCGGCACGGGCGAGTTCGGTGCCATGATGGAGGTGGACCTTCTCAATGACGGACCTGTCACCATCTGCATGGACACCAAGCACAAAGAGTAAATCTTTATAAACGTTAATAAAAGCGCTTCTGAGGAGCCGAAATTCACCGACAAGTGGACGGCTTCTCATTTTCGGCGGCATTCTCAGAAGCGGTATTTAGGTTACAATGAAGAGCTATACCTTTGTTTATCAATAACATACAATCAAAAGGTATGATTTAATCTTTACAATAAGACTTCCCTGTTTTAGCCTTCAAAAGCAACTAAAGCTCTGTCTGCACATATGTAGACAGCCGACAAGCACATAATCACGATTGCGCGCAAACATACAAAAGAGAAATCAGACAACAGCGCAGAGCCTATCCTACCCTATCGCAAGAGATGCGCACATATAGCAAGAGCAAAAAAGAGATAGAAACGATTTATTATTTTTTATGCCGGGAAGAGTCAGATACGTCGGCAAATTGTGGTATCTTTGCAGAAACGCTAAAACTATGACAATATCCGAAGCACAAGAAATGGTGGACAAATGGATTAAGAACTATGGCGTCCGCTACTTCTCGGAACTCACCAACATGACCATACTCACAGAGGAGGTCGGCGAGCTTGCGAGAGTGATGTCGCGCAAATATGGCGACCAAAGTTTCAAACCCGGAGAGAAAGACAATGCCGGTGAGGAAATCGCCGATATCTTCTGGGTACTCTGCTGCATCGCCAACCAAACTGGTGTCAACATCACAGAAGAGTTCCAGAAGAGCATAGAAAAGAAAACAAAGCGAGACGCTGAGAGACACAAGAACAATCCAAAATTGCAACAAACCAAATAGGCGTAAAAACACTCTAAGACAGCAACAACAAATCAGAAAATATAAATACAATGGGAATCATCAAAGAAAAAGTAACAAAGGACATACAAGCCCAGAGAAGTCAGGGCATTGTGAAGAGCAGCAAGATAGACCAGGCGTTTGCCAAATACAACCTCAATGTCGACGAAGCGGAGGTACGTGCTAAGCTCAAAGAGATAATCGCCGAGAAAGTACCAGAGAACGACAACATCGACGTCAAGAAATTCCTCTTAGGCAGCGTAGAGCTGACATCCCTGCATACCACAGACACCGAGGAGAGCATCCTTGCCATGGTGGAGAAAGTGAACAAGTTCGAAGCCACCTATCCCGACCTACCCCATGTCGCTACCATCTGCGTTTATCCCAACTTTGCCCACCTTGTGCGCAACAGCCTTGAGGTCGATGGTGTAGAAATAGCTGTCGTCAGTGGATCTTTCCCTTCCTCACAGACCTTCATGGAGGTGAAGATCGCAGAGACCGCTTTAGCCATCAAAGATGGTGCTACCAATGTCGATATCGTACTGCCCGTAGGCAAATTTCTCTCCGAGGACTATGAAGGTGTTGCCGACGACATCAACGAGCTGAAGCAGACCTGTGGAGAGGTGCCTATGAAGGTCATCTTAGAGACCTGTGACTTAGGCTCACTCAGCAACGTCAAGAAGGCCGCTATTCTGGCTATGTATAGCGGGGCTGACTATATCAAGACCTCGACGGGTAAGGAGAAGGCCGGTGCCACACCCGAGGGCGTCTATGTGATGTGCCAGGCTATCAAGGAATACTACGACGAGACAGGTATCATGATAGGCCTCAAGCCCGCCGGCGGTATCAACACCGTTATGGACGCCGTCATCTACTACACCATCGTCAAGGAGATTCTCGGCGAGAAGTGGCTCACTAACGAGCTATTCCGACTCGGCACTTCCCGACTCACCAACCTTCTCTTGTCAGAAGTGTTAGGTAAAGAAACAAAGTGGTATTAAACAATGGAAAAGTTATTTCTGCTGGACGCCTACGCCATCATCTTCCGGTCGTACTACGCCTTTATCAGTCGTCCTACCATCAACTCCAAAGGGTTGAACACCTCAGCCGTTTTAGGCTTCTGCAACACCCTGAAGGAGATTCTCGACAAGGAACACCCCGACTACCTTGGCGTAGCCTTCGACCATGGCGCCACCTTCCGGCACGAAGCCTTCCCCGCATATAAAGCTCAGAGAGACGAGACGCCGGAGGACATCCGGCGCTCCGTCCCTATCATCCAGGATATTCTCCGGGCTATGAACATCCCTATTCTCATAGCCGATGGCTTTGAGGCCGACGATGTCATTGGAACCTTAGCGACAGAGGCTGGCAAGCAAGGCGTCGAGACCTATATGCTCACCCCGGATAAAGACTATGGACAGCTCATCCGCGAGAATGTCTTCATGTTCCGCCCGCGTCATGGTGGCGGTTATGACAAGATAGGCGAGGCCGAGATAGAAGAGAAATATGGCATCAGTTCCGCCACACAGGTCATCGACCTCTTGGCGCTCATGGGCGACTCCGCCGACAACTACCCTGGCTGTCCGGGTGTCGGTGAGAAGACAGCTGTCAAGCTCATCAACCAGTTTGGCAGCACCGAGAATCTGTTAGCCCATACCGATGAACTAAAAGGCAAGATGCGCGAAAAGGTAGAGAAAGCCAAAGACGACATCAAAATGTCTAAATTCCTCGCCACGATCCGCACCGATGTGCCTATAGCCCTCGACTTGAACGCTCTAAAGGTCACGCAACCCGACGAAACACAGCTACGCAAGATCTTCGAAGATTTAGAATTCTCGCGCTTTGCCTCCCGCTTCTTGGGTAAGCCTCAGAAAGCTGACAAGCCCTCTCCCACTCCTTCAAAACCTGCAAGCAGAAACGCCGCCGTCCAACAATTAGATTTATTTGCGCGCAATGATGCAAACACGCAAGTAAGCAACAGCGCAAACGCTCAGAGCGACATGTCCGCAAGCAGCAATGCCGACAGCAATACAACCACAACTGCAGACGGTGGGACAAACACACCGCAAAACATAACACTCGAAAGCATCAAAACGGTGGCCCACGAATATCATCTCGTGGAAGGCTTAGGGGCTGCACAAGAATTATGCGACAAGCTCATCAATGCACCGCTCATAAGCCTCGACACCGAGACAACATCCACCAATGCCATCGATGCAGAGCTTGTCGGATTAAGTTTTGCCATCAAAGCGTTTGAGGCATGGTACGTTGCCATACCTGCTGACCGCAATGAAGCACAGCAAATAGTCAATATCTTCAAGCCACTCTACGAGAATAAGGAGAGCATCAAGATTGGCCAAAATATCAAATACGACTACGAGGTACTCCGCAACTATGGTGTCGACATCCAAGGCACAATCTACGACACCATGCTCGCCCACTATGTCATCCAGCCGGAGTTGCGCCACAACATGGATTTCATGGCCGAAACCATCCTCCACTATCAGACGGTTCACATCGAAGAACTGATAGGACCAAAGGGAAAGAACCAAAAGAGCATGCGCGACCTTGCTCCCAATCAAGTCTATGAATACGCCGCCGAAGATGCTGACGTCACCCTACGGTTATGGAAAGCTATAGAGCCCAAACTCAAGGAAGTAAGAGCCGAAAAGCTCTTCACTGACATCGAGATGCCATTGGTGAAAGTCTTGGCCGACATGGAGCTCAATGGCGTCCGTCTCGATGCCAATCAGCTGCAAGCCACACAGAAGGCTTTCAGCGACCGCATGTCGAAATATGAACAACACGCCTACGAAGAGGCCGGAGAGACCTTCAATATCTCCTCACCCAAGCAGGTCGGCGACATTCTCTTTGGCAAGATGCAACTCGTAGAGAAGCCAAAGAAGACACGCACAGGACAATATGTCACCTCCGAGGAAGTACTGCAAGGACTTCGTGGCAAAGCACCCATCGTCGACGACATCCTCAACTATCGCGGCATGAAGAAACTCTTAGGAACCTATGTCGAGGCTCTGCCGAAGCTTGTCAACAAACGGACAGGTCATATCCACACATCCTTCAACCAGGCCATCACAGCCACCGGGAGACTGTCATCGAGCGACCCCAACCTCCAGAACATTCCCGTACGCGACGATGACGGTAAAGAGATACGCAAATGCTTTGTACCCGACGAGGGCTGCCGCTGGTTCTCTGCTGACTACTCACAGATAGAGCTCCGCATCATGGCCCATCTCTCAGGCGATGAGAACATGATAGAGGCTTTCCGTGAGGGCTTCGACATCCACCGTGCCACAGCAGCTAAAATATGGAAGGTGCCAATGGACGAGGTCACCGATGCCCAGCGCAAGAAAGCCAAGCAAGCCAACTTCGGTATCATCTACGGCATCACCGCCTTCGGCCTGGCACAGCGCATGGAGATACCCAATGGTGAGGCCCGACAACTCATCGACGACTACTTCAAAACCTTCCCTAAGGTACATCAGTATATGGAGCAGGCCAAGGAAGAAGCCCGCCGCAAAGGCTACGCCGAGACTATGTTTGGACGCCGCAGATATCTGCCCGACATCAACTCCCACAACAACACCGTGCGAGGATTTGCCGAGCGCAACGCCATCAACGCTCCCATTCAAGGCTCCGAAGCCGACATCATCAAGATTGCCATGATACGCATCTGGCGGCGCTTCAAAGCTGAGGGAATAAAATCCAAGATGACCCTGCAAGTCCATGACGAACTCAACTTCTCCGTCTTTCCAGAAGAGGCTGAGGAAGTACAGAAAATTGTCATAGAAGAAATGCAGGGTGCAGCTCAACTGAAAGTGCCACTCATTGCTGACGCAGGATGGGGAGACAACTGGCTTGAAGCACATTAGAACAAGTTCGTAAGCCTTTATATAATAGTAAGATAACTAACAGAAAAAGCAAGGGGAACAAACAAAATAGCCGTTCCCCTATTAAAAAAAACAATATAGCTATGGATGCAATAGAAATGTTGAAAAACCGGAGGTCATGCAGAGCCTTCAAGAAAGAGCAGATTAAGGACGGTGAACTGCAGACCGTCTTAGACTGCGGACTCGCAGCGCCCGCTGCTATGAATCTTCAGGAAGTGAAAATCATTGTAGTACAAGACCCGGAAAAACTCGCTGAGATTTCACGCCTTAATGCTGAAGTCATGGGCAGCAAGAGCGACCCACTTTATGGTGCACCCACCGCCTGCCTCGTCGTTGCTCCGAAGAATGATAACGGCAACGCCACAATGGATTTGAATCCCATCAAGGATGGATCACTCGTCATCGGCGCCATGCAGAACGCTGCGTGGGCATTAGGTCTCGGCAGCTGCTGGATCAACAGGCTCCAGGAGATGTTCGAGCTCCCTGAAGGCAAAGCCATCCTCCATAGCCTTGGCCTCGACGGCTACTTAGGCATTGGCATTTGCATCCTCGGATATCCGGCCAAAGAGCAGGCCGGACCGAGGAAGACCAAGGAGGGCCGAGTCCTTAAATACTAACCCTCCGCTCCTTTTGCGGCATATGCCATGGATATTCGTGGCATATGCCACTGACTTCTGCGGCATATGCCAACGACATCTGTGGCATATGCCGTGAATCGCCCATCGATACCATCTATCACCTAACACCTAACACCTAACACCCATCACCTAAATACACCATATGCCTCATGGCGTGCCCGCCCCATGACGTCTCGTTGACGACGCTAAAACCGATGTGCGCATACAGGCGCTCAGCCCACGGATGCGTATGGTCAACGAGAAGCCCCACAGGCTGGTCGCCGTGGGCGTCGAGAGCGGCCTGGATAAGCTTGGTAGCGATGCCCTGCTTCCGGTAGTCCTGCTTCACACACAGCGAGTCGAGATAGTATTCCCCAGCCTGCGTCTCCTCGTCCATATCCGAGAAGTCGCGGCCCAAATATTCCTTTGCCGCAGCTATAAAACGGCGACGGAGCCGCAGCAGGTCCTTACCGTCGTAGCCCACAAGGCAGCCTGCTATGTCGTCACCCGACAGAGCCACAAGGGTGTTGCGGTAGCTGTACTGGCTGTCGTCCATCTCCACGAGATGCGTCATCATCGCGTGGAAATCCTCAAGACTATGCTTCGGCCCTGCAAAGTTCTGGCAACAGTCATAGTCCATAGCCTCCATGATGAGACGCGCTATCTCAGCGGCCTGGTCTCTCCGGGCCGCGGTAATCACTATATCTTTCTTTTCCATAATCTTTTGAAACAGCCCTTTCGGGCATAATCTTTTGAGACAGCCCTTTCGGGCCTACCTCTTCGTCATTTTTGTCAATGCATTGCCAAGAGCGCATCGACGCCAGGCTTCGAACGGTCGTAGAGCGTCTTCTCGTCGCTCTCGCTGACAGGCTCCACGCCAGCCACTCTGCTCCGTTGCCGCTCAATGAAAGGCGTTAGCGGATGGTTGTATCTCAGCCTTATCTCCACGCACTTTCCTATCTCGTAGGCCGCCCGGTTTTTCATTCCTTGCTCTAAGAGCAGCAGTCCGAGCTCAAGATGATATTTCGCCCGGAACTCCTCACGCGGCTGCCGGATGATAGCCTGACAATAGAGTGCCATTTTCTGAGCCCTGTCGTCAATGAGACGTGCCAGCTCTCCGTAGAGGTAACTGTCATGATAGCGGCGCAGTAAATGTTTATAGGCCTCCACAGCCTGGTCAGAGTTGCCCAAGAGGGCATGCATCTGCGCGAAATGGCGAAGATTGAGCTTGTAGTTGGGTGCCTTCTGCACGGCTTTGCGGAACAGACCCGCCACCTTGGTAATATAGTCGATGTCGCGTCGGTCTATATTCTTCAGCAGGTGGTTGACAATCTGCTGACCCAGCGACGGCACCAGATGTCCGTCCACGGTATAAGGCTCCCAGCAGTTGTCAGGCATTCGGTCAAACCATGGTTTAAAATAGACCAAATTAAAGTTGTCGAAAAGTTTGTCTATGGCCAGCGCCGAGCGGCTCAGCATCACAGCAAAACGGTTGTCATTGTCTTGAAAGTCGGGGTAGGCTTTCACCATCACCGCCAACAGTCTGCGCGCAGTACGGCCATCACCGGCCTTGACCTTGAGTTTCAGCATATCATAAGCACAGAGAAACATACACAGACTGGTATGAGGTCCATGGTGCGTGGCATAAATCTCGCTAATAGCAGCATAGGCTTCTTCCACCTTGCCAGCCTCACGCATTGTAAAAATGTCTCGTACTTCCATCTCACACAGATTTAAAAAGTTAAAGGTCTTTCGGTTTGTTGACTAACGGGAGCAACGGCCTTTGGCGGCCTTATCGCTAAGCATCCCGGCAAGCAGTATCCGGATGCATCGGGGCAGTAGCTCCCATAAATGATTGTTCTGTCGTCAAAATTACATCTTTCTTTTCAGACGGCAAAGGAAAAATGTGATTTTTTCAACGCTCTATCAACCATTTCAGACAATTTATAAGAGATTGTTAACAGCCTCAAGATTACATAAATATGTCAGAATCAGCGCCAAAGAGCAAACGATTGCACAAAAAAATATACTTTTCCCATATTTTTTATTTGTGTGTTAAAAGATAAATACATACATTTGCCTGCAAGAAAAAACTGAACCCCAACAACCATCTTCATAAGTGCCGAAAATAAAATCTTCAAAATGACAAGAACCTTTACTCGACTTATTTTATCCGTCATTGTATGGCTCTGTCTTCTACCAGGCAGCCTTTGTGCCGATACCGTCACCCACATCAAGATTGACGGTGGGGCAATTCTCAACTGCTTTGGCTGGAGCTATAAGATGATACAAGACAAACTCGACGCCATCAAGGCTGCCAACTTCACCGCCGTGCAGGTATCCTCCGTGCAACCGTTGCCACCAACGGGTTGCTTCGGCAGTCTGACGTTCACCGATGCAGCCTCCACCCCTATCCCCGACTGGTATCGCGTCTGCGCGCCCTTGGGTCTCCGCATCATCAATGATGACGATACCTCTAAAGGTCACACACCCTTAGGCACCCTCGCCGACCTGAAAGCTCTCATCGCTGCAGCCCATGACAAGGGCATCGGTGTCGTCGCTGCCGTAGAGGCCAACCAGGTCTATGCCTCAGCAGCCAAAGACCCCGCACATCCCGGTCTTAACGACCACGACACATGGATGGACTCCAACAGACCTTGGGATGGCGTCAAATTTCTTCGCTCACGCTATGATGCCAGTCACTGGACAGCACAGACCTTCAACGATGTCTCGCGCAAGAGTTTCACACAAGCCACCCTCAACGCTGCCGTCTTAGACTTTAACACAGAAGAAACCAGCGAGGTTATCTCTATAACTTATCCCAAACATGCTTCACAACAATGGTTGTTGGAATTTTCGCATCCTTTCTCGTTACAGATATCTCCATAGGAACTTTTCTTATAGGCTTATTCATGGGTATTGCTGCAACCATTAGCTTTGGTATTTCAGCTAACTATATTTTAAAGAAGTAAGTATTATGAATATAATGACCGCTATTATCATTACCTTTGGGGTGATTGCTGCGATAGGATGGCTGTTCTACGCATGGATGCACACAAATAAAGGCAAAAAATGGCTTGCGAGCCTATAATACTTTCCCTCGTTCAGATAAAAGGCTAAAGCGCAATCACGCTTTAGCCTTTTCTGTAGTACTCCGACTGGGAATCGAACCCAGATCAAAGGTTTAGGAAACCTCCGTTCTATCCATTGAACTATCAGAGCCCATTAATTAAAACGCATAACTTGCTGTCTTAGGATGTAAGCCCAACAATTATCGTGGCGCAAAGGTAGCGATAATTTTCAAGAAAGCAAAGGGAAAGGTGTTTTTTTATCTGAAAGCACCTTTAAGCTTTGCTTTCAGCCGTTGCCACAACGCCGGTTTCCAACTGTGCGCACAATAATGGATGGCATAGGACGCAGGAGTAACCTCGTGCTTGTTGCCCGCAAAAATCTCCGACCGGAAAATCATCATATTGTCGCGCAAGGGCTGGTCGCGGTCCACATACAGAAAACCATATTTCTCCATCACCCGCGCATAGATAAAGGGCGAGAGGATGCCCTGCCCCTGCGTACCGTCGGGCATGGTGAAGGAGCGGTGCTCGTAGTCGTCAAGGACATCCTTGACAAACTCACAGCCTGCCTGAGCGCCCATCACAGCCGCCTGAATCTGTATGCCGGAGACATAGCCGTCCTTGATGCGATGGCCCTCGGCGTCTATCATGTCCCTTGACCCCATGCGCTCCACCTGCGTGGGATGATACTCCATACTGCTGAAGAAGTTGTACTTCAGAAAGTCATCGAAAGGCTTCAATATGACGACATCGGAGTCAAGATAGATGCCGCCCTCGTGATAGAGTGCGTACATACGGATGTAGTCGGCCGCAAAAGCCCACTTACGCTGTGCGTAAGCCTGCTGCACGTAGGCGGGGGCTGACTGGATGTCAAAGTTCTGCGTGTTCCACTGCTTGATTTCGTAATCGGGCATCACACGCTGCCAGGTCTCCATGCAACGGCGTATCTTGGCAGGATAAGGGTCACCGCTCAGCCAGACGAAATGTATCTTCTTGGGTATCTGTTTGTCTTCCATGTGTATCTTGATAGGTGTCTGCAAAAATAGGCATATTTCCCAAAATGAACAAATCTTTATACCTTTTTCTTATCTCCCGACACTTTTAGAAAATTACTAATGAGAAGCCAAGAACGAAAAAAACTGTCCAAAAGAGCAGGATTATAAGAAAATTATTGTAAGTTTGCAGGATAAAAAGAAGTTAGCGAAAATATTATGACACAGAACTTGTTAATCTACAATACGCTCACCAGAAAGAAGGAGCTCTTCAAGCCATTGGTAGACGGCCATGTGGGTATGTACGTCTGCGGTCCTACTGTTTATGGCGACCCACACCTCGGTCATGCCCGCCCTGCCATCACCTTCGATATTCTCTTCCGTTATCTGCAACACATCGGCTACAAAGTGCGTTACGTACGCAATATCACCGACGTAGGCCATCTCGAGCACGACGCCGACGAGGGCGACGACAAGATAGAGAAGAAAGCCCGCTTGGAGCAGCTCGAGCCCATGGAGATAGCACAATACTACACCAACCGCTACCACAAAGCCATGGAGATGCTCAACACGCTGCCGCCATCCATTGAGCCGCACGCCACTGGGCATATCATCGAGCAGGAGCAGCTCGTCAAGGAGATTCTCGCCAACGGCTATGCCTACGAGAGCAACGGTTCTGTCTATTTCGACATCCAGGCCTACAACAAAGACCACCACTACGGCATCCTCTCAGGCCGCAACCTCACGGATATCATCAACAACTCCCGTGAGCTTGCCGGTGTGGGCGAAAAGAAATGCCAGGCCGACTTTGCACTATGGAAGAAGGCCACACCTGAGCATATCATGCGCTGGCCGAGCCCATGGAGTGACGGATTCCCCGGCTGGCACTGCGAGTGCACGGCTATGGGCCGCAAATATCTCGGCAAGCATTTCGACATCCACGGTGGCGGCATGGACCTTATCTTCCCTCACCACGAGTGTGAGATAGCACAGGCTGTGGCAGCACAGGGAGAGCCCATGGTGCACTACTGGATGCACAACAACATGATTACCATCAACGGCCAGAAGATGGGCAAGTCGCTCGGCAACTTCATCACCTTGGAGCAGTTCTTCACCGGCAACCATCCCTCTCTGGACCAGGCTTACACGCCGATGACCATCCGCTTCTTCATCCTCTCGGCCCACTACCGCAGCCCCGTCGACTTCTCCAACGATGCCCTCAAGGCGGCACAGAAAGGCTACGAGCGACTCATGGACGGCATTGCCAACCTGGAACGCATACAGACCTCAAAGGGCTCACAGCCCGACACGGCAAAGTTTGTTAAAGAGCTGCGCCAGCGCTGCTACGACGCCATGAACGACGACCTTCAGACGCCACTCGTCATCAGTGCTCTCTTCGAAGCCTGCCACCTCATCAACACCCTCCTCGACCACAAGACAAAGATTTCGGCTGACGACCTTAAAGAGCTCACTGAGACAATGAAGCTCTTCACCTTCGACATCCTCGGCTTGAAGTCGAACCGCGGTGCCAACAGCCCGGAGCGCGAGAAGTCGTACGGAAAGATTGTCGACCTCGTTCTCTCTATGCGCCAGCGTGCCAAGGCTGCCAAAGACTGGGCGACGAGCGACCAGATTCGCGACACCCTTGAGCAGGCCGGATTCATCGTACAGGATACCAAGGACGGTGTCACATGGAAGCTAAACAAATAAACAGACATTATTTAATATAAAGGAATATGGACAACCTCAAACATGCCTTCGCTGAAAAGTTGCTTGGCATCAAAGCCATCAAGCTTCAACCCAACGAGCCCTTCACTTGGGCCTCGGGCTGGCATTCACCTATCTATACCGACAACCGTCTTGTGCTGAGCTACCCCGCCGTTCGTGCCTTTGTCAAGACAGAGCTCACACACGCTGTCATCGCCAACTTCCCTGAGGCTACCGCTGTAGCCGGTGTGGCTACCGGTGCCATCGCCATGGGTATGGCCGTCGCCGACCTCTTGCAGCTTCCTTATGCCTACGTGCGTCCCAAACCCAAGGACCACGGCACAAAGAACCAGATAGAAGGCCGTCTGCCGGAAGGCTCCAAGGTCGTCGTCATCGAGGACCTCATCTCTACTGGCAGCTCATCGCTGAAAGCCGTAGAGGCATTGCGTGCCGCCGGCTTCGACGTCGTGGGTATGGTAGCCAGCTACACCTATGGATTCCCCGTGGCTGAGAAAGCTTTCGAGGACGCCAACCTCAAGCTCGTCACCCTCGGCGACTATGAGCACACCATAGAGATTGCTGCCGAGACAGGATATATCTCCAAAGAGGATATTGAGGTGCTGAAAGAATGGAGAAAAGACCCCGCTAACTGGAAGAAGTGATATGACAACGATAGAGAGCAGTATCCGACAAATCAACGCTCCGCAGCAGGCCGTCTACAATATGCTCAGCGACTTGGGCAATGTAGAGAAGCTGCGCGGAAAAATTCCGGAGGATAAAGTCCAGAACCTGGAGTTCGACCACGACAGCATCTCCGTCAAAACGCAGTTGGGCAGTGTCAAGCTTGCCATCGTCGACCGTGAGGAGCCTAAAATGATAAAGTTTGAGACACAGGAGAGCCCGCTGCCCTTCAACTTCTGGGTTCAGATTCTCCCCCTTGACGCGGCGACCAGCAAGATGAAGCTCACCATCAAGGCTGACATCAACCCCTTCATGGCCGGAATGGTGAAGAAGCCGCTGCAAGAGGGCATCGAGAAGATAGCCGACGCACTACAGGCTATACAGTATTAAATAAACAAGACATAAGAACGATGGGTAATAAACTGTGGGAAAAGAATTTTGAGGTCAACAAGGAGATAGAGCGTTTCACCGTTGGCCGCGACCGCGAGATGGATCTATATCTTGCTAAGTACGACGTGTTAGGCTCTATGGCCCATATCACCATGCTGGGAAGCATCGGTCTGCTTACCAAGGACGAGCTGGCCAAGCTCTTAGCAGCGCTGAAACGCATCTATAAAACCTGTGAGGACGGCAAGTTCGTCATCGAAGACGGTGTTGAGGATGTCCACTCTCAGGTTGAGCTCATGCTCACACGCGAACTCGGCGACATGGGTAAGAAGATTCACTCCGGGCGCTCGCGCAACGACCAGGTCCTCGTAGACCTAAAACTCTTCACACGCCATGAAATCATGGAAGTGGTCGACAACGTGAAGATACTCTTCGACGAGCTCATCCAGAAGAGCAACCAGTATAAGGATGTCCTCATGCCCGGCTACACCCATCTGCAGATTGCCATGCCCTCCAGCTTCGGCCTGTGGTTTGGCGCCTATGCCGAGAGCCTTGTCGACGACATGCTCTATCTCCAGGCTGCCTGGCGCATGACCAACCGCAACCCCCTGGGCTCTGCCGCCGGCTATGGCAGCAGCTTCCCGCTGAACAGACAGATGACCACCGACCTCTTAGGCTTCGACTCGATGGACTACAACGTTGTCTATGCCCAAATGGGTCGTGGCAAGATGGAGCGCAACGTCGCCTTCGCCATGGCTACCGTGGCCGGCACGCTGGCCAAGATGGCCTACGACGCCTGCATGTTCAACTGTCAGAACTTCAACTTCGTCAAGCTGCCTAAGGAGTGCACGACAGGCTCGAGCATCATGCCGCATAAGAAGAACCCCGATGTCTTCGAGCTCATACGCGCCAAGAGCAACAAGATACAGGGTCTGCCCGCACAGATCATGCTCATCATGAACAACCTTCCCGTGGGCTATTTCCGCGACCTGCAAATCATCAAGGAAGTCTTCCTCCCCGCCTTCGACGAGCTCAACGACTGCCTGCGCATGGCCGCCTACATCATCAACAAGATGGAGGTGAACACTCACATTCTCGACAACCCGATGTACGACCCGATGTTCTCCGTCGAGGAAGTCAACAAGCTGGCTGCTGCCGGCATGCCGTTCCGCGATGCTTACAAGAAGGTGGGTCTGGAGATTGAGGCCGGTGAGTTTGTTGCCGACAAGCACATCCACCACACCCATGAAGGCTCCATCGGCAATCTCTGCAACGAGAAGATTCAGGCGCTGATGGATAGCGAACTGAAGGAATTTCACTTTGAGAAGGTTAAAGATGCCGAGAAGAAACTTGTGGAGTAAAATAGCCCTCGCCCTGCCGCTGCTCTTCACGGTGGCGTGCAGTGGCGACGACTATACCTACAGCAGTTACCATTGCAACCTTGTCATTGACAATGCCACACACAACAACGCCACCTTAGCATCGGCGATGAACAGCATGTCGCCTGGCGTCTTCTGCAAGATAAGTTACGACAACAGCAAGAAGGCGTATGTCTTCACCAACAACCAGGGACAGAGCACACCCGCACCGCTGACCGCTCCAGAAATAGAGCAACTGGGGCGTACGAGTCGCGTGGGGCTCAACAATGGACTTATCGTGGGCTACGGCAACCTCTCGACGTCAAAAGAAGGCGGCTACGTCTTCTATGCTTTTGACGCCGAATGTCCCAACTGCTTCGACTTCAACGCCATACCACTCCGCAGTTATCCGCTGACAATGACGACGGCTGGAATCGCAGAATGTGCCAACTGCAAACGACAATACAATATGAACACCGGTGGCAACTGCATCAACAACACCGGCAAAGGCCTGACAACCTACCGTGCTGCTTCCTCAGGCGCCTTGGGCACACTGACGGTAAATTGACATACGATTGCCGTCTGCCCTTAAAGACAGGCAAACAGCACACTTATTCCCTACACAATGAAACTGACAATAGTCATACCTTGTTATAATGAAGAAGAGGTTCTTCCCTGGACGCTTGGGAAGATGGACACACTCGTAGCACAGCTGAAGACAGCGGCAGCCACCGATGCCTCACTGCTGCTCGTCGACGACGGCAGCCACGACCGCACCTGGGACATTATCTGTGAGGCTGCAAAAGCCAAGCCTTATGTCCATGGTCTGAAACTCTCCCACAACGAGGGCCACCAGAACGCACTGTGGGCAGGCTTGCAGGAGTCGGCGGCAACCAGCGACGCTGTCGTTTCTATCGACGCTGACTTGCAGGACGACGAGTCGACCATCATCGACATGTCCCGCCTCGTCAACGAAGGGAAAGACATTGTCTATGGGGTGAGGAAAAGCCGGAAGACAGACTCATGGTTTAAGCGCTTCACAGCACAGAGCTTCTACAGATTGATGAAGAGCGTGGACAAGGAAGTCATCTACAACCATGCCGACTTCCGCATGATGACGCGTCGCGCCGTCGAGGCGCTCATGCTCTATCCCGAGCGCAACCTCTTTCTCCGGGCTATCGTCAGACAGTTAGGCTTCAACGAGGGCTTTGTCTACTACGACCGCCGACCGCGAACGGCGGGCGAGTCGAAATATCCGTTGAAGAAGATGCTCGCCTTCAGCGTCGACGGCATCACCTCCTTCTCCATCGCACCACTGAAGTTTATCACCTATATCGGCTTGACAACGACAATCGTATCGCTGATAATGATTATCTTCGCCGTGGTGCGACATGCCGAAGGCGATACGATAGCCGGCTGGACTTCTATCCTCGTCTCGCTATGGTTCATCGGCGGCATCACCCTGACCTCTTTAGGCGTTATCGGCGTCTACATCGGAAAGATATTTATCGAGGTGAAACGACGCCCACGCTATTTCGTACAAGAGCGAGTATAAGGCTTAAAGATAATCACTGTGATTATCGGGACTAATTGTTAACACCTTTAGCCCCGACTGTTTGTGCAATGAAAAAACAAAACTACACCATGTTAACTATCAAGAATATCATAAAGAGCCTCTTTCCCCAAGACCTTTGGGACGGGCGCACGAAAGCGTTCTTCTGGTGTCTTGTGGCGAAATTTCTCATCTTCGACCTCATCTGGAGCGCTCAGACGACATTCTCGTCGCTGTCAATGTTTAACCTGTATGTCAACACGTTTTTCGTAGTGTTGCTGCTGTTGCTGCCCTACCTCGTCTGCCGCAGTCGCGCCGTAGAGAGTGTGGTGCTGGTAGCCCTCGACCTGCTGCTCATCAGCAACCTGATGTACAGCCGCACTTACAACTCCCTCATCCCGCTGGCCAGCTATGCCGCAGCCGGTAATCTGAGCGACTTCACGGCTTCCGTCGTCGACTCCATGCGGTGGATAGACCTTCTGTTTCCGCTTTCTACTCTACTGACCATCGTGAAAGTGGTGAAGACGAAGGCCACGGCGCCCATAGCGTGGGGCAGGCGATGGAAACAGTATGGTATCACTACCGCCGTATCCTTTGCGCTGGTATTGGCTTTCATCCTACCCAAGGGGGGACTGAAGCAGTCGTTTCAGCACATGCAGAATGCTAACTACTACACCTGCACGGCCCCGGTCTTCACCGTTTTTGGCAACATGCTCTACGATGCCATGGAGGAGCAGGCGCCTTACACCCATGCCATGCAGGCACGGATAGACCGCTGGAAAGCCTCGCAACCACACTATAAGGCCCTGCCCGACACCATAGGGCGCCGTACCAGTCTCGTGGTCATCCTCTGTGAGTCGCTGGAGAGCTGGGTCATCAACCGTAAGATAGAAGGCAAGGAGATAACACCCTACCTCAACGCCGCTCTCGCCGAGAAGTCGACACTGTATGCTCCCTATGTGCTCACACAGGTCAAGGGAGGCCGAAGCATCGACTGCCAGCTCATGCTCAACGCCGGCATGCTGCCCATTCAGAACGGCTGCTATGCCATGACAAATCTCAACACCACCTTCTTCTCGCTCACCAAAGCCATGCACCAGCAGAACCATTCGCACAGCTATCTGCTCTCGGTGGACAAGCCCGTGACGTGGAACCAGCAGATGGTGGCACGCGCTTTTGGCATCGACTCCCTCGTCATGCGCAACTGCTGGGTCAACGACGAGAAGGTGGGCTCACGCAAAAAGCTCGGCGACGCTTCCTTCATGCGACAGGCGGTGAAAAAGATGAAACAGGGACAGCTCTGGCCCGTAGGACAGAACGTCTACATGCAGTTTGTCACCTACTCCGGACACAACCCCTTTGTGCTGCCTGATAAGCTGAAACGCATCCATCTGAAAGGCAACTATCCCACCAAGATGGCCGACTATATCTACATGGCCAACTACACCGACTACGCCTTGGGTGAACTGCTGACGTATCTGAAGTCGCGCCCCGACTATAAGAACATGATGATAGTCATCACGGGCGACCACGAGGGTCTCGCTGCCGATCGCGCCGATATTCTGAAGTCGAAAGTGGCTCAAGGCATCGTCTCGCCAAAGCAGTTCACGCCGTTCATCGTCGTCAACGCTCCCATAGGCATGCGCTATAATAAGGTGATGGGACAGATAGATATGTATCCTACCATTCTCAACCTCATGCACCTCGACAACTATGCGTGGAAAGGAATAGGCCAGAGCATCCTCGACCCCAGAAAATACCCGGTGGCTGTGGGATCCAATATGAATGTAGAAGGTAAGGCTCCGGCCAAGGAGGTCAACCGCTTGAAAGAAGCCTTCTATGTCTCCGACCTAATGATAAGGTATAATAAGATTAAGTGAGAGAAGCGTTTTTGAGTTAGGAGTTAAGTGTTTACACATTCCTTTTACTTTTCCCCCTTCCTTGCTACGAAGGCATAGACATAGATGATGTCGCCGAACTCCGTCTCCCTGTGATTGGAGGTAAAGATTTTGTTGAGATAATAGTCCTTGTCATAAGTCTGATGGAAGAGGGCATCGTTACCCTCGTTGACCATCACAATACCTTTGTCCGGCTTGTCCTTATCAAACTGCCGCATGATGTCACCAAGATAGAAGTCGACACCATAGAACCGTAACGGGTCACTGCCCTCGGCACTGAACCCAGTGAAGGCGTAGAGCGTCTTCTCACCGCTGCCATGGGCCACATTCAAGTTGACGACGCGCTGCATCGTCATGGCAAAAGGCCGATAGCTCTTGGTGTTCATGACGATAGGCTTATAATAGCCATTAAAGGCCATATACACGAGAAGCGTCATGAAGGTCGAAGCCAGCACAGGACGCTCCGTGAGGAAGCCGGCCCTGCGATGAAGGAGTATCATCAGCCCCAGACAGCCGCCACAAAGTGGCAGCAGCAACAGCATGATGTCGCCAAAGCTCAGACCATCGAAGGCCAGGGCATGGAGCATCTGAATGTTCTCATAGGCATGATTGCCATGGAAGATAGTGTCTGGCACGACGCCCATACGCAAAACGATGAGGACAGCAGTGAGCAGGAAACCCAGCACGGAAAGGAAACCGATATAAAACCTGATGGGAAAGCTGGAACGTTTCGCTATCCATATGCAGTATTCTACCAACAGCACCGCCATGAAGGGATAGCAGGGCAACAGATAGACACCACGCTTGCTCTTGGGAATACAGTAGAAGAAGAGGATGAGCAGGAAAGCGAGCCAGGTAAAGAGCTGCAATGCCTTGCTGCCGTCGTCCTCACGGAAAGCAAAAGCCTGCTGCAGACGTACTTTGATACCACTGGCGTTGAGATGCCTGTGCGCCGCGATACGCTGCCAGCCCTTCTTCCACGGCAGGACAAAGAGTGAGAGCAGGAAAGGCAGCGTCCAAGGCAGCCACCCGGCGATGAGCATGAGGATGTTGTAAGGCCATGGATTATCATGGGTGACAAACTTCATCTTACCAAGGAAGCGCCCCACATTCTCGTCCATAACGAGATCAAGAAATTCCTTGCCACCCTGATGATAAGCAGCAACATACCACAGCGCCGGAAGAACGCAAGCCAGCAAGGCCGCGGCAAAAAGCTTGAGGGTACCAGACAACGCCTTGCCTTTCAGCGTGGCATCGCTGCTCAGCCAGTTCTCCATCCAGATGAATACAAACATCACAAAGCAGGGCAGCACGATGCCCACAGGACCTTTCGTCAGTGTGGCGCCGCTCATGCAGAGGATGGCCATCCACGGCATGCCGTGCATAGGCCGGGCATGCCCCGTCTTGGAGAGCGTGAGATTCGGCGTGGGGTCGCCCTCCCACCAGCGGTAGAGAGCATAGAGTCCACAGACAATAAACATCGTCAGTACCATGTCGACACGACAGTTGGTAGCAGCGCGATGCACCTCAAAGGCTGTCAGCGTGAACATAGAGGCCAAGAAGCTGAGGTCCGTATCCCGTCGCTTGGCATAGAACACAGCTCCCATAGCCAACATAATGATGAGGGCTAAGGCTGAGGGCAGACGGGAGGTGAACTCTGTGACATGACCTGCGGGAAGGGAGAAGGCCGCGATACACCACTGAAAGAAAGGCGGCTTATAAGGAATATCCACGCCGTTGTTCTCCGGCAATATCCAGTTATGCTGCGTAAGCATAGACACAGCCACAACAGCCTCGCGCGGCTCGCCCTTGGTATTAAAACCCGTATTGCCCAAAAACGGCAGCAGAGACACAGCAGCCACCAAGACTACCGTCCAAAGGATAAAGCGATGTTTATTGTCCATTGTAAGTGCGTATTTCTTGCAAAATTACGCTTTTTTACCATCATACTGCCATTCTTTTTGTTTTATTCGCTTAATATGTATAATTTTGCAGGAAAATAATTGTAATTAATGAAACGCTTCGTTAAAACAATCTCATGGCTGCTCAGCATCCATGTCTCTGCCTTATTCGCTCTCACCTTATTCCGGCTCATAGAGTTCATATCGCTACACAGCCTGATCACCGATCACGAAGCCTCTATTCTGCCGGCTTTCGTGCGCGGTATATGGTTCGACAATGTCATCGCATGCTACATCCTCATCGTGCCCTTGGCCGTGGTATGTATATTCTCTTCCCTCAATCCCCTACTCCACTTTAGCAAAGCGGTTGAGAAAGGCATTGTACGCGCCTGCACCTTCTGGTTTGCCGTCTTCTACGCCATCGCTTTTATCCCCTCGGCTGCCAACACGCCCTATTTCGCCTATTTCTTCAAAAATATCAACTCCAGCATCTTCGACTGGTTCGGCTATACCGCTACCACCGCTGGCATGCTTGTCGAAGAGAAAAGCTACTGGCTCTATATCGCCCTGTACTTCTTCATCACGGCTGTCTTTATCCGATGGCTGTTCTGCCTTGAAGACGTAGCACCGTCTTCCCATGAGACCTCTTCCCGCAAGGGCATCACCATCACCGGCACCTTAGCCTTCTCCGCCATCCTCATCGGCCTGTGCCTCTTTGGTATCCGCGGACGCCGAGGCTATAATCCCATCAAGGTCAGCGAAGCCTACTACTGCGATGACGCCTTCCTCAACCAGCTTGGCATCAATCCGGCTTTCAACCTGCTGACTTCAGCCCTCGACGACATGCGCAAAGAGAACAAGGAACTGCATCTCATGCCTTACAGTGAGGCCGTGGAGCAAGCCAGACTGTGGTATAATATCTCAGGAAAGGTGGACAGCGCCGATGTGATGAAGCGCATGGTCACCAACGACCCCCATCATCAACAGCCGGAGACGAAGCCCAATGTCGTCATCATCCTCATGGAGTCGATGTCGGCAAGCCTCTTGGGCGAGTTCGGACAGCAGCAGCCGCTGACACCTACCTTGGACTCCCTCTACCAGCACTCCCTGGCCTTCACCAACTTCTACAGTGCAGGTATCCATACCAATCACGGCATGACGGCGACGCTCTACAGTTTCCCGGCGCTGATGTCACGCAATCTGATGAAGGGCACTGTCACTCCTCACCGCCACGGCATACCGACGGTGCTGAAAGGCCTCGGCTATGAGAACATGTTCTTCATGACCCACGAGGCGCAATACGACAACATGAAGGCTTTCTTCACCACCAATGGCTATGACGACATCTACTCGCAGGAGAGCTATCCCAAGGACTCCGTCGTCAACAGCTTCGGGGTTAGCGACCACTATGAGTTCAACTATGCCTTACACACCATTAACAGCAAGGCCAAAAGCCGACGACCTTTCTTAGCCACCATCCTCACCATCAGCAACCATCCGCCCTACATGGTGCCTTCATGGTTCAAAGCCCGGACACAGGAGAAGGAGACACAGATTGTGGAATATGCCGACTGGGCCATCGGCGACTTTCTGCGCAAAGCCTCCAAAGAGCCATGGTATAAGAATACCATCTTCGTCATTCAAGCCGACCATGGCAAGATGGTGGGTCAGAGCGACGCTGAGCTTCCCGTAAGCTACAACCACATCCCGCTCATCATCTTCGGCCCAAAGATAAAGCCCATGAAATATGCTGGACTGGGCACACAGGTCGATGTCATGCCTACCCTCTTAGGCATCATGGGTGTGAACTACGAATACGACGGCTTCGGTGTCAACCTGCTGAAGGTGCATCGCGACATGGTCTTCTACTCCGCCGACAACCAGATAGTAGCCCGCGACCAGCACAACTGCTACATCTATGAGCCTAATACTGGCAAGAGTTTCTACTATAAAGCCCTGCCCGGGTGGAAGCTCCGTGAGACAAAAAAACACCCTGGCTTTACACGCCTCAGACATTATCTTTTCTCCATGGAGCAGACTGCTCAGTTCATGCTGAACAAACAGAGATAATAACTGCGTCATAAACATTGAAAATAAGCTATTTGCTTTGCGCAATTGGAAAGAAATAACTAATTTTGCCCAGAATAAACAAAGAAAGCCCAATGAGGATAGGATATGACGCAAAGCGCATTGTGCGCAATGGAACAGGCCTGGGAAGCTACGGGCGGAATCTCGTCAACGCACTCGCGGAGGCGGACAGCGCTGATGAGTTGCTGCTCTATGCGCCCGATGAAGGCCGTGACGACCTGCGGGAGCAGATTGTCACGAGGCCCAACGTCAGTTTCCGCTACCCGACACATACCCACTTCCGCTTTCAGAGAGACTTGTGGAGAACCAAAGGTATCATAAAAGACTTGGTCAACGATGGTGTTACGCTCTATCACGGTCTTTCCGGTGAACTGCCCTTGGGCATCAGAGACACTGGCATTCCGGCCATCGTCACCATCCATGACCTTATCTTCCTGCGACATCCAGAATATTATAAATGGCTGGACGCAAAGATATACAAACGGAAGTTCTATGCCACCATCAACGAGGCTACCCATATCATCGCCATCAGCGAGTGTACGAAACGTGACATCATCCACTATGGGCATGTCCCCGAAGAGAAGATAAGCGTCATCTACCAGAGCGCTTCCAAGAAGTTTAATATCACTGACGAGCTACCGCCCTCGCCACTGCTGACCGGTGTCGACAGATACTTCCTGCAAGTAGGCACCATCGAAGAGCGTAAGAATGCCCTTGAGAGCGTTCAGGCATTGGAAGACCTCCCTAAAGACGTCCACCTCGTCCTCGTGGGCCGGGAGACGCCCTATGCGGGGCAGGTGCGCCGCTATGCCGCTATGCGGGGCCTCACAGACAGGCTGCATATCCTCAGTGGCGTCAGTAACGAAGAATTGGCAAAGATATACCGCCACGCCATCTGCTTTGCCTACCCCTCTCGCTATGAAGGTTTTGGCATTCCTATCATCGAGGCCATTCAGAGCGGACTCCCCGTCGTGGCCGCCACAGGCTCATGCCTGGAAGAAGCGGGTGGACCCGACAGCATCTACGTCTCACCGGACGACAGCCATGGGCTGGCAGCAGCCGTGAGAAAACTCTGTTCGGAAGATAATAGAGAAAGAATCGCACGGGAGCAGGAGTATGTCAAACAATTCGAGAACAACAATGTAGCACAGCAGATGCTGGAAATTTATCATGAATTAAGCAAATGTGGACATGAAGCGAACCATCATCATTAATCCTAAATGGAAGTCTTGGAACGACTTTCTTGTTTCCCTGCCCGACCGAATGGACAAGGAAGGAGAATATGTATATGGAGGGGAGCGAAACCTCATCAAGAACTTTACTACACCCGATGGCACAACCATTGTGGTGAAACGCTTCCATCGGCCGCGCTGCATCAACAAATTTGTGTATTCCTGGGGATTACGACAGCCCAAAGGTGTCCGGGCTTTCCATTATGCTACACTGCTCAGAAGCCGGCATGTGGAGACACCAGAGGCTGTGGCATACATTGAGGAACGACATCATACGATACTCCACGAGAGCTATCTCATCACACTGCACTGTCCATATCCCCACTTGCTCTACGAAATGGCTGACGCTACGCCTGACGTCTATAGACCCATGGCCAGGGCACTCGCTTCGTTCACCGCACACATGCACGATGCACAAATTCTACACCGCGACTACTCACCAGGCAATATACTTTGGAAACAGGACGACGACGGAAACTATCACTTCGCTGTCGTCGACATCAACCGCATGCACTTTGGGCATGTCAGTATGGAACGCGGATGCAGTAATTTTGCAAGGCTGTGGGGACCAAAAGAGTTCATCATACTCACCGTCAGAGCTTACGCAGAGATTCGTGGATTTGATCCGGACACTGCAGAAAGTATTGTGCTAAGGGCAAGACGCAAGTTTTGGACAAAGCGAAAACAACATCGAGTAAAGTTTACGATTGACTTATAGCCTGCACACAACATAATTACCAACAACAAGATAGACACTGATGAAATATTACATAAAGGCCGACTCTGTCAACAAGGCCAAGAACGATGTTGATGAGCTTCTCCACGACTGGGGCTATCATGACCTCTCGAACAAGAACCACAGTCAAGGGAAGATAGCGCACTTCTTCCACCAGCTCTCGGGCGTGATAGGAATCCTCACTCATGTCCACAAAGGCGACACGCTCATCTTGCAATACCCGTTTAAGAAATTTTACTTCATGGCTTGCACCTTTGCGCACTGGAAAGGTGCCACCGTGGTCACTATCGTCCATGACTTAGGAGCTTTCCGCCGTCATAAACTGACACCAGAACAGGAGAACCGGCGTCTGTCGAAGACGGACAAGCTCATTGTGCACAATGAGACGATGGAGAAATGGGTCAAAGCCCACGGATTCAAAGGAAAGACGGTGTGCCTGGGCATCTTCGACTATCTCATCTCCACGAAGCCTCACGCCTACCCCACTCCTCACAGCCCATGGCGTATCGTCTATGCCGGAGGTCTCTACAAATGGCGCAATGCCTACCTCTACAACCTTGACAGCAGCATGAATCTGTGGACACTCGACCTCTATGGGCCAGGCCATGAAGCGTTGGAGAAAGACCCAAAGATAACATGGCACGGCAACCTCAAGGAAGAACAGCTCATGGAGCAGGTGGAAGGAGACTTTGGACTGGTCTGGGACGGCGGATCCTTAGATGAGTGCAACGGCGACTGGGGCTCCTACCTCAAGATTAACAATCCCCATAAGACCAGTTTCTATATCTGTGCCGGCATTCCCGTCATCGTCTGGAAGAAAGCGGCCATGCGCAACTTTATAGAAGACAACAACTTAGGATTCAGCATTGACAGCATTAAAGACATTGACGAAAAGCTGAGAAACATGACGCCGGAACAATACAAGACCATGCGTGACAGCGTGGCTCGCTTCAGCGCACTGCTGCGGAAAGGGTATTTCACTGAGAAGAGTTTTAAAGATTAGCTGTCTTGCTGTGAAAAGTGTTAGTAGGAATGGAAACGTAATCCATTCGTACTGATAGAAATTCGTTCGTGCAGATAGAAAAGTCAAAAAATAAAGTACTATGCAGACTAAATACGACTATCTCATCGTTGGCTCCGGCCTCTTTGGAGCTACCTTTGCTTACTTCGCCCATCAACAGGGCAAGAAATGTCTCGTCATCGATAAGCGCCCACAATTAGGCGGCAATGTATACTGCGAGAACATAGAAGGCATCAATGTTCACAAATATGGTGCCCATATCTTTCACACATCGAATAAGCAGGTGTGGGACTTCGTCAACAGCATCGTCCCCTTCAACCGATACACCAACTCACCGGTAGCCAACTACCATGGCAAGCTCTTCAACCTGCCGTTCAACATGAACACTTTCTACCAGATGTGGGGAGTGACAACACCGGAAGCAGCTAAAGCGAAGATTGAGGAGCAACGCGCCGAGGCTGTGGAGAAGATGAAAGCCGCCGGAGTAGCAGAACCACGCAACTTAGAAGAGCAGGCCCTCACGCTCATCGGCAAAGATGTCTACGAGAAACTCATCAAGGAATATACCGAGAAGCAATGGGGCAGAAAATGCACCGAACTCCCGGCTTTTATCATCAAGCGACTGCCCGTAAGACTTGTCTTCGACAACAACTACTTCAACGATTCCTATCAAGGAATACCTGTCGGCGGATACAACAAGCTGATTGATGGGCTGCTAAGCCAAGTGAAGACAAAGGTTGGCGTCGACTTCTTCAACAGCGAGTACCACGACTGGAGAAACTTCGCAAAAGAGCTTGTATATACAGGGCGTATTGACGAATATTTCGACTGTCGTCTTGGCGCGTTGAACTGGCGCACGGTGAGTTTCAAAACGCGCGTGGAAAATACGCCCAACTTCCAGGGTAACGCCGTGGTCAACTACACATCGCATGATGTCCCTTACACGAGAGTCATCGAGCACAAACATTTTGAAATGTTTGGTCAGCAAGTCTATGACAATCCCAAGACCGTCGTCAGCGAGGAATACTCCACAGAGTATAAGCCTGGCATGGAGCCCTACTATCCCGTCAACGACGAGACCAACAATGCGCTCGCTGCCAAATACCGTGCTCTGGCAGCTGAAGAGAAAAACGTTATCTTCGGTGGCAGACTCGCTGAATACAAATACTACGACATGGCTCCCATCATAGAAAAGGTGATGGGCATGTTCTCTGCTCTTTAGGCTTTCCAGGCTTGTTGGCAAGGCTAAAGAACCAGCAAAAAGTGATTTTAATGGGAGAAAAGTGCCGGAAAAAAGTTATTAATGAGTAATTTTGCAGAAAAAGAAAATAGCAATGGCACTCTCTCCACTAACATTTCTAAGACAGCAATGCCGCCTGCGCAGAAACGTGCTCACAGGCGAGATACTATACGCTTCTGACGACAGTGAGGAATGGCAGCTTCTCTCTCAGGAGGGACGCAACACCATCCTCCTCTCGGCTCAGGACAAGGGTATAGCGCTGACAAAGGAAATTTTAGACCGCTTCGTTGATTCCACACTCATCGAAGAGTGGAATCCGGCCAAGGAGTGGTTGGACAGCCTGCCGGCATGGGACGGAGAAGACCATGTCGCCAAACTCTCACAACGCATCGTGACAAGCAATCCCGACTGGACGGAGCGCTTCCATAAATGGATGCAGCAGACTGTGGCCAGATGGATGGACTTAGAGGTGCCGCAGAGAGACATCATCATACCAGTCTTGGCAGGGCAATGGGGATATGGCAAGACATCTTTCTGCAATATCATCCTGCCCCCTACCCTACGCAGATATTATACCGACAAGATAAAGTTGACATCAACGGCTGAGGTCTATGAGCTCATCACCACCAACCTGCTGATTAATATCGACGAGTTCTACCAGGAGAATAATGTCCAGGAGCCTCTCATCCGCTACCTCTTCTCCCGCTCTACCCCTGTCTTCCGGCGACCTTACGGTGTCACCGAAGAGCCGCGACGCCAATACGCGGGATTCATCGCCACAACCGGTAATCTGCACCCTATGACCGATGCAGCTGGTGCTGCCCATCTGGTGTGTGTGGAGGTAGGACACAAGATAGACCTCGCCACTCCCCTACCCTATGAGCAGCTCTACGCACAGCTCCGCGACGAGCTGGACGACGGTGCCGACTATCTGCTCACCGATGACGAGCGCGAGCGAATGGCCGGTCAGAACTCACCCTTCGAGGAGGCTGACAATCTGGTGAAAATGGTCAAACTCCTCTACGCTAATCCGCCAAAAGGTCAGAAAGCCAAGGCTATCACCCTTGACAATGTCATCGACCGCCTCATGAAAGAATATCCTTACTGGACTCCTGGCGAACACGTCAACCAAGACGTAGGCTTCGCCCTGCAAGAGGCCGGATTCACCCGCAGCCGCATTCACGGACGCTCCTGCTACCGCATTGTACCACGCGACCCACGACGCCTCGACTTCACCGACGAGCAACCTGAGGAGAAGAGCATGGACGAGTTTGCTGACAACCCGTTGGCACGCGCTTTGTTAGCAGGACTGGGAGGACTGAAAAAATAGACAATATGGTTGCAGGAACAGACACAAACACCCTGCAAGAGGATATAAAAGGAAAGAATTTATAATGTCAAAAGATAATAACAACACGCTCACACCCATGATGCGACAGTTCTTCTCCATGAAGGCCAAGCATCCTGATGCACTCTTACTCTTCCGTTGTGGCGACTTCTATGAGACCTACTGCGAAGATGCTGTAGAGGCTTCACAGATTTTAGGCATCACGCTGACGCGCCGCAACAACGGTGCTTCGTCGGGTGCCGAGATGGCGGGATTTCCCCACCATGCCTTAGACACCTATCTGCCTAAGCTTATCAGAGCAGGCAAGCGCGTCGCCATCTGTGACCAGCTCGAAGATCCGAAGAAGAAACGTGCCTCACTAAAAGGCAAGAAAGGCCTCTCCGAGATGGACAAGATGGTGAAGCGAGGCATCACGGAACTGGTGACGCCTGGTGTGGCTATGGGTGACAACGTGCTCAACTATAAGGAGAACAACTTCCTTGCTGCCGTACACTTCGGTAAGGCGTCGTGTGGCATCAGTTTCTTGGATATCTCTACCGGCGAGTTCCTCACCGGACAAGGCAACTACGACTATGTGGAGAAGCTGATTGGCAACTTTGCGCCCAAGGAGGTGCTCTATGACAAAACGCGGAAAAAAGACTTTGAGCATTTCTTCGGTACCAAGCTCACGGTATTCGAACTCGACGACTGGGTGTTTACAGAGCAGAACGCACGGCAGAAACTGCTGAAACATTTCGGTACGAAGTCGTTGAAAGGCTTCGGCGTGGAGCATCTGAAAGACGGCATCATCGCCTCAGGAGCAATCATGCAGTATCTGGAGCTGACCCAGCACACGAATATCAACCACATCACCTCGCTCAAACGCCTTGAGGAGGAGAAATACGTGCGTATGGACTCCTTTACCATACGCTCTCTGGAGCTCTTGCAGCCGATGCAGGAGGACGGAAAGTCGCTGCTGAATATCATCGACCGAACCATCACGCCAATGGGAGGCCGCATGCTGCGCCGCTGGATGGTGTTCCCGCTGAAAGACGTTAAGCAAATCAACGACAGACTCGATGTGGTGGAATACTTCTTTAAAGAGCCTGAGTTCCGGCAAGTCATTGACGAACAGCTGCATAGGGTAGGGGACCTGGAGCGCATCATCTCCAAGGTTGCCGTAGGAAGGGTGTCGCCACGAGAGGTTGTTCAGCTAAAGAATGCCCTCATGGCTATCCAGCCTATCAAGTCGGCATGCCTCTATACCAACAACGACACCTTGAAACGGTTAGGTGAGCAGATGAACCTCTGCGAGAGCCTGAGAGACAGAATAGAGAAGGAGATACAGCCCGACCCGCCCTTGCTTATCAACAAGGGTGACGTCATTGCCGACGGCTACGATAAAGACCTCGACGAGTTGCGCTCGATATCAAGGGGCGGAAAGGAATATCTCCTGGAAATACAGCAGAGAGAGACCGAGAAGACGGGCATCTCCTCGCTGAAGGTAGGATACAACAACGTCTTCGGATACTATCTCGAAGTACGCAACACCTTTAAGGATAAGGTGCCGCAGGACTGGATTAGAAAGCAGACACTGGCACAGGCCGAGCGATACATCACGCCGGAACTGAAAGAATATGAGGAGAAGATTCTTGGCGCCGACGAGAAGATTTTGGAGAAAGAAGCACAACTGTTCTCTGAACTTATCGTCTTCATGCAGGAGTTTATCCCCCAGATACAAATCAACGCCAACATCCTTGCGCGCATCGACTGTCTGCTGAGTTTCGCCAAAGTCTCGGAAGACAACGCCTATGTGCGCCCCGTTGTCGACGACACCACTGTCCTCGACATCCACCAAGGCCGTCATGCCGTCATAGAGACTCAGATGCCCCTCGGCGAGCGCTACGTCCCTAACGATGTATACCTCGACACTGAGAAGCAGCAGATTATGATGATTACAGGTCCTAACATGGCCGGTAAGTCAGCATTGTTGCGCCAGACCGCCCTCATCGTTCTCTTAGCACAGATAGGCTGCTTCGTACCTGCCGAGAGTGCAAGGGTAGGGCTTGTGGACAAGATTTTCACGAGGGTAGGGGCCAGCGACAACCTCTCGCTCGGAGAGTCTACCTTTATGGTTGAGATGACCGAGGCTGCCGACATCCTTAACAACGTCTCGCCACGGTCGCTTGTGCTCTTCGATGAGTTAGGACGCGGCACGTCAACCTATGACGGCATCTCCATAGCATGGGCCATCGTGGAATACCTCCATGAGCACAGAGGCTCACAGGCGCGTACACTTTTTGCCACCCACTACCATGAGCTCAACGAGATGGAGAAGCACTTTCCTCGCATCAAGAACTTCAACGTGGCGGTCAAGGAAGTCGACAACAAAGTCATCTTCCTCAGAAAACTCACACCCGGCGGTTCTGAGCACTCCTTTGGTATCCATGTGGCTGAGATAGCCGGTATGCCAAGGACTATCGTCAAGCGCGCCAATGAGGTCTTGAAACAGCTCGAAGCGGACAACGCTGAGGTGGGAAGTGCCGGAAAGCCAAAGGTAGAAAATATTGGCAAAGACCGTGATGGTGTGCAGCTCAGCATCTTCCAGCTCGACGACCCGGTGTTAAAGCAAGTCCGTGACGAGATTCTCGGTCTGGACATCAACAACCTAACACCTGTCGACGCCCTCAACAAGCTCAACGAGATAAAGAAGATTGTAACGGGAAGGAGCAGCTAAGCCCCCAAAAGCAGATAAGCTCCAAGTAACAGCTAAGCACACAATATCAGGCAAATAAAAAGCCTCGCTATCACACATTATTATATAGTGTAATAGCGAGGCTATTTTTTATATATTCTCTGCTAAGCAGCAGCGTCTTTAGGCCTTCACGGGCTCAGCGACAGCAGCATCAGCGATGTTGCCACTTCTGTTCTGAATCTTTTTACCCAACACAAGGTATGCGATAGGAGAAGCCAGGAAGATAGAGCTCAGAGTACCGACGAAGACACCGATAATCATAGCGAAGGAGAACGAACGGATGGAGTCACCGCCAAGGATGAAGATGGCGAGAAGAACGATCAATGTTGATGCCGACGTGTTGATAGTACGGGCAAGGGTCTCATTGATAGAGTCATTGAAGATCTTCTGTGTGTCACCCTTAGGATGCAGGCGCAGGTTCTCACGGATACGGTCGAAGACCACCACAGAGTCGTTGATATCGTAACCAATCACTGTCAGGATAGCACCGATGAACGTCTGGTCTATCTCCAGCGAGAAGCCTATCCAACCATAGCAGATGGAGTAGAGACCCACCACCATCGTTGTATCAATGGCCAGAGCCACGATAGAACCGACAGAGAAACCGACGTTGCGGAAGCGCAACAGGATGTAGAGGAAGATACAGATCAATGCCAGACCAACACTCAGGAAGGCATTCTTTGTGATATCCTTAGCCACTGACGGGCCCACCTTTGAAGAGCTGATGATAGAGCCACCCTCACGGATGTCAGGGTTCTTGAAGGCCTTGACATTAGCCTGGCTCACGAAGCCACCTTTCTTCAAAGCATTGTAGAGAACAGTCTCAGCGTGGTCGTCCTCAGCAGGATCATTGCTGTCGATATTGTAGTTGGTAGATACACGGATGGTCTTGCCGTCAGTACCGATAGCAATAACGGTTGTCGTAGCCGGGCGACCGGCATTAGGACCTGTAGTGTTGACAAAGGCATTGGTCAGAACGGTACGGACATCCTCAACAGGCACAGCCTTGTCAAGTGTCACCACATAGTTGCGGCCACCGGTGAAGTCAATACTCTTGCTCAAGCCGCGGATACCGAAGCTGGCAATGCAGATAAGGATAGCAGCGATATAGACACCGAAGCTAACCTTATACATCGACATGAAGTGGATGTTTGTGCCCTGCATCAAGTTCTTAGAGAAGCCTGTGTAGAACTTCAGATGCATCCAGTGACCATTGTTGAGCTTGTACTCGTAGAGCAGACGTGTGAGGAACACGGCAGAGAAGAACGAGCAGACGATACCGATAATCCATGTCGTAGCAAAGCCGCGGATAGGACCGGTACCAACAGCAAGCAGGATGATACCTGTTATCAATGAGGTGAGGTTGGAGTCAAAGATAGCTGAGAAGGCATTCTTATAACCCTCGTTGACGGCTTTCTTCATATCCTTACCGGCACGCAGCTCCTCCTTGATACGCTCATAGATAAGCACGTTGGCATCAACAGCAGTACCGAGAGAAAGCACCATACCGGCGATACCACTCATCGTCAAGGCTGCCTGAAAAGATGTCAGGATGCCTAAGGTAAAGAACACGTTGATAAGCAGAGCACCCACAGCGATAGAGCCAGGGATGATGTTGTACATAGCTAACATGAAGACAATCAGCAACACGAAGGCTACGATGAATGAGATGATACCCTGCTGGATAGACTGTGCACCGAGGGTAGGACCTACGACTTCCTCCTGAACAATGTGTGCAGGAGCCGGCATACGACCCGACTTCAGCGTGTTGGCCAAGTCTTTCGTATCCTGAATAGTGAAGTTACCACTGATAGAGCTCTGTCCACCGCTAATCTCGCCATTAACACGAGGAGCTGAATAGACAACACCATCAAGGACAATGGCAATCGCTTTGCCGACATTGGCTTTTGTCAGCTCAGCCCAACGACGGGCACCGTCAGAGTTCATCGTCATGGAAACCTCCGGCTGACCGGTAATCTGGTTGAACTCATCCTTGGCATCGGTGATGACATCGCCCTCAAGAGGAGCACGGCCATTGGTAGTAGTAACCTTCAAGGCATGAAGCTCGAAGATATTCTTTGCCTGAATACCGTCGGCAGGCTTAGCACTCCACAGAAGTTTCAAATCTGAAGGCAGCACCTGCTTGGCTGTCTGGCTGTAGATAATCTTGTTGATGGCAGCAGTATCGCGCACGCTGGCATAACCACAGACACTCAGACCCTGGCCTGTCACCTGCAGCATAGCGAGCAACGGGTGAAGCTTCTTAGCCTGGGCAAGCTGAGCGTCAGGAGTAGCCTTGATATTCTTTTTGGCATCGCTACCCTTAATCTGGAACTTAGCCTTTGTAGCCTTGGCAGCCTTCACTTCCTTCTCGGCAGTAGCCTTCGCCTTAGCGTTGGTGCTGTCGGTGGCTGCTGTTTCAGCTTTCTCATCACCATTGGCCAGACGCTGGTCAAGCTGCTGGAGATAAGGCAGCACCTCATCAGCATTGTATGTCTCCCAGAACTCAAGGTTGGCGCTTCCCTGCAGAAGCTTACGCATACGCTCCGGCTCACGGATACCCGGCATCTCGACAGAGATACGGCCCTCAGCGCCCTGCACCTTCTGGATGTTAGGCTGTACAACACCAAACTGGTCGATACGCGTTGTCACCACATTCAATGAGTTGTCAATAGCGGAACTGACCTCTGAACGCAGCACTTTCTCTACCTCGCTGTCTGTACTCGTAGGAGATACTTTGCCCTGAAGCTCCGAAGTAGCGAAGACCTCAGCCAGTTTGTGGCCGGGAGCATTCTTGTGGTAGGCATTGATGAAGAGGGTGATAAAATCGCCCTGAGTAGCCTGCTGTTCCTTACGGGCTTCATCCATAGAGCGGGTGAAGGCAATGTCTGTCTTGTGGTCAGCGAGATTCTCCACTACATCTGGGACTGAAATCTCGAGGATGACATTCATACCGCCTTTAAGGTCCAGACCAAGACCAATCTGCGTCTCCAAGCACTTCTGGTAGCTGTAGATGCCCAAATACTTCACAGAATCCTTATAATCCTGCTGCGCAATGGGATCCTTTATCTTTGCTGCCTGACTGTCATAATAGCTTGTGGCAATCGGGAAGCTCAGATAGAAGAGGCTCACGAGGGTCAGAAGAACGGCTGTCGTGATAACGATTCCTTTGTTTTGCATTTTGTTTGTTAGTTATTTTTTATTGTTTCTATCTCTTTTAACGCTGACAAAGCATATAATATGTGCAAAGTTACATTTTTTTTATTACTCACGTGAAAGAAATGGAGAAAAAAACCTTTTTACGATAGAAGTTAAGGCATGACATCGCTATGACGCTATTTTTTTGCGTCAAAGAGCAAGTAACACAGGATAGGGTAATGGTCAGAATTTTTGATGCTGTTGTCAACTTTACATGCAAACGGCTTGAAATCGTCGCTGCATAAAATGTTGTCTATTCTGACGAAGATACGCGCCTTGTGATAGCTGATTCCAGGTCCGTTGCCAGTGGAGACATAGCAGTCGGTGAGTCCTCGGGAGATGACGCGGTGGCAGTAGGATAGGGGAGAGTCGTTGAAATCGCCGCATACGATGATGGGCATGCCGGTATGAAAGGCTATATAGCGGGCCACGGCTTCAGCCTGAGGCGCACGCTTCTTGGTTTGCTCTCCTAAATGGTTGACAAGCCACTTGGAGGTCTGGGTTGCCTCCTGACGGTCCATGTCTCCCTTCATCAATTCACGGAATTGCTCTTTACGGTCCACACTCAAGTCTGTGGTCTCAAGATGATTGTTGACCACTATCACCGGCTTTTCTTTCACATTGAGCGTGAAAGCACAGCTCATATTAAACTTAGACTCAAAGTCTATATGCTCCTTGGCAATGATAGGATATTTGCTGAAGATTGTCATCAGATCTCCCTTGTGCATAGCAGTATCTTTATATTTATACACAGGGTTCAGGATGGAGTCGACTTGTGCGCTGCCCACCAACGCCTCTGAAGATTCTTGCAGACACACAATATCAGCGTCCTGGCGCTTGATATACTCCAAGATAGCATTGGGCCGCTCTTTGACGGTAGCCTCGCCAAAGCTCCAGACATTATACGACAAGACCTTCAAACAGCCTTTTGGTACTTCCTGAGGAATATTAAACGGCGTATAACGGCGCACAGGACCATAGCAGATGATAAAACCGAGAAGAGGGATGATGATGCCACGCGGCTTGACAAAAATCCAAAAGAAGAGAAAACAGAGGTTGATGACAAGAAATAAAGGAAACAGCAACCCCAAATTGCTCAGACGAGGGAAGTCAGCAGGCTGAACCATGTCAGCATGCCCCACGAGAAGCATCAGCAGAGCTGACGCCACGTTAGCCCCGCCGATAATTTGCAATGTAATTCTTGAAAATTTACGCATGTTTCTCTTAAACAAGCATCGTTATTTCTTGCTTTGGTCGAAGAGTGTCTGCTTCTCCTCACGTGTCAGACTGTCGTAGCCGCTCTTGCGTATCTTGTCCAAGATGCGGTCTATCTCTTCCTGTGTAGCCTCGGAGGAAGGGGATTGGTGGGATTTTCCACTTCTAAAGCCACCCAACTCTTCATCCCAAGAAGTACGCTCGCCATGCTTTACACGATTGGCATCCCATCTGTTACGAAGATTGTTAAAGAACTGTCTGCCGCCGTCAAAACTATTACCATACGGGTGTTTCTGCCAATATCTAATCAGGAAGAAACCGAATATCATTCCACCCAAGTGAGCTAAATGCGCCACTTGGCTGCCCGGAGAGGCCAGTGCCGAAAAGAGCTCCACAGCAATAGAGCCTATCACCATCCATTTGGCCTTGATAGGAATAGGAATAGGGATGATGAACATCTTCTCGTCTGGAAACATCATGCCAAAAGCTAACAGCAAGGCATAGATGGCGCCAGAGGCGCCCACCGTCGTCCATTGGCCCAGAGCCGCATCATTGGCTGCAGCAACCTGCATCAGCGAAGAGAAGCCTACACCGGCATCAGAGGCTATGATATAGAACTGCACAAACTGCGCTATCTCCTGCATCAGACCCGCACCTATACCACAGAAGAGGTAATAGATGATAAAACGCTTGGGACCCCATACACTCTCCATGACAGCGCCGAACATCCATAGCATAAACATATTCAGAATGATATGCTCCCAGCCTCCATGCATAAACATGTAAGTGACAAGCTGGTAGAGATGGAAGTCTGAGGCCAAGAAGAAATGGAGACCACAGATATTATTCAAATCGGCTATGCCTAACTGCCCTAATGCTATCATAGCAAGGAAGCAGAGAATATTTATGATGAGAAGATTTTTGGTAACCGTCGGTATTCTGAACATATTCTTATAATTCTGTAAAAACGACTGCAAAATTACGAAAAAACTTGATTACAAGCCTATAAAACATTCCTTTTACCTGTTTTTTTAGTCTTTTATGTCATTTTTCCACTATTTTTGTTTGCTGTATGAAACTATTCCCTTATTTTTGTCGGCGATTAGCAATCAATTCATCATTAAAATATATAAAGTTATGACAAAAGCAGATTTGATAAAGAAGATTTCCGAGGCCGCCAACCTCACTGCTGCCGATTCTAAAGCAGCCCTCGACGCTACCATCGATGCCCTCAAAGAGGCTCTTGTCGCTGGCGATAAAGTTCAGCTCATCGGCTTCGGTACATTCTCTGTCAACGAGCGCCCCGCACGTGAGGGTGTCAACCCCGCCAACGGACAGAAGATTCAGATTGCTGCCAAGAAGGTGGCTAAGTTCAAAGCTGGTGCTGACTTAGAGAAGCAGCTGAACGCATAAGTTTTTTGGAAGGCCGGAAATGACGACAAACAGACTTCCCGCCTTCCAAACTCACTTTTTTTCCTCAAGACCACATTTTATCGCATTTATTCTGTAATTTTGCAAGCAGAATAAACGTTTATAAGAATATGGCTTTAAAATGTGGCATTGTAGGCTTGCCTAATGTCGGTAAGTCCACACTTTTTAACTGCCTGTCAAGTGCGAAGGCACAGGCAGCCAATTTTCCATTCTGTACAATTGAACCCAACCTCGGCGTCATCACAGTCCCTGACGAGCGTCTCACCAAACTGGCAGAGATAGTTCATCCCGGACGCATCGTGCCCGCAACCTGCGAGATTGTCGATATCGCCGGACTCGTCAAGGGCGCCTCCAAGGGTGAGGGCTTGGGCAATAAGTTCCTCGGCAACATCCGTGAGTGTGACGCCATCATCCATGTTATCCGATGCTTCGACGACGACAATGTCGTCAGAGAGGGTGGGGCACCCGTAGACCCCGCTGCCGACAAAGACATCATCGACACCGAGCTGCAGCTCAAAGACCTCGAGACCATAGAAGGCCAGCTCTCCAAGCAGGAGAAGATAGCTGCCACAGGCAACAAAGACGCCAAGGTGCTTGTTGAGGTCCTCAAAGCTTACAAAGAGGTCCTCGACCGTGGCGAGAACGCACGCACCGTGACCTTCGACACCAAAGAGGAGCAGAAAGCTGCTCACGACCTCTTCCTGCTTACCACAAAGCCTGTCCTCTACGTATGTAATGTTGACGAGGCCAGCGCAAAGAGCGGAAACAAATACAGCAAGATTGTAGAAGAGATTGCTGCTAAGGAAGGTGCCGAAGCCATGGTCATCGCTGCTAAGACAGAGGAGGATATCGCATCCCTCGACACCTATGAGGATAAGAAACTCTTCCTCGACGAGCTCGGATTAGAGGAGAGTGGCGTCAACAGACTCATCAAGAAAGCCTACCACCTGCTCAACCTCCAGACGTTCATCACTGCCGGTGAGATGGAGGTCAAGGCCTGGACTTTCCACAAAGGGTGGAAGGCACCACAGTGCGCCGGTGTCATCCATACCGATTTCGAGAAAGGATTCATCCGCGCCGAGGTCATCAAATACGACGACTATATCCAGTATGGCTCCGAGGCTGCCGTGCGCGAGGCCGGAAAACTTTATATCGAAGGTAAGGACTATGAGGTACAGGATGGCGACATCATGCACTTCAGATTCAACGTATAATTATACCAAGCTATATCTATGCTTCTATACATTCTCTGGAACCCTGACGAGGTGATGTTCCATCTCGGCCATTTCGGTGTGAGGTGGTATTCCATGTGCTGGCTCATAGGTCTGCTCTTAGGCTACCTGCTCATGAAGAAAATCTACAAAGACGAGAAGATTCCCGATGAGAAGTTCGACCCGCTCTTTATCTACATCTTCGTCAGCGTTCTCATCGGTGCACGCTTAGGGCACTGTCTGTTCTACCAGCCCGATTACTTTCTCTCCTCAGGCAAGCATTTTATAGAGATGCTATTGCCCATCCACTTCCTCGACAACGGTTCATGGAAGTTCACAGGATATGAGGGACTGGCCTCACACGGTGGAGTGATAGGCATGATCATTGCCATCTTCATCTATTCCTACCGCAACAAAGTCGGTGTGTGGACAGTGCTCGACAATATGGGTGTATGCTCTTGTGTCACAGCGACATTCATCAGACTTGGCAACCTCATGAACTCTGAGATCATCGGAAAGGTCACCGATGTGCCCTGGGCATTCATCTTCGAGAAGGTAGATCAGTATCCGCGTCACCCCGGACAGCTCTACGAGGCCATCAGCTACGCCATCTTCTTCGTCATCATCTATGCACTCTATAAGAAGCATCCAGAGAAGGTAGGTACCGGATTCTTTGTCGGACTCTGTCTGACACTCGTCTTCACGGCCCGCTTCCTCATAGAGTTCACCAAGGACATTCAGGAGCCTTTCGAGGCCGGGCTGCCCCTCGACATGGGACAGATTCTCTCCATTCCACTTATCATCATCGGCATCGCCTGTATGACTAACGGAAAATGGAAAGAGAAGATAGGCGCTAAGGTGTCATAAAATCATACAATAGACTTCAGCATTAACAGAGACAGCTACTATAAGCAAGGGCGGGCGATAAGTCCGCCCTTTTTCTTTGTATAAAGAACCAAGATAAGGGTCTGATGAAAAGCAGACAAAGTTACAAATTCAAAGAAAAGGCAGAATAATAAATATTTTTTCATCTTATGCGCAGCAAATTCAGAAATATTCCTTATTTTTGCCGCCGTAAACCGAAAGTACTACATCTAAAACCAAGTATCTATGAAAGTACACGAATATCAGGCTAAAGGTTTCTTTGAGGAGTATGGCGTACCGGTAGACCGGCATTTTCTCTGCCGCACTCCTGAGGAGGCTGTAGAGGCTTACCGCAAGCTCGGTACTGAGAAAGCTGTGGTGAAAGCCCAGGTTCATACCGGCGGAAGAGGAAAAGCCGGTGGCGTAAAGCTCGGTGCCAACGAAGAAGAGATTCGCAAAAACGCTGAAGCTATTCTCGGAATGGACATCAAAGGCTTCACTGTAGACCGTGTCCTCGTCTCTGAGGCAGTAGACATTGCTGCTGAGTATTATGTCAGCATTCTCGTTGACCGTCGTTCCAAATGTCCAATGATGATGCTCTCGCGCTCTGGTGGCATGGATATAGAGCAGGTCGCCAAGGAGACACCTGAGAAGATAGAGAAAATCATCATCGACCCCACGATAGGCATGGCCGACTTCAAGGCCAATGAGGCTGCATGGAAACTCTTCGACGATAAGGCTCAGGTGAAACAAGCCGCAAAAATCTTCAAGGCACTCTACCGGCTCTTCGTAGAGAAAGATGCTTCGCTCGTGGAAATCAATCCGCTCGTCATGCTTAAAGACGGCACCCTGAAAGCCATCGATGCCAAGATGACTTTCGACAACAACGCGCTCTTCCGTCATCCCGATGTCAAGGCTCTCTTCGAGCCCGACGAGGCAGAGAAAAAAGAGCAGTGGGCCAAGGACCACGGATTCAGCTATGTCAATCTCGGTGGAAAGATAGGCTGCATGGTCAATGGCGCCGGCCTTGCCATGGCCACCATGGATATGATTAAGCTCTATGGGGGTGAGCCCGCCAACTTCCTCGACATCGGCGGCTCGTCGAATCCTGAGAAGATTGTCGATGCCATGAACCTGTTGCTCTCCGACAAGCATGTCAACACCGTATTAGTAAATATCTTTGGTGGCATCACGCGCTGCGACGATGTAGCCAAAGGTCTCATCGAGGCTTTCCAGACCATTAAGACAAACATTCCTATCGTCATCCGACTCACAGGAACCAACGAGGCGGAAGGCCGTGAAATTCTCAAAGGCACTCACTTCACCGTGGCCACAACAATGGCCGACGCAGGACATAAGGCAGTGGAGTTGTCGAAACAATAAACGAATAGCAACATGAGCGTACTAATAGATAAAGATACAAAAGTCATCGTCCAGGGCATCACCGGACGTGACGGCAGCTTCCACGCTGCAAAGATGAAAGAGTATGGCACACAGGTCGTTGGCGGCACTTCTCCCGGCAAAGGTGGTCAGGAAGTCGACGGCATTCCCGTCTTCAACACCGTCAAAGAAGCCGTCAAGGCCACAGGCGCCAACACATCCATCATCTTCGTGCCGGCGCCTTTTGCCAAGGATGCCATGTTGGAGGCCATCGACGGCGGCATTAAGCTTGTAGTCTGCATTACCGAGGGCGTACCAGTCATAGATGCTGTGGAGGCACAGAACTATGCCCGCATCAAGGGCGTCAAGGTGATAGGCCCTAACTGTCCGGGACTCATCTCACCGGAGAAGAGTATGGTGGGCATCATGCCAGCCAACATCTTTAAGAAAGGTCACACGGGAGTGGTCTCACGTAGTGGCACGCTGACCTATGAGGTCGTCTACGACCTCGTACAAGGCGGCTTGGGTATCTCCACAGCCGTCGGCGTCGGTGGCGACCCGGTGGTAGGACTCTATTTTGAGGACATGCTGCAGATGTTCCAAGACGATCCCGATACGGATTCTATCGCTATGATAGGCGAGATTGGCGGCGATGCCGAGGAGCGCGCTGCTAAATATATCCGGGAGCATATCACCAAGCCCGTCGCCGTCTTCATCTCCGGGCGTCAGGCACCTCCGGGTAAACAGATGGGACATGCTGGTGCCATCATCTCTGGAGGCTCCGGCTCTGCCGAGGGAAAGATCAAAGCCCTCGAAGCCGTGGGCGTGCCCGTAGCTGATGAGACATGCCAACTCCCTGACTTGTTGAAGAAACAGTTGGCAAAGAAATAATATCAGAAGTCCAGAAGTACGGAAGTCCGGAAGTCCAGTCATTTGCTAAAACATCTGGTAATCAGGTATTGTTAAAGTAATGACAGTACTTCCGGACTTCTGGACTTCTGGACTTCTAAGCTTCACTCCTCTGTCGGCGCCTGTCGGTAAGCCGTTGGTGACTTACCGGCATGGAGCTTAAAGAAGTTGGTAAAAGCACTCTGGTCCTTGAAACCTAATTCAAAAGCTATCTCGCCCATCGGCCTGTCCGTAGTCTTCAGCAGGTTGCAGGCCTCGTGGAAGACACGGCGGATGAGATGTTCGTTGACGGTATTGCCGCTGATGGACTTCACCACACGGCTGAGATAGGTTGTCGTGATATTCAACTTGTTGGCATAGAATGGTATCTGCCGTTCGTGCCGGAAGTTGTTCTCTAAAAGATGCAGAAAAGTCTTGTAGATATTCTCCTTATGCCGGAAGTCGGGCGTCAGCATAGAGAGGTCGAAAGGCAGCTCGCTGATATACAGATTACAGATATGTACAAGAGAACTGAGCATCTCCTGCTTGTAGAGATGCTTGTAGTTGATGGTCTTTCTGATTTGCTGAAAGATACCGGAGAGCTCGTCGGCCTGGCGGCTCGTCAACTGATAAACAGTGTCATAGCGTGATGCCACCCCCGGCTCTGAGGCATCCTGCCGTGGTGTTCTTGCCGAGACCATGTCGTAGAAAAGCCTGTCAATGAGCAGCCCTTCCGAGACCACACCGGGACTGAAGTCACAGGAAACAGGCTGATAGGGCGTGAGCAGAAGCAGTGAATTCTTGCCCAACAGATGATTTTTGCCACCAATGGTCACAGTGGCCGTTCCTTCTATAATAAGGTTCAATTCGTAGCAGCAGATGCGGTCGGTGACAGCACGAAGATCATGGCGCCCACATTCCTTGGAAGAGAAATAGGCTATCGTAGCACCGTAGATATCCGAGATATGATAACGGGCTGCAAGTTCTGGCAGGCTTAAGTTTCCTTGCATAAGTATTTTTCACTGAAAGTGTACAGCATTTAGCTGAATACTTCGCAAAGTTAGCAAAAGAGTTTCGTTTTTTACAAATAAAAAACTCTTTTTTGTAAATATCGTAACGTTATTTACCGTAACTTTGCAGTTGTAAACTTGATATAAGTCAATCGGGGCGTTAAAGAGAATCTCCCCGGTCCTAAATCTAAATTAATGGCAACAGCAATCATTCTTATAGAATTCGCCATCGTCATTGCCTTGATATTTATTGGTGCCCGTGTAGGCGGTATCGGCCTTGGCATTTATGGCATGCTCGGAGTTTTCATCCTCGTCTATGGCTTCGGTCTGGCTCCTGGCAAGGCACCCATCGACGTGATGATGATTATCTTGGCCGTCATCACAGCTTCCGCTGCCCTTCAGGCGTCCGGAGGACTGGAATATCTCGTAGGGCTGGCCTCGAAGTTTCTGCGCAAGCATCCTGACCACATTACTTATTATGGTCCGCTGTGCACTTGGCTCTTCTGCCTTGTTGCCGGCACAGCCCACACCAGCTACTCACTCATGCCTATCATCAGCGAGATAGCCCAGGCCAACAAGATACGCCCGGAGCGTCCTGTCAGTCTTGCCACTATTTCTGCTTCCCTCGGCATCACGGGAAGTCCTGTCTCGGCAGCTACAGCTGCCATCGTTTCACAAGACCTCCTCGGCAGCCATGGCATAGAGCTCGGCACCATCCTCATTGTTTGTATCCCAGCCAGCTTCATCGCCATCATCGTAGCTGCATTCATAGAGAATCATATTGGCAAGGAACTCGTCGACGACCCGGAATACCAGCGCCGTGTCAAGGAAGGCATTATCAATCCGGAAGAAGATGCTAAGAATATCGAGAAGTTTGAGACCCATCCCGAGCCACACGCAAAATATTCTGTTTTAGCCTTTCTCTTCGGTGTGGCGCTCGTCGTACTCTTCGGCTTTATCCCGAGCCTGCGTCCTGAAGGCTGTACCATGTCGGAGACGATAGAGATGATCATGATGAGCGACGCCATCCTCATCATCCTCGTAGGCAAGACAAAGGTGGCCGAGGTCACCAAAGGAAACATCTTCTCAGCCGGTGTCAATGCCGTCATCGCCATCTTCGGTATCGCCTGGATGGGCTCCACCTTCTACATGGGGAATGCCGATGCCATCGACGGTGCCCTCTCGGGAATGGTCGCTACAGCCCCCTTCCTCTTTGCTGTAGCCCTCTTCCTGCTGAGCATCATGCTCTTCTCGCAGGCAGCTACCGTCACCACCCTCTATCCTGTAGGCATCGCACTGGGCATCAATCCCTTGCTCTTGGTAGCCATGTTCCCGGCTGTCAACGGCTATTTCTTCCTCCCCAATTATCCCACCGAGGTGGCTGCCTTAGGCTTCGACCGCACCGGCACCACACACGTAGGAAAATTTGTCATCAACCACTCCTTCCAACTGCCCGGCTTTGTCACTACGATAGTCTCCATAGCCGTAGGATATGGTATCACACTGTTATTGTAATCACTGCCGTAAACCGGCTTAAATATAATTCGTACAACACATTAAACATTACAAGCTATGAAAAAGAAAGCTATTATCCTAACAGTTCTTTTCGCCTTTGTGGCTGTAGTTTCCGCCTTTGCCAAACCCAAGATTCGCATCATCGCTACCGGTGGCACCATCGCCGGTGTCAGCCAGAGTGCCACCTCATCAGCCTATGGTGCCGGACAGGTCGGCATCCAAACGCTTATCGAGGCTGTTCCTCAGATTAAGGACCTCGCCGACGTCAGCGGTGAGCAGCTTGTCAACATCGGTTCACAGGATATGAACGACCAGGTGTGGTTGAAACTTGCCAAGCGCATCAACCAGCTCCTCAACAACGAGGGCTATGACGGCGTACTCGTTACCCACGGAACAGACACCATGGACGAGACCGCTTACTTTCTCTCGCTCACAGTCCACAGCGACAAGCCCGTCATTCTCGTGGGCTCCATGCGTCCTTCTACGGCCATCTCTGCCGACGGTCCCGCCAATATCTACAATGGCGTAGCTGCCCTCGTAGACCCAGCTTCTAAAGGTCATGGCGTCATGGCCTGCATGAACAATGAGCTCTTCGACGCTAAATCACTCACCAAGACTCATACCACCGACTGCGCTACCTTCAAGGGTGGCATCTATGGTGAGACCGGTTACGTCTACAACGGCAAGCCCGTCTATCTCCGCAACACCGTCACCAAGCATGGTCTGACATCAGAGTTCGATGTCGACAACCTCACAGAGCTGCCGAAGGTAGGTATCATCTATGGCTATGCCAATTGCTCCGTGCTTCCCATCCAGGCGTTCATGAATGCTAAGTTCGATGGCATCGTCCTGGCCGGTGTCGGCGACGGCAACTTCTACAAGGATGTCTTCGACGAGGCTGTCAAAGCCCGTAAGCAGGGCATTCAGATTGTACGCTCCAGCAGAGTACCTTTCGGAGCCACAAACCTCAATGGTGAGGTCGATGACTCCAAGTATCAGTTCATCGCATCGCTGAACCTCAGCCCGCAAAAGGCGCGCGTTCTCCTCATGCTCGCCCTGACCAAGACACATGACTGGCAGAAGATTCAGCAGTACTTTGAGGAGTACTAATCACATACCTCTATCACACCTTAAACAATAACAACCATGAAGAAGAATATATTTATCATCGCAGCGGCGTTAGCTATGCCGCTCTGTGCTTCTGCCCAGGGCAATAACACCGGCATGGGTGGCCCCGACGGCGACTACGAGAGTCTGGCCAGCCGCATCTTCAAACTGGAGAAGAAAACCGACGCTTTCAATGTCTATTTCAACTACGCTTCCAGCTTTCAGGAGTTGGACGACGGCAATACATGGTCGTCATCCTTCAAGAACAAGCAGGCGCGCATCGAGATAAAAGGTAACATCACCGATAAGCTCTCCTATCGCTTCCGCCACCGTCTGAACAAGAACAATACGGCGCAGAGCGAGGACAACTTCGCCAAGGCTACCGACATCCTCATGGTCGGCTACCAACTCACGCCTAAGTTTGGCATCCAAGGTGGTAAGATGTGTCAGAACTGGGGCGGCTTCGAGTTCGATGAGAACCCGATGTACATCTACCAGTATTCCGACATGGTGGACTATATGGATAACTTCATGGCCGGTGTCAACTTCTCCTACAAGCCTGTGCCGACACAGGAGATAGCCATCAACATCACCGACGCTTACAACAATAAGTTTGGCGATGAATATGGTGCCCATCCTGTCTCTGTAGAGGCCAAAGGCGTGCGCAGTCTGGAGAAGTCCAACCACCCGCTGACATACATCGCGCTGTGGAGCGGCAGCTTCTTCGGCGACAAGTTGCAGACGCGCTGGTCCTATGGTCTACAGACGCAGGCCAAACATAAATACAGCCGCATGGTCGTACTCGGACAGAAGCTCAACCTCCCCACCTTCCAGTGGTACTTCGACTATATGGGTGCCTTCGACGGCCTCGACCGTCTGAAGATAGCATCAACAGAGGGTGCTGGATATCTCCAGGAGAAATTAGGAGAAGAGACTGACAACAACTACTTCAGCGACGTACACTACAACTCCTTCATCACCAAGCTCAACTGGCAGTTCGCACCGCAGTGGAACCTTATGGTGAAGGGCACCTACGAGACAGCAAGCCCTACCAAGGACGAGGTCTTTAAGAACTACCGCAAGTCGTATATGTATGCTGCCAGCATGGAGTACTATCCCGTGAAGTCACAGGACTTCCGCGTCTTCTTAGCTTACATTGGCCGCCACTATGACTATAAGGACCGGGTCAAGGAGTATGGACTTACCGACCACAGCACCAACCGCATAGAGCTCGGCTTCATGTACAGAATAAAAGCATTCTAACAACAAAGATTTAAAAGCAAATAACATCAAAGATGCCGGGGCTGCAAAGTCCGGCCCCGACATCATCCATAAAAGAAATAAAGATAAAAATGGAAAACTATCGTATAGAATCAGACCTGCTTGGTGAGTTGAAAGTTCCTGCTGACGCTTATTATGGCGTACAGACTCAGCGAGCCATCAATAACTATCACATCTCACGCAAGAAGATGTGCGACTACCCTGACTTCGTCATCGCCATCGCCTACGTCAAGTTGGCTGCCATCCAGACCAACCACGCCCTCGGCGTCATCGGCGACGACATCTCCAGTGCTATCGAGCAGGCTTGCCACGAGATTATCGACGGCAAACTACACGATAACTTCCCCGTCGATATGATGCAGGGCGGCGCTGGCACCTCCGTGAATATGAACGCCAACGAGGTCATCGCCAACCGCGCCCTCGAAATCTTAGGCCATCAGAAGGGTGAGTATCAGTATTGCTACCCCAACGACCACGTCAACTGCGGACAGTCTACCAACGATGTCTATCCCACTGCTATCCGTCTGGCCGTCATCCGGTTGAACAAGACCCTCGTAGCCAGCCTCACAGGTCTTATCTCTGCTCTGCGCTACAAGGCCGACGAGTTCCGCGACGCCATCAAGATGGGCCGCACACAGCTTCAGGACGCTGTTCCTATGACCTTCGGTCAGGAGTTCAACGCTTATGCCGACAATCTTGAGGAAGAGATTCTCAACCTTGAGCGTAACATCAAGCTCCTGCACGAGATCAACATGGGTGGTACGGCCATTGGTACGGGTCTGAACGCTGTTCCTGGCTTTGCCAAACTTTGCGCTGCCAACCTCAGCCGCCTCACAGGTGAGAACTTCATCTCCTCTCCCGACCTCGTCGAGGCAACACCCGATACCGGTGCCTATGTCAGCTATTCATCAGCATTGAAGCGCTTAGCCGTGAAGCTCTCGAAGTTCTGCAACGACCTGCGTCTCATGGCATCAGGACCTCGCTGCGGTCTGCACGAAATCAATCTGCCTGCTATGGCTCCAGGATCCAGCATCATGCCGGGTAAGGTAAACCCCGTCATCCCGGAGGTCACCAACCAGACCTGCTTCAAGGTCATCGGCAACGATACCACCATCACGATAGCTGCCGAGGCCGGACAGTTGGAACTCAACGTCATGGAGCCCGTCATCACAGAGTGCCTCTTCGAAAGCCAGATTTGGATGAGCAACGCCATCGACACACTGACAGAGAAGTGCATCCTCGGCATCACCATCAACAAGGAGCATGCCTACAACATGGTGAAGAACTCTATCGGCATCGTGACAGCCCTCAACCCATATATCGGCTACAAGAACAGCACAGCCTGCGCGAAAGAGGCATTGCAGACCGGTAAGTCGCTCTACGATGTTGTGCTTGAGAAGAAACTCATGTCAAAGGAACAGCTCGACGAAGCCCTCGACCCAAAGAACATGCTCCAGGGACATAAGTTCACATACAAGGACAGAGAAAAGAAATAGGTTATAATTTAGGATTCATAGGATAATCGCTTGCCGCGGGCTTTCGCCCGTGTGTGAGCGATTATTTTTTTTGTCCATAGCATTGGCAAGATAATTCACGGCATTTGCCAGCGATGTCTGTGGCATTTGCCAGCGATATCCGTGGCATTTGCCAGCGACATCTGTGGCATATGCCATGCATCCATTTACCGCCGAATACAGACCAATTTGCATAGAATAGAAAATGAGATTAAATATTAAATAATCTTTAAAAACATATAAAGTAAAGAACTTTACACTTGTAATTGAATTTAAACCCTTATCTTTGCAGAAACTTATTGATTGAAGATTATTTTTTATGCCATGCCGTGATGGTGGAATGGTAGACACGAGGGACTTAAAATCCCTTGGCCAGTAATGGCTGTGCGGGTTCGAGTCCCGCTCGCGGCACAAAAATCCACTAATAATAACTATTTATGATGCGAAACCATCTATTTATCTCTTTATCGGCATGCTCCCTTTTCTTATTGGCATCCTGCTCTAAGATGGGACCTCTCTCTGCTGACAATTTCTCAGTAGACCCCAATCCGCTTGAGGCTATAGGCGGCCAGGTTCCTGCTACGATAGACGGAACCTTCCCTGTTAAATACATGAAGAAGAAAGCTGTTGTCACTGTCACTCCCGAGCTCCGTTATGGCAACGGACAGGTGACAAAGGGCCAGAGCGCTACTTTCCAGGGCGAGAAAGTCCAGGGCAACAACCAGACCATCCCTTACAAAGTAGGTGGACGCTATACCATGAAGACTTCATTCCCTTATAATGACGATATGGAGAAGAGTGAGCTCTATCTCACCTTCGACGCTCGCCAGGGCAATAAAGTCTATAATGTTCCAGCCGTAAAGGTGGCCAATGGTGTCATCGCTACTTCTGAACTGTATAAGAAGACCATGAACAACGCCGGAGCCTGCATCGCTCCTGACAGTTTCCAGCGCGTGAAAGCACAGAAGCAGGAGGCTAACATCAAGTTCCTCATCAATCAGGCCAACCTGCGCAAGAGTGAGCTGAAGAATAACTCCGTCTCGGAGTTTGTCAAGATGCTGAAGAAGATCAACGCTGACCGCGAGGGTCTGAACCTGAAGAATGTGGAGGTTGCTGCCTACGCTTCTCCTGACGGCGGCTACGACTTCAACGATAAGCTCTCTAAGAAGCGTGAGACAACTACCAACAAATATGTCAATCAGCAACTCAAGGCTGCCAAGCTTGCCGATGCTGACGTCGACTCTCACTATACAGCCCAGGACTGGGAGGGCTTCAAGGAGCTCGTCCAGGCCAGCAACCTGCAGGATAAGGATGTCATCCTCCGCGTCTTAGAGATGTACAAAGATCCGCAGGAGCGTGAGACACAGATTAAGAACATGAGCCAGGGCTTCCGCGAGCTCGCTACAGGTATTCTGCCTGAGCTCCGCCGCAGCCGCCTGATTATCAACTATGAAACAGTAGGCCGTAGCGACCAGCAGATTAAGGACCAGTATGCTTCTGATCCTACTAAACTTAGCGACGACGAGCTGCTCTATGCTGCAAGTCTTGAGAACGACCCTGCCAAGAAGGCTGAAATCTACAAGAAGGCAACTGAACTCAACAGCGACGACTATCGTGCTTACAACAACCTCGCTGCTTTGGCTTTCAACAAGGGCGACTACGATGCTGCCAAGCAGTATATCGCTCAGGCTCAGCAGAAGGGTGCTGCACCCGAGTCTTATGCCAACCTCGCACTCTTAGCGTTGAAGAATGGTAATACTACAGAGGCTCAGAACTATGTCTCTAAGGCTACCGACGCTAATGGTCTCAACGAGGTCCTCGGCAACCTGAACATCGCCAAGGGTGACTATGCACAGGCTGTGAAGAACTTCGGCAGCAATGCCTCCAACAGCGCTGCATTGGCACAGATTCTCTCTAAGGACTACTCTACAGCCCTCTCTACACTGAACAATGTAAAGAATGCTGACGGCATGACAGAGTATCTCAAGGCTATCGTCAACAACCGTATGGGCAACACATCAGCTGCTAAAGAAGCGCTCCAGAAGGCTAAGCAGCTTGACGCTTCCATCGCTGCTTATGCTGACAACGACCTCGAGCTGGCTAATCTGAAATAACAACAGTATAATCAGCAACATACAAAAGAGCCATAGGGCCAGAAAGGCTCTACGGCTCTTTTTGCTTTTAGCATAGTTATACTTTACATTACACACTACACATTACTTTGAAACAGATATTTTTCCTTCTCTCCCTGTTTTCCATCCTTCTCCTTACTTCCTGTGGAGAGGACAGCCACCACTTTAAGATAGAGGGTCGTCTGCTACAGATGAACCAAGGAGAGTTCTACGTTTACAGCGATGATGGCACCATCAACGGCATTGACACCATCAAGGTCCAGGGAGGCCGTTTTGCCTTCGAGATGCCCTGCGAGCACCCTGCCACGCTGACCATCGTCTTCCCGAACTTCTCTGAGCAGCCCATCTTTGCCGAACCTGGAAAGACAGCAACAATAGATGGTGATGCCAGTCACCTGAAGATGATGAAGATAAAGGGAAGTAAGGACAATGAGCTGATGACGGCCTTCCGTGATCAGATTTCCAATGCTTCGCCTCCTGAGATAGTGAAATATGCCAAGCAGTTTGTCCACGACCATGCTGATTCACCGGTGGGCGTCTGGCTGGTGAAGAAATACTTCATCAACACACCAACACCCGACTATGCCGGTGCTATGGAACTGCTCAAGGAGATGCAAGCCAAACAGCCGGAGAATGGTGCACTCAACCGCCTGGCTGTCAGCATTGCCCAGATGAAGGATGCTGCCATCGGTGGGTCTCTTCCTGCCTTCACAGCCTACGACATCAACGGCAAGATGGTGTCCTCGGCAAGCCTGTCGACGGGAACGGCTGTCATCGTGACATGGGCTTCGTGGAACTACAACAGCTTGGATGTATTGCGGCAGCTACAGACACTCTACAACAATAATAAGGCTATCAAGATAGTGGCATTCTCTGTTGACGGTAGCCGCAAGGACTGCACAAACTTCTTAAAGATGAGCCAGATAACCTATCCGGTGATCTGCACAGAAGAGATGTTCGACACCAAGCCACTGAAGCAATTAGGTCTGCTCACTGTTCCGGGAAATATCATTGTCAGAGATGGTAAGATAATAGCCCGCAACGTGCCAAATCAAGAATTAACCAATCGTCTCGGTCATTAAACTATGCTCGTAAAAACCTATTCTGCTGCTGTCAACGGTTTGCAGGTCACCCCTGTCACGATAGAGGTGAGCCTCACACGCGGCGTCATGTACCATTTCACGGGTCTTGGCGACGAGGCTGTCCGCGAAGGTCGTGACCGTATCGCAGCAGCCCTGCTGTTCAACGGACTTAAGTTCCCAAGGGCTGACATCACCGTCAACATGGCACCTGCCGACCTGAGGAAGGAGGGCAGCAGTTTCGACCTTCCGCTCGCCATCGCAATTCTGGCCTCCGACGGACAGATATCGGAGAAGTCATTAGCTGACTTCATGATGGTGGGGGAGCTGGGCCTCGACGGCAAGCTGCAACCGGTCAAAGGCGTGCTACCCATTGCCATCAAGGCCAGGGCTGAGCATTTCAAAGGATTGATAGTGCCCAAGCAGAATGAGCGCGAGGCGGCCATCGTCAACAAACTCGATGTCTATGGCATCGACAACCTCACCGATGTCATTGCCTTTCTTGCCGGACAGAAGCAGTTCTCTCCCTGTGTAGTTGACACCCGCAAGGAGTTCTACGAGCAACAATACGATTTTGATCTTGACTTCTCCGATGTCCGCGGACAGGAGAATGTGAAGCGGGCCTTGGAGATAGCCGCTGCCGGTGGCCACAACATCATCATGATAGGTCCTCCCGGCTCCGGTAAGAGTATGATGGCCAAGCGTCTGCCCTCCATTCTGCCGCCTCTGACCCTTGCTGAGAGTCTTGAGACGACACAGATACACTCTGTGGCGGGAACGCTGAAGAGCGGCTCTGCCCTCATCTCACAACGTCCTTTCCGCGCACCTCATCACACCATCTCTGAGGCTGCCTTAGTAGGCGGTGGGGGCAACCCCATGCCGGGCGAAATCAGTCTGGCACATAATGGTGTGCTCTTCTGCGACGAGCTCCCGGAGTTTAACAAACACACGTTGGAGGTGCTGCGCCAACCCCTTGAGGACCGGCAGATCACCATCAGCCGTGCCAAATACACCGTCACCTATCCGGCATCGTTCATGTTTGTAGCGTCTATGAATCCCTGTCCTTGTGGCTATTACGGCGACCCCACCCATCACTGCGTCTGCACCCCCGGACAGATACAGCGCTATCTGAACAAAATCTCCGGACCGCTCATGGACCGTATCGACATCCAGTGCGAGATAGCCGCCATACCCTTCAATGAGCTCAGCAAGGCTGCTCCCGGTGAGCCCTCGGCAAAGATTCGCGAGCGTGTCATAGCTGCCAGAGCCATACAGACGGAGCGATATAAAGACATCAAGAACATCCACTGCAATGCTCAGATGACAGAACGCATGATTCACCAATATGCAGAACCTGACGACGCCAGTCTGGAGCTGCTGCGGCAAGCCATGGAGCGCTTCAGCCTCTCCGCTCGCGCCTATAGCCGTATCCTAAAGGTGGCACGCACCATCGCCGACCTCGCCGCTTCTGAGAAGGTGGAGCCCATGCACATCGCTGAAGCTATCGGCTACCGTCAGCTCGACAGAGGTGACTGGGCGGAAAGAGGACTGTGAGGAGAAAATGATCTGAACGTTGTATATACATGTGGAACACAATAATATTCTATACTTCAAGCGGTCGTACCATCATTGTGGTGCAACCGCTTTTCGTGTGGATAACCTGTGGAAAACCTATGGATAACATGACTCATAACTTTGAGGATATCAACAAGAGATGATGCAGAGGCAAGGAAGTGTAGATATCCACAGGGTTATGAAAGCGATAAAATGAGGGTATCAACAGGTTTTTCAAGACAAAAGTTATCACACTTATACTTTTCCACCGGTTGACAAGATTGTGGATAACGACGTAAGTGACTTAAAGACACTGATAAGCTATTCATAGACGATGGTGATAAGGTGCAAGAAAGTGTTGATAGTGAGAAAGACGAAGAATCCTTAAATTTCTTATCCACTTATCCACAGGCTTATCATTATCTTCTTATTTTATTTTTTCTATAAAAGAAATAGAAGAATATAATAATATGGTGGATATTGTCTAACTTTGCATCTATGAAAGAGCTGTCGATACTTATTCCTGTCTATGGTGAGAATATCCTGTGGCAAGTAAAACTGCTGTATGCGCAATGCAGCGCTATAAAAGACTTGTCGTGGGAGATTGTCGTAGCGGAGGATGGAAGACCACAGCAGGCAGTTTATAGCAATACTGACGTCTTATCGCAGGCGCATTGCAATGCTGACGGATTATCTGATGGTGATAATGACGAGATAGCAGCAATGGCACATTGCAGGCTTATCAAGCGCGAGAAGAATAGTGGGCGCGCTGCCATCCGTAATTTTCTTGCCCGTGAAGCCCGTTTCGACAATCTTCTGTATATAGATGCCGGTTTGAAACCCAATCCCCACTTTGTGGAAAACTATGTGGACAACATTGGTAAGTCGTTGGTAGTCTGTGGAAATATCGCTGTCGACAAGGCGTGTATAAACATGGAAAACCTTCGCTGTCGCAATGAACTGAGGGCACAGAAGCGATTCACGGCGGCTAAACATGCTATAGAACCTTATAAGAACTTCCATACAACGGCTTTTATGATAGACCGCCGCACGATGCTTGCCAATCCCATGCGTGAGGATATTCGAACCTACGGCTACGAAGACACGCTCTTCGGAAAGCAGTTAGCCGACAAGCATATTAGCATTCGGCATATTGACAATCCAGTATTGTTTACTGCTTTCGAAAGTAATAGTAGATATTTGGAGAAAACAAAAGAGGCGATGTACACATTATATAATTATAGGGAGGAATTAGAGCAGTATTCTCCTTTACTACATGTCGTACATCTATTTCAAAAACTTCATCTGCTGTGGCTGCCCATTATTATTGACAGATGTTTTGTGGATAAGATTGTTGATAACTTAATAGGCAGGCATCCTAACTTACAGCTATACAGTCTTTTTCGCGTTTGCCTGTTGGCTAAAAAATATGCACAGGAATGATGGTAATGATACGTAGTTTTCAAGGGCTAAGGTTTGTATTTATCTCGTTGACCGCCTCCTATTAGAAACAGCAGAGTAGATTCTCTTCAGCTTTCTGCTAAGCAGATAGAGGAAAATTTTCTGCTTGATGGTGAAGTGGATACCCGTTGTTTCCATATCTTCTCTCAGCTGACGATAGAATTTACTGGTCCGCCATTCGCTCCGCTTTTCGAATAATGTTACAGCGAAGAGATTGGCAATTCTGTCTGCTATGGTATCAGTAAGAAATTCTCCTCTCTTCTCATGTGGAATGGCATCAATGCGATAAGCATGTATCAGCGCAGCATAGTCAGAAGTCCATACAAAGGAGCTGCTGGTGGTGTCAGCATTCTTTGTATATACATTTTCGTAGACGACAGCGACATCTTTAGAGGTTGTGAAGATGATTCTCAGCCAGAAGATATAGTCTTCACCCATATAGAAACTTCGTGGCACATCGAAGACGTAGGGTGTGAGCAGCTTTCTTCTGAAGAGTGTACCCCATGGCACGCCTATCGTGCCCTCTCCTCTCACGGCAAGATGTCGGAAAGTCTCTATGTCAACAGATCCTTTTCTGTTGATGGAATATCCATTACCAAAGACGATGTCGGTATCGTCAACAGTCTTCTCTGTCAACAGTCTGAGCGCATGCTGTGGTATTCTGTCGTCAGCATCTATGAAGCAGCACCAGTCTCCCTTTGCCATCATCACGCCATTGCATCGTGCCACACTCCTTCCACCATTCTTTTGGTGTCTGACCATAATACGGCTGTCTGTAGCAGCCCAAGCGTCGCATATCTTACCGCTGTCGTCCTCAGAGCCATCGTCAACGAGAATCAACTCCCAGTTGTCTGAATCCTGCTCTACTACGCTTCTGATGCATTCGTCAAGCGTAGTGGCGGCATTATAGACGGGTATGATGACAGAGACAAGAGCTTTGCTATGGTTCATAAAAGGATTGTTGATAACGTTGTGGATAAAGCTGTGGAGAAGAGTTGGAGTATCAGTTGATGACAGCAATCTTGCAGACCACGCCTTTGTCGCCTTCCGGGGTAGCTACCAAGACCATGTAGATGCCACTTGCCACCCGTTTGCCATTGCTGTTAAGTCCATACCAGCGGTATTGTCCATTGGAAGCACGGCCCTGGTTGACGAGTGCGCCAGTGGAAGTCGTAATCTTCACGTCAGCGTCGTTGGTAAGCCCGGTTATCGTGATGGCACCGTTGTAGTCGGGTCGCACAGGGTTAGGATAGGCATAGACATTGTCCTTGGTCATACCCTCATCCTGAGAGGAAGGAATATAGGAAGTATAGGAGCACAGCCCCATATCTGTAGCTATGAACATCTCACCCGTGGATTCATTCAAAGCCATGGAGTTTACGGTATTGGAGATGAGCGGGCTGTTGTCAGTGGTAAAGTGCTGAAGCTGAGTAATATTGTCGCTGCCGATGAGATAGATGCCATTGCCGCCCGTGCCAAACCATTTGCGGTTGGCTTTATCGATGACCATACAAGTAATGTTCACTCCCGAGAGCAGGTAGTCAGCATAATCTGTGCCGTCGTTGCGTGGCACTTTCACCTGTGTGAAGACGGGGTTGTCAGCAGTAATCTGGTCGGGTGCGAGCATGAGCGGGCCTTGGTCAGTACCTATCCATATATTATTGTCTTTATCTTCAGCCACACAGCTGACATCATAGGTGTTGATGGTGGTGCCGTCTTCGTTGATAAGATTCTTGAAGACTTTCACCTCGTCAGTGGAAATCTGATAGCATATCAATGATGGTGACCGGTAGAAAGCATTGGTGAACCACATGAGGTTTCTACTATCGAAGATAGGCCCTGTCATTTGTTCAAAACTTCTGGCCGGAGAGATGTTGCTGACCATGAGCTCTTGGTGATGGTGAGAAGTCCATTCACTGCCATTGGAGAGTTCAAGAATAGATGTTGACGGGCTGATGCTGTTGAACACCCATAGATTGCCGTTGCTGTCAAATTTTGTGGCTGTAGTAATGGTATAGTTTTTATTGCCGTCTGGCACAGTGGCAGCTACCAATAAGGGCGAGTTGGTGTCATTCCACAGCTTTGTGAACTTCAGGTTATCGAATTCGTAGAGTCCGGACTGGCAGCCGACATATAGATGGTTGTCGTCCTTAGGGTCTATCTCAAAATCGAAGAGTGAGCTGAATTGCTGTCCGGTTTTCCGGTTAATGCTGTTCATGTCCTCGCTGAAGGCCCAGTTCTGACCGTCATAGACCTGTATGATACCTTCTTTATAATTGATAGACGGTAGTGCTGAGGAGACGTAGAGCTTACCATTATGGAGTTTTATCAGGCCGGTGGAGTTGCTCTTTGGTCCTCCTGGGCTTAACGTCTTTACCACGTCCAAAAGCTGGGGGTCCATAGTCTTCGGACGAGCAGTGTATTCTCCCGTCCTTGTCCACTCGTTCGGGTCGAGGAGGTTGTCGGTGAGACTGCCACGGTAGAGGCCTTTGTCGGCGCTAGCAGCATAGAGATATTGATTGTCGGAATAGACGTAGTTGACGCTGAATCCGAGTTTATAGGTATTGACAAACTCGGCGTTGGCAACATTTATCTGCACGATGCCGAAGTTGGTAGCCAAATACGCGTAGCTACCGGATACATCGATGCTGTTGATGGTCTTGTCGTCAGTCATCGAGGTATTCATATATGCTGGCAGGTTGACGACATTGCCGTTAGGCGAGAGCAGGTCGATGTTGTAGTCGTTGTAGACGATGACGAGTCGCTTGGCGGTCTGGCACCAAGCAATATGGGCGATGCCACAGTCGCTGAGCGATGTCGTCTTGTCGTAAGTGATAATCTGCTGGTCGGAAGGATTATAACTGTATATGCCGCCCGAGGCCAAGACATAGAGTGTGCCGTCGCCGGCCTTCTCTATCTCTGTTGGCTCATAGTAGCTGAGGTAAGCTTTCCACTGAGCTGAGGCAGCCAGGCTGCACATGATGATACAAAAAACAATGATAATCCTTCTCATAGTGTTCAGTCTTCTGCCTTGAGCCAGTCTGCGAGTTTCTTCACGGCTCGGGCCCTGTGGCTGATTTTGTTCTTGATGTCCTCTCCGAGTTCAGCGAAGCTCTTGTCATAGCCATCTGGGATGAAGATGGGGTCATAGCCGAATCCCTCGGTGCCATGCTTCTCATAGGCGATGCGGCCCTCCACGATGCCTTCAAAGCGGTATTCGCGGCTGCACAGGGGATTGCCACCCTCCATCTGAATGAGCGAGATGACGGTGCGGAATCGTGCCTTGCGGTTGGGGTTGTCGCCGAGCTTCCGCAGTAACTTGGCCATGTTAGCCTCGCTGTCGTGGTCGGTGCCCTCAGCGTAGCGGGCAGAGTGGACGCCCGGTTCACCGTCGAGAGCGTCTACTTCGAGCCCCGTATCATCGGCGAAGCAGTCGAGGTGGTAGTTGTCGAAGATATACTCCGCCTTTTGGTGAGCGTTGGCCTCAAGGGTGTAGCCTGTCTCGGGAATATCCTCGTGGCAGCCGATGTCGGCGAGGGAGACAATGTCAAAATCAGGGCCGAGGATGTCACGGATTTCCTGTAACTTGTGAGCGTTGTTGGTTGCGAATACTATTTTCATATTCTTCTTTAGCTTTATCGTTTTCGCTGCTGTTCTGAGCGTCAGAGTCAGTCTCTCCAGCCGGCCTTGGCGAATTGCCTTGCAGCGAACTGTTGAAGAGACTCTCTTTCTGCTTCTTCGACACCTTCACCTTCACGTGGTCGAAGCCCTCACCGTAGACACCGATGACAGAGCTCTGTGAGACGAAGGCGTTGGGGTCTATAATCTTTATCAGTCGGAAGATGGGTGCGCTCTCGCGCTTGCGGGCCAGGATACAGAGCACTTTCATGTCCTGACCAGTATACCATCCGTGTCCGTCGAGGATGGTGACGCCGCGGCCGAGCTGTGTGCCGATGGCGTTGGCAATCTCCTGACTCTTCTTCGAGAAGATCATAAACTGTACCGACTCCCTCCGGATGTTCATCACGTGGTCGAGCATGAAGTTCTCCACCACCATGGTGCACAGACCGAACATCACCTTGTGGAGACGGCCTATCATATCACCAAACTGTGGGAAAAACAAGCAGCTGCCGATGATGCAGAGGTCGATGGCCAGAAGCACCTGCCCTAAGGAAAAGCTGTAGTATTTGTTCACCGAGGCGGCGATGATGTCGGTGCCACCAGTAGAGCCATTGTTCAGAAAGACAATGGCCAATGACGATCCCGTCAGCGTACAGCCGATGAGCAGCGACATGAAGTCCTGGCCTTCACCGACTATCTTGATGTAGTGTCCTGCGGCATCCACCGGCATGATGTCTTGTGCAAACCACAGGGCAACATAGAGCAGGAGGATGGCGTAGATGGTCTTCATCAAGAACTTGAAGCCTAACACTTTCAGTCCTACGATGAGGAGTGCCACGTTGATGATGAGGTAGGTGTTTTGGATGGGGAAGCCAGTGGCATAGTAGACGACAGCGGACAGACCCGTCACACCACCCGTCACAATCTGATAGGGTAGCAGGAAGAGGGTGAAGGCAAAAGCGTAGAGGAGAACACCAAAGGTGATGCCTACATAGTCCTTCGCCTCGTTGAAGATGATCTTCTGATTGAAAGTCATATTTTTGCTTAGAAGTTCGGAAGACAGAAGTTTTCCCGGAAGTACTTTTCGGAAGTCCAGAAGTCCGGAAGTCCAGTCATATGAATGATCGGAAGTCCAGAAGTCCAGAAGTCCGGAAGTCCGGACTTCTGCTTGTTACTTCACTACGATATTAATGATTCTCTTGGGCACAACGATGACCTTTTTGATTTCCTTGCCTTCCAAGTACTTGGCGCAACGGTCGTCGGCGAGGGTCTCTTTCTCGATGGTGTCCTTGTCGGCATCGGCAGCAAACATCTTTTGGAAGCGGGCCTTGCCGTTGAAGCTTACAGTCATCTGTATCTCGTTCTCCACAAGATATTTCTCATCCCATGTGGGCCATGTGGCGTCGCAGACCGATGTGTTGTTGCCCAGTTGATGCCAGAGCTCCTCGGCAATATGCGGTGCAAAGGGCGCGATGAGGACGACGATGTCGCTCAGGAGCTCGCGGTTGTGGCATTTCTGCTGTCCGAGCTCGTTGACGCAAATCATAAAGGCGGAGATGGAGGTGTTGTATGAGAAAGCCTCGATGTCGCCCGTGACCTTCTTGATGAGCTTGTGCACACTCTTCAGGCTCTCTGCCGACGGCTTATCGTCGTTGACGAGGAACTTGTCGGTGCGGTTCTCATAGAAGAGTGCCCAGAGCTTCTTCAGGAAGCGGAAGCAGCCGTCGATGCCGTTGGTATCCCAAGGTTTGGAAGCTTCGACAGGACCGAGGAACATCTCGTAGAGACGCAGCGTGTCGGCACCGTAGTCACGGACAATGTCGTCGGGGTTGACAACGTTGTACATCGACTTCGACATCTTCTCAATGGCCCAGCCGCAGACGTATTTGCCGTTGGCACCGTCGGCCGACTTGCTGCCGTCGTCGAAGATGAACTCAGCGTCCTTATACTCCGGGCTCCACTTACGGAAAGCCTCGATGTCGAGGATGTCGTTCTTCACGAGGTTAATCCACACGTGGATAGGTGTGACATCCTTGTAGTCCTTGCGGAGGTTATAGCTCACGAAGACCGGCTTGTCGGCTGTCGAGAGCTCGTTGACACGGTAAACGAAGTTGCTTCGGCCCTGTATCATACCCTGGTTGATGAGCTTTTGGAAAGGCTCTTCCTCGCAGCTCACACCGTAGTCGTGGAGGAACTTATTCCAGAAACGGGAGTAGATAAGGTGTCCGGTGGCATGCTCAGTGCCTCCGACGTAGAGGTCTACATGGCGCCAGTATTCATCGGCTTCCTTGCCCACGAGCTCCTTGTCGTTGTGCGGGTCCATATAGCGCAGGTAGTAGGCAGAGCTGCCTGCAAATCCCGGCATGGTGTAGAGGTCGAGGGGGAAGATGGTCTTGTTGTCGATACGGCTGTTCTCCACCACCTTCTTGGCCACGGTGTCCCAAGCCCATTTTGTGGCGCGGCCCAATGGTGGCTCGCCGTCCTCGGTAGGCTTGTATTCTGTTATCTCAGGGAGCTCCACGGGCAGGCACTCCTCAGGCACCATCTTGGGGATGCCGTTGTCATAGTAGACGGGGAAGGGCTCGCCCCAGTAGCGCTGGCGTGAGAAGATGGCGTCGCGGAGACGGTAGTTGACCTTCACGTGGCCAATGCCCTTCTCGGTGACATATTTCTTAGTCTTGGCGATGGCCTCCTTCACGGTGCAGCCGTTGAGCGAGAAGCCGTCGGCATTGCCGTGCCCCGGTCGCGGAGAGTTCATCACGATACCCTCCTTGGCGTCGAAGCTCTCCTCGGAGACGTCGGCACCCTCGATGAGCGGGATGATGGGCAGGTTGAAATGTTTGGCAAAGGCGTAGTCGCGGGAGTCGTGGGCCGGCACTGCCATGATGGCGCCCGTGCCATAACCGGCGAGGACATACTCGGAAATCCAGATAGGGATGGCGTCGCCCGTGAAGGGGTTCACGGCGTAGGAGCCGGAGAAGACGCCTGTGACCTTATGGTCGGACATGCGGTCGAGCTCGGTGCGGCTCTTCACATAGTCGAGATATTTGTCCACCTCGGCCTTCTGCTCCGGTGTGGTGACCTGTGCCACGTAGTCGCTCTCAGGAGCCAGCACCATGAAGGTGACACCGAACATGGTGTCGGCACGGGTGGTGAAGATGGTGAACTTCACGTCGGAGTCTTTCACAGAGAATACGACCTCGGTGCCCTCAGAGCGGCCTATCCAGTTCTTCTGCGTCTCAGTGATAGAGTCGCTCCACTGGATGGTGTCCAGACCATCGAGGAGTCGCTGTGCGTAGGCAGAGACGCGGAGGCACCACTGGCTCATCTTCTTCTGCACCACGGGGAAGCCGCCACGCACGGAGACACCGTCGACGACCTCGTCGTTGGCCAGCACGGTGCCCAGTCCGGCGCACCAGTTCACCATCGTCTCGCCCTTGTAGGCGATACGGTAGTTCATCAGGGCATCGCTCTTCTGCTTGTCGTCCATGGCCTTCCACTCCTCAGCGGTGAAGGTGATGGTGTCGTCGCCCTGTGCCACGTTGAGGCCTTTTGTGCCCTGCTTCTCCAAGTGTGCGATGAGCTTCTCTATGGGCTGCGCCTTCTTCAGGTCGTTGTCATAGTAGGAGTTGAACATCTTCTCGAAGGCCCACTGTGTCCAGTGGTAGTATTTGGGGTCACAGGTGCGCACCTCGCGGTCCCAGTCGAAAGAGAAGCCTATCTTGTCGAGCTGCTCACGGTAGTGGTTGATATTCTGCTCGGTGGTGATAGCAGGATGCTGTCCGGTCTTGATGGCATACTGCTCGGCAGGCAGTCCATAGGCGTCATAGCCCATGGGGTTGAGGACATTGAAGCCCTTCAGGCGCTTATAGCGCGCGTAGATGTCGCTGGCGATATAGCCAAGGGGATGGCCCACATGAAGACCCGCACCGCTGGGGTAGGGGAACATGTTCAGGACATAGTATTTAGGGCGTGAAGGGTCCTCACTGACCTTGTAAGTCTTGTCGTCGACCCATTTCTTCTGCCATTTCTTCTCAATCTCGCTGAAATTATAATCCATTATAATCTTATTTTTCGGCCGGGACGGGCACGGCCACTCTATTATTGATTTCTATGTGCAAAGATACAGCAAAGGGACGAGAAAACGAAAAAAACGGCCTGATTTCCTTTAATAAACCAATTTATTATCGTATTTTTGCCGTCTGTAAGTCTTCTCGCTCAACGGGCGGCAAGTCTTTACGCTCCAACGGGCGATAAATCTTTTTGCTTCAAAGATAGGAATTTTATAAGTTTACCTTGCAATGCAGCAGCGCAACAGAAAATCTGTATACAAAACCATCCGCGACTATGCCATCATCACCGTCGCCATGCTCATCGGCACCCTTGGCTACAATCTCTTTCTTCTTCCCAACCAAATACCTATGGGTGGCATCATGGGTATCGCTTCCATCATCTATTGGGGCACCGGCATGCCGGCCCAGAACACTTACTTTCTGATTAATGCCGTGTTGTTGATAACGGCTTTGAAAGTCCTCGGGTGGAGGTTCTGCGCCAAGACCATCTATGCTGTCATCGTCTTCACGGTGGCTTCTACCGTCTTCCAGCTCTTGGGTGGCATGGATGTGCACCTGCTCAGCGACCAGAAGTTTATGGCTTGCATTGTCGGTGGTGTCTTCATGGGCACCAGCGTGGGTCTCGGACTCTCTGCCGGCGGCTCCACGGGTGGCAGCGATGTTGTGGCAGCCATGGTCCACAAATACCGCGATGTGTCGTTGGGCCACGTCATCCTCTTCTGCGACCTCACCATCATCACGTCGAGCTATGTCGTCCTCCGCGACTGGGATAAGGTGCTCTATGGCTATGTCCTGCTCTTCATCATCTCTTTCTGTGTGGACTATATCGTCAACTCCCTGCGGCGTTCGGTGCAGTTCTTCATCATCTCCGACAAGTGGCGGGAGATAGGCGCTGCCATCAACAAGATTGCCGACAGGGGCTGCTCCACGCTTAACGGCAACGGTTTCTATTCCGGCAAGGACATCAAGGTCGTCTTCTGCATCGCCAAGAAGAGCGAGTCGGCGGTCATCTTCGACCTCATCGACGAGATAGACCCCGACGCCTTCGTGGCCCAGAGCGCCGTCATCGGCGTCTACGGCATGGGATTCGACAAGTTCAAGGTGAAGAAAAAGATAAGCTTGGAGCAGATACAGAAGGAGATAGAGGAGAAATAAATGTTGATTACATTCTCAGAGTGGCAGTTATTTGGTATAAAATGAAATTATTGATTAGTGGAAATAATATTCTGACATGGCAAGAATGAAAAGTAACAAAGCGCTTGGCTGTGGATGTCTTTCTGTTGTCATGGGCTTGATAGTCATAGTAGTTATCTTAGGCAGTGCTTATTTACTAAACTTTGCGCTGAAGCCGTCGTATAACAAAGGCCGTGACTATCCTAAGCAGTATGCCGTCATGCTGCGGCGCTATCCATGGATAAAACCATGGGCTGACTCGCTGTATAAGGTTAAGGCCCTCCGCGATACATATATCACTGTCCGAGGCGGTGATACACGCTTTTTTGCCGAAGACACCACACGTCTCCATGCCTTGCTCCTCGCTGCTCCACAGAATACGCCACGCACGGCAGTGCTCATACCGGGATATACCGACTGTGCTGTCAATATGCTCCACATTGCTTATATATACCATCACCTTATGGGCATGAATATTCTTATCCCTGACCTCCACGCCAATGGCAAGAGTGGGGGCAGCGTTATGCAGATGGGATGGAAAGACCGCACCGACGTGTTGAGATGGATAGCCATTGCAGACTCGCTCTACCATGACCGCACAGGACATGCCGATATCGTCGTTCATGGCATCTCTATGGGTGCCGCCACGACGATGAATGTTGCCGGTGAGACGGAGGCGCCAGGCATGCAAGATGTCAGATGCTTCGTTGAGGACTGTGGATACACCTCGGTATGGGACGAGTTCAGTTATGAGCTTGATGAAATGTTTGGACTGCCGGAGTTTCCGCTGCTCTACTCGGCTTCCGCGCTCTGTGGTTTGAAATATGGATGGACCTTTGGCCAGGCCTCACCGTTGAGGCAGGTCGCCAAAGTTCGTAAACCAATGCTTTTTATCCATGGCGGTAACGACACCTTTGTGCCCACACGTATGGTCTTCCCATTGTATAATGCCAAGCCTGCTCCTAAATATCTCATCGTCTTCCATGGCTCTGCTCATGCCAAAAGCTATCATGACCATAGAGTTGACTACGAAAAGGCGGTTATAAACTTTGTCGGAAAAGCGCTTTGTAAGAAATAGATAAGCCAGCCGTTAGAGGCTTGTTTCATGCCTGTGCAGTGTGTCTTGACACGTATCAATAAATAGGCAATATTGCAATCTCGACATGACATTTTGCAGTATTTAGCAATGAAATTCTTGTAGAGTTGAAATCTTTGTTGTAACTTTGCAAGCCTTATTCAACATCACCAATATTTACACACATGAGAACAGAATGGAGAGGCTTCAAGCCCAATAAGTGGAACCATGAGATTAATGTCCGTGATTTCATTCAGTTGAACTATACCCCTTACGATGGTGACGAAAGTTTCCTCTCGGGTCCTACCGATGCTACCAACACCCTTTGGGGCAAGCTGAAAGAGCTTCAGAAAGCTGAGCGCGCCAAAGGTGGCGTCCTCGACATGGAGACAGAGGTTGTCTCTTCTCTCACTGCTTACGGCCCTGGATATATCGACCCCGCCACCAAGGATTTGGAGAAGGTCGTGGGTCTTCAGACCGACAAGCCCCTGAAGCGTGCTTTCATGCCCTATGGCGGTTCGCGTATGGCTGAGCAGGCTTGCACCACCTACGGCTATGAGCCTTCCGACAAGATAAAGGAAATCTTCTCCAAGTATGTCAAGACCCACAACGACGGTGTCTTCAGTGCTTATACCAAGGAGATGAAGCTCGTGCGTCACAACCACATCCTCACCGGTCTGCCCGATACCTATGGCCGTGGCCGTATCGTGGGCGACTACCGCCGTGTGGCCCTCTATGGTGTCGACTACCTCATTGCTGACAAGCAGAAGGACCTCGACGAGCGCATCGGCGACCAGGAGATGATTGACGAGGTTATCCGCCTGCGCGAGGAGGTGGCTGAGCAGATTAAGGCCCTCAAGGGCTTGAAGGCTATGGCTCAGGAGTATGGCTTCGACATCTCACAGCCCGCTACCAATGCCCGTGAGGCTGTGCAGTGGCTCTACTTCGGCTATCTCGGCGCCGTGAAGACACAGAATGGTGCCGCCATGTCCGTGGGCCGCGTCTCTACATTCCTCGATATCTATTTCCAGCGTGACTTCGCTGAGGGCACTCTCACCGAGCAGGACGCCCAGGAGCTCATCGACCACTTGGTGATGAAGTTCCGCATGGTGAAGTTCGCCCGCATCCCTTCTTATAACGAGCTTTTCTCCGGCGACCCCGTCTGGGCAACTCTGGAGGTAGCCGGTATGGGTCAGGACGGTCGCTCCATGGTGACTAAGAACGACTTCCGTTTCCTCCACACTTTGGAGAACATGGGTCCTTCGCCAGAGCCTAACCTCACCGTACTCTATTCCTCACGTCTTCCTGAGGCCTTCAAGCGCTATGCTGCCATGATCAGCGTGACGACAAGCTCTATCCAGTATGAGAACGACGACGTCATGCGCCCGGTATGGGGTGACGACTACTCCATCTGCTGCTGCGTCTCGGCTACACAGACCGGTAAGGAGATGCAGTTCTTCGGTGCCCGTGCCAACCTCGCCAAGTGCCTCACTTATGCTATCAGCGGTGGTGTCGACTCCAAGACACGCCAGCAGGTAGGACCCGCCTACCGTCCTATCGAGGGCGACGTGGTGACCTACGAGGAGTTCATGCCACGCTTCGATGCCATGATGGAATGGCTTGCAGGAGTCTATGTCAAGACCCTGAACCTCATCCACTACATGCACGACAAATACTTCTATGAGGCTGCCGAGATGGCGCTCATCGACACCAACGTGCGCCGCACCTTTGCAACGGGTATCGCCGGCTTCTCTCATGTCGTTGACTCTATCTCTGCCATCAAATACGCCAAGGTGAACATCATCCGTGACGAGACGGGCTTCCCTCTGAGCTTCAAGACAGAGGGCGACTTCCCCCGCTATGGCAACGATGACGACCGCGCCGACGAGATTGCAGTATGGTTGCTCAAGACCTTCATCGAGAAGGTGAAGCACTACCATACCTATCGCAACTCTGAGCCCACAACGTCCATCCTGACCATCACCTCTAACGTTGTCTACGGTAAGTACACCTCCAACATGCCCGACGGCCGTGAGGCTGGTGCACCGCTCTCTCCGGGTGCTAATCCCAGCTACGGCGCTGAGAAGAATGGTCTCTTGGCTTCGCTCAACTCTGTTGCCAAGCTGCCTTACGAGTATGCCCTCGACGGTATCTCCAACACGCAGACCATCTCTCCGGGTGCTCTCGGACACAACGACGAGGAGCGCGCCACAACGCTGGTGCGTGTCATGGACGGCTACTTCTCACAGGGTGCCCACCATCTCAACGTCAATGTCTTCGGTGTGGACAAGCTCAAGGACGCTATGGAGCATCCCGAGAAGGAGGAGTATCAGAACTTCACCATCCGCGTCTCCGGCTACGCTGTTAAGTTCATCGACCTGACCCGTGAGCAGCAGCTCGACGTCATCGCCCGTCAGGCTCACGAGCGTCTGTAAATGAAAGGCTACGTTCACAGCATCGAGTCCTTCGGCTCTGTTGACGGCCCGGGCGTAAGGTTTGTCATCTTCCTGCAGGGCTGCCCCATGCGGTGCCAGTTCTGCCACAATCCCGACACCTGGGCCCTGCACAAGGGCGACCAAATGTCGGCGGAAGAGCTTCTGAGCCAGGCTGTCCGCTTCCGACCTTATTGGGGCCAGGAAGGCGGCATCACCGTCAGCGGGGGCGAAGCACTCTTGCAGATAGACTTTCTCCTGGAGCTCTTCACCCTGGCTCATGCCCAAGGGGTGAACACTTGTCTCGACACCTCCGCCGCGCCCTACCGTCCTGACGATAAGGCATGGATGGAGAAGTTCGACAAGCTCATGGCCGTCACCGACACCGTGCTCCTCGACATCAAGGAGATACGTGATGAGGCCCACAGAAAGCTTACAGGACATACCAATGCCAATATCCTGGCTTGCGCCCGTCATCTCTCTGACTTGGCTGTGCCGGTATGGATACGCCACGTCCTCGTGCCGGGAGTGACCGACAACGATGACGACCTGCGGGCGCTGAGAGCGTTTATAGACACGCTGACCAACGTCAAGCGCGTGGAGGTATTGCCCTACCATACGCTTGGAGTCTATAAATACGAGCAGCTCGGCATCGACTATCCCCTCAAGGGTGTCAATGCACCTACAAAGGAGCGTATAGCCAACGCCGAAAAGATTCTGACAGAATAATGAGAATTCCTATGGTATAGAATTCTTATGGTATAGAATTCTTATGGTATAAAAGAAAAAAGCTTATTCCCTCGCGGAATAAGCTTTTTTTGTGATTCATCTTTATTATGAATCAATTCCTAATGACGTAAATTCTTTTTAGCAGCCCTTATGTGTCATGATGTCCAGCACCATCTCGTCGGTGGGGCACATGGCTTCCTTGCCTATGCTGGTAAGGTTATGGATGCTCTTGTCCACACTGTCGTCGATGATACCCTCTGCTGAGGTGACGTGGCGGCCCTGCATGGAGAGCAGTGCCGAGAGCAGTGCCGAGCTCACACCGGAGCATATCTTGATGCTGCATGACGGTTTGGCACCATCGCAGATCATGCCGGTGAGGTTGGCTATCATATTCTGTATGGCGAAGCAGACGCGGTCGTAGTCGCCGCCCATGAGGTAGACGATGCCGACGCTGGAGCCGATGCTGGCTACTACACAGCCGCAGAGCGCCGACAAGGTGCCCAGACTCTGCTTGATATAGATGGCGGTGAGATGCGAGAGCGTGAGGGCGCGGATGAGTTCCTCCTCGGTGTTCTCATTCTCCTTGGCATAGACGGCGACAGGGTTGGTGGCGCAGATGCCCTGGTTGCCACTGCCGCTGTTGCTCATCACCGGTATCATGGCACCACCCATACGGGCGTCGCAGGCCAGCGCCGTCTCAGAGATGATGTGCGAGAAGATGGTGTCGCCGAAGATGCCATGGCTCAGCGGCCGCTCTATGGTCTTGCCCAGGCAGTGACCGTAGTTGCCTTTCTTGCTCAACTCAGCGGCGCGGATGTTGTAGTCGCGGGCCTGGAGCATGAAGGCAATCTCGTCGAGAGGCGTTGTCGTGGCAAACTCCCACACCATGTGCATGTCGAGCTTCAGACCGTCCTGAGCTTCTTCACCACCCACGCATTTGCGCTTGTCGAGCAGCACCTTACCATTGCGCGCCTCATAGACGAAGTTGGTATGGCTGCCGGCAATGATGGCTGTGGCGCTGTCGTCACCGGCCTGGCAGGTTACCTCGATATAGAGTTTCTCCTTGATGCCCTCTTTGAGCTTGATGTCGATGTGCGAGGGGTCGCTGATAAACTGCTTGCCCTCTTCGAGCGTCTCCGGTGTGAGGTCCTTGATGACCTCCAACTGGTATTCGCTCTTGCCGACGATGGCACCCAAGGCGATGGCAATGGGCAGGCCAATCATGCCGGTGCCGGGAATGCCGACACCCATGGCATTCTTGAGCATGTTGCCACTGAGGAAGACGCTGATTCGCTCAGGGCGACAGCCTAAGTCTTCCGTAGCACGAGCGGTGCAGAGAGCCACTGCCATAGGCTCGGTACAGCCTACGGCAGGGACCACCTGCTGATGGATGAGGGATATAATCTGTTCTCTGATGGACTTGTCTAACATAGCATTGACTCTTTATTTACCTTGCTTGTAAGCGTCAAGACCCTTGTTGAGGAAGTCGAGGTATCCGGGGATGTCCTCCTTGTAAGTGAAGGATCCGGAGAGCGGGTTGCCGTTGTTGTCGACAGTGACATAGAAGGGCTGTGCGTTGGCACCGAACTTATGCGACTGCAAGTAGCTCCACTTGTCGCCGACGGTGCGCAGTGTCTTGGTCTGACCATTGGGGCCCTTGACCTCAATAGGCTTGGGCAGCTTGGTCTTGTCGTCAACGTAAAGGGAGATGAGGACATAGTCCTTGGTGAGCTTGTCAGCCACAGAGGGGTCTGTCCATACAGAGGCCTCCATCTTGCGGCAGTTGACGCATCCGAAGCCGGTGAAGTCGAGCATCACAGGTTTGCCCTGAGCTTTGGCGGCAGCCATACCAGCCTCGTAGTCGGTGTATTTAGCTTCTACAACCTTGTTGTTGAGGTTGAAGTCCTGGGTGTTGATAGGCGGTGCGAAGGCAGAGACAGCCTTGCAGGGAGCGCCCCACAGACCCGGAATCATATAGATGGCGAAGGCGAAAGAGCAGAGGCCGAGCATGATGGCGGGCACCGGCATCGGCTTGTTGATGTCGCCACCGATGGCATCCTGCTGGAACTTCAGCCAGCCCACGAGGTAAGCACCGAGGGCACCGAAGATGACAATCCACAAGGCCAGGAAGACCTCACGGTCCATGAGGTGCCAGCCATAGGCCAGGTCAGCGACGGAGAAGAATTTCAGCGCGAAGGCAAGCTCCACGAAGCCTAAGACGACCTTTATCTGGTCCATCCACGAACCGCTCTTGGGGCTCTTCTTCATCAATGTGGGGAACATGGCAAAGAGCGAGAAAGGAACGGCCAAGGCGATGGCGAAGCCTAACATGCCCACGGCGGGAGCCAGCCAGTCGCCGGACGTCACCGTCTGCACGAGAAGCAGACCGATGATAGGTGCGGTGCATGAGAAGCTCACCAAGACGAGGGTGAAGGCCATGAGGAAGATAGAGAGGAGACCGGTGGTGTTGGAGGCCTTGGTGTCGACCTTGTTGGCCCAGCTGTCAGGAAGTTTAATCTCAAACCATCCGAAGAAGCTCACGGCGAAGACCACGAGGAGGAGGAAGAGGAAGATGTTGAAGACAGCATTTGTGGAGAGGGCGTTGAGCGTTGACGGGCCGAAGATGGCCGTTACGCCGATACCTAAGACGAGATAGATGACGATGATGGAGATGCCATAGGTGGTAGCCTCTCGGACACCCTTCTTCTTATTGTCTTTAGACCGTTTGAGGAAGAAGCTCACCGTCATGGGGATGATAGGCCAGATGCAGGGCATGACGAGGGCGAGGAGGCCACCCACGATGCCCATGAGGAAGATATAGAGCAGGGAGTGGTTAGCGATGTCGTTGGTACCACCAAACTGCTGCAACTCCTTGATGACCGGCTTCCACAGCTGTGCTTCATCGGTCTTGGAGAGGGTGGCAGCCATCGCGGCATTGGCCTGTGCGGTGGAGTCAGCAGCGGCAACAGCTGTCGTGGCAGTGTCGCCGGCTTGTGTGGCGTCGGCAGTCTGTGCAGCGTCAGCCGGCGTCTCTGTGGCTGCAGCGGCATCCACAGCGGGGCTCTTGCCCTTCTTCTTTATCTCCACGCTCGTCGGTGGCATGCAGTTCTGGTCGTTGCAGGCACCATATTCTAAGTAAGCGTCGATGGAGTAGGTGGGCTTGGTGAACTTCACCTTCTGTACAAAGGTCACGGAGCCTTCGAAATAGCGCAGCGTCATCTCGAAGAGCTTGTCATAGGATTTTATCTCGTGGCCACGCGGCTGCAGCTTACCGACGAGCTCCACACCATCAAGCTTGTTGACATTGAAGGTGGCGGAAACAGGGCCGTCGGCGCCAAGGCCTGTGGAATAGACATGCCAGCCTTTGTCTATACGTCCGGTGAAGATAATCTCGCCCGTCGAAGAGTTGTTGGTCTTCAACTGTGAGGAAAAATGCACGGGGTTCAGCATTTGCGCGTTGGCAAGGATGCTCACGAACAGCACCAAAGCCAAGGTCATCAGCTTTTTCATTTGATCTCCTAACTTTTTGTATTGTTTAATATCAATGTTTTATTTATTAATACGCTATACTTACTATTTGGGGTAATGAAAAAGGAAAATATTGATAGTTTTTAACTTTAGAAGAATGCTTATGGTGGTGTTTGGCATATGCCAACGACATCTATGGCATATGCCAACGACATCTATGGCAAATGCCAGCGAATTCTATGGCAAATGCCAGCGACATCTATGGCAAATGCCGTGTAATCCATTCATAAGTGTGTTGTCGGAACTAAAAGTATGGGGGCATCCTAAAAAATATTGGGTGTTAATGATGTGCAACCATTAACACCCAACACTTAACACCTAACACTTAACACTTAACACCTAACACTTAACACTTAACACCTAACACCTAACATTTAACACCTACCACCTATTTCCTCTTCCTTGTTACCTTCTTCGTTTTAGCGGGAAGAACTTTCTTGGCAGCTATGGCAGGAGCTTTGCCCTGGCGTTTTATCTCGACCTGTGCGGGTGGCAGGCAGTTCTGGTCGTTGCAGGCACCATATTCGAGATACGCGTCGATGGAGTAGGAGGGTTTGGTGAAGCGTACCTTCTGGACAAACTTTGCTGTGTTCTCAAACCAGCGGAGGTCCATGTCGAAGAGGTTATCGTGCTTCTTCACCTCAGTACCTTCCGGTGTGAGCTTGCCGACGAGCTCCACGCCGTCGAGGTTGTTGACATTGAAAGAAGCCTCGATGGGTCCGTCGGCGCCGAGGTCGGTGGAATAGACATGCCACCCCGGGGCTATCTTGCCATTGAAGACAATCTCTCCCTCGGCAGAACCTGCCTTGGTGATGAGATTGGCAGAAAATTCTATCTGTGCGTTGGCAGCGATGCAGAGCATCAGGGACAGAATGGAGAAAAGCAGTTTTTTCATATTGACTATGTTTATGTGAGTTGTTGTTGATTATATCAGTTGTCTCTTTTGAAACTCCTCGTAGAGCGGCATGGCGAGGGCTTTGGCGTCGGGATGCGGAGCTCCCGTAGTGCCGAGGGCACGGAGGTCGAAGAAGTGTTTCCAGTCGCTGATAAAGGCTGTGTGGACGAGCTCGGTGTTGGTATCCAAGGGCAACACCACGCGGGCCTCCTGAGGCTTGCGGCCCGCAGCGATAAGATTCATATATGATTTCTCGGTGGCGAGGTTGGCAAAGACCCAGTTGTCGAGGTCTGTGGCTGAGCCGTCCACAACTTTGCGCCCAAGCTCTAAAAAGTCGTGACCGCTGATTGTCAGCGTGCCGCCGCTAATCTGTCGGGCCCAGTTGCTGTCCATCATCTGCTGCTTGACCCATGTGGGGAGGTTGACAGTGATTTCATTGCCAAACTTAGCCTTGGAATAGTTGCAATAGCGTGTGCTCTGCTCCGCCATGGAGTCGGCGCGGTGGCGGTTGAACTCGCGCGTGATGGCTATCTGTGTGGTGAAATGCACGGTGACGCGACGCTCGTGGTGGTCGGTGGGCTCGGTGAGGAAGGCGAGGTCGTCGAGCCATCTGTTCTCGGCCAGGACACGGAGGTTGGTGGAGACAAAAGCCTTGCCACCGGCGATGACCACACGTGAGAAGCGATTACTTATGTAGTTGTTGGCTTTCTGCTCCCTTTCTTCGGCTGATAGCTTGTCGTTACCCTCCAGACTGATGGTGAGGAATACACTGCCGTGCTCTAACATGGCATAGTGCTCGTTTTTAATCATCCGCTCGACGAAGGGGCGGGCCGAGTCAGCGGTCTGATGGTCTTCACTCTTGTAGCACACACGTCCTACGCGCTCTATCTGACGGTAGATGCCGTCGATACCGGGCTCCTGATCCCAGATTTCAAAAGAAGGGTTGTTGATACGCATAAGTAATATCTCTTGTTTAATTTTGGTGCAAAGGTAACAATTAGTAGGTATTTAGGAGCAGAAAATGGCGATAATAAGGAAAAAAATACTATTTTTGCAACCAAAACAAAAGAGTCGAAACATCAATGGATGAAACCACGTGCGTAAAGCTTCTTCAGAAGCATGGTATCAAGCCGACGAGCAACCGCATTCTTGTCGTCAAGGTTTTGGCTGAGGAGGAGCATCCGTCTTCTCTCTCAGAGTTGGAGTGCCGTCTGACGAGTGTGGACAAGAGCGGCATCTTCCGTGCGCTGACGCTTTTTCGCGACCACCATCTTGTCCACACCATAGAGGATGGTGAGGGGAGTATCAGATATGAGTTGTGTATGTGCGACAATGATGAGGACGACGACGACATGCATGTGCATTTCTATTGTGAGGTATGCCACAAGCTATTCTGTCTCTACGATACGCCGATACCTCCTGTAACGTTGCCCCGCGGCTTCTCGCGCAGCAATGCCAACTATGTCATCAAAGGGATTTGCCCTGAATGCAAAAAAAAGAAGCTGTAGCATCAAACTACAGCTTCTTCCTCTAAGAGTATCATTGTCTGTTCTCCTTAGATAGGTATGCAAGAGCACAGTATGTGTATCTACAATAGTCTTATCATCTTCTGCCTTGTGGCTTATGATTTCCAGAGTCCATGTAGGTTGCAGAGCTCACGGGCGTAGACATCGGTCTCGTCGGTCTTGAACTCAGCTACGGGCTTGTCCTCGGGAGTAAGGTTGCGGCGCAGCACACCTTTCGGAGTGATGAGCTCAATCCACTCGATGTAGTGCTCCGGTGTCATGGGGTGCTCAACGCTGCCTACAGTGACGCGATAGCCGCCCTCGATCTTCTCTACTACGGGGACGTGCTTCTCCTTAGCACCGTCAGTGGTATTCTCCTTGAGAAGCTTCATCGGCTCACCGCAGCACTCGGGGGTGCAGCTGCCGTCATGAAGCACTTCTACAATGTTACCACACTTCTTACACTTATATACTTCTCCTATTTTTGCCATAATGTTTCTGTATTAATAATGTTCTTGTATTCTGTTTGCAAATATAGGGATTAAATTGTAAAAAGTATCACTTTATACATTTTTTAGCACTGTTTTTAACTTCCTTTGTGTATTACAGCGCTCTCTGCGTATTACTGCTCAGAGTAGATGACTTGCACCATGGTTTGCCCGACGGCCTTGAGCGTGTTTTTGTCGATATGTTGCATGTCATCGGCCAACGTATGCCAGGTGGGTCCAAAACTGCTCTGCTGGCAGGTGGGATAGTAGGGTATGACATCGATGCACGGAATGTTGCCGACTTGGTTGACGGGGATGTGGTCGTCGGTAATCATGCCGCCGTCCTCCTTGGGGAAGAAGGAGCCGTAGCCAGCCTGCCGCGCGGCGTGCCACACTTTCTTGACAATCTCAGGAGCATATTGCATCGACATGCCCTCGCGGTAGAACTGAGCACCTTGGCCGCCCACCATATCGAGGAGAATGCCGTAGCGCGGAGCATAGCCCTTAGGAAGGTTCTTGGCCCAGTATTGTGCGCCGAGGGCCCATGATGAGCCATCGTCCTGGTGGTCGCTCCACTGCGGGGTGCCCCAGTCTTCAGCGTCGAAACAGACGAAGTCGATGCCGAGGTTGGCATTGAGGCCACCCTTGGTTTTCAGCACGCGGGCCAGCTCCAGCATCACGGCCACACCGCTGGCGGCGTCGTTGGCGGCAAGGATGGGCTTGTGCCAGTTGAGGGAGTCGGGGTCGTTGTCAGCCCATGGACGTGAGTCCCAATGCGCGCAGAAGAGAATGCGCGTGGTGGCCTGGGGATTGTAGTGTGCAATGATATTGGTAGAGTGGAGCGTGGTGCCGTCCCAGCCTGTGACATCGGCTTTCTGCGTCTCTACCTGGCAGCCATATTGCTTGAACTTGGCTACTATCCATTTGAGGCAGTCCTCATGTCCCTGGCTGTTCATATCGCGGGGGCCAAAGTCGCACTGAGCCTTGGTGAAGGCGTAGGCGGAGTCGGCATTGAAGGCAGGGCCGACGGGGTTGACCTTTTCTATCTCGTCGGTTTCCTCTACCTCGTCAACACTTTTGTTGGCGAAAGGTCCGGCAATGAAGAGCCATGCGGCGATGGCACAGACGATAGCTGTCACGATGATAATAATGATAGTTTTCTTTTTCTTCATATTGATTGTGTATGCGGGGTTGGGGCGCCTTAGTCTTTCTTGGCCGACTGCACCTGCGCCATGACTCTCAGCCAGTTGCCGCCCCATATCTTCTCGATGTCGCGCTCTGAATAGTGGCGCTTGAGAAGTTGAAGGGTGAAGTTGATCATTTCTGAGGCATCAGCGCATCCACGCACGATGCCGTCGCCGTCGAAGTCGGTGCCTATGCCTACATGGTCGATGCCCATGATGTCGATGGCATGCTCTAGGTGGGCTACAACGTCGAGGATAGAAGCCTCAGTAGAGCCTTTGCTCAGGAAGCCGTGATAGAAAGTGGTATGTGCTACACCACCCTTAGCAGCGAGGGCTCGCATCTGGTCGTCGGTGAGGTTGCGCGGCACATCGCACAAGGCGCGGCTGTTGCTGTGGGAACAGACGATAGGCGTGCGGCTGATGTCAAGGGCATCGTAGAAAGACTTCTCGGAGGCATGGCTGAGGTCGACCATGATGCCTTCGTCGTTCATGCGCTCTATGACTTTCTCGCCGAACTCAGAGACGCCGTTGTGCATGTTGGAGCCACGGTTGCTGTCGCAGATGTCGTTGTCACCGTTGTGGCAGAGCGTGATGTAGACAACACCCCGCTGTGCGAAATGACGCACGTTGGCCAGGTCGTGGTTCAAAGCCAGGCCGTTCTCAATACCGAACATGATGGACTTGCGGCCTTTGCGCTTGTCTTCATAGAGGTCGGCGGGGGTACGGGCTATACTGATATAGTTGCTTTTTTCGGCTACTATCTGCTCGAGCTTGTCGAAGATGAGATCGGCATATTGTGTCGGCGACATCTGTGTGGAGAGTCCGTGGAGCTGTGGGTTATGCCTGATGATGCCGGCGATGTCCACTTTCTGTGAGAACTGCTCGCCGAGCTTAGGCTGTGGAAGATAGGCTGCCATGATGACAGCATCCTGATGGCCCTCCGTCATCTTGTGGAGGTCGTAGAGAATGCGCGGGTCGCGGTGGTCGAAGCGCACACCCTGCGGGAAGAACATTGGGGTGTCGCAATGGGTGTCAAGGGTGAGGATGCGCTCATGGAGCGCTTTGGCTTCGGCGAAGGCCTGAGCCTGGCTGACGAGCCACTGGAAGAGAGGCAGTCCGTCCTCGCCAAGCCATTCCGGATGCCATTGCACACCCATGATGGGTTTGTATTCAGCGCTCTCAATAGCTTCGATGACACCATCAGGGGCCGTTGCTGCCACACGGAAGCGGGAGCCGGGGTTGGAGACAGCCTGATGGTGGAAGGAGTTGACGGCAAGGCGCAATGGCGCTTCACCCTGCTCCTCGCTGCGGTTGTCAGAAGCTGGGGCGTCGGGAGAATAAATCTCAGCTAAATAGGTTCCGGGCTTGATATTCACCGTGTGTGTCGGCTCCTGCCGGTCGGCATCCTGTGAATGCTTGATTCTCGCTGTCGTGGCCCCCCCGTCTGCGGCATCCTGCCTGCTGAGGCTGCTGAGGTCTTGTGCCACTTTGCCGCCGAGCGCTACCGCTAACGTCTGTATGCCGCGGCAGATACCGAGGATAGGAATCTGACGGTTGAAAGCCAGCCGGACAGTGAGGAGCTCGGCGAGGTCGCGGGTAGCATTGATGGAGTGGAGGAGGGGTGAGGGCTCCTCACCGGTCCATAACGGGTTGATGTCGCCACCGCCGCTAAGCAGTAAGCCGTCGATATGGTCGAGGGTGTTGATGATGACGTGCTTGTCGGCGACAGGAGGTATGAGGACAGGGGTGCCGCCAGCCTTCACAATCTGGTCATAATATCTGTCGCGAAGGGTGGCGTCACCATCAGTATAATTAACAGTAATGCCAATCACCGGCTGGTGGTTGGCTTCAGGGAAAGTCGCATAAATATCTTTCAGATACGACTTGAGATTGAAAGATTTCATGATAGAAAATGTTTGCAGTCTTTACGACAGCATCAGAACCATTCAGAAAGCCCTGTGAGGCGGCTATTCGTCAACGTTGACGGGAATCTCACGCTTGATGCTCTGCTCCAGCGAGATGAGTGTCTCTGTGGATACGACTCCGGGAATGGTCTGCAGCTTGTTGTTGAGCAAGTCCATAAGCTGTTCGTTGTCCTTGGCATAACACTTGATGAGCATGGTGTAGGAGCCTGTAGTGAAATGGCATTCCACTATCTCGGGGATTGCTACCAGGCGCTTTACCACATCTTTATACATAGAACCCTTTTCAAGGTTGATGCCCACGTAAGTGCATGTCCTATAACCGAGGCTCAAAGGATTGACGTCGAAGCCGCTGCCGGTGATGACATTTGTTTCAATGAGGTGCTGCACACGCTGGTGAATAGCTGCGCGTGAGACCCCGCACTCTGCTGCAACATCCTTAAATGGTATTCTGGCGTTTTTTGATAGTATCGCAAGGATTTTCTTGTCAAGCTTGTCTATTTTTTCCATTTTTCTTTCCAATGTTAAGAATATGGTAGCAAAAGTAGGTAATTAAATTGATATAGGCAACAAAATGCACGGATTTTTTATTTGATCCGTGCATTTTGATAATTATTTCTTCTTCTCCGGCTCTTCGATACTCACGAGTTCAACGGTGAAGATGAGTGTGGAGTAGGGTTTTATCTGTCCAGCCTGTCGCTCACCATAAGCAAGATCTTGTGGGATGTAGATTTCCCATTTGCTGCCTACGGGCATGTTGGTAAGTGCTTCTGTCCAGCCTTTTATCACCTGGTCGCAGCGGAAGGTGTCGGTCTTCTTGCCGCCATGGTTGGCTGTGGCGTCAAAGACTTTTCCGTTGATGGTCTTGCCCTCGTAGATGACGTTTACTTTGTCCGTAGCCTTGGGCTTGGCTCCTGTACCTTCTTTGATGACCTTATATTGCAGTCCTGAAGGCAGAGTGACGACTCCAGGCTTGGTCTTGTTGTTGGCGAGCCACTCCTCATTTTCTTTCTTATAGATGCGGTTACGGGTGTCGCGGGCCTCTTTCAAACGGTTCTCAAAGCGCTGGCGGGCTGCCGGCATCTTATAGACGGAGGTGTCTTGTCTGACACCAGCTAAGAAACCTTCGTTGAAGGGAGCTGCGGCAATGCTGTCGTCGGTACCTACGAGCTCAGTGCTCATGTTGGGCAGGATCTGCTCGGAAGCCTGTGAGGCGATGGTGCAGCCGGCGATGTAAGCCGTATAAGCAGGGTCTTTGGCCTTGGCCATGGCTTCGCGGTAGCCACGCACGAAATCGGCCATATAAGCTGTGTCGACATGCATACGGCCAGTGAGATAGGGCAGTAGGCCATCGGTAGCTGAGTAGCCAGCGGCATAGCTCGTAGAGTCGGAAGCGGTGACGAGCTTCACGGGCTGCTCGGTCTCGGTTTTCTTTTTGTCCTTCTTCTTACCAGCTATTGCGGTGGTGCTGAAGGAGACAAGGGCGAAGAGCAATGTGAAAAGGAATACTTTCTTCATTGTGCTTAATCTGATACAAATAATAAGCCCTCCCCTCATGAAGGGGAGGGAGCTATTAAAGTAATGTAAGGATGTTATATTTTATTTACCAACCTTTACGAGCTCAATCTTGAAGATGAGGGTAGAGTAAGGCTTAATATGTCCGGCCGAACGGTCTTTGTAGGCGAGGTTCTGTGGAATGTAGACTTCCCAGACAGAGCCCTCGGGCATACGGGTCAGGGCTTGTGTCCATCCTGGAATCATCTGGCTGGGCTGCATGGTGATGGGGCCATTGCCATTCTGATAGCTGCTCTCGAAGATCTTGCCGTCGATGGTGCGGCCCTCATACTGTACTTTTACGGTTGTGGTGTCGGTAGGAATGGCACCCTTGCCTTCCTTAATGACCTTATATTGCAAGCCGGAAGGCAGTGTGACCACCCCGGGCTTCTTCTTGTTGGCAGCGAGGAACTTCTCACCGGCAATCTTGTTAGCACCGTACTGCTTAGACATATTGGCAGCCTTGATTTGCTCCATCTTGCTCTGTGCTATCTGGTTGGCGCTCTCAGGAGTCATCAGACCCTTCTTGCCTGTAGCTCCTGTGATGAATCCGGCCAAGAGATTTTTCAGAGAGATGGTCTTTGTGCTGTCGTCGCCGAAGACTTCATGGTTGACACCCTTGACGAGCTGTGTGGAGAGCTGCTGGCCCACCTGAAGCCCCATGATATAAGCGGCTTTCTTCTTGTCGTCGCCGGCGTTGACGCCCTCGTTGATACCCTTCACGAAGTCGTCGATGTAAGCAGTGTCGATGACCTGTCCCTGCTGGATGGCCTGACGAACATATTGCGACTGAAGCAGGCCGATAGCGTAGCTCATGGAGTCTACATCTGTCTTGAGATCAGCTTTGGGGGCTGAAGAGTTGCCGCAGGAAGAGAATGTTGCTGCGGCGATGGCCATGACGGCCAAAGTTTTCAAACTTTTCATTTATGTCTTTATTAGTCTTGTTGCCTTTAATGACGTTATTTGACCTGTCTGAATGCGCTTATGGCATTACTTGACCTTGATAAGCTCCACGTCGAAGATGAGTGCGGCATAAGGCGGAATGGCCTGTCCGGCACCCTGCTCACCATAAGCCAAAGAGTAGGGGATGAAGAAACGGTATTTGGCGCCTTCCTGCATAAGCTGCAAGCCCTCTGTCCAGCCCTTGATGACCTGGTTGAGGCCGAAGGTGGCTGTCTGTCCGCGCTGGTAGCTGCTGTCGAAGACTTGACCATTGATGAGTGTACCCTCGTAGTGGCATTCCACCTCGTCAGTGGCTGTAGGCCTGCGGCCGTTGCCCTCGCGAAGCACCTGATACTGTAGACCGCTGGGAAGGGTCTTCACGCCTGGCTTCTTGGCGTTTTCAGCCAGGAAGTTCTCGCCCTCGGCCTTGGCAGCCTTGGCCTGCTCTTCAGCTTTCTGCTGGAAGAAAGTCTGAACGGCAATTTGGGCCTCAGAGTCCGTAAGATGAGCCTTGCCGGCAAAGACATCCTTAATAGCCTGGGAGAAGTCGTCGATGTTGAGGTCGGCAGCATCCATCTGCTGCAACTGGTGGCCGATGCTCATTCCAAGAGCGTAGCTAACTTTATCCATTCTGTAGTTTTTTCTTTTATAAAATTAAATATATGTGCAAAGTTACTATTTTTCAATTGCTTTGCGTCATAATTACAGAAAAATTACTATTTTTGTCGAAAGTTTTAGATTATATCATAGGCTGACAGATAAAGTCTAACATACGAAAGGAAAGAGCTATGCGAAAGAAAGTTGTGTTTTTGACCGGTGCCGGTATGTCTGTGGAGAGTGGCTTCAAGACTTTCCGTGGCAATGACGGCTTGTGGGAGAACTATCCTGTGGAGCAGATAGCTTCTCACGAAGGCTGGGAGCGGGACCCTGCTCTCGTTACGGAGTTTTACAACAAGATGCGGCGCAAGCTGTGGAGTGCTGAACCCTGTGAGGGACATAAGCTCATCGCTGAGATGGAGAAGGATTATGATGTCACAGTGCTGACACAGAATGTTGACAATCTGCATGAGAAAGCCGGCTCGACAAATGTCATCCATCTCCATGGCGAGCTCACGAAGGTCTGCTCCAGCCGTGACCCTTATGATGAGCGTTATATCCAGGAACTGATACCTGAGAACAGCGATGTGGCGCCGGGTACCAAAGCCGGTGACGGCTCTCTGCTCAGGCCTTTCATCGTCTTCTTTGGTGAGAGTGTGCCAATGTTGGAACCTGCTGCTAAAGAAGCATCGACGGCTGACATCTTCGTCGTTATAGGCACCTCACTCGTCGTCTATCCTGCTGCCGGACTGGTGCAGTTTGCTCCTGCCGGATGCCCAGTCTATCTCATCGACCCCAATCCTGTCAATGTGCGAGGCAATATCAAGCAGATACAGAAAGGAGCGTCTGAAGGCATGAAGGAGCTGCTTACCTTGATTTGAGAACAACGGCGATGGTCTTCAGCTTGACATAGTCGTAGCTGAGATACATGAAGCCGGCGTAGCGGTTGCCTTTTCCCCAAGAGTTTTTGGCAATGAAGAATTTGTGGCCTTGTCCGTCATGGGCCAGGCCACAGAGCTCCATACAGTGGTCGTCGGTGGTCTGAAAATGTTCTAACGCCCGCTGACGGGATTGTTGTGTCACAGCTTTGCCGTCGGTGGTGGCGACGCCATTGTCGAAGTTAAAGCCAGGCTCCGAGATGTCGCCTTCCCAGCATACAGCATGACCGTGCCGCAGAGCATACTCTATCCTTGCCATAAGCTTGTCGATGGGTATATTATAATAGGTGTCGAGAAGCACGTTGTCGGGCGACTCTAAGACAAAGGATGTATCAAACGGATGATGTGTGAAACTGGTCAGTGCAACATAGTCGCCGGGAAGACAGATGCTCTGAGCAAACTGCTGTGGCGTGTAGGCCATGCCGAGCATGAAGAGGGTTGGAGGAAGATAGTTGATTTGTTTGTCAAGAATATCCTCAAGTCGGGTGTCGAGCATCTTGAGCGATGTTGAGGCCCGTGCCACCGCCATGGCTGTCTTGGCCATGGCATTATAGTTGACAGTCTTGTCGGTAAAGAAGTTGTCGTAAGGCTCTATACCGTATTTCCCCATCAGCCGCAATGTTGTCGTCGCCATACCTCGGAGAGATACTTTGCGTTGCCCCATGGTGAGGTAATAGTCGCGGGCTTGTTCCTGAAGCCACAGACGGGCGAGGTAGTCGGGTGACAGGTTGACGGAGTCGCCGAGCATGAGGCGGTCGCTCTCTATGGTGGCGAGCATGGCGTAGACCCAGCACAACGGACTGCGCCCCTGATCCTTTACCGGCGTAGTCTTTAGCACAATATCATTGTGGAAAATATGTTCCTGCTTGTCTTTCTGTTGATGTCTTGTGCATGACGACAGCAGAACAACGGCAGACAGAAATAGAATAATGCTCTTTCTCATGTCTCTGAACCTATTGTAGGAGCAAAGTTAATAATAAATTGAAAGAAGTTGTCTTTTTTTCTTAATCTGTGACATCAGATATAAGAAAAAATACTTATATTTGCCACCAGAAAACCTTTAAAGACTGAAATATTATGATGCAGGAACTCATAGATACGCTCCACACCGAGCAGTGCTCCATGGTCATACTCCATGACGGGCAGATTAGCACTTTTGACGGCCATGGTGTTCGCCGTCTGTACAACATCGTCTCTGAGGAGCCAGAGCTTCTCTATGATGCCAAGATAGCCGTCAAGGCTGTAGGTCGCTCGGCGGCTGCCATGATGGTCGACGGAGGAGTGGTAGAGGTCTACGCTGACTACATCTCTCAGCAAGCTTACGACACGCTGACGGAAGCTGCCATCAAGGTGAGCTATGACCGCAAGCTCGACCACTCTCAGTTCCTCGACCTTTGGCGCAAGTTAGGAGAGTTGGAAGCCATCTCGGCGTAAAAATGCTTATTTGGCAATAATCTAATGCCATTTTCATTCTTCGACTTTCCAGTCGTCAATGTACCGGTGTTGTCTTGAGAAGTTGACGCCGACCTTGATGAGTTTGCGCTTGTCGGCGGCGAACGGCTTGTCATAGCCTTTGTCTTCTATCTGTTGCAAGGCGGCATGAGCGTCTTTGTCGTATTTGAACTCGAAGATGTAGATATAGTCTTTGGTCTTGGCTACCATGTCGATACGTCCGTCGGAGATGGTACGCTCCACGTCGACGTAGAATCCGAGGAGTTTGGTGACGACATAGAAAGCATTTTGGAAATACAGCTCAGCGTCGCCGACAATCTTGTAATCAGAATCGGCAAAGAGCACCTGCATGCGCTTCATGAAAGCCTCGGGCTTGCCCTGCCGTAAGGCCATAACGAAGTTGCGGATGAACATTGGCCCGCCTTCGCTGCCAGTGTTCATATAATAGGGCATGAGGAAGTTGGTGAAACCTTCCTCCACTTCCTCATTAGGGAAGCCAAGTGTGTAAATCTGAAACTCCTTATCGTAGTCCTTTATCGTCAGATATCCACTTTGGTAGATGATGGGTATGGGGCTCTCGTCAATAGAGTCGATGGAGTTGAGGAAGTCGGCGGTCACCTGCTGCTCGGTGAGGTCAGGGAGGTAGAACTTATCGCGTTGCAAGAGCTGTACGAGGAAAGTCGGCGTCCCCGTCTCAAACCAGTAGCTGCCAAACTCTCCTTTAGCAAAGGTGTTCAGCAGGCTGAAAGGATTGTATATCCCTTCGCTTTTTTGATGGAAATGGTATCCATCATAGCGCTTCTTCAACTTCACACAAGTCTCTTCAACTGTAAGTTCATTGTTGTCAGCGACATATCTTATCCCCTCTTCGAAATATTCGTGCATCTCTTTCTCAGTAATACCGCAGATAGTCTGGTATCGTACATCCATGGAGATGTCGGTGAGATTGTTGAGATCAGAGAACACGCTCACCTTTCCAAACTTCGTTACGCCGGTGAGGAATGCGAAGCGGATATACTTATCCTGGGTTTTCAATACAGAATAGAACGCCTTTAGTGTGGCTCTGAACTGCTCTTGCAATTCTTTGTTGTTGATAGCCTGCAGCATAGGCTTGTCGTATTCGTCGACAAGAATCGCAACGGGCTGCCCTGTCTTCTGACATGCTTTTTCTATGACAGAGGCGAAGCGTAGCGGTAAGGAATAAAGCTTGTCAGGAGCTCCATAAGTATTCTCGAATTTGGTAATCTGATAATCGAGGTTTTCATTCAACGCGTCTATGGAGTCATATTTTCCCGTGTTGAGATCTATGTGCATCACAGGGTATTTCTTCCAGTCTTTCTCAAGTTGCTCTATCTCAAGCCCCTTGAAGAGTTCCCGCTTTCCGCTGAAATACGCCGAGAGGGTGGATACAAGCAGCGATTTTCCGAACCGGCGCGGACGGCTCAGAAAATAATATTTTCCTTCATTAGCCAATTTATAAATGAGCGAAGTCTTATCAACGTATGTATAATCGTTGGTGCGGAGGCTCTCAAAATCTTGTATTCCTATGGGGTATTTCATGGTCTGATGCTATTATAGGTTGCTAAATACTATTCTTCGACTTTCCAGTCGTCAATGCACCGGTGTTGTCTTGAGAAGTTGACGCCGACTTTGATAAGTTTGCGCTTGTCGGCGGCGAAAGGCTTGGCATAGCCTTTGTCTTCTATCTGTTGCAAGGCGGCATGAGCGTCTTTGTCGTATTTGAACTCGAAGATGTAGATATAGTCTTTGGTCTTGGCTACCATGTCGATACGTCCGTCGGAGATGGTACGCTCCACGTCGACGTAGAATCCGAGGAGTTTGGTGACGACATAGAAAGCATTTTGGAAATACAGCTCAGCGTCGCCGACAATCTTGTAATCAGAATCGGCAAAGAGCACCTGCATGCGCTTCATGAAAGCCTCGGGCTTGCCCTGCCGTAAGGCCATAACGAAGTTGCGGATGAACATTGGCCCGCCTTCGCTGCCAGTGTTCATATAATAGGGCATGAGGAAGTTGGTGAAACCTTCCTCCACTTCCTCATTAGGGAAGCCAAGTGTGTAAATCTGAAACTCCTTATCGTAGTCCTTTATCGTCAGATATCCACTTTGGTAGATGATGGGTATGGGGCTCTCGTCAATAGAGTCGATGGAGTTGAGGAAGTCGGCGGTCACCTGCTGCTCGGTGAGGTCAGGGAGGTAGAACTTATCGCGTTGCAAGAGCTGTACGAGGAAAGTCGGCGTCCCCGTCTCAAACCAGTAGCTGCCAAACTCTCCTTTAGCAAAGGTGTTCAGCAGGCTGAAAGGATTGTATATCCCTTCGCTTTTTTGATGGAAATGGTATCCGTCATATCTTTTCCTCAACTTTTCACAAGTTTCCTCAATAGTAAGTTCATTGTTTTCCGCGACAAACTTTATCCCCTCTTCGAAATATTCGTGCATCTCTTTCTCCGTAATGCCGCAGATAGTCTGGTATCGTGCATCCATGGAGATGTCGGTGAGGTTGTTGAGGTCTGAAAATACGCTCACCTTTCCGAACTTCGTCACTCCGGTGAGGAAGGCGAAGCGGATGTATTTGTCTTGGGACTTCAATGCTCCATAGAAGGCTTTTAGCGTATTACGATAAGCCGTTTGCAGTTCTTTGTTGCTGATAGCCTGCAGCATGGGCTTGTCATATTCATCAACGAGAATCACGATGGGCATCCCTTCTTTTATGGCAATTCGTTTGATGATTCCCTCAAACCGTTGTGAGAGGGTCACCTCATTGATATTGCGTCCATAATGCTCTTCCCAGTCAGAAAGAAACAGGTTCAGTCTCTGCTCCAACACCTCCTTGCAGTCGTACTTGTCGGTATTGAGGTCAAGATGCAACACAGGATATTTCTTCCAGTCCTTCTCAAGCTGCTCCATCTCAAGCCCCTTGAAGAGTTCCCGTTTTCCGCTGAAATACGCCGAAAGGGTGGATACAAGCAGCGACTTTCCGAACCGGCGCGGGCGGCTCAGAAAATAATAGCTTCCTTCCTTTATCAGTTTGTAAATCAGTGAAGTTTTATCAACGTAGGTGAAGCCTTCAGTGCGGATCTTTTCAAAATCTTGTATTCCTATGGGGTATTTCATGGCTCGGATATTTAAGTGAACAACTCACATTGCAAAGCTACAAAAAATAATTCGATGTGCCAAGTGTTTTGCTTTATTAATAAAACGATGCGCGGCATATGCCATGGATATCCATGACATATGCCGCGCAAGTCTGTGGCAAATGCCGCACATATCTGTGGCATTTGCCGCGTATCATCACTATGGTCGTCCATCCACGACAATGCGACTGCTTAGCATTGTCTATGTGACTCTATGGAAGTCTTCGCTTATGCGGCTGCTTTAAGGCCCATACGAGCCTCGACAACGTTGATGACGTAGTCGCCGAGCTTCTCACACTCCTGGATGATGTCCATATACATCGTGCCGGAAGCGTAGTCGTACTGATGGTTGTTGATATCGTTGAGATTCTCAGAACGCAGTTGGCTGCGGTAGTTGTTGATCTCATTCTCGATATTGAACGAGCGTGTGGCGTTGAGGTCTTCGCGGTGGCCGACAAGAAGCGTGTTCATCTGTGTGAGGGCATCATCGACGAGCTCGAACATCTGATGGATGTGGTCATACTGGCTCTCGTTGAACTCCTCCTTAGAGTTGAACTTGCGGTTGATGGTGCGCCCCATGTTGTTGCAGGCGTCGCCAATACTCTCCAGTTCAGAGATTTGTCGCAACATCGAGCGTATCTTGCTCTTGGTATCGTCGGAGAGGTGGGCATTGCTCACCTGGTCGAGATATTTGGCAATTTCTATCTCCATATTGTCGGAGATATTCTCGTACTTCTCTATGCGCTCGTAAGTCTTCTGAAACTTCTCCTTGTCTTTCTCCTCCAAGAGTTCTCTGACCATTCCAAACATACGTTGTATGCGCTCAGCAAAGCTCTGAATCTCCTTCTGAGCCTCCAGCACGGAGAGTTCAGGTGTCTTCATGATGCCGCTGGAGATATAGCGCAGGCGGAACTCGTCGTCCTCCTTGTTGAGCTTTGTCTTCCAGACCATGCAGCAGACCTTAGCGACCTGCTTGACGAAGGGCAGCAGGACAATGGTGTTGCAGACATTGAAACAGGTGTGGAAAGCAGCCAGGGCAAAGGTTATCTTTGTAGAGGAGACGGCCACGGCAGTGTTGGTGGGGTCGTAGCCTACGAATCCGCAGGCGAAGTTGACGAAATGCTTGAAAATGCACAGCACCCATATCACACCGAAGATATTAAAGAAGAGGTGTCCGAAGGCAGCGCGCCGGGCTTCGGTGTTGGCGGTGAGGGCTACGAGGTTGGCAGTGAGGGTAGTACCGATATTCTCACCCAAGACAAGGGCGATGCCGAGATAGATAGGCAGTCCGGCCTGTGTACAGAGCATCATCGTGATGGCCATCAGAGCCGCCGAGCTCTGAAGGATACACGTCAGAATGGTACCAAATAAGAGGAAGAGGAGGATGGTTCCGAAACTGTTGGGGTCGAAAGAAGCAAAAAATCCTTTCAGCGCTGTGAGCTGCTCGGGTGGCAGCTGGCTTTCACCAAGTGTGGCGAGCGCAAGAAACATAAAAGCCACACCAAAGAGAAAGTCTCCTATAAACCGGTTTTTCTTAGAGTAGATCAGCAGCAGTCCGATGAGAAAGACAGGCCAGACGAAGTCACTGATTTTAAACGAGAACCCTGCCGACATGATCCATGCGGTGAGGGTGGTGCCGATGTTGGCACCCATGATGACCGAGATGGCCTGCACCAGGGTCAGCAGTCCGGCGTTGACGAAAGATACCGTCATCACTGTCGTTGCCGTTGATGACTGTACGGCTACTGTTGTCAGCATACCGGTGAGAACACCAGAGAAGCGGTTTGTGGTCATGGCCCCGAGGACGTGGCGCAGCTGCGGGCCGGCGAGTTTCTGCAGAGCTTCACTCATCACCTTCATGCCGTAGATGAGAAGGGCGAGGGCTCCAACAATCTTTAATAGGAGGATCGTCATATTTTAACTATGTTTATAATGCGATTTTCTGATTTACTCATTCTAAATTGCTAATTTTACACCTGAAACCATTTAAAACCTTAATTACTATGGCAGAAACGAAACAGGTGCTACAAATCCGTTGCAAAAATAATAAAAAAGTACTAAACATATCACCCGGAAGCACACTTTCTCAAGTTTTTTTTGCTTCTGGCCTGAAAATGGACTGTGGACCGGTCTGTGCAAAGGTCAATAACAAGGTAGAAGGCATGCATTTCCGCCTTTACCATAATAAAGATGTGGAGTTCCTCGACATGACCTCAGGGTCGGGGTCACGCAACTACACCCGCACGCTGTTCTTCATTCTCTGCAAGGCTGTCCACGACCTCTACCCCGGCAGTCTTGTGGTCATCGACATTCCCGTGAGCAATGGCTACTACGTCAATCTCACCATTGGCCATCCCGTAACTTTAGAGGATGTGGCGAAAATCAAACAACGCATGCAAGAGATTATCGACGCCAAGATGCCTATTCTGCGACACGAAGTGCCAACCGAGGATGCCATCAAGATGTTTGAAAGCAAGGGCGATACCTCTAAGGTGAAGCTGCTCAAGAGCTATGGACGGCTCTATACCACTTACTATCAGATTGATGATTATGTGGACTATTACTATGGTTCACTGCTCACCAACACCTCGCAGATTTATCTCTTTGGGCTGGAGAAATATTTCGACGGGTTGCTGCTTCGCATTCCCGATTTGAAGAATCCGCATGTGCTGCCCGAGATGACGCATCAGGACAAGATGTTTGGTATCTTCCAGGAGCACCACCGCTGGCAGCGCATCATGGGTGTGCGCACCGTGGGCGATTTCAACGAGATTGTGGACAAAGGCCTTGCCACCGACATCATCAACGTCTCCGAGGCCTTGCAGGAAAAGAAGATTTCCGAGATTGCCGACGAGATAGCCTCGCGCAAGGGCGTGAAACTCATCCTCTTGGCAGGGCCTTCCTCGTCGGGAAAGACCACAACCTGCAAGCGACTCTGCATCCAACTGTTAGCCAATGGCATCAAACCCTTGCAGATTTCACTTGACGACTACTTCGTCGACCGCCATCTCACGCCTAAGGATGAGAATGGCGAATACGACTATGAAAGCATCTATGCCCTCAACCTCAAGCTTATCAACGAGCAGTTCAATGCCCTTTTCAATGGTGAGGAAGTAGAGCTGCCAAAATATGACTTTGCCGACGGTGCGAGCAAGCGCAGTGGCCGGAAGATAAAGATGAATGATGACAACGTCCTCGTCGTGGAAGGTATCCATGCGCTGAACCCAGAGCTGACTTCTGAAATCCCGGAGAAGCAGAAGTTCCGGGTCTATGTCTCCGCGCTTACCACCATCCTCCTCGACGACCACAACTATATCCCCACCACCGACAACCGTCTGCTGCGCCGTATCATCCGCGACTATAAATACCGTGGTGTCAACGCCCAGGAGACCATCCACCGGTGGCCGTCGGTGCGTGCGGGCGAGAACAAGTGGATATTCCCTTATCAGGAGAATGCCGACGCCATGTTCAACTCCGCCATGCTCTTCGAGCTCGCTGTCATCAAGCAGCAGGCCGAGCCGCTCTTGGAGCAGGTACCCGAGAGTTGTGAGGAATATTCTGAGGCTTACCGGCTGAAGAAGTTCTTAGACTATATCCGCCCGATACCCAACAGGGATATTCCGCCGACGAGTCTGATTCGCGAGTTCCTTGGTGGCAGTTCGTTCCATTATTGAGGTGGTGGGTACCCACCACCTAACTATTAAAATACCTAAATTTTGCCACTTTGTCGTTGTTTTAGCTTAATTTTGCACGTTGCATAGATATAACATGTGAAAATGAGTCTCACAAAGATAGCCAGCAAGTTCTTTCTGCCCCGTCAGAAAGAGCTTATGAAGCATTATACACAGCCTGAGCAGTTGCAGGAATCAGTGCTGAAATATCTTGTCAGCAAAGGTCGCGAAACCGAATATGGGCGCAGCCATATGTTTGACAGCATTGCTTCCTACAAGGACTTTGCAACCAATATCCCCATCAACACTTATGAGGAGCTGAAAGGCGACATCGACCGCATGCGTCACGGCGAGCAGAATGTGCTGTGGCCGGGGCTGGTGAAATGGTATGCCAAGTCATCGGGCACTACCAACGACAAGTCGAAGTTCATCCCCGTCAGCAATGCCGGATTGCACAATATTCATTATAAAGGTGGCACCGATGTAGTCGCCTTCTATCTGCACAACAATCCCGACAGCCGTATCTTCGACGGCAAGGCCCTCATTCTTGGAGGCAGCCATTCACCTAATTATAATGTCGAAGGTTCGCTGGTCGGCGACCTGAGTGCCATTCTCATCGAGAATATCAACCCCATCGCCAACCTCATGCGCGTGCCGAAGAAGGCTACGGCCCTGCTCAGCGACTTCGAGCTGAAGCGCGACCGCATCGCGCGAGAGTGCATGGATAAGAATGTCACCAATATCTCCGGCGTGCCGTCGTGGATGCTCAGTGTCATCGTCAGAGTCCTCGAACTCTCCGGAAAGAAGCATCTGGAGGATGTGTGGCCCAATCTGGAGGTCTTCTTCCACGGTGGCATCGCCTTCACACCCTACCGCAAGCAGTATGAGGAAATCATCACCTCGCCGAAGATGCACTATATGGAGACCTACAACGCCTCAGAGGGCTTCTTTGGCATTCAGGACGATCCCAAGGACAAGTCCATGCTGCTGATGCTCGACTACGGCGTCTTCTATGAGTTCATACCCCTTGAGGATGTCGGCAGCCCCGACGCCCAGGCTATCCCACTTGAGGATGTCGAGCTGAACAAGAACTACGCCATGGTCATCTCCACGTCGTGCGGACTGTGGCGCTACATGATTGGCGACACGGTGTCGTTCACATCGAAGAAGCCTTACAAGTTCATCATCACAGGTCGCACAAAGTACTTCATCAATGCCTTTGGCGAAGAGCTCATCCAGGACAATGCTGAGAAGGGCCTTGCCTATGCCTGTGAGCAGACCGGCGCCCAGGTGCTGGAATACACTGCCGCACCTGTCTATATGGACGAGAATGCCAAGTGCCGCCACCAGTGGCTCATAGAATTCTCCAAAGACCCCGACGACCTGCAGAAGTTCTCTGACTGCCTCGACCATAAGCTTCAGGAAATCAACTCCGACTACGAGGCCAAGCGCTTCCACGATGTCACCCTCCAGCACTTGGAAGTGGTGAAGGCTCACCCACACCTCTTTGAGGAGTGGTTGAAGTCGAAGGGCAAGCTCGGCGGACAGCATAAGGTGCCACGACTGAGCAATTCCAGAAAGAATATGGAAGAACTGTTGGAGATGAACGCTTAGTTCCTCTCTGCCCTGTTAAAAACATAAGCAAAATATGAAGCCATTCACAACGGCAAGAAATATCATCCACGGCATGGTCTGTGTGGCGGCTGTCGTCATCACTGTGCTGCTTCTCCATTCCTGTGCCCGTATGGGCAGTCCCGACGGGGGATGGTATGATGAGACCCCGCCCCGTGTCGTCGGCGCTGAACCTGCCGAAGGGGCTACCAATGTCAAAAAGAAGAAAATTATCATCAACTTCGACGAATACATCACCATCGACAACCCCACCGAGAATGTCGTCGTCTCGCCGCCGCAGATAGAGGCACCGGAGATAAAAGGAGAGGGCAAGCGCATCTCTGTGGCTTTGCAGGACTCCCTGAAAGCCAACACCACCTACACCATCGACTTCTCCAATGCCATCAGCGACAACAACGAGGGCAATCCCCTGGGCAACTATGCCTATACCTTCTCCACCGGCGACCATATCGACACGCTGCAGGTGTCAGGCTATGTCGTGCAGGCTTCTGACCTGGAGCCTGTCAAGGGCATCCTTGTGGGCCTCTACAGCGACCTTGCCGACTCGGCTTTCAAGACCAAACCCATGCTGCGCGTATCGCGCACCGATGCTAACGGCCACTTTATCATAAAAGGTGTGGCTCCCGGCAAATACCATATCTACGCTTTGCAGGATGCCGACGGCAACTACTGCTTCAATCAGAAGAGTGAGATGCTGGCCTTCAACAACGACCTCATCGAGCCGACCTTCAAGCAGGATGTCCGTCAGGATACCACGTGGACCGACTCCTTGCACATCGCCTCCGTGGAGCGGGTGGGCTACACCCATTTCCTTCCCGACGACATCTGTCTGAGAGCCTTCAACGAGATTCTCACCAACCGCTACCTCGTGAAGAGCGACCGCACCGAGGCCAACCACTTCACGCTCTTCTACAGTTATGGCGACAGCATACTGCCCATCGTCAGAGGGCTCAACTTCAACAGCGACAACGCTTTCATCACAGAGGCCAACGCTAAGCGCGACACCATCACCTACTGGCTGCGCGATACGGCGCTGGTCAATCAGGATACCCTTCAGATAGCGCTTCTTCATAACATCACCGACACGGCGGGGGTGCTGAGGCAGCAGACCGACACCTTGTCGCTCATTGCCAAGACATCGTATGCCAAGCGCCTCAAGGATGCCGAGAAGAAATTCAAGGACTGGCAGAAAGACCAGGACAAGAAGCGCAAGAAGGGCATGCCCTACGACAGCATCATGCCGCGTGAGACCTTGAAGCTCAACATCACGCCGAACGGTGAGATGGCTCCGGATGAGAATGTGACCATCCAGTCCACGGTCCCGCTCAATGCTGCCGATACGACCCACATCCATCTATATTCCCATCCCGAAGGCGACAGTCTGTGGTATCGGGAGCGCTACGAGCTGGAGCGCATCAACGATGAGACCTACCGCTTCAAGGCGGCCTGGCGACCAGGCAACGAATACAGCTTGGAAGCTGACAGCGCTACGTTCTCGTCCATCTACGGCGATGTGTCGGCTAAAATCAAGCAGGGCATCAAGGTGCCGGGCAACGACTCTTATGCCTCTGTACTGATGACTATCACGGGCATGGGCGGCAAGCATCTTATCGTGCAGCTCCTCGACAACTCGGGCAATGTGGCTAAGGAGGTCCGTATCGACAACGGTCAGGCGGAGTTCTACTACCTCAAAGAGGGTAAATATTATATGCGTGCTATCGTCGACAGCAACAACAACGGGCTCTGGGATACCGGCGACTATGACAAGGGTGTGGAGCCCGAGGATGTCTACTATTATCCTGAGGTCATCGAATGCCGGCAGAAGTGGGATATGACACTCTCGTGGAGTCCTACGGCAAGGCCTCTCTACAGGCAGAAACCCGCTGAGATAACAAAGCAGAAAGACGACAGCAGTTCAAAGAAGACCGTCAAGCACCGCAACCTTGACAGGGCCAAGAGCTTGGGTATACAATATATTCCGAAATAATACTAAAACGATATAGGCATGAAGCATGTAAAGATAATCTTAATGACCATGATGCTGATGCTCTCAGCCATGACAGCGTCGGCACAGTGCACCTTTCGCAATACCGCTTTCAAGTCGGGTGAGAGGCTGACTTATAACTTGTACTTCAACTGGAAGTTTGTCTGGGTCAAAGTTGGTTCAGCTTCTTTTGATACCGACCAGACGCAGTTTCATGGCCGTTCTGCCTACCGTGGCAGTCTGATAACGCGAGGCAATGGCCGCGCCGACAAGTTCTTTGTCCTTCGCGACACCCTGCTGTGCTATAACACCCTTGAGATGGCACCGCTCTACTACCGTAAGGGTGCCCGCGAAGGCAAACGCTACACCGTCGACGAGGTGTGGTATTCCTATCCCAATGGCGACTGCCACGTCCGCCAGCACAGACGCAAGCACGACGGCTCACATTCCCATGAGCAGCATACCTATCACGACTGTGTCTACGACATGATGAGCATCTTCCTCCGTGCCCGCTCATTCAACCCCACCGGCTGGACCAAGGGCTTCGTTGTCAACTTCCCCATCGTGGACGGCACCAAGCGCTACCCCGCACAAATACGCTATCAGGGTAAGGTCAATGTCAAGGCCGATAACGGGCACACCTACCGTTGTCTGAAGTTGGCGTATATGGACCGTGACGATGACGCGAACAAATGGAAGAAGATAGTCGATTTCTATGTCTCTGACGATGCCAACCACGTGCCTATCCGCCTTGATATGCATCTGAAGTTCGGTTCGGCAAAAGCATTTATGACGAGTGTCACCGGACTGAGAAATGCGGAAGGCGCAAGAATAAAATAACGGATTCGTAGAGTAGTACCTATACAAGGAGCCCCAGGTTGCGGTTGCAGCCTGGGGCTCTTTGTAAATAATATCTGTTAATGTTTAACTGCTAAGTTCTAACATCTTAACACCTTAACACCTTAACACCTAACATCTAACACCTAACATCCTAACACCTAACATTTAACACCTAACACCTAACATTAAACACCTAACACCCCTTGATCAGTCTGAGCAGGTGCTCAACGGCATCTTTCTCGGGGATATTTTTTTCTACGCACTCTTTACCTTTGTAGAGTGAGACTCTGTTAGGTCCTGCGCCGACATATCCGTAGTCGGCATCAGCCATCTCTCCTGGTCCGTTGACGATACAGCCCATGATGCCTATCTTCAGGCCTTTCATGCCTTTGGTGGCCTCACGGATGCGCTTGATGGTGTCCTGGAGGTCGTAGAGGGTGCGGCCACAGCCCGGGCAGCTGATATACTCCGTCTTCGACATGCGCAGTCTGCCAGCCTGGAGAATGCCAAAGGCCGTGTCCTCGATGTCGGAATAGGCGATGTCGCCCTCGTTCATCAGCCACAGACCATCGGTGAGGCCGTCCATCATCAGGGCGCCCATGTCGGCGGCTGACTCTAACTGAAACTCCTCCTTGTCGTTGAGGTGATACATCTGGGCGAAGACCACGGGGTTGGCCACACCGGCGTTCATCATCTCATGGACGAGTGCGCGCTGGTTGCCGAGTCGGTTCTGGTGGTTGCTGACGCAGATGACGACGACCTCTGGGTGGCTCTTCAGACAGGCGAGGTATTCCTCCGAGGGGGTGCCAAACTGCAGGACGAGGAACTTCAGTGGGGCGTTGACGGTGCCCACAAAAGGCATGGCCGTGACGGGGAAGATAGGAGCCACCGACGCCATCGTAAGACCCTCAGGCAGCGTGGCGCTGCCCCTCTGCAGGTCAGCATAAAGCTGGAAGTCAACGATATATTTCTGTCCGGCAGCCACTCTCTCCGGTAGCTTGGAGCCGGCGTAGAGGTAGTCAGCTTTTGGTTTACCGGCTATGGTGATGTCTACGTCCTCCTTCGGGCTGTTGGCTATCACTACGGGCACCTGACCGCCCCCGATGTTCTCCACGGCCTTCGTCGTGCGGCGCTGCGGATGCAGCCAGTCGAAGTCCTTGCAGGCTTCACCGGGCACTATGATGTGTCCGGCCTTGCGGCCGATGTAGTCCACGAGATGGCGGGCTACGGGAATCTCTGCCTCCGGCTCCTCAGAGAGTGAGACGCGGATGGTGTCGCCGATGCCGTCTGCAAGCAGGGCACCGATGCCCACAGCGCTCTTGATGCGGCCGTCCTCGCCCTCACCGGCTTCGGTGACGCCGAGGTGGAGCGGATAGTGCATATCTTCCTTGTCCATGGCGGCTACGAGGAGGCGCACCGACTGCACCATGACGACGGTGTTGCTCGACTTCATGGAGATGACGACATCATGGAAGTCCTGCTGCTTGCAGATTCTCAGAAACTCCATGCAGCTCTCCACCATGCCTTCCGGTGTGTCGCCGTAGCGGTTGCGGATACGGTCGGAGAGAGAGCCGTGGTTGACGCCGATGCGGATGGCCGTGTGGTGCTCCTTGCAGATGTTGAGGAAGGGCACAAAGCGGTCCTCTATCTTCTTGAGCTCGGCGGCATACTCCTCGTCGGTGTATTCGTGCTTGATGAACTTCCGCGCCGGGTCGACATAGTTGCCGGGGTTGATGCGCACCTTCTCAGCGTAGAGGGCGGCGACGTCGGCCACGTTGGGGTTGAAATGGACGTCGGCCACCAATGGTGTGGCAAAGCCGTCACGGCGCAGACCCGCACTGATATTCTTCAGATTCTCGGCCTCCCGGATGCCCTGTGTGGTCAGTCTGACGAGCTCACCGCCGGCTTTGATGATGCGCTCGCTCTGGGCGATGCTGCCCTCAGTGTCGTCAGTACTTGTCGTTGTCATCGACTGGATGCGGATGGGGTTCTCACCACCCATATCCAACTTGCCGATGTGTACGACGCTGGTCTGGCGGCGCTTATAGTTGAAGAGATCAATCATTGTTTAGCATTTATATTTGTAGGTAGAGATTTCCGAAAGCTCCTTGTTGGCTTTCTCTATCTTCTTGCCCAGTCCGGCCTTCCAGGCGTCGACCTTCGCAGCGATGGTCTCGTCGCCCAAGGCTATCATCTCAGCGGCGAGGATGGCAGCGTTCTGTGCGCCGTTGACGCCCACGGTAGCCACGGGGATGCCCGGCGGCATCTGGATGATGGAGAGCATGGCGTCGAGGCCGTCGAGCATACCCTTGATGGGCACACCGATGACAGGCAGGGGAGTGGAGGCGGCGATGACACCGGGCAGGGCAGCAGCCATGCCGGCACCGGCGATGATGACCTTCACGCCGCGGGCCTTGGCGCCTTTGGCAAACTGCTCTACGGCATCGGGGGTGCGGTGAGCCGAGAGGGCATTCATCTCGAAGGGTATCTCCTGCTCTTCGAGCCACTTGCAAGCTTTCTCCATGACAGGAAGGTCGCTTGTTGACCCCATGATAATACTTACTAATGGTTTCATATCATTTGTCTTTTCAGAACTGTTGTCTTGTTTGCGGGTCTCAGATGATGAGAGTGCTGCCTCAGATGATGGCCCAGAAGCCTATCACCATACCGGCTAAGAATCCGGCCACGACCTGTGAGAGGGTGTGCTGGCGCAATATCATGCGGCTTGTGCCCACCATGCCGGCGATGATGAGGATGACGCAGAACCACCACATCGGGTTGAAGGCGAAGAGGATGGAGAAGGCCACCAAAGCTCCCTCGAAGCCGCCGATAGCTGCTGTGTGCGTGGAAATCTTCCACCATACGTTGACGATGGCGCAGACCACCTGGATGAGCAGCGCAGCCACGAGAATATTGGCCATGAACTGGGGAATGCGCAGGTAGGACATGACGGAATAGCACCCGAAGTAGCAGAGGATGGCTATGATGTAGGGTATCATTCGCCGCTCCTTCATCCCTATCTGGAAGCGCGTCCAGCCACGGTAGTTGCGGTAGGCATGGATGAGCAGTGTGGGCAGGAGAATGGTGAAGAGGTAGACCATCACCATCACAGTGGCCTTATAGAGGAAGGGCATCATGTTCATGTAGCTGAAGATGAACAGCGCCAAGAGTCCGGCCAGGGGAAGGTAGAAAGGTGTGAACACCATGCTCACCGCCCGTGCAGCAATAATAATATCTTTTTCTTTCATCGCTATATATCAGGAGTCAGAAGTCTCCTATGATTTTCTCAGTCTTGCCACCGGCACCCCTAACTGCTCGCGGTATTTGGCCACGGTGCGTCTGGCGATGGGGTAGCCCCTCTTCTTCATCTCGGCAGCCAAGGTGTCGTCAGAGAGCGGATGCTTCTTGTCCTCGTTGCCGATGAGATCTTTCAGCGCCAGTTTTATCTTGCGTGTCGACATCTCCTCACCATCCTTGGTGACATAGCCGTCGGTGAAGAAGAATCTCAGGGGGAAGGTGCCCCAGCGCGTCTGCGCGTATTTCATGTTGCTCACGCGTGAGATGGTGGAGATGTCGAGCCCCGTCTTCTCAGCAATATCTTTCAATATCATCGGCTTGAGATCGGCCTCGTCGCCGCTGCGGAAGTAGTTTATCTGCCAGTCGATGATGGCCTTCATGGTGACATAGAGGGTGTGGTGGCGCTGGCGTATGGCCTCGATATATCCCTGTGCCTTCTCCACCTTCTCCTTGGCGTAGAGCAGGGCCTCCTTCTCCTGGCGGTTCATATTCTGCCGGTTGGTGCGGTAGGTGTGCACCATGTCGTTGAACGACGGTGAAATCTTCAGGTCGGGGATGTGTCCGTCGTTGATGGTGAAGGAGACGTTGCCGTCGTTGTCGGTGTCGACGATGAAGTCGGGGGTAATCTGTTGCAGACTTCTGCCCTCCGTCTCTCCGAGCGAGGCCCCTGGCTTGGGGTTGAGCTTGAGAATCTCGCGGCGGATGATATCCGTCTGCTCGTCGGTGAGCCCGTAGGCCTGCTTAATCTTGTCCCAGTGCTTCTTGATAAACTCGTCGTAATGGTCTTTGATGACGCCCTTCATGAGCTCGCGCAGGCGGCTCTTGGGCTGGCGGGCTATCTGCAGCAGGAGACATTCCTGGAGCGAACGGGCTCCGATTCCTGCCGGGTCAAAGGTTTGCAGCTTCTTCAGCACCTTTTCAATATCAGCTACCGGCACGTCGATACCATGATAGATAGCCAGTTCGTCGTCGATAGTGTCCAGGTCTTTGCGCAGGATGCCGTCGCTGTCGAGAGAGCCGATGAGATACTCCATGATGTCCTGCTGCTGTTCGGTGAGCTCCGTCTCGCCCATCTGCTCTTTCAGCTTGTCGTAGAAGGAAGTCGTGTCGCCCCATACCGTCTCCTCATAGTCGGCATCGGGGTCATTGGGCGAGGCCGACCGCATCTGTGGCTCCGGCATCTCGTCGTCGCTGCCTAAGTCCTCCAAGGCATTGTCGAGGGCTTCCTCACGCTCCTCACGCTCCGTCTTCTCCTCATAGGAGTCGTCGTCGCTGTCATAGCTGTCGTCGTTGTCCTCGCGGTCTTTGGCATCATCGGGCAGGTCGTCGCGCTTCTGCTCTAAGGCGGGGTTGTCGTCAAGCTCGGCACTGATGTTCTGTTCCAGTTCGGCAAGGGGCATCTCCAACAGCTTTACCTGCAACATCTGCTGCTGCGAGAGCCGCTGCTGTTGCACCTGCTGTTGTGTCTGAGTCTGTATAAGTTTCTGTGCCATAGTGTTTCAAGTCATTCATATATTTCCGGCGCGCCGTGTCATTTGAAGTACTCCTTCATCTGTGCTGCCAAAGCTGCCAACTTCTCGGGGTCGTCATTGCCATACTGCGCCCAAAGCTCCTGGCAGTGGGCTGTCAGCGGCGAGCTCACGGCCTTGGCGTGGCGCATATACGGGTCGCAGGCCATGAAGATGTCGAGGACGCCGACGATGTCGCCCGGGGTCACATGCATCAGCCGGGCCAGCTCTATGACCTCCGGGGTCTCCACGGCCATGGTCACGGGCGTGAGGCGGAAGTAGAGGTCGAGGACAATGGTGAGCATCATCGGTGAGAAAGGTGTGCCGCCGATGGGCTTGAAGTCGCGCTCCCATGACTCGTTGACACCGACGCCGGCATAGAAGGCATCGGCATTGCCGAAGCCGTTCATCTGCCGCAGCAGCTTCACGCCACGGCGCAACTTCCGCGGATTGCCCGCATACTCGTCCCACAGACGTTGTAGGCGAGGGGTATCTATCTGGCGAAGACGGTACATGCGCGTGTGCAGATCCTTGGGTGGAATATGCAACTCCAAGGCAATGTCGACAAGGCCACGGCTGAAGAGATGCTTCACGCCCTCAGGCTTCTGAAGGTACAGCTGTATCAGCAAAAGCCAGTATTCATCCTGCCATTCTATGCGTTTTGCCATAACTTTTCGTATTAACACTCCGATTCAATACAAAGTTATACAAAATATTTATTGTGGTAGAGGAATAACAACTTTTTTTAATATCATTTTTTTCCGTGTTGCTGCAATAGGTTGTAACTTTGCGTTCGTGCTATGAAGATTTTATCCATTATAATTCTCTTTCTTGCCTGTGTGTCAGACCTCCACGCGCAGTCCAATGGTGTCAATCCCGAGGACTTGGATGTCGATATGGACAACCCTACTTTCGTGCCGATGGTGAAAATCGGCAAGGTCAAGCAGGGCAAGGACTCTATACAGTATGTTGAGCTGAACAATATCTGGGTCTATCCCCAGCCTGTCTTCCAGAATGCCAAGCAGCGCATGGCCTACAACCGCTTGGTGTACAATATCAAGAAGGTGCTGCCCATTGCCAAGGAGGTCAACCGCATCATCATTGAGACCGGCGACTACCTGGAAATGCTGCCCAATAAGAAGGCTAAGGACGCCCACATGAAGAAGGTGGAGGCGGACATCAAGAAAGAATATACTCCGCGCATGAAGAAGCTCACCTATTCGCAGGGAAAGCTGCTCATCAAGCTCGTCTACCGCGAGTGCAACAACTCTTCCTACGACCTCATCAAGGCTTTCTTAGGTCCTATCCGTGCTGGCTTCTATCAGACCTTTGCCTGGCTCTTCGGTGCCAGTCTGAAGAAAGAATATGACCCTAACCATGTTGACAGACTCACCGAGAGAATCGTCAGACAGGTTGAGGCCGGACAAATCTGAGGCTGTATCAGCGAATGTCTCCAAAATATTACATATTACATATTACATATTACATTAAGGGGTGTCACAAATACATTAAGGTGTGTCACAAATCACGTTATCACACTTTCTTGTCCACATATACGGACGGGCAAAGGATGGAGAATACATAATAATCTATAATAGTATATTATAATTATTATTATATATTATATATGTATTATATATATTATATATATATTATATATATATTAAGTATATAATATATACTTATATATAATAATGTACGCGATAGTCTCTTTTTCTCTCAGTTGGCTGGCCACACATTCAGTTGGCTAATTACATGTGGGAGCCCCTTAATGTAATATGTAATATGTAATATGTAATAAATCACATTATCACTTTCTTGTTACTATCGCCGTTTTATCCTCTGATAAATAATTTGCGGCATCGTCATTCCGCCGTTTTTATCCTGCCAAAGATAATTTATGTCAGGATAAAAACGGCGGAATATCAGAATAGACGGTTTGTCGGAATATCAGAATGCACATGCCCAACCCATTCTGCGAATGAGGTCGCGGAAGAGGTTATGGTCGTGTGCAGGGATGGTGACGGTGAAAGTTTCGGGCTGTGTCTCACGCTTTGCTATTTCTTTCTTGTCGAGCTCATAGCGGTCTTGTAATGACATCCAGAAACTTGCCGGAATATCCAACTCTTTCTCCAGTTTGGTTGCTATCTCGACCGAAATATTGCGTTTGCCGTTGAGCAATGCGCTGAGGTGGGTGGGCTGCATACCTATCTTTTCGGCAAAGTCTTTCTGCCGAATTCCACGACTTATTAATTCCTCTTTTAATATATTGCCGGGGTGTACGGCTTTGAAAGGTATCGGATTCTTGCTATCTGTTTCCATAGTGCGTATTATCTAATTCAACTAACTTTATTCGAATTCCGTTATCATGTTCTGTAAAAATCAAACGTTCCACGTATCCGTTGGCGATTCTCACGGAACTGTAACCGGAGTAACCATATTTCAGCTTCTCATATTTAAGGAAGCTGAATTGACTCAACATGGAAACGTTCGGTGAAACATCCATAATCCGATATGCTCTTAGCAATCCATTCATAAGATCTTTGACTTTGGAAAATTTCTTGTATTTTTTGTTATGTCCGGTCTCAATCAATTCCTTTAAGTCTTGGTCTTCGAATTCTATCTTCATGGCTATATTTCTTAGATTGCAAAGATAGCAATAAATTACCAAACTATGGTAACTTTTAGCGTGTTTAACAATTGATTTCTGCTTGCCCTTTCGTCTTTTCAGGTGCTTTGGCTTGTCCAATCAATCCCTTGTCAATCGCTTCAGGGTGCTGGTGAAGTCTGGGTCGCTGGGTCGCAGCATGTCGGAGTTGACGATGCGACCGTCAGGAGCGATGAGCATGAAGCGGGGGATACCAATGACATAATAGACGTTGTCAAGAACATTGTCACCCTCTTGGGTGATGAGATACTGGCTCCACGTCATATTCTGATGCTTGGCGAGGAAGCTCAGCCATTTCTCCCGCTTTCTGTCGCAGGCAATGCTGATAATTTTCACCTTGCTGTCTTTGTATGCTTTCTCCAACTTCTCCATATACGGAATCTCTTCTAAGCAGGGTACGCACCAGGTGCCCCAGAAGTCGATGAAGAGATATTTTCCGCGGAAGTCCTTCAGGCTGAGCACCTTCCCCTTGGTATCCGTAAAGGTGAAGTCGGGCGCCGGCTTGCCCGCCCAGATGGGGCCGTATTTCTTCTCGACCAGTCGGTAAGCATTATCCACCTTCTTCCTCAGCGAGTCGGTGGTGATGTCGGCATCGACCATCTTGACATACTTTTGCGGGTCTTCGGCGATGGACTGGCTGATGAGCTCAGTGAGGAAGTCGGCTTTCAGCCGCTCCCTGACATTGCGCTGGTCAACCTTGCGGTCAATATTCTGAAGGAGATGCTCGGTAAAAGCCGTATCATTCTCAGCCATATCGTTGGCAACATAGTCCATCCACTTCTCAAAGTCGTAGGTCTCGGGTTTGTGGGCGGCAGGAATGCTGTCGGCAAAGCTGCTGCTCACGCCAGCGAGAAGGGCTATCAAAATCAAAAGTATTCTGTTCATTTTAGTTCGTTATTCGTTGTTGTTGTCAGAGTCGTTATCATTGTTGGAGTTGTTATCCTCAGAGCTGTTGTCTTCCTCAGAATCGTTATTTTCCTGAATGGTTTTCACGACATCGTTGCCGCTGTATTCATTCTGCGAAATCTGCCCTTTGCTTCTCCTTATCTCAAGATTGGTGATGGGCTGAGCATACCGTGCCGACTTCACAGGCAGCGTGTAGGTGAGGACCTCGCTGTTGTCCACGACATTGTTCACCACTTTGTAGAAGGTGTGTGTCACGGTGACGTCGTCGTAGCTGACCTCGTTGTAAGCCAGTCTTCTGATGTCCTGCCAACGGCCGATGAAAGGCATTTCGCGGTGTCTCTCTTCGAGAATCTTCTCTACGGCCTCCTCCTGGCTGTTGGCCGAGAGTTCGATGTCGCTTGCCGAGTTTCTGATTCTCGCCCTTCTGAGCGTGTTGACCGTTGCCATGGCCTCTGCCACCTTACCCTGTCTGGCCTCTGCCTCTGCCGCTGTAAGAATCATCTCAGGCAGTGTGGGGCCCATGGTCAGCAGGTCGTCGCCATAGGAGTTTTGCATGCGGTGATACTGTATGTCGTCGCCAAAGCCGGAGATAAAGCTGTTCCAGAGCGCGTGCTTGTTGAAGAACTGCTCGAAGCGCAGGTCGTTGTCCTGGTCGTAGAGGCTGATGAGGCTCTCCGAGGGTTTGAGGATGACGCCGTTGCTGACATCAAAATAGGCTGAGAAGTAGTTCTCGGCATAATTTGTCACCTCGTTTGGGCTGTAGCTCCAGAGCTGTGAGTATTCTATCGACGACTCCTCACTAGTATTGGGATCCATGACGGTGGCGGGCTCTAAGGAGTAGCCGTTGTAGTCCTCCAAGGTCACATTCTTGCTCTCCATAGCCTTCTTGGCGTAGGCCTCCGCCTGTGCATAGTCTTGCGTGAAGAGATAATACCGTGCCATCATGGCCTCTACGGCCGGCTTGCTGACCAACCATCTGTCTCCGACATCCTCTTTTGTCGTAGCCAGCGCTGCTTTGAGGTCGTTGAGGATGAAGTCGTAGGTGTCTTTCAGCGAAGCCCTTGTCACGTCTTCCTGATAGTCGTTGGCCTTTCTCAGCGGCAGTCCGGGTGCCGAGAGCGTCGTGGAGCTGTAAGGCTGGCAGTAGGTCTGAGCCAACTCCCACATGGCCAGAGCGCGGATGAAATGCGCCTGTGCCAGGAAGTCAGCCCTCTGAGACTCTGTGGCATCCTTTACCTGGTCGATTTCATTGATGACGAGGTTGGCGGTGAATATCTTGTTGTAAGCACCTTCCCATAAGGCATCGCCATACTGGTTGGTCTCAATGTCGTTGACGGCAAAGGTGAGGCCATTGACGAGGTCCTGGTCAAGGTATCCTGCGGCATCGTATATGTTGTTGTCCATACCTATGTCGTCGGAAGAAGCGACAGGGATGGAGACAGACTGAATGAACATGGAGTTGTTGTTGAACAGCGCCTCTACCTGCTCGCTGCTGGTCAGCATCTCGTTGTTACCCTTGCTCGGGATGGTGTCGAGATAGTCGTTGCAGGAAGCAAGGGTCAGCAGTGCCAGGACGGGTAGGGATTTTATTGTTGTTATCATTGTTTTCATTTCTCGGACTATTTATAAAATCAGAACTTTACGTTAACACCCATCGTGAAGGCCAGGCGCGGCTGGTAGCTGCCCGGGAGATAGTCTGGGTGGTAGTCTTTGGAGTTGGCAGCCCATATCATGCCCACGTTGTCGAGCTTGCAGAAGATGTCAGCACTCTTCATCCATTTATTCTTGAAGAGGCTCTGCGGCAGCGAGTAGGCGAGGTCTATCTCCTGCAAGTAGATATAGTCAGCGCTCTCCACATTCATGCTGAAGATGTTGCTTGCGTTGCTCCAACTTCCGTATGCGCTGATATCGATGGGGTTGCCATCTCCGTCAACCGTGGGCAGGGGCATGGCATGCTTGGGATTGGCGATGAGTGTGCCGTCGCTGTTCATCACCTCGCCCACCTGGGCGGAGACCGACGCCTTGGCACCATAGTTGTCAGGGTAGAGGTATGAGAAGGTGGGCATCTGCATCTTTCCGCCAAAACGGCCGTTGACGTATGCTGTCAACATCAAATCCTTCCATCCGAGGCTGAGGGTGAGTCCTGCCGTGTGAGGTGGCACGATGGTGCCCTCGTAGGTCAGGAAGTCGTGCCAGTCCTTGTCGTAGATGGAGAAGTCGCTGATGTCGTAGCTGTTGCCGTCTTTGTCAAGGATTTGCGGCATACCATTCTTCATGCCACCGTAGCGCATCTTGAAGATGGCGCCCATGGGGTAGCCTTGGAAGTATTCGGCGTTCATGATGTCGCTGACATTGTAGATTTCGTTGTATATCTTTGTCACCTTATTCTTATTGTAGGCATAGGTCAGCACTCCCTCGAAGGAGAAGTCCCCGGCCGCTGCTTTTCCGCCTAAGGTGACCTCCACGCCGCGGTTGTTGAGCGCTGCGTTGTTGTAGGTAGCCTCATTGGTGCCATAGACACCGGCGATGGCCACGGTGCCGAGGACATCGGTACTCTTCTTGTTGTAGTAGTCCACGGTGCCATAGAGATGGTCGTTGAAGAGCGAGAAGTCGATGCCGAAATCTGTCGACGCCGTCTTCTCCCATCTCAGAGTGGGGTTGCCATAGTCGTAAATCTTACCTGGGTAGAGCCCGGTGTATTCGTCTACATAGTCAGAGACGGTACTGATGGTGGTAAATGCCGAGGATGACGACGCTGCGTTTCCGTTCTTACCATAAGTCAGTCGGAGAGTGAGTCGGTCGAATGGCGTCTTGTCCTTCATCCATTTCTCATTGGCCATATTCCACATGGCGCCGACGCTCCACAGCGGGCTCCAGCGGTATTTGGCCTCTTTGGTGATGAGGTTACTGGCATCGCTGCGGGCGCTGGCCGAGAGACCATAACGCTCGTCGAACATATAGCTGGCATTGCCGTAGAAGGAGACGTAGCGGTTGTGGTTCCATGTCTGGCTGACATACTGCTTCCCCTCAGCCGGTACACCGTAGATGGTGGAGGTGCTGGCGTCCATGGTGTCGAAATGTCCGGGCTTGCCTTCAACGCCCGCACTCGTGGCCGTGACGCCATAGCGGTAGGGTTTAGTCCAGGACTCATAATAGTAGTTGCTCACCTCGTTGCCGATGACGGCTGCCACGGCATGCTTCTCACCGAAGGTGCGGTTCAGCGAGAGGTCGTTTCTGAAGAGTGTACTGTGATTCTTGCCCTCGCGGTTGATGACGATGGCTCCGGCGGGCAGCACTGAGGCGCCCAGGGCGTTGCCCATGAGGTCGCCGGGCGTAAGGTAGTTGACGCGATAGCGGGTGTAGAACGACTCCTCGGAGTTGGTGTCGTCGTTGTGGTAGCGGCTCTTCTCGTATTGGAATTTGGAGTTGAACTGCAAGCCTTCCATGAGGTCGAGCTCGAGTCCGAGCTGTATGCGTCCCTGCGTGTTGGTGGTGCGGTTGTTGCGAGTGCGGGCTTCCTGCAAGAGGTTGTAGTTCATGTTCTTGTAGGTGAATCCGCTCCAGTCGTATTTGCTGAGCACGTCGGAGTTGTAGGTGTCGTGGAAGTTGGTGGCGTAGGAACCATCCGCATTGAGCAGCATCTCGTAGGGCGAGAGCGAGGTGAGGTCGGAGAAGCCGATGAGCGAGGAGTGTGCATTCTTGCCCACGAGATTGAATCCTGCGCTGAAGGCTATCCATTTGTTGAAACGGAAGTTGTTCTCCCAGTTCAGTCGCCAGGTGTTGTCGTGATGTCCGATGAAGTCGCCGGCATCATAGATATAGTTGACGGAGGCCCTGGTATTCCATAGCCCCACATTGCCGGAGACGGATGCCGTGGTGCTGCTGTTGACGGGAGTGCGCAGCAATTCGTTGGAAATCTGCTTTCTGTTGTCGCGTGCTGCCAGGGCCGCGAGCTGGGCATTCATCTCGTCCTGGGTCAGCGTGCCCCATTTATAGCCTTTATAGAGCAGCAGCTCGCTCTGCGTGATGGCTTTGAAGAGGCTGCCCATGTCGCCGGTATATTCCTCGCCTATCATATTGTTTTGGAAAGCCCACTTCTGATAGTTAATCATCTGGGAGGCTGTGGCGAGGTTGGTGAGGTGGCTGACATCCTGCCGCTTGCCGATGGTGAGCTGTGTGTTGCCCTCCACGGAGAAGGAGTTCTTGTTCTTGTTCTTCTTTGTGGTGATGACGATGACGCCATTGGCCGAGCGAGCACCCCAGATGCTTGCCGCCGCGGCATCTTTCAGGATGGTGATGCTCTCCACGTCGTCGGGGTTGATGCGCTCCAGTGCACTCATGTTGGGATTCTTGCTGTTGTTGGAAGTCGGCTGGTTATCCATGACGGGGAATCCGTCGATGACGACGAGCGGTGTCTTGTCGGCATTCATGGTGCTGGTGCCGCGGATGGTGAAGGTCTTGCCACCGCGTCCGTCGTCATTGGCCTGCATGCCCGCGATGAGTCCGTTGAGGGCATCGGAGAGGTTGGAGGCGTGGCGGCTCTTCAGGTCGTCGGCGTTGATGATGCTGTAAGAACCAGTGGCACGCTCGCGCGAGATGGTCTGATAGCCGGTGACGACGACCTCCTTGAGGGTGTGGTCGCCGGTCATCGTTATATTGTGGGTGAGGTCCCTTTGTCCGGCCTTGATGGATATCGTGGCAGGATCCATGCCGATATATTCGCAGCTGAGCTCACAGGCTGCCACGGGGGCACGCAGGGAGAAGTAGCCATTGCCGTCGGTCACGGTCTGCAGGTCAGTGCCTTTGATTCTCACCGGCGCTCCCGGCAGCGACTCACCGTTGTCGTCGCGGACATAGCCCGTGATGTATCTGTATGGTTCGGCTTTACTTTTCTTTCCTGTCACGGTGACGATGCCATCCTTGACAGCATAGTTGCAGCCCAATTTGCCCATGACATTGTCCAAGACTCTGTCGGCATCGACATCCTTGACATGGATGGTGACGGTAGGCAATGACTTCACCAGGTCGGCAGCGCAGAGGAAGTCGAGGCCTGTCTGCTTCTTCATCTCATTGAAGAAGGTGGTCACAGGTGCCTTGTCGAGGCTCATCGTCACGGCCTTGTGCTGATCCGTTTGGGCGAAGCCCGCTGGAGACACCGCCAATGCCACCGCCGTGAGCAACGCTGCGGCAAAAAGCTTGATGTGGTTTCTCTCTAATGTTTTCATAAATCTCTCTTATGGTTTAAATATGATGGTTTTCTGTTTGATGACTATTGTGCTACGAACACCTTCCGGCCCTTTACCGACATCTTCACCTGGGCCACGACGGCGATGGCATTGAGCGAGCTGTTGATGTCGTCATAGCGGCTCAGGATGCCGGTGATTCTTTTGCCTTTTAATGATTTGTCGGCAAACTCCACGTCGATGTCGTACCAGTGGGCGAGCACTGCCATCAGCTCGTCGAGGGTGGTATCGTTGAACGAGAAGCGGCCCTCGTTCCAGGCGATATAGGGCTTGACATCACAGCTCCTGACAGAGGGCTGGCCGTGGGGCCGCATGTCACCTTTATATCCGGGCAGAAGCCTTGTCTCGCCACCGTCTTTAGGCAAGAGGCCGACAGAGCCGCTGACGAGGACCACGGAGGTGTGGGTGGCTGTGGTCTCGACATTGAACTCAGTGCCGTATTCCTTGACATCGCCACACGCAGTCTTGACGATGAACGGCAGCTTGGCATTCTTAGCCACAAAGAAGAAGGCATTGCCATGCAGCCATACCGTTCTTCTGTCATGGCCGAAGTCGGTGGTGTAGGCCAGCTTGCTGTTGCTGTCGAGATGTACACGGGAGCCGTCGGGCAGCGTCATCCAAAACTCCTTTGCCTTGGCGGTGCTCACCTCGCAGTTCACGTCTTTGCCTTCGACAAGCGCTGTGAGGATAGAGTCGGCATGGCTCCCCACCTTGACGGAATTGCCATCGACACTGATGGCAGCCTGGCATCGTCCGGCTTTCTCGCTCTGGGCAATGGCTGAGGTGACGGCCTGGCTGACAGCGACGGGCTCCGCCGGTTGCAGGGTGGGAGTGCGCTGCCACTGCCACAAGCCAAAGAAGAGCAGGGCTGTGGCGGCCATGCTGATGGCTGCCGTGAACAATGGCTTCAGGCGGAAGCGACGGCCTTCAGTGGTATTAGGGGAATCTTTTTCTGAAAGGGAGCCGATAAGCTCTTGCCAGCGCTTGTCGGGATGCAGGTTGGCGTAAAGTTGATAGGTGCTCTTCACATCATCTTCTTCCAACAACTTCTCGTAGAGCTGTCGGTGGCGGATGTCAGCACTGAGCCATGCGTCGAGTTCCTGCTCTTCGTCGGGCGTAATCGTCCCTATTATCTTATGATAGATGATATTTGTTATCGCCATTTATATATCAGTTTATTAATAAAGCGACTGAAATATAAAAAGGATAACATAAATAAGCAGTTTTTTCTGTATTTTATAAAGTCAGCAGCACAAAAGAGAAGTCTTTGTCGGACAATTGCCGCCTAAGGGCGCTCAATCCGCGCTTCTTCTGCATCTTCACGGTGTTCTCGCTGACGTTCATCATCTTGGCAATGTCTTTCACCTTGTTGCCCTCCATGAGCAGCAGAAAGACCTCACGCTGGCGGGGCGGCATGCTGTCTATCTTTTCAAGGACGCGGCGCCACACTTCGTTGCGGTCCATGGTCTCTTCGTCGGGCGGAGAGACAAAGGCATCGGGCGACAAATGGAAACCGTTCACCACACTCTGGTGCTTGAGGGTGTCAAGACAGAGGTGGTGAACGGCGGTATAGATATAAGCTCTGGCCGACAGTTCATGATGAAAGTCGGCCTTGTTTTCGAGCATCTTGGTAAAGGCGGCCTGGACGATGTCCTCGGCCAAGGCGGTGTCGGCAACGATTTTTATGGCATAAAGCACCAATATTCTATAATACTTACTATAGAATACATGGATCTCCTTTATGCCATCGTTGTCATTCATCTTATCCCACCTGGCTTCCGGGCTTCACCTCACCGAGTGTCGTTGTCACGCTCAGCGAGCCGTCGAAGTTGAGGGCAGAGAGAATCATGCCCTGGCTCTCGATGCCCATCATCTTGCGCGGGGCGAGGTTGGCGATGAAGAGGACGTCCTTGCCGACGAGGTCCTCAGGCTTGTAGAACTTGGCGATGCCGGAGAGAATGGTGCGGTCCTGTCCGCTGCCGTCGTCGAGGGTGAACTGCAAGAGCTTGTTCGACTTCTTCACCTTCTGGCAGTCCTTGATATGTCCTACGCGGATGTCGAGCTTCTCCCACTCGTCGAAGGGGATGTTGGGCTTGATGGGTTCGGCCTTGTAGTCTTTGGCTTCCTGTGCCTTCTCGTTAGCCTCCTTGGTGGCTGCAAGCTTGTCGAGCTGCTTCTGGATGGCCTCGTCCTCGATCTTCTCAAAGAGCAGATGTGGCTCGCCCAACTGGTGACCCGGCTTGAGGAGGTCGGTGCGGCCCAGCTCGGCCCAGTCGAAGTCGTCCATACCTATCATCGTGCGCAGATCCTGGCTGGAGAAAGGCAGGAAGGGCTCGAAGGCGATGGCAAGGTTGGCAACGAGTTGCAGGGAGATATAGAGGATGGTCTCAACACGCTTGGGGTCGGTCTTCCACACCTTCCACGGCTCGCACTCGGTGATGTATTTGTTGCCGATACGCGCTAAGTTCATGGCTTCTTTCTGAGCCTCGCGGAAATGGAAGCCGTCGAGCAGCGTCTCCACTTTCTCCTTGACATCCTTGAACTCCTCAATGGCTTTCTTGTCTACCTCCTGGAGCTCGCCGCACTCTGGCACGACACCGCCCCAGTACTTCTTCGTGAGCTGCAGGGCGCGGTTGACGAAGTTGCCGTAGATGGCCACGAGCTCGGAGTTGTTGCGCTCCTGGAAGTCCTTCCATGTGAAGTTGTTGTCCTTGGTCTCCGGCGCGTTGGCGGTGAGCACGTAGCGCAGCACATCCTGCTTGCCGGGGAAGTCGCGGAGATATTCGTCGAGCCACACAGCCCAGTTGCGGGAGGTGGAAATCTTGTCGTTCTCAAGGTTGAGGAACTCGTTGGCGGGCACGTTGTCGGGGAGGATGAAGTCGCCGTGAGCCTTGAGCATGGTGGGGAAAATGATGCAGTGGAAGACGATGTTGTCTTTGCCGATGAAATGTACGAGGCGCGTGTCCTTGTCCTGCCACCATGTCTTCCAGGAGCCCCACTTCTGAGGCTCTTTCTCGCAGAGCTCGATGGTGTTGCTGATATATCCGATGGGGGCGTCAAACCATACGTAGAGCACCTTGCCCTCAGCACCCTTTACGGGCACGGGGATACCCCAGTCGAGGTCGCGCGTCATGGCACGGGGCTGAAGGTCCATGTCGAGCCATGACTTGCACTGGCCGTAGACATTGGAGCGCCACTCCTTGTGGCCTTTGAGAATCCACTCCTTCAGCCAGTCCTGGTAGTTGTTGAGCGGGAGATACCAGTTCTTGGTCTTGCGAATCTCCGGCTTGGCGCCAGAGATGGTGGAGTGCGGGTCGATGAGCTCCATAGGGCTGAGGTCGCTGCCGCATTTCTCACACTGGTCGCCGTAGGCGTTGGGGTTGCCGCAGTGGGGGCAGGTGCCCATGATATAGCGGTCGGCGAGGAACTGCTTGGCCTCGGGGTCGTAATACTGCTCTGACTCTTTCTCCACGAGCTTACCGTCGTCGTAGAGTTTGCGGAAGAAGTCGGAGGCATATTTGCAGTGGGTCTGAGAGGTCGTGCGGCTGTAGATATCGAAGGAGATACCGAACTCCTTGAAGGAGTCCTTGATGATTTTATGATAGCGGTCGCAGACATCCTGCGGGGTGATGCCTTCCTTCTTGGCGCGGATGGTGATAGGCACACCATGCTCGTCGCTGCCACCGATGAAAATGACAGGGCGCTTGCGCAGTCGCAGATAACGCACGTAGATGTCGGCCGGGACGTAGACCCCGGCAAGGTGACCGATATGTACACCGCCGTTGGCATAAGGCAGGGCAGCGGTAACGGTCGTACGCTTGAAATGTTTTTCTTCCATTGATGCTTGTATTTCTTTCCTTTTGTGCAAAATTACTAAGAAAACAGCAGAAAATAACAATTGTGCAACGAATTCTTGATTTTGCCCGTCTGTTCTTTGCATATAGCCGTAAAAAGAGTTATATTTGCAGACAGAAACAGAGTTGAAGCGTTATGGAGCAGATAATGAGGAAATATCCCGTAGGCATACAGACTTTTGCGAGAATTATCAAGGAGGGTTTTATCTATGTTGATAAGACCGACCTGGTGTGGGAGCTGGCGCACTATGCCCCATTCATCTTTCTGAGCCGTCCGCGCCGTTTCGGCAAGTCACTGCTCACATCCACCTTGGAATCGTATTTCAGAGGTGACCGTGAGTTGTTTGAAGGCCTGAAGATCATGTCGCTTGAAAAAGAATGGACGCCGTATCCTGTGCTCCATCTCGACCTGAGCGTGGCAAAAGGGCAGGACAATGCCGAAGAACTTCGTGAGACGCTGATGTGGATGATGAAACCGTTGGCCGAAGTCTATGGCCGCGAGGACGATGAGACCACACCGGGAAAATTGCTCACCGGTCTTATCCATCGGGCGCAGGAGAAGACAGGCAAACAGGTGGTCGTCATCATCGACGAATATGATGCACCGCTGCTCGACGTGCTCCACAGCCAGGAGACGCTCGACGCCATGCGCAAGGTCATGCAGGAGTTCTACGTGCCCTTGAAAGCCAACGAGGCTTATATCAAGTTCTGCTTTATCACCGGCATTACGAAGTTCTCGCAGCTGAGCATCTTCTCTACCATCAACAACTTGAAGAATGTCTCCCTGCTCCCTCGCTTTGCCACCATCTGCGGCTTTACCGAGCACGAGGTGCAGACTGTTTTCAAGGAGGATATAGCGGCGATGGCCAAAGACTTCAAGCTGACGCCAGAAGAGATGTATGCCAAGATAAAACTTAAATACGACGGCTATCATTTCGCTGGCGGAGCCGATGCTGTCTTCAATCCTTTCAGCCTGCTCAACGCCCTTGGCGATCGTTTGTTGAAGAACTATTGGTTTGCCTCCGGCACTCCGACGTTCCTCATCAAGCAGATGCAGCACTTCCATACCGACATCACCTCGCTGGACTCCCTCGACGTGCCTGAGTCGGCCTTCGACCAGCCAACGGAGAATATGAAGGATGCGCTGCCCCTGCTCTATCAGAGCGGCTACCTCACCATCAAGGACTTCGACAAGGAGGGCGAGACCTATTTCCTTTCTATTCCTAATCAAGAGGTTCGAGTGGGCTATGTCAATGGATTGCTGCCCACCTACACAGGCTTGAACAATGCTGATGTGCAGGTAGGCTTTGCGTTGAAGTTTTGGAGAGCACTCAAGGCGGATGACATCGACCTGGCCATGCAGCACATGCAGTCCTACCTCGCGGGCATTCCTTATGTGGAGGGCTTCAAACAGAAGTTGGCTGAGGCCAAGACCAAGGAAGGCTTCTACGAATATACCTTCTACCTCATCTTCTCCATGCTTAACGTCTATGTCCGTACGCAGGTGAAGGTGGCCGGTGGGCGCGTCGACATGGTCATCTTCATGCCCGACACCATCTACGTGATGGAATTGAAAGTGGGCGATACGGCCCGTCATGCGCTTGAGCAGATAGAAGTCCGTGGCTATGCCAAGCCCTATCTCACCGATGGACGACGCGTAGTGAAGGTCGGCATACGGTTCGATGCCGATAAGCATACTGTGGACGAATGGGCGGTACAGTCTGCCCTTTAACTTTTGATAATTAGACAACCAAATTTCAATAAACCATGAGCATTAATATACAGCGTACATCGCAGAAACGTGTCGTCATCGTCGGTGGCGGCCTCGGTGGACTGCGCCTGGCAGAAGACCTTCAGGGCAGCGGCATGCAGGTCGTTCTCATCGACAAGAACAACTACCACCAGTTCCCACCGCTTATCTACCAGGTGGCCTCGGCAGGTCTGGCGCCGAGTAATATCTCTTTCCCCTTCCGACAGATTTTCCGCAAGCGCAAGGACTTCTATTTCCGTATGGCTGAGGCCCGCGCCGTCTTCCCGGACAGAAAGATTCTACAGACCTCCATCGGCAAGATCAGCTACGACTATCTGGTCTTTGCCGCCGGTGCCACCACCAACTTCTTCGGCAACAAGAATGTGGAGGAGTGGGCTATCCCGATGCGCCATCTCGACGAGGCCATGGGCTTGCGCAATGTGCTGCTCTCCAACTTAGAGCGTGCGCTGACCTGCGCCACGGAGGAGGAGCGCCAGGAGCTGCTCAATGTCGTCATCGTAGGTGGTGGTGCCACGGGTGTGGAGATAGCGGGTGCCATCTCGGAGATGAAGCGTTATGTCATCCCCTACGACTATCCCGATATGGATGCTTCGCATATGCATATCTACTTGCTCGAAGCGGCCGACCGGCTCTTGGCTGGCATGTCGCCGCAGTCCTCAGCAAAGGCCTTGGAATTTCTCAAAGGCATGGGCGTGGACGTGCAGTTTGGCAAGATGGTGACTGACTATAAGGACTATCGGGTGATGATTAAGGACGGCACGAGCATCCCCACACGCACCTTCCTCTGGGTGTCGGGTATCCGGGCGCAGGGCATCACCGGTATCGAGGGCGATAGACTGGGCCGCGGATTCCGTATCAAGGTCGACGAATACAACCGCGTGCCGGGGCTCGACGGCATCTTCTCCATTGGCGACCAGTGCCTGATGACCACCGATGAGGCTTATCCCAAAGGCCATCCGCAGCTGGCGCAGGTGGCTATCCAGCAGGCGAAAAACCTGGCCAACAACCTCCGTAAGCTCAATGCCGGTGACAACAGCCTGAGGGCTTTCCACTACAACGACCTGGGATCCATGGCTACCATTGGCCGCAACAAAGCCGTGGCCGACATCGGTAAGATTCATTCTCAGGGATTCATGGCCTGGGTGCTGTGGCTCGTTGTCCACCTGCGCTCCATCCTCGGTGTGAAAAATAAGCTCTCGGTGATGCTCTCGTGGGCTTGGCAGTATTTCAGCTATGCCGGCTCCATCCGCAACATCGTCTATGCCACTAAGCCGAAGATTATCCGCGAGCGCATCAAGCGCGAGGCCAACACACACCTTGGCACCGATCTCTTGGAAGAAGAGGAGAAGATCAAGGAGTAAATCTATGCCTTTTACGGCAAGATACCGTCTACTCCGGCACCTTGTCGTAGAGGCTCTTCCACCAGCTGTCATCGTCCTGCAGCCATTTGGCAAACCAGGCCATGATGGTGTTATGCCACTTGATGTGCTTCGTATAATCCTGTATCCAATGGTTCTCACCCTCTACCTCAACAAGGGCTACCGGACGGCCGAGGAGTTTCAGCGCTGTATAGAGCGCGATGCTGTTGCCTGTCGGCACATTGGTATCGGCCGTGCCATGCACGAGCAGCAGGGGCGTGTGTATCTTATCAGCATTGTAGAGTGGGCTATGGTCTACATACAGGCTGCGGTCCGACCAGGGATAGCGGTTGGCCATGCTCACCTCGCTGTAGGAATAGCCCCAGTAGCCACTGCCCCAGTAGGCTCCATGGTCGCTGATGCCGGCATGGGCCACAGCGGCGGCGAAGATGTCTGTCTTCGTCTGTAGATATTCTGTCATAAAGCCGCCATAGGACGCGCCCAAGCATCCCACCTTTCGAGGATTGACAAAGCTGTGCTCGGCACAGAACTTCTTCGTGCCCTCTATGATATCGTCGGCGACGCCCTCACCAGCCGTGTCAACGTGGCGGGAGGCAAACTCCTGCCCAAAGCCAGCGGCTCCACTCGGCTGGATGACATAGACCACATACCCCATGGAGGCATAGAGCGGGAAAGGATAGCCGCTGCCGATATAGCGGCCGGTGGGGGAGCAGCCGCCATAATAATAGACTATCATCGGGTATTTCTTAGCGGCATCGAAATGTGTGGGCAGGTAATAGCGGCCGGAGATGGTGTCGCCCCTGCTGCTGATAAAGTCCCAGGTCTTGCACGTTGCGATATCCACACCTTCCAACCGCTTCTGTTGGTCTTCGAGCAATGTAGACCGGTGGTTGGCTGTTGACATCATGTAGAGGCGGTCTATATTGGTAGCGCTGCATCCATTGTAGCACAATATCGGTGCGTTGTCGGCCAGGCCTACACCACCCACATATTCCTCCGGCGTGGGCAGCAGTGTGATTTTTCCGCTCTTGGGGTCAGCACGATACAGGCGCCGGTAGTCCTTGTCGAGGGCATTGAAATAGATTTGTCCGTCGTAAGCACTCCATTCTACGGTCTCAATGCTGGGGTTGAAGGTGCGTGTCAGCGGTGTTACCCTGCGGGTGGCGCAGTCGAGGGTGTAAAGCTGGTAGTCATACATGCTCGGTGTGCGTCCCACTGGCAAGTTCATGCCTACGCCTCCTAAGCATTCCGGTGAACCTTTGACAGCTATAGCGTGTGCGTCAGGCGAGAAAATAGCACTGGCTACGAAGCCGTCGCTGTCGATGAGGCACTCGGACTGCATCGTGGTAAGGTCGAGACGGTAGACAGAGAAGAGGGTAGTAGGCCGCTTGCTGAGACGTGCGCGCGACACCATATATAATATATACCTTCCGTCGCGGGAGATGTCTGCCAATGAAACATCATGATAGCCGAAGGTCAGCGGCTGGACAGTGCCGGTGGCAAGGTCGTATTTCACCAGTCTGTTGCGGGAGCGCCAGCCTGGCTGACGGTCGTCGGGTTGTATAATCTGGTGGACCTGACTGTCATCTTTCGGGCCCTCTACGGCTTGCTGCAAAATGAGATATTTCCCTGTCGGAGCTATCGTCCATTCGCCTTCCGGCAGATCTTCGGTGAGCACCTTCTCGGCTCCCGTCACCACATTCTGTTCTACTAACTGACGACCATATGTCCCCTTGCGTACGAAAAGATAGCTGTCAGCGCCTGGCATCCAACGGATGTCATTGGCCGTCGTGCGCACAATCGTCTTTGTCTTCAAATCGTAGACAGTACGGAGCCAGTTCGTTGTGCCCGCAATGGTTTCATAAGAGGTTGTGATGGCATAGCGGCCGTCGCTGCTGAGTTGGGAACCGCTGTAGTGCTTGCCATTGAGCACATCGTAGAGCGAGAGCTCACGTTGTGCACCTGTTGAGAAGGAAAGCAGCGAGTCGGTGGGCGAGGATACCGTCACACTGAGGGAGTCGTGCTCTCCGGGGGCTGTGAGGTATTTCACCACCACCTCATGCGTGGCTGGCGCAAGTGTCAGGGTGCCGTTGCTCGTCTTGCCATCCACATAGAGCTGATAGTGCTTCATCTTGCCCACCTTGACAGTGGCTGTGGTGTAGCGGCTGTTGGTCAAAGAAAATTGAAGCAGGTGCAGCGCCGGGCCCGCATCAGAGGCAGGAGCTGTCAACCCGCTGTATGCTCTGCCTTGGGATGCACGGTGCAGGTCAACAGGTGTATCGAGCAGGCTGGCGCCGGTGTAAGCCTTTCTGTCTATACCGATGGTATCTATCATCACTGGCTTTTGTAATAGGATGGGACCGGTATAGCGGAAGTGCGACACAGTCTTGTCGGCTGCCTTTGCCGTCGTCAATCCTAAACAGCATGTTGTCAACATCAGGGTCAGGCAGCCCGTCAGCTGCCAGCCGCTCTTCTTCATGTTTTTCATACGCATACGCAGTGAATAAAATGAATGGTTATAAGTTGTTATCCCTCGTCTAAGTCGTTATCTCTCCTTCGTCATCTCGATGTGTGGCATATGCTGGCGATATCCGTGGCATTTGCCAACGAATTCCGTGGCATTTGTCAGCGAATTCCGTGGCATTTGTCAGCGATGTCCGTGGCATATGCCGTAGAATAGTTCAAGGGAGGTGCGTTATCTTCTGAATACGGCAATGATGTTGCCGTCGTAGACGCTTCTTTGATAGAGTAGGGCCGTAGCGGGCAGTCGTGGAGCTTCCACACCGCCCGTTACGGTCTTTAAGTTTGTCTCTATGCGAATCTCATCCCACAGGTCTCTGTCGAGAAACTGCTTTAGGACATTGGCGCCACCTTCCACGATGAGGCTCTGCTTCTTGTTGTCGTAGAGGAAGGTGAGGGCGTCGTCGATGCTGTTGAAGGCATGGAAGCCGTCGGGGATGGCGTCGGCGTGGTGGGTCAGTACAAGTCGCATGGCGTTGCTCCCCGACCACTCGCGTGTGGTGAGCTGGGGGTGGTCGGTCTCAAGGGTGTGACGCCCGATGAGGATGGCGTCGCTCTCTGCCCGCAGCTTGTGGACGAGCATAGAGGTGAAAGGAGTGGAGATTTTTATCGGACTGCCGCCCTCGCCGCTGATGAAGCCATTGACGGTCTGGGCCCATTTCAGAATGATATAGGGCCGCTGCTTCTCGTTGAAAGTCATGAAGCGGCGGTTCATAGCCTTGCATTCTGCTTCTAAGACGCCGACGGTGACCGCTATGCCGGCCTCGCGCATGCGCGCTATGCCACGCCCCTGCACCTTGGCGAAGGGATCTACGCAGCCACAGACGCAGCGCCTGACCTTCTTGCTGATGATAAGGTCGCAGCAGGGAGGCGTATGGCCCCAGTGGCTGCACGGCTCTAAAGAGACATAGATGGTGGAGTGGGGGAGCAGGGCCTCGTCGGCAGCACTGACAGCGGCAAAGGCGTTGACCTCGGCGTGGGGGCCGCCTACGGGCGACGTGAAGCCCTCGCCGATGATGCGACCCTCCTCGCTCACGATGACAGCGCCAACCATAGGGTTGGGCTTGGTGGTGAGCAGGCCGTTGGCGGCAAGCTGAAGGCAGCGCCGCATGAACATCTCGTCGGTTTGCTGTTGTGTCATATCGCTATAAATGTCTGTTGGCATGATTCTTTCGTTGTAAAGCGGTTGTGGGCAGGTTTACAGGTCTTCGGCATCCATATCGCTGTCGAGGTTGCCTTTCCATAGATATTTACGGGTCTCATTGACGAGGACACCGCTGAGGCCGACCAGCGAGATGAGGTTAGGGATGGCCATGAGGGCGTTCATGCAGTCGGCGATGTTCCACACCAAATCCAGGCTGATGACGCATCCGATGAAGACGGAGACGATATAGAGCAGGCGGTAAGCCAACATCCAGCGTCGCCCTTTGAGATATTCCACGCAGCGCTCGCCGTAGTAGCTCCAGCCCAAGGTGGTGCTGAAGGCAAAGGTGACGAGTCCGAAGGTGAGCAGTGGGGCACCGATATAGGGAATCTTGCCGAAAGCCGCCTTTGTCAGTGCGGCACCGTTGTGATAGTCAATGTCGGGATAGGCGATGATGCTCGACACGATGACGATACCGGTGAGGGCGCAGATGATGACGGTATCCCAGAAGGTGCCTGTTGACGATACCAAGGCCTGTCTGACGGGGTTGCGCGTCTTGGCCGCTGCTGCCACGATGGGCGCAGAGCCCAGACCCGACTCATTGGAGAAGAGGCCGCGGGCGATGCCATAGCGGCACGCCATCATCACCGTGGTGCCCGCAAAGCCGCCGCCGGCAGCCTTGCCAGTGAATGCTGACTCGCAGATGAGCTTGATGGCCGGCCAGACGTAGGGATGGTTGACAAAGAGAATGTAGATGCAGCCCAAGACATAGAAGATGGCCATGAAGGGCACCAGGGCGCCACAGACCTTGGAGATGCTCTTCACACCACCGATGATGACGGCGGCAGCAAAGCCGCAGACAACGATGCCACTCACCCACAACGGCACACCATACTGGTCGTTGACCATCGTGGAGATGGCATTGGCCTGCACTGTGGAGCCGATGCCGAAGGAGGCCAGGGCGGCAAAGAGGGCGAAGAGAATGCCGAGCCACTTGCTGTGAAGACCCCGCTCAAGGGCGTACATCGGTCCGCCGAGCATACGACCGTCGTCGGTCTTGACGCGGTATTTCACGGCTAATAGACCTTCTGAATATTTTGTGGCGATACCGAAGACGCCTGTCAGCCAACACCATAGCACAGCACCCGGCCCACCTAAGGCAATGGCTGTGGCCACTCCGATGATGTTGCCCGTACCGATGGTGGCTGCCAAGGCTGTGGCCAGCGCACCAAACTGCGAGACGTCGCCGTCGGCGCCCTTGTCTTTCTTCACCGACAAACGGATGGCTGTGAAAATCTTGCGCTGGGGAAAGCGCAGGCGGAGGGTGAGGAAGAGATGCGTGCCAAGGAGCATGATAATCATTGGCCAGCCCCAGAGGAAGCCGCTTACCGTGGAGAAGAATGTGCTTATGGTGTCCATAGTGTGGTTGTTTATATCTTTTAAAAGACAAAATGACACTTTTTGCAGCGTTTCGTTTTCTAAAAGTCGTGTTTATGGCTGCAAAGATAATAATAATTTATATGACGGGAAGATTTTATGAAACATTTTTTACCGTTATGGCATTTATTTTATTGCCTGCCTAAATATTTAAGTCCTAAATTATTGCTAACTTTGCAAAGACTTAGTAGTGAAAATTTAAAATAAACGAAATACAATGGGAAAAGTAATCCTCACAGGCGACCGGCCCACAGGGCGCCTGCATCTTGGACACTATGTGGGAAGTCTGCGCCGCCGCGTAGAGCTTCAGAACAAAGGTGACTACGACCGCATGTTTGTCTTCATGGCCGATGTCCAGGCCCTTACCGACAATGCCGATAACCCCGAGAAGATTCGCGAGAGCATCATCAATGTGGCCCTCGACTATCTCTCTGTAGGCCTCGACCCGGCCAAGTGCACACTCTATATCCAGAGCCGTATCCCTGAGCTCACCGAGCTGACAACCTATCTGATGAATATCGTCTCTGTGGCACGTGTGCAGCGCAACCCCACCGTGAAGTCAGAGGTGAAGATGCGTGGTTTTGAGAACAACTCTGTGCCCCTCGGCTTCTTCTGCTATCCTGTCTCTCAGGCTGCTGACATCGCCCTCTTCAAGGCCACTACGGTGCCTGCCGGTGAGGACCAGGAGCCGATGATAGAGCTCACACGCGAGCTCGTGGACCGCTTCAACCAAATCTATGCTCCTGTGCTCGTCAAGCCGGAGATTATGCTCCCGGAGAATGCCACAGCGCGCCGTCTGCCAGGTACCGACGGTAAGGAGAAGATGTCGAAGAGCTTAGGCAACTGCATCTATCTCTCCGATGATGCCGACACTGTGTGGAAGCAGGTCAAGGGCATGTATACCGACCCCACACACCTCAACGTCTCTGACCCGGGTCATGTGGAGGGCAATGCCGTCTTTACCTATCTCGACGCTTTTGCCACTGACCAGGACTTCGCCGACTTCTGGCCGGAGTTCAAGAACCTTGACGAGCTCAAGGCTGCCTATACCCACGGTGGTATCGGTGATATGAAATGCAAGAAGATGCTCAATAAGGTCATCAACCGCATCCTCGACCCTATCCGCGCAAGACGCCACGAGTTGGAGCAGGACATCCCCGAAATCTTCCATATCTTGGAGAAAGGCTGCGAGCAGGCCCGCGAGGTGGGTGCACAGACCATGGACGAGGTGCGAAAGGCCATGCGCATTGACTACTTCGAGGACAGCGAGGCCATCATCAAGACTTATAAAGAGAACTTCCTGAAATAACGACGCATCGTTTTTATGAGTGAATACGAAGTAATGGCGCCGGTGGGCAGCCGCGACTCCCTTGCCGCTGCCATCCAGGCTGGTGCCGACTCCATCTACTTTGGTGTCGGACAGCTCAACATGCGGTCGCACAGCGCCAACCATTTCGACCTTGACGATCTCGACTATATCGTCGCCACCTGTCAGGAGCATGGCATCAAGACTTACCTCACCGTGAACACCATCATCTATGATGAGGACATGGAGGCCATGCATACCATCATCGATGCTGCTGTCAAGGCCGGCGTCACCGCCGTCATCGCCTCTGATGTGGCTGTGATGACCTATTGCCGGGAGAAGGGCATGGAGGTGCACCTCTCCACACAGCTGAACATCTCGAATGTCGAGGCGCTGAAGTTCTACAGCCAGTTTGCTGATGTCAGTGTGCTGGCCCGTGAGCTGAACATGACGCAGGTGGGACATATCCACGACGAGATTCTCAGGCAACATATCTGTGGACCTAAGGGGGAGCCAGTTAGAATAGAGATGTTCTGTCATGGTGCCCTCTGCATGGCTGTCTCGGGTAAATGCTATATGAGTCTGCATGCTGCCAACCGGTCGGCCAACCGGGGTGAGTGCATCCAGGTGTGCCGCCGCAGCTATACCGCTACCGACAATGAGACGGGCTATCAGCTCGACATCGACAATAAATATATCATGAGCCCTAAGGACCTGAAAACCATCCGCTTCATCGACAAGATGATGCAGGCTGGCGTGAGGGTCTTCAAGATAGAGGGTCGCGCCCGTGGACCTGAGTATGTCTACACCGTAGTGTCGTGCTACAAGGAGGCTATCCAGTCGGTGCTCGACGGTACCTTCACCGAGGAGAAGAAAGCTGACTGGGACGAGCGCTTAGCCACCGTCTTCAACCGCGGATTCTGGGATGGCTACTACCAGGGCCAGACCATGGGCGAATGGAATAAGAAATACGGGTCGTTGGCCACGGAGAAGAAGGTGCTCATCGGTAAGGTGACGAAATTCTTCAGCCGCCTCTCCGTGGGCGAGATAGCCGTCCAGGCCAACACCTTCCACAAAGGCGACAAGCTCCTGATTACGGGACCGACGACAGGCGCCATGTATCTCCACGCCACGGAAATCCATGACGACAACGGCACGGTGGAAGAAGCCTTGCAGGGCACTAAAGTCAGCGTGCCCGTGCCGGGAAAGGTGAGACCCAACGACAAGGTGTTTAGAATAGACAAGACAAATGAAGACAATTAACGAATTACAGGACGAAGTCATCGAGGAGTTCTCCGGCTTTGACGACTGGATGGACAAATACCAGATGCTCATCGACTTGGGCAACGACCTTGAGCCCCTCGACGAGAAATACAAGACGGAGCAGAACCTTATAGACGGTTGCCAGAGCCGCGTGTGGCTGCAGTGCGATATGAAGGACGGCAAGCTCGTCTTTACAGCCGACAGCGACGCGCTCATCGTCAAGGGTATCATTGCGCTCCTCATTGATGTTATCAGCGGTCATACGCCGAAGGAGATTCTCGATGCTGACTTCTATTTCATCGACAAGATAGGTCTGCGCGAGCACCTCTCGCCCACGCGCAGCAATGGACTCTTGGCCATGGTCAAGCAGATAAAGGCTTATGCCTTAGCCTATGAGGCTAAGGAGGAGGGCGCTTCCCACTGCTGATATGCAACAGACCATGAACAGCAATCACGACTGGGGTCGCAAGCTGCGCACGGTGGAGATGCACCGGCTGACGGTGGACGAGTTTAAGGCTGCTGAGAAACTGCCCCTCGTCGTTGTCCTCGACAATGTGCGCTCTTTATATAATGTGGGTAGTGTCTTCCGCACTGCCGACGCTTTCCGTGTGGAGGCGGTCTATCTGTGTGGTGTCACGGGTTGCCCACCCAACGCCGAGATTCACAAGACTGCCCTTGGTGGTGAGGACAGTGTGGACTGGAAATACTTCCGCGATACGGCCGATGCCGTGAAGGCGCTTCAGGCAAAGGGCTATTTTGTGTGGAGTGTGGAGCAGGTGGAAGGCAGCACAAAGTTGGGCATCGACTTTCCACCACAGACCCATGACGGCCGTCAGGACGAGAAGCCGCAGGGCTGTGCTGTCATCCTTGGCAACGAGGTCAAGGGCGTGCAGCAGTCAGTGGTGGACATGAGCGACGGTTGCTTGGAGATACCGCAGTTTGGCACCAAGCACAGTCTGAATGTCAGCATCACAGCTGGCATCGTCATCTGGGAGTTTGCCCGCCAACATCTCAATGCTGCTTCGTTGAGGAAGGAGCTTTGAATACTAATTAGGAAATAAGACAACAGATATGTATGATATTTGCAGCATAGGGCATATTACGCGTGACAAGATAGTGACGCCGGAGAAAACCGTTTATATGGCTGGCGGCACCTCTTTCTATATGTCGCATGGCATCAGCCGGCTGCCGAAGAAGGTCAGCTATCAGCTCGTCACCAAGGTGGGACAGGGCCAGATGGCTGAGGTGGAGAAAATCAAGGCGTTGGGTATCGACACCGTCTGCTATCCCAGCCACCATACCGTTTATTTCGAGAACCGCTATGGTATGGACTCCAACAACCGCACGCAGCGTGTACTGGCCAAGGCGGATGCTTTCACCATGGACGACGTGAAGCCCCTTCAGGCTAAGGTCTTCCATTTAGGTAGCCTCTTAGCCGATGACTTCCCGCCTGAGGTCGTGGAATATCTCTCTACGAAGGGCACCGTGTCCATCGACGTGCAAGGATATATGCGCGAGGTCGTAGGCCAGGAGGTGCATGCCATCGACTGGAAGGACAAAGAGCGCATCCTGGCATGTACGGGCATTCTGAAGCTCAACGAGCATGAGATGGAGGTCATTGCCGACAGCAAGAATCCGCGCACGGTGGCTTTGAAGTTGGCTGAATATGGTGTCAAGGAAGTGGTCATCACCTTGGGCAGCTATGGCTCGCTGATTTATGCTGACGACACCTTCTATGAGATTCCGGCGTATCAGCCTGCCCGCGTTGTCGACGCTACGGGTTGTGGCGACACCTACAGCACGGGCTATCTCTATTGTCGGGCTCAGGGCGCTGGCATAGAAGAAGCCGGAAAGTTTGCTGCTGCCATGTGCACACTCAAGCTGGAGCATTCCGGACCTTTCGACAGAAGCATAGAAGACATCAGGAGAATTATCAGAAAGCGGTGAGGGCATCAGTTATTATTGCGCAAAGGCAGGCATAGGCTTGTGCAAAAATAGCTTCTATTGCGCAATGATAGTTTTCAACTCTTCCTGGCTGATGTCTCTGATGCCATGGTTGATGGTCACTAAGCGGTCGGCATAGCGAGCAGCGATGTCGAGGTCGTGGGTGGAGACGAGGATGACCTTGTCATTGTCGTGAGCCATCTGTTGCAGTAACCGCAGCGTCTCCACTTTACTGCCATAGTCGAGGAAGGCTGTGGGCTCGTCGAGAATCATCACGGGCGTCTGCTGGGCCAGTGCGCGCGCTATCATCACTTTCTGTCGCTCGCCGTCGCTGAGCTCGCTGATGTCGCGATGGGCAAATGCTGTGGTGCCGGTGGAGGCCATGGCCTGGGCAACAATCTCTCGGTCGGCAGCATGGAGCCCGCCGAAGAAGCCTGTGTAGGGCATGCGGCCCATGCCGACAACCTCTTCCACTGTGAGATGGTCGACATCGGGCTTGTCTGTCAGAACCACACTGATGAGGCGGGCCAATACGTTTTTGGAGGTGTGGGCTACGTCATAGCTATGGCCGTCGACGTCGATAGACACCGCCCCCGACAAGGGTGGCAGAAAGCCGGTGAGAACTTTCAGCAAGGTGGACTTGCCCAGTCCATTCCTGCCGATGAGAGCCGTCAGCTTGCCGCCACGAAATTCTGCTGACAGATTTCCGGCTACTATCTTCTGCTCGTATCCAATAGATACTTTTGTGAGAACGATACGGTTCATAATTACTGCAAAGTTAGCAATTTCTCCTACATTTTATTTTGCCTTCTGTGAGAAAATGGATAACTTTGTTGAGATTCATAGATAAGTATAGTCTTTTAGCGATGACAGAAAGCAACATTACCTACCGGCAGCTGTGGACATCTCTCCTCGACCTCTATGACCGTCCGGAAGCGCAGTCCATTGTCAGACTGGTTCTTGAGAGCCGATTCGGGCTTGATCTCACGGCAATCGTTTGCGGTGGGGTGGAGGCGCTCTCCGATGAACAGAAGCAGGAGCTTGCGGCTATGGAAGCCCGTCTCAAATGTGGCGAGCCCGTACAGTATGTCCTTGGTGAAGCCTGGTTCTGTGGGCGTCGCTTCCATGTGGCTCCCGGTGTCCTCATCCCCCGCGCTGAAACAGAGGAGCTCTGTGCGGTTATCATGGCAAAGGAAACGTTGTCGGGAAGAAAAGTCCTCGATATTGGTACGGGCAGCGGTTGCATCGCCATCACCCTGGCTTTGTCTTTGCCCGATGCTACGGTCTCGGCCATAGACGTCTCTGAGAAGGCTTTGGCGATAGCCCGTGAGAATGCGGCGGCGTTGGGCGCTTCTGTGGACTTCATCAAGCAGGACATCCTGGACAGAAGCCAGGATGGGGCGGCTGATGCTACTTACGACGTCATCGTCTCTAATCCTCCTTACGTCACCCTCAGTGAGAAGAAGGATATGCGCGTCAATGTCCTTGACCATGAGCCTTCGTTGGCGCTCTTCGTCCCCGACGATGATGCGCTGCGCTTCTACCGTGCCATTGCCGACTATGCCCTCGCCAATCTCACTGAGGGAGGGCGATTGTATTTTGAGATAAACCCTTTGTTTGCCAATGAGCTCTGCCGCATGTTGGAGGATAAGGGCTTTACGCATGTCAGAATAGTGAATGATAGCTTCGGCAAATCTCGTTTTGCCATAGGGACGAAAGTATAGAATCCCCTTATTCTCATTCATTATTCATTACCCATTATTCATTACACATTATGCTGATTGATGCAGAAAAAGCACTTGCTAAACTTGCCGCACTCTGCGCGAAGGCGGAGTATTGCGCCGGAGACATGGACGAGAAGATGCGGCGATGGGGGCTCGGAGAAGAAGACAGAAAGCGCAATATTGAATATCTCATCGCACATAAATATATTGACGATGAGCGCTATTGCCGTGCGTTCGTAAGCGACAAAATCAATTATAACCACTGGGGTCGTCGAAAGATAGAGCAGGCATTATGGATGAAGCGTATTCCTGAGGCGGTGTCGGCGGCTGTGCTTGATGAGGTGCCCGACGACCGCTATGTCGAGATCCTGCGCCCGCTGCTCAAAGCCAAATGGCCGACGATAAAAGCCGCCACCGATTATGAGCGCTCCATGAAACTCATCAAGTTTGCCATGGGCCGCGGATTTGGCATCGATATCATCAAGCGGGCCATGGAAGGGATGGAATAGCTCCCACATGGAATATCCTATGGCTCTATCCTTGTCGCTTTATGAGTATTGTATACGGAAATAGTCAAGGAGCTCCTTGAAATTATCCTGTGCGGTAAGGCAAGTATCGATGAGATACCCCTTGACATGCGGCCATTCACGTAATCCACGATAATAGAAGAAGCGCAAGTTCTCGTCAATGATAAAAGGTACAAGATTGTTGGCCAGGCATTCTTTAAACATGATAAGCCTTCCAACTCTGCCATTACCATCTTGGAAGGGATGTATGGTTTCGAAGCGTTGGTGAAGCTCAATGATGTCTTCCTCTGTCTTAGGATTCTGTTGCGTGTACCATTCGAGCAGATTTTTCATGTCCCTCGAAACATTTTCTGGAGCTGTTGTCTCTATGCCCCCGACTTCGTTGGGAAGACGTTTGTAGTCGCCAACGGCAAACCAGTCTTTGGTACTGTCGGCTGTTCCTGATTTGAGAATCTTGTGGAGTTGTTTGATGATGCCTTCTGAGAGCGGTGCAAAGGCATGATCGATGATGAAGTCGACGCAGCGAAAGTGGTTGACTGTCTCGATAATATCATCCACTTTCACCGCAGTTCCTTCCTGAGGCACCACGGTATGCGTCTCGAAGATCATGCGTGTTTGATCCTTGGTCAGTTGGCTGCCCTCAATGTGATTAGAGTTATAGGTAAGATCTATCTGCACACGGTGGTAGATGCCCCCCCTTATTTTTCCGTCTTTCTGCTCTTTCAACGCTTTGAGTAGTGGTGAGAGTTTCTTTCTCTTTTTCTCTGGAGGAAGCGAGTTGATAGGGATATTCCAGGTCTTCCCCGTGAGGAAGGCACCGGCAATTTTCCCTTGACGGCAATAGTTGCGGACGGTCCTGTCAGAGAGTCCGTATAATGCAGCAAATTGTGATGATGAAAGCGTCTCCATTATTTTCCGTTATCGGCAAGAATTAGATTCTACCACCTTGCAAAGGTAGCATTATTTTCCGATACCGGCAAGTTTTGCAGGTTTCTTTTTGTTTTCTTGCCGATAAATCTGCTGTGTTGATAGTTGGAAAATTCATTCTTCTCTTGTCATCACGGCTAACATGCAAGCGCGATAATCCTTGCAGCGCAAAGCGTGCTCCAATGCTTTCAGACGTGGCTGCGAAGCTGAGAATCCGCTGAAATATTGATGGATTACCCGACAGTATGCCGAAAAGACATGATGGTTGACAGATGGGTTTTGCAAAGAGAATATCGTGAAGAAGGTGTTGGAGACCTCATTTCTGAGGAAGTTATGGTAAGCCTGCATGTCGGGTTGCTGTCCGCATGCCACATTATCCTCCATGAGCTGCAGGGTCACCAACAAACTTTCCACGGCCCTTGGCGTCCGACCGCAGGTGGCCGTTATCCCCATGGGATTGAATCGGTAGACGTAGTTGTCGTCGGGAATGGTGACGATGCGGTGGCAGCGAAGATAGAGCACGAGCGTCATCAGGCTGTCCTCAAAGAGATAGCCCTCTGGGAAACAGCTATGGGCGAAGAGTTCGGCGCGGAAGACCTTACCCCAGGCGTAGCCCTGCAGCTGACCGGTCCACTTATCAGAAACGTCGAACGGATGGCTGTAGCCAGGATAGAATTGGGTGCCATTATACAATCGGAAACAGCCTTCCACGATGTCGGCGTCGTATTTCATCGCCGTATCCATCAGCTTTGAGATGGCGCCGGGCAGCAGCCAGTCGTCTGAGTCGACAAAGGTGACATACCTTCCTCGGATATGTCGGAGGGCTACATTGCGCGCGGCCGCCAGTCCTCTGTTCTCCTGGTCGATGATTTCTATATTGGGATATTTCTCGTATTTCGTGAGTAGCTGCCGTGTGCCATCCGTGGAGCCGTCGTTGATGACGACAATGAGATACTTGTATTTTGACTGCTGGTCAATAACCGATTGCAGGCATTGGTCTATATAATTCTCAACATTATAAGCGGGGATGATAATCTCCAAGTCGTAATCCTCCTTGTGGCTCAAATCATTCTCGCAGATACTGGAGCCAAACTTTTTCTCTGTCGGCAGCATGGCAAAGAGCGGGGCTAAGTCGGAGTCTGTCGTGCCATCGGCGAGATGCAGGGGCTTGTCAGCTATATCATGACCGACTTGCGGCAGCAGCCACGCGAGGAGGCGTTGCGGCAGCCACAGACGGAGGCTAAACTTCATGGCCACACGGCGGACAAAGAGCATCAGCCGGATGATGAAAGGTTCAAGGGAGCTTATCATGGTCAACATTTTTTTCGGATGATGCGCAGGCTGATGAGCGCGCTGACAACGCATAGGACGATGCCGGAAGGCCAATAGATGAACGGGCGGTCGAGAAAGGTGAGGGCATAAGCCAACAGACCTATCGGCAGCTGAACGGCGACATAGCCGGTCACGCGGGGCGAGAGGTGAAAGCCATATCTGGACTTCGAGAAGAGAAGGATGAAAGCAAGATAGACGACGGTGGTCAGTGTGATGCCGACACCGGTGCCGACAAGGCCGTAGCCTTGGTAGCCCACCACGACGAAGCCGGTAAAAATTATGGCGTAGACGGCCTGGATGAGGAGATATGACAAGGAGTCGCCGCGGGCCAGCGTGATATACTCTACCGGAATCTCCAATGCACGGAAATACATCGCTAAGACCACGACCTGCGCCATAGCCAACACAGGCATGAACTTCCCGCTGTAGAGAAGCGGGAGGATGATGGGCAGAAAGATGATGAAGGCCACCAACAAGGGGGAGATGACTAAGAATATCACTTCTATCTGACGGTTGACGGTCGTGTTGAAGGTGACACCCAAGTCTTTAATGCCCGACAGCCGGGGAAAATAGTCGGTATCCATAGCCGTGAACACCATGCCCACATAGGTCAGCGTCATCATGGTGCCGGCATTGTACAGACCGACTATGTCAAGTCCGGCCACGTTGTTGAGATAGCTGCGTATCAGAAAGTTGGTGCCAGAGGTGAAGAGTCCGGCAGCAACAAAGGCTGTACCGAGCTTAATCATCCCGAAACCGTCATGGAAGAGCGCCTTGGAGAAGTTCAGGTGAAGGGGATAGAGACGGTAGGAGACGTGGATGGTGAGCAGAAACTGAACCATGGCCATGAGCACCAACGAGGGCACGATGCCTTTCATGCCCCAGAGATAATAGATGGGTACGGAGACGATGAGGGCTCCTACGATGTTATAGAAGGAGACTAAAGCCAGGCGACGGAGCTCGCGGACGGCTTTGATGATGGCCGTCTCACCCAACGTCAGAAGGCTCAGACCCACGATGGGTGAGAGGCAGATGAAGTGAACGGTATGGCCATTCCAAGAGAAGGTGAACCAGCTGAGGAATGGGCTCAGGGCGATGCAGAGCGCAGTGCCCATCAAGGCCAATAGCGCGCACCAATAGCGCACGATGCGGACAGACTGAGCTATGCTCTCCTCGTCGCCTTGGTCGTAAGCCTTGGATATCTTCTGTACAGCACTCAGGCCAATGCCAAAACTGGAGAGGTCGGTAACCATGCTGACCGTGGAGGTGAAGAGCGACACCAGGCCCATGCCGCCAGGACCGAGGATCAGCGCCACCAACTTGTTACGCACCAAAGCCACGCCAATACTCATTGCCTGTACACCACCAAAGAGACCGATGTACTTTAGAATATGGGAATAACTGTTGATACGTTCTTTAGACATAGCCTTAATAAAACGCATCTGATAGGCTTTTATTTTGCAAATCGTGCCAATTTGTGCCAATATTATTGTAAGTTTGCATTCACAATCATATATTGAGTCGACTATGAATTCAAAATTAAGAAAAACACTTCTGACGGTGGGATTATCCTCCGCCGTCATGGTGTCCATGGCGCAGCCCCATGACACGTCAAACACTTCCAATCCGCTGCTCGTTGCCAGCACGCTGTCCTTTGGTGCACCGGACTTCAGCCGTATCAAGGCCGCCGACTATCTGCCTGCTTTGGAGGCTGCCATCGCACAGCAGCGTCAGGCTGTCAACGCCATCGCTGACAGCAAGCAGACGCCGACATTCGCTAATACCATCGTGGCTTTCGAGAATAGCGGAAAGCTGTTGGACCGTGTCTCCAGCATCTTCTTCTGCATTGATGAGGCGGATAAGACGCCGGAGATAGCGGCTACGGAGAAGGCGATCATGCCACAGCTCACGCAGCTGCAAAACGACATCTCGTTCAACGAGAAGCTCTTCAGCCGTATCAAATATGTCTACGATAACGAGCGTACCAAGCTCAAGGGCGAGGACCTCCGTCTGTTGGAGGAGACCTACAAGGGCTTTGTACGTGATGGATCCCTGCTCCCGAAGGAGAAGAAAGCACGGCTCGAAGAAATCAACAAGCGTATCTCTGACTTGCAGCAGCAGTGGGGCACGCTCTTACAGGAGGCTACCAACAATGCCGTCGTGTGGGTAGACAGCAAGGAGGAGCTGGCCGGACTCAGCGACGCTGACATCGCACAGTGCGAGAAAGATGCACAGAGCCGAGGCAGTAAGGCGCCCTATGCTATCGTCATCATCAACACCACACAGCAGCCTATCCTCACCAACCTCGACAACCGCGACCTGCGACGCCGTGTTTATGAGGCGTCCATCCACCGTGCTGATGGCACCGGGAAATACAACACGCTGCCCATCGTCGTGGAGATGGCAAAGCTCAGGGCTGAAAAGGGGGAAATCATGGGCTACAAGAACTATGCGGCGTACTCTTTGGAGAAGACCATGGCAAAGACGCCGGAGAATGTCTATAATTTCCTCAACAATCTCATCAAGGCCTACCGCCCCAATGCTGACAAGGAGACGGCGGCTATCGAGGCTTACGCTTGCCAGACCATGGGGGCTGACTTCCAGCTCCAGCCTTACGACCGCTTCTACTACTCTGCCAAGATGAAGAAGGCGCAGCTCAACCTCTCAGAGGATGAGGTGAAGCCGTATTTCAACATCGACAGCGTGCAGGTCAATGGCGTCTTCTATGCTGCCCACCGCGTCTACGGTCTGAACTTTAAGGAGCGGAAGGACCTGCCCGTCTACCACAAAGACATGAAGGTCTTCGAGGTCTCTGACTCCACGGGCAAGCCCATTGCCCTGTTCTACAGCGACTACTTCCGCCGCCCCACCAAGCGTGGTGGCGCCTGGATGAGCTCCTTTGCCAAGCAGAGCAAGGCCTGGAGCCAGCTGCCGATCATCTATAATGTCTGCAACTTTGCCAAGGCACCCGAGGGGCAGCCGTCTTACCTGACATGGGATGAGGTGACCACAATGTTCCATGAGTTTGGTCATGCCCTGCATGGCATCCTCTCCAACTGCAAATACAACACGCTCAGCGGCACCGCCGTGCCCCGTGACTTCGTGGAGATGCCCTCGCAGTTCAACGAGAGCTTTGCCTCCATCCCCGAGGTCTTCGACCACTACGCTATCAACAGCCGGGGTGAGCACATGCCTGAGGCGTTGAAGGCAAAGATGATGGAGTCTATCAATTTCCAGCCGTGCTATGCCTTGGGTGAGAACTTGACCGCTACCTGCGCCGACATGGCTTGGGCCATGCTGCCTTCCAGCGCCATCCCTGCGGCCGATAAAGCCACGGAGTTTGAGAAAGAGGCGCTCAACAAGGTGGGACTCCTCGACACGCAGATTCCACCACGCTATTTCACTTCCTATTTCAACCATGTCTGGGGTGGTGGCTATGCCGCCGGTTACTACAGCTATCTGTGGACTGAGGTGCTGGCCGACAACATCGCCATGACGTTCAAGCAGAAAGGTGCGCTGCTGCCCGCGACCGGCAACGAGTTCCGCGACAAGATTCTCAGCCGGGGCTATACTGTCGACCTGATGAAGGCTTTCACAAGCTTCACAGGACTTCAACAGCCCGATGCCGAGGCGCTGCTGAAAGTGCGAGGATTAGAATAGGATTGATAATAACGATTGATAAAAGGGCTCTACTGCTGGCAGGTAGAGCCCTTTTATGCGTAAAATTGCCTTAGATGTTAGTAAAATCGCCTTAGTTGATGTTGCCATGAATAATTAGAGGCGCACTCATTTCGGCGTTTTTACATTGCCAAAAATTATTTTGGACGTTACAAATCGCTTGTATTAGGTAGCATGTGACACAAAGAAAACCTTAAAGACAGGCTGGCGCGGTATCATTTATTACATATTACAAATTACATATTACATTAAGGTGCTTGCACATAGTGATAAGACGGACATATACAGACGGACAAAAGGATGATGAGGATGTTCACAGAAAGAATATAATTCATAAGAATTATATCTTATAATATTATAAATAACTAAAGTTTCCCACTTCCCATTTTATGGGCTTTTCCCAATGACGTAATCTCGTT